>Ga0209083_1000020_pt1 | contig 249175 bp, 214 predicted proteins | sample AM7aDNAmetaG_FD_184132 | JGI IMG/M metagenome (GOLD analysis project Ga0209083, IMG submission 184132) | Freshwater microbial communities from Finland to study Microbial Dark Matter (Phase II) - AM7a DNA metaG (SPAdes) (version 3) | ecosystem: Environmental > Aquatic > Freshwater > Lake ...
TCTCCTGGTCGGAGTGGGCATTGAAATAAGCCTGATGTTTTCCATTGCGGGGCTGGCAGCCAGTAAATTACTTCTTGATGACCCGAAAGCAAAGGTCATGGGAATTAACAACCGTTTCTTTTTTGGCACTGCCAATGCCGCGCTGGCTTCCATACTCGAGATATTTCTTGCCAAGACTCCCGCGTTTGTCTGGGTGTATCCCTGGTGGGGTGCCACAACGGTATTTGTTTCGGTTTACATACCCTTCTTTGTCATTTCAGCTTACTGTTATGATTGGAAGCCGGCCATTCAAAAGAAGTTCATCGGAGGCCTGTTTTTGCTGAATGTCGCCATGCTCATCATTTTCGGCGCTGTTCTGGGGTGGATATAAAATCGAGGGATGACCCGAAGTAAATTACTGTCATCGGTAAAAAATCTATATGTCACAGAAAAAAATAAGTAATAAAGGAGATTACGATTTGTCTCATCCGGAAGGGAAAGAAGGATTTACGATAACGCAACTTACAGTGAGTATTCTTTTGCTGGTTTTAATAGTTGCGATCGCCATAGTGGGCTTCAAAATAGTTGTGGCAAGGGCGGATAGGATCACTTTACAGCATGATTTGGAAAATTTCGTTAAAGCCCAGGATATTTTCAGGGCGGATCATAAAAGTTATCTGGGCAATGTAGGAGATTTTATTGATTATGGTACTCCCCCCACGGGTAAGCTGGCTGTACCTGAACTTCTGTTCTCTCCATCTGAGGGAGTCACGGTTGTAATAACGTCCGGTGATGGAAACAATTACATCGGGCCTCCAGCTTTCAAAGCCATGGCTAAGCATAAGCGGTCCGGCTATACATACGAATACGATTTTTCCACACGGAAAATTACGGAAAGGAAGAATTAATCAATGACAATGATATATAAAAGAAAGTTTCGTAATTATCTAATAAACAAGGATTTGCAGATACGCTTGATACGCAACAATCTATTTTATTTGCTGATTTGCGTGATCGTAACGGTAAGTATTCTGCTCTATCCTCTCATCCATGAAATGATGTTCTTGACGGATCTTGAAGGTCAGTACCGCGCGGCGCAGACCTTTCTATTGCTGGTTAAATGGCTGGTTCCGGCGATCTTAATAGTGCTGATTTTATTTATGGGACATACGATTATTACTACACACAGGATTTGCGGGCCTTTGGTTAATTTCACGCATACATTTGACAGTCTGGCCCAGGGCGATCTGACCAGGAAAGTATATATACGCAAAGGGGATTATTTGAAAAGTGAATGCGCAAGAATTAACCTTATGATCGATGGGATATCAGGCATCATTAATCGTTTATTCGCGGATCACAACCAATTGCTGTCAACATTGCAATCTTTGAACGAGCAGGCAAAAGATATGGAGATCAAAGAAAAGTTGGAGGCTTCTTTGAAGATAATCAAGCAGGACGGGGAATATGTTTCAGAGACATTATCCAAGTTCAAAGTGGGTGTGGAAAAAACCAAAGATTAGAAAATTGTTTCTGACTTCTTTTTAAATCCGCTCTTTTAAATATTTAACGGTAATTATGCGGTTCTCTTAATAGAGGGAAGGGGAAAGGATTTCAAAAAAAAGATAGCACCAAGAATACAGACAATACCGCCGATAAAAATGGTGTTGGGAACTCCAATAAAACCAGCTACGCTACCAGCAAGCAAGGAACCAAAAGGCGCCATACCCATAAAAGAAACGACATAAAAACTCATCGTACGGCCGCGTTTATCATCATCTACGTTGGTTTGCAACCAGGTATTAGTAGATGCTACCTGCACCATCATTCCGAATGCGGCAATAAATACCATTAATATGGAAATCCATAAAGACCGCGACAAAGAACAGCCAATCAGGCCGATGCCGAAAATTAATGCCCCCATATTTATTATTTTCAGCAGCCCTTTTATGTTTGCTCGTGAAGCAAGATAGACAGCCCCGAGCAATGCACCTGCTCCCAGTGCCGACATCAAAAATCCCAGTGTATGAGGACCGCCTTGCAGTATATCTTTAGCAAAGGCAGGCATGAGGACGATAAGAGGTACTCCCATTATGCTGGTTAGACTCACCAGTATAAGTATGGCTCGAATTTTTGGATTACCAAAAACATAGATAAAACCTTCTTTTAGTTCCTTCATTACACTGGTTTTACTGATGTTTACTTTTATATGATCTGTGCTCATAGCCAGTATAGCAATAAGTACAGCTATATAACTTAAAGCATTAATGAGAAAACAAATGCCTTCGCCGACTGTGGCTATCAAAACGCCGGCTATAAAAGGGCCGATGAGACGACTTCCATTAAACATGGCCGAATTCAGAGCAATGGCATTGCCCAGGTCGTTGCGGTCGTCAATCATATATATAACAAATGATTGCCTGTTGGGCATATCAATGGCATTCACACAGCCGATAAATAGGCTCAGTAAAATTATTTGCCACACGGTAATGGCGCCGGATAGAACAAGAATTGCCAGGGCCAATGCCTGAATAAGGGATAACGCTTGAGTCCAAACAAGAATTTTATGCCGGTTGAATCGATCCGACCACACACCCGCAAAAGGTGTGATAACAAATGTCGGGAATTGGCTGGCAAAACCCACCAACCCTAAAAGAAAGACAGAGCTGGTCATCCTATAAACTAACCAACTCACAGCTATTTGCTGTATCATTGTGCCGATAAGAGAAATGAATTGGCCTATAAAAAAAAGACGGTAGTTACGCGACTGTAAAGTACGGAATAGAAATTTCAGGTTCTTTAAATTTTGAAGAATAGCCGTTCCTATATTTGATTCTACCACTGATTTTATCAGCCCTTCGCTTTTTTATTCATACCTTAAGGCATCAATTGGATTAAGCAGAGAAGCTTTATAAGCCGGATAAAATCCAATAAGCCAATTATATTTTTTTATTTCTGAACTCCCATTGCCTTTTCCAGATTTGCCTGTGACACAGCGTAATCGGCTAAAGCGGTAATATAGGTCATCTTAGCGTTATTCAGTGTGATCATGGCATCGGTAATTTCAATTGAACTTCCAACGCCCGCCGCGTATCTGCCTTTAGCCAGATCTACAGTTTCTTCAGCTTGTTTGACGACGATTTTTCCCGCTGAGATTCTTTCGGCTGCTTCTTTGAGCGATAAATATGCAGACTCAATTTGAAGATATACTTTTTGCATTAATGAATCTTCATTTGCCTTGAGAACATCTAAATTGGCTTTAGCTTCATCAACTTGATATTTAGTGGAAAGACCGGTAAAGAGCGGAAAAGTTAATGTTACTCCTACGTTCCATGCTTTATCCATTACCTTGTCATCACCAGTATATCCGTAAGCGGCAGAGCCCGCCAGAACCGGTAAATATCCTTTTTTGCTCAGGTAGATAGTCTTTTCCAATCCTTCTTTTTTCTTGAGAGTCGAAAGAAGATCCGGCCTGTTCTTATAGGCATTCTGCAGGGCATCTTCCAAAGAAACTTCGAAGGGGTTATAATCCAGGTCATCCTTGATTTCATATTCGGGGGCATTCATTATTCCAATGGCATTGGTGAGCGTAATTCTCGCGATGCGCCGGGCATTTTCGGCCTTGAGTAAATTTATCTTGGCATTGCTTAAATTCACTTCGGCGCTGGTCACATCAATTTTAGATGTTTTTCCTGCTTCAAAAAATGCTTTGGCAATTTCATAATGTTTTTGAAATTGATTAACAGTTTCCATCGCGACGTCCTGACTCTTTTTAGCTTGCAGATAACCATAATAAGCCTGCTTGACGCCTAAGATAACTTGTCCGGAAATGTCTTGCAAATCAGCTTGCGATGATTCTTTCCCCAAGCTTTGAATTTGTACCTGGTTGTAGGTTTTGCCAAAATCAAATATCGTCTGACTTAAGCTTAAGGTATTGGAATATTGATTATAAGGATCAGTACTGATCGGTATTGGAGTAGTACCGATAATTGATATGGGAGATGGAGCAATACGTTGATAGCCGGATTGAAAAGTAAGCTGCGGATAATAACCGGCTCTGGCCTGGCCTATTTTGCTATCAGTTATTCTGACATTACTTGTGGCAGCGTTGATATTGGGATGCTGCTTCAGTGCGATTTCGATACACTGTTGCAGATTAAGAACATCACCTTTGGCTATAGGTTCGGCAGCCAGAGCATTATTTATCCAAAATATTATGCAAATAAAACAAAAAATAATTTTCCTAATCATATTAGCCCCTATTATTAATTTTTCTTTTAGAGAATTTATTGTTGATCATTTTCAATGTCGACATCAGATTTTATGTGGGAAGGCAAGCGATTGGCAGCAAAGAAAAACATAAGAGACATAAAAATGCTGATGCCGACTACTGTGAAGGCAAGTGATTTTCCATGCCATAATCCGGCAAACCAACGACTGAAATCATCCACAACTAAAGCTGTCGTTCCACCATAGAGTCCCAAATTACGCCTGTAAATCTTAGAATCTTCAGGCCTAATTGAATAAGCAACCCCACCTATTATTTCATAACCTAAAACATTGTCCGAATCATTCCCGGCCCTCTGATAAATCAAGATGGCACTACCAAAACCAACCAGCATGATAATGACGCCGATGAGAATTAGGCTTTCGCGCAGATCCGCAATTTCCCGATTCATATTGTCCCTGTTGTTACTGTTATAATCTATAGAATGGTTCTATTCATCATGCTGAAAAATTTATCCAGCGTCCATTATCACTTCTCAAACAAGTCCCCCCGCGGATCACTTAATTGATTTAAATTATAGATAACTGAAGTCGATTTGTTTGGCATTATATTTCTACTTTTGCTTGACACCAGTCGCCTCCGATGTACTCCAGCCGCCGCCAAGAGCTTTGATGAGCAGGACGGCTGCATTCAGGCGCTGACCGCTGATGCTGATGGCTGCTCTTTCATTGGTTAGGGCAATAGTTTGGGCGGTAACAACGTTTAGGTAACTAACGATCCCGGCCTTGTATTGGTTGGTAGTCAATATTGTCGATTCCTGTGCCGATTTAACAGCTTGCTCTTGAACCTGTGCTTCCTCATAAAGTATTCGCAGGGCGGCCAGATTGTCTTCAACATTCTGAAATCCCGCAAGAACAGTTTGCCGGTAAAAGGCCACTGTTCCATCATAAGCGGCTATTGCTTGTTCGGTCTGTGCGATGCGTGCCCCGCCGTCCAATAAAGTTGTCGCCAGAGCCATAGGCCCTATAGCCCAGAAAAAGCTGGGTGATGTAAACAGCGAGGCCAGCTCAGCGCTTGCATATCCCAATGATCCGGAAAGAGAAATGGATGGATAATATGCCGCTTTGGCGACACCAATCTGTGCGTTGGCCGCGGCCATCTTACGCTCTGCTGAGGCAATATCAGGCCTGCGTTCCAGCAGATCGGAAGGAATGCCCACAGGAATATTTATTTGCGGTGAAGAAAATATCACAGGCGATAGAGAAAAATCGGCCGGCGGCTTGCCAATTAAGATGGCAATGGCATGTTCCAATTGCGCTCGTTGCACACCGATGTCGATAGCTTGAGCTTGAGTTGATTTAAGTTGGGTTTGGGCTGCGGCGACATCAGCCTTGGCCACAACACCGGCATTATACCGGTTTGAAGTAAGCTCCAGAGCTTTTGAGTAAGCCCGGACAGCTTCTTCAAAATTTTTCTTTTGGGCATCCAAGATCCGCAGCTGAAAATAGTTCAGGGCGAGTTCCGCTTGCATCGATAAACGCATAGCTTGTAAATCAGCAAAAGATGCTTCGGCCGAGGCAGTACTTCCTTCCACTTGTCTTCGCACTTTCCCCCATAAATCCAACTCCCAGGCGGCAGCAAGAGAAACTTGATTTTGGTCTACCGTGCTATAGGTTCCTCCGGTCGTCCGTGAGCGGGTATAGGCCGCACCCGCATTGACAGTGGGGAAGTAATTGGACCTGGACAATTGCACCAACGCCTGTGCCTGACGATATTGAGCCTCCGCAAGGGCAATCGACTGGTTCGATACATTTACCTGTTCGGCAAGTGTGTTAAGTAAAGGATCGCCGAAGGCTTCCCACCACTTTGTTTTGATTTCCTGATCGCGCGGCAGTGCTTTCCGCCATCCTTTAATTTCTTTGAAGGACGCTGGTACCGGCGAATCTGGGCGCGTATAATCAGGTCCGACGGAACAGCCGGATAGCATAAGTAAAACAATAAGAAGCATTTTTAATATTAATATTATTTTCATAATTATCCTTTTTAAGTTTTCTCCAACACTTGCTGAGGCAAACTCTCAGGCCGCCTTCGCAATATCCTTAAACAAAACAGCCGGAAACGGTCAAGATATAAATAAACGACAGGAGTTGTATATAGTGTTAAAATCTGACTGACAATCAGCCCGCCCACAATAGAAATCCCTAAAGGTCTGCGCATTTCGGAACCTTCTCCGGTGAGCAATATCAAAGGCAAGGCGCCGAAAAGCGCCGCCATTGTCGTCATCATGATCGGCCTAAAACGCATCAGGCAGGCTTCAAAAATTGATTCTTCCGGGCTTTTTCCTTCTTTTCGTTCCTTATCCAGTGCAAAATCAATCATCAAGATGGCATTTTTCTTGACGATACCGATCAGCAGAATAACCCCAATTAAAGCTATGATACTGAACTCCGTATTGGATATCATTAATGCCAGTAATGCTCCCACACCGGCCGATGGCAGTGTAGACAAAATTGTAACCGGGTGGATATAACTCTCATAGAGTATTCCCAGCACAATGTATATGGCAATTATTGCTGCCAGAATTAACCAGGGTTGGCTTTGTAATGATGTTTGAAATGTTTGGGCCGTTCCCTGAAAACTTCCCCGAATAGAACCAGGAACGCCGAGACGATTCATTGTTTTTTGAATTGCCACTGTTGCCTGAGAGAGCGATACCCCCAGGGGCAGATTAAAAGAAATCGTAGTTGCGGCAAATTGCCCCTGATGATTGACGGCGAGCGGAGTATTGGTCAAGCCATAGTTGGCAAAGGATAAAAGGGGCACTTTCGCTCCATTCGGAAGCCCCGCATTGGCGGGGATAATAAGGTATACATCTTTAAGTGATTCCGGATTTTGCCAATTGGGAGGTGAAACTTCCATAATGACACGGTATTGGTTGAGAGGATTGTAAATTGTGGATACCTGACGCTGGCCGAAGTAATCATTTAATGTTGTATCAATGAGAGCCGGAGTGATTCCCATGCGCGAGGCTGTGTCACGATTAAAAGTAACGGAACTCTGCAATCCTCTATCTTGCTCATCGGTATTTACATCTGTCAATTCGGGAAGCGCGCTGAATGCTTCCTTGAGCCGCTTTTCCCATAACCTCAATTCGGCAAGATCTTCGGCTTGCAAAGTATATTGATAGGTGGCGCCGGATGACCTGCCGCCGACGCGGATGTCCTGAACCGACTGAAGAAAAAGCCTGGCCCCCGCTTCACGGGCAAGATTTGGTCGCAGTCTTGCCATTACTTGATCAGCAGACACCTTGCGCTCACGAATTGGTTTCAGAGAAATGTACATGAAACCGGAATTGCGTTGCCCGCCTCCGGTAAAACCGGCTATGCTGTCAACAGCCGGATCGGAACGAATGATGTCCATGATACTGATGAGCTTGCGTTGCATGGCCTGAAAAGAAATATTCTGATCAGCCTGGATCGTGCCGACAAGAGCTCCGGTATCCTGCTGAGGGAAAAACCCCTTGGGAATGATGATATAAAGGAAAACATTCAGGCAGATTACAACGAATAGTATAGCCATTGTGAGTCGGCCATGCCGCAGCGCCCAACCAAGTGATCGCCGATAAAAGTTGAGGATTGTCTCAAAAACCTGCTCGCTTTTTCTATAGAACCAGCCTTTACCTAGTTCTTCTTTGGATCGCAACAGGCGGGCACACATCATCGGCGTCATGGTCAGAGAGACAAAAAGCGAAACGATGATGGCCGCAGAAAGCGTAACGGCAAATTCGCGGAAAAGCCTGCCGATCACGCCGCCCATCAATAAAATGGGGATAAATACGGCGATCAGTGAGAGGCTCATTGAAAGTACAGTAAAGCCTACTTCTTTTGCTCCGATCAACGCTGCTTGAAAAGGCGTCAGACCTGCCTCAATATGGCGGGAGATATTCTCCAGAACAACAATAGCATCATCAACAACAAAGCCGGTGGCAACGGTGAGTGCCATCAGGGAAAGATTATCCAGCGTGTAACCGGCCAGATACATGACGCCAAAGGTACCGATCAGCGAAACAGGCACGGCAATACTGGGAATCAATGTCGAATAAATATTGCGCAAAAACAAAAATACAACAAGAATTACCAGCACGATGGAGATCATTAATGTGCGTTCGACTTCATTCAATGATGCGCGGATTGTCGGGGTACGATCCGTAGCGATCTGTAAATTGATCGCCGCAGGTATTGAGGCTTGCATTTGCGGTAAAATTGCTTTGACGCGATCGACTGTTTCGATAACATTGGCGCCGGGCTGCTTTGATATGATCAGCAAAACGGACGGCTTGCCGTTGAATAACCCGGCATTGCGCACATCCTGTACCGAATCAACCACCTCGCCTAAATCCGCAAGACGAACTGCCGCTCCATTGCGATAAGACACAATCAGCGGAATGTAATCAGAAGCTTTTGTTGCCTGGTCATTGGCAGATATCTGCCAATGTTTATCGCCTGCTTCTACGGAACCTTTGGGCCGATTGGCGTTGGAGGAGGCAATGTATAGGCGTACCTGCTCCGGACTTATTCCATAACTGTTGAGCAAGGTAGGATTCAACTCCACGCGTACAGCAGGAAGCGAACTGCCGCCAACATTCACCTGGCCGACACCTTTTATCTGAGAAAGTTTTTGCGCGAGAATAGTAGATGCTGCGTCGTAGAGCTGCCCTCTGGTCATTGTATCCGAGGTAAGTACCAAAATAAGGATGGGGGCGTCCGCCGGGTTTACTTTACGATATGAAGGGTTACTTGGTAATCCCGAAGGCAGAAGGCTGCGTGCCGCATTAATGGCTGCTTGCACATCACGCGCCGCTCCATCAATATCCCGGTCAAGATCAAATTGCAAAGTGATCCTAGTCGAACCAAGCGAGCTCATCGAGGTCATCTCGGTGATACCGGCAATGCGTCCAAGTGAGCGCTCCAGAGGCGTAGCTACCGTGGCGGCCATTGTTTCCGGGCTGGCTCCGGGCATTGAAGCTGAAACGGATATGGTTGGAAAGTCAACCTGCGGCAATGACGAAACTGGCAACAAGTTGAAAGCAACTAGGCCGGCCAGAGCAATAGCTAGCGTTATCAGGGTTGTCGCCACAGGACGATGAATGAAAGGAGTGGATATACTCATCCTACCGTTCCCTCGCCCTTATCAGCTATTACTGGATGACGGCCTATTTTCGACCTAATTCGACGGCTCAAGCCGTCAAAAGCCAGATAAATTACCGGAGTTGTAAAAAGGGTCAGTATCTGACTTAAAATAAGCCCGCCCACCATAGTAATGCCCAGGGGATGGCGCAGTTCTGAACCCACTCCGGTGCCGATCATCAAGGGCAGCGCGCCAAGTATGGCCGCCATTGTTGTCATCATAATCGGCCGGAAACGCAGCAGACATGCCTGATAAATCGCTTCCCGCGGGGGTTTGCCCTCTTTGCGCTCGGCATCAAGGGCAAAGTCGATCATCATAATGGCATTTTTCTTCACTATACCGATAAGGAGTATGATGCCTATGATTCCTATTATACCCAGGTCGTTTCCGGAAATCATGAGCGCGAGCAAAGCGCCGACTCCGGCGGAAGGCAGAGTAGATAGAATCGTCATCGGATGGATATAACTTTCATAAAGAATGCCAAGAACGATATAAACAGTGATGATAGCGGCCAGGATTAAAAACAACGTGCCGGTGAGCGAAGCCCGAAACGCAAGCGCCGCTCCCTGGAAACCGGTCTTGACACTGACCGGCATGCCTATTTCACGCTCGGCTTGTTCTATAGCAGAGACGGCATTTCCTAATGATGCTCCTTGGGCCAGATTAAAAGAAATTGTGGCGCAGGGGAATTGTCCCTGATGATTGACAACAAGCGACGCCGGTTTTTCCGATATCCGCGCGATTGCGGAAAGCGGAACCTGTGTTCCTGACGGGGAAGTTATGTATAAATCGTTCAGGGCTTCCGGTCCTTTTTTATAACCAGGCTTTACCTCCAAAACAACACGGTATTGGTTTGATTGCGTGAATATAGTAGAAACAAGGCGCTGGCCGAAAGCATCATAAATGATATTATCAATGGCGGCGGTCGTGATGCCGAGCCGGCCGGCTGCATTGCGGTCGATGTCCACATAAGCTTGCAGGCCCTGATCCTGTAAATCGCTGGCCACATCAGTAAGGTGCGGTGAGTGAGAAATGCGCTCGACAAGGCGACCCGTCCAAAGGCCAAGTTCGTTAGAATCGGCGCACTCCAGTGTAAACTGATACTGTGTGCGGCTTACCTTGTCTTCAATCGTCAGATCCTGCACCGGCTGCATGTAAAGAGTTATACCTTCCGTTGCGGCAAGCCTTGTCTGTAAACGGCGGATAACGCCGGAGGCATCAAGATCGCGTTTATTCTTCGGTATCAAATTAATCATCATTCGTCCGCTGTTTAATGTTACATTTGTTCCATCTACGCCAATGAAGGACGACAGGCTATCCACCGCCGGATCCTGCAGAATAACTTTAGCCAGCGCCTGCTGACGTGCGGCCATGGCGGAAAATGAAATCGATTGCGGAGCTTCCGATATGCCGATAATCATGCCCGTATCCTGCACGGGAAAGAAACCTTTGGGGATTGCGATATACATAATAACGGTCAACACTAGCGTGGCAATGGCCACCAGCAGAGTGGTTTTTTGATGATCAAGAACCCACGTGAGCATTCTGCCGTAACTGGCAATTGTTCTTTCAAAAAACAAGCCGCTCTGATGATAAAAACGTCCCTGCTTTTCTTCCGGCACATGTCGCAGCAGTTTGGAACACATCATCGGTGTAAGTGTCAGAGAAATAACGGCCGAAATTAATATGGCGACTGATAAGGTGATCGCAAATTCCCGGAAAAGGCGTCCCACAACATCTCCCATGAAAAGAAGAGGAATCAAAACTGCGATCAGGGAAAAAGTAAGTGAAATGATTGTAAAGGCAATCTGCGCCGAACCCTTGAGGGCGGCTTCCATTGGGGATAAGCCCTGCTCGATATAACGGGCTATATTTTCGATGACAACAATGGCGTCATCCACGACAAAACCGGTTGAGATCGTCAACGCCATCAAGGTCAGATTGTTGATGCTGAAGCCGAAAAGATACATGGCTCCGAATGTTCCGACAAGTGACAGCGGCACGGCGATGCTCGGAATAATCGTCGCGGATAGATTGCGCAGAAAAAGGAAAATGACCATAACGACGAGGGCAATGGCCAATAACAGTTCAAACTGAACGTCATTCACAGATGTCCGGATGGTGGTGGTGCGGTCGGTCAGCATGATAACGTCAACCGAACCGGGCAGCGATGCTTTCAATTGCGGAATGATATTCTTGATGCGGTTGACAACCTCGATTACATTGACGCCCGGCTGACGCTGAATATTCACGATAACTGCCGGTGTTTGATTTTGCCATGCCGCCAGACTTACATTCTCGGCATCATCACGAACATCCGCCACATCGGTAAGGCGCACCGGTGCGCCATTGCGGTAAGCAACAATAACTTTTTCATATTCCGCAGCCAACTTGATCTGGTCATTGGCGTCGATTGTGGAGGCGCGTTCCGGGCCGTCAAAACTGCCTTTGGCTTGATTGACATTGGAATTGCTGATTGCAGTTCGCAAATCATCCAGCGAGAGATTATGGGCTGCCAGCGCCTGAGGATTGGCTTGAATGCGTGTCGCCGGTTTTTGTCCGCCGCTGATGCTGACCAGTCCTACACCCGGCAATTGTGATATCTTCTGGGCTACGCGCGTGTCGATGAGATCCTGAACTTTCGGCAGCGGCAATGTTTTGGATGTTATTGCCAGAGTCATAATCGGCGCGTCAGCCGGATTAACTTTGCTGTAGATCGGCGGCATCGGCAGATCTGTGGGAAGAAAGCTGGTGGCGGCGTTGATCGCCGCTTGCACTTCCTGTTCCGCGACATCAATATTCAGGCTGAGACTGAATTGCAGAGTGATGACCGATGCTCCGCCCGAGCTTGTCGAAGACATCTGGTTTAATCCCGGCATCTGTCCGAATTGGCGCTCCATTGGCGCAGTAATGGAGGAAGTGACAACGTCGGGACTTGCACCGGGGTAAAGTGTCACAACCTGAATAGTCGGGTAATCAACCTGGGGCAGTGCGGAAATCGGCAATACGTGATAGCCGATGATGCCCGCAAGCAGAATCGCGGCCATGAACAATGATGTTGCCACGGGGCGCAAGATGAAGGGACGTGAAGGATTCATGTATTTGCCTATCTTATTGGAGTGCAGAGGTTATGTGAACTAGAATCAAAATCTACATAGTTTATTTGGGTGCTGAAGACTGCCGCATTTTTTGTCCGGCAGCAGGGTTTGTTTTTTCATTACGCACCGATGCTCCATTATTGTTTGGCGTCGCAATCTCTACTTTGATGCCTTCGCGCAGTTTATCGCCTCCGACTGTCACCACCAATTCTCCAGGTACCAGGCCTTCCATGACAACAACATTATCGCCTTCAGCCGGTCCCAGCTTCAATGTCTTCACAGTTACACTTTTGTCATCTTTGACCACATAAGCAAAGGTGCCGATACTGCCACGCTGCACTGCAGCAGTGGATATTAGAGTCGCATCAAGAAGAGTATCCACTTTCAGCCTAATATTAACAAACTGGTTGGGAAAGAGTTTGTTATCCTTATTGTCAAATATAGCCTTCAGTTTAATTGTTCCTGTTGTAGTATCAATCTGATTGTCAACTGCGAGTAGTTTGCCACTGGCCAGTAATACCTTGCCTTCCTGATCATAAGCCTGGACAGGTAAAGTTGCCCCGGTATTCCAGCGTCCCATCAGAATTGTCAAATTGTCTTGAGGCAGTGAAAATACGACAGTGATCGGTTGTAGTTGTGTGATTACCACGATACCGTTCGGAGTGTTAACCTGAATCATATTGCCGGGATCAACTTGACGCAAACCGACGCGTCCTGTAATCGGGGCGATTACACGGGCATAAGTAAGCTGGAGTTTAGCACTGGCGATTTGTCCCTTGTCTGTTTCAAGCACGCCGCGGTATTGCTTCACCAATGCATCCTGTGTCGTTACCTGTTGCACGGCAATAGAATCCTGGGCCCGCAACTGCTTGTAAAGCGCCAAATCACTCTCGGCGTTTTTCAGCAATGCTTCGTCACGGGCAAGCTGCCCTTCGGCTTGCATAAGCTGAACTTGAAATGGCCTGGGATCAATTTCTGCAATCAAGTCACCTTTATTAACATGCTGTCCTTCTTTAAAGTGCACACTCATCAATTGGCCACTGACTTGAGATTGGACAGTAACGGTGTTCGTGGGAATTACAGTGCCCAATCCTTTCAGATACACATCAAAATTTGCCTTATTTGCCACTACGGCTGTTACAGGCTGAGGACGCTGATTATCAAGAGAATTCTTGCCTACGCCAAACTTCATATATGGCCTGATGAATATTAGACCTACAGCGATAATGACACCGGTTATAATAAATATCACCCAATGGCGGCGGATAAAATGAGGTCCTGTTTGCTTTTCAACCTTTGATGTTTGTTTCATACTAAATCTCACCTATTCTTTTTTTGATTGTTTTATCACAAGTTTGAAATTATGGAAATATAAACATATCTTAAGCTTGCTTTAGGATTCATATTCATGATTTGTTTCCAAAAGAGTTCACTTATCAAGGATTATGCCAAGTGCCTAAAAGGAATACAACGTATAGTTATAAATAAACAAATGACTGATAAGAGACTGCATTTATAATTTCTGGTGAAAGAAAATCGGGTAATATATACCCAAATATTGTATCCAACTGGATAATTTGTAACCAGATGACAAATAATTTTTAGCATCGGAGCAGTTTTATTTCTGAATTATTATTGTAATCTAAGTAAGGATAGGTAATAATTTAAGACAATATTCTTGAAATATGATTATTAATCGTATATTGTTAATTCCTATTAAGGAGTAATTATGTCTGAAGAATTGATGAATACAAAGGAAGTGGCGCAGTATCTTGATATCCATGAAAAACAGGTCTATGGCCTGATTAAAGCTGGACGAATTCCTTGTACAAGGGTTACAGGCAAATGGATATTTCCGAAAAAATTAATTGATGAATGGATTGAAACTAATACCAAGTCCGGCATGAAGCAGGCCAGAAAGAAGAGTTCTCAAATAAGCGGCGCCATTCTCGCTTCCGGAAGTAATGATCCGGTTCTAGATATGCTTCTGACGGCTACAAAAAAATCTCATCCGGATTTTTATATTTTTTCTGCCAATACCGGAAGTGTTAATGGTCTTAAGGCTTTAAATGACGGCTATACTGATATTGCGCTGTCCCATCTTTTTGATGCCGAAAGCGGTAAGTACAATATACCTTATTTGTCAAAATACTTACCCGACATCAATCCTGTCGTCGTTAATCTTTTCCATCGGGAATTGGGGTTCCTTATTCAACCCGAGATTGCTTCTCAGATTGACGGATTTGAAAGTCTAACCGACAAAAATTTAAAATTTATTAATCGCCAGAATGGTTCCGGAACGCGACTGCTCCTGGATTATCATTTGCAGAAACTGGGAATTGCCACAGACCAAATCGATGGTTATGAAAAAGAAGTTTATACTCATTTTGAAGTTGGCCTTTCTATTATCTCAGGTGAAGCCCAAGTGGGAATAGCATCCGCGGCTATCGGGAAACTTTTAGGTTTGGCCTTTAGATCCATCACTTCCGAATGTTTCGATATGATCCTTGATCAATCCACTTTTTTTTCATCAGGTGTGCAATCATTCATTGAAACGTTGAAGACAGAAGAATTTAGAAACCGCGTGGAAAAAATAGGAGGTTATGACTTTCGTGATTCAGGAAAGATCCTCCATTCTCATCAATAACAGCGTTAATAAAAATTAAATTTAAAGAAAGGAATTACAACTGATGAAAAAAAGTATTGGTAATTGGTTAGTTTTATTTCTTTTGATTGTTCCGAGTATTGCTTTGGCGGTAAATGGGGATAAATTTGTTCTGTTATCCAGCACCATCGGTCCGATTGATGCAGGTATCGTCGGAGCTTTGGAAGATCAATTTGAGAAAGAAACAGGGATTCGCGTGCGTCATGTCGGTGCCGGAACCGGAGCGGCATTGGAAATTGCCACTAAGGGAAACGTTGATCTGGTTTTGGTTCACGCAAAGACGCTTGAAGAAAAATTTATTGCTGATGGTTTCGGCACGCAAAGAATTCCTCTTATGTACAATGATTTTGTTATCGTCGGGCCTGCTGCTGATCCGGCAGGAATTAAAGGATTAAAAGCGGCAACGGAAGCATTAAAGAAAATTATGGATAGCGGCTCTTTGTTTATCAGCCGTGGCGATAAATCAGGAACACATGTAGCGGAAATGGAACTTTGGGGAAAGGCCGGATTAAAACCGGCAGGCGATTGGTATTCAGTTTATGAAAAGGGTTCTGAAGGCAATGTCCCCACACTCAAATATACTGATCAAAAAGAAGCATACACAGTAATTGATCGGGCGACTTATCTTTCGATAAAAGATCAAATCAAGCTTTCCGTTCTGGTCGAAGGCGATGAAGCGTTGTTAAACTATATTTCACTGATACCGGTAAGTCCCGCAAAATTCCCCAAGGTAAATAATAAAGATACGATGATATTTGTAAACTGGCTGACCTCCCCTAAGAAAGGTCAGTTGATCATCCGGGATTTTGGTAAAGAGAAATTCGGGTCAGCGCTCTTCTTCCCTAATTCAGAGGAATGGCAGAAAAATAAGCTGAAAAAATAACGATACAACCAACAATAATAAAAAGGAGAATACTGATGCGAATTTTAAAGACGTTTAAATTAACAATTTTTATAATGGTGCTGATTTTAGCAGCGAGTGTGATGAGCGCGCAGGCTGCTCCCAAACAAAAGAATATTATTCTGGCGACAACCACCAGCACTCAGGATACGGGTTTGCTCGATGTTTTGATTCCCATCTTTGAAAAAGAAACGGGTTACTTTGTAAAGACAATTGCCGTTGGTTCCGGCCAGGCCATGGCTATGGGACAAAAAGGCGAAGCTGATGTCCTTCTGGTTCACTCTCCTGATGCGGAAAAGAAGTTTGTTGATGAAGGGTTTGGCGTCAACAGGCGGTTGGTGATGCATAATGATTTTGTAATTGTTGGCGCAGGTTCCGATGAAGCAAAAATAAAGAACACAAAATCAGCAGCAGGAGCGTTTAAATTGATTGCTGTAGCCGAAGTTTTGTTTGTTTCCAGGGGCGATAATTCGGGAACGCATTCTCAGGAAAAGAAATTATGGAAAGCCGCCGGGATAAATCCGGAAGGGCAGAAGTGGTATCAGCAGACAGGTCTGGGCATGGGGCAGACATTGAATGTTGCCGCCGAGAAAAAAGGTTATACACTGGCTGACCGCGGAACCTATCTGGCAATGAAGAAAAACCTGGGCATGGATATTTTACTGGAAGGCGATGCCGCCCTGCTCAATATCTATCATGTGATGGAAGTAAATATTGCCAAATGGCCGAAAGTAAATGTTGAAGGAGCAAAAGCATTTGCCGATTTCATGGTATCTAAAAAGACTCAAACCATCATTAAAAGCTTTGGTTTAGATAAATACGGATCTCCATTATTTTTCCCTGACGCAGGGAAAAAGGTGGAAGACTTAGGCAAATAATTACGTGGAATTAATTTTTCAAGGGATAATAAAAGCTTTTGAGTTAATTGTTAGTTTTGATTCGGAAGTATTGGGAATAACGTGGCTGTCTTTGAAAGTATCAGGGATAGCCACGTTCATCAGTCTTTTTATCGGTGTATCCATAGGGACAGCGGTTGCATTAACTAACTTTTGGGGCAAGAGGCTGGTCATCAGTCTGATCAATACCGGGATGGGTTTGCCGCCTGTTGTAGTCGGCCTTTTTGTCACTATTATGATCTGGCGCAATGGTCCGCTGGGCTTTATGGAGATTCTCTACACTCCATACGCTATGATTATTGCTCAAGCGATAATTGCCACGCCTATTGTTATGGGTATCTCGCTTGCTGCTATTCAAAACCTGCCGTCCAACCTGCGGTTACAGATTCTCTCGTTGGGCGCAAGCCGGTTACAAATGGTTTGGGTGTTAATAAAGGAAGCTAAGCTGCCGCTGTTGGCAGCGGTTATGGCCGGTTTTGGTGGCGTGATTTCTGAAGTCGGCGCCTCAATTATGGTCGGTGGTAATATCAAGGGATACTCGCGTGTGCTTACCACAGCTACGGTTATGGAAACAGGCAAAGGTAATTTTGACATCGCGATAGCCCTGGGCATTATCCTGCTGCTGCTCGCTTTTCTGGTTAATCTCCTGCTCACACAGATACAGCAAAGGCAGCATCCGCGATGAAATCCAAAACTTTGATTAAAATTGAAAATATTATCGTTGAGCGCAGCGGCGTAACTGTATTGGATATAGGCGAATTGAATGTTCAGCAGGGGAGAATCCTGGCCCTGATAGGGCCAAACGGAGCGGGAAAGTCAACGCTTCTTTTAACACTGGCTGGACTATTAAAGCCTAGCCAGGGGACACTTTATTTTCAGGAACTTCCGGTGGATACGAATGTCGGCCGCGCAATTCTACGCCGCAATGTCGCCGTTGTTTTCCAGGAACCACTGCTGCTGAATACATCTGTTTATAAGAATGTTGCTATGGGTTTGAAATTCCGCCATCTGAGCAATGGTGAAATTAAAAGAAATGTTGAAAATGCTCTGGATTATTTTGGCATTCGTTCTCTGACCAAAAGATCAGCCAAAACACTTTCAGGCGGAGAAGCCAAAAGAGTTTCGCTGGCGCGCGCTTTTGCCATTAAACCAAGGTTAATCCTAATGGATGAGGCTTTTAACTCGCTCGATCCTCCAACCCGGGAAACACTCATTGATGATCTACGGCATATTTTGGAAGAAACAAAGATCACTGCTGTGCTTGCTCTTCACGATCGTGAAGAAACGCTGCGTCTGGCGCAGGATGTAACCGTTATGGCCGACGGCAAAATTGTCCAATCGGGAACAACATCTCAGATATTCAACGAGCCGGACTCCGAATTTGTGGCAAGCTTTGTCGGCACGGAAACCATATTGGAAGGTACGGTTAAAAGTAAAAATATTGGTCTAATGGATATTTCCGTTGCCGGAAAAACTATTTCCGCCGTGGGCGATTTCCTGCCGGGACAAAATGTGTACTGCTGCTTAAGGCCGGAAAATATTATTGTGTCCAAAGAGATGCCAGAAAAAATAAGTGCCCGTAACGTTTTTGGAGCAAAAGTGCAGAAAGTAATCAGGCAGGGGTTTTTCTATAAGCTGCTACTCGATTGCGGATTTCCTGTTGTTGCCTATATTACCATGCCTTCCTGCGATGATTTAGGCATATGTGAAGGTTCTGTCATCTCCGCCTCTTTTAAGGCCACCGCAGTTCATGTTATGCGACGTGAATAATATTCAGGTTAAAGGGTTTGAGAGGAATGAGAGATAACAGCTCAGCTTTTATTAATAATCTTTAGCCTGCCGATGACCGATACTGTAATTTATGGTTCTGCCGATGGAATGAAAATCTTTTTCCAACTTGCTGATGATTTCTATTGCTGAACCGACATCTTTTCTACCGGGATAAATATCATAACGGTTTTTGTAAATGTCGGGTGTAAAATCCGGCATGACAACGTTTGTACCAGCATTTAGTGCTTGAAGCCGTCCCCGTGGATGTAATGTGGCCAGAGCGGTAGTCGCGGGAATATTGGTGTTGCGGGTGATCAGGCGGGCGGTAGCTATGACCCGCAATACAAGTTCAAGATCATCATTATCTATTCCGGCAAGAGGCGTGTCGGGATGCGCAATAAAAGGACCAATTCCCAGCATATCGGCATCCAGATATTTCATCACCAGTAGGTCATCGGCTAATATTTCCGATGTCTGTCCTGGTAATCCCACCATGTTTCCAGTGCCCGTTTCAAAACCCAGTTTCTTTAACCAGCGCAGGCATTGAAGGCGATTATCCCAATTGCATCCTGGACGCAAATATTTGTAAAGCTCCAAAGAAGCCGTTTCATGTTTGAGTAAATAGCGATTGGCCCCCGCTTTTTGAAATGCTTTATAATCTTTAAAAGCACGCTCGCCAATGGATAAGGTGATGATTAAATCTGTTTCTTTTCGAATTCGCTCGATCAGGTGGCAGATAACATCCGCTGAGTAAAAGGAATCTTCACCGGATTGCAGCACGACTGTGGGAACGCCAGATTTTTTGATTTCTTGTGCTGTAGCTATAATTTCATCTTCCGTCATCCGGTAGCGACTAAGTTTGGAGTTGCCCTTGCGTAGGCCGCAATATAGGCAGTTACAATCGCAGTGGTTGGAAAATTCAATAATACCACGAAGGAAAATTTCATCACCCATTTGCTCTTTTCTTACCTTATCGGCAGCACTAAAGAGCTCTGGTGAGTACCTACTCGGAAGAGAGAGTAACTGTATAATTTCTTCGCGGTTTAAATTATCGCCGTCTTGAGCTTTGCCGATAAGATTTTCTACTGATTCAGATATAGACATCTCTTTTTCCATCTTCAATCTTCTGGAGTTTATCAATGATTGATTTTTTCATTTTAGGTTTGAATTTATTCCCCATAATTTGTGCAATTAATTTATTGCCGACTTCGCGAGTAACGGGACTGCCATAGTCCATCAAATATTCTTTAAAAGAAAACAGAGCATTGGTCTGGCAGAACTTTTGAATCAGACCGGGCTTGGCCAGATCCATAAAATCCTTACCGGTGCGTCCCAGACGATAACATGCTGTGCAAAAGCTGGGGATATGTCCTTTTTCTGTGATATCTAAAATGACTTCATCGAGTGTCCGTGTATCGCCGAGATTGAACTGCGCGGCGCGGAAAGCATCGCTGGAATCTTCCTGATAGCCCCCGGGGTTGGTGCGCGAACCGGCGCTTATCTGGGATATGCCCAGTGCAAAAACTTCAGCACGCATGGCGGCTGTTTCTCTAGTGGTGAGAATCATTCCCGTGTAGGGAACGGCCATACGGATGATGGCGACCAGTTTCTTAAAATCATGATCGTTGACAGGATGAGGTGGTTTGATGGCCGCGGGCGCGTTGAAAGCTGGTTCCAGACGGGGGATGGAAATGGTATGCGGTCCAACGCCGCAGTCCTGCTCCAATTGCAGAGCATGAAAAAGCAGCCCTAAAACTTCAAACTTGTAATCATAAAGGCCAAACAACGCGCCCAGTCCCACATCGTTAATACCGCCTTCCTGCGCGCGGTGCATAGCGGTGAGCCGATATGTATAATCTTTTTTAGGGCCGGATGGATGCATATTTTTATATGTTTCGTGATGATATGTTTCCTGAAATAAAAGATAAGTGCCGATGCCGGTCTTCTTCAATCGCTTAAATCCATCTACTTCGAGAGGCGCAAGTTCAACGTTAATGCGTCGAATCTCTCCGCCGTGTTCCGTTTTTACGGAATATGCCGTTTCAATAGCTTCCATAAAATAATCAAGGCTGGAGCGGGTGGGGTGTTCGCCGCAAAGCATCAGCAATCGTTTGTGTCCCTCGCGTTCCAGAACCTGCACTTCTTTAGCAATTTGATCCATAGTCAAGGCGACACGGTTGAGTTCTTTATTGTCACTGCGGAAGCCACAATACAAACAATTGTTTGCGCAGAGATTGGCAACATAAAGTGGAGCGAACAGGACAAGGCGGTTGCCATAAATGGCTTCTTTAATCTTGTGCGCCGACTCCCAGATCAGGGTGATAAGTTCGTCATCTTCGGTCTGCAACAGCACGGCAACTTCTTCAGGCGCGAGGCCTTTAAGCTCCATGGCTTTCGTTATAATTTCCAAGACTCTTTCTTTCGGGGGATTATTGGCTTTATCAAGTAAAATTTCAATTTTAGTATCATCAATAAAATCTTTAATCATTGATCTTCCCTCTTTTCTTGTTTTCCATTTCCTTTTCGAAGGCGTACAGAGCAGAAGGGAAGGGCGCAAGGCTTCGTTTGATGACGCCCTGCAAGAAAGATATCGCCACGCCATAGTTGGTTACAGGAACTCCTGCTTCGTGTGCTTTACGCAAACGGTTGAGCATTTCCTTACGATTCATCATGCAGGCACCGCAATGGAAAATCAGCTTATATTTTTTTAAATCATCGGGATAATCACGTCCCGAAGAAATATCTATCTGGAGGTCGCCTCCCACATATTGTCTAAGCCAGCGGGGGATTTTCACCCGGCCAATGTCATCTTCCAGCGGGTGATGGGAACAGGCTTCCGCGATCAATACCTGGTCGCCCGGCTGCAAGCTGTCAATAGCTGCCGCTCCCCGCGCCATGATGTCCAGGTCGGCCTTTTGCCGCGCAAAAAGAATGGAAAATGTGGTAACCGGAATATCTTTCGGAACATCGGCTGTGACTTTGAGTATGGCTTGAGAATCAGTCACGACTATTGCGGGCGGATTTTTCAGGTTGGCCAGTGCGGCGGAGAGTTCTCTTTCCTTGACGACGAGAGTCGTGGCGTCGTTATCGAGCGCGTCACGGATTGTCTGTACCTGGGGCAGAATCAGTCTGCCTTTAGGCGCCTGTAAATCGATGGGTACAACTAAAACAGCAAGACCACCTGGCGGCAGTAAATCACCGATCAAGGAAGGTGTCCCGATAAAATCTGCAGGGGCAACTTCAAGCAATTGCTGCTTTAATGTCTCCAGATAATTCTGACGCTTAGTTTCATCGTTGCAGGAAACCGTTAAAATCAGTCCTGATTTTGATTGGAGAAATTTCAGATGATCTGGGGATGGCTTATGCAAATCAATTTTATTGATGACCATCAACAGCGGTATCTTATGGTTTTGCGATTCGGTTAGAACTGATTCCTCGAAATCTGTCCAAGTATCCGGCTCGGTGACTAGAATGATGACATCAGCGCGGTCGAATACTTTAGACGTTTTTTTTAGCCTGGCACCGGATAACTCCGAAACATCGTCAAGACCGGCCGTGTCGAGAAACAGAACTGGCCCAAGCGGCAGTAACTCCATGGCTTTTTCCACAACGTCAGTTGTCGTTCCAGCAACGGGCGAGGTGATGGCAATATCCTGACCGAGCATTAAATTCAGCAGGCTGGACTTGCCGACATTGGTTCGCCCCATCAGCGCGATATGCAGCCGGTTTCCTTTCGATGTGGTATCCATTATTTATTATCCTTATAGCCGAGAGCCGTTAATTGATAAGGAGATAATACTTTATCAACCAATTCTTTTCCCAGTTTTTCTTCTAAAAACTGCCGCATATTATTTCCGCTGCGGGAAGAAAATTCCGTTATAAACTGTGTGGCCTTTTCGTAACCGATCACAGGCAGCAAAGCCGTGATGATCATGGGACTGGCATTGAAATATTCTTCACATTTTTCTTTGTTGGCCTTAATACCATGCACATGCTTGGTGAGCAGTCCATTGATGTTGATCAGCAAATCAAGCGATTCCAGCAGGGCGTGGGCAAGCAGAGGCAGAAACTCATTGATTTGCAAAGTGCCTCTGGCCGCTGTTTCGGTAATGATTCCATCGTTGGCAATGACCTTGATGCCGGTCTGGATTGCCGCTTCCGCTAAAACAGGGTTGACTTTACCAGGCATGATGGAAGAGCCAGCTTGCAATTGCGGCAGTCGAATTTCTCCCAGTAAATTCATGAGGCGCAGATCATTGGAAATTTTGATCAGATTAACAGCGTGGGCTTTGAGTATTCCGGATACTTCAACAAAATAATCGGCATTGGCTGTTTCTCCCAAGATGTTTTCGCCACGAGAGAGCCCTAGGCCAGTGACCTCTCTTAATTTTTCAATGACCAGAAAAATATAATCGCGTGGTGCGGCAAGTCCGGTTCCCACGGCTGTTCCACCTAAATTTACCACACGCAGACGTTCTTCACATTTGAAAGTTCGCCATCGATCCCGCGAAAAAGCTTCAGCAAAAGCAGAGAATTCCGCGCCGAGGGTGATGGGAACAGCTTCCTGCAATTCTGTTCGGCCCAGCTTGACAATTGCGGCAAACTCTTTTTCTTTTTCCTGGAAAGAACCCTGCAGGTTGGCTATAACTTTGGATAAATCACGGAGACGAAAAATTGCGGCAACCTTTACTGCTGTTGGATAAACATCATTGGTGGACTGGTGCAGATTGACATCTTCCAGTGGATGAACAATACTGTAGTCGCCTTTTTGACCTCGCATAAGTTCAATGGAGCGATTGGCAATGACTTCATTGATGTTCATGTTGGTCGATGTTCCGGCGCCGCCCTGCAGTGCATCAATGGGAAATTGATCAGAGAGTATGCCGGTAGCAATTTCATCGCAGGCGGTGGTAATTGCTTTTGTTTTATCCGTGGCTAGATGTCCGGTTTCAAAATTGGCCAGACAACAGGCTTTTTTCGTCTGCGCCAGACTACTGATCAGGCTGTTATTTACATTTATACCGCTAATGCGGAAATTATTAATGGCTCTCTGGGTGTGAATTCCCCAATAAGCATCTGCGGGTACTTCTAATGATCCTAGAAAGTCGTGTTCGATTCTTTTAGTATTCATAAATAACCGGTTCTTCTGGTTGGAAAAAACAAAGAGGTTTGTCCGGCAAGACAAACCTCTTTGTAAGTCATCTGACCTTAACGGAACAATTTACCCATCTTTTCTATGAGGCAATTCGGTGCCTCTCTTCACATACTTGGTGTGCAGAAGTTTATGCGACTTGTGTCCTAAAGGTTCTTTCAGAAATTTGTCATATAATTTTTTAACTGATTCATTTTCATGAGATTGACGTTTCTTCTGCACTTTTCCGTCATCCTTATAAAGAGCAGCTGAACGCAGAACTCGAATTTCGTTGTTGGTAGGAATTGGTTCTCCACCACCGGATATACAACCGCCCGGACAACACATAATTTCAATGAAGGCATAATCAGTTTTTCCTTCGCGGATTTTGTCCATGATTTTACGGGCGTTGCCCAAACCATGTGCTACAGCTATTTTTACATCACCCAAGGCTCCCACCTTAACGGTTGCCTCTTTAACACCTTCCAAACCGCGCACGGGAGTTACATCCAGGCTGGGCAGGTTTTTTCCGGTGACTACCGCATAGACAGTTCGCAGGGCGGCTTCCATAACGCCACCAGTGGCGCCGAAAATTGTTCCGGCACCGGTGTACTCGCCCATCGGCGCATCGTAATCTTCATCCGGTAGATTGACAAAGTCAACTCCACCTTCTTTAATCATTCGGCCTAATTCTCGAGTGGTCAGAACATAATCAACATCACGGAAACCGCTGCTATTCATTTCCGGCCGTTGGGCTTCAAACTTCTTGGCCGTGCAGGGCATAATGGATACGGAGACAATATCTTTCGGATCAATTCCTGACAATTCAGCGTAATATGTTTTGGCCAACGCGCCGAACATCTGCTGTGGTGATTTACAAGTAGAAAGATGATCAAGCAGGTCGGGATAAAAATGCTCGCAGAATTTTATCCAGCCTGGGCTGCATGATGTAATCATCGGCAGCGTGCCGCCTTCTTTCACTCTTTTGAGCAATTCATTGCCTTCTTCAATAATGGTAAGATCGGCTGTAAAATTGGTGTCAAATACTTTATCAAAGCCCAGTCTGCGCAGAGCGGCGATCATTTTTCCTGTGACAAGACTTCCCGGAGGCATACCAAATTCTTCACCAAGTGCCGCCCGAATAGCCGGTGCTTCCTGTACAATAACGTGTTTTCTTGGGTCTTGCAGGGCTTTCCAGACTAAATCAACATCATCCTTTTCATAAAGAGCGCCGACCGGACAAACAAGGATGCACTGTCCGCAAGTAATACAATTGGATTCAATTAAAGGTAAATCAAATGCTGGAACGACTTTAACTTTGCTGCCGCGATGCGCCGGAGTCAAAACGCTGACTGTCTGGATAGACTCACAAACGGTTACACAGCGATGACATTCGATACATTTACGGTTGTCACGAACAATGGAGGGACTGGAATGATCGATCATGCCTTCCTTAGGGAATTGAGTGTAATCGAAGCGGACTTCTTTGAGACCGACAAACTCAGCCACTTTCTGTAATTCGCAGCTACCGTTTCTCACGCAATAGTTGCACTCTTGCGGATGATTGGCCAATAACAACTCCACAACCATTTTTCTGGCCTGACGGACTTTCTCCGTATTGGTACGCACAATCATGCCTTCACTAACAGGGAAAACGCAGGCAGCAATTAAGCCGCGCTGACCTTCCACTTCGGTCATGCAAACCCGGCAAGCACCGGGCGTGTGATTAATTTCTGTCCAGGCGCAAAGAGTAGGGATTTTGATTCCAACGCTGCGGGCAGCTTCCAGAATGGTTGCGCCCGCTTTTATTTCTACTTGACGATTATCAATAGTTAATTTAACAGTTGACATAAAATTATTTCTCCTTAACGGCTCTGTGATTAATATTTTAAACTACCGCATCGCATCGCAGACAGCGGCATGCTTCTTTAATGGCATCTTCACGGCCAAAGCCAAGTTCCACCTCCGCAAAACTTAACTTGCGAGTATCGTGATTCATTTCCGGCATATGCATTTGTGGAGCTTCGATACTCTCTTCGTCGATGATTAAAGGCACATTGATTATTTCCATCGCCGGTTTTTCGTATGCGGGTTCTGCGTTTTGCTTGCGGATAGCCGTGTCAATGTCATCGGCAGCCTGATGTCCTGCGCCGATGGCCGCAATAACTGTATCGGGGCCGGTCACCGCATCGCCTCCAGCAAAATACCGAGGGTTGGCTGTGCGTGTTTTATAACCCTTGCCGACATTGTAACAATCCCACTTATTGATCTCCACGCCGGTTTTCTTATCGACAAAACTCATATCCGACACCTGGCCGATAGCCGCGACAATAGCATCAACGCTTAAAGTGAATTCAGAACCGGCAGCAGCGACAGGCTTCTTACGGCCGCTATTGTCAAAATCACCCAACGTCATTCGCTGGCAGGTGATCGAACTGACTTTTCCCTTTTTACCTTCAATTGTAAGTGGCGCGACGAGGTATTCAATTTTGATCCCTTCTTCTTCTGCGGCCTTAATTTCCTCTTCGGCCGCGGGCATATCCTGCCTCAAACGGCGGTAGAGAATGGTTACATCAGATCCGAGACGAAGAGCAACACGGGCAGCATCAATAGCGGAGTTTCCACCGCCGATGACGGCCACTTTTTTACCAAGAGTTTTTTCGCCCTTTAGCCATTTATCTTCATTGGCATTAAATTCACGCAGGAATTCAACGCCACCGTAAACATTGCTCATATCTTCACCCGGTACTCCCATTTTTTGGCTCTTATGAGCGCCGGTGGCCAGATAGATAAAGTCAAAATCTTTTTCCAACTGATTGAATGATATTTCGCGACCAATGCGCGTGTTCAGGCGTATATCCACACCCAGAGCGCGAATATCGTCAATTTCATGATCTAAAATGTTACGTGGCAGACGGTAAGAGGGGATACCCCAATAAAGCATACCGCCGGCTTTGGGTAATTCTTCAAAAACAGTAACTTTATAACCACGCAATGCCAGATCGCGCGCAGCGGTTAGACCTGAGGGACCTCCGCCGACAACAGCTATCTTTTCTTTGCGGGTGACAGGCACAGCTTCAATTTTTGGACGTGGCGCGTTATCCGTAATAAATCGTTTCAGGAATTTGATCGCTATGGATTCGTCCATATTGCCGCGACGGCATTTGCTTTGGCATTTATGATCGCATACTCTGCCGCAAACCGAGGGGAAGGGATTGGTCTGCAACAGTATTTTATAGGCGTCTTCAAATCTTTCCGCTCTCACCAGAGCAATATAGGAAGGGATATCCATCTCAATCGGGCAGGTATGCTGACAGGGTGATCTAAACATCGCCGAACAAACAGCAGCACGGCAGCGATGTTCGCGTATGTGTTCCTCATACTCTTTGCGGAAATAACGTATTGTGCTTAGAATTGGATTAGGTGCTGTTTGCCCCAGACCGCACAGTGCAGCGTTTTTAATAACACCAGCCATTTCTTCCAGAAGTTCAATATCTCCTTCTTTCCCTTTTCCCTGAGTGATATTGGTTAAAATATCCAGCATACGTTTGGTTCCTTCACGGCAGGGGGTACACTTACCGCAGGATTCATCCTGACAGAAATCCATAAAGAACCTGGCCATATCGACGGAGCATTTGTCTTCATTCATAACTATCAATCCGCCGGAACCCATAATCGCTCCTAGTTCAACAACTTTTTCGTAGTCAACGGGAGCGTTAAGGTGCTGAACAGGAATACAACCACCGGATGGACCGCCTAATTGCGCGGCTTTAAACTTCTTGCCTTTGGGAATGCCACCGCCGATATCGAAAACGATGGTGCCTAATTTTGTTCCCATGGGGACTTCGACTAAGCCTACGTTATTAACATCTCCGGTGAGAGCAAAAACCTTTGTGCCTTTGCTCTTTTCTGTTCCAATGGAAGAATACCAGGCTGCACCTTTGAGCATGATCTGTCCGACGTTAGCTAGAGTTTCCACGTTATTCAGGATACTTGGTTTTTGCCACAGACCGGCCACGGCGGGGAAGGGTGGTCTCGGGCGGGGCATGCCTCTTTTCCCTTCAATTGAGGTCATCAAGGCTGTTTCTTCACCGCAGACGAAAGCGCCTGCACCCTGATAAATTTCCAGATCAAAATTAAAACCAGTGCCTAAAATATCTTTCCCTAGCAAACCTGCTTCTTTGGCTTGGGCAATTGCGACATTTAAACGATGAATCGCTAACGGGTATTCGGCGCGGCAGTAGATATAACCCTGAGTGGCGCCGATGGCTTTAGCTGCAATGACCATTCCTTCCAGAACGGCGTGAGGGTCAGCCTCCAGAACACTTCGATCCATGAAGGCACCGGGGTCGCCTTCATCGGCGTTACATAAAACATATTTTACATCGCTTTTGGACTGAGCGGCAAACTTCCATTTCAACCCGGTGGGGAATCCTGCTCCACCACGGCCACGCAGGCCGGAATCAAGCATTTCCTTAACAATTTGATCAGGTGTCATTTCAGTAAGCGCTTTAGCCATTCCGGCATAACCGTCACGGGAGATATATTCTTCAATCTTTTCGGGATCGATAAGTCCGCGGTTTCTTAAAACCCTCAATTCCTGAAGAGCAAAAAAGGGAATTTCTTGCATGGTAGGAATTATTTTATCAGTACCGGGTTCCCTATATAACAGCCTTTCCAGAATTCTTCCCTTGATCAAGTGCTCTTCAATCAATTCAGGAATATCTGCCGGTTTCAGATTAACGTAAATTACGCCCTCAGGGTATACAACCATGATCGGGCCTAAGGCACAAAAACCATTACATCCAGTTTCTACTACTTTTATTTCTTCAGTCAATTTTCTTTTGTCAATATCTTCTAATAAAGCTTTTTTGACGGCGAGACTGCCGGAAGATTGACAACCCGTGCCTCCGCAGATTAATAAGTGTGAACGAAAAACCTTCATTTAGACAACATCCTCCTTAAGAAATGATCCCGCACAATAATTATGGTGCGCGATGGGCGACAATTTTATTTTGTTACTTCAGAGCCTTTAGCCAGAACAAAGGGTGTCTGAATTTCTCCCGCTAAAATGTGCTTTTTAAAAACCTGCCTCATTTTATTGGGGTTCATATATTCATATTTAATTGGTGCTTGATTTAAAACTTCTACAGTAACGAGAGGTTCGCGGCTGCAAAGTCCCATACAACCGGATGTTGTAACGATAACATCATTTGTGCCAGCGGTTTCAATTTCCTGAAGCAGTGTATCCATAACTTCTTTGGCACCAGAGGCAATACCGCAGGTTCCCATATGAACGGTGACTTTGACGCGACGGTCGCCATCACGCAGAGACATTTCTTTGTGTACCTTTTCTTTTATTTTTTTCAAATCAGCAATAGTTAATTTTGCCATCGGTGTTTCCTCCATTTTTATCAGCTAGAAATATTATTAATTGTATTGGCTTAAAACTTCTTTAACTTTGCCGGGCTTAAGCCGGCCATGAACATCTTCATCCACCACTACAACAGGGCCCAATCCACAGGCACCCAGACAACGGACGCTCTCCAGTGTAAACATACGGTCAGGGGTGGTTTCACCTTGTTTGATGCCGAATTGTTTTTCCAAAGCTTCAGTTAGCGCCTTGCCGCCACGAACATAGCAGGCAGTACCCAGGCAAACACGAATAGTATGTTTACCTCGCGGGGTCATTGTGAAAAATGAGTAAAAGGTAACAACGCCATAAACGCGGCTCAGTGGCAGATTCAACCCGGAGGCAATTCTTTTCTGCACGGATATGGGAATGTATTCCAAAGCAACTTGTGCTTCTTCCAATACCGGAATTAATCCGCCTGGCTTACCCTTAAATTTTTCAATAATGCTTTTTAGCTTTGCTACTTGTTCTGCTGTAAATTCTTTCAATAGTTCAGTATCTTCCGCTTTCATTCAATTCCTCCTAGTTCTTTGGGGCAATCTAAGCCTCAGACTTTATTTCGCCAAAACCTTCTTCTAAAACGCCCCGGATATACTTTAATATTTCGGGATGATTAATAGGCAAATCATCTATTTCTTTGCGTATTTCTCTAGTATCCAATTCAAACTGCCGGTCATTATGCCTGTGTTTATAAAAAAAATCAACAACTGAATTACCGGCGATAAGAATAATTAATGTACTGGTAATATTACCCATAGGTTGTCTGTCTACATGACTGAGACCGAAAGTTGCTTTAATACTTGTTCCTATACCTTCTTGAGACTCTAGGTTAAGGTGACCGCCGGACCTTTGGGCGGCATCAGCCAGAAGCGGAATGCCCAATCCAACGCGCCTGACAGTTTTTGTTGTATAGAATGGATCTAAAACCCTATTTATCTCCTCTTGTTTCATTCCATGACCGTCATCGATAATTTCTATGGAAAGAGAATCGTTTGCCGTATCTTCATTGATATCGATTTTAATTAGTCTGGCGCCTGCCCGAACGGAGTTTTCGGCAATGTCCAGAATGTGCGCGGCAAGCTCAAGCATCAATGCTCCATAACATAACGGCCATTTTGTTTTTTTAAGGCCATTTTTAATTCGGAAAATGTCGGTTCCCCAAGAAACATTCGTGTAAAGGCCGATCCGATATTTTTTATGAAATGAGAATCGGAGGAAACAATAAATGGATATTTGCTAAGTTCTGAATATTTAATTCTGGCCTGATCAAAACCTGTGCGAGGTGTTATCTCGAGAGCGTCAAAATCAGCATTATCGTCAATGAATCCAAGCTGACTCAGCACACTAAAGCTTTCCCTGTCTATGTGCGAGGCAATAGCCAGACCATCAAATTGATGAATATGTCCAATCAGTGTATCAAGGGATAAATCGGTCGCGCCGATCAGCAGTTGATTATTTATCCCTTCCACCTCGCCAATTTCATTGACGATAGCCTGAACACCAAAAAGTTTTTCGTCATTAACTCCTGTAAGATGCTGATCAATTATGTTTTGCAGCAATACAAGATTTGATAGGGAATCGAATATGGCTAAAAGGTGAACTTCTTCGCTTGTTGTTATCTCCATGCCGGGCAGTATTTTCAGTTTGCTTGTTTGGGCGGCTTTGATTACATAAGGAACGTTTGCGGAAGAATTATGATCGCAGATGGCAATCATATCGAGTTTTGCTTCTATCGCTTTCTGCACTAAAGCCATAGGGTGCATATCAAGCTCGGCGCAGGGTGAGAGGCAAGTGTGGACATGCAGATCGCAGTTGAAAACTTTCAGCATTGTTTTTTCCGGAATTAGTCAAAAAAAATGACCATAAAATGGTCATTTAAAGTGGCTGCAGGGAATTAATCTTTTATCCCCAATAAATTATAGATTTTGCCAGTTAACTCAAAGGCAGACAAACTGGAAATCATTATTGGTATTTTTTCCTGTCTTGCTTTTTCCAAAGTTTCCTGGGTTGGTTCGCAGGAATTAATCAGAATAATGCCCGCGTGTTCTTTCAGGCTTGCTACGGCGACAATATTCTGGTGTACCTGCCTTGTTATCCATATATAACCTTCGTGGGAATTTGCAATAACATCACTTAAAAGATCTCCCGTGTAGCCTCCTGTAACATTATTTTTAAGATTCTCTTGAGCACATCTTACTTCTAAACCTAATTCTTTGACTATTGTTTCTAAATTCATTTTAGTACCTGAAATAAGTATTTTACTATCTCTATTGTTTTATATTTATCGTCATTAAAAGACGTGCGCCTTTGCCGACTTCCGATGAAATATTGAACGCGTCGGAATAGCTTTTGATGTTATGTAACCCCATACCGGCGCCAAAACCCATTTCCCGAATTTTTTGATCGGCGGTAGAGTAACCTTGTTGCATAGCCAGATTAATATTGGGAATGCCCGGACCTTCATCAACAACTTCAATCAGGACAGTTTCATGGTTGACCGTTAAATTAACAACGCCTTTTCTGGCGTAAGAAACAACATTTATTTCTGATTCGTAACAAACAATGGCACATTTTCTGACCACTTCCGCGGCGAGTCCCATTTGTTTTAATAACGATTTGATACTTGTGGAAACAATACCAGCTTTGTTAAAATTTCCACCTTCGATTTCAAAACTATCGCGATATAAAGTATTTTCAGTTTCGGACACTGTTATTTTCAACTTTTTCCAGGCAACCAACGATGCCTTTAGCGTAAAGACGGCCAGCTGTTTCAAACAAGATATATTTTGTTGTTAACAGGGGAATTTTAAGTTCTTTGGCCAGATTAATAGTTTCAGTTGAAGGCTTTTTGCCTCTAACCAGAATTATAGCAGCGATATCAAGAATATTGGCGGTTCTAATTACCTGGCTATTAGTTAAACCAGTGAGCAACAGGCTTCCTGCCTTAGCGAAAGCTAAAACATCGCTCATTAAATCGGCCCCAAACGCTGTTTTTACTTCTAAGTCTAGGTGTTCTTCTCCTACTATTACTTCAGCATCAAGAATAATTTTTACGTCATTTAGTTTCAATTAAATCTCCTTAAGATACATCAAAAGCAGAAATTTCTTTCATTGGGATTTTTTTTACATGGTTTTGACTTACAAGTCAATAAGAATGTCCACGAAATTTAGATTGGTATCAACCGAATAAATACTTTCCGGTCTTAAAGAGCTGCTTGATGAGTAACAGAAAAATGATTGCCAGACCGACCCCGGCGATTATAACGAAAATAAGTTCATCAGTTCCATTTATGCTTTTAACCAATATGTAAATGCCGATTGGAGCGTTGAGTAGCATTCCCGTTATCGTTCCGGGCGCGTATTTTTTTAGAACAAGTGTCGCGATTAGATGCGGGAAAATAACATTGGCAACCATCATCAGGATAAAGCCCAGATAGACGTATTTGGAAAAAGAAGATGAGGGCGCGAAAATAAGATATTGGAAGGTCAGCAGGTATCCGATAGCCGTTACAATGATGACGGCAAAAGTAAATTCATTTTTTGAGACTTCTTTGTGGTATTTGCGGGCGTGCTTTGACCACTGTGGCAGCCACAAAGCTTCTTCAAGATTATGTAAAGAAAAACCTAATAAAAAAAGTAACTCGATCATTTATGTCCCATTTATATCCTATATTGTAATATGATTTTAATCCGCCTTATTCTAATCTAAGAAAAATTGCTCTTGTCAATAATTCAGTATACTGTCTCCAAAATTACCAGTATAACATCTACAACTGTTCAGCAGGAGTCATTCATCTGAAAAAGGATTAAGGATGAAAAGAGAGTAACGATAGAGCTCAGCCGCCGAGTTTAAACGACGATAATTTTATCCCGGCATAATGCTCTGCCATGCGTTTCATCTCCTGTGTTATTTTACTATCTTTCTTTTCCCAAAGTGCGTTCAGCCAGTTGTTAAAACGGTTCCTGTATTCCGGATCATCAGGATCCTGCCCACGAAGGTTTTGATCTATCAGCAATACCTCTATTCGTACTATTATTCGTGATTTTCTGCTACAGAAAAACTCCCAGGCATTCTCCACTCCGTCAGGATAAACGATGGTAACGTCGATAACTTTTCGCATATTTTCACCCATCGCTGAAAGAACATACGAAATGCCGCCCGACCGCGGTTTAAGAAGGTGTCTGTACGGAGAGCTCTGTGCAACATGTTTCCCGGAGGTAAAACGGGTCCCTTCAACGAAGTTCATTATCGAAGCGGGCCTGTCTTTAAATTTTGCACATGCCTTCCTCGTGGCTTCGACATCTCTGCCCTTGAGATGTGGTTTCTTTCTTAGAAGTTCAGCAGAGTACCGCTTCATAAAAGGATAATCAAGCGCCCACCAGGCAAGTCCCAGTATGGGCAACCATATCAGTTCCTTTTTTAGAAAATACTTAAGAAAGGGAATGCGGCCGTGAAATATTTTCTGAAGAACAATAATATCAACCCATGTCTGGTGATTTGAAATTACGAGATACCACTCATCCAGTTTGAGTTCTTCAAGTCCTTCAATATCATATTCAACATTTTTAATGATTCCGATAAAGCCGTTGATGCAGTAGATCCAAGTATAAGATAGAAAATTAAGTATTGTATCAGATAATCCCCGCGCTGCACGAAACGGCAGTATAAGCTTGAATACAGCAGTTATATATATTGGAACAGCCCAAAATAAAGTATTTAAAACCAGGAATGTAACTCCAATTGCACCGCGCAGGGATCCGGGCAGGAATATCAGCATTTCCTTTTCTCCTCGTTTTTCTTCATTTTAGCTTAGAATGGGCTTATATGTCAATTTTAGAAACAAGCAAATGCTACCTGCACCTACAAAGTCTCGGTAATTAATCTTTGTAAAAATTGTTAATTACTGGATGAAAGAGAGTAACAAACATAGGTCAGGAGTGTGGTAAAGCGTCGCCCGTCTGCGGCTTTCTAAACCTATTTTATAACCTTCGCCTCGTTATCAATCGCCAGTTGTACTTGCTTGTAGAACACAACACGCGTCTTAGCCTGATCGCCACCCTGGCTATCAGTGGCCTGCGGCCAGTTGCTATTTGACGCGATGATTAGTTTCCGTTTCGGGTCGATGAAGATGCCCTGACCGAAGATCCCCCTAGCTGTATAGCTTCCATGATCCATGATCCACCATTGATAGCCATAGCCAACTTCAGCCTTATCGGTATCGGATTGCTTCGTCGTTGCCGCAGCAATCCAGCCGTCGGGCAATACCGACTTGCCTTCTGCAATACCACCGCCCAATATGAATAGACCAAAGCGGGCAAAGTCGCGAGTTGATGCCTGCAGGCAGCAGCCGCTGATTTCATGGCCGGTTGATCCCAATAGCCAACTCGCATCCTGCTCCATGCCAAAAGGTCGCCAGATCTTCTCCGACAGATAGTCGGACAAGTTCTTCTTGGTCGCCGAACTGACCAGTACCCCGATCAAATTAGTCTCGCCGGTCTTGTAAACCCATTTCGTGCCCGGAGGCACTTCGCGCTTCAATTTACGCATATAGCTGACAGTCACATCGACGTCCGGCTCGGCCTTGTGCGCGTTGAACAAAGCGACGTCCGATTTGGGGTCAGCATAATCCTCATTCCACTTCACGCCCGATGTCATTGTCAGCAACTGCTTGATCGTGACATCATCATAGACCGACCCTTTGAGGTCGGGAATGTAGTCCGACACCTTGTCGTCGATGCTCTTGATATAGCCGTCCTTGATTGCCGCACCGACCAATGTCGAGGTGAATGATTTCGCAACCGAGAAGCTGGTCCAGCGTCCATTGCCACTGAAGCCGAGTCCATATTTTTCGAGACGGATTTTGCCGTCTTGAATGATCACCAATCCGGCGGTGCGCTGGTCCTTCATATAGGCATCGACATCGATACCAACATCAAGTGGCGCTCCCTTCAGCAAGGGATAGACGTCTTCGCCAGCAGGAACGATCCGGGATTTGACAAGGAAAGTAATCCTGTCCATTGCACGAAAAGTAGCATCGCGCTGTGGGATTGACCAGAAAAGGACATCCTTGTTGGTCGGCAAGTTGGAGATCAGACCGCGCATATCCTTATCAGCCGTCGCCCAGAATATGCCACCTACAGCCACCAGTACTACCAATATTCCAATGATCAATTTCCGCATAGAGCACCTCCCTTAGTATTCGGTAATGAAATATGGTCTGATCACGATATATAAACCATATGTGATGTTAGAGTTCAACAGGTTTTTGACTATTACCGATTGAAAGGTTGTATGAATTGGAAAAATATGAAAAACAACATTACAGGAAGGATTGCTTGCTGTACGCACCTACTACCGATCAATGGCAGACAGCTGTCAGAATTGACGATTACTGATGGAAAGAGAGTATAGGGGGTAGGTTGAACCTACCCACTATACTTATTCAGCAATAACACTGTTTTTATTCTGCCAGTGCTTTAATTTTTTTGTATTGATTAAGATCTGTGAAAAGATCGCCCGTGTATGGATTGCGCTTCGTCTTGACAATTTTGTATATCATATAACCGAATACGGCAATGTTAGAAAGTAACGCAATCAAGCTCACAACGAACAATGCTATTGTATCAGGTGTCGCGGAGGCGACGGGGTATAAACCTTCTTTTGTCAATGAAATGTCTTTTGCCGCCGCTGCGATTGTTGCGCCGGCAGTTGAGTTTACAAAGAATGGACCCTTGTCGATGAATGTGGGGAATGTTTGAGCGAACATACACCACAAAGCAAGTGTCTGGGCGCGATGTTGTAGCCAGGCACCCTTGCCTACTGTAAAGGCACAAAGCGTGGGAGCGGCCAACAATGCTAATCCGGCGTACCATGAGTGGCCCGGCAGGCAGTTATATGTGTAGGCGAAGTTCCAAAGGTCATAAGCAATAATCCAGAACCAGAGCATATCCGGCCACAACATATCCATGCTCCCGTCACTGGCTGTCTTCTTTCGGATGCAGATTCCGAACCATCCCGTGATTGTGATGGTGTTAAGGATGCCGGCAATTCCGTTCATGTAATTCCATGAACCGCCGATGTAGTATTGAATCTGATTGTGCAAAAACTCAATCGTAGGAACTGAATAAATTGTACCTACTTGAAAGTCACGAACAACAGCTTCGATGATGTTGATGGCCAGGATTAGCGGTGGAAAGCATAATGCCCATTTCTTGTCGCTTAATTTCCATTCTTTGCCGTCTTTGCCTGTACCGCGAAGGTGTCTGATACACCAGAAACCTATACATCCGGCTGTTGATGAGTAAACCTTTGCCAGATGGAACCAGTCCATATAAGCTGTATCACTCAAAACTGTCAGCCACAAAACTGTAAGAATGATGGGCAAGACAACAAACATTGCAAAGCCTACCCATTTGAATCTGCGGCCAATCTCATTGGAGCCAAACAAGGCAACGAATGCCGCAATCCAAACAAGCCACACTAAAACGGAACTAACGTCTGTACTGAAAGTAAACATATAATTCCCTCCTGGTGACATTAATCGTTTTAATTGTATAAATTAATTGATAAGAATTTTATTTTTCTAAAATAAAGTATAGGCGCCACGGTCTTGTATGTCAAGGCAATCTTAGGCACAGAATTTGGAGTGAGGTTTGTGTTTATTATTAATTGAAATCAAGCATTTTAGCCGAAACTGACAATTTGTGGATAACAGGAAGATATATGGAAAGAGAGAAATATTCACATTCCTCCCTTTCCATTGCGTTTAAAATGAAAGACTTAATCGACAGCTATCATTACATTTGAAGCTTTTATAACCGCGTATGCTGTCTTGCCAGATTTTAAATCGAGCTTTGTTGCGGATTCTTTGGAAATGATCGAAACCACCTGATCTCCGCCAGGCAGTTCTAAGAGTATTTCTGTATTTACAACACCATCTGTAACTTTGATTACTTTTCCCTTCAGTACATTTCGTGCGCTTATCTTCATTGTGACCTCCTTTTATAAAGATTTGCTTTCTTTTTAAGATTATAGGGATTGAAGACGTGTATGTCAAGAAATGATGAATCTCCTGGCAATTATTGCCAGTTATAATCATAAGTTATTTCATAACATTTAATATGCAGAACATAGTCAATATTGAATACCAGAGTTGTTTTTTTTCGCGATATCAATAAGTGAAAGAAGCGCTTTATTAACCTACTCTTCATTACACTTACGCTTCAAACTTCACTACGCTCGTTTTCAGCGAGTCTCATTAAAATTCACCACTATCTCGTTGTAGTTTTTTCTCCATTTTGCCGGGAAAAGAGTTTTAGTTTTATCAAAGTGACCGATTGCCAGCAAAAGAGGAACCCAGTATTGATCGGGTATATTAAAAGCTTTCTTCACGCCGTCAATATCAAATCCATCCATTGGATGAGAGTCTAGCCCGGCATTCTTTGCGGCAAGCATTAGCGACATGCAAAAGAATCCGGTGTTCTTACAGGCAAAGGCCATTATCCGATCAGAACTAATTCCATAAAGAGATGCTGTCGCGCCGGTAAACCAGTCATACTGCTCCTGCTTCATGATGCCTGCTTTAACCGATTCCACAAAATCCTTCTCAAAACCAATGTTACCTTTTTTCCAGCCTTCAAGATCAGCCAGAACAATAAGAACAACCGGTGCTTCAGTTATCTTGGCCTGATCCCAGGCTACTTTTTTCAGAATTTCTTTTTTCGCCTTATCCTTGACAACAATCAGGTTCCATGGCTGAAGATTAAACCCTGAAGGTGCCAGCGATGCTGTTTCAATTATTTCCTTGATCTGTGCATCAGTGACTTCTTTGGCCGGATCAAAATAGTTAACGGCTCGTCTTTGTTTCATCGCTTCTTTAAATTCCATAACAAACCTCCTGGAAATATTGTTGGTTATTAAATCCCTGTTACTCCTCATACCCGCGCGTTAAATAAAAAGTGGCCAGATCGAAAAATACGGTCATGCGTCTTTGCAGTTCAAAAGTCATGTAAAGCTCCAGCTTTTTCTGCAGGGCATCCTGCGCCAGCGCGAACGTCCAGATGTGCTTGCGGATGAGGCTCAGCGCGCTGAGTACCTCGCTGATTTTAAAGTCCGCTTTTTTCCTTTCCCGGCCAAGCTTGGTATAAAAACTCTTCATCTGATTTATATCATAGAGGCCACCCAGCCAGAGGGTAATCTGGGAAAGTATTTTATCGCAGATAACGTAGAGCTTGCGGCTTTCATAGTTGTGGTATTCAGTGGTAGTAGTGCTTGTGGTCATTTCTTCCATCCACTGGTAAATAATCTTTTCTTTGTTCTTGAGGATGACATTAAGCAGGCGTTTGGTTAGGGAATTCTTGGCAACCTTTTTCTGTGACTTATTATCATCCATGTTTTCAATCGAATCAAGGATGCTCCAGTAATCTATTTTGCTTTTTATGTAGGCATCAAGGGCGCGAGTGTTGGGACGAAAGGCCAGAGGCGGGAGTTTGCCAACCGGCCAGAACATAGCTTTTGCGCAATCATCGCCGGCAGCAAGTTTGCCGCCGGTTTGTTCCACAATAAAAGTCAGAAAAAGCAGATCACCGTAAAAACGGCTCTTGTAGGAATCAACATCGAGCAATCTGGATATTCTTCCTTTGATGCCGGTTTCTTCCTGCAACTCGCGCAATGCCGCGTCTTCAATGCTTTCTCCCGCTTCGGCAAAACCTGTCGGCAGGCACCATTGGCCCTTAAACGGGGCCCTGTCGCGCTTGACCAGAAGTATCTGTCTTTCCGAATCAAGAATAGAAGAGACAACCGGCAGGGGATTGTTGTAAAAGTAACAGTTGCAGCAGGGGCAGAAATCCCGCAGGACACCATCTTCGCTTCTCTTGATAATTACTCCACCGCAGTAAAGGCAATGCCGGCGTTGCTTTTTCATGACGCTTCCTTAAGTTTCAGGGGTTCGGAACAAATAAAAATTCTATCGTCTTTGCACATTTGAATATTTTTCGAATCCAGAGTCATTTTTTGCAGCTCTTGTCTAAGCTGGTTAAAAATCTCATTTTTACGGGTGTTTGTACCCGTCAGGAAAAAAGGTCTTTTGAACTGGTAGTATTCCAGAAATGATTCTGTTTCGCCCGCCCGGAAAATGAGAGTATTATTAAAATCAATTTGCTGAATCCGTTGAAAATGAGGGGATAGAAGCGCTGCGCCATTTTCACTGGAGAATTGTCGAAGGATAATTTCTATGGGCAATTCTTCATTGTCAGAAATCAGTTTATTTTTCTCCAGAATGGTTTTAGTAAGGGCGATTAATTCCTGCATGTTGTGGCGACTGTGGGTAATGGTTATGAAGATGCCGTTGGGTTTTAAAACACGGGCAATCTCCGGGATGATCGCAATAAAAAAATATAAAGCAAAACTGCAAATGACCAGATCGAAAGTTCCGGCGGAGTATTTTTTAATTGGTTTAATGCCATTTGATGAAAAATTACCACTGTATCCGGCACGCTTGCAGGCATCAAGAAAGAATGGCTCATATTCGGGAACAATGTCAAGGCCGGTGATTTTTGCATCCGGATGAAGCCGGGCTTTTAAGGCTTCCGTAAAAGAACCGAAAGCGCAGCCCAGCTCCAGAACGTTTTGGCAAGATGTCAAATCAACTTGATTGAGCGCGGTAACGCGAATGTCATTTTTGTTGGATGAGAATTGGCGGATGAGTTGCTCTATGCGCCGGTGTTCCTGCACTTTTCGGAATACCTGGCGAATCTTTTTTTTATCGAGAACTTCAGTCATAGTTATTGCCAAATATTGTTATTAATCAATCTTTTCAATATCCGTAATTTTAGCGATTCTTCTTTCGTGGCGGTCGCCGGAAAAACTTGTTTTCATGAATTTGTCGATCATAGCAGTTATCGGCACGGAATATTTTACTCTGCCGCCGAAAGTAATGAAATTGGCATTATTATGGGCTTTGGCCATTTCAGCGGTAAATAAATCGTAAACCTGCGCGCAGCGAATTGAGCTTACTTTATTAGCGGCAATCGACATTCCAATCCCTGTGCCGCAAAGCAAAATGCCAAAGTCATAGTCGCCTTTTTTAAATTCTTTACAGGCCGCAAGAGCTATATCAGGATAGTCAACTGAATCTTCGGTATTCACACCCATGTCTTTTACTTCGCAGTTATTTAATTTTAAGAAGGATATTATCTCTTGTTTCATAGACACGGCGCCATGGTCGGAGGCAATTATGATCTTTTTCATTATACTTACCCCTTTTTGATCTCTTTATTATTTTCGTTCTTACCTTTTTTCTGAGTTTGCAAAATAAGTCAATAAAAAAGCTTTGATTCGTAATCATATTTGCGATAAAAACTCACATGCAGGAAATATTACCAAGGTATCTCAACCATCTTTTAATTGAACGTGGTGTGGCTCAAAATACGCTGGAAGCTTATGGGCGTGACTTACGCCGGTATTTTCAATTTTTGCAGCAAAAAAATATAACTAAGCTGCAAGAAGTTGAACCTGAAGTAATTATTGAGTATTTAGTCAAGATCAAAGGAGAGGGGTTATCGGCAAATTCGATGAACCGCGCGTTAGCCGCACTGCGGGGATTATATAAGTATTTGATACAGGAAAAAGTAATTGGGGAATCACCGCTGGTAAATATTGAGCTGGCAAAAGTGTGGATGCGTCTGCCGGATACGATCAGTAAAGAAGAAATGAATGTTATTTTAATTCAACCCGGCAATTCAACTGCGGCAGCAATGCGTGATACGGCCATGCTGGAGCTTTTATACGCGACAGGTATCCGCGTCTCAGAATTAATTAACTTGACGATGAACAGTGTTAACTGGCAAGTTGGGTTTCTGGTTGTAATGGGGAAGGGCAGCAAGGAAAGAATTGTTCCGATTGGGAAGACTGCCTACGATTGCACAAGGCTTTATGTGGATAAGGCAAGGCCGCAGTTAATGCAGAAAAAAATTACGGATGTTCTGTTTTTAAACAGGTTCGGCACAAAATTTACAAGGCAGGGGCTCTGGAAGATAGTTATCCGGTACGCGAAAAAGGCGGGATTGCAAAAGAAAATTCATCCGCATACTTTCCGCCATTCTTTTGCCTCTCACTTGCTGGAAGGTGGAGCTGATTTACGGACGGTTCAGGTTATGCTGGGGCATGCTGATATTTCCACAACTCAAATTTACACTCACATTACAAGGGACAGATTGAAGGAAGTTCATGCCAAATACCATCCCCGGGGTTAATGCTAAGTTTAAATGATTTGGCCTGAGATATAAAAGGTAAAGAGGAATTAATGTTTAAAGATTTAATAAGAAATGATGAACAGGTTAAAAAAATCACAAGGCTATTGATTGCTCTTGCCGTCATTGCAATCGTCTTCTTTTCAATATTGTTTTTCCGGCCTCAGGCTATTCGCGCAGTTACTTCCCGGATTATGAGAATAAATAATATTTTCAACTATTATGTGTTGAAGGCTAAACCTAATTTTTATTATCTGGAAATGGAAAAAAACGGTGATGATATCCGAATAAATGCCGATGAAAGTTTTGAAGTTACTTACCGTGACGAATTTGCCGTAAAATCAGTCGCCAGCGACGACCTTTCATCTGAATATATAACGGTAAGTGTTGATTTCCTCGGGAAGGGAAAAAATGACATCGGTGTTTTGCTTAAGGGTATTGATTTGGTCAATAAGATAATGCAAAGTGACGAATTTAGCCAGAATACAGGCAGTATTTCCGGTTACAAGATTAATATAAATTATAAAAATGAACCAATAGCATCAGTTCCGATGAAAGTAATAATTACACCTCAGGATTGGCTTCGGTTTGCAAAGGATTCTAAAAACGTCGAGGAGCAAATTGAATATTTAAAAAAAGCGATAGCCGCAAACAAGGAAGATATCGGCGTGCGCAAAATCCTTGCCGGCACATATTTACGCCTTGATCGGTTAGATGCTGCCATCAAGCAATATAAAGATATTTTGTCGCTTAAATCCGATGATACAGCAGCGATGATGGAACTGACCAAATGTTATATCAAGAAAAAAGATTATGACAACGCCATCGCAATATGCCGGAAGTTCATCAAAATAAATACACAGGATGCCCAGGCCTATGCCAGCCTGGGTTTTGCTCTTTCCCAAAAGGGATTATGGGATCAGGCAATGGAAAGTTATAGGCAAGCAGTGAAGCTTGAGCCGGATAATTATCCAGTCAGATTAAAACTGGGTGAGGCATACGAAAAAACAAAAAAGATGAATCTGGCAATTGAAGAGTATAAATATGTAATCGAGCATTCTAAAGATATTGATTTAGCTTTGCTCGCTTTGGGAGACGTTTATCTCAAAATTAATAAATACGAAGATGCCATTAAATATTATAAAGAATTGATAAAAAAGCAACCGCGAATGGCTGCCGCTTACGCCAATCTGGCACAGGCTTATGCAGGCCTTAGCAAGTGGCAGGAAGAAATTGATAATTTAAAAAAGGCGGTTTCATTGAGTCCGAATGAACCGGCAATACGTTTCAATCTTGGTGCCGCCTATGAAAAAAGGAAACAAAGCGCTGAGGCCATAAAGGAATACCAGCATGTATTAAAAATAAATCCTCAAGATGCCGATGCCATTGAGCGCCTGGCTGACCTTAATTTCAAAAGCAAAAAATTTGATCTGGCAGTAACGTATTACGAAAAATTGACTGAAAAAAATCCGAAAAATTCATCGATCTATGCTAATTTAGGTTTTGCCTATGGCGAGCTGGAAAAATATAAAGCATCAGCAGAAAATTATGAAAAGGCGATTAAACTAGGATCAAAAAGCTCCACCTTGCATTATAATTTGGCCTACACTTATAGCAAATTGGGCCGCGAAAAAGCCGCGATTGCCGAGTACAAAAAAGTATTACCGCAGACTAAAGAAGTATTAAGCATTATCGGGCAATATTATTTGAAAGACAAAAAGTATGAAACAGCAATAAGATATTATAAAAAGATTCTTGCCCTTGAACCTAAAAAAGCTGCTTCCTATGCCAGTTTGGGATATGCCTATGCTACCCAAAAAAAGTGGGATAAGGCCATTGCAAATTATCTAATCGCGTTGCAATACGATACGGAAGATGATGAACTCTACGCGAACTTAGGTGAGGCCTATGAAGGAAAAGAGCTGTATCCGGAAGCCCTGAAGGCTTATACAAGTGCTTATGAACTTAATCCGGAATCACCAAAAGCGTCAAGGAGAATACCGGCTCTGAAAATTAAATTATTGCAGAAGAAATCTCAGAAAAATTAAGGAGTAAAGAATGAACGAGATTAAACTAAACGATTTTTTTATAGGAGATAATACAGGCTTTGTTTTGATTGCCGGTCCGTGCGTTCTGGAAGATGAAACGGCGGCTATGGATGTTGCTCAGTATCTGCAGAAGCTGACGGCAAAGTTGGAAATACCTTTTATCTTTAAGGCCTCTTACGATAAAGCCAACCGCACTTCGCTCAGTTCATATAGAGGTCCGGGATTGAAAAAAGGTTTGGCTATGCTAAAACGTATCAAGGAAAAACTGGATGTGCCGCTACTCTCCGACGTACATCGTTTTGAAGAAATTGATGAAGCAGCCCAAATAGTCGATGTTTTGCAAGTGCCGGCTTTTCTTTGCCGCCAGACTGATTTTGTGATGGAAGTCGCCAAAAAAGCAAAAATTATTAATATAAAAAAAGGACAATTTCTGGCGCCGTGGGATGTTGCCAATATCATAACTAAAGTAAGAGCGGCCGGTAACGAAAAAATTCTTATTACTGAACGGGGCACATCCTTCGGTTATAATAACCTTGTATTTGATATACGCTCATTACCGATAATGAGAGAGACCGGCTATCCGGTGATCTTTGACGCGACTCACGCAGTACAATTACCCGGAGGAACAGGTACGGCATCAGGCGGGCAGCGCAATATGGTTCCATATCTGGCCAAGGCAGCCGTTGCCGCGGGAGTTGATGGAATATTTTTAGAAGTGCACCGCAATCCGGAGAAAGCGCTGTGTGATGGCGCCAATTCATTGTATCTCGATTCACTTGAAGATTTGCTCACAATGTTAAAGCAAATTGACCGTTTGGTTAAGAGTAAATAAAAAGCAAAATCAATAAAGGATAATTCGTCAATGAATAAAAATCTAAAAGAAAAATTAAAGAAAATAAAAATGCTGATTCTGGATGTTGATGGTGTCATGACTGACGGCAGGATCATTATGGATGACGAAGGGCGGCAGTTGAAAAATTTCGATGTTCGTGACGGACATGGCTTGAAGATTATTCAGCGTTACGGAATTAAGGTAGTGATATTGACCGGGCGGAAATCCGAAGTTGTCAATCATCGAGCTCACGATTTAGAAATTAAAGAAATTTATCAGGGCGCGCTAAATAAGAAAGAAGTGTTCCAGAAAATATTGATCAAACATAAATTAGCGGCAAGCGCGGTGGCTTTTGTCGGTGATGACATCATCGATATCCCAGTTTTAAGACAGGTAGGTTTTTCTGCCGCTGTGGCTGACGCTGTGGATGTTGTAAAAAAAAGTGTTCATTATATTACAAAGCACAAAGGTGGCAGAGGCGCTGTAAGAGAGATATGCGAAATGATCCTGCAGTCTCAGGGAAAATGGCAGGAGATAGCGGGAAAATATGAATTCTTAGATCATATTTAAAGAGTAAAATATATGTCAATCTCATGGTTTTTTCTCATAATTGCCGGTGTTTTGGAAATTGGTTGGCCTCTTGGTTTTAAACTTTCGCAAACCACATCCTATAAGTTTGGATTTATCTTATTGGCGGTGATCTGTATGGGACTGAGTGGCCTTTTTTTATGGTTGGCACAGCGTGAAATATCCTTGGGAACAGCCTATGCAATCTGGACAGGAATCGGTGCCGCCGGAACATTTCTGATCGGAGTCATCGTTTTTAATGATTCCTGGGCAATGATGAGAGTTTTATCATTTCTGTTGATTGTCACCGGCGTGATCGGCCTGCGAATCTCGAGTTAAAAAACACACGAAAATATTTGTTATTTTCATCAAAAAGCATTGTAAAATTATTCAATGAAAAATGCTTAAGTAAAGATCAATCTTGGGGAAATAATCCTTTCAAAACTTTATCCTGAGCCATTACTGGACTTATCTGAAGAGATCATCCTTATATCTTTACATGTACGGTGCTGAATGATATAAATAAACAGCAGATCTAATTTACTCTTGCTGGGATTGAGAAAGATGAAATTATCCAAGAAAACAAAAAAAATATCGATAATACTAATTATCTTTGTGGTGATTACTGCGGCTGCTTTGGTGATTGGAAATAATATATATGATACCCCAAAGAATATAGTAAAGATATTGCCTGCTCGTGTTGATCTGCAAATTAATGACTTTATCTATACGGAAGTTGGCGAAGATAATTCCAAATGGGAAGTAAAAGCTGACAATGCTAAGTATATCAAAAAAGAAGATCTTGCTTTATTTGACCGTGTGAAAATAAAATTAAAAACATCCGAAGGTAAAATATATATAATGACCGCTGATAAAGGACAAATGCTCACAGATAAAAAGGATATTCAAATTAAAGGTAATGTGGTCATTGTTTCAGATGTCGGAGATAGGTTTTCTACTGATTATTTAAATTTTAGTGATGCTGAAAAGAAATTTTATACAGATGCGCCTGTGACTATCGAAAACAAGAGGATGAAAATAAAAGGCACGGGGCTCACTCTATATATCAAGACAGGGGAATTAAACATTTCTTCTCTGGTTAAAGCAAAAATAAATTAATTAGGAAATTATGATGATTGGGAAAAAGATATTGTTATTGGTTTTGTTTTATTTGGTAATGGCAAATAATATTTTATGTGCTCAGGATATTTCTAATAAGAAAAATCTAATTAATAAAAATGAACCGGTAGAGATTACTTCTGATCGCATGGAGGCATTCAATGAAAAAAAGATGGTTATATTCTCCGGCAATGCAACAGCCAAACAGGGCGACATTACATTAAAGGCAGACCAATTGCTTTTGTATAATAAAAATGAACCGGGTAAAAATGATAAAATCGACGCAAAAGAAATTTCGACGTCCGGAGAACTCGACAAAATCGAAGCCAAAGGAAATGTCATCATAACCCAGAAGGAAAGAATGGCCACCGGTAACGAGGCCTCTTACCAGCAAGATACAGGCCAGATAATATTGACAGGAAATGCAATCTTGCGCGAAGGCAAAAGCATAGTAACCGGATGTAAGGTAATAGTATATACAAATGAAGATCGTGGATCGGTAGTGCCCTGTACACCAGGGAAAGGTGAAAGAGTAAAAGCGGTAATCTATCCGCAACAAAATAAAGAAATAATTAAATAAACGCGATCATATGGTGGTATGTAAAAAATATGAGCAATCTGTTGGCAAAAGGTTTAACAAAAATTTACAATAAAAGAAAAGTCGTTAATCAAATTGATTTAGCGGTTTCACCGGGCGAAGTTGTGGGTTTGCTCGGTCCCAATGGTGCCGGCAAAACAACTACTTTTTATATGATTGTCGGATTGGTTAAACCCGATGGCGGGGAAATATTTTTGGACGATCAAGATATCAGTAAAGATCCAATGTATAAAAGAGCGAGAAAAGGATTGAATTATCTTCCCCAAGAGCCGTCAATATTTCGGAAGCTTACAGTAGAAGAAAATATATTGGCCATTTTGGAAACTCTTGATCTGCGAGAAGATGAAAGGCAAGAACGGCTCAAAGAACTTTTGGCTGAACTTGATCTTACGGGACTTGCAAAAAATTTCGCCTACTCACTCTCCGGAGGCGAAAGAAGACGAGTGGAAATAACAAGAGCGTTGGTTACTTCTCCAAAATACATACTTTTAGATGAACCTTTCGCCGGGATAGATCCTCTAGCCGTCGCCGATATTCAAAAAATAATTGAAAAACTAAAAAATAAGGGTATCGGCATTATTATTTCTGATCACAATGTCCGTGAGACACTCTCCTGTTGCGATCGGGCTTACATAGTCAATGAGGGCGCTATCCTGGTAGAGGGCAAACCGGAAGATATTGCCCAAAGTGAATTGGCCAGGAAATTTTATTTTGGTGAAGATTTTAATTTGTAAGTATCTTGTAATTTGAGATTATAAATATGGCTTTTGAGTTAAAACAAAATTTAAAACTTTCTCAGCAGTTGATTATGACACCGCAATTGCAGCAGGCGATAAAACTGTTGCAGCTGTCACGTTTGGAACTTGTCGATACAATCAATCAGGAGATGGAAGAAAATCCTTTGCTGGAAGAAGCCACGTCAGACGAAAGTAATGAAGAAGAAGTTCACACACAAGCCGAAGAAGATATTCAGTCGATTGAGCGAGAAGATACAAAAGCTGTTGAACGAACGGTAGAACTCACCGGCGAGGGCGATGGCCGCGAAGAGTTTGACTGGAATAACTATCTGGAAGATTACGGTCCGGTAGGTGTTTCTTATGATCGTAAAGACTCTGATACGCTGACATTGGATAATATCCTTACTGAAAGTCCGTCACTCACCGAGCATCTGATGTGGCAAATGAAACTCTCACCGCTTAGTGTTGAAGAAGTACGTACTGGTAGTCAGATTGTTGGCAATCTTGATAATAATGGCTATCTATGCGCGTCTTTAGCGGAAATTGCGCAGTTGGAGAATGTTAGTGAGGAATATGTTGAAGCGGTTCTAAAAAAAGTTCAAGAATTTGATCCGCCTGGTATCGCGGCTCGTAATTTACAGGAATGTCTTTTAATTCAAGCGCGAATGTTAGGCGTAAAAAACCCGATTGTTGAAAAAATAATTAAAGATCATCTTAAAGATTTAGAACTGAAAAATTATGTGCACATTGCCCGCAAATTAAAAGTTCCTATTCGCGATGTGGAAATAGCAGTTTTATTAATCAGTAACATGGATCCAAAGCCAGGCAGCATGTATTCAGCAGAGAAAGTTCAAGCAATAATTCCCGATGTGTATGTAGTTAAATCTGGCGATGAATACAAAATAATTCTTAATGATGATGGTTTGCCTCGTCTGCGCATCAGCAATTTTTACCGGGAAATAATGGCAGGTCTTGGTAGTCATGACCAACGTGAAGAAGAAAACGGGAAGAAATACATTCGTGATAAAGTTCAATCGGCAACATGGTTAATTAAAAGCATCCAGCAGAGGCAAAAAACAATCTATAAAGTCGCGGAAAGTATTGTTAAACACCAAAGAGAATTTTTTGATAAAGGGATTAACTGTCTTAAGCCATTAGTATTGAGGAATATAGCCGATGATGTAGAAATGCACGAATCCACGATAAGTCGCGTGGTAACAAATAAGTATATGCACAGTCACCGGGGAATTTTTGAAATGAAATACTTTTTCGGCAGTTCCGTGCAAAGAACATCCGGAGAAAATATCGCGTCAAAAAGTGTAAAAGAAGAGATTAAACAGCTAATAGTTAAAGAAGATCCAAAAAAACCTTATAGTGATTGCGAAATAGTTGATTTGCTCAAGAGCAGGGGAATCAATATTGCGAGGCGTACAGTTGCTAAATATAGAGAAATGATTGGTATTTTACCATCGTCTAAAAGGAAAAAATATTTTTAAATGGGGATTCTATAATATAGAAGATTAATCTAACTATGGAGGAAAAATAATGAAAATTTCTGTAACTTTCAGAAACGGTGAAGGTGAGAACTGGCAAAAACTTTATGCGGAAGAAAGAATTCAAAAACTTAAGAAATATTTGGATATGCCTGCCGAAACACATATTATCCTTTCTACAGAAAAATTTAGAAACTTTGTGGAAATAAATCTCAGTGCCAATGGCTGGAATGTAAATGCTAAAGAAGAAGCTAAAGACATGCATCTTGCTGTGGATGGCTGTATAGATAAAATAGAAAAACAGCTTAAAAAGCAGAAAGAAAAAACCAGAGACCATAAACCAAAAACTATTCGACATAGCGAATCAAAAGTTGCCGAAGGCGAAGAAGAATCAACAACAAATAAAATTGTAGAAACACGTAAAATGGCATTAAAGCCGATGTCTCATGATGATGCAGTAATGGAAATGGAAGGCAGCAAAGCCCGTTTTCTAATTTACCGTGATTCATCTTCCGAGAATGTAAGTCTGGTTTATCGTCTCGATGATGGTAATTATGCTCTTATCGAAACAAATAGTTAACTTTGTAAACGCGTACCTCATTTTTTGCCTATGGGGAAAAATTAGAAGCGGAATCAAAACAATTTATTTTTAAGATAAGTTGTCGATATTGCGAAAGACAAAAAGACGGGGTGCGTTAAATGCAAATGGATCAGATTTTTAAAATTGAATTTCTCAATGAAAACATGCTTGCTAAAACAAAAACGGAAGCCCTAGATGAGTTAGTAAATACTCTGATTAAAGGTGGGCTAAAGCTTCATTCTGCAAAGGTTATTGAAGTATTGCAGCAAAGAGAAAAACTTGGCTCAACAGGAATTGGTGATGGTTTGGCTATACCCCACGGCAAAATATCAACTCTTGATGAAATTGTTGTTGCTTTCGGCCGGAGTAAGGAAGGCGTTGATTTTGATTCTTTAGATGGCAAGCCTGTGCACATTTTTTTCTTGCTTCTGGCTCCGGAAAATTCAGTGGGGCAGCATTTGAAAGTATTGGCCAAGATTTCCAAAATGTTTAAAAAAGCTAATTTCCGTCAAAAGCTCATCGAAACGGAATCGAAAAGTAACTTGTATAAACTGATTATCGAACAAAATGAGACCTGTGCTCTATAGAAACAACCACAAGTAGTAAATCAGAGAATTGATGCCATATATGGCACTGAAAAAGAACCGGCATCCATGACTAAGATATTATCACTGGAAGATATTCTTCAGGGAAGTTCAGAAAAGCTTGGCTTAAATGAGATATGCGTGGCTACCGGATTAAGAAAGGAAGTATCTGTTCTGAAGGTCAGGTATTATCGCCGGTTGTCTTCTTCACTAAAAAAAAATTTACTTCCTACAATTGCCATTATAACTCCGCAAGCCGTGAATCAACTTTGTTCGAAGAGAATCAATTCCTACCGATCGTTATTTACAAATATTGTTTTTATGGTCATTGCCAAATCTCAACACGTTCCAGATTTAATGAAGACCATTGCTATGACTAAACACATTCCAATAGCTGCCTCCGAATTTGATGAATACTACCTGGAGAGCTCAGTAAAAGGATTGATTCGGGAAAGAGTTGACGAAAAAACAGCTATTCATGGTGTAGTTATTGAGACTTGCGGAAGGGGAATAATAATTGTCGGAGCAAGTGGTATCGGAAAAACAACTTCAGCTTTAGAGTATGTTAAGAAAGTGGGTTACTGGATCGCCGACGATATGGTGGTAATTAGGAAAAATATCAAGGGAGAATTAATCGCTCGTGGTCACGTTAAAATAAGAAAATATTTATACTATAAAAAAGAAGGAATTATTCCAGTTGAAAAAATATTAGCTGCTGACAAAATTAAAAAATGGACAAAACTCTCTGCTATCATAGATGTGGAGAGAAGCAATATTAAGGGAAACGTTTTTAATGAAACAAAGAGGAAAGTTCTCGCCACTACATTACCATGTCTTAAAATAAATATATCGGCCTCTGGCTATTTTAATGAAAATTTGCTAGAAAAAATGGTAAAGAAATTGAAAAAGGATAGCCAATGAAGAATCTACGGGTAGTAATCATTACAGGCTTATCTGGTTCCGGTAAAAGTACGGCATTGCGCGCACTGGAAGACATCGGGTTTTTTTGTGTTGATAATCTACCTGTTATTTTACTGCCGAAGTTTCTAGATATAACAGTTCTTTCCTCTCCAGAGATAAAACAAGTAGCAATGGTTATGGATCTGCGAGAAAAAAGTTTTCTCGATAAGTACCGGCGCATATTTGCTCGCCTGAAGGAAAAGGGTTTTAGAATAGAAATATTATTTCTTGAATGCAGTGATGATGCTCTTCTACATAGATTCAGCGAAACAAGGCGTATCCATCCACTCTCGGCAAAGGGTTCAGTCATTAAAGGTATTGACCTGGAAAGAGAAAAATTGGATTCCTTAAAGCAGATGGCTGGCAAAATTATTGACACCACGTCAGCGAATGTTCATCAACTCAAAGATATAGTACAGCGGCATTATTTGCCTTCTTCAGAACATAAAAAAATGGTTGTCAATGTGACATCATTCGGTTATCGTTACGGATTGCCTGCAGATGCAGATATTATTTTCGATGTAAGATTTTTACCCAATCCATACTACATTGAAGATTTGAAAAATTATGATGGTCATAATAAAGAAATTGAAAAATTTGTTTTGGAAAATAATGAAAGCAAAGAATTCTTGAAGAAAATATTGGATTTGATGAATTTTCTTATTCCTCTTTATGAAAAAGAGGGGAAGGCAATGCTCAACATTGCACTGGGTTGTACCGGCGGGAAGCATCGTTCTGTAGTTATGGCCAATCAATTAAGCGCGCACTTCTCGACCATGAAGTATATTGTTAATACAAGTCAACGTGATATCAACAAAAGTTAAATTAATGGGGATGTTAGTAAATCACAGCCGCATTTTCTTGTTGATATTATCTTCTATCCAATGTGTATCCCACCATTCTTGAGGATTGACAAATTGCCCACCGATAATAATGCTGAAATGCAAATGATCTCCAGCGGCTAGGCCGGAAGTTCCGGAATGCCCGATTACCTCCTCTTTCTTTACAGTTTTACCGGCAGCAGTATCAATGGAAGATAAGTGTCCATATAAGCTGAATATTCCCAGACCATGATCAATTATGATGGTGTTGCCATAAATACCCAAAGGACCGGCAAAGACTACAATGCCACTGTTGGATGCTTCAATGGCGGCATTTGCGAGAGAGGCAAGATCAACACCGTTATGAAGAGAATTAGCGAAATCCTTACCGGCAACCACATAACTTCTTTTATCACCAAAAAGAGCCGTTGGTTTAGCGCTGCGCATGCGTAAAAAAGTACCTTCCCAAAGTATTTTTGGTGTTGATTTTTGACAGATAGATTGAATGAATCGGGAGTTTTCATTACGCATTTCAGAATTTACATAGCTGAAAATTTCCAGTTGCGTTTTGCCCTGCAAGGCAGGAATCATTGCCTGGAATTCAGGCATTTTTCGTTGAAGGAACGTTTCGCTAAGATTCATCTTATCTGAACGAAATTTCTTTTCTTTGATCAGGCAGGGAAGAGTAATTCTGGTTTCGTTACCGGCGTAATCACGCGCAAAGACAGCAATTTTTGTTTTCGCACGGGAGGCATTATATGGAAGAGCAAAATACGTAACGGATGTAGGTTTGTTATTCATCATCAATGTGTAACCGGCAGTAAAATAATCATTTACGTACACGCCGGTTAAATCAGTCGGCTTTGATGTACGGTAAGTGATAAAACAGGTGCCGCCTTGATTTACATGGTTAATTGCACTAAGCAGCGTTATTTGAGGCGGGATGGTATCAATCGGTACTGTAAATGATAGAATCGTTTGATTTCTAAAAATAGAATAATCGGTAGCTGTAATGTTAATGGTCGCCGGACCGTCATTAAGCTTAAGCGAGGCAGTGTCAATAGATACAAGTAAAATTTTTTGTTTGGTACCCCTTATGGAAATTTTTTCATTCGCCAGGATATGGCCTTTATTATCCTGTACAATTTCCACTGTCATGTCAGAAAGGCCACTTTTTTGATCAGAGAAAGTTATTTCTACGTTTTTCAATTTTCCGATAGCAATAATTTCCTGATTCAATTTAATGGCGGGCTTTTCTATTTCCAGATAATTAAGGAAATAAAAAAAGCATAGTGTTGCAACTATTAATATTACCAGCGAAATCGTTATATAAGAACGCGACTTTTTCATAATTACCCCTGAAATGTTAGAATTCGAAATTAATGAGTTTCACTTAATGGCTTTTAATGCGTTTTGCAAGATAAATTTCCCGTAATAGTATATACAGATGTAAATATGGTCGGGATAAAATTAATAGTAATTTAAAATCACTTACCAACCAATTACAAACATTATAGCTAAGGTAGCTTATGGCAGTTATGCCTTGCTCTTGTCTTTAAACACTGGTATATTCTAAAAAAAAATCAGAGTGAACAGATATGCTTAAAGGGAAAAAAATTGTTTTGGGAATCACCGGCGGGATTGCGGCCTATAAAGCGGCTGAATTAACCCGGGCCCTCATCAAAGAAGGCGCGCAGGTGAGGGTCATAATGACGAAGAATGCCACGGCATTTATTTCGCCCTTAACACTGCAGACGCTTTCCAATAATATTGTTTATACTGAAATGTATTTACCTTCCGAGCAATATGTTATGTCTCATATAACGCTTGCTGAATTTGCTGATGCCTTTGTCATCGCCCCGGCAACCGTAAATATAATAGGAAAGATTGCTTCCGGAATCGCCGATGATTTGCTCTCGACAACGATTATGGCGACTGTTAAGCCCACGTTGATTTGTCCGGCAATGAACGACAAGATGCTGGCAAATCCTATTGTGCAGGAAAATATCAAAAAGCTGAAAAACAATAAATACGTTATTATGGAAAGTGGTGTCGGTGAACTTGCCTGCAAAACTCAAGGTGCAGGCCGCCTGCCGGAAATACCGGAAATAGTAGAAGAAATTGAAAAACTATTGACTCCACAAAATCTGGTTGGTCAAAGGATATTAATCACCGCCGGGCCTACAGAAGAGCCACTCGATCCGGTTCGTTTTATTACCAACCTTTCATCAGGAAAGATGGGTTATGCATTGGCCAGAGTTGCTCACAGACACGGTGCGCAAGTTACTTTAATTACCGGCCCAACAAATTTATCTTTTCCTTCAGTGGAAAATATTATCAAGGTTCGCACTGCGCAGGAAATGCACAAAGCCGTAATTGATAATTACAAAAAGGCGTCAGTAATAATAAAAGCAGCGGCAGTTGCGGATTACAAGCCGAAAGCGTTTGCCAAGGAAAAAATAAAAAAAGATGATAAACCTCGCTCCATTGAGCTGGAAAGAAATCCGGACATTATTGCTGAGATTGGACGGAACAAAAAAAATATTATTCTTGTCGGTTTTGCCATGGAAACAAAAGATCTTCTGGTTAATGCCACTAAAAAATTAAAAAACAAAAACATGGATTTAATCGTGGCCAATAGCTTACGAGAAGAAGGAGCTGGCTTTCAAACAGATACCAATAAAATAACTATTCTCGACCGGGAAGGGAATGTCCAATCTTTACCGGTAATGACAAAGATAGAAGCCGCTGAAAAAATTATGGAAAGAGTTGAAGTATTGCTGAAAAAGAAAGGCGGCAGCAAAAAGTAATGGAAGAATCTTTTTATCAAAAAACACAGCTACAATTACAGAAAGACTTGTTGTCTGCTGTTCAGGGGCTTAAAGGGCAAGTGCTGAATCAAAGCACGTTGTCTGTGGGATTGGAATGGAAGAAATCAATGTCCGCAGAAAATGAAAAAAAAGTCATTAACTCTAACAATGAAGAGCAACTGAAAAAAATCAGTCAGGAAATGGCAGGTTGCCAGCTTTGTCAACTGTCAAAAACAAGACAGAACGTCGTTTTTGGCGAAGGCAATCCCAACGCGCAAATTGTTTTTGTCGGGGAGGCGCCCGGTGCTGATGAGGACCAGCAGGGTTTGCCATTTGTGGGCAAAGCCGGACAGCTATTGACCAAAATCATTGAAGCGATGGGGATTAAAAGAAAAGATGTTTACATTTGTAATATACTTAAATGTCGTCCACCGGGCAATCGTAATCCGCTGCCCGAGGAAATAAGCTTTTGCGAACCTTTTTTAAAGAAGCAATTGCAGGCTATTTCACCAAAAGTTATTTGTGCTCTAGGAAAATTTGCCGCGCAGACACTTTTAAGGACAGACATATCCATATCGTTGTTACGCGGCCGTTTTCATTCTTACGAGGGCATAAAATTAATGCCGACTTACCATCCGGCATATCTTTTACGAAGCCCTTCGGCCAAGAAACCAGTTTGGGAAGATGTCCAGATGATTATGAAGGAAATTCAGCCTTAATTATTCAAGACGAAAAGTTTACGAGGTGAAACAATGTTTAAGAAAATATTTTACGCATTGATTACCGTTTCCATATTTATAAGTGTTGGAGTTTGGGCACAGGAAAAGAACCCTGTTTTTAATGTAATCACAGTTGATGGAGTTATTACATCGCCTACGGCTAAATATATCGCCGGTAGCATCGAGGATGCAAGAAAAGATAAGGCCGAAGGTCTGATAATTTTACTCGATACACCGGGAGGAATGGATACTGCTATGCGCGATATTACCAAGAGTATTCTCAACGCACCCATGCCGGTAATAGTATTTGTTTATCCATCCGGCGCACGCGCCGCATCTGCCGGAGTGATTATCGCTTCTGCCGCACACATTGCCGCGATGGCTCCCGGCACAAATATCGGAGCTGCTCATCCGGTGGCTATAGGCCTTGGCGGTGGTGAAATGGATAAGACTATGTCCACTAAAGTGGAAAACGATGCTGCCGCTTACGCCCGCAGCATTGCCCAAAAAAGAGGGCGTTCTGAAGAATGGGTGGAAAAAGCAGTTCGCAAAAGTGAATCAATAACCGCTGAGGAAGCACTCAAACTAAATGTTATCGATTTTGTAGCACCGGATATCGAGAAGCTATTAGCGGCAATTGATCACAAAGAAGTAGATGTAGCCGGTGTCAAAAAGAAACTAACCACAAAAAACGCCGTGATGAATAATAAGAAAATGGATACACGTCAGGGCATCCTTTCTGTAATATCGGATCCGAACATTGCTTATATTCTTCTGCTAATAGGTTTAGCCGGTTTGTATTTTGAACTTTCCACGCCGGGGGCTATATTGCCCGGTGTTATCGGCGGGATATCGCTCTTGATGGCATTTTTCGGTCTGTCCACTTTGCCGGTAAATTATACAGGGATACTGCTGATAATTTTCGCCGTAATTTTATTTATCGCGGAGATAAAGGTTATGAGTCATGGAATGCTAACTGTTGGGGGGATTATTTCATTAATTATGGGATCATTACTATTATTTGATACACCGGAACCAGCCTTGCGTATTTCTTTGCAGGTTTTGATTCCGGCCGTTTTAGTGGTTTCCGGATTCTTTATTGTTGTCATTTGGATATCCATTAAAGCACAAATGCGGAAGCACTTTACCGGCCCTGAAGCAATGATTGGCATGGAAACTGAGGCGTTGACTGATATTGCTAATGAAGGCAAAGTATTTTTAGAAGGACAATACTGGAGGGCGACAAGTTCAAAGCCAATAAAAAAAGGAGTAAAAATAAAAATTATCAAAGTTCAAGGCCTGAGCTTGATCGTGGAGGAAATAAGTAAAGAACAAAAATCTTAGAAATAAAATTAAGGGAGGAAAATAAAATGTTTGGAGCTTTATCTGTGCCGATGATGGTTATTATTGTACTGGTATTTATGTTTTTAGCCTCGGCGATTCGTATCTTAAATGAGTATGAAAGAGGTGTCATTTTCCGCTTGGGTAGAGTGATTGCGACAAAGGGACCGGGCCTCATTATTTTGATACCTGTTGTGGATAAAATGGTCAAGGTGGATATGCGGACAATTACGATGGAGGTTCCTCCGCAGGATGTTATTACTCGTGACAATGTGTCCATTAAAGTAAATGCTGTAGTATTTTATACGGTATTAGACGCGACTTCGGCCATTATCAAAGTGGAGAACTATCTCTATGCGACATCTCAGCAGGCTCAGACCAGCTTAAGAAGTGTCTGCGGTCAGGTGGAACTAGATGAGATTTTGTCAGAGAGGGATAAAATTAATTTAACCTTGCAGGAAATCCTGGATCGCAGTACCGAGCCATGGGGGATTAAAGTGGACAGGGTCGAAGTTAAACAGATAGATCTGCCTGAGGAGATGAAGAGGGCCATTGCTAAACAGGCTGAAGCGGAGAGAGAAAGGCGCGCCAAGGTCATCAATGCTGAAGGTGAATTCCAGGCCGCTCAAAAGCTTATCGATGCTGCAGCTTTGATGGAAACGCAACCCATGTCACTGCAACTGCGTTATTTACAGACATTAAATCAGATTGCCTCGGAAAATAATTCAACAACGATATTCCCAATACCAATTGATTTATTTAAACCATTTTTGAAATTAGCGGAGAAACTATAATTCGAAGCGGCAGGAGCTATACTTCTGCCGCTTAAAATAACTATGGGGAGGATAATATTTATGGCTGGTTCAAAACGTCATGTGCTGACCGGAGGTCTGATTTTAATTACTTTGGGAGTCTTGATTTATTTATCCAAGGCAGGTGTTTATCCTTTCGGGCAGACTTGGCCAGTATTGATAATTGTCATCGGGGTAGGCACGATCATCCAGAGGGTAAAAGATTTTGGTGGCTGGTTCATAACCGCTGCGGGAGTAATATTCCTCATTAACGAATTTTATGGTTTTGAACTTTCTAAGTACTCCCAATATCTATTACCTGCGATACTGGTTTTACTGGGAATCTTTGTCTTATTAAGACGAAAAAAACATGATTAATTGAAAAATACGGGATTTCTTAAATATGACAATTGCTAAAAAGATCAAAGCATCAATTTCTCAATCATCAATGATCCGGAAGATGTTTGATGAAAGCATTCTGCTGAAGAAAAAACATGGCGCAGATAAAGTCTATGACTTCAGTCTGGGAAATCCCAATGTGGAACAACCGGAAGAATTTAAGAGAGAGTTGATTAACCTTGCCTCTGAGATTATTCACCTGAAGCATGGCTATACGCCCAATGCCGGATACCCTGAAACAAGAAAGGTCATTGCTCAAAAAATCAGCAAGGCATCAGGATTGAAAATGGAAGTTGATCATGTAATCATGTCCTGCGGCGCGGGTGGCGCGTTAAATGTAATCCTGAAGGCGCTGCTTGATCCCGGCGATGAAGTGATTGTTCTTAAACCTTTCTTTGTGGAGTATCCTTTTTACATAGAGAACTACGGCGGAATAGCAAAATATGCAGCGACAAAAAATGATTTTTCTCTCGATTTTGATTCCATTGCCGAAGCGATAAGCGAGAAGACTAAAGCGATTATTATCAACTCTCCCAATAATCCGACAGGCATCGTGTACAGTGAAAAAGAAATCGGGGAGCTGTCCCGTTTGCTACTGGAGAAGTGCAGGGTTCTGGGGAAAGCCATTTATCTGATTTCGGATGAACCTTACGCGGAAATCGTTTTTGATGGTATTACCGTGCCCAGTATACTTAAGGCCTACCCCAATAGTATTGTAGCCTATTCTTATTCCAAGACTTTGTCTTTGCCGGGGGAACGAATAGGCTATATTGCCGTCAATCCTCAGATACATGAAGCGGGCGATTTAGTAAGCGCCCTGATTTTATGCACTAGAATTATGGGTTTTGTTCACGCACCGGCCCTAATGCAGAGAATCGTAGCAAGGCTTCAGGATGTGGCAGTAAATGTTAAAATATACCAGAATAAGCGTGATCTGCTCTGCACGGGATTGGCCAAAGCCGGTTATAAATTTACCAAACCGCATGGCGCATTTTATTTATTTGTCCAAAGCCCGATTCCTGATGATGTGGCATTTGTTCAGATGCTGCTAAAGAGGAACATTCTGGTTGTTCCCGGCAGCGGTTTTGGCGGTCCCGGCTACTTCCGTATTGCTTACTGCGTTGATGATGCGACGATCATTAATTCTCTGGATGGATTTGCAGAAGCAATCAAAGAATGCAAATAATTGCGGACTGAGTTTAAGTTTTATACATCCAATCCTTGCCGCCCAGCATTCGCGCAACGATCATGCTGGAGACATTATCGCCGATGGCATTGAGCATTGTTGCCGGAGCGTCAACAAGTGTTCCGATCATGGTGATAATCGGGAAGGCCTCCAGTGGAAAGCCATAGATAGAAATGATCAATAATTCGCCGATTGTTCCGCCACCCGGAATTCCGCTTACAACAACCCCAACTAATAGTGCAATACCAATGGCAGTGGCAATAGTTTCTAAACCAGCGAAATTCATTTGAAACAATCCAAATAAGAAAGAAATTTTCAAGATGGCGGCAAGACATGAGCCTTCCATGTGTATAGTAGCGCCGATAGGAATGACGACTTCGCTGATGTCTTTAGGTACGCCGGTTTTATTGGCGGCTTCCAGATTGGCGGGAATCGTCGCCATGCTGCTTCCGGTAGCCAAAGCGGTAAGAGATGCCGGAATAATATTGCGCCAGAATCTGTTTACTCCTTCGCCCTTTGCGGCAATAAAAGCATAAAGAGTAAAAGCGATAAAGAAATACAAAATTGCCGTCGGGTAATACAGGAGCATTGCTCTGGCATAAGCTCCAAGCAGCTCCGGTCCGAAGACGCCGACAAGATAGGCAAAATAGGCGCAAAGACCAATCGGCGCGTAATACATGATGAAAGAAATAAGTTTCATCATGACGTCACTGGCAGAAGTTAGAAAACTTGCAAAGGCCTTTCCGCGAGAGCCTGAAGCGGATGTTGCCAAACCAAGGAGGATCGAGAAAAAGATGAGCGCAAGCATATTTTTTTTGGATAAAATATCAGCAAAATCAGAAGCAGTAAAAGCCTTAACGATTTGCTCTGAGGCCTTGAGCTGTTCGGGGTTAATTACTGTTTCCAAAGCTATCTTTACACCGGCTGCCGGCGGATAAAGCACAACACCGATTACCATGATAATCGAAGCGATCAGTCCGGTTACAACAAATACCAAAATCATTGCCAACATTATTTTTCCTAAACGCCGGATGTTTGTCATTCCGGCTACGGCTGAAGAAATGGAAAAAAAGACGAGTGGCACAATCGCGGTAAAGAGCAGATTCAGGAAAATATCTCCGAAAGGTTTGAAGACGATAGCGTCCTTTTTATAGATGATTCCTAAAAACGATCCGAGAATAATCGAAATAATCAGGACGATCGAAAAACCATAGGCCTTGAAAAAATGTGGGAGTTTAATATTCATATTTTTCACTCAATTCCAAAATCAAAATAAGAATCAGGATAAGGTTCGTTCCTCAGAGTATAGTGCCACCACTCCTTGTCGTAATTTCTAAAACCATGCTTTTCCATCAGTGTTTTAAGAAGAAGCCTGTTAGTTTTTTGCTGATTGGTAATATTTTTATTTAACGTATTCGATAGTTCATGAAAACAATCAAAGCCAGTTCCCATATCGATGCTGTTATCTCTAAAGCGTTTTGCCGCGGGCAGGTAACATTCGGATAATTTTTGTCCGGGAATATAGTCCTGTTGTTTGGGAGCAGGTAAGGGGATAATGGTCAGATCGACGGTGCTGCCGCGGCTGTGTCCCGATTTGCTGTCGATATAACCGTCTATAAAAAGGTTTCTTTTATCAACCGTCGGATAGAACTCTTTCTTGGTTTTGGAGTCATTAATATCCTTTGCCCAGCGCACAAAATGATCAACTGCGCGCTGCGGGCGATAACAGTCATAAATCTTCAGCGATAGCGAGAATTGCCCAAGTTCTTTCTGCACTTTAGCCAAACATTCAGCTGCTTGTCTTGTCAGTAAACATTTCGGCGCCATGTAGCCATCAACCTTTTCCCCGACAAAGTTATGAGGGCCGTAATATCTTATGTCGATAAGTATTTCGGGAATTACTTCTTGTATATCGACAAAGCCTTCCGGAGTATTATTTCCGGAATAAGAAATGGTCGGAAATTTAATTAAAATTAAAACGATAATCAGAAACAAACAAAATATGATTTTTGGTTTGAGCAAGGTAAATTTCATTTTTTGTTTTCCACCCCCATAATTATGACAGGTAATGCTTTTGGATCAAGCCAGCCCAGAATCTTAACACTGTCCTGTTCGGAGACTGCTATGCATCCTTTGGTTGTTATATTTTTTTCACGCCAGATATGAAAGAAAATAGCACTGCCATATCCTTTAATTACTGGGTTGGTATTATATTCGATTACAATCCCATATTTATAAAGATTATCGTCACGTCTCATTCTTTCGTATGATGCCGCTCGTGTTTCCTGTTTTTTCACCCAGCGGTTGTAATCATCGGCATTGGTATCATCAACCCAGACATCATCAACTAAAGCTTGACGATAGGGCATTTTTGTTTTTATGGATTCATCATATCCAAAAGTCATTCGCAGGGCGAAAATACCGGAAGGTGTTTTGCCATCACCTTCTCTTTTTTCGCCTGAAAGCGCAAACCCGTTTTTTCCGATTACAGCATCAAATGGTTCAAAAGCTATTTTCCAGTCATTGCCCTTTTTTTCTAAGGCGTAAATTTTTCTTTCAGTAGAAAATAGTGAACTATTATCAATGACTAGAACAATCTGGGTTGATTTATTAATTTTGTTTTCATGGGCAGCAAGGAATGTTTTCATATCGAATTTGGATGCCACAGGAGCAAATATACATGACGTTAGTGAAAGAAGCATCAATAATACAGTAAAATAAATTATAATGATAAAAGATTTCATTGTCTTCACTTATAAATTCAATTCTTCATTTTTTAGTTATATCAGTTCTAGTGGAAACCCGGTGTATTTTCAATATATTTATTAAATTGATCCGTGGGAGCTAAAAAAGGATGGAATAACATAAAATTAGTTGTTCTTGACTTTTTCATTATTGTCGTGATAATAATTAAATTTCATAAAGATTTAGACTTGTTTAGCTGCATATAAATTTGTAAGGAAAAAGAGGAAGAATGTCCAATAATTTCTTTACTTTAATGATTATCCCGCGACGTAAGAGTGCAGTAACTAAAATTTCTCTTTCCAGTACTTTAATTCGTGGTTTGCTAATCGTTTTTATTATGGCGATTCTCTTAACCCTTTATATGGTTTATGATTATGCCAGTATTAAACGAGATAAGGCTGAGTTGGCGCGTCTCAGAATAGAAACAATACAACAATCTCAACAACTTCAAGAACTAGCTTTAAAAATCGACGAATTTGCTGACAGAATAGAAGAATTTAACCAATTAGATAAAAAAATAAGAATTGTGGCTAATTATCAAACAGCCCGGGATAAAAAAATGCTTCTGGGCATTGGTGGTTCCGGTAATGCAAGGATAAAAATTAAAGATTTGCTTGATCAGGATCAGGTAAATCTTGTTTCTGGAATGCGCAAAAGCATCAGTCAATTAAATGAAGATGCTAATGTCATGGAAAAGAGTTTCACAGAGCTTTTGAAATTTTTGCGTGAGCAAAAGTCCCTTCTGGCTGCTACACCTTCCATTTGGCCGGTCAAGGGGTGGGTTACTTCAGGGTTCGGTTTACGGAAATCACCTTTCGGCTCTGGTGGAGAATTTCATGGAGGGATCGATATTGCAACAAGAGTGGGCAAAGAAGTTATTGCTCCGGCGGATGGATTTGTAGTTGAAATAGCTTATCAGACTGCTGAAGGCAATATGGTTAGAATTGATCACGGTCATGGAATTATGACTTGTTATTGCCATTTATCCAAATTCGCCATAAAGCAAGGCAGCAGAGTTAAGAGAGGTGATGTGCTGGGTTATGTAGGTGATACGGGTCGAAGTACCGGGTCTCATCTACACTATGCCGTTTATTTAAACAGGATTCCAGTCAATCCCAGGCGATATTTGCAATAATCAGTTGGTCGGAATACAAAATCAACATCTACGGTTTATCTGAAAAATGGTTTTTAAATTATACTTTTTATATTACAGAGAAGTTCCAATTAGTGTTTGAGAACTTTAATCATAATGATGAAGCTACTAAGTCCACCGGTAACTCTACCGGTTTTTTTTTGAAGGTGATTAATGCTGGGTAACATACTAAAAAAAATAGTGGGAACAAAGAACGACCGCGAATTGAAGCGTTTGGCCATACTTTTAGATGAAGTAAATAATTATGAACCAGAGATGATGTCTTTGAGCGATGCAGAATTAAGAAGCAAAACTTCCTATTTCAAGGGGAAATTATTAAACAGTTTCACTCTTGATGATATTCTGACAGAAGCTTTTGCCGTTGCCAGGGAAGCATCCCGACGCACATTATTAATGCGTCCGTTTGAAGCTCAAGTATTAGGAGGCATTGTTTTACATGAAGGCAAAATTGCCGAAATGAAAACAGGGGAAGGAAAAACGCTGGCGGCAACGATGCCTCTATATCTCAATGCGTTAGAAGGTAAAGGTTCCCACGTTGTTACTGTTAACGATTATTTGGCAAAAAGAGACTCTGAATGGATGGGGCCGATTTATAATTTTCTGGGATTGAGTGTTGGAGTTATTATCCATGGCATGGATGATGATGAACGAAGAGAAGCATATCATGCCGATATTACTTACGGAACAAATAATGAGTTTGGATTTGATTATTTACGAGACAATATGAAGTTTAGTTTGGATGATTATGTCCAAAGAGAATTTAATTATGCAATTGTCGACGAAGTTGATAGCATTCTTATTGATGAAGCACGTACGCCGCTGATCATTTCAGGACAGTCTGAAGAATCGACCGATAAATATTATAAGATAAACCAATTAATTCCGCGTTTGAGAAAAGATCAAGATTACTCAATCGATGAGAAAAGCCGCACGGTTGTTTTAACCGAAGAAGGTGTTGCACGTGTGGAAGAGTTATTGAAAGTCAATAACTTGTATGAACCGCGTAACATAGAGACGCTGCATCACGTGAATCAGGCACTGCGGGCGCATACTATGTTCAAGCGTGATGTGGACTACCTTGTCAAAGATGGACAAGTAATTATTGTTGATGAATTTACGGGAAGGGTAATGCCCGGAAGGCGTTATAGTGATGGTTTGCATCAGGCTCTGGAAGCAAAAGAAAAAGTGAAAATTGAAAAGGAAAATCAAACACTCGCCACTATTACTTTCCAGAATTTTTTTAGAATGTACAAAAAGCTCTCCGGCATGACAGGTACTGCCGATACAGAAGCAGAAGAATTCAAGAAAATATATAATCTTGAAGTTTTGGTCATACCTACAAATATGCCAATGATTCGCAAGGATAATAACGATTTAATTTATAAAACAGAAAAAGAAAAAATAAAGGCGGTCATAGAAGAAGTTAAAGCCTTAAATAAGGTAAAAAGGCCGGTTTTAATTGGAACAATTTCCATCGAGAAATCAGAGCTTTTAGGTAATTATCTTACCCGCGCCGGTGTCAAGCATCATGTTCTCAATGCCAAAAATCATGAAAGAGAGGCTGAGATAGTAGCTCAGGCAGGACAGCCTGGTATGGTTACTATATCCACTAATATGGCTGGACGCGGAACTGATATAAAACTTGGAGAAAAAGTTGCCGATTTGGGAGGCTTGCACATTCTGGGGACTGAGCGTCATGAAAGCCGTCGTATAGACAATCAATTGAGAGGCCGGTCTGGCAGGCAGGGTGATGATGGTTCCTCCCGTTTTTATCTTTCGTTAGAAGATGATTTATTGCGAATTTTCGGCGCAGAGAGAATATCTTCCATAATGGATAGAATCGGTATCGAAGAAGATCAGCCTATTGAGCATAAATATATTTCCCGTGCCATTGAAAATGCGCAAAAGCGCGTGGAAGGACAAAATTTTGACATAAGAAAACATCTGTTGGATTATGATGATGTAATGAATAAACAACGGAAAGTAATATATGAACAACGTAAAAAAGTATTACGCGGTGAGGACTTATGGACAGACATTGAAGAAATGGTTGAGGAAATTATCGATGATCTTTTAAGCGAATTTATCGCTGAGAAAACTCATCCTGAAGAATGGAATCTCAAAGGGCTTGATGATTCTATATTCAAACAGTTTAATCTAAAGCTAAACATTACTAATTTGTCGGAACTTAAATCCATTGATTCAATGCGAGAACATATAGATCAAAACGTAAAAAAACTTCTTCATGATAAGGAAAGTGACTTTGGCCAGGAACTGATGAATTACTTGATGAAAGTTATCATGCTCCAGGCCATTGATACTCATTGGAAGGAGCATTTACTGGCCATGGATCATTTGAGGGAAGGCATCAGTTTGCGTGGCTATGCTCAAAAAGATCCCGTGCGCGAATATCAACGCGAGGGGTATGAAATGTTCATGGAAATGATCTACCATATAAAAATGGATACATTGGAAAAGTTATGTATGGTAAAAATACAAAGAGAAGAAGAAGTGGAAGAAATTAGGCAGAAACAAAAACAAGATTATGTATTAAGTCGGGGAGAGGATACACCGAAAGCGCAAACAGTTAAGAGTGCAAGCAGCAAGGTGGGGCGTAATGAATCTTGTCCTTGTGGCAGCGGTAAGAAATATAAAAAATGCTGTGGCATTTGAGTTATTGAAAGAGGATTAGCGTCATGGTGATAAATAAAAGCGCGAACAAAATAAGCGTACCTGGATTTTTGGCAAATGGAATTGCTACAGGAATTAAAGACGGGCAACAAAAGGATCTAGCCTTAATTTATTCGACAATTCCGGCTAAAGTTGCGGCAGTATTTACTAAAAATTCTTTCAAAGCAGCGCCTGTATTGATAGATACGGAACGTGTTAAAAGGGGAATGGCACAGGCGATCATAACCAATAGCGGCTGTGCCAACGCGGCTACAGGAAAAGAAGGTTATCAGGACGCACTGGCAGTTTCATCGGCTGTTTCCGGGCAATTGAAAATTAAGGATGAACTTGTTTTATTGGGTTCGACAGGAGTTATCGGGAAAAGGCTTCCCGTGAAAAAAATCGAGGCAGGAATCGGTAAGCTCGTTAAAGGGTTAAACGAATTCGGCATAGAAGATGCTGAAACGGCGATAATGACAACAGATAAATACCCTAAAATTGCAATACGTAAAGGAATAGTCGGAGCAAAAGATATTACAATTTGCGGCATAGCCAAAGGCGCCGGAATGATTGAACCGAACATGGCCACACTGCTTACATATGTAATGACCGACGCGTTGATTGACTCTAAAGCCCTGAATACTGTATTTCATCAGGCAATTGATTCAACATTCAACTCTATCAGCGTTGATGGCTGCATGAGCACTAATGACACTGCAATCATTTTAGCTAACGGCTTAGCCGGTAATAATCCATTGGAAAGGGCGCAAGCCCGTTTACAACGTTTTCGCGATATGCTGACGGACGTTTTAATAGAACTCTCTCATGCAGTTGTGAAGGATGGAGAAGGAGCAACAAAATTTATCTCAATTATTGTGGAAGGTGCTAAATCCAGATCAGATGCGCGCCGCGCCGCCTATTCTGTTGCCAATTCCAATTTAGTAAAAACAGCTTTTTTTGGTGAAGATCCCAACTGGGGGAGAATAATCGCCGCCTTGGGTTCTTCAGGTATACCGCTGGAAAAAGAAAGAGTTAGCTTATCGATCGGAAACATGCTGTTGTATAATCAGGATTCTCCGGTTAATATTAATCCGTCTAAATTAAAAGATATATTTCAAAAAGACCGGATTGAAGTGCGAATTGGGTTAGGAGGCGGCGATAAATCATATGGTGTTTATACATCGGACCTTTCCTATGATTATGTAAAAATAAACGCCGATTACTCAACATGATTAAAATACCAAAAATATCAAATTTATTGCCTAAAAACAGTTATTTGAGCTTGATCATTTAGGTTATATATGTTAATTGCCACAAAATTTCACACACCTTTGGATTGCCGACAGGTTGCTTATAGTTAATAAGTTTGTCTGGCAAGTTGATAAGGGTGGAGGAAAAAAACAAAAAAGGAGAAAAAAATGTCAGCAATTTCAATGAAACTTTTACTGGAAGCAGGTGTCCATTTCGGGCATCAAACGAACAAATGGAATCCCAAGATGAAGCCTTACATTTTTGGGGCGAGAAACAATATTTACATTATTGATCTACAGCAAACGGTTGGCATGTTCCAAGCAGCTTATAATTTTGTTGTTGATACAGTAAGTCAAGGCAAAGATATTCTTTTCGTCGGAACTAAAAAACAATCGCAGGAAGCTATCAAGGAAGAAGCTTCGCGTTGCGGAATGCCTTATGTCAATCAACGCTGGTTGGGTGGTATGTTGACTAATTTCATAACTATCAAAAAGAGCATTGACCGCTTGAATACACTGACAAAAATGTTTGCCGATGATTCCATTAAAGCATTTCCCAAAAAAGAAATGACACAAATGCAGAAAGAAATGGACAAACTGGAAAGTGTTTTAGGTGGAATCAAGAAAATGAAGTCTTATCCTGCGGCAGTATTTATCGTCGATCCTAATCGTGAGCACATTGCGGTAAAAGAAGCTAAGAAGTTAAAAGTTCCATTGGTGGCGATAGTTGATACGAATTGTGATCCCGAAGATATTGATTTTATTATTCCGGGAAATGATGATGCAATAAGGGCAATAAAATTATTTGCCTCCAAATTTGCCGACGCTGTTTTAGAAGGGAAAAAACGCTTTGAAGAGAAACTTTCAGCGGAGTCAAATAAGGAAAGCAGCGCTACTTTAGAAAGTAAATCCACCGAAACGGATATTCCGGAAAGTGTGGAAATGGAAAACAACGCTACTGATGCAGGCGATATTGACGGTAGCTCAAGTAAATAAATCAATACGATTTTAAATGTTTTTAGGAGGAAAAGTAAATTGGAAATATCTTCAGCAATGGTAAAAGAGTTGAGAGTAAAAACTGGCGCCGGTATGATGGATTGCAAAGAAGCATTGGCGGCAGTAGATGGCGATTTTGAGCAGGCAATCGATTTTCTAAGAAAAAAAGGATTATCGGCGGCAACAAAAAGATCATCCAAAGCGGCTAAAGACGGCACAGTTTCTTCATATATTCACATGGGCGGTAAGATTGGCGTAATGGTTGAAATCAATTGCGAAACAGATTTTGTTGCTAAGACAGTTGATTTTCAGACAATGGGCAAAGATATCGCGATGCATATAGCCGCCTCAAACCCGCTTTACATCCGTCCTGACGAACTACCGGAAGACGCTTTAAATAGAGAAAAAGAGATTTATAAAAGCCAATTACGCGAAGAAGGCAAACCGGAAAAAATTTGGGATAAGATAATTGAAGGAAAACTAAAAAAATATTATGAAGATGTTTGTTTGACCGAGCAGAAATTCGTAAAAAATACGGACATAACTGTGGGAGTTCTGGTTAGCAATATGATTGCCAAGACTGGTGAAAATATTATTATCCGCAGATTTGCACGGTTCCAACTTGGTGAGGAAATTAAAAAATAATGGGCGACAAAAATAAAGTCGTTTATAAAAGAATTTTATTGAAGTTAAGCGGAGAGGCGCTTTTAGGCAAACAGTCTTCAGGTGTTGATCCCGAAGTAGCTAATTATATAGCAACTGAAATAAAATCACTTGCTGATCTTAATGTCCAAATTGGAATAGTTGTTGGTGGCGGTAATATATTTCGCGGTTTAGAGGCCAGTTCCAAAGGTATGGATCGCACCACTGCTGATTACATGGGAATGCTAGCTACAGTTATCAATAGCCTCGCCTTACAAAGTGCTTTGGAGATGCATGGTATAGCTACCCGCGTGCAGTCTTCGATTCAGATGCATCAAATTGCTGAGCCCTTTATCCAGCGTAAAGCAATCCGTCATTTAGAAAAAAGGAGAATTGTCATATTTGCCGGCGGAACGGGCAATCCTTATTTTACTACAGATACCGCCGCATCCCTTAGAGCAATGGAAATTAAGGCGGATGTAATTATGAAAGCCACTAAAGTCGATGGAGTATATGACAGCGATCCGGTAAAAAATAAGAAAGCAGTTATGTTTAAAAATATTAGATATATCGATGTGTTGACAAAGAACCTTAAAGTAATGGATGCAACTGCAATATCCCTTTGCCGTGATAATTCATTGCCCATTATTGTTTTTAATTTGCAAAAAAAAGGTAATATTCGGGGCGTAATTTGTGGTAAAAAAATTGGAACTTACGTAGGAGAATAATATGAAAGAACTGATATTGAATAATTTCAAAGACGATATGGAAAAGACGATATCTGCTCTGGATAAATCATTCACCAGAGTGAGAACTGGTAGAGCCTCGGTTACGCTGCTCGATGGAATTAAAGTTGACTATTATGGAACCCCTACACCTATAGCTCAAGTAGCAACATTATCCGTCCCGGAAAGCCGTTTAATCGTCATTGCCCCCTGGGATGCTACAGCTCTTGGTTCTATTGAGAAGGCGATTCAAAAATCTGATTTAGGCTTAACGCCTTCAACCGATGGAAAGGTAATACGTATTTCTATTCCACAATTAACGGAAGAGAGAAGAAAAGAACTGGTTAAAGTAGTAAAAAAAATGGCGGAAGAGGGGAAAGTAAAACTGCGCAATGCCCGCAGAGACGCCAATGAAGAGTTGAAAGATCTGAAAAAGAACAACAAAATGACAGAGGATGAACTTTTCAGCACTCAAGAAGAGGTGCAGAAGCTGCTTGACCGGCATATTGAAAAAACAGATAAAGTTTTAATGGCAAAAGAAAAAGAAATCATGGAAATATAAACTAATTGTCATTTGGATTGTAAATGGGGAGTCAAAAGCTCCCCATTTGCTTTTGAACTCACCAGCAATGTTATTAGAATTTAAATAATTATGACGAAAATAGAAAAGGGCAATATACCCAAGCATATAGCAATTATTATGGATGGTAATGGACGATGGGCTAAACAACATGCTATAGGTCGTCTCAGAGGGCATAAAAGGGGTGCTCAGGCAGTACGTGCCGCAGTAAGGACATGTCGCGAAATCGGGATAAAATATCTTACACTTTTTGCTTTTTCCATAGAAAACTGGGGACGCCCAACTAAAGAAGTTGAGGGGTTAATGTCCTTATTGGAAGAGTATCTGGAAAAAGAACTTAAAGAACTACATAAAAAGGGAATTAAACTGACAACTATTGGCGATATTGATCAATTGAAGCCATCTGTGAAAGAAAAGATAATTTCAGCAAAAAAAATTACAGCAAATAATGATCAGATGGTTTTAAACTTAGCTTTGAGTTATGGTAGCCGGGATGAAATTATTGGTGCAGTAAAAAAAATAGTTCAGGATAGCCAAAATGGAAAAATAAATTCTGGCGATATAAATAAGGAAATCTTTAGCAAGTATCTCAACACCTGTGAGATGCCTGATCCAGATCTTTTAATTCGCACCAGCGGTGAGTATCGGATCAGTAATTTTTTGCTATGGCAATTGGCCTATACGGAGCTTTACTTTACACCAGTGCTTTGGCCGGACTTTAAAAAAGAAGATATTGTTAAAGCAATTGCCAGTTACCAAAAACGCGAAAGGCGTTTTGGTCTTACCAGCGATCAATTGAATGAAAAATTGCGCAGGTGATTAATTCTTACTAGCTGAAATAGCGTAAAAGGACAGCATTATCATGATAAAAAGATGGTTAACCGGAATATTTTTGATCGTAGTACTGCTTGCCGTAATTATAAAAGCATCTCCTGAAATTTTTGCTGTAATAATTACCATATTTATTATTGGTGGAGTTTGGGAATACAACAAAATAGTTTTTGGTCAAGGATTTTTAAAAGAAAAAATTGGAATATATATTTTTGCTATTGTCATACCTGCGGTTGTATTATCCGGCAATAGTCAACTTTTAGTTTCTGTGCTGACCTTCAGTGTTTTATGCGTTTTCATTTTATTTCTCTGGTCGGTTAAAGAATCAACATTTGATGTAATGTTGGTCGCCAAAGTAATTTTTGGCATAATGTACATACCGTTATTGACATCTCACTTTATTATGTTGCGCATGTTGGAAAATGGAGCTTACTGGATATTGTTTATCTTGCTCACCTCTATAGTCGGAGACACAGCTGGATTGTATGTTGGCAAATATTTCGGTAAAAATAAACTGAGCTTGTTAGTAAGTCCCGGTAAAACAATAGAAGGGACAATAGGTCTTGTTGCCGGAAGTGTATTAGGCTGCATGATTTTTAGTCATTTTTTCTTAAAAGAGATATCCCAGGTGCATATTTTCATTATTTCTTTTGTAGGCAGTATAATCGGGCAACTGGGAGATCTTTGCGAATCAGCAATAAAGAGAAATTACGGACTTAAGGACGCAAGTTCTCTCCTGCCGGGGCATGGTGGTCTCCTTGATCGTATGGATAGCCTTATTTTCATAGCCCCTTTCGTTTATTATTATCTAATATTCGTGATTGGATAAATCACGGGTATGAAACTTTGGAAACAATTTCCGCAGCAAGTTGCGGGATATCATACCCATGCTATGCAGGATAATTCGACTAGCAAACTTCAATGTGCTTCGCTTTTGAAGTTTGAGTCTCATTACCCTCCGCTTTGCGGGATTGTTCAACTTACCAATTCCGCTGTGCTTCGCTTTCGGAATTGGAGTTTCACAATGAAGAAAATAACAATTTTAGGATCGACCGGGTCGATTGGACTGAGCACGCTGGATGTTATTAAAAAAAATCCCGGACGTTTTCAAGTTGTTGCGCTTGCCGCCGGGCAAAATGTGAAGCTGCTCAAAAAGCAAATTGACATATTCAAACCAAAAATTGTTTCTGTTGGAACAAAAGAAGCTGCTCTTAAATTACGCCAAGACTTAACCCTTAATAATAAAATCAAAATACTTTATGATAAGGAAGGTTTGAATGAAATAGCTTCATTTCCAGCTGCGGATATCGTCGTTTCCGCTATATCTGGTGCCGCCGGTTTAATGCCAACGCTCGCTGCAATTGACGCGGGTAAAGATGTAGCTTTAGCCAACAAGGAAACGATGGTTATGGCCGGAGAAATTGTAAACAGGAGAGCAAAACTAAAAAAAGTTAAAATTATTCCTGTGGATAGTGAACACAGCGCAATATTTCAATGTTTGCAGGGAGAAAAGATTGAAAATTTAAGAAGGATAATACTGACAGCTTCCGGAGGTCCGTTTTTAGATTTTAACCTGAATGAATTAAAAAAAGTTAAACTAAGCCAGGCACTGAAGCATCCACGATGGAAAATGGGAAAGAAGATCACGATTGATTCCGCAACCTTGATGAATAAAGGATTGGAAGTAATAGAAGCAAAATGGTTATTTAATCTGGATATCGGGAATATAGATGTTTTAATTCATCCGCAAAGCATTGTGCATTCCATGATTGAATTAATTGACGGCTCAGTGCTCGCTCAAATGGGCATTCCCGATATGAGAATCCCTATTTCTTACGCTTTAACTTATCCGGAAAGGATTATTAACGATCTTTCATCACTAAATCTTCTGGCAACAGAAAAGTTGGAATTTCGCCAGCCGGATATTAAAAAGTTTCCCTGTCTTCGACTTGCCTATGAGGCAGGAATTTGCGGCGGAACAACACCCGCAGTTTTAAATGCGGCCAATGAAATAGCGGTAGCTGCTTTTTTAGAGCAGAAAATTAAATTTGTTGATTTACCCAGGATAATTGATAAGGTTCTTAATGCTCATTTTGGCGGGAAAGATTCTTCTTTAGAGAGTATTCTTAACGCTGATTTCTGGGCAAGAATAAAAACCACAGAGATAATAGAAAGGATAAAATCTTGATTACTTTAATTTCATTCGTAATTTTGCTGGCAATATTAATATTTGTTCATGAATTTGGTCATTTTATCGCTGCGAGAATTGCCGGAGTGGGCGTAGTTAAATTTTCCCTTGGCTTTGGACCGAAAATCATAGGTAAAAAAATCGGCGAAACAGAATATGTGGTTTCCTGGATACCTTTAGGAGGATTCGTCAAACTATTAGGTGAGTCAGCTGATGAAGAATTATCACCGGAAGATGAAAAAAAATCTTTTTTGAAACAGCCGACCTGGAAACGAATTCTGGTCATTCTTGCCGGTCCTGTATGCAACTTTCTTTTGGCAATGTTAATATTTATAATAGTATTTATGTATGGTGTGCCCAAACTTACTGCTGATGTAGGAGAGATGCAAAAAGAATCACCGGCACTTACAGCGGGCATGGTCAGTGGCGATAAAATAATTTCCATAGATGGTAAAAATATTTTCTATTGGGAAGATATAAAGCCAATAGTATCTGACGCTAAGGGAAAAGAAGTAGAGGTAACTGTAGAAAGGAATTCGGTAAAAAAAGTATTTTTAATCAAACCCAAATTAGCCAAAGCAAAGAACATGTTTGGCGAGGAAGTTTCCACTTATCTGATCGGAATATCACCATCCGGGAAGGTCTTTATCGATAGAAAAAATCCATGGGAGGCATCCATAACTGCCATTCAAAAGACATGGGAAATCAGCAAATTGACTGTTGTCGCCGTTGTAAAAATGTTTGAAGGTGTTATTTCACCTCGAACCTTAGGTGGCCCGATTTTTATTGCTCAGGTAGCGGGGGCGCAGGTGAGAGAAGGCATTATCCCTTTTATTTTCTTCATGGCGATACTTTCCATTAATTTAGGAGTAATCAATCTTTTTCCCATACCTGTTCTTGATGGCGGCCACATTTTCTTTTATTTGATAGAAATGGTCAGAAGAAGAGAAATTAGCGTTAAAGTTAAGGAAATATCTCAACAAATCGGCTTTGTCCTATTGCTGATGCTCATGATTTTTGTGATTATGATTGATATTGAAAGATTAAACTTTAAAGTTGTCAATGACATAACGAAATTTTTTAAGTAATCTATGCTGACACTGGCTTTTGATACATCTTCTCGAACTGCCGCAGTTGCTGTATTGCGGGATGATACTATTCTCTATGATTCTATCATCAATACGGGGCTAAATCAATCCGAAGTGCTCATGCCGGAGATTGACTATGCCTGCAGGCGAGTTGGTATAAAAATATCAGATATAAATTTGTTTGCCTGTACGCTTGGTCCCGGTTCCTTTACCGGATTGCGTATAGGAGTAAGCACGCTCAAGGGACTGATGCTGGCAACTGGCACGCCTGCTGCCGGGGTTTCTTCTTTGGCTGCTGTTGTTTTAAATATCGGAACTACATCAAAATTAATTTGTTCTATGATTGATGCCGGACGTGGACAGGTTTATGTTGCTTATTTCAGGTATAACGATAAAAATATTTTGCAGCAAATTAGCGAAGAAAAAGCCGTAAACCCGCAAGAAATAATAAACAATACTGATAAGAATACATTGTTTGTCGGCGATGGAGCCATCAAATATGCTAATATTATCAAAAACATCAAGTCGGAAGTAAGTATAGTTTCGGACTTGCAACATTATATAAGAGCTTCCGCTGTGGGCATTTTAGGACGTAAGAAATTCGCGGAGAAAGATCTGCTTGACGCGTCCACACTTGTTCCTGTTTATTTACGCTCAGCCGATGCCTTGCCTCATAAATCAATATTTGAAACCTAAGATAACTTGTAGAAAACAATTTTGAACTATGACTTTTAAACGATCAATTTTATTTCTGATAATATTTCTATTTTGTCTGGAATTAGTCGCAATTGCTGATGAGGGGCAAAAAAACCCGCCTTATTCTGTTTTGAAAAGTACAAAAGCTCCCATATCATCGATCAAAGTAATTAACATTTTTCCGCACGACGCAAAAGCCTTTACGCAAGGTCTTCTTTATTACAATGGCTTTTTATATGAATCCACCGGTCTGAACGGCAAGTCGACTTTAAGAAAAGTAAATATTCAATCAGGAAAAGTATTACAGGAATTCAAGTTAGATCAAAAATATTTTGCCGAAGGCATAACAATTTCCGCCAATAAGATTTATCAACTTACCTGGCAGAATAATATTGTGTTTGTTTATGATCTTTTAAGTTTCAAACTGTTAAATAAGTTTTCATATTTAGGCGAAGGGTGGGGGATAACTACCGACGGAAAGAATCTCTTCATGAGCAACGGAACTGCGGTTATCGATTGCATTGATCCGGAGCATTTCACCGTGGTTCGAAAAATTAATGTTCATGATGGAAACACATCAATCAGCAATCTTAATGAACTGGAATTTATCCGTGGAGAAATATGGGCTAATATTTTCATGGAAAATATCATTGCCCGCATTTCTCCGCAAACAGGTGAAGTCTTAGGCTGGGTTGATTTAAGTCCATTGTATGATCTGTTGCCCATTAATTGCAGAGTAGATGTGTTAAATGGAATTGCCTACGATCAAGATAATGACCGGCTTTTTATTACCGGAAAGTTCTGGCCGAAAATATTTGAAATTGAAATCGTTGGGCTATTCCGATAGATGAAATTCAAAACGTTGTTCATTTACCTCTGATCCCCACTGATTACCTTGTTGTTGGCGGGTTACCCGGAAACCATATTTATCATATAGATGACGTGCGGCGTTCAATCCTTCAAATGTCCACAAATAAATCTTTTTATACTTTCTCATGCGGCAAAAATCGAGTGCGGTGGTTATCAATTTGTTGCCGGCACCGCTCCCGCGTAACGCGTCGGAGACGATAAACCAGCGAAGATGAGTACCTTCCGAGTCGGCCTCAATGCCATCAATTACGATTGAGCCTTCTATGCGACCGTGGGATAGCGCCAACCATATGCCGTCGCGGGTACTATCGTAACGGCAAAGAAACTCAGAAATCTCACTAGCCACCTTGCTTTCGAAGTAAAGACCGAAGCCGGCATGTTGCTGATAATAGGTGCTGTGAAGCTCAGTGATGCGGCCAATCGCACCCGGCATATAACTATTTACGATCTCCAAGCTCATCTAAAAATTCCTATTCAAGCCCATCAATTAATATGAGAAGTTCACTTTTTTTTCGATAACCTGACAGACACGTATAATTTGGATATAATTATATCACATAATTATCGTTATAATCATTGAAAAAATATAGTTAATGGTTGTTTTTTTGAGATATTATTTTTTTATTGAGGTAACAATTTGTTGATTAGGAATAGGTGCTTGTTTCATCTACAAATCAATGAAATTGATGGCTAGAGAAAACTAATGATTGCCAAGTATATTCTTCAGTTTTACACAACTTTAAATGACCAAATAGCCTATTTGCCTGACCACCGCTGAAATGATGTAGCAGAGGACTTAATTTGAAAAACAACATTTCAAGAAGCAGTGCATTCCTCCTATCGCATGAGAATAATGCCCTAAAATTGAATAATGTTACCGAGCGAGTAGTGTTTTCAAGTTATTTCTTTCTTTTACATACTGAGCTATAGAGCGCTTCGCTAGAACTGCCGGGTGGAATTAGCCTATAGTCATGGGTTGGGGGTGAGTATTGATCTATTTCCTTCCCTAAAGTGTTTATCTGAGACATAAAGGTAATGTAATATTGCCTCGAACTGCACTTAATGACAACAAGATTTAGTTCATAGCTTATGCCTTTATATTTTTGATAGTCAGAATCTTCTATTTGTTTCATAAAAGCTTGCTTCCCTTTTTCAGAAAATATTTTTTTGCTCCATACTGTTACGGCACCCTTGCCATCAGAAGTAACATTCGCCTTATCATAGAAATATTTATCATCTAAGGTGCCTTCGCTATATTGAACCCACTCTGCTCCGTTTACTATAGTATGACCAACCAAAAATAAACAAATAAATGAGATTGTTAATAATAATCGTTTCATAATTCTTCCTCCCGACTACTGGTCTATTTCTCCCACACATTATCCGGTGCGGTACGGTTCCACCCCGTTCGTTGATCAGTCACAAAAATATTTCAGGTAAACAAATTCTTTCTCTTCTTCCAGTATATATAATTTAGCCACGTCCATATGAGGGTAAATATGAACGACCAAATAACAGTGCCCAATCTGAAGTTTCCCTCATACCCATAAATTAGCTTCAAATATACTCGCCAAGCGACAAAGACAACATTGACTGCGAAACCCCATAAAAGGGGATACCAAATTAATTTCCACGCCCACATTTTTCTATAGTGCAACCCCCACGCATTGACCGTTGCTAAAATGGCTCCTATTAATCCAATTAATCCAAATAAATAATCAAATGTGAAAGCCATAAAGATGCCGTAGATGCCGACAATGGGTAGAACGAAATATGTCCAAAAACTTAACCATTTTGTTTTTAAAATCACTTTGATATCTTGAGACACCATTGCCTCAAGTGATTGGGGAGTTGTTTCATTAATTTGTTTGGTAACCTCTGCCCGGATCCAACTAGCCCGCGTTTTTAATATTTCATCAAGTACACCCGCAGCAACTTCGGTTAGACCTCCCTTCCGTTGTAGTTCGATGAGTTCGTCTGTTTCCATAATGCTGTATCGCTGCCGCAGATTCTGCCTTATCTCCATTAAGCTTTCCTCCTTATTTAATCGCATCTTTCGTTTTCGTGCAACATTGATCGATTTTCCCGCGATTCGCCACGTTAGATATGGTATCCCCACACATAGACCATAAAATAGCCATTGTGAAACATATAAGATGATATTATTTGAGAATCCATTGGCTGAAGCAACAGTCGACATGTAGCGTTGACCGTAACCATCGTCGATATCCTCGAATTGCTGAACCGAATAGCCATCAAGGTATCTGCTACCGAAATAGTCGCGGAAAAAATGATCATGTGCGAAGAAGAGGAAAGCAATGGCAACGGTAATGCCCAACAAGAGACCTTTTAGATTGGTATATCCTCTATCGGTCAGGCTTGCATCCAAAAGACCAGATCGCAGGCACCAAGCAAAAAATGGACAAAGAACAAAAAGGACAAAGAACGCAAGCGGAACTTTTCTAAATGCATCTCCAATAAAGGAAATGGCAGTAAACAGAATATAACAAAAAAACACGCCAACTATAAAATTTCTCAGTTTGTCATGCTTTTCGATCCATGCGGATACCCTATCCCAACATGGTATTTGCTGGTCAGTTCCCATTATTTTCATAAATCTAAATGCTAATTATATAGTTGAAAGATAATACAAATTTAATTGCAATAATTCAATCACTTTTCTCATTAGTCATTTCTGAAAAACTATGTGAAAATTGGCGATAAAGCCTATTGATTTCTAGTTGAAATAAAGTATGTTTTGGAAAATTGCCGGACACTCCCTTTCAGGAAGTTATACTTTTACTCGCACTTTCAGGTAAACTTGATTCTATTTATATTAGCTTGACCGTTAAAATATTATACATTATAAGCGCACATCATTTATCTGTCGATTAATTTTGTGGAGATTATCATGAGAACAATTTTATTAGGGGCGCCGGGAGCAGGGAAGGGAAGTGTGGCGAAACTATTGACAGAGTTTGATGGCTCTATTCAGATATCCACGGGAGATATTCTGCGCTCAGCAGTCCAGGAAGGAACAAAGTTAGGAAAAAAAGCAAAAGAATATATGGAAAGTGGTGATCTGGTTCCTGATTCCATAATCATGGAAATAATGGAAGTACGTTTGCAGGAATCGGACTGTCAAAACGGTTTTATTCTGGATGGTTTCCCGCGAACAATAGCACAGGCGAAGGAACTGAAAAAAATAATAGACAGACTCAATATTCACCTGGATTTTGTAGTTAATTTGGAAGTGCCTATTGATGTAATATTAGAGAGGTTGGAGACAAGAAGAACATGTTCCAATCCTTCCTGCCAGGAAATTTATAATATTAAGAGAAATCCGCCGGCCGATGGTGGAAAATGTAAAAAATGCGATTATCCAGTGATCCAGAGGGCGGACGAAACAAAAGAAGCGATTATCAACAGGTTGGAAACTTACAATTCAAAAACAGCTCCGCTCATTGATTTTTACCAGAAAGAAGGATTACTAAAAAACGTTCTCTCTCTTACCTTGCCGGAAACGATTGCCGCCATTAAGAAAGAGTTGAACAGTTAAAACAAACTCCAAACCCGTTGCCGGTAAACATATTTAATGATTAATTATGCAGAAGATCTTAACCCGGAGCAATATCGTGTTGTAATGGAAGAGGGCGGTCCACTTCTTGTTCTAGCCGGTGCGGGAAGTGGCAAAACGCGCACATTAACATACAGGGTGGCCCATCTTCTGGAAACCGGCGTTTCGCCGGAAAATATATTACTAGCCACGTTTACCAATAAAGCCGCCAATTCGATGCTTAACCGTGTGGAGGGTCTGATTAACTCTTATACGGGAAGAATCATGGGTGGCACTTTTCATCATATCGCTCATCGACTATTGAGAACTCATGCTTATCGCCTTGGCTATAAAAGTAATTTCTCTATTTCGGATAGTGAAGACTCCCGCCAGCTAATCTCGACTTGTTTGACCGAGCTTAAATTTGATCCAAAACATAGCAAGTTCCCTAAGAGTAATGTCATTGCGGAAATCATCAGCCTTGCAGTTAATACTCAAAATACATTAGAAGATGTTATACAATCGAGATATCCTTTCTTTCTTCATTTGATAAATGAAATTACTCAAACAGCTTGTCTGTATATGCAAAAGAAGAAAGACCTCTCAATAATGGATTTTGATGATCTGTTATTTAACTGCCGTGCACTTCTTATCGATCATCCTGATATATTAAAAAACATTGCGGAAAGATTCCGGCATGTATTGGTAGATGAATACCAGGATACAAATATTATTCAAGCCGATATTGTCGATCTTTTAGCTTCCGGTCATCGAAACCTGATGGTTGTGGGAGACGATTCTCAAAGCATATATTCGTTTAGAGGAGCGAATTTCAGCAACATAATTAACTTTCCGAATCGTTATTCCGATTGTAAAATATTCAAGCTGGAGACTAATTATCGCAGCACACCGGAGATACTGCATCTGGCGAATTTGAGTATAAACAATAATGAAAAGCAGTTTCCCAAAGAGTTAAGAGCAGTGCGGAATAAAGGCATGAGGCCGGTAATGGTTTCCGCGCAAAATGTTCTGAAACAGGCGGACTTTGTCGCACAAAGAATCACGGAGCTTTGTCAGTCAGGGATACCGCTTAGTGAAATTGCCGTTCTTTACCGCGCTCATTACCATTCAATGGAAGTACAAATGGAATTTGTCCGGCGTGATATTCCTTTCGAGATACGTTCCGGCATCCGTTTTTTTGAGCAGGCGCACATTAAAGATGTAACATCTTATATGAGAGTCTTAGTCAATCCTGACGATGAATTAGCCTGGAGACGTCTGCTGATTATGTATCCCAAAATCGGCAAAATTACTTTTGAAAAAATATGGAAGTATTTATCGAAAAAAGAAAATCCTCTGGAGGCAATCTTTAGCGAAGAATTTATTCGGTTTGCGCCCAAGGCTGCCACGATAGGCCTGAATGAATGCCGCAAGACACTTAATTTACTTCTTGAATTGGATGCTCCCGACAGGACACCGGAAAATGTCATTGATGTGTTGCTCAATAAAAGCGACTATCGCACATATTTGCAGGATAATTATTCCGATGGATCTTCCCGTGAGGAAGATTTGATTCATCTGGGCAGTTTTTCCGCCAAGTTTGAACGGATGGAAGATTTCTTAAATGAGCTGGCATTGCTTACGAACATGGCCAAGGATGAATATTCGACCGATCAGGAAAAAATGGATAAGGTTGTTTTGAGCACAATTCATCAGGCCAAAGGGCTGGAATGGTCATATGTGTTTTTAATATGGTGCGCTGATGGAATGATCCCCTTACAGCGATCACTCAAAGAGCCGGGTGGTGAAGAAGAGGAACGAAGATTGTTTTACGTGGCCGTGACGAGGGCGAAAGATCAGCTATACCTGTCTTATCCCGCGCTGGATTACACACGTTCTTCCGGAACGTTGACGCTTATTCCATCGCGCTTCATTAGAGAAATATCTCCGCTGTCAGATCATGATGAAGATCGGCCATTCGAGCAATGGTCAATATATGATGAATACTAAGGTGTCATTAGCCCCCTCCGCTGCGCTTCGGGGATAAGTGAAACTAACACATTTCAGTTCACTTCGTTTCTGAAATGTGAGTTTCTCTAATGTCGGTCGTGCTTGGCCTTGCTTTTAACTTCTTCATATTCGGCACGCAGGGCGATGTGGTCGGTATCATCCATGCCTTCTGCTCTTTTCACCCAGTCTTCAAATTTAATATCGACACCGAATATGCCGTTCATTTCATCTTTATCATTAACAAGAGGAGCGGAAACAGTAAAACACAGCACGCCGGTCATTTTGGAAATGAAGAAATCGGTGACATGAATTTTGCCTGTTTGCAGAGGCTTAATAAACCATTCCCGGTCTGATTGATCAGTTCCAACTCCATAATTCTCATATTTAGCGCGATCGGCAATATTTGTAATATTTTTTGTAGTTTTTCTGCCGTTCAGGTCAACTATATAGGCAAACTGGAACGATGGATGTTCATCAACAAATTTTTGCATCAGCGGTTCCTGTTTTTCTGTAATCATATCTTTCATTCCAAGTTGTTCAATAAGCTGGTTAACGGCGACCATGGCGGCTTTTTCAGCTGTATATTTGATTTTTTCCAGTGCCGACATAAAATATTCCGGCAAATACAAGCGCACCTTTTTTTCCATCTCTTCGGGAGAAATTGTAGTAACCCGGCCGGAATCATATTGTTCCACAATCCACTTATTGATTTTAGAAATTCCAGGATGCCTTTTATCCACAATGCTTTCACCTTTAAGACTGAAACGCTGATTAATCCAGAAGGCAATTCCGGCATTGCCGGATACGTTGCTGATCATGGTCACAATGGGTCTTTTTAAGATTTTGTTGGTATCGAAGATATTATAAATTTCTTCGCATTTAATAAGACCGTCAGCGTGAACTCCCGCACGGGTGACATTGAATTCAGAACCGACAAAAGGATAATTGTGTGGTATCTTCACCCCCAGTTCTTTTTCAAAATATTCGGCAATATCGGTGATTATCGTCGTATCAATTCCGTTATTATTTCCTGTAAGCGCGATATATTCAATAATTAAAGCTTCAATAGGTGGATTGCCTGTACGTTCGCCCAGGCCCAAAAGTGTTGAGTTAGCCGCGCTGCAGCCATATAACCATGCTGACGTAGCATTTGTCATCGCCCGGTGAAAATCATTATGGCCATGCCATTCTAAAAGATGACCCGGCACGCCGGCGTCTTCAATAAATGCGCGCACAAGCTTATCTACGCTGCGGGGTAGGGCCGCTCCGGGATATGTTATGCCATAGCCCATTGTATCGCAAAGCCTGATTTTGATTTCAATGCCGCTTTCTTCCCTGAGTTTCATTAGTTCCAAAGCAAAGGGGATACAAAAGCCATAAATATCAGCGCGAGTAATGTCTTCGAAATGACAGCGGGGAATGATGCCTAATTCCAGAATGGATTTGACGATGCCCAGATAATCATTCATGGCTTCGCTTCTTTTCTTGTTCAGCTTAAGAAAAATGTGATAATCGGAAACAGAAGTAAGTATTCCGGTTTCCGTAAGTCCAGCTTTCTTGACCAAATGAATATCTTCTTTTGCAGCGCGAATCCAGCCGGTGATCTCCGGATAACGCAGACCCAGTGCCTGGCATTTTTCTACCGCTTCCTTATCTTTTTTGCTGTAAAGGAAAAACTCTGATTGCCGAATTACGCCATTGTGCCCGCCCAACTTACTTAAAAGTTGAAAGATATCAACAATTTGTTGGGCTGTATAAGGAGGCCGAGCTTGTTGTCCATCTCGAAAAGTAGTGTCTGTGATAAATATTTCCTCAGCCTGGCTAAGGGGTAATATTTTGTGGTCAAAAACAACTTTGCTTACTTCAGTGTAGGGGAATATATCTTTATATAAATTAGGCTCATCAAGTTCCTTTAACGCATATTTCAAGTTCTTTTTATTAACGGGGGATTTCTTTGGTTTACTCAATTTCGCCATCATTTTTCTCCAATAAGTTTAAGATTGAACAATTTTCAAAGAAAGTTCCATTAATTGTTCTATACTGACTTTAGAAGGCGCGTCTGATAAAAGACATGCGGCCTTCTGCGTTTTTGGAAACGCAATTACGTCGCGAATTGATTCCGTCTTGGCCATAATCATGGTAAGCCTGTCCAGTCCGAAAGCAAGCCCTCCGTGCGGCGGTGTGCCGTATTCGAGGGCATCCAGCAGAAAGCCGAATTTTAATTTAGCCTCTTCTTCGCTTAATCCCAACACACTGAATACCTTCGCTTGAACATCTTTTCTGTGGATTCGGATACTACCACCACCTATTTCTGATCCGTTAAGGACAAGGTCATAAGCTCTGGCTCGGACTTTCCCCAGATCAGTGGTGAGCAGGGGCAGATCTTCCAGAAAAGGTGAAGTGAAGGGGTGATGTGTGGAAACGAAACGCTTATCCGATTCCGAATATTCCATTAGCGGAAACTCTGTAACCCAGGTAAAGGCCAGCTTTTCCGGATCAATCAAATTCAGTTTTTTGGCCAGATGAATTCGTAAATTTCCCAGGGAATCATTAACAACTTTTGCCGTATCTGCCACAAAGAAAATGACGTCTCCTTCCCTGGCAGCCATTGCCTTGTTTATGCCTTCGACTTCAGCCGGCTGGAGGAACTTAAATATAGGGGAAGTCCAGTCAGTTGCACCCAGGCGCGCCCAGGCTAATCCCTTGGCGCCGTAAATAGCTACAAAGTCTTTCAGAGCATCGAGATCCTTGCGTGATAGGCTTGCGGCTTGCTCAGCTTTAATGGCTTTAATAACGCCCCCGGAAGCCGCTATTTCCGCGAATAGCTTGAACCCGGAATTCTTTACAATGCCGGTTACATCAACAATCTCCATACCGAAACGCACATCAGGATTATCCTTGCCGTATCGGTTCATCGCATCATGATAGGATAATCTGGGGAAAGGAAGGGTTAGTTCTTTGTCCAGACAAGTCTTAAATATTGCTGCCATCAAGCCTTCCATCATTTGCATAATGTCTTCTTCCGTGATGAAGGACATCTCGACATCGATTTGTGTAAATTCTGGTTGACGGTCGGCACGCAGATCTTCATCGCGGAAGCATTTCACGATCTGATAGTAGCGGTCAAAGCCGGAAACCATTAAGAGCTGTTTAAATATCTGCGGAGATTGCGGCAGCGCGTAAAACATACCCTTGGAAATACGGCTGGGGACAAGATAATCGCGGGCGCCTTCCGGTGTGCTTTTTGTCAGGAATGGTGTCTCTACCTCGATAAAACCATTCTGCTCAAAATAATGCCGGGTCGCGGCAGCAAGGCGACTGCGCAAAAACAAGTTCTGCTGAATCGCGGGACGTCGTAAATCAAGATAGCGGTATTTAAGACGAACATTTTCCGAGATATCTTCTTCATCAAAAGAAAATGGCGGTGTTTTGGATTCATTCATTATTTCCAACTCGGAAACGATAACTTCAATTTCACCTGTTTTCAGCGCCGGATTTTCCATACCCTGCGGTCTTTTGCGCACTTTACCTTTGACGGCTAAAACAAATTCGCTGCGAATTTTATGCGCTTCTGTGTGCACACTCTCTCCGGCATCCGGGTTGAAGACCACCTGTACTATTCCTTCACGATCCCGTAAATCAATAAAAATAACTCCACCGTGATCTCTTCGGCGTTGAGCCCAGCCCATTAAAATAACTTCTTTACCATCATTGGAAATGTTTAAATCTCCGCAGTAATGAGTTCTCTTATCCTTTGTTAAAAAGTTGCTCAAAATCTCTTACCTCTCTTTAAATATATTAATAATTGCTTCCAGTAAATTATCCAGAGACAATACTTGTTGATTTTTTGTTTTCATGTCTCGCAGTTCAACCCGTCTTTCATCAATTTCCTTATCGCCAAAAATCAGCGTGAAAGAGCTGTTCAATTTATCGGCGCGTTTCATCTGGCTTTTCAGACTTTTGTCCGAGTAATCCATCGCGGCTGATATTCCGGCCCGGCGCAGTTCATTGGTCAGACTGAAAGAAATCTTTTGCGCACGCACGCCAAGCGCAGCTATAAATATATCCGTTTGAAATTTATTTATTTCAGTTTGCGGCATGCAGGCAATAAGCCGTTCAAAGCCAACAGCGAAGCCAATGCCGGGAACTTCCGGCCCGCCAAGAAAACTCACCAGACCATCGTATCTTCCACCGCCGGCAAGAGAATTTTGAGCACCCAGCGATCCGGATTTTATTTCAAAAGCCGTTTTAGTATAGTAATCCAGGCCGCGCACCATTTTCGGATTGATAAGGTAGCTAACATTCAAATCGTTCAGAAAAGACTTCACTTGCGCAAAATGTTCAGCGCATTCCGAGCATAAATAATCAAGTATTTTAGGAGCCCCGGCAATAATAGAAATACAGGATTCAATCTTACAATCAAAAACCCTCAAAGGATTAGTGGAAATGCGCCTTTGACAATCAGGGCAAAGATCTTTTTCCGATCCTTTTAAAAAATCAACTATCGCCTGCGAAAAAACCGGCCGACAAGCCTTGCAGCCAAGGGAGTTAATTTCTAAAGACAATTCTTCAATACCAACTGCCTGTAGAAAATGAACCAGCATAAAAATAACTTCGGCATCAGATTGCGGTTTATCATCACCAAAAAGTTCGACATCAATTTGATGGAACTGGCGAAAACGCCCTTTCTGCGGTCTTTCCCGGCGAAACATAGGCCCGATGGTAAAGAGCTTGGTTATCGGATCAGCAGACATCATATTATGTTCGATGTAGGCACGAATAACAGATGCCGTAGCTTCCGGACGCAATGTCAGCAATTCTTCATCGCGGTCACGAAATGTGTACATTTCTTTTTCGACAATGTCTGTGGTTTCCCCAATACTCCGTTTAAAAAGTTCCGTTTTTTCCATAATCGGAACACGGATTTCACGGAATCCAAACACACTAAATACCTGACGGGCAATGGATTCAATATAGTTCCATGTCGGGGTATCTTCCGGCAATATATCTTTAATGCCTTTAATTGCTGTAATTTTTTCCATAATTTATATACCAAAATTGAGGTAACTTTTTAGCATATACTATGTCGGTTAGCAATTAAATAATGTGGTTTGCCGGCAGGGACTTATCTTTGTTTCATATATGTATCAACAGCTATTTTTGTGCCGTCTGTTGTAACAGTAATTGCACCATCTCTATCCGTGCGCAGGATATTAACCTTGGCTTCTGATAATCTCTTTATCGTGGAAGGGGCAGGATGATGGAATGGATTGTTTATTCCTGCGCTGATTAAAGCGCTGTGGCAGGCGACTTTTCTGATAAAATCGGGACTGCTGGAACGTGATGATCCATGATGAGGAACAAATAAAACATCGCTATGTAAATTTTGCCCCGATCGGATAAGCAGTTTTTCCACAGAAGTGGATATGTCAGCAGGCATAAGAAAACTTACCCGGTTATATTTAATCTTTATTACCATTGATTCATCGTTAACCATATCGTAAAATTGTTCAGTGGCGTCAACTTTCAGTGGTTTTAAAGGCCATAAAATATTTACTTGAACTCCGTTGATTTCTTTGGGAGGTGATTGAGATGATAAGTAATTTACTTTAATCTTTTTCTGGCTGATTATTTTTTCCCACTGGCGAAAATTTTCATTATCCAGCCGCAAGCCTGTACTCCAGACCTCCTGAACATCAAAATTATCTGTTATATAGAGAAGTCCATTAAGATGATCCGGATGGGGATGAGAAAGCACAACGATATCAATTTTGCTGATTCTTTCGGAGTAAAGAAAAGGAGCGACAACAAGTTTGCCCATATCAAAAGAACTATCGGCAAAACCACCGCCGTCAATAAGCATGGTTTTACCTCCCGGAAAGCGCACTAGAATTGAGGAACCTTGCCCGACATCTATTGCTGTTACCCGTAAATCGCCGGAAAATTTGTCCCTGGTCAATAGATAAGCGGCATCAGCAAGAAAAAAGACAATTAAAATAATTAAAATAAATTTAAAAAACAGAGGATGACGCTCAAGAAAGTCTTTCTTGATAACGCCACTAATATGGCGCAAATCGATAATGCGCAGTAAAATAAAAATGAGAAGATAAAAAATAATAATTTCAGCAATGTTAGGCCTTGTAATACTAAAAGATGACCATGACAGTGAAGCAAGATAATCAATGACATAGACAGAACTTTGAACAAAGAAAGAGGAGATTTTAATAAAGAAACCGGCGAGACCTACAGAAAAAAAAGCGCAAAGAATAAAAGCCATGGAAAAAACCAGCGCGATTGTTCCCAGTAGCGGTACCGCAATGAGATTGGCAATAATAGTTATTGCAGAAACGCGGTTGAAATAGAAAACGATCAGCGGCAGAGTGCCCAGAGTGGCGGCGATACATACAAGAATTGATAAATAAATATGCCGTAAAGTTTTTTGAGACCAGAGCGGTAAGCTTTCCAATAATGGCAGAGAAAAATTATTGAAACGCGGAACAATATAAATGATCGCTAAAACTGCCGTAAAGGAAAGCTGAAAAGAAATATCGAAAAGGGCATCTGGCGTTATGGTCAGGATAATTAATGCTGTCAGAGCAAGGGCGTTGTAAATATCTTTTTGTCTGTCCAGAAACAATGCGCACAGGAAAACAATTGCCATGAGAGCTGAACGAACTACGGTAACACCCATTCCAGCGATCAGGGCATAAATTAAAACCATTAAAAGAGCTGCTGCTGAGGCTGCTTTGATAATATTGAATCTCAATATCAGATATTCAGAACGCTTTAAAATCAGCGAAATAAGGAAAAAAGTCATGGCGGCAACCATTCCGATATGCAGGCCGGAAATAGATAGGATATGAGAAGTTCCCGTTTTGTTAAAGTTGTTGCGCACATCAACTGGAATTGCGTTTTGATTGCCGATAGTCATGGCTTCAATGATTTCTCTTTGTGGAGTAGAAGCGTTTGAGTAAATAATCTCTTTTAAATAAAGTCGAAATGTTTCCAGTTTTAACCTTATGCCACTGGCGGCATTTTGTCTCAAAAGTATAATATCTGAATTGTCGGCAACAAAACCGGTCGCATAAATACCCTGGAGATTCATATAGCGTTCGTAATCAAACCCGCCGGGATTATGAAAGCTTGATATATTTTTTAGAGATGTGTGAAAACGAATAAAATCGCCATATTGGAAATTTAAATTATCTGGAATTGAAAGCCGGATACTGCCGGAAACCGGGCGGTAAGAATTATTTTCAACTATTCGAATACATTGAACAGCTAAAACTATTTTGCCGGGACTTAAGATGGGGCTGTCAATCACAATGCCTTCTATATGCAACTTTCCTTTATCTATTAAATGCCTGATAGAATTGTCATTGTGGGATGAATATTGCTGAATCTGAATGTTGAATATACCCAGAATAATTACAAAATTTATGATCAGGAAGAAACTGGCTTTCGGCCAACTATTGCGAATAGTAAGAAGAAGAAAAATAAGGATAAAAATTATTGCGGGAAATAACAAAGAATAAGGAATAGAATAATAATAACCGACAACAATTCCAGTGATGAGTGCGAGCAATGGATAAATTAAGAGGCGGCTCATAGTTTATCTTCCTGTGATAATAATGAAGCGAATTTGTTAGCCAAATCTTTCAAAATATTATAATATCAAGTTGCTTTCAAAAAATAAAATATGAATTTTTGAAAGCTTACTTGTTATTATGCCAGGTAAATCAAACTTTTAATGTTTGATAGTTACTTGGTATAACATGATATCAAATCTGTTCTACCTAAAAAAGGGAAAGTGCACATTATGTATAATGAAACCGCAAAAGAAGAAACCTATAAAAAGCCATTGCGTTTTTTAATCATATTCAGGGTTATCATCATCTCTCTGTTTCTGGGTATGGCTATTTATATTGCTATAAAAAGTCCCGGGTTCCTTATTTCACAAAACGTTCTTTACTTACTTAGTTTCATCATCGCTTTAACATACATGTTTTCTATTGTTTATTCCTTAATGTTGAAATTCCTGGATAATTTAAGAGTTAATATCTACCTGCAACTGACAGTAGATGTAATATTAATAACCTTACTTGTTTACCTTACTGGCGGCGTGAAGAGTAATTATTCGGTCATTTACACATTAATTATAATTTATTCAGTTATTTTTTTGGGACGCAAAGGTGGTTTTATTGTTGCTTCGGCTGCAAGCATTGCTTATGGCTTACTTTTAGATCTTGAGTTTTATAAATTGTTGCCATCAATTTCTTCTTTGGAAAATGAATACAATCTTAGTGTCGGTGATGTATTTGTTCGAATCCTTGTTCATATTATATCGTTTTATGTTTTAGCCTTTGTATCCAGTATAGTTGTTGAGCAAGAAAGAAAGACTCGGTCTTTATTGGAGGAAAAAGAATCGGAATTTGATCAGCTTGATCTGCTATTTCGAAGTATAATTGAATCTGTCGATGCAGGGGTCATGACCATTAATTTGCAGGGCACTATTAAAACTTTTAATCGTGCGGCAGAAGAGATCACCGGATTTCTGTTGGCTGAAGTCGTAAATCGTAAAGTAACAGATGCATTTCCCAAGTTTGTACAATTCTTTGCCATGGAAAAGATTAATGAAGAAATTAGAAACCGAATGGAAGTTATAGTCACAGGTAAAAAAGGAAAGAAGATTAATTTGGGGTGTTCAATTTCTCCCTTGAAAGATAAGAATGATAAACAAATCGGTAATATTTTAATCTTTCAGGATCTCTCGGGAATCAAGTTGATGGAAGAAAATCTCGAAAAGAGTAAGAAACTGGCTTTGATAGGCGAAATGGCTGCGGGTTTGGCCCATGAAATGAGAAATCCATTAGCATCAATAACCGGTTCTATTGAGCTTTTAAAACAAGGGCTGAATTTAAATGGAACCGATAAGCGCTTGATGCAAATAATTTTACGCGGTAAAAATCAATTAGAGAACTTTGTGCGTGATTTTCTTTTACTGGCACGACCGATTCCTACTTCAAGAGAATTAGTTAACTTAAACGAAGTTGCCGAAGAAGTTTTGGAGAATATAAAATTAAACGATGACTGGACGAGTGCAATAAAAATCGTGAAAGTCTTTTCGGGGAATGCCAAGTCTCTTGCCAATAAAGAAGAAGTTCGGCAGGTTATTTATAATCTTGCCATTAACGCTGTTCAAGCTATGAGAGAAGGTGGCGTTTTATCAGTTGAAATAAAAAATCAAAAGCTGAATGATCAGGAAGATTACGTCGAAATAAAAGTTAAAGATACTGGCTGCGGAATTGAGGAAAAAGATTTAAATAATATATTTGAACCATTTTTCACAAATAAAGAAAAAGGAACCGGTTTGGGATTGGCGATAGTCAGCCGATTTGTTGATGGTTACAATGGAAGGATTAAAGTTGAAAGTATTATAAATGAAGGCACAACATTTATTGTATTGTTGCATAGGGAAAAAGATTAAAATACGAGAAGTAGAAATATACTTTATTTATAGGAAAAGGTGAGATAATGGCGAAAATTCTGGTTCTTGATGACGATCAGGGCATGAGAGAATTTATGGAAATAATGTTAACAAAGGAAGGTTATGATGTAACCTCTGTCGATGATCCGTCTAAAGCAATAAGCCTTTGCCGCAAGATCGATTTTGATCTTGTTATCACAGACTTAAAAATGCCTAAAATTGATGGCATTGAATTTCTTAAAACAATCAAAGATCAAAAACCGGAAACAATAGTAATTCTTCTTACAGCGTATGCTTCAGGAGAGACAGCGGTAAATGCGATGAAAGAAGGGGCTTATGATTATGTGGAAAAAGATGGCAACATTACTGAAGAACTCACGAAGGTTGTACGCTCGGCTTTGCTGAAAAAGGGGCTGGAAAATGAAAAACAAAATATTAAAGAGGATGCGGTGGTTCAACCGGTGTTTTGCGGCATGATTGGTACAAACAGGGAAATGCAAAAAATATTCGCGACTATTAAAAAGGTTGCCGATACTCCAGCCAATATTTTGATTTTAGGTGAAAGCGGAACTGGAAAAGAACTTGTGGCGCGCGCCATTCACGAAAACTCGTCGCGTTCCACAATGCCTTTCATGGCTATTAACAGCGGTGGTATTCCTGAAAATCTGCTCGAGAGCGAGCTTTTTGGCTACATGAAAGGATCTTTTACCGGCGCTTATGCCGATAAAGCGGGACTTTTTGAAATTGCGAAAGGTGGCACTATATTTCTCGATGAAATTGGTGAACTGCCTCAGGTTTTGCAGGTAAAACTTTTGCGGGTTGTGCAGGAAAAAACATTTCGGCGAATAGGCGGAGCGGAAGATATAAAAGTTGATGTAAGGATAATTTCAGCAACCAATCAAAATCTTTCCGGAAGAGTCAAAGAAGGAGATTTTCGTGAAGATCTTTATTTCCGTCTCAATGTCATTCCCATACACATGCCACGACTCAGAGAGCGCAAAGAGGACATACCGCTTTTAACCCAGCACTTTATTGAAAAATACGCTCGCGAATTCGGCAAAGAGGTGCGGATGATTTCAACTTATGCGATGGAATTGCTTATGGAATACGCATTCCCCGGAAATATCCGTGAACTGGAAAATATTATTGAACGTGGCGTGGCCATGGAGACGTCCAATATCATCTTGCCTGAAAACCTAGTACTCTCAACTGAGATTTATATTGACATTCCTGATCAAGGTATTGATCTAAACGCGGAGCTCGAAAAGATCGAAAAAAGAGCGATAGAAAAAGCTTTGCAAAAAACAAAAGGTGTAAAAACAAAGGCTGCCGAGATATTAGGTGTTACAAGTGATTCCTTAAAATACCGCATTGAAAAACTAGGTGTGGAATAGATTTGAAGATGTAAGCGTTTACAAATGCTTGATATTGAAGTCATGAAAGCCTCCGGTGTACTGTTCTTCAGCAGTTGTTATTTCCTCTACTCTTGCTGATGGCGGACCTACTTTACACCAGGCAATCATCTTTTCCATATCAGAATCTTCACCTTCAAACACAGCTTCCACACGGCCATCATCCATATTGCGCACCCAGCCGGTAAGTTTTAAGTTGGTTGCGGCCATCCTTGTTGCCGCGCGGAAAAAAACTCCCTGTACTCTGCCTCTGATATAAACATGAATTCGTTTCATGATTTCAATTGCCGATAAGTCTTAAAAATTCATCCTCAGTAAGTATTGTTATACCAAGAGAGCGGGCTTTATCCAGTTTAGAGCCGGGTTCGTTTCCGGCGACAACGTAAGTAGTTTTGGCAGTTGTGCTGGAATGAACAGATCCACCTAAATTATCGACAAAGGTTTTAGCTTCGTTTCTACCCATGCTCTTCATCGTCCCAGTGAAAACAAATGATTTGCCCAGTAACAAAGCATTTGCCACGGCAACTTTCTTCTGCGGTTCTACTCCGGCTTTGCTGAATTTTGCCATGACGGCTTTATTCTTTGGCTCATGAAAAAACTGCAAAATGCTTTGTGCTATTTCCGGCCCGATCTCTTTGATGGCGGTCATCTCTTCGATGCTTGCGGCTATCAAATTATCCAGACTGCCGAATTGAACGGCAAGGATTTTTGCGATATGTTCACCGACATTTCTGATACCTAGAGCAAAAATAAATTTATCCAGTGGAGGGTTTTTAGCACGCCGTATAGATTCAATTAAATTATCGGCTGATTTTTCGCCATGACGATCCAGTTTCAGTAGCTGTTCTTTTGTTAAAAAGTAAAGATCGGAAGGATCTTGAATTAATCCCGTGTCAAACAGCTGCGCGGATACTTTTTCGCCCAGGCCTTCAATATCGAGGCCGCCGCGGGAAGCAAAATGCCGGATGTGTTCTTTTAATTGAGCAGGGCAGGCAAGATTAATGCAGCGGCGGGCAACTTCACCATCCGGTCTAACGACTTCCGAGCCGCATTCAGGGCAATAATGCGGCAGACGAAATTCTTTTTCGCTGCCCGTTCTTTTGGATGTAATAACTTTTACCACTTCTGGGATGACATCGCCTGCTCGCTGGATAACAACAGTGTCGCCAATGCGAATATCTTTTTTAGCAATTTCATCTTCATTGTGCAGTGTTGCGCGGCTAACTACTACGCCGCCTACATTCACCGGCTGCATGAGGGCCACAGGCGTTAAAACACCTGTGCGGCCTACCTGCACTATAATGTCTTTGATGACAGTTGTTTCCTGACTTGCCGGGAACTTACACGCCAGCGCCCAGCGGGGATTACGCGAAACAACACCGAGATCCGCTTGCAGTGTCAGATCGTTCACTTTTAAAACAATACCGTCAATTTCATAGGGTAAAATTTCTCTTTGGCTGCCGATTTTTGCAAAATATTGGATGCATTCCTGGATGTCTTTTGCCTGTTCGATAAGAGGGTTAACCGGAAATCCCCAACTTTTTAGTGACTGAATAACTTCCCAGTGGCTGGCGATGCTGATACCGCTTATCTCACTAATGTTATAAAGAAAAATATTTAAAGGGCGTCGGGCTGTAATTTTCGGGTCAAGCTGTCGAAGCGATCCCGCTGCGGCATTGCGAGGATTGGCGAAAGGCTCCTCTCCTTCTTCGATGCGGCGGCGGTTCAATTTTTGAAATGGTTGTCTTTCCATATAAACCTCGCCGCGTATTTCGATAAAAGACGGGATTGTTTTGACAGCAGCTTCCATCATTTTCAAAGGCAGAGAAAAAATGGTTTTAAGATTCTGAGTGACGTCTTCTCCTGTCGCGCCGTCTCCGCGCGTTGCGCCACGAATGAATAAGCCATTTTCGTAAATAAGATTTACGGCAAGGCCATCGAGCTTTGGTTCAGCAACGTAAGCTATTTGATCAACTTTAGCTAATTTCCTAATACGGGTATCAAAATCAATTATTTCCTCAGAAGAAAAAGCGTTGGCAAGACTAAACATTGCAGAAGGATGAGCCACAGAAGCAAATTTAGCCAATGGTGTGGCACCAACACGCCGGGTAGGGGAGGTTACGAGATCATCATCGGGATATTGATTTTCCAGTTCCTGCAGTTCCCGCATTAATCGGTCATATTCTGCATCAGATACTTCCGGCGCGTCCTGCTGGTAGTAGCGCTTATTATGATATTCAATGATGTTTCTTAGTTCAGGGATTCTTTTACAGGCGGTCTTTTTGTCCATTATTTAACCAGTTTTAAATATGGTTTGCCTTGCTTTATTTCAGACGGTGTCGCTTCTTTTGAAGCCTTGCTTAAAAGTTGTTCGTTAAAAATAGCATTTTTAACTCGGATGGAGTTAATTATAGAAAAAATGATGACAGATTTTTCCCATTCAGGTGAATATGAAAATTGTTCCATCTTGACTTTGTACTTATCCCAAAGATTGGTGAGGGAAGCTTCATCAAGATGCAATATATTTTCAGCAATTTTATCCAGTGATGTCTCTAAACTATTCATAGCTGAAATATTAACTTTACTTGGCACCAAAGTCAAACTAAAAGCCTTTGCCACGGGTATAAACCCCAAAGCAAGCTTTGGGGTTTCACAACAAATAACGCTTGTTTTTTTTAATTCTTGCCGCTAATAATCCAAAGCTAATGATGGAAAAGGATAAAGTAAAAATTGGCGTAATTTCCGATACTCACCTTTCAGGCTACGATACCGGATTGGCGAGAATTATCTCCCAACACTTTAAAGATGTCGATCTTATCTTGCATGCTGGTGATTTGGTTGATTTAAACGTTTTAGATATTTTTGCAGGTAAAGATGTTAAAGCGGTCAGCGGCAATATGGACAATATGCCGGTTAAAGATAAATTGCCGGAACAATTGATTTTCGAGATTAAAGGATTTAAGATTGGTCTTATTCACGGTTGGGGATCACCATTAGGAATTGAAGAAAAATTATTGGCAAAACTTGGGGATGTTAATTGTGTTGTTTACGGGCATACGCATAAACCGGCAAATTATAAAGAAAAAGGCATTCTTTTTTTCAATCCCGGTTCTGCTGTGGATAAGCGTTTTGCTGATACAAGAACAATCGGCATATTAGAAATTGACAAAGAAATAGAAGGTAGGATAATTAGTATATGAATTATTATTTGCTATTGTTGGTATACGGTCATTAAAATGAAAACAATTTTTGCACCATGGCGGATGGAATATTTGACTGAAGAAAAACAGGATGGTTGTGTTTTTTGCAAATGCTCTATCCGATGTGACGAATATGTTATGTTCGAGGGTAAGACGTGTTTTGTAATGATGAACAGATACCCTTATGTAAGCGGGCATTTGATGATTATTCCCAATCGTCACGTCGGTCAGTTGGCAGATTTAACATCGGAGGAAAGAACGGAAACATTTACCTTGCTGGATACATCCATCAAAGCATTAAAAGAAGCGATGAATCCGGCTGGATTTAATGTCGGTATGAATCTAGGCAAGGCGGCCGGCGCAGGAATAGAAGAGCATATTCATGTTCATGTAATTCCACGCTGGGAAGGAGATACAAATTTCATGAGTGTTGTAGGTGAGGTGCGTGTTATTCCGGAGGATGTGGCAATTACAGCTGCTAAACTTGCGCCTCTCTTTAAAAAATTATCAGGAGGTCTGATTAAATGAAAATATTTTATTTTATTCTTGTTATTGTATTTGCGTTTTTTATCGTTACCTTTTCCAATTTTAATGAGCAGACCGTAACAATTAAATATTATTATATTCAAGATATTGATGTTCCGGCATACATGCTCATTTTTTCCGCTTTGCTGCTGGGCGTTGTTATAACCTGGTTTTTAGGAGTTGTAGAGAGGTTTCGTCTAAGCCGGACAAATAGCCGTTTAAACAAAACTATCAGAGATTTACGCAAGGAAATGAGGATAAACGAACCACCCCCGATTATTGATGAAAACAGAAATTTATGATTAGTCTTCCTTTTTCGATGCTGCTATGATCTTATCTGCGATATAGGATGGAACTTCCTCATAATGGGAATCGGTATAAGTGAAATTTCCCCGGCCACTTGTCATGGAGCGTAAATCCGGCGCGTATTTCAAAATTTCAGCTAGCGGAACCTGGCCTTTAATGATCTGATTGGAAGCATTGGTGTCCATACCCAGAACACGCCCGCGCCTGCTGTTTAAATCACCAATGACATCTCCCATGTATTCATCGGGAATTTCAATGGCAATATTCACGATAGGTTCGAGCAATATCGGTTGACATTCCATAACGCCTTTTTGAAAGGCCATGGAGCCGGCGATTTTAAACGCCATTTCCGATGAATCCACGGTATGATAAGAGCCGAAAACCAGTGATATCCTGAAGTCAACCACGGGATAACCGGCAAGAACTCCTTTTGCCGCTGCTTCCACAATACCTTTATCAACAGCCGGGCGATATTGCCCCGGAATAACACCGCCGACAATTTTGTCAAGAAATTCGTATCCTGTGCCGCGTGGCAGCGGTTCAATGTCTATTGTGCAATCGCCGAACTGACCGCGTCCGCCGGATTGTTTCTTGTATTTGCCCTGAACGTTGGTTTTGCCTTTAATGGTTTCTAAATAAGGGACTTTCGGCGTATTCAGATTGACTTCCACACCGAATTTCCTTTTCATTTTATCAATATTCACTTCAATATGGACCTGGCCCATACCGGAAAGAATCATCTCCTTGGTCTGGACATTTCGGGAGAAGACGATGGTCGGGTCTTCTTCAGTGAGGCGGTGGATTGATGACGCAATCTTGTCTTCGTCGCCTCTCGTTTTTGGTTCAATGGCAAAAGACATAATCGGCGGTGGAATTGCTACCTTGTTGAAAATAATCGGTGCTTTTTCATTGCATAGAGTCTCACCGGTAATAGTTTCTTTGAGTTTGGCCACACCGGCAATATCACCGGGGATAAGACCATCGGACTGTTTCTGGTTTTTCCCTTCCAGAAAAAAGATATGGCCGAATTTTTCGGTAATTTTTCTCGAGGAGTTATAAACAGAGGAATCGGGATTTAGTTTTCCGGAATAAACACGGAACAAAGTCAACCTGCCGGCGTAGGGATCGGCAATTGTTTTAAAGACGATAGCGGAAAATGGCGCATCCTCAGTAGGCTGTCTTTCTTCAACGTCAGTTTTTCCCGGTTTTGTCCCCTTTACCGAACCGTGATCAACAGGTGAAGCAAATGAACTAACGGCCAGATCAAGAAGCAATGAGACGCCGATACCTTTTACTGCAGATCCACATATTACCGGAATCATGCTTCCTGAAGAGACAGCTTTTTTCAAGCCTGATTTAAGCTCTTCGGGTGAAAGCTCGCCAGCTTCCAGATATTTATTCATCAGCTCATCATCGGCCTCAGCAATATCCTCTATCATTGTGCTGCGTGAACTATTTACTTCATCCATCATTTCCGGGGGAATATCGGTAGCTTTACCGATACCTTTATTATCACTGAACAAATAGGCTTTATAACTAATCAGGTCAACGATGCCTTGAAATTTATCTTCAGCGCCGATAGGAAGGCAGATAGGGGTTACTTTTTTCTTGAATTTAGTTTTGATACTTTCCAGTGCTTTATTAAAATCAGCGCGTTCCCTGTCCATTCTGTTGATAAATATGGCGCGTGGAAGATTGAATTCATCAGCTAATTCCCAGACTTTTTGCGTTTGAAATTCAACACCGCCGACGGCATCAACCACAACAACGGCATTATCGACAACGCTAACAGAGCACTTTATATCAAAGGAAAAGTTGGAATCACCCGGAGTATCAATAATATTAATTTTGTGTTTGTCCCATTCCACAAAATTTGCTGATGATGAAATCGAAACACGTCGTTTTTGCTCTTCAGGTTCATAATCCATGGAAGATGTTGCATCATCAACTCTTCCCAGCCGTTCGCTTTTCCCGGAAACAAATAAGAGTGATTCACAAAGAGAGGTTTTGCCTGTGCCACCGTGGCCGATTACTGCCAAATTTCTCAGGGATTTGGATTCATATTTTGCCATGAAAACTCCTTTCAATATCTCAATAAGATCTCTGCTGGATCTGGATAAAGCAGCTTCATTCGAATGCGGGAGTGTTTAACTTATCAGGGAAGTAAAATCAAGACAATTTTAATTGTAAGAATGTTAAATTTCTACTTGACCTGAAGACTTTTTTCACCCATACGCATAGGGTAGAGTGTTGCCAGAGTACAAAGAAAAAGGACGAGCGCAAAAGAAATAACAGTCCATGTAATTTGCAGTATGGACAAGCTCCCAGAGCGCATCTTCGCCATGAATATGTAATACACAGGGCCTGCTTCCAGAATTATGACAAGAATTATTAAGCCGAAGCAGCAAAGCATAAACAGAAGGCCGCCAAAACTGGTGACTGATAAGGCAGGATTTTCCGATTTAAAATCGGGATAAATTGCCCCCAATCCTATTGCCATAGCCACTACAGCGGGTACAATGAAGAAAATCGTTGTTACCGACAGAATCATCATAAAGGGAGTTACGCCAAGCAGCAAATTAGAGGCGACAATCAGAATCTCCGTCAGGATAATTAACGGTACATAATATAAGAAAAACTTAATCCAGAGAAATGTTTTAATAGATACCGGCGCCGCCTGGATAATCCAGAAAGCTTCTCCTTCCATGCTGACTGCCGGGAAAACAAAGCGTGCAGCAATCGCGGAAAGAACAAAAGCGGCAAGTCCCATGTTTAAAAAAGAAAATACGTTTTGCAGATAAACGGTTTTCATTGGTGATCTATCCAAAGGCAATACGGAAAAATTATACAGGTAAACCACGATTAACGCGCCGATCAAAAAAAGTTGCGGCCACTGGGTGGAATCACGGAAAAAAGTGCGGATTTCCTTAACGGCAAATGCTTTGGCCTGCCGCGAGAGGAAATTAAGTAAATGCTCCCAATCCCATCCTTTGAAGTTGACCGGCGCAAAAAGACGCTTTGGTGTTGTTTGCGCCTGCGAGAAACCATAGAAATAAGCAATGCGGGCGAGAGATTCATTTAAAAAAATCAGCGTAAAGGCGCAGCTTGTGGCAAGGGCCAAATTAAATAAGGAAGTTTTCATGTTACCGTTCATCGCTGATATAATTATATCGGTTATCCATGTCGTCGGCAGTAATGAAGAGTTGGAAGTTTGCAGCGAATTCAAATAAGTTACAACTGAGGCAAAACTGTCCGGATTGACCAATTGTTCCGGCCTGATCATGCGCAGTGCAACTATAAGAAGGATGGCTAAACCTACTCCCATAATAACGAAAAGTGTACGGATTTTTCCCGCAGGCAAGGCGATTGCTCCAAACATGACGACAATGCTGCTGATTGCCGTTGCAATCAAACACATTACGATTATCGCGATAAAGGTAATCAGATAAAATAAGATGCCCGCCTTATAAATTAGGCCGTAAGATAAAAACGCTGGAAGGCTGAAGGCAACAACCATCCAGGAAGAATCAAAGACACTAAGCAGAAAGCGGGACATAAAAATAGTTCTTGCTTCCACCGGTAGGGAATGCAGAAGCGGCAAATCGCGGCTCAAATAAAAATGCGATAAGCTGTTAATTATACTGCTGAAAAGAAGAAGAGCGAAAAAAGTTATGATAATCATGGAAAGAAGTTTCATGGCCAGTATATCGCCAAAGTCTTGCACACTCTGGAAATATAACAATACGCGGTAAAACATAATGAAACTTCCAACCCAGAAAACCGCTCCGACTGAGCCAAACATGAAAAGCCTTATCCAGCTTTTGTTGTTTTTTCCCAAGCGGTAGTTGTTGAAAAAGGAAAGCAGGCGAGGTCTCAATAAAATGAAAATTGTATTCATAATTCCCACTCTTGACTAACTAAGTTTAAAAATACTTCTTCGAGCTTGGCCTCGCCAGTCTTGGCAGTTTCGTTTAGCTCTGCTATGGTTCCCTGCGCCAGTAGTGTTCCTTTAGAAATCACACCAATTCTGTGGCATAAATCTTCGGCTATGCTTAATGTATGTGTGGAAAGGAAAATAGTGATATTATTTGCGGCAAGTTGTTTCAAAATATCTTTAACCATCCTCACTCCCGCAGGATCAAGACCAACCATGGGTTCATCAATAATCAATACTTTAGGGTCATGCAGTAATGCGGCGGCAATGATAAGCCTTTGTTTCATGCCATGAGAATAGGCTTCAATTATTTCATCAGCCCAATCCCAAAGCGCAAATTGCTTTAACAGAGATTCCGATTTTTGCTCAAATATGCCGGAATCCACACTGTATAGATCAGAGGAAAACTTTAAAAATTCCCTGCCGGTAAGCTTTTCATAAAGAAAAGGCCTGTCCGGGACAAAGCCGATGATTTGTTTTGCGCCTACCGGATTTTTAGCCATATCATATCCATCAATGATAACGCTTCCGGATGTAGGAGCAATAATTCCGCCCATCATGCGGATCGTTGTAGTTTTGCCCGCGCCGTTTGGGCCGATAAAACCATAAATTTCACCGGAGGCAACACTCAGACTCAGATCGCTTACCGCAATGGTAGTTCCGTAATCTTTGGTCAGGTTTATTAAATCAATCATTGTTTTTCGGATATTACCTCCAATTTAATTTTGCCCATAAAACCCAGTAAGTCCAGTTGCTCGCCGCCTTCACCGCGGACTAGACGAATGTGTGTGACATCTGCAGGCATTTGATTAAAAACGGCATCAACGGTGACCCATTTCCCCACATAGGCGATATTCCACGCGTGGTAATAAAACCGGCCATGAAGATAAACCAGACCGCTTTCAATCTGCGCCGGAATACCGGCGGCGCGCAGCAGGGCAGCGGTCAATACGGCATGTTCGTTACAATCACCAACTTTGTTTTTTAAGACTTCCAGCGCGTTTGGTACTGACAATACCGGTTTCTTTTCCACGTTCACATAAACCCAATTAACAATCTTCTTTACTTTTTCCTGAGGAGCATCAGTTGGCAACACAATTTTTTGTGCTTGCGCTTTTATTTGCGGATTATCGGATTGGATTAGAGGCGCAGGTTTTAAGAAAGTGGAAATATCGTGGGGAATATCTATCTTGCCAAGCGCTGTGGCAGGCAGCTTTTCCCGAGTGATGGTTAAGATGTTTTGCTTGAATGATTGCCTATCGCCGTTTATATGAATTGGAGGATTACTAAGGCCGCTAATCTTGATTTTTATTTCGGTTAATTTACCCGGCTCGGCAATTTCCCTGTTTGGCAGGACGGAGGCCATTTGAGTGAAGTCAGTGCTGTTTTGGGTGGAGATTCCCTCTCGGGCTTTTTCCTCACTGACTTTTTCCATCGAAAGGCCTAAAATTCCGGTTTCTTTTAATACCTCTCCGGTTTTGTCCAGCCAGGCGCAGTTTTTAGCCCCCATGAAATCGGCGCAATATTTTTGGGTGAGAACTCGCTTCCCCATAACAGGAATTATTTCATCGGCGTTGCGGGTAACTTTAATGGAAGTATTGGTCAGTGTCGAAGGATCAAAGATAGTGAAGCTACGGATTACGTCCTTTTCCAGACCGGCGTGGAATGCCGCGCCATAAATATTTCCGCTAAGATGAGGAATATATTTTAGGGCGATTTCATTTTTAGTCTGTGCGTCAGGCGTGCCGGTAAATAAAATAAGCTTTTTATTCACCACCTGTCCATGCGCGTTGAATCGAAACAGGCTGGAGGTTAAATCGAAATTAAATGAAGAAAGAGTCATGTCGGGATTAAGATCGCTTTGAGTGGAAATGTTAATTGCTTGCGTAACTCCCGCCGTGTTTATCCGCATAGAAACTGTTTCGCTGATTTGAATCAAATTATCCTTACGGCCATAAGTCCGGTGAATAACGCCGATTTTATTTTTCTGCTGATAGATATTCATCCACGTTTCTGGCGGCCTTGATGAAACGTTTTCTCTAGCATCTATGGCTGGCGCAGAATTGCTGGAAAAATAATCAAGACGAATGAACAGCAAAACAAGAAAGACAGCAGTGATGGCAACGCCCCAGATGATGTTCCAGCCAATTTTAGCCATATTGTGCCAACCCTAGAAAAATGAAATACTTAGTAATGTTTGATATTATATAGCTGCCGAAGTCCGGAGTCAATAAAGAGTACATTTCCGCAAGATAAATTTATAAAATGAAAAAATTATAAGATTAAAGATTATCTTGACATATTTCGAAAAAACATCTATAAAATCGCCACTCACAAAGATTCGTTGTACAGTGGTTCCCCCATCTGGCAGATGATTCTTCCAAATGCGGGGATTTTTTGTGAAACTCCAATTACGAAAGCGTAGCGCATCGAAATTGGAAAGTTGAACAATCCCGCAAGCAGAGTGAAGCGGGATTAATGACACATTGATAACTAAAAAATTATTTTAAGGAAAACAGTAAAATGAAGATCGACGATCAAAAAATTCGCAATATCGGCATAAGCGCTCATATTGATTCTGGTAAAACGACGCTTACCGAAAGAATCCTTTTTTACACAAAAAGAATTCATGCCATTCATGATGTGAAAGGTAAAGATGGAGTAGGGGCAACCATGGATTCCATGGAGCTGGAAAAGGAGCGCGGAATTACCATTGCTTCCGCGGCAACTTATTGTGAATGGAAAGGCTATGAAGTAAATATTATTGACACTCCTGGCCACGTCGATTTTACCATCGAAGTGGAAAGATCACTGCGGGTATTGGATGGAGCAATTCTTGTATTATGTGCTGTTGGCGGGGTTCAATCGCAATCTATAACAGTTGACATGCAAATGAAAAGATATAAGGTTCCGTGTATCGCGTTTATCAATAAGTGTGATCGCAGTGGTGCCAATCCTTTCCGGGTAATCAGTCAGCTCAAATCAAAATTGGGTCATAACGCGGTTGCCATGCAAATTCCAATCGGTCTGGAAATAGATGCGGAAGGTGTTGTTGATCTTGTCTCGATGAAAGCTCTTTATTTTGATGGTGATAACGGAGAAATTGTCCGCACAGAAGAAGTACCGGCAAAACTGCTGGAAGAAGCAAAAACAAAAAGGGAAGAACTGATTGATGCCGCGTCACTCTTTTCTGATGAATTAACTGAAGCCATCTTAGAGGAAAAAGAAATATCGCCGGAAATGCTTTATGCTGCAGTACGAAAGGGTACATTAAAAAGAGAAATCACTCCAGTTTATATGGGTTCAGCATATAAAAACAAGGCAGTGCAGCCTATGCTCGATGGTGTAACTTATCTTTTACCATGTCCTTCAGAAGTTGAAAACGTCGCTTTGGATATGGATAAAAATGAAGAGCAGGTTGTGCTGGAAAGTGATTCGGAAAAACCTATTGTTGCTTTGGCCTTTAAACTCGAAGACGGAAAATATGGCCAGTTGACTTATATCCGTGTTTATCAGGGTACAGTGGAGAAAGGTTCGACTATTGTTAATGTTCGTAATGGCAAGAAAGTAAAAGTAGGGCGGCTGGCAAGGATGCATGCCGATCAAATGGAAGAAGTAGATAGTTTGTGCGCCGGTTACATTGGTGCTTTATTTGGAATTGAATGTTCATCCGGTGATACGTTTGTTTCTCCCGGTCTCAATATTACAATGACTTCCATGTATGTGCCCAAACCGGTTATATCACTGGCCATCGTACCAAAAGATAACAAATCGCAGATGTCCATGTCTAAAGCATTGAATCGGTTTTCCAAGGAAGATCCTACATTCAAGACGTTTGTTGATCCGGAAACAAATGAGACGATCATCGAAGGAATGGGCGAACTCCATCTGGAGATTTACGTAGAAAGAATGAAGAGGGAATACGACGCTGAAGTAACTACAGGCAATCCCCGTGTCGCTTATCGAGAAACAATAACGCAGCGTGCCGAATTCAATTATACCCATAAAAAGCAAACGGGTGGTTCCGGTCAATTCGGACGTATTGCAGGGTTTATTGAGCCGATATCTGATGCCGAGTTTGTTTTTGAAAACAAGATATTTGGTGGCTCAATCCCCACACAATATATTTCTGCCTGCGAAAAAGGATTTAAACAAAGCATGGCCAAGGGACCGAAACTGGAATTCCCGATTACCGGTGTAAAAGTAGTAATTAATGATGGTGCTTCCCATGCGGTGGATTCTTCGGATATGGCTTTCCAGGCTTGTGCGCGCGGCGCTTTCCGGGAAGCATATTTACGCGCCAAACCTGTTATTCACGAACCGATTATGAAAGTTGTTGTGGAAACCCCGGCGGAATTTCAGGGTCCGGTAATGGGGCTATTAAATCAGCGCCGTGGCATGATTGTTGGTTCGCAGGATGAAGGTGTAATGTGTGTGATTGAAGCGCAGATGCCGCTGGCGGAAATGTTCGGATTTTCGACAATACTGCGGTCATCAACGCAGGGAAAAGCTCAGTTTACAATGGAATTTTCTATTTACCGGCAAGTACCGCAGTCAATAGCAGAAAAAATCGCCCTGGATGTTGCCCAGAATAAAAAATCGGCTGCATAGCCATAAGTATATAACAGAAGCATGTTAAGAAACAGCGGTGCGTTAAAACGAGAAGAGAATATAATCCATTTATCTTATAAGGACATTGTCATGCTGAAAAAAGAAATAATATACCGTAATCCTTTGATTAATCTTGGTTATGCCGATGAAGACATTTTACCCCACGGCGGATTTGGCGCAGTATTATCTCATGCCGGAGTAGGAAAAACGGCATTACTCGTTCAGGTAGCATTGAATGTAATGATGCGAGAGCAGTCTGTTTTGCATGTCAGTCTTCATGAAGCGGTGAGTAAAGTTGATCTTTGGTATCATGAGTTATTCCAAAATATTGCGGGAAAACATAATGCCAATGAGGTTCAGGAATATTGGGACAAAATTCAACCATATCGTTTTATAATGACTTTCCGGGTGGAAGGTTTCAGCGTGCCTAAGCTCGAAGAGCGTTTAACAGATTTAATGCAGCAGAATATTTTCAAGCCGCATACTGTGATTATCGATGGCTTAAAGTTTGATGAATCAGGCCGCGGCCTATTGGTTAGCTTGAAGGAACTAGCCAGCAAATATTCCATGAACATTTGGTTTACTGTTCACACGCATCGCCATGAACCGCCTAAGGAAAATGGATTACCGCTATCTTTTTTACACGTTGCCGATTTGTTCGACGTTCTTGTCCAACTGGCGGCAAAAGGTGAAGAAGTATATATCAAAGCCCTCAAAGGCCAAGCTACCACTGCCAAGCAGGATTCCCTACTTCTTGATCCGGCAACGATGTTGATTAAAAATCAAGGCTGATCGTCGGATGTATTCCAGTGCGAGCCTTTATATGCTAAAAATTACTTTCCACGGCAGTCGGATTTTCCTTTTCCTCTTCCTTCCGTTGTTTCATTGGTTAATTTACCATTTTCAAAAGTAAGTGCATAGATAAAATCATCATTACCGCAGTTGTAATGCCAGATCTCCGCCTTGTTTCCACATTTTTTAGTTTTCTTAATTTTGCCCTTTTTGTCGGTAGTAGTTGATACCCTGGAATTTAAACAGGAATTTTCCTTTGAAATAGGCTTCCCACATGTTACCAGGACACGTGTTTTAGTATCTCCGGAACTCACCAGTCCGGAACCACAGCGAAAAGCAAAACATTCAGCGGCAAAGAAGCATAAAATGATAAAGCAAAGAGAGGCAATTTTGATAACCTTCATAAATTTTCTCCTTTTTATTTTTTAATTATCACCATATATTCATACTTGTAAAGATCATAAACGAACTGCCGGATAATTTCTTGTTGGTCGGTAAATGGTGTTTCCAGGCGCAAGGCGGTCTGGACTTTGTCATTAAAATTAAGAGGTAGAAAATCAGCAAACTGTCCGCGCACGACTTTATAATTGCAGAATTCCGCAATTTTCTGCAGGTGAGAAAATTTGATCGTGTATTCATCGTGACCTTTGAGTGTAATTTTTTCCGGATTATTTAAAGAAGCGAAATTAAGGTAATGCTTTAAGTGAGAGGGTATCGAAGCTTCACAGCTATGCTCGCTCAGATAAATATATTTAATTTGGGCGGAGCAGAGCTTATCTAAAACTTCCATTGCTCCAATATTGATATTTTCTCCCTCTGGGAATGAAAGCGCATACTTTTCTTGAAAATATTTTATTCTTTCCGGCAAATGTTTTGATTCTTCATCTGCTGAAATATTTTTATCAGAAAGAGCTACCAGCGTGGGCAGGTCACCTAAATTTTCATTCAGAATTACCAGATCAAAACAGGTAAGATCATCCTCGGCAATTTTTAATATATCTTTTTGACAATAGCTGACCTTAAATCCCAATAAATTTTCTTTTTGTTTTTCCAAAAGATAAGGGGAAATATCCAGCATGGTCGCTGATAGTGCTGGATTGATGCTGAGGAAATCGTGCATAAGATAGCCCAGTCCACCACCAACTTCCAGAATGTTATTAACTTCATGCAGGGGAATTATTTTTTTTAAAAAATGGTAGAGCTGGACACCGAAGGAATCCTTTGATTGTAAAACATTGCGACACGGGCTTAATTTCGGGTAAAGAGCGTTACAGACAGTCAGCTCCCAGCCCAGAGAAGTAAGATTATTAACATGATAATCTTCTGTTGTATTTAACAAATAGCTCATAATTTTAATCTAAATCAGGAAAACGGAAAAATCAATTATGAAAGTATTTACCGCCAATATGGATTGGCTGCTGCTCGGCAAAACAAAGTTGGTTAATCAACTAAATAACATCAATTATAACAATAATATACAATCAGCCTGTCGTTTGATAAATCATAATAAATATACCTTTATAAGCCTTGACAATTATTGTGCAATCCATTAGTTTACCGGATTAATTTTCGGGATGCAGGCATAATTGCCCGGACGCATTTAGGGGGGAAGAAGAATGATTGGTGTACTTATTACCACGCACGGTAATTTAGGAAATGAATTGATTAAGGCCGCGGAGTCGATTAAAGGCAAACTTAGTGATGTAATGCATGTTTGCGTTGAACAGACAAAAGGCGTAGAAGATTTAAAAAAAGAAATAAGTAATGCGATAAAAAAACTGGATAAGGGCAGGGGAGTATTAATTCTTACAGATCTTTTTGGCGGTACTCCTTCCAACATCTCGCTATCATTCATGAAAGAGGGAAAAGTTGAGGTCTTAACCGGCGTAAATCTGCCCATGTTACTTAAATTATCAGAAATAAAAGAAGAAACAACACTGCAAGAATTTGCCTGTTTTATTAAAGATTACGGGAAAAAGAATATTTCCCTGGCCAGTGAAATATTGAGCAAAAAAGCAACAGGGTGAATAATTGGCAGATACTTTCGACATAGCTTTGGTTCGAGTAGATAACAGGCTTGTCCACGGTCAGATACTGGAAGCATGGGTGCCTTTCATTAAGGCAAAATGTATTTTTGTTGTAGAAGATAACGCAGCCAGTGATTTCTTTTGTGAAACTGTAATTAGAATGGCTGTGCCCAGCGAGATTGAACTAAATATATTGTCTGTTGAAGATTTTGCCGGACATTATGCTTATAAAAGGGGAAGCGGCAAAAGAGCTATTGTATTGTTCAGCAATATTGCCGATGCCTGCAGGGCATATAAACTTGGTTTTCATTTTGATAAACTAAATATAGGAAATATTCATAACGAAAAATACAAATTATGCTGTGCGCCTTCCGTCTTTTTATGCGATAATGAAATTCAGGATATAATAACACTATTAGAAAATAAAGGGGTTCTCATCGAGTTAAAACGAGTGCCACGTGAAAAGGCTGTAAATATTAGAGATGCCCTGAAGGATTTTTGTCCAATAACGCCATAAAAAAGTTGGTATTATTTGTTCACACAAATTATCTTATTATCTTTTTGCGGCGGCCTGCTTTGTATTGATCGAATCTTCATTCAGGCCATGATTTCCCGACCGATAATCATTGCCCCAATTATCGGACTTATTTTAAACAATCCCTATGCCGGTTTAATAATCGGGGCAATGATAGAAATGTTTTGGATTGACCGGGTTCCGATTGGCATTTACATTCCCCCCAACGATTCTCTTGTTGCGGTACTGGCAACATCAGTAGCTATTTTAGCAGGCGGAAAACTAGGTAGCGTCTCTCCGGAATTAATCGCTTTTTCTATTTTGTTGTTTATCCCTTTTGGAATTCTGGCCAAACAAATCGACATCCTGATCATTAAATCAAATGATCTTCTTTCCGATCAGGCGTTGGAGGATGCAAAGAAATCAGATATCCGCGCCATTGAACAAAAAACTTATCTGGGCTTGATCAAAGTATTGTCATTTTACATTATTTATCTTTTGGTTCTTCAGGCGATCTTTGTTCCGGCGGTAATCTGGATTTATCCTAAACTGGCGCCTGAGATAATAAAAATGCTGGCGATGATCTACTACTTCCTTCCCTTGCTGGCTATTGCGGTGGCACTCAATACAATAAAGTTGCGGGGTGCAATCCCCGTTTTTTGCGCAATCTTTTTAATTATTGCCATATCTTTGGAATTTTTCCATGTCATCTAAAAAAATTGATCATCAGGTGACAATAGACCTGATGCAAAGGGCTGATCTGCAGGAAATACTGGCAATCGAAAGAGAATCATTTGCTTCACCATGGACAGTGGGAATGTTTACGCAAGAATTAGAAAATCAGCTCGCTCAATGTCTGGTGATACGGATAAATTATGAAGGCAAGAGCGTTATTGGAGCTTACATTATTTTCCGATTAATTGCCGATGAGGCTCATCTGCACAATCTGGCGGTAAAAAAAGAGTTTAAACGGCAAGGTCTTGCCCGAAACCTGATGGAGGCAATGAAGGATATTGCAATGCAAGTGGGGATTAGCGCCAGAACTTTGGAAGTGAGAGAATCAAATAAAGAAGCAATAAGCCTTTACCTGAAATGCGGTTTTGTAGTAAAAGGAAGAAGGCCGCTTTATTATACAGATACGCACGAAGACGCGCTGATTATGTGGGCGGGTAGATAGATAGGAGTTAAATGGCGAAGGATATTTACATCGGTGAGATCTTAAGTAACGAAGAAATTCAAAAAGAATTCTTTTTGATGAAGGTAAAGCTGGCCTCTTCCTTTGACGATCCTTTGCCGGGTCAGTTTATAATGATTCGCATAGCCGGATTTAATGATCCGTTTTTGTCTCGCCCTATCAGCATTTATTCTTTTTCCCGCGGTAAAAATTCCTGCTCGATAGAATTGCTTTATCGTGTTGTCGGCAAAGGTACGCAAATTCTGGCGGGACTGATTAAAAGTTCACAAGTGGAAATTCATGGGTCACTGGGCGGTAGCTTTGAAATTCCCAATGATAAAAAGCAGATAATATTTATTGCCGGGGGGATTGGCATTGCTCCTCTGTCGCTTTTAGCTGAGCAACTTTACCGCAATGGATGTTCATCAAAAGAATCGATGTCATTTTATCTGGGAGCGCAAACTGCTGATGCCATTGTTGGTTTGGATAAGCTGCAAAAGCTTTGTTATAATATTCAGGTTTGCACTGATGATGGAAGTTTAGGACGAAAAGGGCTGGTAACGGAGGCTTTTCAAAAAGACATGAAAAAATATCAAGCGGCAAATTCGATGATTTATACCTGCGGCCCGAAGACAATGGTCAGAGCGTTGAGTAAAATATTAAGTGGCAGCAAATTCCAATGTCAGGCTTCCATGGAAGAAAAGATGGCTTGCGGCACCGGAGCTTGCATGGGATGCGCCATTGCCATAAAAGATAACAAGGGCAATCTCACATACAAGCGTGTTTGCGTTGATGGACCAGTGTTTGATATTGGGCAAATTGTTTGGGAATGATTGTGGATAAAATGAAAACAAATGTAAATATGGCCGTAGAGATCGGATCTCTAAAAATAAAAAATCCGGTGATGACGGCATCGGGCACATTCGGTTATGGCGATGAATACGCCGGTTATGTGAATTTAAGCAAGCTGGGCGCAATTGTCGTCAAAGGCCTGTCACTCAAGCCACGTCTGGGTAACCCGCCACCAAGGATTATGGAAACAGCCGGCGGCATGCTTAATTCCGTAGGCTTGCAAAATATCGGTGTGGAAGCGTTTATCGCCGAAAAGCTGCCTTACTTAAGAAAATATGATGTTGCCGTTATCGCCAATATCTACGGAGAGACGGATACTGAATATTCAAAAGTAGCCGGAAAGCTCAGCTCCGTAAAGGGCGTGCACGCGTTGGAGGTAAATGTTTCCTGTCCAAATGTCAAAAAGGGCGGGCTTAGTTTTGGTTCCGATCCCAAAGCTGCCGCTGAGGTTACGCGTCGGGTAAAGGGTGAAACAAATCTTCCGGTCATTGTCAAGCTTACTCCTAATGTGACAGATATCGCAAAAGTAGCCGAGGCAGTTGAAAAAGCCGGAGCGGATGCTTTGTCGCTGATTAACACACTTACCGGAATGGCTGTTGATTTGAAAACAAGAACGCCGCATTTGAAAAATATCACTGGAGGATTATCCGGACCGGCAATAAAACCGGTGGCGCTGCGGATGGTTTGGCAAGTAGTCCAACGAGTTTCCATTCCTGTCATTGGTATCGGCGGCATAATGAATGCTGAAGATGCCCTCGAATTTTTAATACTGGGCACAAAAGCTGTTCAAATCGGCACGGCCAACTTCATAAATCCCAGAGCCACTCTGGACGTGATCGAAGGGATAAAAAATTATCTGATTGATAATAAGATAGAAAATATTAATGACATCATAGGTACATTTAAGTCGTAAACTATTGTCCAAAAGAACTGATAAGTTTTTATCATGAGGATAAAAGTTGAGGAAATAAGCGAAGGCATTTATGTAATCGGTGGCCCAAATATTACCTCCTCTAATGATGCGTCAATTTACCTGATCGATTTTGCCGGTGATCTTGTGATGATTGACGCCGGTGCAGGAAGGAGTTCTGCACAAATTGTTCGGAACATTGAAATGCTGAGTTTTAATCCCGCCAATATTTCACATCTGATTTTAACTCACTGTCATATCGATCACATTGGTTCCGCGCCTTTCTTTAGTGAACGCTACGGCACAAAAATATTAATTCATGAACTGGACGCAAAGGCTGTGGAAACCGGTGATTCTCTCAAAACTGCTGCCAACTGGTATGGCACAACTTTTCCGCCGACTAAAATTGACCGGAAGCTCACCGGTTCAGACGAAATTTTAAAACTCGGCACGGAGGAATTGCATTGTCTGCATACCCCCGGCCACACGCCCGGCTCTATTTCCGTGTATTTGGAAAGAGGTGGAAAAAGTATTCTTTTCGGTCAGGATATCCATGGACCTTTTAATGCTGCTTTTGGTTCTGATATTGAAGCTTGGAAAAAATCAATGCAGACATTACTTGCGCTCAATGCCGATATCCTCTGCGAAGGACACTTCGGAATATATCAGCCGAAAGATAAAGTGCGCGATTATATCGAGAGATATCTGGAAGATTACGAATGATTAGGTTGTGCTCTCAATATCTTTGATTAACTGGTTAAGCTTTTTGGGTGAGACAGGGTAGGGCGTTTTTAGTTCCTGAGCAAATAGAGAAACTTTGTATTCTTCGATCATCCAAAATAATTCTTCAATTTTGCTTTGTCGTTGCGGGTGAATGCAATGAGCGAGGCAATCTCTTAAGTCGCTGAATACAACAGGATTGCAACGGCGGCTTTCGCCGCCCCGCAATAACAGAGAAGCTTCACCAGATTGAGTATGCGAGGGAAGGATACTGGCTTTTTCCTCAATTATTATTTCCTGCAGCTGCAGGGAGTAAATCATTACTTCCTGCATTTTCTTCTCTGCTGAGGCAAGATTAAGGCTTCCCCGCTCAGCCCGCAGAGCAAGGGCTTTTAAATAACGGGGCAACTCCTTCATTCGGTCAAATGAATAATACTCAGGAAAGTCAATAGGCACTAGGCTCTGCAGCTCCGCTTGGACATCTTTGAGAAATTTCAACACAGGACTGTTGCCGGTATTTTTCATTTTGATTTTATTGACGAAATCATAGGTATTAGCAAAGGATTTCAATATCGGTTCTATGGAATTAAAAACCTGCCGGTCGTGTTGCAGCATTTTAGAACTGATAGAATTGGCATGCCCAATAAAATCTTCCTGTTTGCGCCATGGTTTTAAAAATAAATCTTTTTTTATCCTGTTGATTATTGACAGCTCCAGTTGTTTTGGATTGCCGATATTTGCTGCCATTGCTTTCATCCCGGCATTCAGTGTAACATTCTTTTTGAGTTGTTTGAGTTTATCGGCAAAATAAATGGCATAAAGAGCCGCAACGCCCTGGAGATGATTAGCAGCGCTTTCTCTCTCACTGGAAAAGAGCCTGAGATTAACTACTCCATCGACTGCATGCAGGGCAGGATAGGCATAACCGATTAGTCCTTGTTTCCCTGTTAGAGGAATTTGTTCGGGTAGCTCGCCAAAGTCCCAGCGGGTGATTTCTTCTTTTTCCCAATTGCGACGGATATTATCCATCGCCGATGTATTTACCATAGCGGCTAATTCCTTTTGCAGTAGATTAATGTCCCGGCTGTTTTTTATTTCTTCTCCCTTTTCATCAATCACACTGTAGCGAACATTTAAGTGAGTCGGTAGCTTATCCAATGCCCACGCATCACGGGGAACTGTAACTTTGTACTTATCTTGAAGAAGTTGGCTTAAAGCCTGAGGCAAAGATTTATTTGAATATGATTTCTGCTCCAGCAATAGTTTCGCGGTATGGACAGGTGAGGGAAGTCTTAGGCGCAGTGATTTAGGAAGAGACTTCAATAAGTGAACTGCCTTCTCCTGCAGTAATGACGGCAGATGACTCTCAATATTTTCCTTGGCAGCCTTGGAAACAAATCCCAGTGGAACTTTCACTGTCACACCATCATCACTTTTACCGGGATCAAAACGATAACGGCAGGCACAAGCAGCTTCCCCGATTTTTATTTGATCGGGATATTGAGCCATTTCTTCAGGATCAGGATCGCTTTCAATCAAATCCTCTTCGCGGAAACGCAGAAAATCATCACTGCCTTTTTCTTTAATAAGGCTGAGCAACGATCGAATATCGGAAATGACCGGCAGCCTTTGTTCATAAAGACGGACAATGGATTCCTCATCAACAACCAGGCCGCGCTTACGCAGTTTTTCTTCCATTGTTTTTACCTGATTCCATAAAGACAAGTTATGTTCCAGAAAAGGAATCTTGCGGGGAACCTCGCTGGTGAGAAGGGCTTCACGAATAAAAATTGATTTGGCTTCATCCGGATTAATTCTTTCATAAGCGACAGGTCTTTGTTCCACAATAGTCAAACCAAAAAGTGTTACTTTTTCCATAGCGACAACCTGCCCGCGATTTTTCTCCCAATGGGCTGCAGCGTACGTATAGCGGCAATTGTCACCGCCCAGAACCTCTAGCCACTCACTTTTAATATTGGCGATATTGCGGGCAAAAACTCTTGACGTCATGCTGATTTCAGCCGCAACGATCCAGTTTCCGGCGCGATTAAATAAGCCGGAACCGGGGAAAATCATCACAGCTCTGCTGTTGGCCGCGTTGAAAAAGTTTTTTTCCTTTTTTTGGGCAATGTTGGATAGATAACCACTGAGAATGCAGCGATGAATTTTATCGGCAATTTCCTGATCTATTTCGATTTTGATGTGTTTCTTGTTTTTTGCCGGTTTGCTTTTACCATCAAGGATGTCCAGTATTTGATGGTAGATGTCTAGCCATTCAATCATTCGTCGATAAGATAGAAAATGATCCCGGCAGAATTTCCTTAGCTTGCCCTGTGAAGGCAGGCTCTCCATTGATCCATGATAGCGATTCCAGATATTAAGATAGGTTAAAAAGTCTGATTCGGGATGGGCAAACTGAGCATGGGCGGCTGTTGCCTGATCAGCTTTGCCATATGGCCTTTCGCGCGGATCCTGAATACTTAACGCGGCAGCAATTACGGCAATCTCGTTGACGCATCCTTCTTTCTGCGCTTCGATCAGCATCCGGGAAACTCTGGGATCAAGAGGGAACTGCGCCATCGTCCGGCCAACTTCAGTCAGTTTATAATGATCTGCCTCTTCAGCATTGTCATCCTTGGTCAGAGCTCCTAAATCACGTAAAATATCGATGCCGTCGCGAATGCTTTTGGGCTGAGGCTTATCAACAAAAGGGAAGGAAGTGACAGCGCCAAGATTGAGGGAAAGCATCCGCAGGATAACGCCGGCCAGATTGGCGCGCATTATCTCAGGCGGCGTATAAAGAGGCTTTTGGGAAAACTCTTCCTGTGAATAGAGCCTTATGCAGATACCGTTTTGCACACGGCCACAACGACCTTTGCGTTGCTCCGCGCTGCTGCGGGAAATTGGTTTTATCGGCAGGCCTGTTGTCTGGCTGCGCGGATTGTATTCCAGTATTCGCGCCAGCCCGGCGTCAATCACATATTTAATGCCGGGGATTGTAAGTGACGTTTCCGCGATATTTGTGGCGACGATTATTTTTTGTTGACGGGCATCGGCAAATATTAGTTTTTGCTGAGAACCGGAAAGCCTTGCGTATAAAGGCAGAATCAGGCCGGAGCATTTCTTGGATAATAGCTCGCAGGTTTCCCGAATATCCTGCTCCGTAGGCATGAAAATCAAAATATCTTCATAACGCCTTTCTTTCTGCAGATTTTCTACACAGGTAACGGCTTCATCAATATATGTTGTTTCGCCTTTTTCTTCTTTAATCGGATCAACCGGCTGATAGCGGACTTCAACCGGATACATCCGTCCGGAAACTTTAATTACCGGCGCCTTATTAAAAACCTCAGAAAATTTTGCCGTATCAATCGTTGCCGAGGTAATGATTAACTTTAAATCTTTTCTTTTTGCCAGGAGCGTTCGCAGATATCCTAAAATAAAATCAATGTTGAGGCTGCGTTCATGAGCCTCATCCACGATAATAGTATCATAGGCCAGCAAATTACGGTCTCTAACTGTTTCGGCAAGCAGGATTCCATCGGTCATGACTTTAATCAGCGGCTCGGTTGAACTTTTTTCTTCAAAGCGGATTTTATAGGCGATAGATTTACCGCACTCTTCACCAAGCTCCGAGGCAATGCGCTGAGCAATGCTGACAGCGGCGATACGCCTTGGCTGGGTAAGGCCAATCATTCCCCGCAGCCCGCAACCGGCGGCAAGGCACATTTTGGGAATTTGCGTTGTCTTTCCCGATCCTGTCTCACCGGTTATAATGATGACCTGATTGTTTCTAATGCCATCAATAATTTCCTGCTTCTTGACTGATATAGGCAAGCTTTGAGGATAATTGATCGGAGGGATACTTAGTTTTCGCGCAGAATAACGTTTGGAAGAAAGAGTTAAAATTCTTTCAATTCTTTTTAATTTGTTTAAAACAGCGGTTGAGTCTTTAAAATTATTTTTTTCAATGTCTTTGAGCTCGCGGTTAATATTGTAATAATCCGCAATCATTGCATAATTAAGATTTTGTTTAATTTGCCGAATATATTGAATAGTACTGGGCAATTCTTTTCTCCAGAAGAATTATAATTAATTGTTGTATTTCCGCAGACTATTTTTTATATTGATGGCAATTTCTCTTACCTTTTGCATGACTTCAGCTTCGTTGATAGTTAACAGCTTGCGATTTTCCATGACGATTTTTCCGTTGACTAGCACAGTATCAACATCGGCGCCGCTCATCGCGTAAACAAGATGGGAATACTCATTATAAAGCGGTGTCAAATGGGGTTCATTCAGGCCGATTATGATTATATCGGCTTTTTTGCCCACTTCCAGAGATCCGGTTATCTTGTCCATACCGAGAGCTTTGGCGCCCTCGATTGTGGCCATGCGCACGACTGTTTGAGCATTCATCACCGTTGGATCAAGACGGGCGACTTTATGGAGTTTGGCAGCAGTGGACATTTCTTTGATCATATCAAGATTATTATTGCTGGCGCAGCCATCAGTGCCTAGTCCGACGGTAATTCCTGCTTTGAGCATATCAGGAACTGGCGCAACACCGCTGGCTAGCTTCATGTTACTTGCCGGATTATGGGAGATTTTGCAGCCATGATCGGCGAAAAGTTTAATATCGTGATCAGACAGGCTGACACAATGGAACGCAATCAGCCTTTCGTTAAGATAATTAATTTCCTTAAGGAAGGAAACGGCGGGCTGACCATATTTTTGTAACAGTTGTTCCTTTTCGGATTTATTTTCCAAAAGATGAATGCCCAATGGCACATAATAATCATCGGCTAGTTTTTTCGCTGCGGTAAGCAGGGTAGGGGAGCAGGTGTAAAGAGAGTGCGGTTCAACAATTATGTTAATCAGCGGGTCGTTTTGCCATCTTTTGATTAGCATTCGTGTATAAGCAAGGCCTTCTTCCGGTGTTTTAAAATTGGGAGAAGGAAAATCAAAGAGCACTTCGCCGATAAGACAGCGCATGCCAGCAGCTTTTGCCGCGCGAGCAGTTTCATCTTCAAAGATATACATATCGCAAAAAGTGGTGGTGCCGGATTTAATCATTTCGGCGTTAGCAAGAAGCGATCCCCAGTAAGCGAGATCTTTATTCACGTTTTTGGCTTCAGCGGGAAAGATGTAATTATTGAGCCAGTCCATCAGTTCAAGATCGTCGGCGATGCCGCGAAAGCAGGTCATAGACGCGTGCGTATGACAATTGACAAAACCGGGCATGATCAGAGAATCTTGGGCCGTGATGGTTTTTTTAGCGCGGTATTGTTTTTCTATGGTTTCAGTATGCCCAACAGCTACTATCTCGCCTGCGTTGATCGCAATAGAGGCAAGATCAAGACACGTGTTTTCAGAATCGAGCAACAGCGCTTTTCTGCCGGTGATGATGAGATCAATATCTTGCATGTTTTATCTCTTTCTTTAGCAATGGTACTTTTGTTTATCATATAAGTTATCAAATCTTCAAGAAACAAAAATATTGGGAAAAAAGTTAATTAGTAAGACCTTGACAGTCCAATGCAAAAATAATATAAGCCGTATCGCTTCTCGTATTTGTAAATTCTCATGCCTGGGTGGCGGAATTGGTAGACGCAAGGGACTTAAAATCCCTCGATCCTTGTGGTTGTGCGAGTTCAAGTCTCGCCCTAGGCACCAGTTATATCAATATGTCATTTTAAAGGAAACTATCGAATAAGCACATACTAAGCAGATCTGAAAATAATCAGATATAAATAATGCGGATGCTTTTACACCCGCCGATACTTGTAGTATACTAAAATCGCTTTTTCCGTGATACTTTATGTTTTAATTGTAAATTATCTAGAAAATTATCCTCAGTTCTTTTGGCAATACTTTAAAAGAAAAGTGGGTTCGTTTTTCTTCTTCCGGATCCCCGTTGCGCTGTAATAATTGTAAAGTCGAAGAAGTAATATCAATTTCTCTCGCCCTATAATATTCTCCTATTCTATTCCCTCCCATAAGAGAAGTGGCAAGAGCGTAGAGAGTACCAACCGGTCCGACATTCAGTATAAGCAAATGCAGATATCCATCATCCAATTGAGCCTGCGGCACAACCTTAAAGCCGTATCCATAATAGGGCAGTTTTGTAATAACGGCGGTCAGTGCACTGGGGATTGTCACTTCCTTCCGATCCATGGAAACCTTCAAATCCGCATTTACGAAGCCATCAAAAAGAATTTTGAATGTCGCGAGACCATAGGCTGTAAAACCGAGTAAATCATTTTCTAAATATTTATTTCTTTCCAGCAAAATGCTTCCTTCAATTCCAATACTTGCGAATAATGCTTTTGTTTTTCCATCACAGCAGATTGCATCTATGGAATGTTCTGTTCCTGCTTGAATTAAGCGGGCATTTTCTTTCGGACAGCGGGGCAGATTAAACGTATGCCGTAAAACATCACCGGAACCAAAAGGAAGGTATCCTAACGGAACTTCTTTTGGAACATTATTCATTACCAGAGATACTGTTCCGTCGCCACCAGCAACAATAAGTATTCCCACAGTTTGTGAAAGTTCGTGAGCACAGCGGCTAAATTCTTCCGGGGATGTTGTATCAAGACCAGCTATAGTTGCATCTTTCAGAATATCAACTACTTCATTTAATATTTTGTGTTTATCATCAAGAGAACGGTTTCCGGAAACAGGGTTCGCAATAATTCCATACTTCATTTGGTTTTCCCGCCACCATATATTTTTTATTATTGTTTTTTAGTTGGAAACTATAGGTGGCACAATTCCAAATCCACAGTTTTCACACCCCCCAACTGATTTATAAATTAATACTAATGTGCCCTATTTATTATAGTTACATAATTTCTCTATATATTTTCCATTCGTCGTTTACTTTTCTTAACTCCAATTTCTTTTTACCTGAATCTTTGAGTATAGAGGAGCTATAATATTGAGTAAATACTGCCGTGGCATTATTTCCTTCCGCTGATATCTGCAATTTATCAATGCTAATATTTATGTTTTTACTTTTCTGGTACACATTGGTTTTATGAGAGACCCAGGCATCCAAGTTCATTTCTTTTGACTTGAAATCTGATGCATAACAACTGCGGTAAGTTTTCATGTCGCCTGATTTCCAACTATTTAACCATTCAGTTACCAAATTTTGCACAGCTTTTTCAGGGATAGATTTTGTCTCATTTTGTTTACTGTTAACTTGAGCTAGCTTTTTATCTGTGACAGCGGGTGCGGCAACAACAGTCTCATTAGGAGCGACAGGTTCCTCACAACCTATTTTTTCAAGTGTTTCAGTAACTGAATTGGGAAGGATATTATTCCACGCACCAATCTCACCTTCCGGTGACGAAACAATCACATTACCTTTTTCATCATAAATTTTTATAGAAGCTGTTCTATATTTTTTATTTACGCAGTCAATTTCCTGCAGTAATATATAATGATTTAATTTGTCAGGATTGTCGGTTGCTTTATCCGTGCCTTGGAGAAATGAAAAGGTCTCCATTTTCCCCTTTTCATTGTATATACTTTTAATCCATACACGAATAATATTTTCATTTACTTTTTTAATACTGCTTTTATCATAATACATATCCCCTGTGTTGGGTATTCCATATAATATCCAGTCTTCCGCCCATGCCTGATTGGCGAACAGGAAAAAAATTGCTAAACAAATAATGCCCTGAAAATATTTTGCTTTCATCATCTTTCCTCCTAAAAATTAATATACGAACTTCGCTTTTCCCGATGAGTTGAATATCATCATAATTCTCTATAGAGGTTTTCAATAGTACCGTTGTAACGTTTTATGATCTCGCGGCGGCGAAGCTTGAGTGTAGGCGTCAACTCTCCCGCCTCTTCAGTAAAATCGCGCGGGAGGATGGTGAAGCGCTTGATTTGTTCGTATGGCGCCAAACGACCGTTGACATCCTGCATATGATCGGACACGGCCTGCCGAACCTTCTGATCTGCAGCGAGGGCTTCCGGTTCCTTGTCGACTAGATTTTCCTGTTTGGCAAAGTTATGTAGTTCATTTTCATTCAAGGTCATCAAAGCCGTAAGATACTTACGGCGGTCTCCGTAAACTAGGACCTGACTGATCAGCGGCATAGTTCGGATGAGATTTTCGATGTTCTGGGGGGCGATATTCTTGCCGCCTGCCGTAACGATCAGATTTTTCATGCGATCCGTAATAGTGATGAATCCCTCGTCGTCCATGGTGGCAATGTCGCCCGTATGAAACCAGCCTTCGGCGTCGATGGCCGCTGATGTTGCTTTCGAATCCTTGTAGTAGCCCTGAAAAAGCCCCTGTCCCCTCAGAAGCAGTTCGCCATATGGGGAGAATTTTGCCTCCATTCCGGGAATCAATTGTCCCACCGTGCCGAATTTGAACCGTTCCGCCCGATTCACCGTTGCCGGGGCCACGGTTTCCGTCAATCCGTAGCCTTCTAGAATCAGGAGCCCCACGGCATTGAAGAATTCCAGCAGATACATCGGCATGGGCGCTCCGCCGCACAAAAGATATTTGACACGGCCTCCGAAGACTTCATGTATTTTCTGAAAAACCAGACGATGGGCGACGGCATATTTAATGGCCAGAAAAGGTGGCAGTGATCGATTTTCATGACGATAGGGCGCCGCTGTCTGGCCTATAGCCACACCCCATTGAAATATCCGGCGTTTGAGGTAGGACCAGGTAGCCAGTTTCTGGTGGACCCGGTTGTATATACGCTCAAAGATCTGGGGTACGCTGACCTGAACGGTGGGGTGGAGTTCCTGGAAATTCTCCACGAGTTTTTCGATACTTTCGGCATAAGCGCCGACAATGCCGAGGTGCAGGGCTGCATAGACGGTCATTCGCTGCAGCATATGGGTCAGGGGAAGAAAGGCTATGCCGAAATCGCTTTTTTCATAGTGGTGCATCTTTGTGGCATTGATGACCGTATGGTAGAGATTGGCATGGGTAATCATGACTCCTTTGGGCGGACCAGTTGTCCCGGAGGTATAGGCAATAGTCGCCAGATCTTCAGGCCGTACTGCCCGCCAGACGGTTTCAAAACGCGCCGGATCGGCTTCATGAGTGCTCCTTCCCTGGGCAATAAAGGCCTTAAAAGTGATAACGTCGGGAGGAAAGGATTTGCGGTTTGTTTCGAAGAGAATCATTGTCTTCGGTAAGCCAGTCTCAGTCTGGACGGCAAGGAGTTTGTCCAGGAGAGCATCGTCTTCTACGAAGCAGATGTGAGGGCCGCTGTGAGCAATGATATGGGCCATTTCCCAGTGGCTGGCCGAAGGGTAAAGGCCGATCGTGACCCCACCAGCGGCAAGAATGGCAAGATCGGTTTCACTCCATTCTTTGCGCGTGCGGCTGGCGATTCCGACGGTATCCCCTTTTTTAAATCCCAGAGTAACAAGGCCCATGACGCCAGCCTTCATTGCTTCCAGGGATTCCCGCCAGGTGACGGGTTTCCAAATACCCTCTCTTTTTACCAGAGTCAGTGTCCTGTCGCCGAGGCGGCCGGCCTGGTGCATGAATATCCCTGTAACTGTTGGGGGATCATATAGATGCTTTGTTTTGTTCACAGTAAAATCTCCCATTTTTTCAAACTCTATAGCCTTTTTGCCGGCAGAGCGTCAATGGATATCTTTGGCTGAGGTTCATGATGAGCATAGGGCATACCCAGTTGTTCCTCCTGAATACGGTAATTGACGTATTTTGAAAAGTATGCAAGATTAAAGATGGGTCAACTGTGGTTGCAACAGAAACCATGCGGAGAGAAGATGTTCTATAAAACAGAAAAAGGAGATATGTGATGGGAGACAAGGGCGGCAAGAAAGATAAGGAAAAGGGGCAGAAACAGAACGCCGAAAAACAGAAGCAAACGTCAAAAAACAAGCTTGATAAGCAACCAAAAAGAAGGCCTTAGTAGAAATTACTGTAGGTGATCTGCACAACAGCTTTCGTCGCTTGAAGTGAAAGAACTAAGGTAACGATAATCAAAATGAAAATATCATACAAAGCAGCTCTTCTATCCACGTTCGTCTTTCCTGGCGTTGGCCAACTCTATTTAAAAAGGTATTGGAGGGGGCTGTTTATCATGTTTTTTATCTTTACCGGATTAGGCTACATTATCTGGTCAGTCACGGTATCTGCACTCAATCAACTTGACGAAGTTATCGTTAAGATCCAGGGCGGTACTCCGAACCTGCAAGAGTTATCAGACGTTGTCGGATCAAAAATGTTAAACACAAGTCCCTATATTAATATTGTTCTATACGTCATTGTTTGCTTTTGGATAGTTGCTATCATTGATGCCTATATAATCGGCAAGCAGAAAGAATCTCAGGACGAGGAGACTTCCCCATTGTAGTTCCTTTATTGGAACTTGATGTTATTCAAAAAGTATAAAAATGAAAAAAACAATCTTGTTTTCAGAAAAAGATCTCCGGCAAATCAAAAAATTAGGTTTAACTCCACGTGACGTGGAAGAGCAAATGTCTACCTATCGACATGGTTCTCACTACCTGAAATTGAATCGCCCGTGCGCAATTAATGATGGAATCCTATCCATCAAAAAAGCCGCAATGGATGAATTGATTAAACTCTACGACAGGGAAGCGGGAAAATTCAAATTGCTTAAATTTGTTCCGGCTTCCGGTGCCGCCAGCCGCATGTTTGCCGAATGGTTTACTGCCATGGAAAAGGGCGGATTTGGCTCCCCTGTGCGAAATCAATCATTTATGCGGGCTTTAAAAAAGTATCCTTTTTACTATCTGATTAAGCAAAATAAGCGCGTTTATAAATTTCTTAAGCAAAAAAATATCAAGGGTTTGCTGGATTATATTTTGTCAGCCAATGGATTAAATTTCGGCTGGCTGCCCAAGGCGTTGATTCCTTTTCATCTCTACAGGGCAGGGGAGGCGCGTACCGCTCTGGAAGAGCATCTGTTTGAGGCTGCTCAATATGTTCGCGGCAAAGGCGATGTTTGCCATCCGCATTTCACGATTTCTCAAGAACATAAAAAAGATGTTACTAAAAAAATAAAATCTGTAAAGCCTAAATACGAAAACCTGTGCCGGATAAAATATAAAATATCTTCATCTGTTCAGTCACCATCGACAAATATGTTGGCCGTTGATGAAAATAATCTGCCACTGCGAGATGCCGGGGGTAAACTCATTTTCCGCCCGGGCGGTCATGGCTCCTTGCTCAAAAATTTACAGAATCTTGATGCCGATTTAATTTTTATAAAAAATATCGATAACATTGTACCGGAAAAACTTTTGAAGAAAATCCTTCCCTATAAGAAAATGCTAGGAGGATTGGCCCTGCAGATCCAGCAGGAAATATTCGCTATTCTGCGCCAGATTGAAAACAATAAACCAGATCCTGCACAAATTGAAACTATCAATAATTATTGTTCCCGGAGGCTCAATATCGTATTTCCTGGCAGTATGTCACGACAATCGCTAAAGAAACAAAAACAAATTCTATTTTCTTTCTTGAACCGGCCTTTACGAGTCTGCGCGATAGTGAGAAATGAAGGTGAACCAGGCGGGGCTCCATTCTGGGTTGAAGAAAACGATGGAAATCATACTTTGCAGATTATTGAAAGTGGACATGTGAACAAAAGAAACCCGGAACAAATGGCCGTATGGTCTGCAGCAAAATATTTCAATCCGGTGGATCTGGTCTGCTGCACGAAAAATTATCAAGGGGAAAAATTCAATCTTGATAGCTATGTCAACAAAGATGCTTATTTAATTACCACGAAAAATGAAAAAGGACGCTCTTTGAAAGCGCTGGAATTACCCGGTCTTTGGAATGGAGGCATGGCCTATTGGAATACGGTTCTTGTGGAACTACCCATCATCGTTTTTAATCCGGTGAAGATGGTGGAGGATTTGTTACGCCCGGAACATCTTGTTAACAATTAATTCATATGATTAAATAATCCAACGCTCGCAATCTTCTTTTGCCGCCGCTTTGGCTTTAAGTGACCTGGATGAATTATTGTGCTGACAAATTACGTTTGCTTCGAGATCAGCAGGAGCGTCACTGTAACGAACACACAGGGATGCCGCAAGCGGCAGAAGAGCTTCATTGCCTCGAGGTACTACAACGTGCGGTCCTGGAAAGTCATCCATAAACAGAACAAAATCATCATCGGTCGAAAGGCCACGCAGTTTCTCATTGTCGGAGTTATTGCGGCCGACAATAATTTTGCCCTGATCGTCCGCGCGAAAATGCCGTCCGTATTTTAACAAGTCAAGATCACGAATATCATGGTCATCCTGATGCGAAAATAAATCACGCAGACGGCGTGTAAACATCGGATCAGTAAGCAGGCATCCCCCTGCTGGCGGAGCATAATTAGTGATCCCGAAATCCTCAGCCATTTGCATCTGTTCTTTACGGCCTCGTCCCTGAATGGAAAGCAAGCGTGAACGATCAACTTTACCTTCTCTTTCGGCTTTTGTAGTCTCGAGCAGCCCCGCGCTAAGCGGCCGAAGAATGTAGTCGGGAAAGCCGGAGTTTTTAGCAACAACATGAAGAGATTGTTTCCCCTGAGACATTGGCCGCTGCCCTAGCACTTCTCCTGTAAAAATAAAATCAGCGCCCGTTTCCATCATTTTTTTGCCGGCTTCTTGCAACATTAATATGTGGCAATCTATACAAGGGTTCATGTTTTTGCCGTAGCCATAGCGCGGAGACTTAAGCATTTTTAAATGCTGGGCAGTTATATCTTCAATAACCAGGGGTAAATTTATTTGTTTGGCCGCAGCCTGAGCTTTCTGGGCGCCAAAAAAAGGAGTTGTGAATGTAAGGCACAGAACATCAATGTTTTGTCTGCGGATCAATTCAGCAGCTAACATGCTGTCTAATCCACCGGAAAAGAGGGCGATAGCTTTAACCATAAAAAATCCATAAATAGTAATTATATTGTCCCGCTAAGCTTCGCATGCGGGATAATTCGTCCTGCAAATTTCAACGCACTTTGTTTCTGAAACTAGGGACTCATTAAATTAAAAGCGCCGCGGGAAAGAACGCAGCGCTTAAAAATTATTATTCTTCGTTGTGAATAGATGTCAATATCTGGCAATATTAGCTGCCCACACTTCACGAAGCAGACTGCGTAATCCCTGGTCAATTTCGAAATCAATTATATACAAATCATTGTCTGTCTTGATTTTAGTTCCCTGAAAACTTAAAACATACGGAGCCTGATTTTTATCAACTCCCGAGAAGGTAAAAATACCGGAAGCGAAAGTAATATTAAATCTGGGTAAAATCTTTTCCATTATGATTTTAGGAGAATCGTTCTCGGCAACGAAAACAATTTCATACCCCGCTTTTTTCAACTCATTAACGAATTGCACGGGCAGGTTTCGCGAGTAAATGATGTATCTTTTGTCAGCAGATTTCACCAGCACATCTGCTTTTATCGCTAAGTTAAAACCGTCTTTAACAATATCGAATACTTTCACCTCAATATCTTTATCAGCTTTGAACCCTAAATAAGAGATTAGAGCATAAGAAAAATCTTTAACTGATGCTTTGGAAAGAGCAGGCATGGGCGGCAGCGAATAAATTTCTTCCGGCTTTCCGACGATTCCCGTTTCCTCGGAAAATTCAGTAATGATCAAACCATTTTTCTGTGCATAGTTTTTAATGGATTTGGGCAGCAGCTGATTATTTCCATAAACGATACACAATCCCTGCATCAACCGTTTTGATTGTTTTGAATTGGATTTTGTAATAACCCAATCAACAATTAAATCCACCGACGGAAGAGAGCCTATCGTCAGGGGCGTTTCTCTTTTGGTCATGCTGCAGCCTTTGGCTGTATTAAAAATCTTTTTTAAGACGGCGATAACATCATCTTTTTTGTCCACTTTTATCAGATGATAGTTGACCCAATTATCATTAATCATTTTTTGAAGGTTTTCTTCAGCCCGGTTGTCCAAATCAAGAAACATCATTGTCTGGTCATCAAATTCAATTACGGGAATTTTAGAACAATCAATGGTTACTTGTCCGGTTTTGGGTATAGGAAGATAGTAATTGCCCTTGGTCATAATTGATCCGTTCATCTGGGTGATGACGCGCTTAATTAAAGCTAGGCGGGCTTCCGGTGGCATCACTATCTTTTCTTTTAATTTAATGATCTCTTCAGGTTGCTTCTGGCTTTCTGCTTGCTTTACTACTTCCCGAACAATGTTATTGTTTTCTTCCGTAGCCTTCGCGAAAACGGTTTGATTGGGAAGTTTAATGATCTGTCCGGCATAAATTCTGTTAAAATTTGTAACATCCGGATTAAGCGATTTAATAACATTAATCATCGGCTGGGTATTTGTTTTAATTTTAAGTTCACGATGGATAATTTCAATCAGGGTTTCACCATTCTTTACTGTATAAGAATTGACGCCTGCAGGATTGGTCGAAGGATGAACCGCAGTAGCGGCGATATAGGCAGTATTTGAGCCCCTTTTGTTTTGCTGAATGTCGTATAATGGTTTTCCGGGAAGTACCAGTAATTGTCCTACCAAGAGCTTGTTGAGATCCGATATATCCGGGTTAAGGTCTTTAATGCTTTTGTAGTTATTCTTTATATCCTCATCATTGATATTAGGAATATGTCTGACAATGGCAGAAATCATATCTCCTTTTTTTACGGTATATGTGTACAGGTTTTGTTTTGATGTGGCTATTTTTTTGAGAGTTATTTGTGTCGTGTCTTCCTTTGCCATTGAGAATTCACAAAAAAAGACTGCTGAAAATATAACTGTAAGCAAAGTCAAAGTGTATCGATTGATCATTATGCATCCCCCTCTGTTGGAGAGTGAAAAAATTGTATTCTTATTAATTACTTCACCTCAAAAGAAAAGTCAATTTCTTATACAACAAGCAAACAATGGTATGCAAGATGAAAATTATTAATAAAAATTTATTTGCAGGGAATTGGTTAATGATTTTGTTGTGAAACTTAAATTCCGAAAGCGAAGCGGAGGGTATAATAAATACCACACAGCTTGCTTTGAGGTTCATATTCGTGGCTGGAAGCGAACTGATGTTAAATTACTTTTTTCATTGCCTCAATAGCTACTTCAATTTGATCATCGGATGGTTCTCTGGTGGTAATCCTTTGCAGCGTCAAACCTGGCCAGCTTAATAGTTGCACCCACTTCCACTGGCTGTGTTTGCCGGTGAAACGGATGGCCTCGTAAGAAATGCCGGCAACAACAGGAAGTAGCAATATTTTGTACAGTACTCTGTGTATAAAATCCGGGCGTCCTAACAAAGAAAAGATCAAAATAGAAACAATCATTACGAACAGAATAAAGCTTGTTCCACACCGCGGATGGCGAGTGGAGAATTCTTTGATATTTTCCACCGTCAAATCCTGGCCATGTTCCCAGGCAAATACAGTTTTGTGCTCCGCTCCGTGATACATATAAACACGGCGCATATCTTCCATTAATAGAGTGCAACATAGAAAACCAAGGAACATTCCCAATCGGACACATCCTTCCAGAATATTAAGAAGAATTAAATTTGGCACCAAATCTTTTATTTTGGTAAAGAAGAACGCCGGCACGACAACAAAGAAAAATATTGCTACCGCGAAGCTGATAATGAAAGAAAGAGTAAATTCCCAGCTTTTCGGTTTTCTTTCTTCCTCCGATAAGGCTACTTCCGCTGAAAACATAAGACACTTAATTCCGACGATCATCATTTCAAACAGGCTGATTGTTCCACGGACAAACATCCATCCCAGTACCTTGTATCGTTTTGTCAGGGGAATATAGGTGCGTTCCTGAATAACGATTTGCTTATCCGGTCGGCGAACTGCCGCTGCGATCTTATTGCCATGACGCATCATCACTCCTTCGAGGAGAGCCTGTCCGCCGGCGATATCTTCTGAATTGGGTTTAGTTGGCATAATGTTTTATCCAGCCTTTATTAATTTTGTGGCGTTTCTTTATAGTATTTAATCTATAGTGTCAAACTGTCATTTCCGGTTGCAAGATGTACGTCTAATAGTATAAAGAATAAATTAAAGAGACGAAGGAGGTTGGAATATGGCATCAATGGATTCATCAAGCGCGTTTATCAAGGAATATCAGGAACGTTTTGAAAAAAAATTAAAAGAGAATGAAATCGATCTACTGGAACACTGGAAAGCTCAATTGGATAAAATAACAAGTATGAGGCAAGATAGCATTGCTTCGCTGCAAGCGCAAATTACGAAAATGGCGGAAATGATGGCCACCCGCATTAAGGTATTGAAGAAGGACTCCAATGGATAATATTGTTAACTTTTTATTTGAAACAGGGATGTTGAACAAAACGCCGCGTAGTGGTTATCAGTTTCTCGGCAGTGGCAAGGAATCTGTATCCGAACATATTTTGCGTACGGTATTTGTCGGCTATGCTCTGTGTAAGACTGATGCATCGCTCGATGAATTGCGCGTTTTAAAAATGTGTGTCTTTCATGATTTACCTGAAGCTCGCACCGGTGATATGAATTATGTTAATAAAAAATATGTAAATGTCGATGAAGGAAAGGCCGTGCGGGAATTGACCGATGATCTGCCTTTCGGCAGTGATATTAAAGAGTCAATTGATGAATTTAACCGGCAGGAAACAAAGGAAGCATTAATCGCTCGCGATGCTGATCAAATAGCCCTTATCCTGCAGTTAAAAGAATACGGTGATTTAGGCAATAAGTATGCTGAGGAATGGATAAATTTTGCAATGCAGCGGCTGAGCACTGAAGCAGGCAAAAAAATGGCCCAAAGAGTTATTGAAACTGATTATTCCAATTGGTGGTTCAAAGATAAAAGTGACTGGTGGGTGAATGGAAATAAGTAGCAAAAAATAAGTTTAAATGAGGTAAAAAGGTGACCAATTCCAGAACATTTCTGTCCATTTCTTTAGCCGGCACAATTATCATTATTGTAAATTTAATTTCCTGCACACCGCAGCATGGACAAATTGTTATATCCAGGCCTGATGAATTTAGGCATAATTACGAAGCTAAGGAGTTGATTATACTCAAATCAATTGCCCGTGTGTTTAAAGAAAAAAGCGTTGGCAGCAATGTTAAGATCAATTATAAAAACCTTACGGTAGATTCAGATTATTTCATACAGGGTGATTGGAGGACAAAGAGTAATGCCATCGTAAGAAGACTCAACTGGAATGAATGTGAAGTCATCCTTTCCGTTATTACAGAGAAGAAGAATGAAAAAGGCTGGGAAATGCGCAGGTTATTAAATAAAGAGCAATATGACGTGTTCTTCAGTACTATAGAACTAAAAATCTATGAAGAAATGTCCAAGATTGAATAAGAGGTCAGTAAGTGGTTTGTTTTATGGAGCCATTGCCAGCAGAGCGTATCCGTCGCTGATGGCTTTCTTTCCCTCTTCGTTCAGAACGTCGAAGTAAACCATCGCTCCACTCTCCGTGATATGACGTCCGGTCATCCGAATTCGTATGTCCGATCCCGGCATGACCATACCCGTAAAACGGCAGGCAAGTGTTTTTAATAAAGCCGGATTACTCCCGGCTTCCCGATTGACAAGTTCTCTGGCTGCATAGGCCAATGTTGCAGTTCCCTGATGAATAATACCGGGCAAACCTACGTCATGGGCGAATTTACGGGAAGTATGTATCGGGAAATGAATATCTGTGCACCCGTCATAGATAAATGGAGCCAGAGGATCAACATTTAGTGGGGCTTCCCAGATCACGGCTCCTTTCAGGGGGGATGAGGCAACGGTGGGGATATCTTCCGCTCCGGCGCCCCCGTCAGGACAGTTAACCCCGCGCATCATGCCGCCGATGTATTCCGTAAATACGGGATGATCAGCGGCATCGCGGGCATCGAACTTCAACACTACCAGCGTTCCGGCTTTTCGCGGAATCATGGCCGCCACCTTCCCCCTGATGAAGAGCCGCTCACCCGGTAGGATAGGACGGTGCAACTCGAGGTGTTCGGTATAGTGTACCTGCGTGAGCAGTAGTTCCAATGGGAAATCATCGGCCTGAAGATATTCCGAAATTCTCCCGCAGATCTGCCACGTCAGGGCTACGGCAAGCATTGGCGGCGCGATGATACCTTCCGGTGTTTCGTCATGAAAGTAGCGGGGATTGCTATCACCCACGGCAGCGGCATAATTCATGGTCTGCCGCGATGTGACAGCAACTTCCAGAAGGCGAAGCGGAGTGCCTACAAATTTTGAGCTTATTTCCATCTGTACCCCTATGCCGGTTCAGCTATGAGTCCCATTTACCTTCAGCTCTCAATTTTTTGACGATATCTTTCGCTTTGTCTTTCAGTACCATGAAATCGGTTTTGGCCACTCTGTTTAGCGGCATCTCTCCGGCTGAAAGGATTTCAACATGCGAAGGCCTGGCGTAGGAAGCAATCTCTTTGCATACTTCCATTATTTCATCAACCGTTACGTTTTTCCCTTCAATCTTTTCAACAAATGCCATGACACCTTCTGTAAACATCTCATGTTCAACTCCAACGATGGCGACATTGGCGACACGGTCTTTTAATTTTTCAGTTATATGATTGGCGATATCATCAGGGTATACTTGGTATCCTTTAGGTTTGATTACCAGTTTTGATCTGCCGGAAAAGTGGAGGCCGGTATCGTCGTAGAAACCCAGATCTCCAGTGTAGCAGACTCCGTCACTCGAAACTGTTTTTTTAGTGTTTTCCTCGTCTCCCAGATAACCGAGGAATATCTGGGGACCTGAAAAACAAATCTCTCCTACTTCTCCCATCGCCAGCTGATCACCGGCGGTGCCGTCACTCTTCATCGGTTTTCTTATGCTAATCGGGAAGAGGGGCATATCGAACCCGATACTCTTTGCTATATCCTCGACCTTAGCATTCACGTTGGTGTAAGTGCAGAAACCGCCCGTCTCGGTAAGGCCGAGGCCGGAACCCATTTTCGGGGCCATCTTCTGCATTTTCCTTAAAAACTCAACTGATACGGCCTGTCCTCCGTAAAGGACAAACCGAAGAGAGGACAGATCGTAACTCGCGTAATTCGGAAGTTTCCACTGCATATTAAACAGCGCCGGTATCTGACCCATAAGTGTAATTTTATGTTCCTGGACGGCTTTGAGGCTCATCTCCGCATCAAATATGTGAAGTATTACTGAAGTTGATCCTCCGAATATTGTTGTGGCGAGTTGTTCTGTTATGCACCCGACATGAGATGGCGGAAGGTTGACGAGCATGATGTCATTTTTAACAAGCTGGAAAGCGTTGACCAGACCGATATTCTGAACAAGAATGTTTTCATGACAGAGAAGCGCCGGCTTGGGCGATCCGGTTGAGCCTGTCGTGAAGATTATCAGGCACGCATCGCGCTTATCTGTTTTCTTTGAAGCTCTTCTTACTGATCCGGTAAAGAGGCTGATCAGGAATATCTTTTTAATATCCACAGCGAAATCCGCAATTCCCATCGCTCCTTCAATAATCAAATCCTTCTCTTTCTGAAACTGGACCCATGTCTTAATGTAATTCGATTTCTTCATTACATCCTGAATCATAGGCCTGAAGTCAACAACCGGGGTTTTCCCCAGGAAAAAATAAATTTTAGGTTTAATTTTGTCGAGGCAATATTGTATTTCAGCTGTTTTAAGTCTGAGGTCCAGAGGCGCTACTATTAAACCGACTCTGTAACAGGCGTAAATAAGATAAACATGTTCTTTGAGAAGGGGAAGTGATGTGGCGACAACATCGCCCTTTTTAAATCCGAGAGAAAGAAGTTTTGCCGCGAATGCCGAAACGGAAGTATTGAATTTTTTCCATGATACTTTCTCCCCGGTGTTGTATTCGAGAATTGCTATACCATCCGGATTCTCTGCCGAGTATTTTTTAACATAATCTGCCTGGTTTTTGAGAAGTTCGGTGTACTGTTTGACGTAATCCTGCTTTGTAATACTCATACTTACCTCCATGATTTTTTATCCTTGCATCAAAAAAATAGGTGGTCTTCCTAGGAAGATAACTGATCTTATTGCAAGGAGGATTCGCTAAATAAATTGGCTGTTGTTACTACCACCTCTGTTTTTTATAATCAAGCCACAGATGCTGAAGTTAAGTATCTTCTATACTAGATTACCGCTGGGGCTTTAATACCGCTACATGGCCATCAACATCGTGGACGTCCCTAGTCACCGGTAAATGTCGGCTTCCTTTTTTCCAGGGGTGTACTTAATTGAGCATCTTATCATTTATGTCTTTTTCGACAATCAGTAGTTACTAATCTAGGATTACAGATATGCGAAAGTGACGAATATGTCAATATCCGATCACTTCCCCCAAAACTTCGTTAATCAAAACTATATTTTTCAAGACCATATATTAACATACTAATCGGAAATTATTGATAATTATGATTAATAATAAACGAAGCCAATTCCCCGAGTATGCGAAACTAAATTGACTTTTACCCGATGTTAGAGATGCCAAATCTGCTAATGGATAATTAAAAATATGCTTGAAGAAATTTCATATTCATGAAAAAAGTTTAGTTGAAGATCAACATATCCGGAAAATGTTATTCGGAATACAAATACTTTAAATAAAAAAGGAGACTATCATGGAAAAGTATTTTTTTATGGAAACAGTTCTTGAAAAGATATCACAAGGGCAGTTCTTTAGAAAAGCGTTTGCGGTTGCTTTGCAAATTCTGGCAGTAGCAATTGCAACGGCAGCCCTTGTGGCTTGGATAACCGTATGGAAGTCCATATCCGGATACTCAGCGGAGGCAATATTCGGAATCATTATTTTTCAGTTGCTGTTTGTTATAGCTGTTTATATGGTTGTACATATTCTGCTTATTCGAACAGGCAACATTAACGCACTGCCAGATTCAGAATACACTGTTATTCCTATTGTATCTATAACCTTAAAACTCTTCGGGGAAATATATGCCAGCTTTGTAACGGTGATTTCTGTCGCCGGTGGCATTCTTACGTGGTCTATCGGGTCTAGCGCCATATATATGATCAAAAGATCAGCTCCTCTTGTTCCCAGTTATGGTAATGGCGAAGGATTCTGGGGAGGATTAGTATTTATGGTCGGTGGCTTGTTTTCAGCTTTTATTGGTCTCGTGCTTTTTTACTTTCTAGCTGAGGCAGTTGTAGTATTGATTGATATCGCTAAGAATATCAAAAAAATATCAAAATAACACCATAAATAGCTGAAGATTACAAAAAGAAGTAGTTTTGGATCTATAGAAATTATATATTTCACTACCGTCCAGAGCCGCTTATCCAATGAGGTGAAGGACTTCGTTCTCATGGATAAATTTGTCCGAGAAATGACTTGAACACAAAACGAATTATTGCTATCGTAAAAATTATTAAACGGGATCATTAATGCGTGCAGTTATCCAGAGAGTTGAAAGCGTTTGCGTTAAAATAAACAATCAGGAATTCTCCTCCATAAAAGAAGGAATTCTTTTATTCCTCGGAGTGGAAAAAGAAGACACGACAACTGATGCCGACTATATCCTTGAAAAATCGATTAATTTGCGCATCTTTGAAGATGAGCAAGACAAAATGAATCGTTCTTTACTGGATGTTAATGGCTCATTGATGGTCATTTCGCAATTTACATTGCTGGCTGATTGTACAAAAGGAAGACGCCCATCGTTTGTAAAAGCTGAAGAACCGTCCAAAGCTATTGACCTTTATGAATATTTTGTTAAACAGGCATCCGGCAAAGTAAAGATTTTAGAAACCGGAAAATTCCAGGAGATGATGCAGATAGAGCTTATTAATGATGGCCCGGTAACGATATTGTTGGATAGCAAGGTAAATGGAAAGCTCTGAGATTAAAATAGATAAAGAAGGTATTTGGTATTACAAAGGCGCACACATGTTTCGCAAAGAAATATTGTGTGTCTTATTTGAACATCTCAAAATTGATGAGAGCGGCAAATATTTAATTGAATTGGATGAAGAACGTTATTATCTTGATGTAGAGGATACCGCTTTTATTGTTGCCGCTGTTTCGAAAACAAAACTGCTTGACGATGGCCGAGATCAACTTGATGTTCTCTTGAATGATGATTCTTGGGAAAAATTAGAGATGAACTCTTTATATATAGGTAAAGATAATGTTCTTTATTGCCGGGTTAAACAAGGAAGATTTGCTGCCCGATTTTCACGGAAGAGTTACTATCAATTAGCTGAATTTATTGAACAATCAGAAAATGGAAATAATTTTTTTATTAACTTAAATGGCGAAAAATATTTAATCAACACCAATTAGTTTCTATAATTACGACGGAGGATACGATGCTCGATGATCTAGTAAAAGAATCTTTGACCTTTGATGATCTTCTTCTCGTGCCGGCAGCTTCCAATGTTCTGCCCCGAGATGTAGATACATCCACTTTATTAACAAAAAATATTTCTCTGAATATTCCCATAGTTTCCGCTGCCATGGATACGGTAACGGAATCGCGTACCGCAATCTGTATGGCTCAGGAAGGCGGTATTGGTATAATCCACCGCAATATGAGTATAGAACAACAGGCAATTGAAGTAGACAAAGTAAAAAAATCGGAAAGCGGTATGATTGTTGACCCAATCACAATCGAACCGGACCGAAAAGTCAGTGATGCTTTGAAGCTGATGAATCAATATTCCATTTCCGGTGTGCCGGTAGTCAAGAAAGGAAAACTGGTCGGAATACTCACTAATCGCGATCTGCGGTTTGAAGAAAACATCGATCAACCAGTGGCCAATGTCATGACTAAGAAAAATCTGGTCACTGTATCTGCGAATATCTCTCTGGAAGATTCCAAGAAACTTCTGCACAAGCATAGAATTGAAAAGTTGCTTGTTGTTGATGATGAGTTCAAATTAAAAGGCTTGATTACAATTAAAGATATTGAAAAAATACGCCGCTATCCAAGCGCCTGCAAGGATTCTTTTGGCAGGCTGAGAGTCGGCGCCGCTGTTGGTATTATCGATCGGGAGGAAAGAATTCATGCGTTACTTGCGGCTGGTGCTGATGTAATCGCTATTGACACCTCACATGGACACTCCGCTGGAGTTATCAATGCTATTAAATCAATAAAATCTAACTTTTCCAAGTGTGAATTAATCGCGGGGAATGTCGCGACATCGGAAGGCACCAAGGCTCTTATTGAGGCTGGTGTTGATGCCGTAAAGGTAGGTGTTGGCCCAGGTTCCATTTGTACCACCCGTATTATTGCCGGAGTCGGAGTAGCTCAAATGTCAGCAATTCGAGACGCGTATAAAATCGCATCCAAACATGGCATTCCCGTAATGGCCGATGGTGGAATAAAATATTCAGGTGATATTGTTAAGGCAATTGGAGCCGGTGCTCACTGTGTGATGATTGGTGGTTTATTTGCCGGCACGGAAGAAAGTCCGGGAGAAAATATTTTGTTTCAAGGCCGTAGCTATAAAGTTTATCGCGGTATGGGTTCACTCGAAGCAATGAAAATGGGCAGCCGTGACCGTTACTATCAGGATGACATCGAAGGTCCGGCAAAAATCGTTCCCGAAGGGATCGAGGGAAGGGTGCCTTTCCGCGGTTCACTTTCTGCAAGCATTCTCCAACTAATTGGTGGACTCAAGGCCGGTATGGGTTATGTCGGCTGTAAAACAGTCCCGGAAATAATTGAAAAATCAAGATTCATCCGTATCACCCAGGCCGGACTGAGAGAAAGCCATGTTCATGATGTAATCATCACCAAAGAAGCGCCCAATTACTGGCTGGATTAGTTAAAGAATGAAGCACGCTGAATTCGTCCACCTTCACGTCCACACCCAATACAGCCTTCTAGACGGCATGATCCGTCTGGATGAACTGTTTAAAAAAGCCAAAGAATATAGAATGCCGGCAATTGCTATCACCGATCATGGCAACATGTTTGGCGCTATAGACTTTTATCAGAAAGCATTCAAACAAGGCATCAAGCCTATCATTGGTTGCGAATTATATGTCGCGCCGCGCAGCCGTTTTGATAAAACATCATCCTCCATTGGTGAAGCTACCCGGCATTTAATTGTCCTTGTAAAAAACATGCAAGGGTATAAAAATTTAATGAAGCTGACCTCGGCCGCTTATTTGGAGGGTTTTTATTATCGCCCTCGTGTGGATAAGGAAATCTTGAAACAATATCATGAAGGGCTCATTGCCTCAAGCGCCTGTTTGCACGGAGAAATTGCCGATCTAATCGTCCGGGGTAATATTGAAGAGGCTAAAAACACTGCCAGAACCTATCAGGGAATTTTTGGTGAAGATAATTTTTATTTAGAGATAATGGAAAACGGTCTTCCCGACCAGAAAATTGCCAATGCCGGCCTAATTGAAATAAGCAAAGAACTCTCCATTCCTCTTGTGGCTACAAATGATTGTCATTATCTTGCCGGAGAACATGCCGAAGCACATGATCTTTTACTGTGTATTCAGACAGGTAAAACTATCGAAGATACCGATAGAATGCATTTAGGCTCACAGCAATTCTATGTTCGTTCTCCGGAAGAAATGAAGACACTTTTTGCCTCCACACCGGCAGCAATCGAAAATACAATTAGTATTGCAGAAAGATGCAATCTAACGCTAGAATTCGGCAAATTTTATCTACCAAAATTTGAAGTTAAAAACCCTGAAGAGACATTGGATGATTATCTAAAACGAAAGGCTAGGGAAGGGCTCGAAAAGCTCATTCCCACCATAGTGAAAGATACTAAAAAAGATGAAGCAATAATTCGGGAAAAGTATGAAAAACGTCTAAACGAAGAGCTGGCAATAATCAAAGCTATGGGTTTTGCGGGTTATTTTCTTATCGTTTCCGATTTTGTCAAGCACGCCAAACATAATGATATTCCTGTAGGTCCCGGGCGTGGATCTGCCGCAGGTTCTATTGTAGCCTATGCTTTAAGAATAACAAATGTTGATCCCATCCGTTATGATTTACTCTTTGAACGATTTTTAAATCCGGACCGTATCAGCATGCCTGATATCGATATTGATTTTTGTCCTGAGGGCAGGGATGACATTATTAAGTATGTAACTGAGAAATACGGCAAGGACAAAGTTTCTCAAATTATCACCTTCGGTAAAATGCAGGCAAAAGGGGTTATTCGGGATGTTGGCCGTGCTTTAAACATACCCTACGGAGAAGTGGATAAAATTGCCAAACTAATTCCGAATGTCTTAAATATAACACTGGCTGAAGCAGTTAAAATGGAACCACGGCTTGCCCAAGAGGAAAAAAATAATCCTCAAATAACCAAGCTTATGGCTATGTCACGAATTTTGGAAGGTCTGAATCGGCATGCTTCCACCCACGCGGCCGGAGTTGTCATATCCGATGTGCCTCTGGTGGAAAGAGTTCCTCTTTGTTCGCCCAAAGACGATATAGTTTCCCAGTATTCAATGAACGATATCCAATCTGTCGGTCTTACTAAATTTGATTTTCTCGGTCTCAAGACTTTAACAGTCATCAAAAACGCCCTGACTTTCATCAAAGAATCAAAAGGAATTGAAATAGATATCGATAGCTTGCCCCTTGATGATAAAGAGACATACAAGCTTTTGATGAAAGGTGAAACAGATGGCGTCTTTCAGTTGGAAAGTTCCGGCATGAAGGATATTATGGTCAATATGAAACCGGACTGCATTGAAGATGTCATGGCGTTGCTTGCTCTTTATCGCCCAGGTCCGATGAGAATGGTTCCCGAATTTATCGCCTGTAAGCAGGGGAGAACCAAAATATCCTATGAATTGCCTCAATTGGAAACAATATTGAAAGAAACTTATGGGACTATCTTATATCAGGAACAGGTCATGCAGATTGCCAACGCAATCGGCGGCTACACGATGGCCGAAGCGGATATTTTGCGCAAAGTCATGGGCAAGAAAAATGTTGCAGATATGGAAAAAGAAAAACCCAAATTTCTCGAAGGCGCTAAAAAACTAAGAATTAACGAAGCTAAGGCCAGAAAAATTTGGGAACAAATGGAGACGTTTGGCGGATATGGTTTTAACAAATCACACAGTGCCGCTTATGCCATCATTACCTATCAGACGGCGTATCTCAAGGCGCACTATCCGGTCGCTTTCATGGCCGCTTTGCTGACAAGTGATAAGGACAATCGTGATAAAATAATCAAGTACATGAGCACCTGTAAAGAAATGGGCATAAATATTCTGCCACCGGATTTGAATGAATCACAAAGAGATTTCAGCATATCCGGGGAAAATATTCGCTTTGGACTGGCCGCGATTAAAAATGTTGGTTTGGCAGCAATTGATTCGATAATATCAGTACAAAAAGACGCAAAATTCAGCTCTTTTATGGATTTTTTAACCCGTGTTGATATGCGTAAGGTCAACAAAAGGGTAATCGAAAGCCTAATTAAATGCGGCGCTTTTGATTCTTTAGGGTATAAACGGCGTCAACTCTTTCTGCACTATGAAGGCGCTATGGATGAGGCGGGGCGCAAACAAAAAGAACGGGAAAGCTCTCAATCAAGTTTTTTTGACCAATTTGATTCCAGTGGTACATCCACAGAAAATGGTCTTAAACCCTATGAAATACCCGATATACCTGAATGGAATAAAAAAGAACTTCTGTCTATCGAAAAGGAAACATTAGGGTTTTACATAACAGGACACCCGCTTATGGACTATGCCGATAGGCTTAAACTTATTACTAACGCCGATACAGGTAACTTAAGCTCTAAAAAAGACAAAGATACTGTTATAATTGCCGGAGTGGTCAGTTCACTTACGGAAAGGTTGACCAAGAGAAAAGATCTGATGTGTAATATTGTCTTAGAAGACCTGCAAGGATCGGTCGGAATCATCTTCTGGGCGGATGTTTATAAAAAAAATTATGACATACTTCATGCGGAAGAACCGGTTGTTATTTCGGGAATTATTGATGTTGGTGATGAGGCACTAAAACTCATCGCTCAGGAAGTCATCCCCTTGAGCAAAGCACTGGAGAATCCCTACAAACAGGTTCGATTCATGATTAATGCCGATAAAGCATCCCCGGAGAATATTATGTCGCTGAACGAAGCGATAAAAAAATATTCCGGTAAATACGAAGGTTACATGCACATTATTAATGGAAAAAGTGAAACTATAGTGTATTTGGGTGATCAATCGCGCTTGGATATTAATGATAAATTGAAAAAAGAAGTTGATGGAATATTAGGGGAGGGGACAACAACTTATTGTTAATACCATTTTCTTCTGCGGCTAACTTTGTTGGCTTCGTCGTTGGCATCCTCGACGTATTAATAAATACGCCTCCAGTGCCTCCTCCTTAGCGAGTGAAGTCTGAAGCGCATCCGCAATTTCATGTCATTGCGACGTGTGCTCTTCAGGGTAGACGACCTTTGGTCGTCGTGGCAATCTCTTTACGGTACAAAATGATCTAAAACGACCTAAATCAACAGGTTTTAAATGCTAATATGAAACATGAAGAGAGAATTTATAGATCATTAATAAATAAGGATAATCTCACTTCATATAATGTCAAAATAGCCGAGAGTGATCTTTTTATCAGTTCTGATACCAACCTCATAGATTCAGCCTTAAAATCATTAATCAAACATCGTAATTCTTTAGAAACATACATTAAAAATCATCCGGAATTCCGGACTTCACTTCTGCCACTGCCGGAAGATAATTTAGCACCACCGATTATTCGGGATATGCTCAGTAAATCAAAAATCTGTAGGGTAGGGCCGATGGCCTCAGTTGCCGGCGCAGTATCCGAATTTGTGGGATATGATCTACTCAATCAGACGGAAAACCTCATTATTGAAAACGGCGGGGATATCTTCCTTCGGTCCAAAAACAAGATAACCGTATCCGTTTATGCCGGAGAATCTGCCTTAAGTTATAAAGTCAATCTACTTGTAAAACCGGAGGAAACGCCTCTGGGAATTTGCACATCATCGGCCACTGTAGGTCCTTCTTTGAGCTTCGGTAAAGCTGACGCGGTTTGCGTGATTTCCAAATCTGCCACACTTGCCGATGCCGCAGCCTCTACAATCGGCAATAAAGTAAAAAGCAAAAAAGACTTTAACTCAGCCTTGAATCATGGAATGAAAATCTCCGGTGTAAAAGGCATCATCATCATCTGTGGCAAAGATATGGGAGTAATAGGGGAGGTGGAGTTAATTTAATAAGGATGGCAATCTAGCTCCAATATCGTTTTCAATAAAGGGGGAATGAAGCTACTCGCATCCACTTATCAACTACTCTTTAATAAAAGGACGTAGAAAGTGATAACAGTCTAACAGTTCATAGAGATTGATTTATTATCACAAGGCAAATTTCTGAAAAAGAGAGTTCGACAGAAAGATTGATTTAAAAACCTAAAAACCCCCCAGATATTAAACTTTACTATATCAAGTTTACATAACATATCTTATAGGACATAAGATTGAGGCTTCTGGTGAGGGTTATCTTCTCTAAAAGACAATAAAACTGATCTAGCCAGCCTAGTAAATAGTTATAAATATTAAGATTGCCACGATTACTGCCGTAATCTCACAATAACAAATGAATATTTAAATTCCGTCTGTTGCTAATTGTTCAATAAGTTTGATTTGCTTATCAGATAATTTCTTCGGGACATCAATATTGATTTTTACAAACTGATCCCCCTTCGGAGCACCCTTCAATCCGGGCACACCATAACCTTTCATCCTAATTTTGGTGTTGTTCTGGGTGCCGGGGCTGAGCTTTAGCCTTTTTGTCGAACCATCTAACGTCGGAACATCAATGGTAGTTCCAAGGGCTGCCTGGGTAAACTTAATGGTTTTTTCGATATACAAATCGTTCCCGTCGCGGGCAAAGATCGGATGAGGTAAAATACTGATATTTAAATATAAATCACCGCTGGGGCCACCATTATATCCTGAAAGGCCTTTACCGGGCAATCTTAGCTTTTTACCGCTGCTGATTCCAGGCGGTATCTTTACACTGATATCTTCGATGCGATTTTCCAGCTGAAAAGAGATTTTCTTATCGGCCCCAAATACTGATTCTTCCAAGGAAATAGACAGATTATATTCGGCATCCTGGCCTTTTTCCGCCATATGCGCGTATTGCTGACCACCACCCATACCACCGAATATACCGGCAAAAGGGTCATCATTATCGCGGACGCCGGCACCTCCCCTTCTACCCGTGCGAAATGTTGTTCTCCCTGCCCCTCTTCCGCCACCAAAGCCAAATCCTCGTAATATTTCATCTAAATCAAAATCACGGAAAATATCTTCCTGAGAATACTGCTGACGAAACTGATCCGCGGACCCAAATTTGTCGTATTGCTCGCGCTTTTTCGCGTCACTTAAAACAGCATAAGCTTCGCTTATTTTTTTAAATTTTTCTTCAGCAGCCTTATTATTAGGATTTTTATCAGGATGCCATTTCAAAGCAAGTTTGCGATATGCTTTTTTAATTACATCAGCCGATGCCTTTTTATCAACGCCCAGAACCTGATAGTAATCTTCTGCCATATATTAACCTTATTTATTAAATGTGTATTTTGATGAAAAACTCATGTGTTAATTTAAGCAGCAATTCCTAATTGAAAAGCGGCTAAATTAATTTTTACCAATTTTTCCGGAAATGATTTCTTAATTACACTTTGCCAGATGGATTGATCAATATTTATCAAGTTGGATACCGCGCCCAGGAGAACTACGTTTGCCGTTCTGATATTACCCGCTTTCTGCGCCAATTCCGCAGCGTTAAAATGTATCACTTTACCGTAATGTTCTTTTAAAAAAGCAATAATATCATCAGGATACTGTGCATCGCCCATGTTGACCGCTGGAGGATAAATTTCTTCCGTATTAACAATAATAGCGGCATCTTTTCTGATGGATTTCAAATAACGCAGAGACTCCATTTTTTCAAAAGAAATAAGAGTTTGGATACTTCCGGACTCGGCCAGCGGTGAATATACTTTTTTCCCATAACGAACATGACTTGTCACACAACCGCCGCGCTGGGCCATGCCGTGAACCTCGCTTTTTTTAACGTCTATACCTGCTTCCATTATCGCCTCGCAGATTATATCACTTGCCCTCAAAATACCCTGTCCGCCAACACCAGCAAACAATATGCTTTTCACTTCATTATCAACCATTTAAATATTCCTCTACTTTAACTGATAGCACCGAATTTGCAGACCTGTTCACACAAACCACAACCGTTACAAATGGTTTTATCAATATAAGAAATGCCTTTGCGCTTCGATCCTTCCTTGGTTACACCTTTTTTCCAGGAAATTGGCGGGCAATTGAGCCCCAAACAAGCCTTGCAACCCTCGCACTTCTCCGGATCAACTTTTAGCGCCGGTTTGGCTTTAATATTTGCTCTTTTAAATAAGGCACAAGGGCTTTCGGCAATGATTACCGAAGGGCCATCTTTTGCCAGTTCTTCTTTAATAGCGATTCTTGTGGCTTTAATGTCAAGAGGATCAATAACCTTTATATTTTCAATACCAAGAGCCGATACTAAAACTTTTAGATTAACTTTTTTTGACTCTGCACCCAACAGATTATAGCCTGTTCCCGGATGCTCCTGCATACCGGTCATGGCTGTTGTGCTGTTATCCAGAATGATGATTAAAGCATCGCTGTGATTGTAAGCCATATTAAGAAGTGGCGTAATCCCTGAATGCAGAAAAGTGGAATCACCAATAACTCCGACAACCTTGCCCTTCCCTTTCTCTTTTAAGGCTTTGCTCATGCCGTGCGCCATGCCGATACTTGCGCCCATGCAGATGCAGGAATGCAACCCTTCCAGAGGTTTCATATAAGAAAGGGTATAGCAACCGATGTCGCCGTGGACATAAGCCTTGGATCTGCTTAAAGCGTAAAATAATCCGCGGTGTGGACAGCCGGGGCAAAGATTTGGCGGACGCGGCGAAAGTGCTTCTTTGTAAGGAGAAACGGGCACTTGAGTGTTTTTCTCAATCGCGTTTTTAATAATGCCGGGGTCAAATTCATTGGTATAAGGGAAAATTTCTTTACCGATAACCTTAATCCCCATCGCTTTGATTTGTTCTTCTAGAAATGGATCCAACTCCTCAATTACATATATTTTTTTAACTTTTGAGGCAAAATCGCGGATAAGCTTCTCCGGTAAGGGATAAACCATCCCCAGTTTCAGATAGGAATAGTCGGGAAAAACCTCCTTGGCATAGTTATAAGGCATCCCGGCGGTAATGATTCCTACGCCCAAATTATTTATTTCCATCTTGTTTTCGCTGAACGTTTCGGCAAATTTCTTCAATTCCTGCTGGCGTTTTTCCACTTCCACACGTTGTGTGCGGGCATTGACAGGAACCATGACATATTTTTCGACATTATAGGTAAAACCGGTTTTATTTTCGTATTTATTAGGCTTTTCAAGAGTTACAACAGCCTTTGAATGAGAAACACGAGTGGTCGAGCGTAAAAAAACCGGCGTGTCAAACTTTTCGCTGATTTCAAAAGCCAGTTTGATATATTCTTTTGCTTCCTCGGCATCAGCCGGTTCCAGCATGGGGATTTTAGCAAATTTGGCGTAATTCCGATTATCCTGTTCATTTTGAGAACTATGCAATGAGGGATCATCGGCAGTGATGATAACCAGGGCTCCATTTGTTCCGGTATAGCTGACCGTAAAGATCGGATCAGCGGCAACATTAACACCAACATGTTTCATGACCGCCAGTGCTTTTTCTCCGGCAAGCGCGGCTCCTATTGCAACTTCAACAGCAACTTTTTCATTGGTTGACCATTCCGCGTGAACACCGTCATACTTGGAAAATTCTTCTAATATTTCAGTACTTGGAGTCCCCGGATAGGCCGCGGCAAATCTGACCCCTGCTTCATACGCACCACGGGCAATGGCTTCATTTCCTGACATTAATACTTTCAAAATGTTGTGCCTCCGCATCGTGGAATATCAGCTAAGGGAAGATATTTTTCGTTTAATAAAAATTATCATGGAAGGATCGGTAGCCAGCAGTAATGCATTTTGATAATTTTCCAGAGCCTTCTTCTTATCGTTTAATTGTTCATATATACGGGCTATATTACGAAAACCAATTGATTCAAAACCTACAGAGTCGGTCTTTTGAGCATCTTCGAAATAACTGAGCGCCCCCTTAATGTCTTTCTTGGCTTCAAAGCAATAGCCCAGTGAAGTCAAAGCTAGAAATTTTATTCCGGTATCATCGGATTTTGCTGAGGAAACAAAATCTTTATAAGAGGCTATAGCATTATCAATTTCACCTGTATGATAATAAATATTCCCCAAGTGGTAACGGGCCATCTGCGCACTCGAACTGCGGGGATATTTATCAATCAGTTCCTTGTACATTTTAATACTTTCGTTGGCCATTTCAGGTGATCTAGCTTGAGCGCTTCTAGCCATGTTTTCCTGAGCTTTGGCATAAATCTCTGCCGCAGAAGTTTGATAGTTATTCCAATAGAAATAAGTACCGAAGGCGATGCCAAAGGCCACGACAATTGACGTAACAATTACGTAAAAACGTGTTTTATTCTCAGAAATATAATCACTGACTCTTTCGAAAGTGGATTGAAAAATATCCGGTCCTTTCAGTTCTTGTTTGGATAATTTTGCTGACATTTTATTCCCCTTTATCGATATTAAATTTATTTATTAGATCAAGAAGCACTTGCGGTATCCGGCGAATTTTGCCTTCCATATTTGTACAGGCATGAATTGTATAACCCTCAACCAAAAGCGTTTCCCCTTCTTCGTCCCAAATATGCGAATTAAATCTTATACTCGCCCTTTTTATGTAATCAAACTTTGTTTCCACAGTCAGAAGCTGATCATATTTTGCAGGTAATAGGTAATGACAACTAACCTTTGTCAACGGCATGTTGAGACCCAGTTTTTCTAATTCGGTATAAGCAACACCCAATTGCCGCATCAATTCATTGCGGCCTATCTCAAACCATTTAATGTAGTTTGTATGATAAACAATGCCCATTGCATCAGTGTCGGCATAAATTACACGAATTTTTGTAAGATTACTGACCAATAAATGCTCTCCAATCTTTAATAAATTTTTCCATTAATAAATGGCCGGGTGAAATAAGAATGGAGCTTTCCCTGGCGGCTATTTCGTTAAAAGGAACACCTGCCGCTTTGTTCTCATCCTTGCGTGATGATAAAACTGCAAACGGGCTGGGATCAGCAACATGAGTTTTAAGATCCAGTGGTGTCGGATGATCGCTTAGAACCATAATTCTATAATCACCAAACGATCCAAGATTATTTAATATCGGCCCCACTATTTTTTCATCGAATAACTCTATGGCCTGAATCTTTCCCGCAGCATTTCCTTCATGTCCCATTTCGTCAGGAGCTTCCAAATGGACAAAAATGAAATCCATAAACCTCAGGGCATCGAGAGCTGCTCTAGCTTTACCCTCATAATTTGTGTCTATATAACCGGTCACTCCTTCAACAGATATCACTTTTAATCCGGCAATAATGCCGATACCGTTGAGTAAATCAACTGCTGATATCATTCCGCCTTTAAGATAATACTTCTGGGCAAGAGGGACAACCTGTGGCTTCTTCCCCTGCCCCCAAAGCCAAATAGAATTAGCTTGTTTCTTCCCTATATTCTGGCGCTGGATATTGATGGGATGACTTCTTAAAATCTCACCCGCTTTCTGTATGATAGAATTTAATTCTTCAGCACACTCACCATGGGGTAGATAAGGCGCAATGGCTTTTCCGGTTATATCGTGCGGCGGTGTTGTTGCAGGAGATGAATCAGCGTAGCGCCATACAAACAAATGACGATAACCGACGCCGGGGAAAAATTGAAATTGAGAAGAACCTATTTGTTTGTTGATGAAAAGTATTATATCTCGCGCTTCCTTAGTGGAGATATGGCCAGCAGTGAAATCCTCCATGAATGCTTCAGGTGTATCTTTCTGGCCAATGGTTACAAGATTACAGCGATAAGCTATATCGTTAGGCCCCAGGACTATTCCCATACTGGCTGCTTCCAATGGACCGCGGCCGGTATATGTTTGAGCCGGGTCGTAACCGAGTACACTCAGATTGGCCACATCGCTGCCCGGAGTAAATCCGGCAGGAATTGTATCCACAAGCCCTAAAGTTCCTTCCGCGGCAATCTGATCCAGAAAAGGTGTAAAAGCGCACTGCAGCGGTGTTTTGCCACCGAGCATGCTGGTTGGATAATCAGCCATTCCATCGCCGAGCAATACTACATATTTCATATGAATATTTGGAGAATCTTCTTTATGAATAATTTTAATTTAACTCGTCCTCAATTCTAATTAGAATAGTCTTGTCCATGACCATATTAAGTTTGTCTATCTTTTTAAGCGCCTGGCGCACATTTTTTTCCTGAGCTCTATAAGTTGTCATGACAATCGGCACAGCGCCGCCCTCACCTCTCGCCTTCTGAATAACGGTGGCAATGCTGATATTATTCTCTCCGAGAATGCCGGATATCTTGGAAAGAACACCGGGACGGTCAATAGCGGAGAAGCGGAAATAATATTTTGTTTCAATATCATCCATCGGTATAAGTTTGATTGAAGTCATAGCTGTTTCACCGATTGATCGCAGGGGCACCCGGTAGGTAATACCTTTTAAAATATTGCGGGCGATGTCGATTATATCGCTGAAAACAGCGCTGGCCGTAGGCATCATTCCTGCCCCCTGCCCGAAAAGAAAAACAGGACCTGAAGCATCACCCACAATGTGAAAGGCGTTATAATTCCGATTGACATTGGCCAAAAGATGACCGGAAGAAATCATTGTCGGATGAATTCTTGCTTCCACCGCGTCATTCTTGAGCATGGCGATCGCCAGCAATTTGATCCGATAACCCAATTCCTTGGCAAAGGCAATATCCTCACGGCTGATTTTAGTAATGCCTTCCAGATAAATATCTTTCAGGTTCACTTTTTTTCCGTAAGCCAGTGATAGAATTATCGCCATCTTATGTGCAGTGTCAATTCCTTCAATATCGAAAGTAGGATCAGCCTCAGCAAAGCCAAGTTTCTGTGCTTCTTTTAAAACTTCATCAAACATCTTGCCTTCATCAGTCATTTTGGTCAAAATGAAATTGCAGGTGCCATTCATAATGCCCATTAGGGAGTTGATCTTATTTGCCACTAGACTTTCCTTGAGAGTCTTAATTATCGGAATAGTTCCGCCGACACTGGCTTCAAAACCGATATCAACCTCTTTTTTCTGGGCTGCCGGAAATATTTCATTGCCGTAAGTCGCCAAAAGTGCCTTGTTGGCGGTAACAACGTGTTTACCCTGCGCGATTGCTTCCAGAACAAAAGTACGCGCCGGTTCATATCCGCCCATCAGTTCAATGACAATGGAAATATCTTTATCGTTAATTATTTCCCGGGCATTAGTCGTCAACAGATTTTTATTAATTTTAACACCGCGTGATGTGGTGATATCAATGTCGGCAATCTTCTTTAAAATCAGCTTCGCACCCAGCTTTTGGGCAATCAGCTCTTCATTTTGTTTAAGTAACTTAACAACACCTGTTCCGATGTTGCCCAGACCGATCAAACCAATATTAATTTTATCCATTTTACTCACCTGAAAAAGATAGCGCTTTGATTTATAATTGAAATTACCTATAACAATTACCCCTGTTTTGTCAAACATATATAAATCAATGAGCCTTGATTTTTAAAGATGAGGCCACAGGAAAGGCCATAAGTGGTAAATTTAGGAAGGTGTAGAGAAAATGGTGTTTATTCTTTAGCCTTCAGCCTGTTCTGGCTAAATCCAGTTTGTTCTGCCATTTGGTAAGCAGGGTTTCTTTTAAAATGGCGTGTTCCGGTTTTTCCAAAAGTGGATCACGGGTGGTTAAATCGAAGGCATCTTCCTTGGCATCATTTAAAATCTGGGCATCACGGATAATACTGGCAACGCGGAAATCAGGCAGTCCCGATTGTCTTGTCCCCAGAAAATCTCCGGGTCCACGAATAACTAGGTCTTCCTCAGCAAGAGCAAATCCGTCCGTCGTCTTCTCCATGACTTTTAATCTTTTACGGGCGTCCGCCGTGCATTTATAATCCGCAAGCAGAATGCAACTGGAAGGAATATCCCTGCGACCTACACGGCCGCGCAGCTGATGCAATTGTGAAAGCCCGAAACGCTCGGCATGTTCAATAACCATCAGCGATGCACGCGGTACATCAATACCAACTTCAATTACCGTGGTGGAGACAAGAATATTAATTTTGTTTGCCAGAAATTCCTGCATTACAGTGTCTTTCTCTTTTTCCTTCATCTTGCCATGTATAAGACCAACCCGATAATCAGGGAAAATATCTTTTTGTAGATGGTTTGCCATATTGGTGGCATCTTTTAAATCCAGATTTTCCGATTGCTCCACCAGAGGATAAACGATAAAAGCCTGATGGCCTTTGGCCAGTTCCGCGCTGATGGTTTGATATACCTTGTCTCTTTTGTTTTCTCCCAACAAGACGGTATGCACAGGTTTTTTACCTGGAGGCATTTCATCTATTACGGAGATATCCAAATCACCGTAAACGGTCATAGCCAGTGTCCGCGGAATAGGTGTTGCCGTCATGACCAAAACATCGGCATTGATGCCTTTGTTGCGCAGAGTCGCTCTCTGCATGACGCCAAACCTGTGCTGTTCATCAATTACAACAAATCCCAGCCTGTGGAAATCAATGTCTTCCTGAATCAAAGCATGGGTGCCGATGACAATATTCGCCATCCCTGAATTGATTTGTTCCAGCGTTTCATTTTTTAACGCGACATTCATGCTTCCTGTAATCAGTACCGTGATCAAACCGATGGAGTCCGCCCAGTTTTTTATAACTGAATAATGCTGTTTGGCCAGTATTTCCGTTGGCGCCATCAATGCCGCCTGATAATTATTTTCGCAAGCTCGAATCATTGCCGCCATAGCCACAGCTGTTTTCCCACTGCCGACATCTCCCTGCAAGAGGCGATTCATCGAGAATTTAGAGGCCATATCACGCTGTATCTCATCAATCACGCGCCTTTGCGCATCAGTCAGAGTAAATGACAAAGAAGATATAAACTTTTCCAAAAGATCTCCCTGCATTTTAAACGATATACCTTGATCTAAAGTACGACCTGATTTTTTAATAGCCATGCCTAGTTGAAAAAAGAAAAACTCATCATAAATCAATCGTCGGTGCGCAGGCGTCTGCATGGCGTTGTACTTCTCGACAGACTCATTTACTTCAGGAAAGTGAACAGACAGGAGGGCTTCATGAACATTGATCAAGTTGCGCTTCCGGCAGATATCCGCGGGGATTGGCGAAGCAAAATAGCGCGAGTATTGTTCCAGCGCCTGATTCATGATCTTACGGATATATTTCTGGTGCAGGCCTTCAGTTTCCGAATAAATTGGAACAATTCTTTTAAAGTTTAACAGATTGTCTTCATCTTCTTCGTCGAGAATTTCGTAATCAGGATGGATCATCGATTTGTCTGCATAATTGGGTGTTACATTGCCGGTAAATATTACTCTTGTTCCCTTTTTAAAAGTACCGGTCAGATAGGACATCTGGCCTTTAAACCACTTGGCCGTTAAATTTGCCGTATTGTCACTGATTGTTACTTCCAGTATGCGCCTCTTTCCATAGTATTTTGCCTGGGTCAGAATTACGTTCCCTATTATCGTTTGAGTTTTCCCTGGTTCTAGCTTATTAATTTTCTTTATTTCACGCCTGTCTTCATAAACACGGGGTAGAAAATAGAGAAGATCTTCAACAGTGGCTATTTTCTTGACGGCAAAACGCTCCGCCATCTTTGGACCAACACCTTTCAAATATTGAATCGGCACGGTCAATTTGGCCATGGCCTGTTTCAGATCAGAGATCCTTTGTATTGTCTGTTCATCCTGTATATTTTGCGGGTTGCTTATGAGAATTAAATCAAGGGCAACTTTTAGTTGTTCAAGTAGCAATAAGGCGTTTTTAATTTTATTCTTTTTTACCTCTAAATCCTTAAGGTCATAGTCAGAAAATATTTCTGACAATCCTTCTAATGGCCTCAAAGAATCATTGCTGCTTGGGGATGGTAAAGCACATTTAAGCAGCGCCAGCAGGCTTTGCAAAGATTTGCCTAAATCTTTAATGTGAGATATGTTTCTGTAATTCTCTTTGGAAGCAAAGTTTAACGGTTGCTCAATTTTTTGCAGAATCGTTTTTATTGATTCCATTTAATTCACCGGATTTCAATGTTGGCAAAACTGATTATTTCTACCACGGGTATAAACCCCAAAGCAAGTTTTGAAAACAGTTCCCGTAGTAAGTTGTGGGGTTTTATACCCTCCGCTTTGTGGGATCGTTCAACTTGCCAATTCCGTTTCGGAATTGGAGTTTCACGAATAAATTGAATGATTTTTGTTAACAAATATATTTTATTTGTGCAAGGAATGATTGACTTAAATACTGATTTACGTTAGATGAACCCGAAATAGTCGTATGCTAAACAATTAAACTTACGGGGTAATATGTTAAAGGAAACTACATATAAAAATGCGGGTGTAGATATTGATAAAGCCAATGATTTTGTCGAACGTATCAAACCATTAATCAAAACAACAGCGCGTAAAGAGGTTGTCTCCGGCATTGGTGGTTTTGGCGGTCTTTTTCGTCTGGATCCGACAAAACTAAAAAATCCAATCCTTGTTTCTTCCACCGACGGTGTGGGTACTAAACTCAAAATTGCGCAATTGATGGACAAGCATGATACTATCGGCATTGATCTTGTCGCTATGTCGGTTAATGATGTTATCGTTCAGGGCGCGGAACCATTATTCTTTCTTGATTATCTTGCTACAGGAAATATTGAACTAGAAAAAAGTGTGCAAATAGTTGATGGTATTGTTCAGGGATGTAAACAGGCAGGGTGTACCTTAATCGGCGGAGAGACTGCCGAAATGCCCGGTTTTTATAAACAAGGAGAATATGATCTTGCGGGTTTCTGCGTCGGCATGGTGGAAGCGGATAAACTCATTGACGGCTCCACAATAAGCATTAATGACCGCATTATTGGACTTGCTTCCAGCGGTTTACACAGTAACGGATTTTCTCTTGCCCGCAATGTTCTTCTGGAAAAAGGGAAGTTGAAAGTTGATGAAAAAGTTGCAGGCCTTGCCCAAACAATCGGTCTTGAACTTCTAGAGCCAACACGAATTTATGTCAAATCTCTGCTGAATCTTTTTAAGGATTTCAACATTAAAGGGTTGGTTCATATCACCGGCGGTGGATTTTATGATAACCTCCCGCGGATAATTCCTAAATCCTGCCGGTGCGTTATTTCCAGAAACAGTTGGGACATACCCCCTATTTTTAAAGTCATCAAAGACATTGGCCATGTGGAAGAAAAAGAAATGTTCCGTGTTTTTAACATGGGCATTGGCATGATGATTGTTGTCTCGGAAAAAGAAACCCGGGAAGTGCTCGATCGTTTGGCAGTACTGGGCGAGAAGGCTTACTCAATAGGCATAGTTGAAAAAAGAGAAGAAAACCAGGATTTAGTTTGTTTTACTGAAATCTAAATGGGAAAAGTATGGCTGATCCATTAAAATTAGGAGTTTTGATTTCAGGCAGCGGTTCCAATCTTCAATCAATTATCGATCATATTGAAAATGGATCGCTTAATGCCGTTATTAAAATTGTTATCAGTAACAATTCCGACGCGTACGGGATTATCAGAGCAAAGAAGCATGGCCTGCCGGTTCTTGTCTTCAAGCATGAAGATTTTCAAACCAGAGAAGACTTTGATTTAGAATTAATCAAAGCTCTTCAAAACAATCATGTGCAATTAGTGGTGCTTGCCGGTTTTATGCGTATTCTCACTACCTCTTTTTTGCGGGCATTTCCTCAGAGAATAATTAATATCCACCCTGCCCTGCTCCCTGCTTTTCCTGGAACACACGTTCAGAAACAAGCGCTTGAATATGGGGTTAAATTCACCGGCTGCACTGTTCATTTTGTCGATGAAGGGGTGGACACAGGGCCGATTATCATTCAAAGTGTTTTGCCTGTACATGGTGATGATACTGAAGAAACTCTCGCTGCCAGAATACTGAAAGAAGAACATCGGATTTACCCGCAGGCAATTCAATTTTATGCGGATGGAAAAATTGAAATAGATGGACGTAAAGTTAAGATTAAGTCTGCCAGTAAAACGTCTTTCCCGGCTTTGCATAACCCGCCTTTGGCTAGTTATTGAAATTAGAATTGTATACGAGGCAAAAAGAAATTAATGTACGATCTGATAGTCATAGGCGATGATCTTTCTTCTCATGTTGCCGCCGCCGTCGCTGCGCGTTACGGTCTTAGTACTGCCCTTATTGCAGAAAGCGGTCTGGGCGATACATTTATTATTGGCAATTTTGTTTTTAACATTGATCCTACACCAATAACCGGGATGGGAACCAATCAAACCCTTCTTTCTCTTTTAGCTGAACTGGATATTCCGCCCATTGAACGGGAAGTCCTTTTATTGGACCCCGCCTATCAGGTTATATTACCGGAACACCGGGTAGATTTTTTCCGAGATGAAGAATCTCTGGTTAAAGAGATGATCAGAGAGTTTCCACAATTAGAAATTGAAATAAATAAATTCTATGATTCTGTAGTCAAATACTCGGCAGTTTTTAGTCAATGGTTGCGCAACCATCCTTTTGTCCAGATCCAGAATATAAAGGACTTTGGCGACTATCTCAAAATAATGCCTAGTTTAATAGGATACAAACTAAAAACTAAAAAATTTAAACGAATTCTGTTTACAAATCCTTCTTTTCAAAAAGTATGGGAAGCCCAACACGCGCTGCTTTCCGTCAACATTGATAATCAATATTCTTTTTCTTCCAGTTTTCTGTACAGCGCTCCCTTGCGGGGAATTTTTTCTTTTTCACAGTGGAAACAAATAATTTTCAACTCCTTGATCAGAAAAATAGAATCCTCCGGGGGAGTGTATCTGAGTCAATGCAAAATATCAGCAATTGGAAAAGGTAAATTGATTAGCGTTGATGTTACAAATAAAGATGGAGTTACTAGTATAATCTCCGCGAAAAAAATGATTGTCAGCTCAAAATGGAATGGGATGCCCTTATTAACCGGACCTAAAAAGAAAATTAATATCGTCGATTGGTTCAGACCGGTTAAAATTGCTTATTACCCGTTTACTCTTCATTTGGGCGTTATTAAGAAATGTTTTCCGGAAAAGACCGCGCGTCACATCGCTGTAGTAAGTGACGTTAATAGAGATATTTATGATGACAATCTGATTATATTGCAGTTGAGTATTCCACAACAATATGATGAAACCCCAACCGATAAAATACCCATGACGGCAACTGTTTTTCTTCCGGATGACGATGAAATATGGACCAGAGATAGTCTGAAGGCTCAATCAGAATCTATAATTGATCGTCTGGAATTCTTTCTGCCTTTTTTAAAAGAAAATATTGAACTATTTGATATTGATAAATCGATAGGTATTTATAATGAGTGCAGGCAGATAGTAAATCCTAAGTATCGGTTACGCAATTCTTTTTTTTCCGGTTTTGCCGCAAAAAATAACAAAACCCGTTTCAAGAACATCTATCTTTGCGGCGCATCTTTATTAACTGATGCCGGTTTCGAAGGAGAAATTATTTCCGGTATAAATGCCGCGTCCAAAGTTCTTACTGTAGAAAAATAACCTTTCAATCAGCTTCCATAAAGTTAGCCAAAGAAAGCGAATTGTTATGAGTGAAAAATTGCTTGCAAAATGCCGTCTTATAGTCTAGTAACGTCCCATAATTTTTAGGAGGATTTGTTCATGTCTCGTGTTTGTGAAGTATGTGGAAAGAAACCATCGATAGGTAACAGCGTAAGTCACGCTAATAATAAAACAAAAAAAACATGGTTACCAAATTTGAAGAAATTACGTTGCATTGATGGAAAAACCGGTTCTGCGAAGAGAATAAAAGCTTGTACACGTTGTATTCGTTCTGGATTTGTTAAAAAAGCTACCTAATTGGTGGCTTCCAGCCATAATCTTTTATGGTTTTGGCTGCCTGATGAAGAAACAACTCTTTTTCATCAAGTTCAAGCGAATCTTTAGCTCGTAGAAATAAATTTTTAATACCTTCATAAAATAATTTATCTTTGCTTTTGAGGCCGAATTTATCTGAATATAGACGAATTCGGCCTTCGATGTTCATTATCCGTTCGACTCTCTCTTTTGTCAGATAGGCGCAAGCATTTTTCATTACTGACCTGATATCGCCTTCTTCTAAACCATACAGCCAACTGATAGTGGATGTAAATTCATCCAGTTTATTGTTTACTGTAAAATTTATCGCCTCAACTAAAAGGGAAATAGATTTCAGGGAATTAATTTCTTTAAGAATAACAAGATCATAAATCATCTCGATAATTAAATGCGACCGGTAAGCCGCCTCATTATAAGAGATTTCATTCTGTATGATTTTATGTAAATCTAAAATAGTATCGATCAGGGGCTTTCCCTTGATATAACAAAAGCCTTGTGATTCGGGATTGAATTCTTCCTGGAAATCCAGACAAATTGATCCGAAATGAGCCAGATCATCTACCAATAAGTGAAACATAACATAGGCCGCTTGTGGATATTTAGCAGGTATTTCAGCAAATCTTTTTATATTATGAGTTTTATCGGAATTTATATCCGGATGAATTGTAAGCAAATCAGGGGCAATATTATAAATATAAATGTCCAAATCTTTACTTTTTATATCTGCCTCCCCCAAGACTTTCTGCAAGAGATATGTATGAGTCAAAATGAGCATAAAAATGAATCCGGGTAATTAAATTGGGTAATCTATTTCTTCTATCGGCAACTGTTTTTTAAAACTATCTAGGATGCACATCACATCTGATACAAAATCCGGCATTATCGCAACTTGAATTATCGCTGCCCGAGAATCTATTGTTGTAACAGTAGCAAGTCCTTCATATCCCTCGATAATGAATTGGACCAGCACAATATCTTTACGTTTTAATTTGAGCCATTTATTTATCATTATTCACTTTTTTACGCTTACCACTAATTTTTTTACATATCAAGAACCAAAGGATAAGTGGAGCAACCATCCGGCAGGAGCCGTAGGCTCCCTGTAATAACGCGACCTCCCGCGATTTACGCCGCGTACACCCCCTAGAACCGCGTAACTCCAAATCGCGGGATTGACTCGCATTCATAAACAATGTATTAAGACTAAATATTAGAAAGTGAATTACAATAACAGACAATGGCAAACATAAAGCAACTACCGGTAACTAATTGGAAATTAACGGAAATCGGCAATAAAAATATAGAAGAATCGCTAGTTAAAGAATTCGGCATTCATCCCATTATATCCCAGCTTCTGGCCAACAGGGATATTCTGGATCTGGAAGGCGCCCATCGTTTTTTCAATCCGTCGCTCAATGATTTGCATAGCCCTTTCCTGATGCAGGATATGAAAAAAGGTGTTTCCCGTTTGCTTACGGCGATTCACAATAAAGAAGAAATCATTATTTACGGAGATTATGACGCTGACGGAATTACATCGGTAGTTATTCTGTATAAATTCATCAAAGAAATAACCCCTCATGTAAATTATTATATTCCGGATAGAGTAACCGAAGGATACGGTTTAAAAAATCCGGCTATTGATAAGTTCAAAAGCGAGAATGTCCAACTGATTATCACGGTTGATTGTGGTATTTCCGATATTGAACAAATTGCTTATGCTAACTCAATCGGCATTGATACAATTGTTTTAGATCATCACGAAATATCCGGGCAACTGCCCGCTGCCATTGCTTCCATCAACCCGAATCGTGAAGATTGTCAATTTCCTTTTAAAGAACTGGCCGGCGTAGGCATTGCTTATAACTTTCTTATTGCCCTGCGCGGCAGCTTACGCAAAGAAGGGTTTTGGGACAATAAAGATTTTCCTAATTTGAAAGAATATCTGGACATTGTCGCTTTGGGAACAATTGGTGACATCGCTCCTCTCGTTGATGAAAACAGAATATTTGCCAAGATAGGACTGGAGCTGATTACCGAAGGTAAGCGTCCGGGAATTAAGGCACTGAAAGAAGTCAGTGGCATTGATGGCCAGGTAATCGATTCGTTTAAAGCTTCTTTTGGCCTTATTCCACGCATAAACGCGGCAGGACGTATAGCTTCCGCAATGGACGCCGTAGCATTACTTTTAACAGACAACATGGAAGAGGCACGTTTTCTAGCCGATAAGCTGGACGTTTATAACCGCCGCCGCCAGGCCATGGAAAAGAATATTTTAAAAGAAATATTAGAAAAAATAAGCAGCAATCCCGATATTGAAAAAATGCACGCGCTTGTTTTCGCCTCCGACAAATGGCATCCTGGAGTTGTCGGTATTGTGGCGTCGCGGCTGGTTGATCTTTTCAGCCGTCCGGCTTTTGTCATTAGTTTAAATAATGGCGTGGGCAAAGGTTCCGGCAGAAGTATTGCCGATTTTAATATTTATAAAGCCCTTCAGCAATGTGAATCACTGCTTCTTGCCTATGGAGGGCATTATCGCGCCGCTGGGATTTCGATAAAGGAGGACGATATCGCTGAGTTTGCCCGTCTTTTAGATGAAATTATTCAAAATACAGGACAATCTTCTGAACATATATCCCAAACGATTATTGATTCGGAATGCCAGCTTCAGGATGTTAATTTAAATTTGATCAACCAGATTGATATGCTTGCTCCCTTTGGCAGTAAAAATCCTGAGCCGGTGCTTTGCGCCCGCAACGTCAAAATTTCTTCACCGACAATTGTCGGCAATAATCATCTGAAAATGCGCCTTACCAGCAATGGCATGGCTTGCGATTCCATCTGGTTTAACATGGGGAACCAATTGAGCGCGCTAAGTGGCGTCAGCCTTGATGTTGTTTTTACACCGCAGATTAACCACTGGAATGGCTCATCCGACATCCAATTAAAGATGAAAGACGTAACGATTCTTCCTTAATCTACCACTGACGTTGATCAACAATTAGCTTATCTTCCGGTTTAATCGTTCCCGCGTTCAGATATTCCAGTTGATCAATTTTTACTGTACAAATCTCGCGGAAAGTTGTTTTAAACTTTTCTTCCCAGGCAGAAGTGCCAACCTCCGGTGTAATCTTTTCCACTTTTATTTTAAGGACATCATCATTTCCAACGCGGCTGACATTGGCCTGCAACGGCAGATTGTTGAATTTTGACTGAATCAGTTTAAGTTGGCTGGGCGCTATAAACAATCCTCGAACTTTTACCGCATCCCCTATCCTTCCGGATATTCCGGCAAGCCGGTACGATGTTCTTCCGCACTTACACTTATCGGTAATTATTCGGGATAAATCCCCTGTGCCGAAACGAAGCAGGAAGAATATTTCATTGAGTCTCGTCACGACAATTTCACCTAATTGTCCCGGAACAACATTTTTCCCTGTTGCCGGATCAACAATTTCGACGATAGTTTCTTCGCAAATGTGCCATCCATTCTTTTGTGAACATTCATAAGCCACGTCCCCTACTTCAGTGGCTCCGTACATCTGATAAGTATCAATGCCGTAATCATTTTCAAAAGACTGGCGCATGACCGGAAACAAAGGTTCCGCCGCAAAGCAGGCTTTTTTCAGGCGAAAATCCTTCTTAAAATCAAAGCCCATCTCCCCTGCTTTTACGATAATGGATGATAAAAAGCTGGGAGTGCCGACATAGGCGGTAACTTTGAGGTCCTTAATTAACTGCACTTGAATTTGTGAAGATGAAGTTCCGGATGGAACAACCGTCGCGCCGACTTTGCGCAGACCGCTGTGGAAAGTTAGCCCTGCCGCCACCAGATGATAAGAAAAGGCGTTCAGCGCTATGTCTTTGGGGCCAATGCCCGCGGCAAAAAAAGCGCGTGCCCATAAATTATCATCTTCTGATAGATGCGGTTCATAGACAGGTCCGGGTGAAGTGAAGATGCGGTCAATTTGTATTGCAGGGTTTGAAAGCCCTGCATAAGGAGGCTCCTGCATTTCCATATCCACTAATTTTTCTCGCGATGTTACCGGCAGCTTTTCCAAATCTTCTCTTGTTTTGATGCTCTTGGGATTAATCTTGTTTTGATCAAGGATTGTTTTCAGGTGATGTGATTTTTTATAGCCCAGCTTCACCATGTTGGCGAGACTCTCATCCTGCCTGATTTTTCTCTCTTTATTACTCCACGATTCTTTCTTGTCAAATAAGCGATTCATATATTTCCTTTTATTTTGAATTTCTTCCCCACTTTGCGGTGGCAGAGGCGGCGGCAACCCATTCACAAACTCTCGTGTAAACAGGGATGCCCGCTTGACGGATTGCTCTGCCCATCTTTTCCGAATATAAGCCGCCCGTTGAACAACAAATTACCGGCTTTAGTCTTTTGGCATTAATCGATGTAAGCCTTTCAATAATGCTTTCATCAAGAGGAGCATTCTGGAACACAAAGAACGGCATGATGATATCCACATTTTTATCCGCCATGAGTGTTTCGATAACGAATTCATAATCCGCGCCTGTTGCCGAACCGGTCACATCAACAGGATTTTCGACAATGTAGAAGAAACTGAATTTTTCACGCATTCTCTTCACCGATTCCCTGCCCAGCTTTACCAGCTCAAGCCCCTTTTCAGGGAACAAATCTATGGCGTTCACCATTGGTCCTGCTCCGTTGGAAACCATGGACACCCTGTTTCCCTTTGCCTTCGGCTGCAATGCCAATGTCTCGCATGCCGCATATAGTTCATGGAAGCTGTCCGACAGGATTACACCGCCCTGCTCAAGAGCGCCCTTATATATTTCATAGCTGCCCCCATATGCGCCGGTGTGCGAAACGGATGCATGCGCGGACATCTGGTTGCGGCCTGTCTTGAAGACCACAACCGGCTTGTTGTTTTGATTTGCGGCCTTAACGCCTTCGAGGAATTTCCGGCCTTCGCCAAGACCTTCAAGGTAGCTGCCGATGACCTTTGTTTCCGGGTCGTTTGCCAGATAAGCGATGAGGTCGCCTTCATCCACATCTACACGGTTACCGTAGCTGACCATCTTGCCGACGCCGGTATCCATAGCGCTTTCCAGAAACGCGCATCCCCACGTACCGCTCTGAGTGATAAAACTCATGGAGCCGCCTTTCGGCCTTTTCAATCGTTCCCGCGGGTAGAAGAAAGAATCAAAGCGATTATTGCCGTCAAAGCTGCCGATGCAGTTCGGGCCGACTATCCTTACGTCATTCTCTCTGGCCAGCATGCTGATTCGAGATTCGATATCCGCGCGTTCGCCACCCAACTCCCTGCCGCCGCCGGAAACAATAAATGCATTATGCGCGCCGATCCGGCCCATTTCGATAACGATATCAGGAACCAATTCGAGACCTACGCTTATGGCGACCATCTCCGGGATTTCCGGAAGTGCAGAAAGAGATGGATATGCCTTGAGGCTCAGCACTTTATCGGCCTTTGGATTTATCGGATAAACGCTACCCTTGAAATCAAGGTTGAGAAGCGAATCGAGAATTGTGTTGCCGATTTTACCCGGTGTATTGGATGCGCCGATAACCGCAACACTTTTCGGATTGAAAAATCCGTTCATGTGATCAATCCTGGGCATTTCGGATGCCTTTGTTTTTGCCGGCATCTCTTTTTCCGCTATAACCATCTTGGCATCAACTATCGTGCAGCCGTCCGGTCTGGCAATCACGGGATTAAAATCAACCGAGTCATACTGGCCAGCATAATCAGTGCCGAATACCGAAATCGCCTGCAGGGCATCAATCAGTTTATCTGTGACAAGCAGCACTGCACTTCCCCGATAAGCGTTTAAAAGAGGCCAGGCTTTGAGTGTTTTTAACGCATCAATAATTTCGTCTTTGGTCAGCGGCAGCATCCGAAAGACCACATCCCGTAGAATATCTGTGAAGATGCCGCCAAGTCCCATCATCATAACGGGTCCGAAAACAGAATCATACTGAAGCCCGACAATAAGCTCGGTTCCTTTTTCAGACTGTTTTTCGACAAGAATGCCAAGATAGCCCGGCACCTGCTGTTGCCTGAAAGCTTCATCCATCTTGATAAAGGCGGCTTGAACTTCCTGATCAGAGTTCAGGTTAAGCCTCACGCCTTTCAATTCGGTCTTATGCAAAACCTTATCTGAAGAGAGTTTTAACACAACAGGAAAACCCGCTTCGGCGGCAAAGGCCGCAGCCTCGTCAGCACTAACGCAGAGCTTACACTTCGGAACCGGGACGCCATACTGCTTGAGGATTTCCTTCATTTCACCTTCGGGAACAACCTTTGCGCCGCCATTTCTCAATTTCTCAATCCTGTTTTTGAACGAGGCGTTCATTTCTTTTCCTTCGCATGCATGCTCCAGTACGGTGCCTTGCCTTTTTAGATGTTTTCATCGAAGTAATCAGCATCGATTCTTTTAACTGGATAAAGTGACACTGTCGATATACCGACATCGTGTTCGATCATTAAATTTGTAAGTTGATCACCATCGATCAAGACAATTTTGCTTCCAATTTGAGAAACATAGTTTCGAGCATCCTCGGTAAATCTTGATGTTGTAATAAAAATGCCTTTATTTGCTCTCTGTGCCTGAAGTGCCCCAGCGAATTGCATAATATCGGGTCTTCCTACTGGATTGTTGTCCCATCGTTTCGCTTGAATATAGACGACATCAAGACCAAGTTTATCTTCTTTGATTATCCCATCAATACCACCGTCTCCGCTTTTTCCAATGGCTTTGCCTGCGTCAGCACGTGAACCTCCGTAACCCATTTTCACGAGCAACTCAACAACGGCACGTTCGAAAAAAGATGGAGTAGATTTTTTAAGTCTAACTAGCAGTTCAGCAGCTAGCTCATCGCGAAGATTTTCGTAGGCTGCTTCCAATACTTCGGAGGGAGTGGCGGTCGTCACGTCAATGGTTGTGCGCGAGGAATTTTCTCTATCGCCACTTCTCGTTCCTTTGAGTTGTTTAAACTCAAGAAATTCAGGATATTGGTTTAGAAGTTTTACATTGATTGCTTTTGGTTGCTTCTTGAGAAGTTCTTGTCCACGCAATGTTATTTTATAAAAACCCCTGCGCGTAGATTCAAGTAGGCCAGCTTTCTTCATATAAGTAGCTGCCCAACCTACTCTATTGACAAAAGTAGATTGAATACCGCTAGGAAGGATCTCTCTTAAGTCTTCATCCGTAAGGCCCAATTCTTTTGCAAGGGCTTCAATGGCCTCACCAGTAGAAGTCTCGTCTTTTTTTACTCCTGCGAATTGGAGGAGAGGCAGCATCACACTCTGATAATCTGGAACGGTCATATATCAATCCCCTTTCTGTATCAAATAATTAATATACAAACTTCATTTTCTTACGACAATTTAATTTTAAATTTAGCATGACTGCTTCTTGTTTAAAAGATAAATATTCGAACTGAGTTTGATACCCTTTCGGTTTCAAAGGATAACGAGGCGGCAAGGAGGAGGTGCCGGAAGCGTATTACTAATACGTTGAGGCAACCGACGACGTAGACAACAAAGTTAGCCAAAGAAAGCGGAAGAGTATTAGAGCCAGCGTTTACGGCGGCGATAGGCTTTGACGTCTTTATACGACTTGGCAATTCCGGTTGCCGCCATGCCCAGGTAAAATTCTTTAACATCCGGATTGTTCGCTAAATCTTTGGCTGCGCCTTCCATCATAATTTTGCCATTCTCCATGACATAACCGTAATGGGCAACCTGCAGCGCCATGTGAGCGTTTTGTTCAACAAGCACAATTGTAGTTGCATGTTCTTCATTGATTTTTTTAATTATGCGGAATATTTCCTGGACGACAAGCGGCGCAAGCCCCAATGACGGTTCGTCCAGCATCAGCAGTTGCGGATGCGCCATTAACGCGCGGCCAATTACCAGCATCTGCAATTCGCCGCCGCTGCAATATCCGGCCAAAGACTTTCTTCTGGCCACGAGCGCCGGGAAATAATTATAAACAAGCTCTAAATCCTGTTTGTATGGTTTGCCTGCACGTGTGGCTGTGCCTACACGCAGATTTTCTTCAATGGTGAGATATTTGAAGGGTTGGCGTCCTTCCAATACTTGGATAATTCCCTGGCGGGTTATATATTCAGGCGACTGATTCTGAATGTTTTTGCCATTGTAAATAACTGAACCATCGGTTACTTTGCCGTTTTCCGGCTTGAGTAATCCCGATATTGCCTTAAGGGTTGTGGTCTTCCCTGCTCCGTTACTGCCTAAAAGGGAAACGATATGTCCCTTTTCAACGCTTAAAGAAACGCCTTTCAATACCTGTATAACATCTGAATATACAACAGATATATTATTTAACTGTAGCAGAATATTGCCCATTATCTTTCCTTCAATCCCTCTATGCGGGATAAGAAAATCTACGAAATATTTCTGCTCAAAAAGCAGAATATTTCGTAGATTTTCTAATATGAAAAAGGCCAGAGCCGGAAACTGGAACGGATAATCCGCCACAATTCGGCAAGACCTTTAGGTTCTAACAATATGAATAACACGATCGCTAAACCGAAAACGAACTCCCGCAGCGGCGCCATATTCAGACCAGTGCTGGTTACAAATCCGACGTTCATCAATACTCCGGTTAGGTAGCGTAAGAGTTCATTAAGTAATGTTATAAACGTCGCGCCAAAAATGGCTCCGGGAATATTCCCCATGCCGCCGATGATAACCATCGCGATATACTCAACTGAAAGCCCCAGGTTGAATGGTTCGGCCGTGATGCTCACCATATAATAGGCCCAGATGGCTCCGGCAAAGCCGGCATAAAAAGAACTGATGCCGAAAGACAGTAATTTATATTTGAAGATGGGGATGCCCATGCCTTCGGCGGCTCGGTCATTATCGCGTATCGCGATAAAAGCCCGCCCATACTTGCTGCGCATAATGTTTACCGCAAACAATGTTGTTAAAACCAGGCTTATGAAAATCAAAAAGAAAAATGATCTATCGCCGGAAATTTCCCACGAGAAGATTGTAGCAGTGGGAAGAGTAATGCCCATTGTTCCTTTGGTCATGCTATCCCAGTGAATTAGAACATATTCGATGATAAATTGTCCCGCAAGGGTTGCTATGGTTAAATAAAGCCCCTTCAACCGACCTGATGGTATTCCAAAAATCATGCCGACGAGAGCCGTGATAATACCGGCAGAAGGAATTGCCAGATAAAATGGCAATCCCAATCTTGTGGCTAAAATAGCTGCGGCGTAAGCTCCCACACCGAAAAAGGCACCATGCCCCAGAGAAATTTGACCGGTATAGCCGATAAGAATATTGAGTCCTATGGCGGCAATAGCGGCAATGCCAATCATATTTAAAATGTATAACATGTAAGGGCTTAAAACAAACGGCGCGACTAAAAAAAGCACGGCCAAAAATAATATTAGGCAAACCCGGCCAAAATTTGTTTCGAATATGTTTAATTCCTGCGAGTAATTTTCGCGATAATTACCGCATGGATGAAACGAAAACTTCTTCATTTAATTCCTCTTAAACTCTTTCAATCTCCACCAGACCAAACAATCCGTAAGGTTTTACCAGCAAAATGAACACCAATACAATATACGGCACAACGTCGCGCAAGGATGGCGATAGATAGCCGCCGGTGAATGTTTCCAATAGCCCGATGATGATGCCGCCAATTATCGCGCCGCCGATGCTGTCCAACCCGCCCAAAATAACCACCGGAAATACTTTCAACCCTATGGAACTTAGATCATGAACATTAACTCCGTTGATGATTCCCAGAACTATACCGCTCATGCTGGCCACCATCGCGGCAATTGCCCAGGAAAGGGCAAATACCCGCCTTACGTTCACTCCCAGAGAAAGAGCCGCCTTCTGATTGTCGGCAACAGAACGCATATAAATTCCCTGCGACGATTGCTTAAAAAACAGACCGAAAAGAACCAGAAAGATAATGCTGATGACCAGAGTTGCCGTATAAACCGGCGCAATGTAGATTGCGCCCAGCTTCAGTGCAAGCGATTCCGGCAAAAACTCAGGATATGTATGCAGATTACCGCCCCAGATGAGCAAAATAAGGCCCTTAAACATTGCGGCAAGCCCTACTGTAAGCATAATGACGAAGATCAGTTTTTCACCGATCAAGGGGCGCAGGAAAAACTTTTCAATTATAAAACCAAGGATAAAACAGCCGATCAAAGTCAGAATAAAGGCGGCAAGAACGGGAATCTGGGCCCAGGTGATTAGCGCCAAAAAGAAGAACGCGCCTAAAGCCAAGAGCTCGCCGTGGGCAAAGTTCAGAACACTTGATGATTTAAAGATCATGACAAAGCCCATTGCTGATATTCCATAGAGAAGGCCGACGCAAACCCCATTCACTAATAATTGCAGAAAAAAATCCATGTATGTATTCCTTAACTAACGTTAATAATATTTACAACTGTTTCTATTTCACCAACGCGTCCATCGCGGTAACGAACCTTTCCGGTCACCTGTACATTTTTTTCTTTTCGATACATTGCTTCGATAATCTTAATATAAAGGCCATAGACAAAACGACGACGCACCTTCCCTGTGCGCGTCAGCTCTTCTTCATCCGCATCCAGAAGTTTGTAAAGCAGGATGAACTTTTTAATTTTCATCACCTCCGGAAGCTGCTCGTTTACTTTAATTACTTCTTTTAAAATTAATTCTTCAACCGCCTGCTGCTGCGCAAGATCCATGTAAGTGGTATAGGGAATCATTCTATCTTCTGCCCAATTACCGACATTATCCAAATCGATATTGATCATGGCAGTAATAAATGGACGGCTCTCGCCAAAAGTTACCGCTTCTTTTATGTACGGACTGAACTTTAAGCGGGTTTCAATAAAATCAGGCGAAAAGGCTTCACCGCTTTTATTGCGAATGATGTCCTCTTTGCGGCCGATAATCAATAAATGGCCATCGGCGTCAATGTAACCGGCATCACCAGTTTTTAGCCAGCCATTCTCGAAAGCATCCTGCGTGGCCTGGTAATCATTGTAATAGCCGGAAAAATTAGCTGCCGATCTTACCAGCACTTCCTGATCTTCCGCGATTTTCACTTCAGTCAGATGCAGGGGTTTGCCGACAGTTTCGAGCTTTACTTCATGATCCGGCTGAATTTGAAATATTCCTCCCGCTTCGGTTAGACCATAGCATTGTTTGAGATTCAAACCAATAGCGCGAAAGAAAAGAATTACATCGGGACTGATGGGATGGCCGCCGGTAAAAGCACTATGAAATTTAGTACAGCCCAAACGATCAAGGAGCGGCCTGTAAGCCAAGTACGGCATTATTTTGTACAATATATTTACAAATGGTGGAATGGCGGCTTTTCGAGACTGCTTCTCAACAACAGACTTACCAATCGCCTCTCCTAAGTAGAACAATTTCTTCTTCAGCCAGCCGGCATCCGATATTTTTACCCGGATGCGAGAGGCCATATCCTCCCAGAAGCGCGATGAAGTGATGATTATGGAAGGGCCTATATCCCGAAAATCCTCCAAGACAGTTTCCGCGGTTTCCGGAAAGTTCATTGTCATGGTGCTGGCCAGCGCAACGCCCACCCCCCACATCTGATCAACAATCCAGGCAGGCGGAGACATTGATATCCAGTTTTCTTCAGGCTTGAGATTTGAAGATGATATCCACTGGAGAGCCATCGTGGTCAGATTGAGATGAGATAACATAGCCATCTTGGGAACGCCTGTTGTTCCCGAAGTTTGAATCATGACCGCAATATCATCAGGACGTCCCTTACTTATTTCAGCATCAATTAATCCTGGATTCTCCAGATTATATTTTTCACCTGTTTCCAAAAGCCTTGCGTAGCTAATCAGCCACGGATCATTTTCATAAGATGTCATTCCGGTGGGATCAATATAAACTACTTTTTTAATTTGCGGCAGGCTATCCCGAACTTCCAAAAGCTTATCGACTTGCTCCTGATCCTGAACTACAACTATTGGCGAGTTGATCCGTTTGATGGAAAAAGATAATTCTTCAGCAATGGAGGAGGTAAATAGATTAAGCGTTGTCGCGCCCAGAGCATGGGCGGCAATTTCACAAAAAAGCCATTCCGGATTATTTGCCACAATCAGGCAAACATTTTCACCACGATTTAGATTAAGAGCTGCAAAACCGGCGGCAGAATTCCGAACATAGCGAAAATATTCACCCCAACCGTATTTCTGCCAGATGCCGTATGATTTTTCCCGAATAGCAATTTTTGTATCACCATACCCGGCAGCATTATTTACCAGGATTTGCGGCAGGGTATATTTAATTGCCTCGGAGCTCTTCTGTGTTTCAGTAACCAAATTCGTTCAGCCCTTGTCTTTTTTGTGAAACTCCAATTCCGAAAGCTCAGCGCAGCGGAATTGGAAAGTTGAACAATCCCGCACAGCGGAGGGTATGAACCCCGCAGCTTGCTATGAAGTTCATACCCGTGATTATACTGCTTCCGCATCACCAAGATACGCACGAATAACTTCCGAATTGCTGCTTATTTCCTCGGGAGTGCCCTCCCCCAGCTTTTCACCAAAATTTAATACCATGATGCGTTTGGCAATGCTCATAACAATCGACATATCGTGTTCTACCAAGATCATGGTTAGTCCCCAGCGTGAATTCAATTCCAGCAGAAACCGCACCATGTCTTCTTTTTCTTCCAGATTCATTCCGGCAAAAGGCTCATCCAAAATGAGAAGCTTTGGCTCGAGCGCCAATGCTCTGCCCAGCTCAACTCTTTTCATCATTCCATAGGGCAAAGAACCGACAGTTTTTTTCCGTATTGGCTGCATTTCCAGAAAATCAATTATTTCTTCCAGAATTTGACGATGGCGGATTTCTTCTTTTCTTACCGCGCCGGAGAACAAAAATGATTGAATGAAACCATAATGACAGTGAATGTGCCTGGCGAGTGTCATATTGGCCAGCACCGTCATTCCCGGAAAAAGTTCTATGTTTTGAAATGTTCTGCCGATACCCACTCCGACAAGATCGGAAGTATGGAGATGAGTAATATCTTTACCGTTAAAAAATATTTTCCCTTTTTGGGGATGGTAAAACCCGGTAATGCAATTGAGCAAACTGGTTTTACCAGCCCCATTGGGACCGATGATGGCCATCAATTCGCCGGTGTTAACGCTCAGATCGACATCTTTTACAGCGATAACTCCGCCAAAGGCCAAATGCAAGCCTTGGATTTCCAACTCAGCTTTTTTATCTTCTTCTCTCCGGTTACTCATTATAGATGGCCGGCCGCGAAAGGCTTTCATTGTTGAAACTCCAATTCCGAAAGTGCAGCGTAGCGGAATTGGTAAGTTGAACAATCCCGCAAAGCGTGATTAAAATCCTTTTAACTATTTACGGAGCATTTTAATCTTATCCTTGCCCGGTACATAAAAATTAGTCAGCGGAACAAAGGTCCCATCTTCTTTAACCTTGACCATGCGGGCGGTAAATGACGCGCCGTGATCATTTTTAGTATAGGTAATCCTGGGCACTAAGCCGCCAAAATCCTCGTTCTTAAATGATTCCATTGCGGCATTAATTGTTTCCGGACTAATAACTTTATTTTTTTCATAGGCGCGGATAAAAGCACGTTCCATAATAATTCCTACAACCACACCTTCCCAGTAAGCGGCATCAAATTTATCAACTGTTTTATAACGCTTCCAGAGGTCTTTCATTAAGTCCATTCCTTTGGACTTATCCGCCGGTAATCCGCCGGGGAATTGAATGACAAGCCGATCACGAATCAGGCCTACTCCCATTTTGAAGAAATCCGGATCGGTGGATGTCCATGTTCCCAGAAATACTGGACTGTAATTGACGCGGTCGGCACTTTTGAAAGCACTAATTATTGCCGATGGCAACATTTGCATAAAAACATACTCCGCGCCGGCTTTTTGCAGTCGCAGTAATTCGGTATTTAAATCAACAGTCTTGGGGGGAAATTCTTCAACTGCCACCAGATTGATCCCCAGTTTTTTTGCATATTCCCTGCTGGGCTCATGAATTGATCTGCCATAAGCGTTATTGTATGTCAGCAAGCCTACTTTTGGCGCACCTTTGCCTTTGTGGATTGCCTTGATATATTCCAACACCGCATAGCAATCCATTTTGTAACTGCCAAAAGGTAGATACATATAATCAACAGGCTTTTCCAGTATTTCCCAACTGGTCGAGTAATTGATAGTTGGTATTTTATATTTTTGAACTATCGGCTTTGCCGCCAACCCTTCACCAGCACCCCATGTAGCTATAATATCGACTTTGTCCTGAATGGCAAATTTTTGAACTGCTGCCTGAGCTTCCGGTACTTTATAGGCAGTGTCCACGGAAATCATTTCAATTTTTTTACCGGATACACCTCCCTTGACTTCATTAACATAGCGGAAGTAGTCGCGCTGCCCTTTTTCATGAAACTTCCCCCAACTAGATGCTGGACCTGTTAAGTTTATAGCCGCGCCAACTTTGATTGTCTTTTCCTTGTCCTTTAAAACATCGGAACATCCAAAAACAGCAATTAAAATTGCTACCCACAAAACATTTTTTATTTTCATTCTCCCCTCCCCTTTTCAGCTATTAGTTTGTTAACGGCAAAAAAAAACCGTGAGCAAAAATTCATCTGCCCACGGTTCATTTCCCTTTACAACTGGTCATGATCCTTTCAGGCAGACCTTAAAGCTAATAAAGCTAAAAAAGAAGAAAAAGTCAGCCTGTTTAAAATACCATTTATTTAACATCATTACTCGCACCTCTTGATTGGCGATATAGGCAAATAGTCAAAAAAAGTCAAGAAAAAAGTCAATATAATGCAAAGACTGAATTCACAGGGATGGTGATTATTGTTTTACATCAATTATCAGGTTTCAAGTAAGGCAGCGCCAACTGTACTTTCTTCAGTGCCTGCTTTTCAATCTGGCGGGCGCGTTCCCGAGTGATGTTATATTTGTCACCGATTTGTTGCAGCGTTTCCGGTTTATCCGCCATGACACGGTTAATAATTATATATGCTTCCCTTTCGTTGAGGGTAGTCAACGCCTCCGTAATATTTTGTTTAACTAAACTTCTTTCTTCATTTTTAATCAGTGCCACCTCTTGATTTTCGCCTTCAAATGCAAGAAAATCAATATGAGCGTTCTCGCCATCATCCCCAATATATTCATGGAGAGAAACATCGCGCGAACCCATGCGCACATCCATTTCAGCCACTTCGGAACCCTTTACTCCCAGTGATGAAGCAATTTCAGCAAATTCCGGTTTTGTTTTGGAGATTGATTCCAACTGTTTTTTAGCCTGACTTAATTTGAAAAAAAGTTTTCGCTGTGCCTGTGTAGTTCCGATTTTGACAATGCTCCAGGACTTAATCAGGTAATTTTGAATGTAGGCGCGAATCCACCATACCGCATAGGAAATCAAACGGTAGCCTTTGTAGGGATCAAATTTTTTCACCGCGTGAATAAGGCCGATATTACCTTCCTGAATTAAATCAGCAAGTTTAAATCCGTAATTATGGTATTCGTGAGCTATCTTGACAACAAAACGTAAATTAGAAACGATCAATTTTTCCGCTGCTTCCATATCGTTGTACTTTTTTAAACGCACGGCCAGCTTAAATTCTTCTTCCGGCGTCAAAAGAGCAAAGCGGTTAATTTCGTTTATATATACATCAAGTGTTCCGGTTACTGCAGGCAGTTTCAACTGTCGGGTCTCCTCACTAACCTAATTTCCTATGACTTTTTATCTGACTAATTTTTTTCGGTCAAGATAATAATGAGACTCGCTGAAAACGAACTTTGTGAAGTTTGAAGCGTAAGTCGAATTAATAAAACTCAGATATTAAAAGTACAGCGCATTAATATCTGTTAATTGAATTGATCTCCAAGCAAAGCGCAGCGGAATTAGTACTTTACTAGCACATCCCTCCTTGACAGAGGCGATATTTATGTTTATTGTAAACAAAATTCAGCACAAGGTGAACAAATGGAATCGATAAATAAGACCATGATCGAATATGCCATTAAAGTTGCACACGAAGTTAAGGCAAATTCCTTACTTGTCTGCGTGGACGTGACTAAAGATATTGTCGCCTTTCCGGAAGAATTAAGGAAGGTTAACGGCCTTATTATCGTCACTAATAAAGGTCAAAAGTTACCTGCCGGGATTACTAAATACGCCAAAAGACTTGATGTTCCCAATGTAAAATTAACCCGCATGGGAAAAATTAAAATAGCCATCGCCAAGGGAATAGTGCTTGGTTATTTCAAAAGAGGAGATAAGATTATCTGTTTGAGCGGCGTGCCGAAGTTTGGTTACGCAGATAGCATTTTCTTTATTGATGTAGGAAAGGAATTTGAACTCCTCACCTCAGATTTTATTAATGATGTTATTGAAGCTGTGCAACCGGAAGTCTTCAACTCTGTCTTAAATATAGCCTGTGAACTGGCCGCTAAGGGACGTGAAAACAGAAAAATAGGAACTATGTTTGTTCTGGGTGATGAGAAAAAAGTCATGCAACTTTCCCGGCAAATGATTATCAACCCGTTTTTAGGATATTCGGAAAAACAACGTAATATTTTAAATCCGGAACTTGAAGAAACTATAAAAGAGTTTTCGGCAATCGATGGAGCCTTTATTATAAATAGTAGAGGGGCAATTGTCACCGCCGGAAGGCATCTTAACGCCACGCTGGACACCCGCGATTTTCCAGCAGGTCTTGGCAGCCGCCATATCGCCGCAGCCGCCATAACAAATGTGACCAAGGCGGTGGCCATTGTTATTTCCGAATCATCCGGAAATGTTTCAGTATTTAAAAATGGTAAATTGTTCGTCACGATTAAAAAGCCAGTGAACTAATGAGACTCAAATTTAAGGAACGAAGTGAACTGAAATTTGTCAGTCGAATTATCCCGCAAAGCAGGGGCAATGAGGATATACTATGCGTTTTGATAAATTTACGTTGAAAGTACAGGAAGCTCTTCAGGATGCGCAATCTTTGGCCGGCTCTTATGGACATCAGATGGTTGAACCGGAGCATCTTCTTATTTCCCTAATCAAGCAGGAAGAAGGCATTGCGGGAGCTATCTTGAAAAAACTTGGCGCTCAAACCCAAAAGGTTGAGCAGGAACTGGCAAGTTACCTCCAAAAGCAACCGCGGGTTGAAGGATCAACAGCCGAGCAGATTTACCTTTCGGCCAGATCAAATAAAGTATTTGATAAAGCGCTGACCGAGGCAGCCGGACTTAAAGACGAATATGTGAGCGCGGAACATGTATTGATTGTTATCGCTGAAGAAAAAGAAGGACAGGCCGGAAAAATTTTACGCAAAGCCGGGATTACCAAAGAAAGCATTTTTCAAGTGCTGGTGGAAATTAGGGGTAACCAGAGAGTTACCGACCCAAATCCGGAAGGCAAATACCAGGCGCTGGAACGCTACGCTAAGGATTTCAATGAACTGGCACGTAAGGGAAAGTTTGACCCGGTAATTGGACGTGATGAAGAGATTCGACGAATCATGCAGGTACTCTCGCGGCGCACAAAAAACAATCCGGTTTTAATAGGTGAACCGGGAGTTGGTAAAACCGCTATCGTCGAGGGATTAGCGCAGCGTATAGTCAACGGCGACGTTCCCGAAAACTTGAAGGGTAAAAGAGTTATAGGCCTGGACATAGGCGCTTTGATTGCGGGAGCAAAATATCGCGGTGAATTTGAAGAGAGGCTCAAGGCAGTTTTAAAAGAGGTGACCAGCTCCGCTGGTGAAATTATTCTCTTCATCGACGAAATCCATACTGTTGTTGGCGCGGGAGCTGCCGAAGGCTCGGTCGATGCCTCCAACATGTTAAAGCCCGCCCTCGCCCGTGGTGAATTGCGTTGTGTGGGTGCCACAACTATCAATGAATACCGCAAATATATTGAAAAAGACGCGGCGCTGGAAAGACGCTTCCAGCCCATCATCGTTAAAGAACCGACCGTGGAAGATACCATCGCTATCCTGCGCGGTTTAAAGGAACGCTATGAAGTTCACCATGGCGTTCGGATCAAAGATTCCGCCATTATTGCCGCGGCGACTCTTTCCAACCGCTATATTTCCGACCGTTTTCTTCCCGATAAGGCCGTGGATTTAATTGACGAAGCGGCATCACGTTTAAGAATAGAGTTAGACAGCATGCCGGCGGAAATAGACACTATTAACCGAAAAATAATTCAACTGGAAATTGAGCGTCAATCGCTGAAAAAAGAAACGGATAAAACATCCAAAGAAAGACGCAATAAGCTCGAAGGCGAATTGGCTGATCTTAAATCTAACATGGATCAGATGAAGATACATTGGTCCAGTGAAAAAGATATCATCAAAAAAATCCAGCATACCAAAAGCCGGATGGAAAATTTAAAAACAGAAGAAGCCAATGCTCAGCGTGAAGGCAACCTCGCCCTGGCAGCGGAAATACGTTACGGCAAGCTTGTGGCTTTGGATAAAGAATTACAGGAAGATCAAATCAAGCTTTTGGAAATTCAAGAAAGCAAAAAAATGCTCAAAGAGGAAGTTGACGCGGAAGATGTGGCCGAAGTTGTATCCAACTGGACGGGGATTCCGCTTTCTCGAATGATGGAAAGCGATGTGCAAAAACTTATTCACATGGATGAAAGACTGAAAATACGAGTGATTGGGCAGGATGAAGGCGTCGGGGCTGTTTCGTCCGCCCTGCGCCGCGCTCGTTCCGGCCTGCAGGATCCCAACCGCCCCATCGGTTCATTCATTTTCCTGGGACCAACCGGTGTGGGTAAAACCGAACTTGCCCGGGCGCTGGCGGAATTTATGTTTGATAACGACCAGGCAATGGTGCGTATAGATATGTCGGAATACATGGAAAAATACGCCATCGCTCGTTTGATTGGTGCTCCTCCGGGTTATGTAGGTTATGATGAAGGAGGATATTTGACCGATGCCGTCCGGCGTAAACCCTATTGCGTCCTGCTTTTTGATGAAATAGAAAAAGCTCATCCGGATGTTTTTAATATCCTGCTGCAAATACTCGATGACGGTCGTCTGACAGATGGTCATAGCCGCACTGTTGATTTCAAAAACACAATTGTAATTATGACATCAAATGTTGGCAGTCAATGGATTACAGATGAGTCATTAGACGCGCGTGAAAAACAAGATCGCGCCATGGAAGCACTGAGAGCCACTTTTAAGCCGGAGTTCTTAAACCGGATTGATGATATCATTATGTTCAGAGCGCTGACCCTGGAAGATATCAATTCCATTATTGATATTCAATTGTCGCTCATTGGAAAGAGACTTCAAGACAGAAAACTGAGCATCGAATTGACAGACGCAGCAAAAAAATATATAGCCAAAGAGAGTTATAGCCCTGTTTACGGCGCTCGTCCGCTGAAGAGATCGCTGCAAAAAATTATTCTGGACCCGCTGGCGCTCGAAATTCTCGCCGGAAAATTTGTCGAGGGTGATCACATTCTAATCAGTTTGTCCAAAGAAGGTGAAATAACCCTAACCAAATAGCCACGGAGGCATAAAATGGGAAACACTGTAAAAACCGCTCTTTTACTGGGAGCGTTGACCGGCCTTTTAATGCTTGTAGGCGGACTGATTGGCGGAAAGGGAGGCGTCTATATCGCTTTTATTTTTGCCGTAATCTTAAATTTCGGCAGTTACTGGTTTTCCGATAAAATCGTACTGAAAATGTATAAGGCGCAGGAAGTATCGGAGAGTTCAGTACCCGATCTTTATAATATCGTACGTAATCTGGCACTGAAAGCCAGTTTACCAATGCCGCGGGTTTTCATTATCCCTGAAGAAGCGCCTAATGCCTTCGCCACCGGACGAAATGAAAAACATGCGGTTGTCGCCGTAACCGAAGGAATAATGAGGATTCTGAAAAAGGAAGAACTGGAGGGCGTTATTGCTCATGAGCTTTCTCACATTAAAAATAAAGATATGTTGATCAGTTCCATGGCCGCAACAATAGCGGGCGCAATCAGTATGCTTGCTACGATGGCCCAATGGGCGGCTATTTTTGGCGGAGGTCGCAGCGGTGATGATGACAATGGCGGTGGTATTATCGGCTTGATCGCTATGGCAATTTTTGCTCCACTTGCTGCGGCAGTCATACAGATGGCCATCTCCCGTTCACGCGAATATTTGGCTGATGCCGGAGGCGCGAGTATTACAAAAAATCCTTATGGACTTGCCAGTGCTCTGGAAAAACTTACCAAGGCCTCACAAGCAATTCCTATGGATGCCAAACCGTCCACCGCTCATTTGTTCATCGTCAATCCATTGTCAGGAAAAGCTTTTATGAATCTTTTCAGCACGCATCCGCCACTCGAGGAGAGAATAGCCCGTTTAAGAAGCATGAAACCATATTAGAAAAAAACTTCGAAAGATAGTTCAGGGAGGAGCATTACAATGGAAGAAGATAAAAAAGGTTCGGGATTTGTTGTTAAAGATAAACGTCTTTTTGCAGAATCAGGCGAAGTAAAATCTTCTGAAGATCAAGCTACTCCTGCCGCGGAAGGACCTAAACCTATATCACCGAAAGCGGCACAATCCGGTAAAGAAAAAGAGCCTGATTATCCGCCAATCAATTTTACCAATTTTGTTTTGTCACTGAGCACTTCTGCCCTCTTTCATTTTGGAGATTTTCCAGATCAGGAAGGCGGCAAAACAGAAAAAAACCTGCCTGCCGCAAAGCAAACTATTGATATTCTCGATATGCTCAATGAAAGAACCAAAGGGAATCTCAACGAAAATGAAAATCAGTTAATTCAAGGCGTGCTTTACGAACTGAAATTACGATACGTTAAAGAAAAGGCATGAAATGCTTTTTAAGGCTCCGGCAAAAATTAACCTCTTCTTGAGAGTTCTGCGGAAGCGCGCGGATAATTATCACGATATTGCTTCCCTCATGCAAAAAATAACCCTTTACGATGAGTTGAACTTTTCGCTTCGCCCTCAGGGAATTGTTCTTAATTGCCCCGATAGTGGTTTGCCAAATACTCCGGACAATCTTGTCTTTCGCGCAGCCCAGGCTATCTTTAATTACGTCAAATATCCTTCCGGCATCGAAATTACTCTTACCAAAAAGATCCCGCAGGCTGCCGGTCTCGGCGGCGGCAGTTCTGACGCCGCGACAACTTTAATGGCAATAAATGAGATATGCTCACTTAATTTAAATAAAACCCAACTGATGAAACTCGGGACAAAACTCGGTGCCGATGTCCCCTTCTTCATTTTCAGCAATGCGGCGCTGGCTTGTGGTATTGGCGACAAATTAACGGACTGGCAAAATTTACCAAAGCTCAATCTGGTCTTGATCAATCCCGGTTTTCCGCTTTCGACAAAAATGGTTTACGAAAATCTTAATTTAAGATTGACAAGGAAAAAAATTAATTATAGCATTCCGCCGGTTTTTACACTGCGTGATATAATATCGGATTTGCATAATGATTTAGAAGCAATATCGCTTAAAATGCATCCGGAATTACATGATTTAAAGCAAATTTTGCTTTTTCATGGAGCGCTTGGCGCCCTAATGTCAGGAAGCGGCCCCACACTCTTTGGAATTTTTAACGACGAAAATTCGGCAAAAAAAGCATTGGATTCCATAAAAAAAGAAGTTCCCGGCCAATATGCAGTTTTCTTTGCCCAGTCGTTATAACTTCTGTGTTTTTAGACGTAAGTAAATTGGATAGGTTATTAAACAAAATGGGGCGTCGTCAAGCGGTAAGACACAGGACTTTGGTTCCTGCATTCGGAGGTTCGAATCCTCCCGCCCCAGCCAAATAAATTATCGGGAGAAAATTAAAATGCTAGAGAAGATCAGGCTTTTTTCCGGCAATGCTAATATTGCCCTGGCTAGGAAAATTTGTGAAAATCTTGGCGTGGCGTTAGGCCAAGCTAATGTATCAACTTTCAGTGATGGTGAAACGCGCGTCGAGATAAACGAAAATGTTCGTGGCATGGATGTTTTTATTATACAGTCCACTTGCTCACCGGTAAACGTAACCCTGATGGAACTTCTGATCATGATTGACGCCATGAAACGAGCTTCCGCCGAACGGATTACCGCTGTGGTTCCCTATTATGGTTATGGCCGTCAAGACAGGAAAGTAGCCCCGCGAGCGCCAATTTCAGCAAAATTAGTGGCTGATCTCATTACCACTGCCGGAGCCAACCGTGTCCTTTCCATAGACCTGCATGCCGGTCAAATTCAAGGTTTCTTCAATATCCCCGTGGATAATCTTTTTGCCACGAAAGTTTTACTGGAATATATGAAAAAAACTTACCAGGATAATACCGTTGTTGTTTCACCAGATACCGGAGGTGTTGAACGGGCAAGAGCATTCGGAAAAAGGTTGGGTGCAAGCCTTGCCATTATCGACAAAAGAAGAGAAGGCCCAAATGAAGCACAGGTAATGAATATCATTGGTAATGTTGAAGGAAAAAGAGTTATTATTCTTGATGACATGATCGATACAGCCGGAACAGTTCTGCAGGGCGTCAACGCCCTCAAAGAAGCGGGAGCACTGGAGGTTTCTGTTTGTTGCACGCATCCGGTCTTGTCCGGTCCGGCAATTGAGCGTATTGAATCAGCTCAAATCAAAGAAGTTATCATCACCGATACAATTCCGCTTAGCGATACTGCGGCTAAATGCAAAAAAATTAAAGTTTTATCTGTATCCGGACTTTTAAGTGAAGCCGTACGCCGAATTTACTATAACGATTCTGTAAGCTCATTGTTTATATAATAGAAAGCTTTCTTTGAGTTCCTATTAGTGTTTGCAGCACCATAAAATTATGACTTTAAATCAAAAAAACCCTTTTATAAATCAATAAAATGGCTAAAGTTACTATACTGGCGGTCATTTTTTATATTTTATTAAAAATCTCTTGAAATTATCATGATTAAAGTATAGAAGCCCTAATCAGCTTCGTCATATTATTTCTACATTTATAATAACTACTGACGAAAAAATTCGATTATTATATGTAATTTATATAGGAGGCAATAAATGGAGATCACTGAGTTAGCGGCGCAAGTCCGTAAAGAACATAAAAAAGGACCAGCCCGCCGTTTACGGCAACAAGGATTTGTACCGGCTATTTTTTACGGCCGATCAGCAGAAAATATATTATTAGCTGTAAATAACAAAGAACTGCTTAAACTGCATAAAGACAAAAAAGATCATTCTTTTATCAAACTTCTTATTGATGATGGAGGCAACAAAAAGATAGAAAAACTTTCGTTAATCAAGGAATTGCAGGTTCAACCTTTAACCGGAAAATTCTATCATGCTGATTTCTATGAAGTAGATATGAAGCACAAACTCACCCTTGATGTGTTATTACGTTTCATCGGAAAAGCTATCGGAGTGGAAAATGGCGGAGAATTACAGCATATTAAACGTGAAGTAAAGATCTCCTGTCTGCCGGCAAATCTTCCCGATCATATCGACGTAGATGTAAGCGCGCTTGATATTGGTGATTCTATTAAAGTAAAGGAATTGAAACTTCCCGAAGGAATAACAGTTCTTGATCCTCCTGATGCAGCGGTAGCAGCGGTAGCTGTAATTAAGATTGCCAAGGCCACGCCTGAAGAAGAGGCAGCAGCGGCAGCAAAGGCGGCAGCGGCGGAGGAAGCGGAAGCGGCAACGGCAACGGCGGCGACACCGGCAACAGCAGAAAAGCCTGAAAAAGAAAAAGGGAAAGAAAAAGGAAAATAAGACTCTACAATAACCAGGCGAGAGAAAATGTTTCCCTCTATTCTAGCAAAAATATTTCGCGGAAGTACAAAAGAGAGGGAGCAGGCGATGTACTTGATTGTTGGTTTGGGAAATCCGGGAAATCGCTATCAGGCCACACGACATAACATCGGGTTTATGGTTTTGGAAAAACTGGCTGCTAAACTCGAGTTAGATTTAAGTCAAAAGAGCTTTAATGCTTTATGGGGCAAAGGCAAGATCGGTTCGGAGAATGTAATTTTAGCCATGCCTCAAACATTCATGAATTTGAGTGGTAATTCTGTAAGGCAGTTGCATGCGTTCTTTAAAACGGATCTCAGTAATCTGGTAGTGATCCACGATGACCTTGATTTGTCTTTCGGGTCGGTTCGACTGAAAACAGGTGGAGGAAATGCCGGGCATAAAGGTTTGGCATCCATTGAGGAGAACTTGGGTTCTTCCGAATTTATGCGGATAAGATTAGGTATTGGAAAACCTAGTGATAAATCCCGCATTGAAGGTTATGTGTTGGAATCTTTTGGAAAAGAAGAACTCAGCGTTTTGCCGGAAATTATTCAGTGGGCAGCCGACGCTGCAACTGAGATTGTTTCATCAGGCATGCAAACGGCCATCGGTAATTACCAAACAAAAAATATAAGTAATATTTTAAAAAAGGAGGATTAATGATGTTAAAGAATCAACGAAGTATCTGGACATTTTTACTAAGCGGTTTAATTATGCTATTGCTTGTCGGAACCGCTTTTGCAGGTGAGGCAGATATCAAACTGCCGGATGTTTTATCTGTTGCATTTTTTGGCGGCAAACTGACAGGCATGATGATTTTAAATATCGGGCTTGTTATCTGTGTCATCGGTATGATTTTTGGTGTTATTCAATACAAGCAAACAAAAAATCTACCGGCACACAAATCCATGCTGGATGTTTCTCAAACCATTTGGGAAACCTGCAAAACTTATCTTTTCCAGCAAGGTAAATTCCTCGTCGCTTTGTGGATCCTGATCGCCGCTTGTATGATTTATTATTTTTTCGTTTTACAAGGAAAAGTAGTATCAGACATCATTATCATTTTGGTCTGTTCGATTGTGGGTATTCTGGGTTCTTATGCTGTGGCCTGGTTCGGAATTCGCATTAACACCGTCGCCAATTCCCGCGCTGCCTTTGCCTCACTGAGTGGCGATCCTTTAAACATCGTCAACATCTGTCTGCGTTCCGGCATGAGCGTTGGACTTCTCCTGGTCAGCATTGAATTGTTCTTCATGATCATCATTTTGGCTTACATTCCAAAAGAATTGGCTGGTCCCTGCTTCATCGGTTTTGCTATCGGTGAATCTCTGGGAGCATCCGCTTTGCGTATTTGTGGTGGTATTTTTACCAAGATTGCCGACATCGGTTCCGACTTGATGAAAATTGTTTTCCATCTTCCGGAAGACGATCCGAAAAACCCCGGTGTTATTGCCGACTGTACCGGTGATAATGCTGGTGACAGCGTTGGTCCTACCGCTGACGGTTTTGAAACCTACGGTGTTACAGGTGTTGCACTGATTGCCTTTTTGGCTCTGGCACTGGCCAGCAATCCTGCAATGGGCGGCAAATTGATTGTCTGGATTTTTGCCATGAGAATCCTCATGATCCTGACATCGCTTGTTTCATACTTTATTAATGATGTTATCAGCAAAATCGCTTTTGCAGGCAAGAAAGATTTTAACTTTGAACATCCCCTCACTTATCTGGTCTGGATCACTTCCGCCGTTTCCATCGCAGTCACCTTTGGTGCTAGTTATTTACTGCTGAGCGACCTGACCGATCAATATCAGGGGCTGTGGTGGGCATTGGCTATCATCATCAGTTGCGGTACCATCGCCGGTGCGTTGATTCCGGAATTTACAAAAATATTCACCAGCACATCTTCCCGTCACTGTGAGGAAGTTGTCAACGCTTCCCGTCAGGGTGGTGCTTCCTTGAACATCCTGTCCGGTCTGGTTGCCGGTAACTTCGCCGCTTTCTGGTTAGGTTTGGTTATCGCATTTTTGATGTTCATTGCCTATATGGTATCGAAAAATGCAGCCATTATGGCTTTGATGCCTCCGGCCTTTACATTTGCAGCGCCGGTGTTTGCCTTCGGTCTGGTTGCTTTCGGTTTCCTGGGCATGGGCCCTGTGACCATCGCGGTGGACAGCTTTGGTCCTGTTTCGGACAACGCTCAATCGATTTACGAACTGTCGATGATTGAATCGCGTTCCGATGCGAAAGCTGTTGTAAAAAAAGAATACGGCCTTACCCCTGATTTTGAGCAGGCCAAGCACTTTCTGGAATCTGCTGACGGGGCGGGGAACACCTTTAAAGCGACAGCCAAGCCCGTGTTGATTGGAACCGCCGTTGTCGGCGCCACCACCATGGTTTTTGGTATCATCATTCTGCTCGAAGGACTCTTCGGCAATGTTGTCTCTAAGCTTTCGCTGGTTCAGCCGGATGTAATTCTGGGCTTGATTATGGGCGGCGCGGTCATTTACTGGTTTACCGGTGCGTCCATCCAGGCTGTAACAACAGGCGCGTATCAGGCCGTTGTGTTTATTAAAAAGAACATTAATCTGGATAAAAAAGAAGCTTCGATTGAAGACAGTAAAGAAGTCGTCAAGATTTGTACCCAATATGCTCAAAAGGGCATGATCAACATCTTCATCGTAATCTTCTTCATGTGTCTATCGCTGGCCTTCTTTAACCCCTACTTCTTCATCGGTTATCTGATCGGTATTGCCTTCTTCGGTCTATACCAGGCGATCTTTATGGCCAATGCCGGCGGTTGCTGGGATAACGGCAAGAAGATTGTTGAAGTTGATCTGAAGATGAAAAACACGCCGCTGCATGAAGCCAGCGTTGTGGGCGACACCGTCGGCGACCCCTTCAAAGATACATCATCCGTTTCTTTGAACCCGGTTATCAAATTCACAACCTTGTTTGGATTGCTGGCAACGGAAATTGCGGTCACCATGACCAACGTCACTTTGAAGAACGCTCTGTCCGCCATCTTCTTCGTCATTGCTTTGGTTTTCGTTTACCGTTCTTTCTACAGTATGCGAATTTCCAGCGATAAATTAGAAGAGTAAAATTTTCAATTAATAATTGACAACGAAAAGCGCCCCAAAGTTTCGGGGCGCTTTTTTAGTGAGACTCGAATTCCATAATCGAAGTGTAATGGAATTCGTTAGTCGAACTATCCCGTTGAAAGCGGGGTTAATGACACCATGTTCCTAAGCGAAGTGCACTGATATTTGGGCGGAGCGTGGCGAGATTGATACTCAACATCCCGAGCTATACTTGCCACGGCAAGCAGTTTCTAATTAAGTATTATCTCAATTATCGTTAACACCTACAAGTCAATAACTTTGGGCTAAAACTTTATGTGAATATTACCACTTGAAGTGTGGTTAAAACTATGCCTCCGAACAAACCCTGTTTTTCCCGTTCTTCTTCGCTTGGTACATAAGTTGGTCAACCCGATGAACGAAAGTCTTCATGTCTTCCTGAGGCTTGTACTGTGCAAGCCCGATGCTCACCGTCAAATGGATTTCCTGACAAGGTGCCGGAGAGAAATTCTCCTTCTTGAATTCCGTCCTGATTCTTTCCGCCGTAACGGCACCATCCTCGCTTGTTGTCATGGGCAGGAGGATGGTGAATTCTTCGCCGCCATAACGATAAGCTAGATCCGTTTCGCGCAGACATCTTTTAACCACCTGGCCAAGTCGCCGTAAGACATGGTCTCCCTCGATATGGCCGTAAGTGTCGTTGAATGCCTTGAAATTATCGATATCCATCAGAAGGAGCGTTAAAGGTTGTTCATAGCGGTTCGACCGCTCTAATTCGATTTTAAGCTGAAAGTAAAAATGCCGGGAATTATAGAGCTGTGTTAGATCATCGACGATACTTAGTTCACGGTATCTTTCTTCGCTTTCCTGCAGTGCCTTCTCCGCCTGCTTGCGCGCGGTGACGTCCTGAACGAGGACTTGGTATCCGCCACCACTGGCAAGCGGCTGAATCACCAAGTCCAACTCGATAATGCCGCGCTTTGTAGTCGGATAGAGCGCCAGTTCACGAACCTTCTCAAAATCAAAAGATGCATTGTACTTGATGGTTTCACCGCGATTGATCATTGCCTTGTGATCATCGCTGATATTAGGGTCGGAGAAAAGGTCGAAGCCCTTGATCGGATCTTCGGATGCAAGACCAAAGATTTCTAGGGTGGCCGAGTTGGCGCGTAGAAGGCGGCCGGACATGTCATAAATCTCAATCCCGATCGGCGACGATGCGTAGAGCATCCGAAAACTCTCCTCGCTATCGCGCAGTTCCTGATCTACCCGCTTGCGCTCGGTTATGTCTATGGCAAAACCAATTATTCCGATAATGCGCCCTTCTTTATCTCTATATGGTATCTTATCGGTTTGAACCCACCTTGTGCCAGTTGCTGTATCTATTGGTTCGATGATACCGATCTTGGGTTTACCCGATGCGATAACATCCTTATCGTCTTCCCAATAGCTCGTTGCCTGATTGGGGTAAATTTCAAAGACTGTTTTTCCTTCCATTGCTTCTCTTGGTAGGCCTGTTGCCTCGGCAAGCACTTTGTTGACGCGAAGAAACCTGTTTTTACTGTCCTTGTAAAAGATCATAATGGGAGAAGAGTCTAGAATTATCTCCATCTCTTCCTGATTTTTATGCAAATCATAAAAAAGGAGGCTGTAAGGATTTTCCAAACCGGTAGCGATAATAGCTCTATAAATTAAATAGAATGAAAATATTTTAAAGAAATGACCGATCAGATTCGATAAGCCATAGACGCTGATATAAAAGGTGAAGGCAAGTTCCGAAACTATTGTGCAGAAAATCGACCAAGCGATAAGTCGCAGGATTTTTGGATCAAACTTTTCGCGGTGGCGGTATAGCAAAATAAAAGAACTTATCAGGATAAAGCAAATGATATATTCACTGGCAACTTTGAATGGGGTCAGCCCCTTTCCTTCTATAAAGCAATCGGGAAAAAGCGTGCCGGAAAAAACAGCTGCCAGTAGCAGCAGTGTTGCGGAAAGATAAAAACCAAAAACGGCAGAAGTGCGTAGTTTTCGATCTATAAACCATGGAGCAACAAGGAGAGATATGCTTTGAAGGTAACGGGCGATGATCCATAGTTGCGTCGGCAAATTGGCATCGAACCCAATAAAAACCCCCATCCCCTTGTAGGCTAGGGTGTGAACAAAATCAATAATACCGGCAAACAAAAAGGCGATACTGATGAACAGCACATAGTTGTTTTTTGTCAAGTGACGGGTGTTCCAGGCAATCATGAAGAGGCAGATGGCAATAACGATGGAGAAACTTTCTGCAACAATATGAAATAGAATATAGCTATATAAACTCGTAAGATAAAGTCCAACAAATAGCAGAGGCATAAAGATCAAAGTCAAGAAATGTTTTGTGATTATTGATCGAAATGACATAGTCACATTACCTTTTAAAGTATAATATGCTTTTTAATGTTGATTATCCTATAAATTATTCTACCATTATAAAATTACTATGTATCAAGATGGAATGTCAAATGAAATATAAGGCCATTAGATACTGTTTACCATTTGAAATCAGCAACTTTTCCCGACTATCCCTGATTGCTGATAACGGTGAAGGAGTGATTAAGTTTCATCTTGATATAAGGTGTCATCGATTCGCCCCGCAGATATTCATCTGCTGGATAATTCGACCTACAAGTTTCAGTCGCAGATGACCTTCAGTTTATGCACTTTGTTTCTGAAAGTTGGGTCTCATTAACTAACAGATTTCAGCGCGCTACGCTTCTGAAATCTGAGTCTCATTGATAATGCTCTCCAGGATTCTTCCAGCCGACGAAACATACAGCGGACATTGTTTGTCAAACACTCCGGCTTCCCTCGCCTTTTTTAATTCCTCTGGATTTTTCATATCATAAGGAATTAGTTCTTTGCATAAGATACTTTTATTTTCCTCCCTAAACTTTTCTAATAATTCATTTGTTTTATTATAGGCTATTTCTTTAGCTTGGAAATTGGCCGGGTCGGTTGTGCCGAATTTCATTCCGATGATTAATGCCGCACCGGAGACTGCTCCGCAAATGTGTCCATTTCTCCCCACGCCACCTCCCAAAGCTGATGCCATTCTTACTGCATCTTCTTCCTTCATGCCAACTTCGCTTGCATATGCTTTGATAATCGATTGAGTACAATTAAACCCTTTCCTCATATACTCGGAAGCTATCTCAGATTTATTCATCTGCGTATCCTTTCTTGCGATTAATTGGAAATTACAGGTACGCTGTTCATTCAGATGTTAAATGCTCTTTTTGTTTTTTCGCAAGACCAGCTTTATCGCGATATAGGGAAATAAAAAGAATGTAAGGACGCAAATCTTCATGAAGGCTATGCCGTAATAGCACACCAAATCGTATTCGTGTTTACTTACCTTGAACCATTGTGAATTTAAATTATAACCCCAGTCTCCCCCGACCCAATAGAAAACAAACCATATAAGCAGCAACGCGTAAGAAATAAAGAAACAACGGATAAAAATACCAGCTAAATTTTCCAGCAAATATTTTTGTTCATCTTTATTCATAAATATCCTCCTGATCAATTGGGTTTTGTTTGCCTATTGGCCTTTACTTCAAAACATTCTTAAGAACGTCAAATAGAAATATCCCTTTTTCATCCTGTTTTCTACTTAATTTTATCAACACTCGCGGTAGGTATTTTCACCTCGACTAGATGTTCCTGATGATCATTAATCAGCTGAATCGTTCTGTCTTGTCTCACAAAACCATCCATTTTTACGCTGGCCGCTTCAACTTGTTCATTTGTCTGCCGCACCGTGATTTGGTAACTGGTCTCTTGAAACAAGTAAGTAATTTTGAATTCTTTCCAATCCGCGGGCAGGCACGGATTAAAAGTCATTTTATCAATGTTAATCGAAATTCCTAAAAGTGATTCCAGAATAAGACGGTACATCCAGGCAGAAGAACCGGTAAACCATGTCCAGCCTCCACGACCTATATGCGGAAAGACAGCATAAACATCGGAAGCAACTACATAGGGCTCAACTTTATAAATATCCACCTCCTCGGGAGATCTCGCGTGATTTATCGGGTTTATTATAGACAAGAGATCCCAGAGGCGCTGATTATCGCGTAACGCGGCAAAGGCCATAGCCGCCCAGATTGCCGCATGAGTGTACTGACCGCCATTTTCTCTCACACCGGGCACATAACCTTTAATGTAACCAGGTTCCATATTAGACTTATCAAAGGGCGGGTCAAGCAACTGGATGAGTTTTTTATCCCGGTGAACCAGATGCTTATCTAAGGATGCCATCGCAAGCCTTGCGCGCTCAGGATCAGCTGCCCCTGACAGAACAGACCAGCTTTGGGCAATCGAATCAATCCGGCATTCCGTATTAGTTGCCGAGCCTAACACTGATCCGTCATCGAAATACGCGCGGCGGTACCAGTCGCCATCCCAGCCATCACGCTCAATGCTTCTTTGTAATTGAACTGCTTCTTTTTTGCATAACTCGGCAAAAGACATGTCGCTTTTGACACGGGCAATTTCAGAGAACTTCATAAGCACTTCATAAAGGAAAAAGCCCATCCATACACTTTCACCCCTGCCCTCTTCTCCCACCTGATTCATACCGTCATTCCAGTCGCCTGAACCCATAAGCGGCAGGCTATGACTGCCAAATCTCAGTCCCCTTTTAATGGCTCGTACGCAATGTTCATACAAGCTTGCTGCTTCATCAGCTATACCCGGCAGATCGTAATAGGAATCTTCCTGGGCGCGTACCTGACGACCCTCAATAAATTTGATTATTTCATTCAAAATACTCAAATCACCGGTAATGTTAATATAGCGGCTCACGGTTAAAGGCAGCCACAGATAATCATCAGAACATTGTGTGCGCACACCTCTTCCGGAAGGCGGATGCCACCAATGCTGGACATCTCCATCCTGAAATTGACGGCTCGCACATAAAAGCAGATGTGAACGGACAAGAGCCGGTTGGGCATAAACAAGCGCCATTGTATCCTGTAACTGGTCACGGAAACCGAAGGCGCCGCCGGACTGGTAATAACCGTTACGAGCCCAAAGACGGCATGAAAGCGTTTGGTATAACAGCCAGCCATTGGCAAGCACATTTAGAGACCTATCCGGAGTTTCTATCTGTATAGTTCCCAGTGTCTGCTTCCAGCTTTTATGCACTCCCGTAAGAACGCTTTGCGCTATTGTTGATCCTTTAAAGCTTTTGACCGTTTTACTGGCATCATCGGCGCCCCTTCTTCCGGTAACGCCAAGCCTGAAGATTGTTTCGTGTTCCTGTCCATGATCCAATTCAAATCTCACTTGAATGGCGGCGCAGGGATCAAGGGCCGCGCCAACCTTGCCGGAGAGCTGTGCCCGCGTCATCGCCGCCGGATTGGATAGTTCACCATTGCGCCCGAGAAACTCAGTTCTATCTCCAGTAAGCATTCGATTTATATCGTCAACATCAAAGAAAACTACCCGGTCGGCAAATTCCGTATTGTATGAATTCCGCGCGAAAATCGCCCCGCTTCCCGTATCCACTTCGGTTGTAACATGCATCATCGTTTTTTGGCGCAAGTCACCAAGCACCCACTCCACATAACCTGTTACCGATAGAATGCGCGAACGGACTGACTCATTACGCAACTTCAACACTGAAAACTTTATCGACGCGTCTATGGACACATAAATCCACAACTCGGATCGAATTCCCTCTTCGATATGTTCAAAAACACTATAACCAAAACCGTGCCTGCTGATATATGGCTTTGCCGAACGGCAGGGAAGTGGCGTAGGAGACCAGAAATGTCCGGTTTCTTCATCACGGATATAAAAGGCTTCGCCGCTCACATCACTCACCGGATCGTTGTTCCAGGGTGTAAGGCGGAACTCATGGGCATTCTCACTCCAGGTTGAAGCAGAACCACTCTCTGAAATTACTGATCCGAAGTGAGGATTAGCCAATACATTAACCCATGGTGCAGGCGTCACACTTCCGGGTTTTGTCGTGATGACATATTCACGCCCGTCGGCTGTAAATCCGCCCAGCCCGTTTTCGAATATCAAATCGGGGGTGGCAATTTCCTTTGTCTTCCGGATTCCGGCATGTTGAGACCGCGTCGGTTTGAAACGAGGAATAACTGCTTCGATAAGCGAATGGCTGTTTATTTGTTCCACCAGAGTTCCCCGTGTATCCTTGATTATTACACGAGCAACAGTTTGCAGAAGAATCCTGTCTTCATTGGATATCTGATCACCCGGCCTGACAAATATGCCGCCCGGTTTGTCAATTACTTTTGCTTCCGTTCCCGATGTAATCAAGTCCTTTATCTGGTCGTGGAGGAATTGTCTGTAGATCGCATTATCTTCATTCCAGATCACCAGATCAACAGACATTCCTTTTAAGCGCCAGTAAGCATGTGCTTGTTCGAGCTGACGCACAAGTTCAATATTCGCGTGGTCACCGATCTGGAGCAGGACGATAGGCAAATCTCCGGAAATGGCGTAACCCCATAAACCCGATTGCCCGCGACTGTTTCTGAGAATAATCTTCGGATCAACGCGTAGAGATGAATTGCTGTAAATTATAAAACCAGCCAGACGCCCGTAAATCTGGGCGTCAACTTCTGTGGCATTGATTTGCCGCAAGACTACCTGGCTGTGGGTTTGCGCCAGATCAAAAACACGATCGGCAAGACGGCGATCAGTATATTTTTCGGCAAGGTTAAGCGATTTATCCCTTGTATCACCGATACCGGAAACAATGTCAATCGTCACCGACTCTCCCGCCTCCAACTGAACGCGGCAACGGATAGCAACAATGGGATCCAGAACGGAACCTTCAGTATCCGAAAGCGTTTCTGAAATATCGGCAGACCTATTCATAGCCTGTGGATTTGCCGGGGTATTCCCACGACCGATAAACTTTAAGCGATCTGTTTCATAGGACACTTCCCTGCTCTCTGTCCCGTGCAATGCCATCAGGTGAAACATCCAGTGTGAAGGTTCATCCTTTGAACGCGGCCTTCTTGTACAGAGAACCGTCCGGCGATCACGAATGATTTCCGTCTGAACAAAAAGATTGGAAAATGCCGGATGCAGCGCGTCGGCTGCCGGTATCGCCAAAACAACTTCCGCGTAACTGGTTAGCTCTATCTGCCTTGCTTTTCGTGAACGATTTGTGATATGCACTCGTCGCAGTTCAATATCATCCTCCGGAGATACAGCTATCTCTGTGTGCGTATTGATTTCATTATCCCGCCGCCTAAACTCAACCTTGGCGTCAGAGAAAATAGCTTCATATCTTTCCGGCTGTTTTAGCGTTGGTTGATAAGCTGTTGACCAGAACTCTCCACTGACTAAGTCACGAATATAACAGAATGTACCCCAATTATCGCGGGTAGAGTCTTCGCGCCAGCGTGTGAGGGCAATGTCATTCCAGCGGCTATAACCACCGCCCGCGTTGGTAATCATCACATGGTATCTTCCATTGGACAATAATTGCACCCTGGGTACGGGTGTATGGGGAGTTTTAAATATACGCGCCGGAACTCTCTCCTGCTTTGAAGTCTTGCGCAGAATCTTATCCTCGGCAACTTGCCGATAGTAGGCCACAGCTCTGGGAATACGTTCCTGAAGCAGCAGCATCGTCGATTGAAACATCGGATCAGATTCAAAACGTTTCTGCATCGGACAATTCAACAGTAAATAAGCTAAAGACAGTAAACTCATCCCTTGATGATGAGCCATAAATGATTTGACTACAATACTCGTTTTACCACTTGGCATACGGGAAGGGGTGAAATCAATCGCTTCATAGAAACCATAAGGTCCTTCCATACCTTCGTTTGCAAGCCGCTGTAGATTTCGACAGGCCGCATCCGGCTCAACCATCAGCGCCAGTGCCGAAGCATAGGGCGCAATAACCAGATCATCGGAAAGCCCTCGTTTGAGACCTAGTCCCGGAACACCAAAGGCATGATACTGGTAGTTAAGATGAACATCAATTGTGCTGTAACCGGATTCGGAAACACCCCATGGCACACTTCGGTCTTTCCCATATTCTATCTGTCTTTGCACGGCTGCCTTGTAAGTCTGATCAAGCAGAGTATTTTCATAATTGGGCATCACCAGGAGAGGCATCAGATACTCAAACATGGAACCATCCCAGGAAAGCAGAACCGGGTATTTTCCCGGATTAGTCAGCAGGCGTCCCAGGGCAAACCAGTTTTCCTGGGGCAGTTGCCCCTGCGCGATTCCGATGAAACTGCAAAATCTGGCCTCTGAAGCCAGCAGATCATAGTAACTTGCATCCCGACGATGCTCACCTGTACTATAGCCGATCGTCAATAGTTGGCGTCCTTTATCATAAAGGAAGCTGTAATCCATTTCAGCAAAATCGTTTGCCTGTGCTGCCAGTCGGTTGATCGTCTCTATTCTTTCCTCTGCCTTCTGACTTCCTTCCTTAATCATCCGGCGAAAATCAGCATACCACGCAGCTTCTTCGGCAGTTGTATTCATGCTGATTATGTCTTCGAGTCTTTGCCGGAATTCCATTTCGGACATTGCTAATTCCCGCAATGAGGGAATCTTCATCGTTTCAAAAAAATCACTTATCCTGACTGTAGGGTAGGAAAGCGTAATCCATGGCAATATAAAAGTCATTTCATCCAGGGCATCGCCACATTGATTCAGCAGGGCTTTCACCCATCTCAGAATGAAACTCTCCGTGTTGGCGTCAAAGGCGGAAGCAAGATCAATGCAGGACGTTACGATATGACCGAGGCACTGCCGCAATGGCCTTAGCATCATTTCCCCGGGATCTGGTAATGAGACCAGATACTTTTGAAAATCGGCAAGTTGTTTTGGCGCGTTTATTCCCGCAACCTCCCGCAGAACAGTAGCAGTATCGATGATACCTTTGAATAATTGAGATCCCCAAAGTTTTTGATCGGGAAAATCAATAAATCCCAATCGCAATGTCAGTAAGTGACCGCCAAGATTTCCGCTATCCACCGTGGATATGTAATGAGGCGGCAGTATTGCCAGGCTTTGCGTGTCGTACCAATTATAAAAGTGGCCCTTATAGCGTTCCATTTTCCCCATTGTATGGAAGGCATTGGCTGTGCGTTCGATTAATTCACCGGCCGTTATGTAACCGAAATCATAGGCCGATAGATTTGCCAGCAACGACAATCCCATGTTTGTAGGCGATGTGCGATGCGCAATTATGGCAGCAGGATGTTCCTGATAGTTATCAGGTGGCAGCCAATTATCATCAGCGCCTGCGAATGTTTCGAAGAATGCCCATGTTTTGCGGGCAATTTTCCTTAAAAAAATGATTTGCCCTTCTTTAAGTTTTATATCGCCACGAGCAATTGGCCGGCTAACCCACCAGGTAACAGCAGGTGACACAAACCAAAGAACCAGTATGATTAAAGCCGCGCTAAGAGCGGCAGGCCTGGATATCAGCAGGTAAATAAAGAGCATGGTAGAAAGCAGAGGCGCTATCCACATTGCCCGGCAGGAGGCGACAAGGCTATTGCCGCTGCTTGCGCGACCGGAGGCAGGATTCCACTCAAGCAATCGCTTACGCGAAACAAGCATCCTCCAGAGAGTACGAACAATTGCATCGAGACTATAAAAGGATTCATAAGGAAGACAAATGAGCGTGAACAAAGTCTGAAATAATTGCCTTCTGGCCTGACGCAGGGCAGTGGCCAAATGCTGGCTTAGCAGGACATCACCCGGTTTGCGTAACAGATCAAGCAAAATTTCAGCCGCGGAAGGAATGAGGAAAATTCCGATTACCATTACAGTCCACAGCCAAACCGGTGACATGATGGCCCATCCCATAATTAACATCACTGTCAGAGCCGCCGGAACCAGAGAGCGCCGGAGATTATCTAAAATCTTCCACTGAGAAAGCCAGGATATTTTATTTTTTGAATACTTCCCGTCCGGCGCCGGAACTTTCGATCTCAGCCAACTGGCAATTTGCCAATCGCCACGAATCCAGCGATGCCTGCGGCTTACATCCATGCTGTATTTAGACGGATTTTCCTCATATAATTGCACATCGGAGAGCAGGCCCGAACGCGCGTAACAACCTTCGATAAGGTCGTGACTAAGTATTCGGTTTTCCGGAAATCGGCCGCCAAGCGCCTTTTCAAAGGCATCCACATCATAAATACCTTTGCCGATATATGAACCTTCACCAAATACATCCTGGTAGATATTGGAAACAACGCGCGTATATGGATCAATTCCGGTATCACCGCCCCATAATCGCACATATCTTGAGTTGCCATCGCGCGACACACTTTCGGCCACACGTGGTTGAAGAATAGTATAACCGGTACAAACGCGCTGACGTTCTTCATCATAAATCGGACGATTCAGCGGATGCGACATCGCTCCCACAAATTGCTGCGCGGAATCACGGGGAAGTTGAGTATCGGTATCGAGCGTAATGACATACTTCACATTAGATAATATTTCAGTAATACCAACGACAAGAGAGAAACAATCTTTTGCGCCACCGCGAAGAAAGGCATTCAACTCTGATATCTTCCCGCGCTTGCGCTCATAACCCATCCAAATTTGCTCTTCCGGATTAAAGCGGCGCGGACGATGAAAGAGAAAGAAAATTCCTCCTTTTACACCTCTATACTTCTCATTTAGTTCTTCAATCCCCTTCTGCGCCAAATTTAATAGTTCATCATCACCGAGAGTCGTTTCCTCATAAGCATCACGAAAATCGGTAAGCAAGCCAAAGTGTAAGTTATTATCCCGATTTGCTAAAAATCTGATCTCCAGAAATTCGACCAGATCCGCAACATTTTGAACACTTGTCAGCATTGTCGGAATTATCACCAAAGTGCTGAATTCCGGTGGAATTTCCAGAGAAAAGTCCATCCGCGGCAGAGGATGCGGATGCGCCAAAAGCGTTGAGAGCCAGTTTGCCAGCGCAACAGCCAGACTGCTTGCGCCCAGAATAAAAATAATAGCAACAGGAAGAAGTATCCAACCATTAAGACTATCGCTTTTAACTTTCAGCAGTAAGCCAAAAGCAGTGACTGATGTGATCAGCATTATTGTCCCCAGATAGAGCAACAATGGAAATCTGCCTAAAAGGCGACGGAAGAAAACAAGGACAGGCACGCGCATCTGAGCCCTATTTTCGAGTTCGGGCAATCCCTTGTCAATCAGATAAAAACCAACATGTGTCGCCCGATCACCATGGCTATGCTTTAAGAATCCTTCTTTGGATAAATCGATTGCCAGGCGTGTCACATCACTTTCGGATAGAAGGCTGTTCTTTGCTATTTGTTCAACGACATGCCGATAACGATCCCGTGTCGCAAAATCCATTTTGATGTAAGTATCACTGGGATCTTCACGCAGTATCTGTTCGACAACGCTGATGGTCTCAACAAATTCACGCCAGTTCATCGCCGTCAGAAACCGGAGGCTGCCGATGCTGTTGCTAACCGATACCTGGTCGGCGGCCTGTTTCTGATTCTCGGAGCGAACAAGCTGTTCCGTTGTCAAGTGAGATTCAGCAAGCCTTTGTTCAATCCAGGTTACAGGCAGTGCCAATGCCGGAATCTGCCCTTGCATCCGGCGCGCAAATTCCGCGACAAATGTACTTGTCATCGATTGATCGGAACGTGACATATCAGCGATTACCAAAACGAGGTTTTTTGGGTCTTTCCGGGCAATATCGGCCATCTGGTCAGCCCAATAATCGGCTCGCGTCCTGTCGGCAATAGCGGCAATAATTAGCGTTCCAATACGCCTCAGATTTTCGATCAGCGCCAGACGCAGCATAATAGGAATTGCCCATAACTCGCCCATTTTCAGATTTGTAATCGTTTGGTAGGCCGTAATAAAACTAATAAGGCTTTCCAGATCCACAAGTCCATCGCCATGGGAGATCGTCTCCAGGGCGATATCATATACCCGGGGGAGTCCTGCCGATGGCCCGTTTTGCAGGCGTGGCAATCCACGGCTATAGCCTTTAGACAAGTGTCTTTTAGCCATGCGAATATGTTCTTCAATTAAATAGAAGTTATCAAGAAGCCACTCTTCGGCAGGTGCCAGCGTATTGTTATCTTGAGCCACAGATGTCAGCTTGTTGCGTGTTTCAATCAGCACATTTTCATTTTCATGAAGCCGTACCAAAAGACGTTCAGCAGCTTTTTGTGTCGTCAACTTATGTAGGCTTGCCAGTGTCTTACCATGCTGCTTCATCTGATCGGAACTGAGTAATTCCGAGCGCAGGGGTAATTCATCGTAGGAAAGCTTCTTTCTGAAAGGGCCTCCGAGGGTATGCAACTTCAAGTTCAACAATGGCTCTTCTAAAATTGTCTTGTCGATTAGCTTCAATTTTGTGTCTCCTAAAATATAGGACAAGCCGGATCTATAGCCAGTAATTGTACACTCACCGGATGTGAATTATTAGTTACTGCTTACCTTCTGTAACTGAACCTTAAGAAACGGAACATATTGAGAAAAGAAATACGTGGTGGAACCAAAAATGTCTTATAAATATTAATTATTTATTATATTAAACCATTACAAAATTCAATGTTAATGTTACGGAATAATTCCAGCGGATTTATTTGACAAACCAGAAAAGACGATAAGCAGAATAGCTTTTTCTCAATATTTTGAGCATGTATTTTCCGATTAGTAGTTGATTTTATAAAAGCTGAATATTAATGCGTATCAAGTCCAATTTGTAAAAATATATTTTTAAAGATTTTTTTGTGAAATATTACGCTTTATTATATTCTGAAAAAATCATGGAAAATGTTGCGCGTCCTTGAGTCGCAGATCGTAGATCAGTGGAATAACCGAACATGGCTTTAAGAGGAACTTTGGCTTTAATTTCGCTTATCGGACCTTTGGGATTAACGGCTTGAATCTCGCCTTTGCGGGAGTTGATATCACCGATGACTTCTCCAACAAATTCACCCGGTGTAATAATATCAACCAGCATAATCGGCTCCAACATAACCGGATCAGCTTGATTACAGCCATCACGAAAAGCAGTAGCTGCTGCTATTTTGTAACCTTGGGCCGAAGATTCGCCTTCCCTAAAAGATCCGCCGGATATCTTCACGCCGATATCTGTTACAGGATAGCTATTGAGGACACCGCTCATCATCGCCTCGCGAACCCCTTCTTCAATTGCTTCATGATATTCTGAGGGAATAATTTCATCACTAAGCTTATTGATTATTTCATTTCCGGAAGAACGTTTTCGTGGCGCAAGGAGGAGCAGAACATGGCCAAAATGCTTCTTATCGCCAAGTTCTTTTTCAAACATCCCTTCAACTTCAATCTTTTTCGAAATTGTCTCGCGATAAACAACACGCGGTCTGCCGACATTAACGTGAGCATTGAATTCACGACGCAGCCGGTCAACAATTATTTCCAGATGAAGTTCACCCATCCCGGAAATTACTGTTTGCGCTGTTTCCTCCTCATATTTCACCCGCAACGTCGGATCTTCATCAACCAGTTTTATCAGAGATGCCGTTAACTTTTCCTGATCGGCAGGTGTTTTAGCTTCAATGGCTTGACTGATTACCGGTTCGTAAAAGTCCATTAATTCCAGCATAATGGGATGAGCTTCATCGCAAAGAGTGTCCCCAGTAGTTGTGTCTTTCAACCCCAAAACGGCAATTAGCTCTCCTGCAGAAGCTTTTTCGATTCTTTCTCTTTTATTGGCGTGCATGCGCAAAATACGGGCAACTTTTTCCTTCTTCTTTTTTACTGAATTGTAAACTTCATCGTTGGCATGCATTTGTCCCGAATAAATTCGTAAATAAGTAAGTTTGCGACCGTCATCAAGCATAATTTTAAATGCCAGCGCTGCCAGCGGCTCCTTATCGGAACTGTGTCTTATCTCTTCTTTTTTAGTAATCGGATTAATACCTTTTACCGGTGGTATATCTTCCGGAGATGGCAGATAATTGATAACAGCATCTAATATAGGTTGAATGCCTTTATTACGCAGAGCAGCTCCACAAAGCACCGGTACTATTTTTAAAGAAATGGTTGATTTGCGTAATGCTGCCATTATTTCCGATACGGTGATTTCTTCACCAGCCAGATACTTTTCAGCAAGATTATCATCGGCTTCGGCCAGAGTTTCAATCATTTTTTCTCTCTGTCGTGTGGCTTGCTCTGTAAATTCCACAGGGATTTCCTGAATTGTATATTCCATACCACGGCTGGAATCATCCCAAACCATGAGCTTTTGATTTATTAAATCTATTGCTCCCCGAAAATTTTCTTCGCTTCCTGCGGGTATTTGGATGGGTACTGGAATAGAAGTAAAACGTTCACCCATCATCTTGACAGCTGCAAAATAATCAGCGCCTACCCTGTCCATCTTATTAATAAAAGCCACTTTGGGCACGCCGTACTTATCGGCCTGATGCCAGACAGTCTCTGATTGCGGCTCAACACAACCCACAGCACAAAACACAACTACGGCACCATCAAGCACGCGCAAAGAACGTTCGACTTCAATAGTAAAATCAACATGGCCGGGTGTATCAATGATATGGATTTCGTGATTTTTCCATTCACAAGTTGTGACCGCCGAAGTAATGGTTATGCCTCTTTCCTGCTCCTGCGGCATCCAGTCCATAACAGCCTCGCCATCATGAACTTCTCCCATCTTGTAAGATTTACCAGTGTAATAAAGAATTCTTTCACTGACGGTTGTTTTTCCGGCGTCAATGTGAGCGACTATGCCAATATTTCGTGTCCGGGATATTTTTGATTTTGATGCCATAGAAAATCAGCTTTTCTCTTCCTTCATGGGAACTAAAAGATCAGGATTGGGAGGAAATGCTTTTGAAGTTGATATATGACCTTTAATGGATGTCAGTTCCTTACCCTCCACTAATATTTTCACTTTCTTTATTTCGGGAACATTTTGCGTAAGAGAATTGGTTAAAGAATTAATTGACGCCATCTCCGCTGAAGAACCGCCCGGATGCAACTTAGTCAGACTCTTGCTAAAATTAACGTACGCGATACCATCTTCATCAATCTTTACATCTATTAAAACAACTCCAACCGGAAATGTATTAACATGTTTTTCTTTTGAGCCATCAAGTAATGCCTTGATAATCTCTTTAGCTTGCGCCGCCGCAGCATCTTCTTTGACAATGGATCGCTTTTCTCCAACCAAAAGAAGCTCCTGCTGATCAGAAAACCATATTATCGCTACTTGCCTTTCTTTCATTTTTAATGGATCCGCATCAGGTTCGGGAAAGAAGGCATTAATTAAAATCATAAAGAACAAAACCAGCACGATAATAATAATGCCGCTTATCACCGATAAATAGATAATTCTCGTGGATTTCTTTTTTTTCTTTTCCTTTACATCTTCTGTGCGGCGCTGTCTTTTCGTCGTCATATAAAGCTAAACTCCTCTTAAAAACTGCGTCAATCTAGGGTATTTTTCACTGGCTGTCAAGAAGAACAAAAGAATAGCCCGCACTGTATCAGCACGGGCTGTTTGATTGGGGATCAATATCTTTAAAAATTTTCTGCCAACATTTCATAATACGATTGCGGATGATTACAAGCCGGGCATTCTTTGGGCGCTTCCGGTCCTTCGTGAACATAGCCGCAATTAATGCAATGCCACTTTACCGAAAATTTCTTTTTAAATACTTCATTGCCCTCTATGTTAGAAATAAGCTTTCTGTATCTACTTTCATGAAACTTCTCCACTTTTGATATTTGTTCAAAAGATCGCGCTACTTCCGCAAAACCTTCTTCCTTTGCCACTTTGGCAAAATTGGCATATAGTGTTGTCCATTCCATGTTCTCTCCGGCAGCCGCGGCTTCCAGATTTTTCTTTGCATCTCCTATTCCACCGGCAGGATATGCAGCAGTGATCTCCAATTCTCCTCCCTCTAGGTGTTTGAAAAATATTTTAGCGTGTTCTTTTTCATTTTCAGCTGTTTCCAAAAAGATATGAGCAATCTGCTCGAAACCTTCTTTTTTAGCGGCGCTGGCATAGTAGGTATATCTATTTCTAGCCTGTGACTCACCGGCAAAAGCCGCCAATAAATTTTTTTCCGTTTTTGTTCCTTTAATTGATTTTCCCATCGTTTTTTCATCTCCTTTCTTGTTTGTATTTTTTGTTTATTGGATGTTATCTGTTATACTAAACTTAATTATCAAAATACCAAAGTCAAATTTAACGCAAAATAGAGTTACTTTTTTTACGAACTTGTAGTATAAAATCAACTATATTAATATTTGTTTAATTGCTCTAACTATTGAGCGCTAATATAACTTTTAATTAAGAGGAGGTTTTTTAGTTATGTCCACTATTATGCCAGAAGCGGAAAATGTTCAAAAATCAATCAAATGGATATCCGCAAACATGGAGGAAAATTGCAATCAACCGTTACATAAACTTATAGAATCGGCTGTTTTTAAATTTGATCTTTCGCCCAAGGATACTGAGTTTTTAATGGGTTTTTTCCGCAACCATAAAAAATAACAAAAAATAGGCTGTACCGGATAATGCCAGTTTGCTCATGGTAAATGTGCCTTGACACTACGTTGCCGAAATGAATGACCATGCAGCAAGCTATGGGGAATTATCAAGTTAAAAAAATTATTCCGGATTGAACATATGTTTACTAAAATAAAGCCATCTACCGAAAAATGGATAATATTAACCGTCATCCTGATTTTTTTTCTACTTCGTCTTTTCATCAACAGCTATGTAGAACTTGCACCGGATGAAGCCTATTATTGGTATTGGAGCAAACATTTAGACCTCAGTTATGCCGACCATCCACCGATGGTTGCCTACATCATGGCATTTTTTACCGGTATTGGTGGCAATACAGAGTTTTTTGTTCGTTTGGGCGGCATTGTTTTTTCAACAATCGCGCTATTTCTGCTCTATCAAACATGTATGACTCTATTTCCCAATAACAAAATTATAGCATGGGAGCTTCTGCTTTTCTTAAATATCACCCTTCTTTTCTCCGCTGGTTGTATTGTCCAGACACCTGATACGCCAATGCTTGTTTTCTGGGTGGCAGCTATTTTCTTTGGAAGCAAGATCATCATGCAAGGATCGCCCAACTATTGGTACTTGTGGGGAATAGCTCTCGGGTTAGGTCTGTTAAGCAAATACACGATGATTCTTTTAGTTCCTTGTATGTTTATTTTTATTCTTTTTTCACCATCGCAAAGATACTGGTTAAAAAGAAAAGAACCTTATCTTGCCCTACTGATTGCTTTCACCCTCTTTTTGCCTGTAATCTTCTGGAACTATCAACATAATTGGCTTTCATTTTTCTATCAACTGCATCAAGGTTTGTCTCCCAAGAGAAGAGAAATATTACAGATATTCTTAAAACTGCTGGAGTATCTTGGCGGTCAAGCCGGCATAATAACCCCCCTGCTATTTATTGCTTTCGTTATTTACAGCATCAAAGGTTTCATCATTTCACTGCGCCAAGATAAGAAGGAGTATCTTTACCTTGTTATTCTATCATGGCCGATTATTTTATTTTTTGCTCTTACGACAACATTAGGTAAAGTCGCTGAAGCGAACTGGCCCGCGCCTGCCTATATTGCCGGTGGCATTCTGATGATTCATGTATACCATGAATATTTTAAAACTAGAAAGGGACATAGATATTTTATCTATAGCGGTGTCGTTCTGGCAATGCTTTTGAATATTATTGTCCACGTTCATTTAATCACACCCTTTATCCCGATTGCTCCAAATCTGGACCCCATGCAACAGTTCCATGGATGGAGGGCATTGGGCACAAAAATAAATAAATACATAGATGAAAATCCCTGTAAAGACAGGTATTTCCTTCTTGGTGATAAGGGAACTACGGTAGCGGAAGCTGTTTTTTATACTCAGAATCGTTTTATTGGCATTGACTTCGCCAATCCCGAACGCTACATTTTCTTAAAAGATACTAGTTACCTTCAAGGTAAAGATGCCATCATTATAATGCACAATCGTCATGAAGATGCCTTCAAGCAATATAATAAATATTTTGAGTCTTTTGAAAGGATTGGCTTACAGGATAGTATTTTCCGGAACGAGAAGATTGATTACCTTAGCGTGCAGATAGCAATCGGAAAGAATTATCGGGGCAATTGGGTGCCTTATCCTGGAATATAAAAAAAGTGATAAGATCACCCCGCCTATTTTAAATGTGAAAAAACTTTGCTGTCCGTTTTCAATAAATCTTCTTTATCAAATCGAAAAATATAATAGAGTATATATCCTGTTATATAAGTTAACACACCTGACCAGATAATATCAGTCAGAAAATGTCCCCCTTGAATCATCCTGCCCATCCCCATGAGCAAACCGAAAATAATTCCCAGATAGAGAAATGCCAAGGCTGCAGTCCGGTGTGACTTCTTCAGAAAGAAAAACGGCGCAAACAGGAAAAAACCCACTGAAGCATGTCCCGATGGAAAAGATTTCCCCTGTCCTGCCTCTCCTCTTTCCCAAGTTTGATGGAAATTTTCCATACCACCAAAGTTTACAATATCTGCTGGGCGTGGCCTTCCCCAGTGATCCTTAAAAACTGTATTAACAATAAGCCCGGGACCTAAAATCATAAAGACCGCGAGAAAAAGACCTATTTTTTTATAAGGAGATAAATTCTTTCGAAGAAAGCCAAGGACAAAAACAAAAAAACCAGCTGAAGCCAGAAATATTGCCGGTATATTCCCGTAGTTGTATAATAAATACCAGGGCATTTCCTGCCCCATAAACCAACCGCCTCTTTCAGGGGAATAGAACAATTTCTCTATTTCGAGATCTGTATTAGTCAAACCAATTAATGCAGTTAATATGACGGCAATAAATAGAGGCACCGCAAAATTAAAAAAAATATCTTTTTTCATATAAACATTCATACCTAAATATTTCCCTACTTCTGCGTGAATAGAATTTTATCAAGGAAGATTTAGTTTTGATTCTTTTATTCCGCATAGCGGAGTTTTATAACGGTCAAAAAAATATTTTACAGCCAATGTGCACAATATGCCTATTCCGACGCCTCCGATTACATCGCTTAAATAGTGCGACGTTATAATTATTCGTGACATTCCGATAGATATTGCGATAATAAAAGCTACAATGCCTGCGCGCGGAAATAATATACTTATTGCGGTGGCTAGGGAAAATGCAGTGATAGTATGACCGGAAGGAAATGAGTTTAATTCATAACCTACACCGAAATAGTTAAACCCGAAAAACCCTTTTTCTAACATACTTGGTCTAAATCTGCCGACAAGCCACTTAATGAGTATGCTAATCAGCCCTGATGCCGATATTGATATAAGAAGAAAAAGAAACTTCATTGACCATAATTTATTTTTCCAGACAAATCGGAAAAAAATATATGCCGGAACAAATAAAACAAAATACCATGTTGATTCTCCCAATACTGTAATGTTTTGAGCAATATTCAGAATTGAAACATCCAAACCTTTACAATAATACAGAAGAGGTATGTCCCAATTAAAATAAGAGATAGCTATAATAAGTGTAGCAGTAAAAAAAATGATGAGTGCAATCCATCTTTTTTTCATCGTTTAATTCCCTGGTAATTGCGGCACCATACAAATTTGAAAGAATCTACCTTCGAACCGTTAAGGATTAAATCTTTTTCCCCTGCGGCATCAACATATTTACAATGAGCATAGGCGGCAATATCCAAATCCTCAAAATGAGAATTAAGAAAAAGCAGGTCGTATCCAATTGGTAATTTTTTCTCCCAGAGGTCAAACTGGTCTACTCGATTATCGACAACAAACACTTCCTGCCGATAAGGTAAGCCGTAATATATAACTCTACTGCCCATAGTCCAATTAGTTACAGCTATTGCCTTGGGCATCGCGGATGTGTCATTTTTAATAATTTTATCGGCTTGCTCGGCAATTACCGCATAGCCGTAAATATCGCGAAAAGGTGATTTGTAATCTGGAATTTTATAGAATATTCCCACAATCTTTGTACAGGTTTCAGGAAATGGCACTGCGCAATAAGCAATTATCATCAAAGTTAAACTAAGTCCTATAGAGAAATAAAGAAAGTTTCTCTTCCAATTTTCCTTCGCCAGATAAAGATTGTAGCTGCCGATGGGAATAAACAGAGCATAGAAAATACCGGGCCAGTGTGGAAGCGTTCTTTCAGATAGTGACGTGATCAGGAAGAAAACAATTACTGTGCCACCGAATAAAACAGACAGACGCAAATAATCGTTTGAGGAACGCAATACTTTGAAAAAACCATAAAAGGCAATGATAAATAAAAAAGGGCTGTACGCGCCAAACTGCGCGGCGAGGGATTCAATAAAGTTTTTAAAGCTTGATGTTAATGACCCGAAGATATGAGAACCTTGATAGCGGAAACTGATAAAATCATGGTTGATGTTCCAGTAAATTACAGGCGTTATCATTATAAAAGCGATAAGCGCCGCCAAAAACATATAGGGAGAAAAGATTATATCGTATCTTTTTTTCATTAGAAAAAATAAGATCAACGGCGGCACCAGTAAAATTGATGTGTATTTAGTTAATCCCATTAAGCCGAGCAAAATTCCGAGTAAAATATAGTCTCGTGACTTATTTTCTCGTGCTATTTTTTCAGCAATAAAAATAAGGAGGAAAACAAATAACAGTAAGAGAGAATCAGGCAAGAGCATCAGTCCCATAACATTAAGGATGAAGGAGCAGTTCAATGCCAGAGTGGCCAATAGTGACAACTGTTCTGATTTCGTCACTCTCAACACAAATAAATATGCGCAGTAAGAAGTAGCGGCAAACAGCAAAATAGCCGGCAGGCGGGCTAAGAATTCATTCGTGCCCAGAAGATAAAAAAATGGCGCGTGTACCCAGCCGACCAGCGGTGGATGGTCAACATAGCTCCAATCAAGGAAATTTGCGTATAAAACATAATGAGCTTCATCAACGCCTAATCCGAAAAAAGGCGATACTGCGAGACGTATCAGAGTGAAAAAGCCAATCAGTAGGAATATTCTTTTATTTTCTTTCAGCATTAATCTTCTCCAAATGAGGAAGAATCGCTTTAAATACATGATCAGGTTTAATCACATGGAGACAAACATTATCCGTGCACGCAGTCTTGCGATGATTAGAGGCGCTGACACAAGGCGAACAAGCCAGCCCGGCATAGATCGGCGTTGACTTTCCCAAAGAACCATAAAGAGCCGGTGTTTCCGGCCCGAAAATAACGAAAGTATGCATATCGGTTACAGCCGCAAAATGTCCCGGACCGGAATCGTTGGTAACCATGAACTCGGAAATGCTGTACAGCAAAGGAAGCTGGGCGAAAGTCACCTTTCCTGCGAAATTAATACAGCGCTTCGAATTTACCTGTTCTTTAAGACGTTCAGCCTCTTCTCTTTCGTATGGATCGCCGGTAATCAATATAATGGCATTGGAACATTTCTCCAGAATCATTTTTATCAGCTGCACATAATGTAAAGGCGGCCAACGCCGCTGTATGAGTAATTGACTGGCATTCGGATTGATTAAAATTATTTTATGTTTCTCCCTGTTATATTCACTAAAACAATTAGCAATAATATTAATTACAGCTTGCTTTTCTATATCTGTAAAACTAACCTTAGCCAAAGTAATTTCATCATCCGTTATTTTTGTTTTAGAATATGGAACTTCTTTCTTGTTGGCGAGCAGCGAGTTGACCAGGGCAATAAAATTTTTGGCGATATGTATGTGTGGATTGTAGGCAACTTTATGTGTTAAAAAGTTGCCCCGATAAAGCCCTTCATTGTAATAGGCATGAAAGCCGACTTTGCAGGGAACACCGCTAAATCCTGTTAAGAGCGCTGTAAATCGTGAAAAGAGTTCCAGATCAATTATCGCATCAATTTTTTTCCGCCGTGTCCAAAAAAGGAAATTAAGCGTATCCAAAATTAAAAGCGGCATGCTGTTCTCGCGAATTGTATAAATATTATCTTCGGGAACCGTTTTTAATAAATCAAGGCTGGGCTTATTTTTCTTGAAAATAGCAAAATGGATATTGGCGCCTATTTGGCTTTGCAGCTTTCTCATTGCCGGGTCAACTAATATGGCGCTGCCCATTTCTGATAATTCAATGAATAGTATGTTATGAATGCTATTTGTTTTCGGTTTATATACGAGCTTTATCATTTGCTGACAGATAGAGCTAAAAAAACAAAGAGGCACGCCGATATAATAATCAATCCAGCGCATTGTATCAACTTTCATAGGCAAAAATATTATCCCTTCCAGAATATGATGACAAAGTAAATTACGGTAGGAATATAGGCAAAAATGAAGCCGACTGTCAACAAAACATTACAAAAACCTTATTAATATGGCTAAGGCTGAAATTAGAAAGTTTATCTAAAGCTGTTATGTTTAGCTTGAGAAAAATCATCAATAAATGTTAGTTGTAAAGAAAAAAGTGGATAGCCCTATGCGTAAAATCATTAACCTATATATATTTAAAGAAATAACTTCGATATTTTTCATCATTTTGTTCACATTAACGTTTGTTTTGCTAATGGGGAATATCCTACAGATAATGGATTTGATGGTTAACAAAGGTATTAGTTTTTTAGCTGTTGTTAAACTTATTATTTTTCTTTTGCCATCCCTGTTTATGTTTACGATTCCGATTGCTTTCCTGGTCTCGATACTCATTGCAATGGGTAGATTCTCTGCCGATAATGAAATCACAGCCCTCAAAACTTCAGGCGTCAGCTTAATGCAAATGTATTATCCAGTCGCTTTTGCATCATTGATTGCTTTTGCTTTTACTATCATCATTGGATACTATCTCGTGCCACATAGTTATTCCGCCTCCAAGCGTTTGCTTTTCGATCTTGCACAACAACATGCAGCAATCGGCATAAAAGAAAAAGTTTTCAATGCTGATTTTAAGGACATTCTTCTTTACGCGGAGAAAATACACCCCAAAGGTGATTATATGGAAAACGTGATGATTTCGGATAACCGCATAAAGGGAGAACAAAATACTATATTAGCAAAAAAAGCTTATCTTTTTGCTGACACGGATTCAATGACTGTCATGCTGCGTCTTGAAGGTGGTTCCATCCACACAGTCAGTTCCGATTTTAAAAAGTATCGAAAAATTGATTTCAAAAGTTATGATATTAATCTTGATTTATCTACATCAATCAGTTCTGCAAATCATTCCAAGACTAAAGATGAAATGACGATGAATGAACTTTTAGAAAAGATGAAAGAGCCGGGCTTAAATGAAGTGGCCCTGCGTGAGTTTGCAATTGAAGTACATAAAAAATTTTCAATTCCTTTATCTTGCATATTCTTTGGTCTATTGGCCTTACCTTTGGGCATAAGAAACCATCGAGCGGTGAAATCGCGAGGATTTACTGTTGGTATTATAATTGCGACGTCATATTATTTATTACGTATCGGTGGCGAAGCTCTTGTAGAAACAGGTCGCCTTTCTCCAGGAGTTGGTGTATGGACGCCAAATTTTATTTTTGCCCTTTTGGGTATATATTTATTTTACATGGCCTATCGTGAAATTTCCCTTCTCCAAATAATGAAAATCAATTTATGGCGCAAAGTCTGGGAAAATTAAGGATTGGAAATTGAAGATATTAGACAGATACATACTAAAAGAATTTCTAAGGTTTTTTGGCATTACTGTCATTTCTCTTATTCTTCTATTTCTGATTGTCGATTTTTTTGAAAAAATTAGAATGTTTCTCGGCAATCAAGCAACCGTCGCACAAATGGCCTCGTATTTCATATTTTCAATTCCAATGATTATTTTCTATATGTTGCCGGCATCTGTACTTTTAGCAACTTTATTGACATACAGCTCCCTTTCAAAATCCAGTGAAATCACAGCAATGAAAGCTAACGGTATAAGTCTTTACAGGATTTCTATCCCCCCATTAATGTTAGCTGTATTAATATCAGTTTTTTCATTCTTTTTTAATGAGTTAATTACACCAGCGGCAGTACAAAAAACCGAACACATAATCATTGTCGAGGTACAAAAGCAGAAGACTTTTGGCTTTTTCAAACAAAATGAAATTTGGTACCATAGTGAAAATGCAATCTATAATTTTAAAATGTTTGATGTGAATAATGATATCTTGCGGGGCATAACTGTCAATTACTTAAATCCTGATTTCACATTGAAGGCCCGCATAGATGCGGAAACAGCCGAATGGAAGAATGATAAATGGGTTTTTTATAATGTACTTAGCACTTATTTTGACAAAGACAATGCCCCTGTTTTGGAGAGGTCAAAAGAGGCGGTTATTAATATCCCAGAAAAACCAAATGATTTTAAAATAATTCAAAAAGACGCGGAAAAAATGGGCTATTTTGAATTAAAAAAATATATCAATAAAATTCAGAAGGAAGGATACGATGTCCGGCGCTATCTTGTTGATTTACAGGGGAAAATTGCTGTGTCCTTTGTTACCATAATTCTGGTTATTATTGGCATTTCCTTTTCTCTGCGCTCGGAAAGAAGCGGCGGTGTTATGCAGAGTATCGGTATCGGTATATTTATTGGCTTTTCTTACTTTGTTGTCCATGCTTTTAGCATGGCTCTGGGCAGATCAGGAATGTTCCCAGTTTTACTTGCCGCTTGGGCGGCAAATATAATATTCAGTGCTGCCGCTGCTTTATTGTTTTATAGAGTGCGTACTTGAATATTGTCAGTACCTGTAGTATTCCGGCTTAAACGGTCCTTCAGGTGATATGCCTAGATAATCAGACTGTTTCTTCGTCAGCCTGGTTATTTTTGCACCCAATCTATCCAAATGCAGACGGGCTACTTCCTCATCAAGTATCTTAGGTAAGGTGTAAACGCCTATTGCATATTTTTTTGTGGCCAATTCAATCTGCGCCAGACACTGATTAGTGAAGCTATTACTCATGACAAAGCTGGGATGACCAGTAGCGCAACCTAAATTAACCAACCTACCTTCGGCTAATACTAATATAGAACGTCCTGATTTGAGCGTCCATTTATCGAACTGCGGTTTAATATTTTCTTTTTTACAGAACTTGCTGTTTTCCAGATAGTGCATATCAATTTCACTGTCAAAATGACCAATATTGCAGACGATGGCTTCGTCCTTCATCATTTCCATATGCTTTCCGCTGATCACATCACAGCATCCGCTGGCTGTAACAAAAATATCGCCGATTGGCGCTGCTCCATCCAGAGTTTTAACTTCATATCCTTCCATCGCAGCCTGCAGTGCGCAAATGGGATCAATCTCCGTAATTATAACGCGGGCGCCAAAACCACGCATTGATTGAGCACAGCCCTTGCCTACATCTCCGTAACCGCACACGACAACAACTTTACCGGCAATCATGATATCCGTAGCCCGTTTAATACCATCTGCCAGAGATTCGCGGCATCCGTAAAGATTATCAAATTTTGATTTTGTTACGGAATCATTAACGTTTATCGCCGGAAATAAAAGCTCGCCTGCCACCTGCATTTGATAAAGACGATGCACACCGGTTGTGGTTTCTTCGGATACACCGCGAATGCCAGCGGCAACTTTTTGCCAACGTTTTGGATTACGCTTAAAGGCCTGTTCTAATCTGGAGACGATAATTTTGAATTCTTTATTATCGATTTTTTGTTTCAGTAATTGAGGATTGTTTTCAATTTTCACGCCGTGATGAATAAAAAGTGTTGCGTCTCCACCGTCATCAACAATCAAATCGGGACCGGAACCATCCGGCCAGGTCAAAGCCTGTTCAGTGCACCACCAGTATTCTTCCAAAGTTTCGCCCTTCCAGGCAAAAACTGCGGCAGTACCTGCTTTGGCAATTGCCGCCGCCGCATGATCTTGAGTCGAAAAAATATTGCATGACGCCCAACGAAGATCAGCTCCCAACTCTTTTAGTGTTTCTATCAGCATGGCCGTCTGGATTGTCATGTGCAGAGAGCCCATTATTTTTAAGCCCTTCAGTGGCTTTTTACGGCCATATTTCTTCCGTAAATCCATGAGACCGGGCATCTCATTTTCCGCTAACTTTATTTCTTTTCTACCCCAGGAAGCCAGAGAGAGATCGGCAACTTTATATTTTAAAGCTTTGTTAATTTCCAGAAAAGCCATTTTTCCTCCATTTTTTACACTTTGATGCGGCTAACTAACACAAATGCATACCTGCATTCAACACATTTTTCTGTTACAGAATTATATGCAATGAAATATTTTAATGTGATTTTTGTATTTTATTTTTTGCGTCAACAAAAACATTTTTGGGTTTCCAGTTTTTTGCTTCTTTTTCATTTTCAGCAATCACATAAGTAGCAATGATGATCAAATCCCCCTTGGCCACTTTGCGGGCTGCTGCACCGTTGAGACAAATCGTTCCGGAGTTGCGCTTTCCTTTAATTATGTATGTTGAAAATCGTTCTCCGTTATTAATGTCGTAAATTTCCACTTGTTCATAGGGAATCATGTCTGCCTCTTCCATCAGTTTTTCATCAATGGAAATGCTGCCCTCATAGTGCAAATCAGCATCTGTTACGGTAGCGCGGTGAATTTTTGATTTTAACATAAATCTTTGCATGGCTATATGTTCTCCTAATTCAATATTACGCTTTTAGTTCTTCACCAAAAACGTGATTATCAATAAGCCGCGTCGCGCCAACTTTTACGGCCAACGCTATAACTGCCTGACTTTTAATCTCATCAACATCTTCAAGGTTTGTCGTATCGCATATTTTAATGTAATCAATATTTGTATGATCTGCTCTCTTAATTATTTTTTCCACTTCCCCTATTATTACTGCTGCCTTTCTTTCGCCTGCCGCATAAAGATTTTGCGCCAGTTTAAGACCGGCAATTAAAGTCAGTGCTGATGATCTTTCGTTTTCTTTGAGATAGACATTACGGGAACTCATGGCCAAACCGTCTGCTTCGCGCACAGTGGGCAGACCGATGATTTGGAGATCAAGATTAAGATCGGTAACCATACGTTTTATGGCTATATACTGCTGGAAGTCTTTTTTGCCGAAAATGGCAAAGTGCGGTTTAACTATATTAAATAATTTTAGACAAATAGTGGTAACCCCTCGGAAGTGATTTGGGCGGGAAATGCCGCATAAATTTTGAGTTACTCTTTCTACATTTACATATGTCTGATAATTGTCCGGATACATCTCGGTATCAGGTGGAAAAAAGATCACATCAGCATTGACACTTTCAGCCATCTTTAAATCACGATCGAAATCTCTGGGATATTTGGATAAATCTTCTTTGGGACCAAACTGGGTAGGATTGACATAAATACTAACAACAACACAATAAGCCATCTTTTTTGCTTCTTTCATCAGCATAAGATGACCTTCATGAAAGTAACCCATGGTGGGAACAAATGCTATCTTCTTTCCCATAAGCCTAAGGCTTTCGGAATAAGCTTGCATTTCTTTTATTGATTTAATGACTTTCATTTGTGAAACTCCAAACCCTACTATTTGCTTCGTGAATTCATGCCCTTGATTTATCACATAAAAAAAGCCTCACGTCGCAAGACGAGAGGCTTAATAATTCCCTTTTGTTTTACCTTCCGTCCCAGTCCTTGCGGATCCAAGCGTGAAAATACACTATAAAATTTCATCGTATTTGTCAAGAGAAATAATATTTATAATTTTATAAATAAATGCTGCTGTGATAGGGACTATTCATGAGCAAAAACATCCTTTTGATTAATCCCTGGATTTACGATTTTGCCGCCTACGATTTATGGTTAAAACCTCTGGGGTTGCTGTATTTAGGCAGCCTGTTGCGTAAAAATGGCCATAAGGTTAGATTTATTGATTGTCTTGACCCTTATCATCCGGCCATGCTTAAAAACGATTGTGGGCAGTTACAGCGACATTCTTCCGGTCATGGCAAATTCTTCCGGCAGATTATTGCCAAACCTGAAGCATTGAAGATGTTTCCCCGAAATTACTGCCGCTACGGAATTCTACCGGAAATATTCCGCAATGATTTAACCCATAATAAAGACGCGGATATTGTTTTAATTACTTCCATGATGACTTATTGGTATCCGGGAGTTTTTGAAGCAATTCAATTAATCAAGGAAGTGTTACCTTCCGTTCTTATTGTGCTCGGCGGCAAATACGCTACGCTGTGCTATGATCATGCGATGAAATATTCCGGCGCTGATTATGTTATTGCCGGCGCGGGTGAAAAACCGGTTCTTCAGTTACTGCAAGATTTATTTGGCGAAGAAATAACTTTTGTGCCTGATGAGGACAATCTTGATTCCCGCCCCTACCCTGCTTTCGATTTAATCAACAATGCTGAACAATTCCCGATCACTACATCTATGGGCTGCCCTTATCGGTGCAGCTATTGTTCATCTCACATATTCAATAACAAGTTTCGCAGGCGCAATCCGCTAAAAGTTGCCGACGAAATTGAGCACTGGCAAAATAAACTCAATATTAAGAATTTTAGTTTCTATGATGATGCCTTACTTGTCGAACCGGAGAAAATGATAATACCTTTACTTCGCGAAATCCAAAAGCGTAAGTTATCCTGTAATTTTCACTGCCCTAATGGTCTACATCTTCGTGAGATTACCGCAGAGCTAAGTGAAGTTATGTACAATTCCGGTTTCAAGACAATTCGCTTCGGCTTTGAAACGTCGAATCTTCATCGTCAGATGCAAACAGGCGGAAAAGTTAAAAACGAAGAATTACAAAATGCCATCAGTCATCTGAAAAGTGCCGGATATAAAACTGATGAAATCGGGATATACCTAATGTGCGGCTTACCCGGCCAGACTTCATCGGAAGTCAAGGAAAGCATCGATTTTGTGAGGCAATGCGGTGCCAAACCGGTGCTGGCCGAATATTCCCCTATTCCCGGCACAGATTTATGGGCTGAAGCTGTAGCAGTTTCGCCATTTGACATTACACAAGAACCTCTATATCATAATAATTCATTGCTCTGCTGCCGGAATGATGATTTTACTTATGATGATTATATGGAATTAAAAATGTCTCTGAGAAATAAGAATTAGGCCTGATCAAATGAATATTTTTTTTATCTGGATTAAAAATTTTGCCGTCTTAATTTTATCATTATTTTTTTTAATTATCGGCGTCAATACATTTCTCGGTTCATTTAAGCTCAATAATCCCATTGAGTTTTTGATGTATTTTTTTTCATCATCCCTTTTAATTATGGTTTGTTTTGTCGGGATAATCTACTTTGTCTTTAGGTTCGTGCCCAAAAAAGAAAAAGATGGAATTGATAATGTTAAAGAATAATAGAATTTATAATTTCTTTTTAGCGACTGCCTTTATTTTCTCCCTTACCGCTAATTGCTTTGGTTTCGATCTGGGAGAAAAAGTTGTTAAAGCGAAATTGAAAAACGGTTTAACTGTTTTGATGCTGGAGAGGCACATAAGCCCTACAGTCGCTCTCTACATCCGCCACTTAGTTGGCGCCGTGGATGAAACAAAAGGCGAAAGCGGCGCCGCCCATCTTCTTGAACACATGATGTTCAAGGGGACAACAACAATCGGCACAAAAAATTATCCTGCGGAGAAAATACTGCTGGCAAATATTGAACAAACAGGTGTTGCTTTGGACAAAGAAAAGAGGAAAGCTCAAAAGGCCGATCCTGTAACCATCCAGAACCTCACATCCCAATTAAAAAAACTGCAAATCCAACACAAGCAATACATCATTGCTAATGAGATTGACCGTCTCTACACCGAAAACGGCGGGTTGGATATGAATGCTTCTACCGGTCAGGATGTAACAACTTATAACGTCAGTCTGCCCGCAAACAAGATAGAACTGTGGGCAAGAATTGAAACTGACCGGTTACTCAATCCCGTCTTTCGCGAATTTTACACGGAACGCGATGTGGTAATGGAAGAAAGAAGGCAACGAGTGGAAGCCGACCCCGACGGTAAATTATACGAACAATTTTTAAACTCCGCTTATAAAGTACATCCCTATGGAAGACCCATACTGGGCTGGACCCAAGATATAGTGAATTTAAGTCCGGACGCAGTAAAGAAAATCTTTGCCGAATATAGAGCGCCGGAAAGCATTGTGATTGCTGTGGTCGGCGATATCAACCCTCCAAAAACATTAAAATTGATCGAGAAATATTTCGCCCGGATTCCCGCGAATAATAAAAAGAAAAATGTGGTCCCGGCGGAACCTCCGCAAACCGACGAAAGAAAAGTGGAAGTGCTATTCGATGCCAATCCGATGATGATTATCGGCTATCACAAACCCACAGCTCCTGCCTATGATGACTATGTTTTCGATGTTCTGGAAACAATCCTTACCAAAGGCAGAACCAGTCGAATGTATAATTTGCTAGTCACGGAAATGCAAATCGCTGAAAGTGTCAGCGCATCCAATGGAATTCCAGGTACCAGATATCCAAACCTCTTTACAATATCTGCCAAACCCCGTCATCCCTATACCAATGCTGAACTTGAAGTAATAATTCTTAAGGAAATTGAAAAGCTTAAAACTGAGCCGGTATCAGATGCAGAATTAACCAAAGCAAAAAACCAGCTGAAAATGGAATATATCCAGAGCCTTGATTCCAATACAGAACTGGCTTCGACTTTATCCTACTATGAAGTATTGCTGGGCGACTTCCGGTACTTTTCCAATTATCTAACCACCATTGAAAAAGTAACCGGTGCTGATATTCAGAGGGCAGCCCGCCTTTATCTCAATTCCAAAAATCGGACTATTGCGGTTTTAAACAAAAAGAAAGATTGATACTGATCAAGATGAACTCAAAAATAATTAAAACTTCAATTTCATATATTACTTTCTTATTTATCGTGCTTTTGCTTACGGTAGGGTTTTTTGCGACAATAGCTTCTGCTGAGTTCCCACTGCCCTCCCCCGATAAAATTGGATATCCACCACTGCATTTTAATTTGCCCGAGGCCCAGCGGATCGTACTGGAAAATGGAATAGTGCTTTATATTCTGGAAGACCACGAGTTACCCCTAATAAGTTTTAATGCGCTTATCAAAACCGGATCGATGTATGATCCAGAAGGCAAAGAAGGGGTTGCCCAATTAACAGCATACGTGATGAGAACAGGAGGCACGACAAAATTAAGCAGTACAGAAATTGATGACCGATTTGATTTTCTGGCCGCGTCACTTTCAATTTCAATGGCGATGGAATCAGCCTCTGTTGATTTTTCCTTTTTATCCAAAGACGTTGATCAAAGCCTTGAACTTCTGGCTCAAATACTTATCCAGCCTGCATTTGAGCAAAATAAATTCATCCTAGCCAGGGAATTAGAAATTGAAGATTTGAGAAGATTAAAAGACGATCCGCAGAGACTTGCTTTTCGTGAATTCAATCGGCTGATTTATCGCAATAATTCACGAGGGCGTTTTGCTTCAATGAAATCTCTTTCTAAAATTGAACGGGACGATTTGATTATATTTCATAAGCAGTTCTTTTCGCCGGATAAAATTATGTTTTCCGTAACCGGAGATATCACCAAAGAACAAGCAGTAAACAAAATCCATCAATATTTTGGCAAATGGGAAACTAACGGCTTGGTAACCAAAACTCCTGATCTACCTCAAAAAATAAATGACGGTCTTTATTTTATTAACAAAGAAATTCCGCAATCAACGATTATTTGTGGAGAGTTGTCTGTTAGCAAGAACAATCCCGATTTTTATGCCTTTACTCTTCTTGATTTTATTATCGGCAGCGGTGGGTTCCCTTCCCTCATATTCAGCGCAGTGCGTAATAATGAGGGGCTTGCTTATAGTGCCGGTAGTTTCTATCGCGCCAAGCCCGACTATGGAATCTTCGGAGCTTATGCTTTCACCAAAACTCAGTCCTCATTTAAAACTTTGAGCCTGATCAATACTGTTTTAAAAAAAGCGAAATCCAATACTATTACAAACAAAGAAATAAATTGGGCTAAAAAATCGATCAATAACGGCTTTATTTTTTCTTTTCTTGAACCGAGACAGATAGCTCTGCAGCAAATGAAACTGGAATATGATCAATTGCCGCTGGATTATCTTTTGAGCTATCGGGATAAAATAGAAAATGTAAAGGCTTCGGACATAAACAGGGTCGCCGCTCAATACCTTGACGAAAACAATAGAGTCTATTTAATTTTAGGCGATACTAAAAGATTTGGGCAACCATCGATCAGCTTTGGTAAACCTGTTGTAATAAATCCAGCAGATTAATTTCCCCTTGAGGAATGGCATATGATTGACGCAAATAACTTTCAGCGCGTATCTCAGAGAATCGACTCCTATCGTGAGCAAATGATTGAACTGCAAATCGCTCTTACCGCTATTCCGGCAATAGGGCCGGAAAATGGCGGGGATGGCGAGTTATTAAAAGCTAACTTTTTGAAACAGTACCTTACGGGATTGGGATTTAACAATTTTTGCCATTATGATGCGCAAGACAATAGAGTTTCATCCGGTGTCCGTCCCAATTTTATCACAACTGTTGAAGGTAAAATTAAATCCAGTTTTGTCTGGATAATAACCCATTTAGATATTGTTCCACCGGGAGAATTGAAGCTTTGGCATGATGACCCCTACCGGGCTTACGTAAAAGACGGCCATATTTTTGGCAGGGGCGTTGAAGATAATCAGCAGGATATGGTGGCTTCGATCTTTGCCGCCAAAGCTGTTATGGATGAAGGATTAACAACGGCTAAATCAATCAATCTCGCGTTTGTCTCCGATGAAGAAACATCAAGCAATATGGGACTCTTTTACATGATGGATTCCACAGATAAGCTTTTTAACCATAATGATTTGATTGTCGTTCCTGATTCGGGAAATCCTCAAGGAACATTAATCGAGGTGGCTGAAAAGAGTATTCTCTGGCTTTGTTTTAAAACAAAAGGGAAGCAATGCCACGGCAGCAACCCACATTTAGGCAATAATGCCTTTCTGGCGGCATCACATCTGGTAACAAAATTAGGCAAACTCAAACAATTATTCCCCAAGTCTGATCCTCTTTTTGATCCGCCCAAAAGCACATTTGAACCAACAAAAAAAGAAGCAAATGTCGGTAATATAAATACAATTCCCGGCGAAGATGTTTTTTGCATTGATTGCCGCGTTCTGCCGGACTATGATTTGCAGGATGTCATGTTAGCAATACAACGAATTGTTCGTGGAATTGAAAAGAAATTTAAGGTTAAAATAGAAATATCAACCGCGCAATATGTGCAATCAGTAAAACCAACTTCGCCTGAAGCGCAGGTGGTCAAAGCGCTTTATGAAGCCATCCAAACTGTTTACAATGTAAAAGCCTTCGCAGGTGGCGTGGGGGCAGGAACTGTTGCCTCTTACATACGCAAAAACGATTATTCAGTGGCAGTCTGGTCCAAAACCAATCAAACTGCCCATCAACCGAATGAAAACTGCCCGATTGACAATATTCTGGGCAATGCTAAAGTATTCGCGCACCTGTTTTTGGAGGATTAAATTGTGTTGCATTGGACATATCAAAGTGATAGAAATCTGCGCCTGAAAAGGTAACCAACCATAATTTTAGGATTTGAGTCATATCTCTTCTTAGAGGCTGAAAACTCATTGAAACAAGCAACCAAGAGCGTGTCCGTAGAGAAAATTTCCTTTGCCGATCATAATTTACTGAAAAATCTCTGCGGCGAACACGATAAAAATTTAAAATTCATTCAAAATCTGGAGCCGGTGGATGTAAAAGCCTGGGGTAATCATATTTCCATCTCCGGCAAAGGCAGCAGTGTCCTCAAAATAAGCACTATGCTGCAACAGCTCTATTCTATCATGGAAAAAGGCTGGCAAATCCACGCCTCCGATATTGACTATGCCCATCGTATCCTTTCCGAAGATGTTACATTTGAATTGTCGCGAATATTTCTCGATACTGTTTTCATTTCCTCTAGAAAAAGAATAATAACGCCTAAAAGCATTACCCAACAGCTTTATATTGAATACATGAGAAACTCTGATATGGTCTTTGCCATAGGACCAGCAGGAACAGGAAAAACATATTTGGCTATGGCCATGGCGGTATCCTATCTGCTGGAAAAAAAAGTAGAACGTATTATTCTGGCGCGTCCCGCTGTGGAAGCAGGAGAAAGGCTGGGGTTTTTACCCGGAGATTTGGCTGAAAAAGTAAATCCTTATCTTCGACCTTTATATGACGCCCTCTATGATATGATTGATCTGGAAAGGGCGACAACACTGATCAAGAAAGGATTAATTGAAGTTGCGCCTCTTGCCTTCATGCGTGGCAGAACTCTTAACGATGCTTTCGTTATTTTAGATGAAGCGCAGAATACAACATCTGAACAAATGAAAATGTTTTTAACGAGACTGGGATTTGGTTCCAAAGCAATAATTACGGGAGACATTACACAAGTTGATTTACCCGTGGATAAGATTTCGGGATTAATCGAAGCGGAAACAATTCTAAAAAAAGCTCAGCGTATTCGTTTTGTCCGTTTTTCGGAAATTGATGTCGTGCGACACCCCCTGGTTCAGGATATAATCAAAGCCTACGCTCGCCTGGATAAAGAAAGAAGAAATAATTCAAAGAATTGAAATTTATGGACTTCATCAACTCGACAACTACTAATATAATAAAGTTATTCCATAAATTAAAGGGAAAATATAAATTCCTCTTTAGTTTTTTGGAAAATAATCTTTTTCAAAGATGGGCTATCGCCATTGTTCTTTGTCTTATTTTAGCCTTAATTCTTGCACCGGAAATAAATATTTTGGCGCCGAAGCTTAAGCAGGGCATGATAGCAGCGCATGATATTAAAGCCGATCGTGATTTTTTGGTTGAAGACCAATTGTCAACTAAACAGAAAAAAAATGATGCCACGGAAAACATCAAGCCTGTTTATGATTTTGACAACAATATCTCCTTCGCCATAAAAAATAAACTTCTGAAGGCTATTGCCACTGTTGATGAATATTATAAGCGTCTGCCTAAAGAAAATATTCCCGAAAACAGCTCTCTGAACATTCGTGAAAATCAAAAAGCTAAAATACTTATGGAAACAGCTTTAGGAGTCTCTCTGGCGTCACAGGAATTTGATATTTTAAAAGATCAACTATATTCAAATGAGTTAAAGCAAAAAATGTCCCGCCTTATTACTTCTATTTATGAAAATAAATTCATTACCAATGTCAACTTCAATCAACTGGAAAAAGAAAAAGGCATCATTGTCAGAACAGTAACAACTCAAGCAGAAAGTGATATTAAAAATTTAAACCAGATTTTGAATATAAACGAAATCGATTCGGTTGTCTTAAAAAAAATAAACTTAATATTTAAAGATCAGGAACCAGCGGAAAATGTAAAACAGATTTTGTTTTCTCTGGCAAAAAAACTAATCGAACCAAATCTTACATTCAATAAAGATGCTTCAGAAAAGAGGAAGACTTCATCGATGGAAGAGGTAAAACCGGTTTTCTTCCAAGTTCAGAAAAATGAGATGATAGTGCGCGAGGGAGAAAAAATCGGATATTTGGAACTGGCAAAATTAGAAGCCTTTTTTAAATCTAAAGGAGATAGCAAATTTTCAGGATTCTTAGTTCTTATCGGAATTTTTCTCACCGCTCTTTTTCTCGCCTGCATAATGTATTTATGGCGTACGAGAAATTGGCTGAATATCCCCACGCGTTCCAATATCGACTTGCTTGTCTTCAGCATTATAATTATATTACAAATATTAATTATTAAAGTGGGGATTTTTATCTCAAGCTCCGTCAATAAAGCGTTCCCTTTGATATCAACTGACAGTTGTTTTTTTGCTATACCATTTGCATTCGGAGCAATGATTATTGCTGTTCTAATAAACAGAAATGTTGCTTTAATTATAAGTGTTATGGTTTCATTTTTGATTGGCTTCTTATTCGATGAAAAAATCATTTTCCCGTTATTCGCTTTTCTCGGATCTGTAGCGGCTTCATATCGTATCGTTAATAGCCGACAGCGTTCTGCATTTTTAAAAGTAGGCATATTTTTAGGCATTGTGAACATCGCCGCAATTTTTTGCATGAATCTTTTGACTGGTAATTTATTTAATGATTTATTTTCACGATTTGTTATGGGGTTTTCCGGAGGGATTATTACTGGAATTCTCGTGGCCGGTATCACCCCCATCTTTGAAAGTGCCTTCGGTTTCATCACCGACATTAAATTGCTGGAACTGGCAAATCTCAATCAGCCACTCTTTCAAAGAATGATTATTGAAGCACCAGGAACTTATCATCACAGCATTATTGTAGCGTCTCTTGTGGAAGCAGCAGCCGAAGCTATCGGAGCTAATTCTCTAATGGCAAAAGTAAGCGCCTACTATCATGATATTGGAAAACTTACTAAACCTCAGTATTTTATTGAAAACCAGCCCAATTTTGATAACAGACATGACAAGTTATCTCCAAAAATGAGCAGCTTGATCATAATTTCTCATGTAAAGGATGGCTGCGAACTAGCCTCTCAAGTCAAACTTGGCCGAGAGATTATTAACATCATCCAACAACATCACGGCAATAATATTGTCAGCTATTTTTATGACAAGGCCAAAAAAAATAAAGATGAATCGATTCGTTCTTTATCGGAAAGTGATTTTCGGTATCCGGGACCAAAGCCACAAACTAAAGAAGCAGGTTTGGTAATGCTAGGTGACGTTATTGAAGCATCTTCGCGCACCCTATCTCATCCAACTCCAGCACGAATTCGTTCTTTGGTCAGAGAAAGAATTGAACAAATCTATATGGAAGGACAACTTGATGAATGCGAATTAACACTAAGAAACTTGAATACCATAGCGGAGACATTCACTAAAATTCTTACCGGAATTTTTCACCATCGTGTTGATTATCCTGAATTAACATCAAAAGTAACTAATGGCCATAAAGATACTAATACTAATACTAATACTAATACTAATACTAATACTAATACTAATACTAATACTAATACTAATGCAAATACAAATCGAAAACAAGCAGACCAAAATTAAAATAGAACGGCGTAAAATCCGCAGCACTGTCCTGAGACTACTAAAAATTATGGACTGCGCAAATAAGGAACTAAGCATTTCATTTGTGGATGATAATGCAATCAAACAATTAAATAATGACTATTTGCAAAGAGATAACGCGACAAATGTCCTTTCTTTTTCTTTGCAAGAAGGTGAATACGGTAATATCAATCCGGATATTTTGGGTGATATAGTTATTTCCGCAGAGACAGCGCAAAGAGACACAGCCATTGGTGATCTTTCTTTATATGAAGAAATTGATTTTTTAATAATCCATGGGGTGCTGCATTTGCTCGGTTTCAATCACAAAAATACAACTAAAGCACAAGCAACTAAAATGCGGATGAAAGAAAGAGAGTTATTCGGAATTTTGAACTCTGGCAAGTCCATATAATCTAATGAGTATGCCTTTGTACCAATTCAAAAAAATATTTCATTTTATAATCAAAACTTGACCCGGTTTAAGCGTTTCAGCGCCGGAAAAATTATTTAGTTGCATCAATTTTGCGGAACTAGTATTGTTTTTTTTAGCAATTATATGCAAATTCTCACCTTTTGTAACGATGTGCTTGTTTGTACCCAATTTATCCATATCTGCAGCAGATAATGTTTGATTGGTTACTTTTACTTTTTTCTCCATCTTTACTGTTTGCGTTCTTTTGTTATTTGATCTTAGTTTGTTTTTTGTTAACCGGGCTTCACGAAATATAGGGATATTCAACATTTTCCCAACAACTAACCCCTTTTTTGTGCTTTTTTTATTATACGAAATTATATTTGCTGACGAAACCTTATATCTTTTCGCAATAGAAGCAACTGTTTCGCCGCTTTTCACCCTGTGCTTGATGAAAACAGTTCGACCGATGAAGCGTGGTTTTTCGGTCTCCGGTATTTCACTTACTACTAAATTAAACTTGGCTAAAGCTTCCGTAGGGATTTTTAATTCATATTCCCTATCCGGCGTTATTTTGTGTCTTAATTCCGAATTAAGCAGATTCATTACATCTTCGGATACTTCAATTTTCGTGGCGATATCCTGAAGCTTCATGACTTTATTAACTTTGACTATGCTATATGGAATTGGCTTCTCGGTTTCATTACCCAAATTAATTCCATATTTTTGCGGATTCTTGATTATATGTAAAGTAGCCATGAATCTGGGAACATAGCGTGCCGTCTCCCGAGGCAACTGATTATATAAATCCCAAAAACGATCAAAGTAATTGATGTGCTGTCTGGATATGACCCGCAGAACCCTACCCTCTCCACAATTATATGCTGCCAACACCGTAAGCCAATCGCCAAACATACCGTGCAATTCCTCTAAATAGGCGATTGCCGCTTGTGTTGATTTTTCCACATCCATGCGTTCATCGACCCATTCATCGCGACTCAGGCCGAATTTATAGCCTGTGGAAGGAATAAATTGCCACAAACCAAGAGCCCGGGCACGCGAATAAGCCTGTATTTTAAAACCACTTTCCACCAAAGGAAGCCAAAACAACTCTTCTGGAATGCCTGCCTTTTTTAACTCTTTTAGAATAATGGAACGATAAAGGCCTGACCGCTGATAAGAGGAAATAAAAAAATCGCGTTCTATTCCCTGAAAGGATCGGATTTCCTTTTCTACATCGGCATTAATAATCATTGGTATTTCACTGGCTTTACCATTAGTAACCGTTTGTTTGGCCGAATAGACAGATAATATGCGTTTGGAAATTAGAAGACGTAAGTCATCTTTTTGCCTTGCTACAGCCACATCTCCGTTGGTATCGAGAACTAATGCATACGCTTTATCCAAGGTATTTAATGTGTTTTCTACATCTCCTTTTTCCCAAAAAATATCGGCAACTTCTATTAAATCTAGTGCCTTTTCCATTAAATCTTGTTCTTCTTCTGTCTTACGCTCTTGATTGGTCTGCTTCGGGGGAGCAATAGAATTTGCGGTACTCTTATCGGATAAATTGCCCGCTTGAGGATTATCTTGTTTTTTGGGCGTGGGGACCACATTGCTGCTGTCAGTATTATCAATTAGATTTTGTTCAGGTAAATTTTCAGCGAAACATAAAGAGGAAATGATTAAACACAAACAAAAAATAAAACAACTAACCACTAAGCAATTTTTTATTCTTATCATTAAAGACTAGCTCCTAAGCTTTTCCTTGAAATGTGTATAATGTATCGCTCTGTTTAACATCTCAGCACTAAGATAATTCCCTAACTTTTATTGAGCGATTTATAGCATACTTTTTGTTTTTCCCATAATTTTTTTAAATTTGTTTTATTGTCTTCTGAATCATAAATCTCTAAGAATATCAAATAACTGCATCCTTAAGTAGGAGTAAGAGAACGGCTTGTGAAATTCATTAGATAAGCCTGGATGAACTCATCTATATCTCCATCAAGTACTTTGTTGGCGTTGCCGTTTTCCAAATTTGTCCGGTGATCCTTAACCAACTTATATGGATGTAAAACATACGATCGAATCTGACTGCCCCAGGCAATGTCTTTTTTTAGTTTATTTACTTCATTTTTTTCATCATTTTTTTGTTGCAGTTCTCTTTCGTAGAGCCGTGACTTCAGATACTTCATCGCCATTGCTTTGTTCTTGTGCTGAGAACGTTCATTTTGACATTGCACAACTATTCCAGTTGGCAAATGCGTAATTCTAACAGCAGAATCTGTTTTATTTACATGTTGCCCGCCTTTACCACCGGCACGAAAAGTATCAATACGTAAATCATCTTCATTGATTTCAATTTTTATCTCATCATCAACTTCCGGATAGACAAAGACGGAGGCAAAAGAAGTATGCCGTCTTGAATTAGCGTCAAACGGCGATATACGAACGAGTCGGTGGATACCGATTTCCGCTTTAGCATAACCATAGGCATACTCACCTTCCACCGTGCACGATACGCTTTTAATACCGGCTTCATCTCCCGGCAGATAATCGATAATTTTTGTGGTAAATCCTTTTTTTTCAGCCCAACGCAAGTACATACGCAGCAACATTTCCGCCCAGTCCTGCGCTTCTGTTCCTCCTGCTCCAGCGTGAATTGATATAATAGCGTTCATTGGATCTTGTTCGCTGGATAGCATCATTTTAATTTCTTCCTGACATACGGAAGAATTCAGCGTTTCCATGTCACAGGCTAAATCCTGCAGAACATTTTCTTCTTTCTCTTGAAACGCAATAGCCCAAAGATTTTCTATATCATTTATTTCTTTATTAAATTTTTTCCAATTATCCAGTTTATCGGTAAGTTTCGTCTTTTTTTGAAGAATTTCACGAGCCTTATCCTGGTCTTCCCAAAAATCATTTTTTGCAGATAATAGTTCCAAATCCTTGATCTTTAATTCCAATTCCGTAACGTCAAAGGCAGTCCCCTATATATTTAATTCTCTTTTTTAAATCACTAATTTTTTCTTGAATGTTTTCTGTCTGCATTCTTTAACCCCCATTTAAAGCTCCATAATAAACAAAAGACACTTAACATAAAACAAACACCCACCAATATATCGCCATGTTTCGCATAAAAAGTAGGTATCTTGAATAATTTCACATTTCCTTTCAAGGAATCTTTTTGGAAAATATTTGTTTTTGCGACAATTTGTCCCCGTGGGTCAACAATTGCCGAGATACCGGTATTGGCGGCCCTTACCAGATACAAACGCGTTTCCACGGCTCTAAAAATGGTCATGGATAGGTGCTGATAGGGCGCGGAAGTGGAACCAAACCAGGCATCGTTAGTAATATTCACTAATATTTCGGCGGATTCATTTTTATACATTCTGGCGGCGAACGGCAATATTCCTTCATAACAGATTAAAATACCGATTTTTCGGTCTGCCGTAGATAATGGGAAATATCCATCACCTGTACTAAAATCACCAATTCCGGCGGTTAGTCCCTTAATAAAAGGAAACATATTTCGCAAGGGGACGTATTCACCATAAGGGACCAGATGAACTTTATCATATTTGCCTTTAACTTCGCCTTCCGGTGATAAGAGATATGCGCTATTATAAAAATCAACGTAATGACTTCTTCGTAAATAACTTATAGACCCGAATATAAAATCACTTTTTGTCTTAATCGCTAAATTTCTGATCTGTCTGCTTAACTCATTTTCATCCTGAAAATTGAACGGAACGGCTGTTTCCGGCCATACAATTAGTCCGCCACTTGCTGGTATATTCTTTATAGAAATATCTTCATAGATATTCAGAGTTTCTTTTTGAAAATTTTCATTCCATTTTATCGATTGATCAATATTGCCCTGGATTAATGATACTTCCATGGATGGGGTTGATGGATTTTGCAATAGGTTATCGATATTATTCACCCGAAAGATTCCGTAAATATAAACAGTGACTAAAACCAGAGATACTGCTGCCGCTAATATATACTCTCGCTTAGATCTTTTAGTGATAATTTCGAATAACGAAGCATTGACCAGAATAATTAAGAATGACAAACCATATACGCCCAAAATATCGGCAAATTGAATAAGATATAAATTAAGATACTGGGAATAGCCAAGGTTCTCCCAGGGAAATCCAGTAAACAGTTGCGATTTACAATATTCCAGACAAATCCACAAAACAGGAGCTATTAAATACAGAGGAATCTTCCGTCTGAAATAAACAATTCCAGCCGCAAATATAGCCAGATAAACGCTTAAATAACAAGCCAGCAGCAGCATTAATATAATCCCGAGATATATCGGCAGATATCCATAATTTACCATTACATAGGCAATCCAGTAGATTATTCCTATATATCCCACAACTCCGGTGATGAAACCCAGCAGTATTGCCTGCCGAATTGATGTTACTCTATGTAATGCAAATAGAAGTGGGATAAAGGCGAACCAGGCGACAAAGCTAGAACCATACTTGGGAAAAGATAATATTAGCAAAGCTCCGCTTAGAATTGCGAATAAAACATTCCCCTTTAAATTTTTATTCTTATCCAGACGGTAATAGACAGGAGGAATTATTTTATTTTTCATTAGAATTGGTTTTTTTGATTTCCTTGATTTTGACTTTTTTAATACTGCGTTCATCGGCATTTTCTATCACGATATCCAATCCGTTTATCTGCAAATTCTCGCCCGTTAGGGGAATTCTTTTTGTAGAATTTAATATCAAACCACTGAGTGTTTCATATCTTCCTCTTTCCAGACTGATATTAAAAAACTCCTCGATCTTTTCAATTTCTGTGCGACCATCCACCATTATTGATCCGTCGGGTAACTGAAAAATACCATCAGCACTCGCATTAGCCTCGTGCTCATCACGAATTTCTCCTACAATTTCTTCGAGGAGATCTTCCAGCGTCACCAAACCTGATGTTCCGCCGTATTCATCAATTACAATCGCGATGTGTTTTTTATTTTCTTTTAATTCATAAAACAACAAATGGGTGTTTTTGGTCTCCGGAATATAATATGGTTTGATAAGACATGATAAAATGTCTTCTTTAGTAATTTGTTGCGACCAAAACTTAAGCAGATCTTTGACATTTAATATGCCAATGATATTATCAATTGTTCCGCGATAGACGGGAATACGTGTATGGCGGGATTCAATTACCTCCTGAATAATTTCCTCGATAGTCGCTTCCGTGCTGACAGCAACTATCTGTGTGCGAGGAATCATTATTTCACGAACAAGAATATGGGTAAATGCTAATATGTTTTCAATCATCTCACGCGAGGACGCATCGATAAAACCATTTCTTTGCGCTTTTGTGAGCATCGCTTCTATTTTTTCTTCAATATATTTTTTATTGCGCCAAAATATAATTTTCGAAATAATTTTCATAATTTTTTAAAATACACCTGACTTATAAACCACGTAAATGCTCCGGCCTTATCTGTTTAATATCTTTTTCATTAAGAACTGAACTAATCAGTTTTAAAACATCTTCTTTTTGAGATGGCAAATTAGCCTTTATTGGTAAATAATTAGAGGCATGATTAGAAGTGAAATAGCAATTAGTAAAATTTGAATTTGCTATAATTAGATATAATTCACGGATAAAACCAAATTTATCAGGCAATACAAAGCGACCAGCCATATAATCTTCATATAAAGGTGTCTCAGGTACAAGCATCAGGGTAAGGGCGCCGGCATAGTCCGGATCCATGTCCGTGAGTATTTTTGCCGTGTCCAAGGCATGCTCAACACTTTTTTCAATTCCACCCAATCCCAGTATCACTGTCACCGAAAGTGCAATCCCTGCTTCTTTAATCCGGTGTGCTGCTTCCACCATTTGTTCATATGTTGCACCTTTAGAAATCTTTTGCAGCAATTCAATATTTCCTGTTTCTACACCAAGATATATTATCTTTAAACCCAATCCTCTTAGTTTTTTCAGTTCATCAACGCTTTTCCTTAGTATGCTTTTGGCATTAGCGTAAGTTCCAATTCGCTTTATAGTCGGTATGTTATCATTAATTAGTTTAAGTATTTCTTCAAGACGTTGTTGCGGTATAATCAACGCATCTCCATCACATAAAAATACTTTTTCTACACGCCCATAAGACCTTGCTTCAGTCAGATCTTTGGTTATCTGTTCAATAGGCTTAATTTTGAATTTTTTTTGCCGGTATGTTCCACAGAATGTACATTTATTATGCGAACACCCGACCGTGACCTGCAAAAGTAAACTGTATGCTTCACTTGGCGGTCTTATTATTATCCCCTCATAATCCATAATTATTTTTTCTCTCTAAATCAATATTTATTTAGGGAAGTGATTATAATTGTTGAGAAGTTTATATCAACAATCGTTAAAAAGCAAGTTCTGGTCAAATAAAAAGGGAGCCTCCATTACTGGCTGACTCCCTTAGATTTTCTGGCGGGGCCGAGGGGACTTGAACCCCTGTCCTCCGGCGTGACAGGCCGGCGTTATAACCAACTTAACTACGACCCCAAAAAATCTTTTTCACTTCCCTAAATTATAAAATGGTAGGCGGAACAGGACTTGAACCTGTGACATCCACGGTGTAAGCGTGGCGCTCTCCCAGCTGAGCTACCCGCCCGTAATGCCAAAAAAACGCTGTGAGGCTTCTAGCAATATTGATATTTCTTGTCAAGCAAATATAAATTAAGTACCGCTCAATTTACTGACGAAGTATTTACCGACACATCATGAGCGGTGGTTGCAGCAAATTTTACTTCTTCATCAAAGGCAATCTTAAGCACTTCATCAATATGATCAACGAAAACAATTTTCAACGCATTTTGTACATTTTGTGGTACTTCTGCCAAGTCTTTTTCGTTATCTTTGGGTATAATAACCATCTTAATGTTACCGCGATGGGCAGCCAGAATCTTTTCTTTTAGACCGCCTATAGGCAAAACCCTTCCTCTTAAAGTAATTTCACCAGTCATTGCCATGTCGGAACGCACTTTTTTCTTCATCAGCGCCGAAGCAATAGAAGTGGCCATCGCAATTCCCGCTGAAGGACCATCCTTGGGAATTGCTCCTTCCGGTACATGGACGTGAATATCAATTTTTTTATAAAAATTCTTGGGCAAACCGAATTGCTCCGCTCGAGCACGAATGTAAGTCAGGGCAGCCTGAACGGATTCCTGCATTACATCACCTAGCTTCCCGGTCATTACCATCTTTCCTGTACCTTCCATAATGGAAGCTTCTATAACCAGAAGTTCACCGCCAACTTCCGTCCAGGCGAGTCCAATCGTAAGACCAATTTCGCTCTTTCCCTCGATTTCGCCATGGCGGTATTTTGGCACACCCAAATATTTGGAAATAGACTTGGAACTGATTATCAACTTCTTCTTGCTGCCGTTATTGACGATTTCTTTAGCCACTTTACGGCAAACAGAAGCGACTTCCCTCTCCAGATTTCTAACTCCAGCTTCCCGCGTGTATTGCTGGATTATTCTTAATAATGCTCCACGCGAAAATTCAATGTTTTCAGGAAGCAAGCCATTAGCTTCCAATTGCTTTGCTATAAGGAATTTTTTCGCTATTTGCAGTTTTTCCAATTCCGTGTATCCGGCAATCCGAATTACTTCCATTCTGTCCTGTAAAGGAGCAGGTATAGTCTGCAAAACATTAGCCGTAGTAATGAACATGATATCTGATAAATCATAATCGACATCAAGATAATTGTCATTGAATGCTTTATTTTGCTCCGGATCAAGAACTTCGAGTAGCGCAGAAGACGGATCTCCCCTAAAGTCTGAGCTGAGTTTATCAACTTCATCTAAACAAAAAACAGGATTATTAGAACCGGCCTTTTTTAATGATTGGATAATTTTCCCCGGCATAGCTCCAATGTAAGTCCGGCGGTGACCGCGAATTTCAGCCTCATCACGAACACCTCCCAGAGAAATACGAACAAATTTTCGATTTGTCGCCCGAGCCACTGATTTAGCAATTGATGTTTTTCCCACTCCAGGCGGACCAACCAGACACAAAATAGGACCTTTGTTTTTCTTTGCAAGTAATTGTACGGCAAGATATTCGATGATACGTTCTTTGACCTTTTTCAATCCATAATGATCTTCTTCAAGGATGTTTTCTGATTCCCTCAAAGTGAATTTATTTTCTGTTTTATCCGCCCAGGGCATATCGATCAGCCAGTCAATATAATTCCTTACTACTGTAGCTTCTGCCGACATCGGCGCCATCATTTGTAATTTTTTTATTTCCTGCCGAACTTTTTTCATTGCCTCTTCCGACAGCTTCTTTTGTTTGAGGCGTTTTTCTATATCAGCTATCTCATTGCGAAATTCATCTTTTTCGCCCATTTCTTTTTGAATCGCGCGCATTTGCTCATTGAGATAATAATCCTTCTGCGTTTTCTCCATTTGCTTTTTCACGCGCCGCTTGATTTTTTCTTCGACCTGCAGGATTTCAATCTCGGAGAGCATCAGCGAATAAATTGATTCCAGACGTTCGCCGACGTTAAATATCTCCATTATTTTCTGTTTATCTTCCAATTTCACATTGAGATGAGTTACCACGACATCAGCAAGTTTGGATCCATCATCAATTGCTACTATTGTTCCCATCATTTCGACGTGAACCTTTTTGCTGAGTTTCAAATACAGTTCGAATGATTCCTTAATGCTGCGCATTAGTGCTTGCTTTTTTACATCGCTTTGGTCGTCAACATCTTCTATCTCGCTGACCTTGACGAGAAAATAATCATCATTCTTTAAATATTCTTTGATGGCGCCGCGCATTTTGCCTTCGACTAAAACTTTTACTGTTCCATCCGGCAATCTCAACAATTGAATAATAATTCCAATGGTACCAACCAGATAGATGTCTTCTTGAGAGGGATCGTCTTTCTTGGCATTTTTCTGAGCAACCATGAAAATACTTTTCTCATCTTTCATTGCTGATTCTAATGCAGCAATGGACTTCTCTCTTCCGACAAATAATGGCACAATCATGTGCGGAAAAACGACAACATCTCTTAAGGGTAAGAGAGGTATTACAAACTGTTTATTTTGATCATTAAACTCTTTGTCTTCAACCATAGTATTTATTCCATATATTTTTTAAGCTGATTCAGATTTGGTTTCATAAATTAATATTGGTTTTTCTTTATTAGTAACGACTTCTTCACTAATGACACATTCCTTTATATCGCGCTGCGAAGGAATGTCATACATTACTTCCAGCATTGTATTTTCCAGTATGGATCGTAAACCTCGCGCTCCGGATTTTCTTTCCATAGATAATTTGGCGACCGCCCGTAATGCGCCATCGGTAAACTTCAAAGTCACATTTTCCAATTCAAATAATTTTTTGTATTGTTTAATAATAGAATCTTTTGGTTCCATTAAAATACGGACTAATGTCGATTCATCCAAATCATCCAGTGTGGCAATAACCGGCAGACGGCCGATGAACTCCGGTATTAATCCAAATTTCAACAAGTCTTCCGAACGCACTTCAGCAAGTACTTCCCCAACTCTTTTTTCCTTTTTACTTTTAATTTTGGCGCCGAAACCAACGCAATTAGCACCCAAACGCTTTGAAATTATACTTTCCAAATCATTAAAAGCACCGCCGCAAATGAATAAAATATTAGTGGTATCAACTTGAATAAATTCCTGCTGCGGATGCTTGCGGCCACCTTTAGGCGGAATATTGGCCATTGTTCCTTCCATAATCTTCAATAGTGCCTGTTGAACGCCTTCGCCGGAGACGTCTCTTGTTATAGAAGGATTACCTGATTTTTTGGCAATTTTATCGATTTCGTCTATATAGACAATACCTTTTGAGGCTCTGGCAACATCATAATCGGCATTTTGCAGTAAACTCAAAATTATGTTTTCAACGTCTTCGCCGACATATCCGGCTTCTGTAAGTGTTGTGGCATCGGCAATCGTAAAAGGAACATTGAGAAACTTTGCCAGTGTTTTCGCCAGCAGCGTTTTCCCTGAACCAGTCGGACCGACTAAAAGGACATTGCTTTTTTGAATTTCAATACCATCAGAATCAATATGGGAAAATAACCTTTTATAATGGTTATATACGGCAACAGACAATATTTTTTTTGTTTTATCCTGACCGATTACATATTGATCCAGGAATTTTTTAATTTCTTTCGGTTCCGGTAGAACTTTTTTTGGTCCTTTTTCTACAGTTTTCTCTTCTTCTTCCTCAACAATGCACCGACAAAGCTCAATACATTCATCGCAAATATATGCTGTTGGACCGGCAACCAGTTTTCTTACTTCACTTTGCATTTTCCCGCAAAATGAACAAAAAAGCATGCCCTGACCCATTCGATTGTCTTTGCTTCTTTTTATCACTTATTATCTCCTTTATTTACTGGCAAGTGATGATGGCTTTCTGATTATAATGTCGTCAATTAAACCATATTCTTTAGCTTGATGGGAAGTCATAAAGTAATCACGTTCCGTGTCATTCATTATCTTGGAAAGCGACTGCCCGGTTAAATCAGCTAGAATCTGGTTTAACTCTTCCTTCAATCTTAATATTTCCTTTGCCTGGATGTCAATATCTGTCGCCTGCCCCTGAAATCCTCCCAAGGGTTGATGGATTAATATGCGTGAATGAGGTAGCGAATATCTTTTGCCTTTTTCACCTGCCGCAAGCAAAATTGCCGCCATACTGGCAGATTGACCCATGCAAACTGTAGAAATAGGGGGCTTGATGTATTGCATTGTATCATAGATTGCCATACCGGAACTTACATGACCACCTGGTGAATTTAAGTAAAAAAATATTTCTTTGTCAGGATCTTCAGACTCCAAATATAGCATCTGCGCGACGACTACATTGGCGACATTATCATCAATCGCTGTCCCTAGAAAAATTATCCTCTCCTTTAATAAACGAGAATAAATATCAAAAGCTCTTTCACCTCGTCCATCTTGCTCAACCACCATGGGAATTAAATTCACTATTTACCCTCCACAGTTATACCAATTTTTTCTACGACCTTAATATTGGCCTTTTGTTCAATAAAGTCAAATACCTTTTTTTGAATTAATTCAGTTCTGAGGTTATCTTTCCTGTCTTCTTTTTCGAATACAGTTCTTATTTGCTCATAATCCCGCCCGTGTTTTTCAGCTAATTCCCGGATATGCTGATCTAAATCTGCTTCTTCCACCCCAATAGCTTCTTTTTGGGCAATCTTTTTAAGCAACAAGAACGATTTTACAACTTTTTCGGCCTCTTCTTTAAATTTATCATGCATTTTGAAGCTTAGTTCCATGGCACCAGTCTCATCCATGCCGGCAGAAGTCATTCTTTTTTGAGTGTCAGCCATCATATAAAAAATCTGTTTCTCTACAAGCGATGGAGGAACTTCAAAATTATTCTCTTTAAGGATATTTTCCATTATTTTATTTTGCAGATTAGTTTCCGTCAAGCGCTGGCAATCCTGTTCCAAAGATTTACGTGCGTCATTTTTTAACTCATCCAATGAATTATATTTGTCAAAATTCTTAATAAAATTTTCATCAATCTCCGGCAATTTTTTTTCTTTAATATCTTTAATCGTTACTGTGAAAATCACATCTTTTCCCGCAAATTTCTTTTCCTGGTAATCTTCAGGGAATTTAACGTTAATTGCCTTTGTTTCGCTATTTTTCATACCGACTAACTGCTCCTCAAAGCCCGGAATAAATCGCTGGGAACCAAGCTCCAGAGGATAATTATCGGCTTTCAGCTCCTGATGAGATACACCATCAAGACTGCCCGCGAAATCAAGAGTAACATAATCACCCATAATTGCTGCCCGGTTATCTTTAATTTCTTCCATTGTAGCAAACATTTGCCTTATTTCTTTGAGCCTGTTTTCCAAATCACTTTCAGTTATTTGAATTTTTTCCTTTTCCAATTCAATTCCATTATAACCTTTCGGTTCAAAATCCGGTTCTGTTTCAAAAGAAGCCGTAAAAGAAAAATTGGTATTATCCTTAAATCCGTCTTGTTTAATATCTGGTCTGGAAAGAGCCATTATTCCCTTATCTTCGAGTGCCTGCCAATAAAATTTATTGATAATATTGGTAATTGTTTCTTCTTCAGCATGATCTTTAAAATGACTTTCTAATACCTTACGGGGAACTTTTCCCGGACGAAAACCTTTAATTTTTGCCTTTTTACCAAGATCACGATAAACAGCATCAATCTCTTCCTTTACTTCATTCCAAGGTATTTCAAACGATAGCTTTTTCTTCACCAGACTTATTTCTTCCATTTTTATTGCAATTTCGCTCACTCCACCTATCTCCTTTTTATTTGAATGCTAAATAATTACGGTTACTTGGTGCGAGAGAGGGGATTTGAACCCCTATCCGCGTAGGCGGGCTGGATCCTAAGTCCAGTGCGTCTTCCAATTCCGCCACTCTCGCTTGGATATTTCTATGTTTTCATTATATATTCATTACGCTACTAAATGTCAACGCGGATTGTTACCAATCATCTTCCCAATGGATTTTATACTTGTGAAAAAAATGATAAAGATGGTCGGGGCGAGTGGATTTGAACCACCGGCCCTCTGAACCCCATTCAGATACGCTACCAGACTGCGCCACGCCCCGACATGCTGCAAAGTGTTGAGGTGATTACCATCATCCTGAAATCATGTCAAGGATAAACGAAAAATGCCAATTTTTTAAAATATTAGTGAATCTGACTGCTATATTCGGTATATTAAGATAAGATCTTATCCAAAATAATCCTTGTACTTAAGTTGCCAATGAAGTAAATTTAACCATGCAAACTTATTTGAACATATGCTTTTTCAAATTCTGCAAAGCTTTACCTTTAAGGTCTGCTGTTGTTGTTTTTGCGTTAACCGTGAGTATATTCAATATTGCGCATGCCGATATTTATAAATACATGGACAATGATGGTGTTCTGCATTTAACCAATGTACCTTCAAATCCCAACGCTAAATATGTCCTAGTTCTAAAAGAAAGACGAATTCTTTTCCAGCCCGACATTGACGTAAACAAATACGATAATATTATTACTAAAACTGCCAATAAATTTAAACTCGATCCGGCCTTGATTAAGGCGGTCATCAAAGCAGAATCTAACTTTAATCATCGAGCTGTTTCACCGGTAGGAGCCCAGGGTTTAATGCAATTAATGCCCGCGACAGCATCTTCACTAAAAGTCGAAGATAGTTTCCATCCGGAAAAAAATATTGAAGGCGGAGCGCGTTACCTGAGTTATCTTCTAAAGTTATACAAAGGGGATTTAACTCTTGCCCTTGCCGCTTACAATGCCGGAGAAAAAGCTGTTGCAAAATATAATTATACCGTTCCTCCTTATCGGGAAACTCAAAATTATGTAAAGCGTGTTTTTAGTTTTTATAGGTCTTACAGTAAATTATAAAATAATTTTGCTACTTTTCGACATATAGATATTGACGGAGTTTTGCCAACTTATTTTCTTTAATTCCTTTAATTTCAGTTAATTGTTCTATATTTTTATATCTTCCTAATTTACTGCGAACATCTAAAATCTTCTTTGCTGTGACTTCACCAATTCCAGATACCGATATTAGATCAGTTTCTGTGACCCGGTTAATATCGAGCGGCATACTCAGGGCAAGCCGCTTGGCTGATTCGATCTTGGAAACCGTAACATTCGAATTGTTTGACTTGGAAATTATTGTTATTTTCATCCCACTATCAAGGATTAAATCTTCTTCGACCTGATATTCAATGCCAGTGGACTTTAATAACTGATTAGCTGTAGTCTTGGGAGCTACAAAATAAATTCCTCTGCTTTTGTCGTTTTCGACAATCTCTACGACGATTTTTTCCGGAAATTGATTGGCTAATTCCGGAACCATATAGTTTATTTTTGAAGCGGAGATGAAAAAAATAAAGGGAATAACCGCTAAAGCTGTACAAATGGCGATTATTCCCTTTATTTGCCTTTCGAAAATCATCATTAATTATTTTTTCTTTTCCAACCCGAAAGCATCATGCAGAACAGTTACAGCAAGCTCTGTATATTTTCTTTGAATAATACATGATATTTTAATTTCTGATGTGCTGATCATCATGATATTGATGCTTTCCTTGGCCATAGTTTTAAACATTTTAGCGGCAACACCGGAATGACTAACCATTCCCACACCAATTATTGATACCTTTGCCACATCATCGTCAACTTCAACTTTTTTAGCTCCAACCGCTTTCGCCGTGGCATCTACTATCTTCTGGGCTTCTTTCATTTCTTTTTTAGATACAGTAAAAGTAAGATCTGTAAAACCATCCGCGCTGGCATTTTGAATAATCATATCGACACTGATATTGTTCTCCGACAAAGGTGTAAACAAACTTGCGGCCACACCCGGCTTATCCGGAACACGCACTACAGTGATTTTGGCTTGATCACGATCATAGGTAATACCCGAAACAACTTCTCTTTCCATTTCCTTATCCTCCTTAGTCACAAGCGTTCCCCCCTCGTCGGAAAATGTTGATTTTACATAGACAGGAACATTATATTTTTTTGCCATTTCTACTGAACGAGGCTGTAAAACCTTCGCACCGGTCATGGCCATTTCCAGCATTTCATCATAAGATATTTTATCCAATCTTCGGGCTTTGCTGCAAATATTGGGATCGGTAGTATAAACTCCATCAACGTCTGTAAATATATCACAACGATCTGCCTTTAAAACTGCTGCGAGAGCAACCGCGCTTGTATCAGAACCACCGCGACCGAGAGTTGTAATATTGTTATCTTCATCAACACCCTGGAAGCCGGCTACAACAGCAATTGTTCCATGCTGAAGTTCTTTTTTAATTGCTTCCGTATCTATAAGTGAAATTCTTGCTTTCTTATAAACTTTATCTGTTAATATTTTAACCTGAAATCCTAAAAATGATCTTGCCCGATATCCCATAGAATTTAAAACTATAGACAGCAGGCTTACGGTAACTTGCTCACCTGTTGATATTAAAGAATCATATTCTCTTTCGTCAGGTGAATCTGAAGCTTGATGTGCCAAAGCGATAAGCCTGTCTGTTTCACCGGCCATAGCGGATAAAACCACAATGACATCATTCCCGGCCTTTTTTTCCCGGATCGCTTTTGCGGCTACATTTCTAATTTTTTCAATATTCGCCACCGATGTTCCACCAAACTTCTGAACAACCAAGCCCATATTAAGCAACCTCCATTTTCTTATCTGTCAACTCACTTAGTCTGCTTTTCAATCCTCTTATAATAATTTTCCTGCTATTTTCATCAACATATTCAAAATTGATAAAAATACTATCGCCAGGAATTTGTTTAGAGATTTTTTCAGCCCATTCAATCACAACAACCCCATCGCCTGATAAATATTCATCATAACCTAAATCTTCTAACTCTGAATAACCGTTCAGTCTATATACGTCGAAATGATAAAGTTTACATCGTGCCGGATATTCGTTAATTAAAGTAAACGTAGGGCTGGTTATTTGATATTCTGAGCTTACTCCAAGACCAAGTGCCAAACCTTTAGTAAAACAAGTCTTACCGGAACCAAGCTCACCCGATAATGCCAGTAGATCACCATCTCTTAATTTCTCACCAATAAGCCTCGCAATTTCAATAGTCTGCGCTGCACTACTCGATATTAATTCAATTTTTACGGTTTTCCTTTTCATTTATGATTAGTTTTTGTTTAGCATTTAATTTATTATTTTTCCAATAATACAATAGCTGTGGCGTAGTTTTTAGTATGCGTCAAGCTCAGATGAATTCTTTTAATCTCTCTTTTTTCTATTTGGAGTTTGGCTTCACCGTGTAGTGAAAGATCAGGCTTCCCCTGATCATCATGCACTACCTCAATTTCGCGCAACTTAACTCCCATACCCAGACCAATACCCAATGCTTTCAAAAAAGCTTCTTTAGCCGCAAATCTTGCTCCGTAATGTAATGATGCCTGGATGTGCCTGCCACAGTAATTTATCTCTTTTCCCGAAAACACTCTGTGTAAAAATTTCTGACCCCACTTGCTGATTATTTTCTCGATACGATCATTTTCGACCAGATCAATGCCGATTCCTTGTATCATCACATCCCTCTATGCGCTGACAATCGCGTCAGTAATAACGCAAACCTTCTTTATTGCCGCAACATCATGCACACGAACTATTTGAGCTCCATTAATGATTGCGGCAGTTACAGCCGCCGCCGTGCCTTCAATTCTCTCGTGAGGTTCGCCACCCATTACTTTCCCTATAAATGATTTCCTCGATGGACCGATCATTATTGGAAATCCGAGTCCTTTGAATTCTGAAAGATTCTTAATAATTTTATAATTATCTTCCACAGTTTTACCAAAACCTATCCCGGGATCAACTACCAAGGACTTCTTATCTATACCAGCACCCATAGCCTTTTCACTACTGGTTTTCAAATATGATATAATATTCCCCATTAAATCATCATAGACCAAATTATTTTTTTGCATGTTTTGAGGATTTCCCCGCATATGCATCAAAATCACAGCAGCACCCGCATCCTTGACCGTTTTGGCCATTTTTTTATCGCCATTTAGCGCACTTATATCATTGACTATTTCAGCCCCCGCTGCAAGTGCGAATTTGGCAACTTTGGCTTTTGTTGTATCAATTGATATCGGTGTTTTAGTTTTCTTCACTAATTTTTCAATAATTGGAATAACCCTTTCCAACTCAATCTTTGCATCAACTGACTTAGCTCCGGGACGACTGGATTCACCGCCGATATCAATTATGTCAGCACCTTCATCTATCATTTGCAAGGCGCGGTCAACAGCTGTTTTTTGATTGTAATAAAGGCCGGCATCGGAAAATGAATCAGGTGTTACATTTAAAATACCCATGACGATGGTTTTCTTGCCTAAAATTATTTCGCGCTGTGATGTTTTTAAGACATAGCTATTCTGTCCGCTATGCTTTAATATTTCTGATATATTAATTGCTATCAAATTTAACCCGAAAGGCTGCTTTTCTATTTTCTTGATGAGCGCTGAAATTTGTTTGAGCGTACCCATTATTAAAACATCTGTGGAACCAATTGAACTATCGATAGATCCGCGGGCAACCGCAGCATCTCCGCCGATTGAAAGCATTTCCTGTTTGATGATATTTGCTACTTTACATGGTTTATCTTTAAGCAGGATATTGATATTGAGAGTTTTGGGCGCCATTGCTTCAATACCGTAAGGATCAACGCCAATTTTCTTAAATATAGCTTCAGACTCTGCCAAATTGTTTATTTTTATTAATTTCAAACTATTCCACCTACATAAAAAATAAATTTTACATTTACTTTAGATAATTCACAGAAGGAATATTAAGATATACTTTTTGATTCAGCCGATTGCTCATTGGGCAAAGCACTGCCAATGATGACATCTATTTCCGCAGTGTTTAAAACTTCCTTTTCCAATAGTTCATCAACCATCTTGTGTAGTATTTCAATATGAGCATTCAGCAGATCTTTTGCCTTTTCATAATTGCGTTTAACGATAGAAACAACCTCAGCATCAATTTGCTTTGCCGTCTCTTCACTGTAATCCTTGTGAGTGGCAAATTCCCGGCCTAAAAATATCTGCTCTTCTTTTTTCCCGTAACTCAAGGGGCCCATTTTATCACTCATACCCCATTCACAGACCATTTTTCTGGCCAGATTTGTCGCCCTTTCGATATCATTGCCGGCACCAGTGGTAAAATCATGCAGAACTATTTCTTCGGCAGCTCGTCCACCTAAGAGAATGGCTATATTATTGTCCAAATATTCGCGTGGATAGGTATGTTTTTCATCAATTGGCAGTTGTTGAGTTAACCCCAGCGCTCTTCCTCTGGGGATAATCGTTACTTTATGAATAGGATCAGTTCCGGGAATCAGCCGTGCAACCATTGTATGACCGGCTTCATGATAAGCCGTATTGCGTTTTTCCTCGTCGCTAATCACCATGCTTCGTCTCTCCGTGCCCATTAAAACCTTATCTTTGGCAAATTCAAAATCGATCATGTTGACTTTGTCTTTATTTGCCCGCGCCGCACTAAGCACTGCTTCATTGACAAGATTTTCTATATCCGCTCCGGATGTTCCGGGGGTTCCCCGGGCTAAAATAGCATAATTGACATCTTCGTCTATAGGCGACTTACGAGCGTGAATTTCAAATATCTTTTCTCTCCCTTTGACATCAGGCAGAGGTACTATTACCTGCCTGTCGAAACGTCCGGGGCGTAATAATGCCGGATCAAGAACGTCAGGACGGTTGGTGGCGGATACAAGTATAACTCCCTCATTTGATTCGAAACCATCCATCTCTACGAGAAGCTGGTTTAGCGTCTGCTCTCTTTCATCGTGCCCTCCCCCGAGGCCTGCGCCTCGATGACGGCCGACCGCGTCGATTTCATCAATAAATATTATGCACGGGGCATTCTTTTTTGCCTGGCTGAACAAATCACGAACACGTGAAGCTCCCACACCTACGAACATTTCCACAAAATCAGAACCGCTGATACTCAAAAATGGCACATCGGCTTCTCCGGCAATTGCCCTTGCCAAAAGCGTCTTCCCCGTTCCCGGAGGTCCAATAAGCAATAACCCTTTGGGAATTCTGCCGCCCAATCTTGTATATTTCTTGGGATCTTTCAGGAAGTCAATTACCTCTTCCAATTCGGCTTTTGCTTCATCAATTCCGGCAACATCGGCAAAAGTTACTTTCTTGGATTTATCAGTAATCAAGCGGGCTCTGCTTTTGCCAAAAGCCATTGCTTTACCACCACCGGACTGCATCTGGCGCATAAAGAAGATCCAGACACCGATGAGAAGAAGCATGGGGAACCAGGAGACTAAAAGAGTCATATACCAGGGAGAATCATCCTGTGGTTTAGCGGTAATTTTCACACCCCTCTCTCGAAATTGTGTAACCAGCTTATCATCCTTTGGTGTATAAGTTTTAAAATCACTACCGTTGGCCAGCTTCCCAGTGATATTATCACCTTGAATAGTTACTTCACTGATCTCGCCTTTATCCAGAACGGCGATCATTTCACTATAAATCAATTCCTTAGTAGTTGTTTTCGGTTGATTAAAAAACTGCCAAACAAGTAAAGACACAAGCAGCACAGTAAGTACAAGAGCAATATTTTTCTGAAACGGATTCAAGATTTTTCTCCTTTAAATTATTTACACAAACATAATATTTCGATTTCAAAGGATAACGCGGCGGCAAGGAGGAGGCGCCGCAGGCGTATTGTATATAAGCTGAGGAAACCAACGACGCTGCCAACAAAGTTAGCCGAAGAAATCGAACTGTTATGATCTTTATAATAATATCTAATATAACTCAAATAAATTCTAACGCTCACTGACAAAGTTAAATTAGTCAATATTTCACATTCTTTAGGAATTTATAATTTCTAAGACAAGAACATTTTTTGTTTGAGGGGAGATTTTAACCCGATCACTCAGATGCATATTTTCTATCCAGATCACAGAGTTCTGATCTACAAGCAGCATGACTTCATTGCGCTTATCTCGTGAAATCTTCTGATTAATGAATAACGATTTTATTTTTTGCCGTCCTTTCATGCCCAGTGGTTGAAACCTGTCTCCATCCCTTCTGTTACGCAATACAATCGTTTGTTGAATTTTATCTAAATCTAAATATACTTTTTCTTTATTTTGCAGATCCATTTTATCTCTCGGTATTTTTTCTATGCTGATCGTCCGGTTTGTTTCTTTAACATGAATTATACCGGGAATATTAACAGGGTATTCATAGTCAACTTGACTCAAACTAGCATTATCTCGCGTAAGGATTAATTTATCATATTCTCGTTTAGCTTCTATTCCAAGAGGAAGGGAAATTCTTTTCCCTGATTCTGCCAACTGCGCTAATCTCTCCAGAGCTTTGATATTAATGAAAGAAAAACCATTCTTTTCAGGATTCATGCTTTCTAATATTTCCTTAAACAACCTCGACCGGATAGCGGGTGCTAATCCCTTTAGATAGTCTATATCCAGAGATATTCCATCAGGCTGATTTTGAATATATGGTGATTTCAAGGTTTCCTGGACAAAATTTAGGATAAAGTCATCATCCTGACGCAGAATTTCAGACATTTGCGCTAGATTTTCTACAATTTTAGGATTAAATTTTTCTTTTAAATATGGAATTAGTTCTGAACGTATTTTATTGCGCAGATAAATGTTGCTATCGTTTGAGCTATCTTGACAATAGGATATTCCTGCTTCGTTTAAGAAGGCGACAATTTCAGCTCTGGATACTTCTATCAGAGGACGGATAAACTTCCCCTCACGCATGGGCAGAATACCCTTCAAACCATCTAATCCGCTTCCACGTAATAGATTCAACAAAACCGTTTCGGCTTGATCCTGAATATTGTGTCCCAGCGCAATCTTTTGCGCGTTGTAATCTTCGGCAATTTTGTTTAAAAACTGATATCTCTGCTTCCTGTAAAAATCTTCCTGTGACACGCCTTTTTGCCGCAGTTTGAAATCCATTTTCCCTGATACAAAAATCAATCCCGACTTTGTTGCTAATTCTTGAGAATATTTTTCTTCTTTATCTGAGCGGGTTCCCCGTAATCCGTGATTGTAATGGGCAACAATAATATCAAAATTAAGTTTTTTTGATATTTGAGTAAGAGCTACCAGAAGCGCGGTGGAATCAGCCCCTCCGGACAGGGCTGCAACGACCCGATCTTTTTTGTCGAGTAGTTTATATTTTTCTATGGTTTTTAGGACTTTTTTTATCATATCTAGCCCCGCGTCGCTTCGCTCCCGGGATTATTCGACTAGCAAGCTTCAGTGCACTTCGTTTCTGACGCTTGAGTCTCATTAATCGAATAAAGTATTTACTTCCAAAAGATTTTCAACGTAATAATCAGCTTTCAGGCTTAACAAATCCTGTCTGTTACCCAGGCCATTGAGATAAGCACAGCTTAAGATTCCTGAATTTTTTGCCACAAGAATATCATTCACGCCATCACCAATGATGACGGTTTTTTCTTTAGCTGTGCCATATTTATTCAATATAAAATCAACTACACGGGAATCCGGTTTTTTATAGGGTGTGGAATCAGCACCAATAATTTCTACAAAATATTTTTCAATATCTAATCCTTGCGCTATTGGTAATGTGTACTTATACCGCTTATTCGTCAGGATGATCTTCGTCTTACCGGCGAAATTTATTAATACATCTTCGACTTGATGATAGAGTTTTGCATTGTCTAATAGATGAGTACTGTAATATTGAGTGAAAATATCCAGCGCTTCTTCATGGTATTTTGCATTTTTCTGCCCCAATGCTTTTTCGATTAGGCTATTGATTCCATCTCCGACAAAGCTGATAATTTCCTCTGTCTTCCTCTCTGGAAGAAGTAAAGTTCTTAACATAAAATTTATCGCCTGAACTAAATCTGTTCCTGTCTCCACAAGAGTGCCATCGAAATCAAAGATGATTAAATCTACTTTTTTCATTATTTTACCTGAGATACATATAGCGAACTGACAAACTAAATACAAGTTGGAATTAATACCAAGTAACTATCAAACATTAAAAGGTTGATTTACCGGGCATAATACCAAGTAAGCTTTCAAAAATTCATATTTTATTTAGTGAAACCCCAGTTTCAGAATCTGGAACTGGTTGGCCGAACTATCCCGCACAGCGGGATTTTGAAAGCAACTTGGTATAAATATAGTTTGACTGCGATCGTAAGCTGTGTTAGTTTGCCATCAACCGCTTGGATCCCTTATATCGACTGAGACGGGCTTATTAACTAACTGTCGGACAAATATAAAGGTCTTCCTCATAGCGGAAGGCCTTTTTTATTGAGACCCAAGCGTCAGAAACGAAGTGTACTGAAGCTTGCTGGTCGAAATATCCCCTGAGCAAAGCGAATGGGGATTGTGTGATACAATTGAAACGAAATATGAAGAAAAGAAATTTAAATAAATTTGCCATAATTGGCGCCGGCATGGTAGGAACTGCCATAGGCTTTTTATTAAAAAAAGCCGGCTGCAAAATTGTGGCTGTTGCCGATAAATCAGCCGCCGCTTTGCGAAGAGCGCAGTCTTATACAGGTGGGAAATCCTACCGCAAACCGCAAGAAGTTTTATGTGAATCCGACTGTATCTTAATTACTACTCCTGACGATTTAATTTTATCCGTCTGTAGAGATATTGCGCAATCTCCCTTAATAAAAGGTAAATATATTTTTCATATGAGCGGCGCGGGCGGTCTGGATCTTCTTGAACCGGCAAAAAAAGCCGGCGCGATGGTTGGCAGCATTCATCCCCTGCAGAGTTTTTCTTCCATTGATAATGCCATCCAAAATATCCCCTCCAGTTATTTCGGGATTACCGCGGATGCAAAAGCCAAGGCGCAGGCGGAAGCTATTGTTCTTGCTTTAGGAGGTAAACCTATTTATATTTCCGCCAAGCAGAAACCCCTCTACCATGCCGCGGCATGTGTCGCTTCCAATTATTTAGTTTCTTTGCTCAACATTGTGGAATCCATTTATCAATCTATCGGAATAAGTGAAAAAGACGCAAAAAAAGCATACTTGCCTCTTATCTATGGCAGCTTAAAAAACATTGAACTTTCCGGCACTGTTGCGGCGCTGACCGGCCCAATTGCTCGTGGCGATTACGGCACTATTCAAAAACATGTTGACGTAATTAATGCCGATCTTCCTCAGTACGCTTCATTATACTCATCTTTAGGGCTGATAACGATTAATCTCGCCAGGAAAAAAGGTACTTTAAATTCGCGACAGGCAAAAATAATATCTGACATTTTGAAAGGAGTCACAAATCATGAGCTCGCAAAATAAAGGCAGCCGCAAAACAACAGCAGAAATTAAAAAAATGAAACCGCTGGGGGAAAAAATTACAGTCCTTACGGCTTACGACTATGAAATATCCGCTATTTTGGATGAGTGCAATATAGATATGATATTGGTTGGTGATTCATTGGGAATGGTTGTTTTAGGCTATGATACAACTCTGCCGGTTACTATGGAAGATATGCTTCACCATACCAAAGCCGTAGCCCGTGCCGCCAGGAAAGCGTTAATCATTGCCGATATGCCGTTTTTATCCTATCAAATTTCACCGCAGATCGCGCTGGCTAATGCCGGACGTTTTTTACAGGAAGCTGACGCGCAGGCAGTAAAACTGGAAGGTGGCAGACAGTACGCGGAAACTGTGCAAAAAATTACTGCGGCAGGAATTCCTGTGATGGCGCATCTTGGTTTAACGCCTCAATCCATTTATCAAATGGGCGGATACAAAGTTCAGGGGAAGAAAGAAGACTCCGCGCAGATAATTATTGAAGATGCTAAGATTTTGGAAGAAGCAGGCGCGTTTTCCGTGGTATTGGAATGCATCCCGGAAAAGCTCGCCCAAGAAATAAGCGAGTCTCTTTCTATTCCGACAATTGGTATCGGCGCCGGTGTTCATTGTGACGGACAGGTTCTAGTAGTCAATGATATGCTGGGTATGTTCGAAAAATTCACACCCAAGCACGTAAAAAAATATGCCAATTTGAATTTAGAGATTAAAAACGCGGTCAAAAAATATATAACTGAAGTGAAAGAAGGATCTTTTCCTGACGCGGAGCATAGCTTTAAATAAATTATGTTATTTTGCGTAGATATTGAAGAAGCTCAATTTGCTCTTCCAGCTGGGGAATTTTTGTCCGTGTATTAATTTCTGATAGCGACATTCCCAACAGGGAAAGAATCCGAGCCAGAGCATCAAACATATCAATTTGAGGATATACAGTCTTTGTAAGATATTTAATCAATTTAAAAGTTTTGAATCCGTCAAACCAATCATGAAAGTGATGCCTGAGAGTTTTTTCTTCTTTTGCATTGCGCCGTATCTTTGACCACGCATCGGCAAAACGACTATCCACCAAAAATGATTTTAACGCCGGATTTATTCTGTTGGCCTGAATTAAAATTTCGTCTTCACGGATTAGAAACGCAGTATTCATAAATTCCAGCCACTGCGATATAATGGTAAATATTTGTGGATCGTAAAGAAGATGCTCTTGTTTCTGACCGGAAAGAAATCTTTCTATTGATTTACCTGTCCCAAAAGGAACGCGGGTAGAAGAGCGGGCTGAAGGGTAAACGCATGTATCCTTGATATAATCAATGCTTCCTGTTTTTGCCAACTTGTTGAGAAAATAGAAGTCTTCACCTGCTTCGCGCCTGTTCATACCCCTCACTTGCAGATATGCATCAGTTGATGTGACAATAGTTGAACCTATGGAATGAAATGCCCAGGGAGATTTCGCATACTTAAGCCCCAATACCCAATAGCGCAAAAATATTTCATAGCAGCAAATAGCGGCCTGCCCCTCATAATCATCAGGCATTTGATGTTCATAAGCTACGACTGCCGTTTTTATTTTCGGGGCGAAATAATTCTTAATTGCAGCAAGATAATTTGGTTGAACCAAAGTATCGGCATCAAGACTTAGAATTAACTTTTTATCAGAAGCACTTGTTTTCAGGAGACGTAAAGCCATATCCATACCGATTTTTCGGGCCATCCCCACGCCACCATCTCTTAATGGGATTTCACAGCCTTCTGATGAGGCATCAATGTAACCAAGCTTCAATTTAGAATCAGCTATTTTTAGTAATTGTGGATATGTCGTCTGATCGGAATTGAATTTGCCTAAAACCTTTTTTCTGACTAAGGCATCAAGATATTCTATTGTAGTTTGATTATTGCTCACTTGCTCGGATGGTGAGTCGCTTTTATTATTGATAACACATAATACAAGAGAATATTCCAGTGATGGCGGATGATTCTGCGCCAGAGATGCTAACGTAGAAAAAAGCATTTCTTTTTCAGCATAAGCGGGAATGACAACTACTTGCGAAATATTTTCGATTTTATCGGCTACTAAATTCCATTTTCCCCCTGCCGAGTATTTTTCTAGATAATCTTCAAGTAAGGAAAGTTTATTCATGTAATCAGTTTAATTACGCTTTCTTTTAGCAGTTCATATTCATTGGCCTGTATCCATTTTATCGTAATGCCTTTTCTTTCCATTCTTCGAAACCATGTCTCCTGTCTTTTAGCAAATTGATGGATAGCAATATTAAGTTTATTCTTCATTTCATCAAATGAAATCAGGTTTTGCAAATATTGTGAAATATAACGATACTCAAGACCAAAACTATTCAATCTGCTCCAGGATAAACCTTCGGCATTTAGTCTTAGTACTTCTTCGATCATTCCATGTTGTAGTCTTTCTTCCAAGCGCGATGTAATCCGCTGCCGCAAGACTGACCTTTCCCAACTGATACCGAATACCGCCGCGTCAATCTCCGGCCTTTCTTCTTGCTCAGAGCTCTGAATATTTCTTGCCCGCTCAATTTCTATTGCCCTTATTAGTCTCTGTTTATCTTCTAAATCAGTTTTATTATGCAACTGAGTTTTGAAGGCAAAAAATATTTCCTTCAATTCTTCTATTGATTTTTGATCAAGGTCTTTTCGTAATTCCAGTTCAGGTGTGGCCTCAGGCATTTTATATCCTGATAATACCGCCTGCAGATAGAGGCCGGTACCGCCAACAAGTATGGGTAAATTACCATTATTGCAAATCTGAATGAATATTTGATAAAATTTTTTCTGGAATTCAAATAAATTAAATTCGGACTGGGGATCTATTATATCTATCAGGTGATAAGGTATCTTCTTGCTATTGATAATATACTGATTTAAATCCTTACCGGTACCGATATCCATGCCGCGATAAACTTGTCTGGAGTCCGCAGAGATGATTTCTCCGTGCAGATCCCACGCAAGTCTTGCCACGATTTCAGTTTTACCTGATGCAGTCGGACCAAGAATTACAACCAGATTCTTTGCCATATTTTTTATTATACCCTTGAAATTATCTGTCTTTGCGTGTAGTCATTCCTGCGTTATGATAACATTTAATACCAAGTTGCTTTCAAAATTTAAAGGGTTTATTTACCGGGCATAATACCAAGTAAGCTTTCAAATATTTATATTTTTTTGAAAGCAACTTGGTATAATAATATTTTTCCAATAATGGCTATAAAAAAATGATTAAAAGTATTGATTTAAGAACAGAGCCCATATTTACTCTAATTTTAAAAATGAGCTGGCCGTCGATTGTCGCGATGATCGCCATGTCTGTGTATAATTTGATTGATACTTTCTGGCTGGCTAGATTAAGTTCACAATCATTAGCGGCACTTACCATTTGCTTTCCTATTCAACTGATATTTGCCGCGATTGGTGTTGGTACTGGAGTTGGCGCAGGTTCCTTCTCCGCGCGGATGTTCGGCTCAGGTAAAATCCTTCAAGCCAAACAAGCCGCCGGCCAGATTTATTTCCTTTCTATCTTTTTTGGTTTCATCATAATTCTTGGCGTTCTCTTTTTTCATGATGCCATTCTTACTTTATTTGGCGCCAGTCCAGATATTCTACCTCTTTCTCGAGATTATCTCTCTATTATTGTATTTAGTGCACCCTTTCTCTTCTTTTCCATGATCTCCAACACTCTGCTCCGTGTTGAAGGACGGCCTCTTTTATCAATGTATGTTGTTCTTATTTCTTCTATTTTCAGCGCCATTCTTGATCCTCTTTTAATCTTCGGAATTGGGCCATTCCCGCATCTTGGAATAAAAGGAGCGGCACTGGCTGCTGTTATCGCCCAGTTTTCAGCCTGTCTGTTTTCCATATATTTTATGCAGCTGAAATCATCAAAATACGAGCTTAAATGGCAATATCTTGCCCCTAATATATCCATAATAAATTCAATTTATGCAACTGGATTTCCCTCTTTTGTTATTAATTTAATTGTGAGCTTTCTTTTAATCGTTTACAATCACGTACTGTCGCAATTTGGCTCTTTGACAATTGCGGCATTAGGCATTTTTTTTCGTGTAAATGCGCTGGTAACTATGGTTTTATTCGGTATTGGCTTCGGTTTAATGCCGATTGTCGGATTTAGCGATGGCGCTAGACTCTATCAACGCCTTCGCGAATCAGTATTAGTTGCATTGAAAGTGGCCAGTATATTTGCAACTTTTTCGTCTATTTTATTATTTATATTTGCCGATACGATAGTTGCTTATTTTACTAAAGATCCTGAATTGCTCGCAATTGCTATACCCGCCTTGCGTATCAATATTCTGGCGCTCATTTTCACCGCTCCCACTATAATTTTTATAAATATGTTTATGGGGCTGGGTAAGGGCAGTTTAGCAATGTTTTTACTTTTCTTCCGTGATATTATTTTACTGGTGCCTTTATTAATTGTCCTATCTTCATGGAAAGGCTTAGCGGGCGCTTGGTTCGCACTCCCGATTGCCAATTTTATAGCTTTTTTTATAGTTCTTTTTTGGGCAAATAAGGAATTGCGAAGATTCGGAAACAAATAAATATAAAAAATGCCCCTTGTAAAAGGGGCATTTTGACTTTAAGTTGACTTCAATTAATTGGAATTATTACAGCGGTTGAACATTTGTCGCGCTGGGACCTTTGTTACCCTGTTCAATATCGAAACGGATCTTTTGCCCCTCATAAAGAGTCTTAAATCCAGTTCCGGCGATTGCGCTATAATGAACAAATACATCACCACCCTCATCGTTTTCAATAAATCCAAACCCCTTCTTCTCGTTAAACCACTTTACTTTTCCTTCTGCCACAGTTAAAAATCCTCCTTTTCAAATATTCGTTTCTTTTGAGGCATAACCCCCTCAGAAACTAAAAAACCGCACGGATCCTTATCCCTAAATTTAAGAATCCAAAGCGGTTAATTTTTTCTCTGCAAACCTTAACACTAACTATTTCCTAACAAAAGCCGCCTACGTTTTCCCTAATAAAAATGCGGCTTGCTGATATTGGCTTAAATTTTAACATTATTTTTTTTAAAATCAAGCTTTTTTTAACAATTATTTTCATTGTAATTAACAATATATTTGAGCAAAATATTGATTAATTCTTTTTCTTTCCCGAAATAAAAATGATCCGTCCCGCTAATTATCTCAATGGGGGAATTAATTATCTTTGCCTGTTTCCTTAAAACCTCCGCGTCGCAATACTGGTCTAGATCACCGCTCACCAGTAAATCAATTTTATTTTTCAAATTCTCCCAGTTAAAATCAAATAAATTAACTGGCGGAGAAATAAGTATGCTGGCGACAAAGAGCTGATTAGATTGTTCCAAAACTTTAGATCCAACCCAGACACCAAATGAATAGCCGGCCAAAAATATTCTTTTTGTCCCATTCTTTTTTAGATATTTATGAGCTGATATAATATCAACCTGTTCTCCCCTACCCTCGTCATAATTGCCGGTACTATTACCGGTTCCCCTAAAGTTAAAACGAAGTGTCGTATAATTTTGCAAAGCAAAGGCGTCTCGTATCGCTTCGACAACATTATTATGCATCGAACCACCCATAAGAGGGTGCGGATGACAGATAACTACACCATTTTCTTCCGAATGCTTTTCAAGCAAACCCTCGATTTTCAACGACCCGTTATTCCAATATACTTTATCTTCCCGCATGATAGTCATATCGAACCTCCCCGATGGCAGGCGCAAAATCTCTCCTGATCATATCTTTTCAATGGAGGTTCTTCTTGCGCGCAAATTTCAATCTTGCATGAGCAACGATTTTGAAAATTGCACCCTATCTCACCTTCATTTCTGGCTTCTCCTTTTATTGACAATATTCTTTTTCTATTTTTAGGATCACCCGATGGAACTGCCGAAAGCAGCATTCTCGTGTAGGGATGCAGGGGAGTTGAGTAAACATCAACGTTTGCCGCCAATTCGACAATTTTACCTAAGTACATAACGGCAACGCGATCGGACATATTGCGAATCACATTTAGATCATGAGAGATAAATAAATAAGTTAAACCAAAATCATGTTTGAGCTCTTTGAGCAAATTCAATATCTGTGCCTGAATGGAAACATCCAATGCCGAAACCGGTTCATCGGCAATAATCAGTTCCGGCTTTAAAACAAGCGCCCGCGCTATTCCGATACGCTGCCTCTGTCCGCCGCTAAATTCATGCGGATAGCGATTGGCCTGCTCCTTACTTAAGCCCACTTTCGCCATCAATTTCATCACTATTTCAGACCGCTCATTTTTATCGCCGATCTTGCGAATTGTAAGCGGTTCACGAATGATACTGACTGCTGATTTTCTGGGGTTGAGTGAAGAATAGGGATCCTGAAAGATCATCTGGACATTGCTGCGGTATGATTTCAGTTCAGCGGCGGGAAAAGAATTTATATTATCACCTTTATAATAGATATGCCCCGCGTCAGGTTTCTCTAATCTGATGATCAATCTAGCCAGGGTTGATTTTCCACAGCCTGATTCACCGACTAGGCCCAGTGTTTCTCCTTTATGTATTTCCAGATCAATATTATCTACTGCATGGACACTTCTTGATTTGGGATTAAATAAACCGCCGCCGGAGGAATATGTTTTTTTCAGTTCTTTTATATCAACTAATGATTGAAGCATGTTTAACTCATGACGATGGTTTTTTAATTTGTGTTTCCGGGATATTTCCAGCACGAAACAAAATGGCCTTCTTCAATTTCTTTTAAAACCGGCTCCTCTTGATTACACTCTTTTTGCGCGACCGAACATCGATCAAAGAACCTACATCCCGCGGGAAGATTATATAAACTGGGAACATTACCGGGAATAGTTTTGAGATAATTATTCCTGTCAGAAGAAGCCGCGGATCTTGCCGGCATGGATTCAATCAAACCTCTGGTATAGGGATGAAACGGATGATCAAATATATTTTCGACAGTCGAGTTTTCCACAATTTTACCCGCGTACATCACGGCTACATTTTTGGCGGCCTGAGCGATAATTCCGAGATCGTGTGTGATTAAAATTACCGCCATATTATTTTTTTCTTTCAGTGTGGAAATCAAATCGAGAATCTGCGCCTGAATAGTAACATCCAGAGCTGTGGTCGGTTCATCGGCAAGCAGCAACTGCGGATGGCACGACATGGCCATGGCAATCATTACCCGCTGACGCATACCACCGCTGAGCTGATGCGGATAATCGCGCACTAATTTTTTTGGTTCATCAATGCCTACTTCACGCAATTGATCGATGCTTAAGGCTAGAGCTTCTTTAGTGGGAAGTTTTTGATGCAGCCTGATCGCTTCCGCTATCTGCTCACCCACTCGCAGGACAGGATTAAGTGAAGTCATCGGTTCCTGAAAAACCATGGCAATTTCACTGCCGCGTTTCTTACGCATTTCTTCGGAAGACAACTTAAGTAGATCATGGCCATCAAATAATATTTCACCATTAAAAATTTTACCGTTTGCCGGAATAAGATTCATAATGGAAAGGGCCAGGACTGTTTTCCCGCAACCTGATTCACCGACAATCCCCAGAGTGTCACCGGAATTGAGACTCAGCGTCACCCCATCTACAGCGGAAATCCTGCCCTTAGCGGTATCAAATACAGTTCTTAAATCTTTTATTTCCAATAAACTTGACATACTATCTTTTAACACGATTGCGCAAAAATTCTACCAGCAGACGTACAGTAACCCCTGATGCTCCCTTGGGAATATACGTTCTATCTTTAACAGTCCAAGCCGGGCCGGCGATATCTAAATGGACCCAGGGAAAATCTCCGACGAATTTGCTCAAAAAAGCTGCTGCTGTGATTGTTCCGGCTGCCCTGCCCCCGCTGTTTTTATAATCGGCAATATCGCTTTTGATCAGTTCACTGTAGCTTTCCCACAAAGGCAATTCCCAGACAAGTTCGCCCGTGGCCTTTGCCGCCTTGTTAATTTCATTT
>Ga0209083_1000021_pt1 | contig 249127 bp, 175 predicted proteins | sample AM7aDNAmetaG_FD_184132 | JGI IMG/M metagenome (GOLD analysis project Ga0209083, IMG submission 184132) | Freshwater microbial communities from Finland to study Microbial Dark Matter (Phase II) - AM7a DNA metaG (SPAdes) (version 3) | ecosystem: Environmental > Aquatic > Freshwater > Lake ...
TACAACACGATCAGGCCGCATAGCTCGCTGGGCTATCGTCCTCCGGCACCAGAAGCAGTACAGTTAAGGTGGTCAAACCGGCAGCCACTCTCTCACTCATGCTGGTACAACTAAGTGGGGCAGGTCACAGTTGCGCATCGATTCGTAACCGCGACGGTCAGGTGGTGGGTGCTGTGCTGGTGTTTCGCGATGTCACCGAGGAATATGAAGCCCGCGAATACGCCGAGAGTATCATCAACACCGTGCGTGAACCCTTAATCGCTCTGGACGAGAATTTAAGAGTCGTTACCGCCAGCCGCTCCTTCTATGAATTTTTTAAAGTAAACCCCAAAGAGACCGTCGGGCAGCTTATCTATGACTTGGGTAATAAACAGTGGGATATCCTCAAGTTGCGGGAACTGCTGGAAACCATTCTTCCCGAAAAGACAACCTTTGATAACTATGAGGTTGAACACGATTTTGCGAGCATTGGCAGACGCGTCATGCTTTTGAATGCTCGGCAAATTAAAAGAAGATTGGGCAAAGAACGGATCATCCTGCTGGCGATTGAAGATATCACCGAGCGTAAAGCTGCGGAAAATTTGTTGCAAGAATTTGCCGAGCGAAAGTCAGTTTTTGTGGCGAATGTTTCCCATGAATTGAAAAATCCGCTAGGCATTATCAGGGAATCCATGAGTCTGCTCCTTGATAAATTTGCCGGCGAAATAAGCGAGAAGCAGAAAGAAATTCTTGGAATAGGAAAGCGTAGTGCGGATCGGCTTATACGTTTGGTAAGTAATCTTTTGGATCTTTCGAAAATAGAGGCCGGAAAGATGCAGCTGAAGGCAGAAGAGATCCACCTGGATGTTTTAGTTGAGGAGGTGTTAAAGATATACGAAAGAGAAATCTCGAAGAAGCAGCTTGTCCTTAAAAAAGAGATTCCATCGAATATCGGGACCGTTGTGGGGGATCGGGATAAACTGACGGAAGTAATTATCAATCTTCTGAATAATGCCATAAAATATACGACAGTGGGAAGTATCACGATCACGATGGCAGGGAGCGCAACGGAAATTCGTTTTGAGATCGCCGATACCGGTTCCGGGATTCCGCAAGAATCTCTAGGCAAGATATTTGATAAATTCGAACGGATCAAGACGGAAAAACAAGAGGGGACTGGGTTGGGTCTGCCTATCGCCAAGGATATTATCGAGCTCCACAAGGGAAAGCTTTGGGTGGAGAGCGAAGCCGGGAAAGGCAGCAAGTTCATTTTCACCTTACCTCGATTGCCAGTGTAATTATTTTGACTTGGTGGTGGGACTGTCCCAATCCCGAGAGAAGCTCTGTAGCAGGACGGCTGTTTAAATAGCATCGCGGATACATTTATGAAAAAAATCCTGTTTTTGATCTTAGGATTGATTTTTGCGGGCTCTCTCTTCGTCTTTCTTGCAAAAGACTGGATCTTGAAGATCGGTATGGAACAAGCCGTGACCCGCCTGACGGGCTTTAAGACCCAAGTGCGCGCCTTGAAATATGACTTTCCCTCGACGATCCGTGTCCAAGACCTTGAAATATTGAATCCTCCTGGATTTGAAGAAAAGGTCTTCGCCAAGGTCCCTGAAGTTTACATTTCATTTTTCGCGATTGAATTTTTTCAAGGCAAAGGCAGACGCTTCGGGGAGATCCGGCTTTTTGTCCAGGAAGTCCACATGGAAAAGAATTCCAAGGGTGTCTCTAATGTGGAACTTTTGAATTTGGCCGGATACGGGCCGAAACAAATTTGGATTTTTGCAAACCGGTTGCCTTTTCTAGTGGAACGCCTCGAATTAACTATTCGCAATGTAAGCTACGAAGACCGTTCCGGTGTGACGGCGACGTCAGGCTCGCCGAGTCAGTACTCCATGGATCTGAATATCCAGAATCGGGTCTATAGGAATATTCATGACCCCCAGACTCTTCTGGATTTGGTCTTATTCGAAATCCTCCGCCGCGCTTCATTTGGAAAATTGGTGGGGCTTGATCCCGAAAAACTTCTTGGCGGAGCTTTTAACGTCGGGCAGGCATTTGCCGGCAATATGGCGGGGCAGGCAAGTAATCTCGTGAGTCGGGCCGGGATTCCCGAGAAGGCCGGATCTGCTATTGAAAATTCAGTTCACGGGGCCCAAGTCGCTCTCAAGGGTACGGCAGTCGCAGCCGGCAAAGCTGCTTCCGGATTTTTTGGAAAATTAAAAGACTTAATGCCGGAAAAGAAACCCACCTCATCTTGAGGCTTGATGGAAGGCCATTTACAAAGAGGCGGATATTCCAGCGTCTCTGTTTTGCCGAAAGGGGTGGATCTATGTTGCCCCCGGATCCCTTGATGGATGAAGCGTGACTTAAATTTTTTGCAATCCTTCTCCGAACCACTATAATAAGCCATCCTTGTTTCAGCGGAGAAAGTCTCCCGGTATTTGGAACAAATGGGATTTTAGAATTCGGTGAATAAGACAAGGAGACTCGGACATGGTCTATTTTGTGATCGCGGGCGTTGCTTTTATCAGTGAATATCTTGATTCGGGGCTTGGGATGGGGTATGGGACGGCGCTTGCGCCGATCCTGATCCTGATGGGGTTCAATCCGCTCCAGGTCGTGCCCGCGGTGTTGATCTCCCAGCTTTTTACCGATATTGCCGCATGTATCAGTCACCACAAAATGTTTAATGTCGATCTGAAGCCGGGCTCAGCGGACTTCAAGGCAGCGTCGCTTTTGGGGGCCATGAGTGTGATCGGGGTCGTGATCTCGGTCCTGGTTGCGATTAAGATCCCGAAATGGATCCTGACGGTCTACATTGGATCATTGGTCTTTGCGATGGGGGCGTTTGTTCTTTATACGATCAACCGGCCCATGAAATTTTCCTGGAAAAAACTAATGGGTGTCAGTCTTCTGGCGTCCTTCAACAAAGGAATCTCAGGCGGCGGCTATGGGCCGCTTGTGATGGGCGGGCAGATGCTTTCCGGGATGAATGTTAAGAACGCGGTCGGTATCACGGCTTTTGCGGAAGCCATTACCTGCTTCGTGGGGTTCATGATCTATCTTATTACCGGGAAAGTGATCGATTGGAAGCTGACCGGCATTTTGATCGTGAGTGCCGTGGGGGCCGTTCCCGTCGCTGCGCTCACCGTTAAAAATACCGCCGCAGCTCCTTTGAAACGGTATGTCGGGATTCTGATGCTGATTCTCGGCCTTCTGACTCTGGTGAAAGTCGCTGGGGCTTAGGTTTTAAGCTGCGCCCGCTTCTTCCTCGTGACAACCTTCTGACATGGGCTAAGAGTCGGATCATCGGCATCTCTGTTCCGCCATAATTGGTGGATATAATGCAGGGTTTCTATTATAATTTCGCCCATTCGTCCCGACAGGAATACGGTTTCATGCTTTCTCAGGGACGCTCAACTTCATGAATATCCAGTCCGTGCGTAACGTGCTTGTGCCGGGAAGCGCAAGGACACTTTTCTTAAGGAGAAATTGTATGAAATTTCGAACGATCCCCGTATTCTTTTTAGCAGTGATGCTTATTTCCTTTATCGGTTGCGCGAAGAAAGTGGATCCGACGCGGTCGATCGAAAAGATCCGGAAAGAAGTGGTGTCCATGCCTCTCGCAGAACTTGAGGCTCGCGCGTCGGCCTACGCGGTGGCGATCCGCTCGCAAAAAAACGAGATTGCGAAGATCCAGCTGGAAATACAAAAGATGCCTGTGGACAAGGTTTTTAGCAATAAGACCATGACCGGAAAGATCGCGAAGATCGGACGCGAGGCAGAGGCGCTTTTTGACCGGTATCGGATCTATGTGCAGGCTTTTCAAGAAAAAGGTGGGGATTTGAGTAAGGTTCAGATTGAAACGGCACGAGCTTAAAGGAGAATCCCATTATGAAAATAGCGGAAGAATTCAAAGCATTCATCATGCGCGGCAATGTGATCGACATGGCGGTGGGTGTGATCATCGGCGGCGCATTCGGGAAGATCGTTGCTTCGATGGTCAGTGATATTATTATGCCTCCGATCGGGCTTTTGCTTGGCAAAGTGGATTTCAGCAGTCTCTATCTCAATATGTCGGGGAAGGTTTATGGTTCGCTTGCGGAAGCACAGAAGGCCGGTGCGCCGACGCTGAATTATGGGCTATTCCTCAACAACGTGATCAATTTTTTGATCGTGGCGTTTGTGATCTTCATCATGATCAAGCAGATCAATAAGCTCCAGAAGCCGGCCAAGTCCGCGGTACCGGTCGCACCCACGACCAAGGAATGCCCGTTCTGCTGTTCTTCGGTCGCGATCAAAGCGGTTCGCTGTCCGAATTGTACGTCCCAGTTTTAATTGCCGAGATTTTTCAAAAGGGGCTTTCTGCCAAAACGGCGGAGAGTCCCTTTTTGATTCTGGAGCACGGGAGGAAATAAAGATTTGAAGATCCTGCATCTTACGAACCATTTGAATACCGGCGGCATTACCACTTATATCCGGACCTTGGCTGGCGAGCAGGTCAAGGCAGGGCATGAGGTTTTTGTCTGGGGATCGTGCGGGACCTGCTCAGGGGATCTGAAGGCACTGGGCGTTTCGGTGTTGGAGGATGTCCCGTGCTGTAAAAGCGAGCTTTCTCCAAGGCTTTGGCTCACGTTGCCTAAACTTATTAATATCCTGAAGACCCGGTCCATCGATATCGTTCACACGCACACCCGCGTGACCCAGGTGCTTGCCGCAGGGGCGACTTTTTTTGTCAAAATTCCATTTGTCTCGACTGCGCATATGTTCTACAAACGCCGTTTGGGGCGCCGTCTTTTCCCGTGCTGGGGGAATGCGGTGATCGCGATCTCGAAGGTTATTGAAGAAGGCCTGCGAACGATCTTCAAGGCGAGGGAACTTCCTCCTATTGTTGTAGTGCCGAACGGGATGGATGTGGAAAAATTCCGTGCGAAGTTCGATCAGACAGACCGCGACAGGGTTCGGGAAATTTACGGGTATCGAAGAGAGGATTTCGTGGTGCTTTCTCTTTGCCGATTGATTCCAGCGAAGGGTGTTCACTCCTTGATCGAAGCTTTCGCGATCGCCCGCAAAGAAGTATCGGAGATGAAATTGCTCATCGCTGGTGCAGGAGAACCTGTCTATGTCCAGAGATTGAAGGATCGTGTCTCCGAACTTGGGCTTGAGCGGGAAGTGCTTTTCCTCGGCAATGAATCCGAAATTGAAAAGCCGCTGCGCGCCGGGGATATTTTTGTGGCGCCCTATCTTTGGGCGGAACCTTTCGGACTCGCGGTGCTCGAGGCCATGGCCGTGGGGCTGCCCGTGGCGGGATCGATCTCAGGGGGTCTCGTGGAGCTATTAGGCCACGGGAAGTTCGGGTTACTTTTTGAACGGGAAAACACTTCGGCCCTCGTGCAGAGCCTTATCCAGTACGCAAAGGATACGGCCTTGCGTTCCGCGATGGGAAGCGCAGCCCAACAGGCTGCTTTGGAGTATACGTCGCGCAAGATGTACGAGCGTATTCAAAAGGTGTATGAAAACGTTCTCAAGGAAAGGGCATGAAAAAAAAAGAGCGCGGGTCCATTGTGGTCGGGATGTCGGGCGGCGTGGATTCTTCCATGGCCCTTGTGCTTCTCAAAGAACAGGGTTGGGATCCCGTGGGAGTATCGCTCAAATATCCTGTCTGGGAAGATCCTTCGAACTGTCTTCGCGAGAATGTCTGCTGCAGCAAGGAGTCCTTTCAAATTGCGGAAAGCGTTTGTAAAAAGCTCGGTGTCCCTTACCACGTTTTTGATGTGTCCCGCGAATTCAAAAAAGAGGTCATTGACTATTTTCTCAAACGTCTGCGCGATCACAAGACCCCGAATCCCTGCGTGATGTGTAATCGGTATCTCAAATTCAAGAAGCTTCTGGAGTGGGCGGCGCGCCGTGATATTGCGCATGTGGCGACCGGCCATTATGCGCGGGTCCGTAAAAATCCGAAGACCCGGAAATTCGAACTGCTTACGAGTAAAGACACGGAAAAAGATCAGACTTATTCGCTGAGCTTTCTTTCGCAGGATCAGCTTCGTCATATCGTGCTTCCGTTGGGGGACCGTACCAAAAAAGAGATCTATCAGATGGCCGAGAGCCGTGGTTTCGAGATCTTTCTTAAGCGCAAGCAGAGCCAGGATTTTTGTTTTGTCTCGGGAAATGCGATGGAGCCCTTTCTCACTGCGGAGATCGGGAAGAAGGCCGGCGATGTTCAGGATGACGCAGGGCAAGTGATCGGTACACATCAGGGGCTGCATTTTTATACAGTGGGACAGCGCAAAGGTCTTGGGTTTTCCGGGGGGCCTTTTTTTGTGACTGGCTCCGACGTGAGCGGCAATGTTCTCAAGGTGACCCGCGACGAGAAAAACCTTTTAAGCCGGGAAGTTTTCCTTTCTCCTTGTAATTTGATCGGTGGAATGCCCAGACGTTCCGTGCGTATTAAGGCGAAGATCCGGTACCGTCAGGCGGCGGCATCTGGCAGGTTCTATCCTCTCTCCGGGAACGGGGCGAGGATCGTTTTTGACAAACCCCAGCGGGCGGTCACCCCGGGCCAGTTCGCGGTGCTTTATCAACGGAATGTTTGCCTCGGCGCGGGGGAGATCCTCGCAGGGAACGCGAAACGCTGAACCCCAGCGTGGCCTGGCGTGATCCGTTTTTCAATCCTCGAAGTGACGGTCACTTCCATTGACAATGCCGCATAAAATGATAATAATGAACCGTCTTTGTCTTGGATTTTTTCTCCAATAGTTAGCAAGGACAGCCCCAATTTCAGGTTCTCTGAAATTGATGAGAATTGGGACTAGCTTTTTTACCCCACAATGTCTCCAAAGGAGAGCGACCATGGCCAACAATAAGAAGAAGGAAGATACCCAGGAGAAGATCCTCGACGTTGATGCGAGTATGCAGGGAACGATTGCGTTCAAAGATCCCGTGAATTTGCGCATCAATGGAAGTTTTGAGGGGAAACTCGACACGCGTGGCAATCTTACCGTCGGCGAGAACGCCAAAGTCACGGCGAACATTCACGGCGATAATATCGTGATCGCCGGAAAAGTTTCCGGGGACGTCATCGCGACCCAGAGTCTTTCCATTCTTGGTACGGCGACCCTCAAAGGGAATATTACGACTCCTCGTTTGAGCATCGGAGACGGCGCGATCCTTCAGGGACTTGTCAATATGCAAGGTGTGAGCGCTTCGGACGGGTCGGATGTTTGTTTGACCCTGAAAGATGTGGCGCAGTATTTGGAGGTTGAGGCCCGTATTATCGAAGAGTGGGCGCATGCCAAAAAGATCCCGGCGCGGTTTGATAACGGACACTGGGTCTTTACCAAGGCCGAGGTGGATCAGTGGATCCAGCAGGAGCGGGCCCGGGTCTAGAATTTTTTATTTTGATCCAGGCGCTTTTCCGGCCGTCAAGTATTCGCATCATTTTTTGCCCTGAGGTGGTTGCTCTATCATGAATAACATGCTGACTTTCGACGAAGTGAAGAACTTCCTGGAGGTCGAACAACAAGTGATCGAAAAGTTCATCCGGGATGAGGTCTTGCACGCTTATAAGATCGGCGGCGTGTATATCCGTTTTCGAAAGGAAGAAGTGCTCAGCCTTAAGTATGATGTTCTGCTTAAGAAAAAAAAGAGCCAGGCTGCCGGTTCTCCGGGGCAACAGTTGTTGAATTTTTGGCGTTTCAATAATTTTTATATTATCTCCGTTCTGATTATCTTAGGATTGGCGTATTGGTTTCTTCACACCACGGCAGTTTCTTAGGGCGTCCCTTTTGAAGATCCTTCAGGGTATCGATCTGGTCAAGGTCGCGAGAATGGAACAAAGGATCAACGGGCGCTCCGGGCAGGTGTTTCTCGATCGTGTTTTTAGCGTCGCGGAGCAAGCCTATTGCGATTCTAAACGTATGAAATTTGAACATTACGCGGCCCGTTTCGCCGCGAAAGAAGCGGTTCTGAAGGCTCTGAAGATCCGCCCGAAAAAGAACCAGCGGCTTTCCGGGATTGAGGTTGGACGCGAGGCCACCGGAAAACCTTTTATCAAGCTGAGCGCGGCAAGTCGCAAGCAGCTCCGCATGCCGGCACAAGCGCAGATGGAGTTGTCCGTCGCGCATGAACATGAATATGCGATCGCGACCGTCGTGATCGTGATCCCAGGGATAAGAGATAAAAAATGAAACAAAAGACACTCATCATCAATGCGGATGACTGTAATCTGACCTCTCAGGTTACGGAAGCCATTTTGAAAGCTCACGAGAACGGGATTGTGACCAGCACGACCTTTTTGGTCAATCTCCCGGTGGGGACGGACGTGGTCCGGGAACTTCTAGCCAGGAAAAAACTCGGGATCGGGCTCCATTTGAACGTGACGCTTGGGAAACCTGTAGCCAAGTCGTCGCTTGTGAAGGAGCTCCTTCAAAAGGATGGCCGTTTCAAGAAAAAAGACCAGTATCCCTCAAAAAAATTGCCCCCGGTGAATGAGATCACGGAAGAGTTTAAGGCTCAGCTCCAGAAATTCGTACAGACCTTCAAACGATTGCCGACCCATGTGGATGTTCATCATCACATGCACGACTTTCGGCCGTTCCTGGAAGCCCTTGCGGTGATCGCTCATAAGCACGATCTGCCTATTCGCTGGACGCGGCTTTTAACGGAGCCGGAGGTCAGGAACGCGCATAAGGGCCTGAAAACCACCGACCATTTCTACGGGAATCTGGACCCTCACACATTCTGGACGGAGGAAGTTTTGAGGCATTTACTTTTCACGCTTCCGGAGGGAACGAGCGAGATCATGTGCCATCCGGGTTGGGTGGACGATGAGCTTTGCGCGATCAGTTCGCTTGCGATCCCGCGTGAGAGGGAATATCAGCTTTTCAGCTTGAAGGAGTTAAGAAGGTATATTGACCATCTCGGGATCAAACTGACAAATTTCGGATGTCTCAACAAGGCGCGGTAGAAGAGAGGGACTACTTGACGATCGTGCCGTCAAGTGTTTCAAAGATGATCGTCACGAGATTGTGACACTTGGGACATTTGATCTGCTTGAAGGCTTGGATGTTGTCGTGTTTGGGGCGGTACATAATTGAGAGGATCTTGGTGACGAAGCTGGCTTCACTGCCGGACCATTGGCAAGCGGGACAGTTATAAGCGGATTTCATCGGTACCTCATGTTAATGTTTTGTAACCGTTATTGCGCATAAAAAGCATCGACATTGGCGTCCCAGAACTTTAAATATGTTTGAATGGGTAGGAGCCGGTCCCGAGAGGGCCAGGAGGGTTTTGTGAGAGTCAAAGTGACTGGTTTTGTGGTTGCAGTGCTGCTTTGCCTTTCCTTCAGTTCCGTTTGCCTGGCGCAGGAGCAGGGATATTTCACCCAACTGGGGCAGGCCTTTACCCGGGGGGTCAAGAACATGGTTAGTTTTCCTTGGGAGATCCCTTCAACGATCGGTCGCTACGATCAAAAAAAAGACGGCAATGCCCGTGCTTTCAGGGATATGGCGGGTTTTTTTGACGGGACGTTCCGGGCTGTGACAAGACTGGGCTGTGGTGTGTGGGATGTTCTCTTTTCCGTGGTACCAGGGGAGCAGGACGAACTTCCCTTAACGCCCAAGTCTTTCTTTTAGGTCTTGAAGGGTTGACTTGGACAGCACTGATTTCCAATAGAAGAATTAATGATCATCAGATGCCCAAGTTTTTTTTAAACTCCCAGCACGCTTTCCTTGTAAATCCGTGTCATCTTCAGTAGAATACGCCTCTTGTTTTTTAAAATATCGTGAGCCGGTCATCGAGGACTGCGGGATGGAATAAGTGCGTAGCGTCCAAGAGTGGCCGGAATAGATGGTTTATTGAGTTTCATGGGCCGGTAGTTCAGTTGGTAGAACGCTACAATGGCATTGTAGAGGTCAAGGGTTCAACTCCCTTCCGGTCCAATTTTTTATGTATGATGCGGTAGGAAGGAGTTGAAGGGAGCACTTGCAGGCAAAGCTGACGGATGTCAGGTTTGCAAGACGCCGACTTCCTTCGGGCCCATCCATCCCTATGAAATGAGTGCCGCGTCTTCAGGACTCAGAGGTCCTGTGTCGAACAAAATCCGCACGAATTGATTTTATGGCTTTCCGTGATGCGCTCGGACTATTTCCGTCAACTGATCATGCGAAGCGTGCTTGATGTGAGATGACCCGCGAAGGAAAAGGAAGAGAATGTCCCTAAGGGGGGATATTTTATTCGAGGCTGATGGTAGAAACGCACATAATCTCCGCTTTGTAGCAGTGTTCCCAAAAAGGTGAGGTCAATGGTGCTGGGATGGGGAAGAGCGTTAAATAGTAACAGACAGGAATTGCAAGGCGATCGCTTGGTGTGGGCCGATAACACCAGGATATTAGCGATCTTTGCGGTCATATTGCTGCATGTCTCTGCGATTCTTGTAATAGGTGTTAGAAATTTAGACAGCCGCCAATGGTGGATCGGCAATATCTACAATGCTCTCTCCCGGTGGTGTGTCCCGGTCTTTGTGATGCTCAGCGGCGCGTTGTTGCTATCTGAAGACAAGGTCGAGTCCATAGCTGAATTTTATAAAAAACGCGCAGCCAGGGTATTGATCCCGACATTGTTTTGGACCTTATTTTTTGTTGTGTGGAGCCTTGCCGAAGGTGTGATGCAGGGGCATGCTCTTTCAGCAAGGTTTTTTCTGAAAGCTCTATCGGTAGGTAAGACGTTTGTTCACATGTGGTTCCTCTATATGATCATCGGGCTCTATTTCATCGCCCCCTTTATAAGAATCCTTGTGCGAAATACGTCTAAGCGCGAAATTTTTTTCTTCACCATAGTCTTGTTCTTGCTAGCCGCCATCAACGAAATTTACTACAGCCTTCATCCTAAAAACATATTCCTATTCATTAATCAATTCTGGAATTATCTGCCGTATTTTATAGCGGGTCACTTTATATGCAAAACGGAGTGGAAACCACGCACATCCATTCTTTGTCTGGTTTTTGTTTTGTCGGTAGTCCTTGCCGCTCTAGCGTGTTTTTTTGTTGGCGAATGGCAGGGATTGAAAAAGGGGTTATACTTTTACCGCAGTCTAAGTGTTACTGTAATACCCATGAGCATCAGTATCATGTTCCTGTTCAAAAAGCTTTCAGCTGCTATCGTAAATGTTGAGATTACCAGACGCTTAGCGAGTTTGGTTTTGGGCATTTATTTTGTCCACCCTTTAATCATAACGGAGTTGCATCGTTGTTTTGGTTTTTCCACGCTGAAATCAAATCCAGCTATTTCAATTCCACTCATAAGCATGGTTGCGTTTATTATTTCGGCCATGATCGCTTGGCTTATCCAGAGGATCCCGTATCTTAAAAGGGTCATATAAGGCTATCTTCCATGATGAGATTCTGGGGGGCAGAAAACATTTTAGCTTATCGGTCGACATGAAATTTGAATTGAAATGCGTGCGCTGGCATATTGTTTATCAAAAGAGATTGGGAGTCATCAATCATGAATGGTAATACCGGAATCTCTTTGCGACAGTTCAATATGGTCTGGGTCATTCTCCTTCTGGCTTTGGTAGTGCGCTTACCGGGATTGCTTTTTGGAGTCAAACTTTCGGCGTGGCCCGTGGCAGTTCATGGGTTTCGTTCTTTGCACATCGATGAGGAAAATTTAGCCCGAATAGCTCATGGTTTCATAGACAGAGAAGACCTGGGAGTGATTCGTTACCCCAAAGGTTTTCCTGTTCAAATGGCGCTTGCCGCTTTTCTGACCGCGCGGGCCGCCAAGCCCTATCTTTTCCATTTCATCCTTATCGGAAGATGTCTCTCTCTGCTCTACGGCATCGCGACCGTCCTCGTCCTTTATTGCCTGGCAACCGAAATATTCGCCAAGAAAACCATTTCTTTACTTGCCGGTTTGTTCTTGGCTTTAGCCGGATTACACGTTACCGAAAGCCATTATGCCACGGCGGACGCGGGAAACACGTTCTGGATATACGCCACGATCCTCTTTTGTTTGTGGGCGATCCGGAAAAAGGACATCTTTTTATGTTTGGCAGTAATCACGGGCGGTTACGCGATAGCTTTCAAGTTTTCAGTGGCTGTTTTGGTCCCGATAATTTATGTCCTGATCCTTCAGAAAAAGGATATCCGTTATTGGATCCTCGTGGGACTTGCCATATTTTCGGTGTTCACCCTTGCCAACGGAGGTTGGTATCCGCTTTCCACCTTCCGGTCACTTTTTGAAGGACGCGTTGCGGACCAGCCAACTTTGACACTGCACTACAACAGCCTGATCAATCCTCTTGCGTATTTCGTTCAGCTTCTTCCTGCGGTGGGTCTACCGATCTTTATTTCATTTTTCCTGGCTTTTCGATCGTTTCATTTTAAGAAATTTCATGAGGATAAGAATCTGAGAGATGTGTTTTTTGTGCTTATTCTGCCCATACTTCTGTATTACGTTATAGTCTGTTTTGTCTCCATTCCGTTTCCCCGTTATCCTTTTTCGAGGCATCTCTTGGTCGGGATCCCTTTGTTTGTTCTCGTTGCAGCCTATGGATCGGTGCGATGGGTTGAGAGAATAAAATGGGGTGGCGAAAAAAGGTTGCTGCACAAAGTTGTTGCGCTGTTTATCGTGTATCAGCTTATTTTTGTCGGACAGATCGAATATTATTTTGTGTTTGATACGATCACTTCCTCGGAAAAATGGGTTCGGACCCATATTCCTCCGACGAAGAAGATCGCAGCGTTTTGTTGGATGTGGCCTAAATTTGAATTCAAAAATAAGGTTACGTGGCTCTCGCCGAAATCACGGTACCGCCCGTTTTTGTTTTTGCACGAGACCTCTTTCTTTCGCTATCTGCGCTCTCCCTTGAATTTATTTGATAAATTCCCATCCTGGACAGAAATATATCACGGTAATTATTTCCACTTCATATTTGTTCAAGCTCTTTTTAAAGACCAGCTTCCCTATGCGCTCGTCAAGAAGTTTGAGGTGAAAGCTATCACTCCCGAAATGTTTCTCTATAAAAAAATATGGGGGACATTCCCGCTTTTTCTTGGGGATGTTTTAATCTACCGAAAGGTTGAAGCCCCTAAACATCGTGATGGTGGGCTCGGTTCCCCTATAACCTAGGATCGAGCCGTTTTAAATTGGATTCTGTCCTTGAAAAAACACCTAGGTTCGCCTAGTATCCTTTGCTCGTACCATTGCGAGGCGCTTGATACTGCGTTATGGACATCCCATGGGGCATGAGCGCCCATTTCAAAAAGTGACGCTGAAGTCGAAAAAGCTGTAAGCTCTTTTGCCTAATTAAGTTAGAGTTTTTGCGGGGATGGCGGAACTGGCAGACGCACTGGACTCAAAATCCAGCGGTAGCAATACCATGAGAGTTCGACTCTCTCTCTCCGCATGATTTCTCACTTCCAGGGGATAGCCCACTCATGGCCAGCGGTTTTAAAGCATATCCTTTCGATGAAATAGAAAAAAAATGGCAGACCTACTGGGCTGACCATCAGACTTTCCGCGCTCCCGACCCCGGAGAATCCGGCGGCGAAAAGCCCAAGTATTACGTCCTCGACATGTTTCCTTATCCTTCGGGTTCCGGCCTTCATGTGGGACATTTAGAAGGGTATACCGCGACCGATATCGTCAGCCGCTACAAACGGATGCGCGGATTCAATGTCCTGCATCCGATGGGTTGGGATGCTTTTGGACTTCCGGCTGAGCAATATGCCATCGAGACCGGGACGCATCCTCGCGAGACCACCCAAAGGAATATCCAGACTTTCAAACGCCAGATCCGCCAGGTTGGTTTCAGTTATGACTGGGACCGCGAAGTCGATACCACGGACCCGAATTACTACCGGTGGACCCAGTGGATTTTTATGAAGCTTTTTGAAAAAGGTCTGGCCTACGAAGCCGAGATCCCGGTGTGGTGGTGCGATGGCTGCAAGGCGGTTCTTGCGAACGAGGAAGTGGATGCGAACGGAACGTGCGAACGAAAAGGGCATTCAGGCGTTTATCGCCGGCCGCTCAGGCAATGGATCCTGAAGATCACGGCATACGCCGAACGGCTTTTGAAGGATCTTGAGATTTTGGATTGGTCGGAACCGATCAAGGAGATGCAGCGTAATTGGATCGGGAAGTCTACGGGCGCGGAAGTCGACTTCAAGCTTGAAAACAGCTCGGATGTTATCCGCGTTTTTACCACGCGGCCAGACACGCTTTTTGGAGCGACCTACATGGTTTTAGCACCTGAACATTCGATAGTGGCCAAGATCACGACGTCAGCTCAAAAGAAGGCTGTGGAGGATTATGTGGCCACCGCGACGCACAAATCCGATCTTGATCGCACTGATCTCGCCAAAGAAAAGACCGGCGTTTTTACCGGTGCCTACGCGATCAATCCGGTGAATGATAAAAAAATTCCTGTGTGGATTGCGGATTATGTGCTGATGGGTTATGGGACTGGCGCGATCATGGCCGTGCCGGGGCATGACACTCGCGACCTTGAATTTGCCAAAGTCTACGGACTCGCGGTTGAAATTGTGGTGCAGGCGCCGGAAGGGAAGGAATCACTAGGATTTGTGGGGGACGGCATCAGCGTGAACTCAGGGCTTATCACGGGGCTCTCCACGTCGGAAGCGAAGAAAAAGATCACGCACTGGCTTGAGGAAAAAAAGATCGGCAAAGAAGCGGTTCAGTACAAACTTCGAGACTGGCTCTTCAGTCGTCAACGTTATTGGGGCGAGCCGATCCCGGTTGTGCATTGCTCGAAATGCGGTCCCGTGCTTATTTCTGAAAGCGAATTGCCGCTCAGGCTTCCGGAAATGAAAGATTATTCGCCGACCGGAAATGCGGAGCCGCCGCTTGCCAAGGCAACGGATTGGTTGAAATGTTCGTGCGCGAAGTGCGGCGGTCCGGCTCTCCGCGAAACGAATACCATGCCGCAGTGGGCGGGTTCGTGCTGGTATTATCTCCGCTATCTCGATCCGAAGAACATGAAAGCTCCGATAGATCCCCAAAAAGAAAAGTACTGGATGAATGTGGATCTTTATGTCGGCGGCGCGGAACATGCAGTGCTTCATTTGCTTTATTCACGGTTCTGGCACAAAGTGCTTTATGATATCGGTGTTGTTTCCACGCTTGAACCGTTTCAAAAATTAACGAACCAGGGCATGATCCTCGGCGAGGACAGCCAGAAAATGTCCAAATCGCGCGGTAATGTGGTGAATCCCGACGATATGATCGCGCAGTATGGTGCCGACAGTCTCCGGTTGTACGAAATGTTCATGGGACCGTTGGAGATGACGAAGCCCTGGGCGAATTCAGGAGTGGAAGGCGTTTACCGGTTTCTCGGGAAGGTGTGGCGGCTTTTTATCGATAAAGACAACAGACTCCAGGCGAATATCGTTGAGCGTGCGCCCAACGCTACCGAGTTGAAGACGCTTCACAAGACGATTAAGAAAGTAACGGAAGATTTTGAAGGATTGCGCTTCAATACCGCGATCTCGGCCTTGATGATCTTTATGAACGAAATAACGCAGGAACAAGATCAATCGAGGGAAGTGCTTGAGAAATTCCTGCTTCTTTTAGCGCCCCTTGCGCCCCATGTGGCTGAAGAATTGTGGCAGCGGTCGGGTCATGGAAAGACGCTTGCTTACGAAAAATGGCCCGAGTATGATGAACGTTACCTTATCGAAGATCAGAGCGAGATGGCCATTCTGGTGGGCGGTAAAGTACGCGCGAAAATGGTCGTTTCTCGTAATCAGAGTGAAGAAGCAGTAAAACAACTGGCCCTTGACCATCCGCGGGTGAAAGAAATGCTCATGGGGAAAGTCCTCAAGAAGGTCATCATTGTTCCGGGGCGCACGATCAACCTAGTGGTGGCGGATGCCTAAAGTCGAGATCAGGAATCAAAAGATCTTTGTCGGGAAAAAAGAAGTCCCGCTTATTTCCGGAGAAATTCATTACTGGCGCCTCAATCCTCACGCTTGGCGCGAAGCCCTCAAGCGCACCCAGGAAATGGGCCTTAAGATCATTTCGACGTATGTCCCCTGGGATTTTCACGAATACAAACGCGGGCACTTTGATTTTACCGGAAAGACCGACGCTGCACGCAACCTTAAGGCTTTTCTTGAGCTGACCCGCAAAGAAGGTTTCTGGCTCATCATCCGCCCGGGGCCGTATATTTACAGCGAATGGCCTCATGATGGTGTTCCCAGCTACGCTTACAAATATCATCGTCTGCATCCCCAGTTTTTGTCCTACGCCAAAGAATATTTGAAACAAGTAAGCAAGGTCTTCATGCCCTATCTTGCATCGCGAAAGAACGGTCATATCCTGATGCTTCAGGCGGATAATGAAATCGATCCGTGGCCGGATGTGTTTGGACATCAGTATGGGCTTTCGAAAAAGCCGGGGCTTTTTCAGGATTTTATGCGCAATCTTTACAAGGAAGATCTTCCGGCTCTGAACGAGTGCTGGGGCACGAATTACGCGTCCTTTCGTGAAGCGTCACCCTTCATTGCGACCATGTTGCCCGGCGAACCGGGACTTCCGCTCAAAGGCGACAAGGAGCTCAAGCGGCATCTCGATTACTTCAAGTTCAAGTACTGGTATTCCCAGGAGGTCGCGAAGGGAAGCATCCAGATGTATCGCGATCTCGGCGTCGACATTCCGATCTATTTGAATACCTATCCGTTCTTTTACGCGCATGATTGGGCCTCTTTTCAAGAGGCCTCCGATCTGGTCGGGCTCGATCTTTATCCCTCCAATGAACTCAAAGAAGACGAGTTTGAGCATCGCAAGCTTTGCGACAAGATCCGTTACCTTTCGAGCGTTTCCAAGCTTCCGTTCATTGCAGAATTTCAGTCCGGAATTTGGCATGGACGTCATTATGAAACGAGCGTGCTTACGCCCAATCACTACCGGATGATCTGCCTTTCCGCGTTTCTGGCCGGGATCAAGGGATGGAATTGGTACATGCTTGTCAATCGCGACAATTGGTATATGTCCCCGATCAATGAGTGGGGGCGAGTGCGCGGCGAATTGTACGATGTTTTTAAGCAGATCGTTGCCGCTTTTAAACAGCTCAAGCCAACTTCGCTTACCAAGCTCACGGAGATCGGTGTCACCTTCAATCCGCTCCAGTATGCGGCTCGAACGCTGACGCATAATAGCCCCATCCTTGTGGCGCTTTATCAGGGCGATGTGGATTATGATATGTGCGATCCCCGGCGCAAAATTCCGTCTAAGAAAATCCTTTTTTATTCCGGGAATCAGTGGCTTGAGAAAGTCGCGCATCAGAATCTCCTCCGCTATGTGGAGGAGGGAGGGACGCTTGTGGCGTTTCGTTCGTTCCCGCGTAAGGATGACGACTTCAAGCCGTATCAAGTGGTGGGATTTGAGGAGCCCGAGCGTACACTTTTCGAGTTTAAAAGGCAATTCACTCTTACGCTTAGCAAGGGTGAGATGCCGATCGCCGTCAATAGTTCGGTCTATATTTTTAAAGCTGCAGGATGCGAAAAGATCCAAGCGGATCTCGGGACTTACGGAAAGCAAACAGTCGGGTATATCAAAAAGGTTGGCAAAGGCAAGATCATCCATCTGGGCATGGAGCCGGTCCCGGAGCTGGTGCTGGGAGTTTTGAACCATCTCAAGGTGCCCCTTGTTTGCTATTCACAGACGAAGGATGTGAAGACCGCGCTTTTTAGCCGTGGACGGCGTTATTTTCTGGTGCTGGTCAATAATGGTAATGAAGATAAGAGCGCGGCGATTTATCTTCCGGCGCTTGCCAAGATCAAGGGAAAGATGACCGTTCGCGATCTGATGAACGGGAAAAAGACGGTTTATTCGAAAGAGGGCCGGCATCCGCTTAATATTCCCGTTGCGCGTAAAGACGGTCGGGTTTTGGAGTTCGTGTTCTCCCGCGGTTAAGGGGTTTTTGGGAGCAGCGTTCCTCGGTTGCTGTTGCTTGATCGGGAGTGTCCCGCGATTCACTGGGAGGAATGATCATGTACGAAACATTTTTTGGATTGAACGAATCTCCGTTTAATGTCACGCCGGACCCGCGTTTTGTCTACCTGAGCAAACATCATCAGGCGGCTTTGTCGGCGATGCGCTACGGGGTAGACCGGCGATCGGGTTTCATCCAGATCACCGGCGAGATCGGAGCGGGGAAGACCACACTTTCGCGCATGTTCCTCCAGCAGTTGGGAGAAAATGTTCATAGTTCGCTTGTTTTTAACCCCAAACTTTCCGAGCTGGAACTTCTTCAAGGGATCGTCGAGGATTTTGGATTGAAGCCGAAAGCGAGACGGCGTAAGGAATATTTTGATTGTCTGAATCGTTTTCTTCTCGAGGAGAGCGCCAAGGGGTTCAACGCCGTCGTGATCATTGATGAGGCGCAGCTTCTGCCGCCGCGGGCTTTGGAACAGATCCGTCTTTTGTCGAATCTCGAGACCACGACGCAAAAACTTTTGCAGATCATTTTGATGGGACAGCCGGAGCTGAAAGACCTTTTAAAACGTCCCGACCTCAAGCAGCTTCGCCAACGCATCACCGTGCGGTGTCATTTACCGGAACTTAGCTTGGAAGAAGTCGGGTATTACATCGCGCATCGCTTGAGCGTGGCCGGCGCGCGTGAAAATTTTTTCTCACTGGAAGCCATGCGACGCATTTATGAACTTTCCTCGGGGATTCCGAGGGTTATTAACGTGCTGGCGGACCGGGCCCTGCTCGCCGCTTATGCCAAAAGTACTTTCGTGATCGATCCGGTGCTGGTGGAATGCGCCGAAGCCGATCTCCAAGGAGTAAGCGTATGAGCCTGATCCAACAAGCTTTGGATAAAACAAGCCGCGTGCAAGAAACGAGGACTGCGAATTCCGTTTCTCTTCCGAAGACGTGTGACCGTGACCCCATGGGCGCTGCTCTTGAGCGGGAACTCAGCCAGATCCAGCAGAAATATGCCCGTCGCCGGAGTTTCTACTGGAAGGTCGCATTGGGAGTGCTGCTTGTAGGATTTATTGCCGGACTTTCTTATATGGGGATACGGCAAATTCCTTTGGGCGTGAAGTCCTCGTCCGGGAAGTCTGAACCCGTGAAGGCCATAGTCCCGACGGCGCCTCAAATGCCGGTCAGGATCTACTCGGGAAATATCTACCGGCTTACGGGTATTACCGATCTTAGCGGCAAGGCCATTGCCGTGATCAACGGACGCCTTGTAGGCGTGGGGGATGCCCTTGACGGGAAGGCTGTTGTTCGAGCGATCGGTAGCGGAGAAGTCCGGCTGGATGTTCAGGGTAAAGAGATTAAGCTCACGCTTTAACGGAATCAAGATCCACATGTTTTCATCTCAGCGATTTCAATATACCCTCCTGATCGCGTTTCTTTTAGCCTTCGCCCTTTTTATCGCTTACCGGTATTGGACGCAGTAGAGGTCCGGTCGTCTATAGCCGGGCGGATACCATACGCCTTTCCACAAATCTTTTCTTGGAGCCGACCCATCCGTTCTGCGCATTCCGCGAGAGAAATTCCCGGATTTATAATATGTGTAATAATTAATATAATAATGTATAATAAATATTATGAAATTTCCTTTTCTTTGGATCGCCATGGGGTTTTCGTTAGGGATCGCTACGGAAAAGCATTGTAATCTTCCCGTCCTCTGGCTTGTGTGCGGACTTTTCGCGGGGATCATTTTTCTGTGGTTTTTGCGTGCGCGAAGGTGCTTTCTGGTGTTTTTCGTTCTGCTTGTGGGCTGCTCAGGAATTCTTTGGGCGCGTCTTGACGCCTATGTTCCCGCGAATGCGGTCCAGAATTTTACAGGCCCCGGGCGCGTAACGCTTAAGGGGATTGTGAGTTCTTTGCCGGAGATAAAATCGCGCGGAAAAAAGAAAACGGTTTCCTTCGTTCTTTCCGCGCAGTCGCTCACCCAAGAAGAAGGTGGTCGCCGGAAATTTTTTAAAGTGCGCGGGGATGTACAGACTTGCCTGTTACAGTCGTTCTCTCTTCCTCAAGTCGGAGACACACTCCGGATTTTTGGTGAGCTGAGTGCTCCGAAGCAGGTCTTGAATCCTGGAGAATTCGATTACGGAAGTTTTCTGGCCCAACAGAATATCCGCGCTGTTTTCCAGACGATCGGACAAAAAAGTGTTCGTGTCGTCCAAGTAGGATCGAGATTTTCCCCGGGGCGGATCTTAGCGGTAACTCGCCGGAGCCTGGCCGCGTTGATCGACAAACTTTATGTTGCGTCAGAAGCCGCGATTCTGAAGGCTCTGGTGCTTGGACTGAGGAGTGATGTGGCGCCAGAAGTCCGGAGCCAGTTTATGAAGACCGGGACGATCCATTTGCTTGCGATCAGTGGACTGAATATCACGATGATCGCAGGGACTTTTTACTTAATGTTTCTTTTTTCGGGACTCGGATATCGTAAGACCTCGTTTTTGACGATCCTGATCGTGATTGTTTACGTCGGGCTTGCGGGAGCTGGGATTCCGGTTCAACGCGCGGGGTATGGATCTGTGCTCGTGCTGTGCGGAGTCCTTCTCGGACGGCCGGCGAACCTTCTGAACGCGCTCTGCTTTGCTTTCTTTGTGCTTCTCCTGTGGAATCCCAAGAGCCTTTGGAATATCGGATTCCAGCTTTCATTTCTCTCTGTTTTCTCGCTTATACTGGTTCTGCCGCTTTTATCTCGTTTCAGCGCATGGACCTTGTCTATGGGCTCAAGTCTTGCGGTGCTTTTTGGGACCTTTCCCGTCGTTCTTTATCACTTCAATATTTTCTCCCCCATTAGCATTCTTGCGAATCTTGTCGCGATCCCGCTTTTCGATGCGGCGCTTTTCAGTGCACTTTTTGCGCTGATCGTAAGTGGTGTGCCGTTTGCGAATCTCCTTTTGATTCGAGTGTCAAGTTGGATCCTTGGGATCGGGCTTTTTTGGATCAAATATCTTTCCACGTGGTGGTGGGGGTACTGGTTTCTGGAACGGCCATCTCTCAGATTGCTGGCGGCTTATTACCTGAGCATGGCGATGATCTTGTTTTTTCATAAGAGGGCTTTTCATGGAAAGCGTTTTCTCATGACGGGTCTCCTCGGTTGTTGGCTAAGTCTTTCAACCGTATTTTTTATTGGATCTGGAGGAAAACGATTTGAGGTCACCCTGCTTGCGAGCGGCAGGAACCAGATCGTGCACGCGCATTTCTCCAACGAAGCTCACTGGTTACTTAATGCCGGAAGGAATTTTCCATCGGACCAGGGCGAGTGGTTGATCGCGCCCTATCTGAGGAACCGGGGGATCCAACGGCTGGAGGGGATGCTCTTTACCGATCTTTCCAAGAAGCACACGGGAGGTCTCGTAGCTGTCTTGCGGGATTTTCCGGTTCGTTATCTTCTCTATCCTGTCGCATCCTTGTGCGGACCGGATGAATTTTATAAAAATATCCGAAAGCTCGGTCGCAAGGCTAAAACCTTTCAGCAGGGGGACGAGGTGTCGATGGGGGAGGAGAAAATACGGATGATTGCACAGTCAAAAAAAGGCGCTGCTTTTCTGATGGAGTCGGGGCCTTGGCGTATCCTTCTCATCTCGCGATGGGATCCTGAACTTTTCAAGGAGCTTCTCCGGTGTCCTGGAGAGATGATTGAGATCCACGCGGTATTTTTACCGGAGTCTGGGCAAGGAATCCCTGGCGAATTTCAAGATTGGCTCGATCGAGTCCGGCCATTGCTTGTTGTTTTGCCGGACCTGCAGCAGGAACTTATTCCGTATTTGGTTTCCCGCCATGTCTCCTATCTTGATCTGAAGCATACCGGTGCGTTAAGTTTCAGGAAAAACGGTTCCCGACTTGAACTGACGTCATTCTTGAAAGGGCTCCTGGGTGTTTACTCGTATCCGTAAGTCTTTTTTTGGCCATTTTTAGGCCATTTCTATTGACAGTTTTTCTTGACCCATGATATAGTAACGCCTCGCAAATTTTCCTAACTTGAAGATCATAAACGACTTATGAAAATCTCGAAGGTTTTTGCCTTCATTTTTATATTGCTCCTTCCACACTCTTTTGCCTCCGCGGATTGGGTTTGGTCTCCCGAACAGGGGAAGTTCATCAACACCGAATCCGAGACTCAAAGCGGTGCTGATGACATCTTCGATAATGCCCTCGACCTTTACAAAGAAAAGAAGCTTGATAAGGCGGCCGAACAATTCAAAATAGTTCTCAAGCAATACCCGAAATCCCGAGTGGCCCCTGAATCGCAGTACCGGCTTGGGACGATTTTCGAAGAGACCGGCGATTATGTGGAGGCTCACAAGGCCTATCAGGCACTGATCAAATCCTATCCCCAGAGCGAGCGTTTTGAAGAGGTGATCGAGCGCGAGTATCAGATCGGGATCATGTTTCTTTCTGGGAAAAAAGGAAAGCTCTTGGGGCTTGATATTCGTCCGTCTCTGCCACTGGCCATCGAAGTGTTCCAAAAGATCGTGACGGCTGCGCCTTACGGGGCGTTTGGGGACAAATCCCAATTCAATCTCGGAGTTGCTTATCAGAAATCCGGGCAGTTTGACAATTCCGTGGAGGCTTTCCAGGCTTTGATCGATCAGTATCCGCAAAGTAATTTGGTTCAACAAGCCCGTTTACAGATGGCGGAAGTTTCGTACGCGAAGTCCGGAGGCCAGGCGCGTGACCAAGGTGCGCTTGATGAAGCGGCTCGCCAGGCGCAGGGCTATCTCAAGCGATATCCGGGCTCCCAAGAGGCCGAAGAAGCCGAAAAGATCAGCCTGAAAGTAGATGAGCTCAACGCCGAGAAGAACTATCGCATCGGTCTTTATTATGAAAAGGACAATTATCTCCAAAGTTCGTTGATCTATTACGCTGATACTGCGAAACGCTATCCGAATACGAGTTGGGGACAAAAGGCCGCGGAAAAGCTCCATTCGCTGCAAGAACCTGTGAAGTATCTTAATACCAAGACTGAGGAGCTGCAGAAAGAGTTAGGGGCGTTGGAGGCAAAATATCAAGCGCTGGGGGCGGGGCAGAAAGCCGAGCGAGAGCAGCTTAAAAAAGAGATCGCCCAGATAAAAAAACGTATGAAGGCGATCAATAAAAACAAGATTGAGAGCCTGGAGCGTCGTAAGCAAGATCTAAAGCGCCGCGAAAGTGAGCTGAACGAGAAGTTTAAAGAGATCGAGCGTAAAAAGAAGCGCTTCAAAAACAATACGTCTCCTGAATTCCAAAAGGCCATTGATCGCTGGCAGGCGTCACTTGAGGCCGAACGTGATGCGCTCGCCGAGGAGAAGGGCCGTCTTGAATCCTGGCGATCCGAGCTTGGTGTTTCGGACGAAAAGTTCTATGAGAACCTAATCCCGTTCATGGCACAGCCCGAGACGCCGCTTCAAAAGATCCAACGGATGGATGAAAAGGAACTTTACAAACTTTCAAAGAAGAAGAAAGAACTTCTCGAAAAAAAGGAAAAACTTTACAAGCGCTACAGCGAGCTACAGTCTTTGCTTGTTCCCGAGCGTTCCGAAAGTGGTTTGAAACGGAAGCGTCTCCGTGGTATTGCGCCTAAAGATTCTCGCAAACCCACCGACCCAAAACTTTTGGCGCGTGAAAAAGATATCGAAACTCTTGAGGCTAAGTTGGATGCGAAGATGGCGCTCTATGAAAAATATTTTGGCAAGTCCGCCCAGCAGGAGCTTGAAGCAATGATCGAAAGCAAAGCGGCTCAGAAGGCGGCTTTTAATCCTTTCACCGTCGAGGCCGGTGACCTTCAAAAAAAGAGCGTCGAAGAATTGCTCGAACTAAAAATGCATCTCAGCGAGCAAGTCCAGTCCCAGCAGGATATCGTTGATACGCTTTCTACCGCCTTTGATAAGGAGTTGGCCCTGAAGGAACAGCAAGTTATGATGAAGTCTCTCGACGACCATGAGAAAGTAGACGTACGTAAACTCCGCAAAGAGAGTAAGGCTGTGGAAAAAGAACTTCGCAAATGTTATCAGGACATTCAAGATCGTCAAAAAAACAAGAAGAAGCTTCTTGCCGAACTGGATGAGACGCTGAATTCTCAGGAGAAACAGGGGAAAGTTCTACGGACCCTCGCGAAACCGGTCACGGGTTCGGCCTATCTCGCTAAGGCATTTCTTTTTGGACTTCCGAACGAGGATGTTACGTTGACCGAGGCCGCGAAGAAACCAGGCGCTGACGAAAAAGCCAAAAAACTTCAAGAGGGGATCGAGCTGGAAAGTCTTATGATTCAGGCGCAAGCTGAAAAGATCAAGAAACTTGAAAAGGAGCTCGAGATTCTGAAGGCGAAAGCCTCGCTCAACGGAGGCATGAAGTTTCGAACTTCCTTCGTCAAGGTTCCGTATACGTTTATCGAAGAGGCGGTCCAAAGTGCCGGTCGAGTTGTCCCCCGAAAAAGCCGGAAGGACGTGCTTCTAAATCGCCTGGATAATCAGACTAAAGAACTCGATCGGTTCAAGTCTGAATTGGAAGCTACAGAGGCTTTGATCAAGAAAAAGACCCCGGTGGCTCCCCCGATCGATGTTGCGGCTCCAGGAACGGATGCCGAGAAAAAGGAAAAAGCGGAGCCGGCCCCGGATGAGAAGCAGCTCCGGGAAGATGCCATGAACTTGCGGGAGCAGCTTGAAATCTCCTATAGCATTTATGCCCAGGAACAAGAAGTCGCACTGGGGGATGCGGGAAAGCAAGAAGCTCCTAGTGATGCTCAGGGCGCTAAAAGATTTAAAGAATATAAGGAAGTGGGAGCGGAGCTCGTGGGTGTGATCGATCAAGAGCTCGCGATCGAACAGCAGGAGAGATCGATCCTCGAAAAAAGGATCGGGGAAGTTGACAAAGTGATGCCGACCGTGACTTCCAAGGCAATGCAGCAGGATCTCGAGACCGAAAAGGACCGTATCGGGCAGCGTCTTTCGGACCTGGTCACGCGCCATGATTTTCTTTCCAAGGAAAAAGAACGTTTCAGTGTCAAGTGACCAACGGGGACTTATGATGAAAAATCTGCGACAGGTGGGAGTATGGCTTCTGGTGACAGCGATGGTTTTGAGCGGTTGTGGTTATACCCGCAAGACCGTGCTTCCTCGCAATATCAAAACGATCTATGTTGAGACCGTGAAAAACAAAATCGATGTCGAGAAGATCTACGCTTATCAGCCCGGGCTTGAAATGGACATTACCAACGCGGTGATCCGCCGACTTCAGCAGGAAGGTATCGTGAAAGTCGTCTCGAAGGAACATGCGGATGCAATCCTCAAGACAGACCTTTTATCCTTTGTCCAGCAGGGGTTACGATTTACCAATCTTCAAAGTGTTCAAGAATACCAGCTTTTCATTGAGGTTCGCCTCAGGCTTGTGGATGCCAAGACCGGCGACCTGATATGGGAAGAACCGACCTTTACGGGAGACAATGAGTATTATGTGAGCAGTGTCAATTCGATTGGTGAGCAGAAGGCCGCCGTGGATGCTATCGATCGTCTTGCGCTCAACATCGTGGATCGCATTGTCCAGGACTGGTAATTCCTCCTCCCGGCCGTCTCTTGTGAATACCGACGTATTCCTCATCTCGGGCGACCCGTTCCTTAGAACACAAAAAGCCAAGGCCCTCGCTGCGGAGATTGAAAAAAAAACCGGAGGGTCTCTTACTCATCAATCTTTCGATCTCAGCGAAAAACCGCTCGAGGACGTTCTCGCTGCTGCGAAAACCCTACCATTTTTCTCATCCGGACAGATCTTGTATATTCAAGGGGCGGAATTGCTGAAGGAACCGGACCTTGTGGTCCTCACCGCTTACCTCGATCATCCCGCTCCGAAGACCACACTGATCCTAGAGGCAGATAATCTTAAGGGTGCTTCCGAACTTCAAAAAATAGTAAAAGCAAAAGGACAGCTGATCCTTTTGGCGAATGAAGAGGCCCGCGGGGTAGGCGCAACGTTCATCCAGCAAAAGCTCATGCAATATCATAAAACCATGGCTCCAGGGGCCAAATCTCGGGTTCTTGCGATGTGCGGGGAGGCGGTGATGTTTCTCGATACCATGCTTGAGAGGCTCGTGCAATTCGCGGGTGATCAGCAAGAGATCGATGAGGACATGGTCAACCGGTTCGAAGAGAACTGGACGGAGATGGATGTTTTCAAGCTTACGAACGCTTTGGTGGACCGTGATCCTGCCAGAGCTCTCAAGGTTTTTCGTGATTTGATGGGACTTTACGAGGCAGATCTTTTTTCATTGGTTGGGATCCTGCACTGGCAGCTTCGGCAATTATGGCAAGCGGCCATGCTTTTAACATCGGGAATTTCTGAGCGAGAGATCGGCTCCAAGCTTCGGATGTCTCCGAGTCGTTTGAATGCGCTACGGCGATTTCCCGTCGAGCGATTAGAATCAGCCGTGGAAGCACTCTATCAGATCGACCGGAAGTCCAAGAGCGGACAAATCGAGGGCGTTTCGGGATTGGAAGCGTGGCTTCTGGAGTATACGGCCTCGTGACATCCGATCCAAATCCGGGTTTCTGGCGTAACTAAAACCCGGTTTTGGAAGAGAAAGTTCGGAAGTTTTACTTTTTCTTGATTTTAGCGAGGAAAAGCGCGATGCGGGATTTTCTCCGGTCGGCGCGGCCGTGCGGGATAACACCCTTGCTGACCGCGTGGTCATAACGAGCGACCAGGGTCGATGCTACCGTCTGGGCCTTTTCGGGCTCGGAGGCGAGCTGGGCCAATCTCTTGCTGAGAGATTTCAACTCAGAGAGAACGGCCATGTTTTTCGCGCGTTTTTTGGCATCGCTTCGAATACGTTTTGCAGCGGAACGAATGTTGGGCATTTCAATGACTCCTTTTGGTGAAAAAAGTTGCGGCAATGTAACACGGGCCACCGGTTCTGTCAACGAGGTTCCCCCGTCGGAGGCAGCGCACAAGTCCGGAAATCGTCATCTTATGAAGGCGGTTGCCGTGGTGGCGGTCATGACCCTGATCGGTCGTATCTTGGGGCTTATCCGCGATATTGTAAGCGCCAAAAGCTTTGGAACGAACTGGCAATATGACGCGTTCCTCTATGCCTTCATGCTGCCGAATCTTTTTCGTCGCATCGTGGGAGAAGGCGGGCTTACGAGCGCCTTTATCCCGGTCTACAACGAGATCCGGGAAAAACAGAGTCACGCAGAGGCGTTCCGTTTTGCAAATATTACGATCAGCTTTCTAAGCCTTGCGCTTTTTGCTTTTATTTTGGTAGCGGAAGGTGTTCTTAATATTCTTTTAAAGATTGGTTTTCATTCTCAGACGGTCATGCTGACCCTGGAGCTTTCGCGTGTCCTTTTCCCTTATCTCTGGTTCCTGTCGCTTTACGCGCTCGGAATGGGGATCCTGAACAGCCACCGGCATTTTCTCGCACCGGCCATGGGCCCTGCGATTCTCGATCTTGTGTGGATCGGTGCTGTGCTTTGGGTTCCATCCTGGATGGGGCATGATTATCTTGCGAAAATTAGCTGGCTTTCTTATGTGATCCTTTTGGGCGGGTTCCTGCACGTGGCAGTCGAGTTGCCGCCTCTTCGCAAGATCGGTTTCAAGTTCCAGTGGATTTGGAATACCGGCTATGAAGGTCTTAAAAAGACATGGACTCTTTTGCTTCCCGTGGTTTTGAGCTTTGCGATCGTTCAGATCAATATTACCGTGGATATGACTCTCGGTATGGCGCTCGGGCCGGGGGCAAACTCAAGCCTTTGGTACGGGAACCGGCTCATGCAATTTCCGCTTGGGGTGTTTGCGCTGGCGATGGGCACCGCGCTGCTTCCGATGCTTGCGCAGCAGATCGCACGGGGTGAGAAGGATGCGTCGCGCAAAACGCTTTCGTTTGCGCTCCGGAGCATTTTCTTTATCATCATTCCGTCCTCGGTCGGGCTCATCGTGCTTCGCGAACCCATCATCCGGATGCTTTTTGAACGCGGTGAGTTCAATGCAATCTCGACTGCGCGTAGTTCGGCCGTATTATTGGGTTACACGATCGGCCTTTTTGCGTTTGCGGGTCAAAAGATCATGAATAGTGGCTATTATGCCGCCCAGGATTCCCGGACCCCCATGCGGACCTCGATCATCGCGCTTCTTTCAAATATCGTTCTGAATCTGATCCTGATGGTTCCGTTCAGGGAGGCGGGGTTGGCGGTCGCCACCTCGATCGCCGGTATTATCCAATTCGGACAGTTGATCTATTTCTACCCTAAAAAAGTCGGAGAATTTCCGTTTCGCGAAGTCGGCGCTTCCTTCCTGCGTATCCTGATTGCGTCTCTTGTGATGGGAGTGATCGGCCACTACAGCCTTGGACTTTTACAGTACGAGTTGCCGGGGCAGAGCACCAAAATGCGGCTTCTTCAGGTGTTGGGCAGCATCACGATCGCGACCGTCGCTTATCTTGCAATCTGTCTTTTGTGCCGCGTCCCCGAGGCCAAGGAGGCGTGGGAATGGTTCAGGAAAAAAAGGAAACCTGCCGCCAATCCGATCGATGTCGAAAACTTGATGGACGGAGCATAACAGATCGGGGAACGTCGAAGGGGGAATATGGAACGTAAAAGCTATTCGTTAAGCGTTTCCCGCCACCCACTTTCCTGGAGTGCTAAACACACGTGAAAATCAAAAATTCTCTTAAAGCCCTTCGTTTGCTCGCGGATAAATTGCCGTTGACCCCCGGTATTTATCTGATGCGCGATGTCCGAAGAGTGATCCTCTACATTGGCAAGGCTAAATCCCTTCGCAAAAGAGTCCGTTCGTATTTCAAAGTTCCGGCGCTGGTCCCCAAGATCACGGTTCTGATGAGCAAAGTGCGGGTGATCGATCATATCGAAACTCCGACCGAGGTGGACGCGCTGCTTTTAGAGGCGCATCTTGTCCGGAAGTACAAGCCCCGTTACAATCAGGAACTTAAAGACGATAAAAGCTTTCCGCTTCTCAAGATCACCCGTGAAAAATTCCCCCGTCTTTGTATTACGCGTCAAAAAACGGACCCGAAAGCCGTCCTAAGGCCTATCCATTCAAGCGAAGTTCAAATGGGGTCGGTCTTGACTGCCGTGAAGCAAAAGAAAATACAAGACAAGGCCGACTATTATGGTCCTTATACGGACGCGAAACTCCTGCGCCAGGCCGTAAATCTGATCCAAAGCCTTTTCCCGATCCGTAAATGCCAGACCCTGCCGAAGTCGTCATGTCTTTATCATCACCTTGGGCAGTGCATCGCTCCATGTATCAAGCCGGAGGTAAAGCCCGAATACGACCGTCTGGTTAATGAGGTGAAGCGGTTCCTCGGTGGTGGCAAAAAAACCATTGCACAATATCTGGAGGAGCGGATGGATCGAGCGAGCCGGGAGCTGCGGTTCGAAGACGCGCAATTTTTCAAGGAACAGGTCGATGCGCTCTCGAAATTGCGCAAAAAGCGTTTTCTTCCGAAAAATCCGGGGCAAGGTATCTCTCTTTCCGCGACGCTCGAACTCAAAGAGAATCTCAGACTTGAAAAAATCCCGGAGAGGATCGTCTGCTTCGATGTCTCCAACGTCCAGGGTGATCAGGCCGTGGCATCGAAGGTGAGTTTCTACCGCGAACTTCCGGACAAGTTCGGCTACCGGCGTTACAAAATCAAAAGTGTTGCCGGGATTAACGATTACGCCATGATTGCAGAGGCTTTGACGCGGATGCTTCGCGGCATCAAGGAGGGGCGGGAGGATTTCATGCCTGATCTCATCATGATCGACGGAGGGAAAGGGCATCTAAATACTGCGGTCAAAGTGCTCGTGCGGGAGGGGATGGAGCAGATCGATCTTATTTCCATCGCCAAGCAGTTCGAGTGGGTCCATTCGTCAAAATTTCGAGCGCCGCTTGTCATCGCCTCGGATTCTCCGGCCCTCTATCTCCTGAAGAAGGTCCGTGATGAGGCGCACCGGTTCGCCATCACCTATCACCGAAAACTCAAGTCGAAGTTGCTGGAGCGTTCTGTGCTCGATGACATCCCTGGCATCGGGGAGAAGCGTAAGCGCCTTCTGCTCCGGCATTTTAACTCCATCTATGAGATCCGGAGTGCCGATATCGAACAACTTTGTGCTGTCCCAGGGATCGAACGCGACATCGCCATCCGCATCTTTTCCTTTTTAAATTCCGCCAAAGGATCAGTTTCTTCTCCTCGGACGCCAACGTCCTGACGTAAGAGCCTTTGAAATTCAATTAAAGCTAGTTCTGCTAAGTTAAGCCTCTGGTGGTGTAAACCCTTCATGTCCTAAAGCGCATCCAGATTCTAAGTTCCTTGTTTTTCCTGCTGCGTTCGCGGTCCTTCTACGCTAGCCGTGTGATTTAAATAGCTATATCATGCTATTTATTGCTATTCGTATTTTAATGTAATTTATAGCATTAAGAATTGAAAATGATCTCCATATTCCTATTGATAAAATCATTCGATTGACGAAGTTTTATCAAATATAAATGTGCCACGCCCTTGTCGAAACTTAATTGTATGTTATCTTTTTATAAATCCTTTTAGAAATCAAGCAAGGCCGAGGCAAATGAACCAAAAAACATCTCTACACAAGGATCTTTTTTCACGTTTTTCCCTCAAGGCGATCAGCCTGTTCACAGCGGGCGTCTTCCTGTGTTCTAGCTTTCTTTCTTTTCCGGCCCAGGCCTTGGGCCAAACTCCGATTTCATCTAATGTTCAGGGAGGGACTGACACCAGCCTTCTTGCCTCGGCCTCCGCGACAAGCGGAAAAGTGCAGGAGCTCGTCATCCCTCCCGACATTGGGACGATAAACGATGTTTATCGCATCGCACGCGGAGCGGCCCCAATACAGTTCAATCCAAGCGAAGTCGTGCTCATTGAAGATGCGCACAGTGTTCCGGACGCCCAGCGGTCGCTTGAGAAACTGATCGAATATCTCCAGGAGGTCTACGGCGTTACGACCGTGGCGCTTGAAGGTGCGGAAGGGAAGCTTGACCCGCAACTTTTCAGGAATTTTCATGACCGGGAAAAACTCGTGAAAGTTTTCACGGAGTATCTTGATTCGGGGGAACTTTCCGGAGCTGTGGCCGCGAGCGTGCTTTCATCCCACAAAGCGGACTATGTCGGGATCGAAGATTGGAAGCTCTATCAAGAAGGTGTTGCCGCATTCCTTGGAGGGCTTAAGAAACAAGGCGAGCTCAATACGCAAAACGCAACGTTCAATAAAGAACTTCAAAAGCTCAAAACAAAATACTATTCCAAGGAAGCGATTGAATTCGATGCGAAGTTCCGGGCATGGCAGGCAGATCCTAGAAAGTTGATTTCATTCCTGGAGTTTCTTGCAAAGTACGAAGTGCCAAGTATCAAGCGCTTAGCACTCAGCGCATTGTTCAAGACCTTGGCGCAAGAAAAAACCAGAGATTCAAAGATTGAAGCGGAAGTGAAGAGGCTTGCCCAAGATGCCCACAAAATCGTTCCTAGTGCAGAGCTAAACGGGTTTGTGCAGGACTACAGGACCGGTCACCTCTCTCTCGCAGCTTTTGCCTACGAGGTTTCGAATTTGCTAAGAAAAGCTGGGAAGCAGGTTCCTTCGCTCTCAGAAAATCTTCAGAAGATGGTCACAGGACATGAAACCCTCGTGAGCATGAAAGGGCAGACGTTTTCAGCCGAGCTTGCTGGGTTCATCGAGTCGATCAAGGCAAAACTTCTCACCACTCCGGAAGCGAAAGCTGTCGATGAACTCGATGGGCGGGTGCAACGGATGGAGAAGCTCATTAAATTCGAACTGTCGCGAAGCGAATGGGAAACGCTCCGCGCTGGGAACGGGGAAGGGGGAACGACAAACGTAAAATTACCCGACACCCCAGACATTCAATCTCTCCGGGGCAAGTTTCTTGCCACCTATCGCTTAGCGCTAGTAACGGACTTCTTCCGTTTTTATGAAATTGCCATGGAGCGTGAAAAAATTTTTTATTCGCGACTCAAAGATCTTTTGGGCGTTAGTGCTTCACACCCGTCGTTTCCCGTTTCCCGTGACACAAACACCGTTGTGTTTGTGGCCGGGGGCTTCCACACGGAGGGTCTTGCGGCCAAGCTCAAGGAACAAGGTGTCTCGTATGTCGTAGTTTCGCCACGCATTGGAGAAATTCCAAACGACCATCGCTACCTCGACCAGATGCAGGGGAAAGTATCGTGGCAAAAATATTTCAGACCGAAGAACGGGAAGATCAATCTGTATGATGCTTTTGTCAACGCAACCGTTGAACGGCTTACGTTGCAGGGAACGGGATCGCGATATGCGACATACGATCTGTCGCGTACTGCCTTAAAGGAATGGCGCGACGATATTATTCGCACTCTTGCTGCTGAAGGCCGTGTTGCGGAGCACTCGAAATACACGCGTTTCATCGACCAGTCCCTTGCCGGGCATTCTGAGGAATTCCGGGCGTTGAAAGAAAAATGGACTGCCAAGCTCGAAAAATTCATCGAAGGACTGCGTTTCCTCAATGGGAAAAATCAGCTCAGTGAAGCCAATGTGATGAAGCTTTTTCAGCAGCCCGCGAATCAAACACCCTGTGCCGCGGCTTCATTGCGACCAGGCGCCGTGATGGACGTAAGGGGTTTTGGTCAGTGGGAAACAACGGCCTTGAAGCAAACGCTAGACGGGGAGCGAGGAGCGACCACGTTGGGCATTTCCAGTTCCACGCGTTCCGGGGGAGAGGAAGTTCCTCGCGAAGTTAATATTCCCAAAGCCGTTGGGTTACCAGAGCCGGCTCACGTTGCTCCGGAAATCGAAAACGTACGTGCCGAAGTTCGAAATGCAGATCGGCAGAAAAAGAGTTCCGGGGAAACCGTCAGGGCGGAGCAGGATTTTCGGGAGTGGTTCTGGGATGATCCAGAAATGACAGGGCAAATCAAATCTTTTCTCGCGGGAAAACAGCCGGGTTCATTGTCGATCACCCATTACCAAAGAAAGAGTGTGATCAGAGCAGGGAATGAGACGCGTGTTTTTCGTCATAATGTTACGTTCGAAGGACAGAAGCCTTTGGTTTTCTTTACCAAAGAGGTTCGTCGTAGCGTCTACGAAAAAGAAAAAAAACTTGCTGTTCTGTTTGGTTTTTTCTCGTTCCTTATGGAACAAGAATATCGATTGGCCCAAAAAGCTGCGGCGGTCAATCATTACCCGGAAGTGATGTTTATTTCAAGGAAAGATGGTGACAAGATCTTGGTGACGAGGCAAGTGGCCGGCCGGTCTTTGGCTTATTTCCGAAAGAAAAAAGACCTTTGGCCTGGTCTCATGCGATCATTCGGAAGCGCTCTCGCAAATCTTCACAAGAAAGCAGGGGTTCGACACGGCGAGCTGACTCATTCCTACTCTAACGATACTCGATGGACACTCCGTTTGGACCATATTTATGCCCAACCGCTGGAATCCAATCTGTTTCATGTTTCTTTTATTGATTTTGAATCAGGGAAAGAGATTATTCCTGGAAGTTCCGAGGGCCTGCGTGAGTTTCGAGACGTTCGTAGATCTGTGGAGAGTCTATTTAGTCCTGAAGCTGCTCAATGGTTTGAAGAAGGTTATCGTTCAGTAAAAAAGGGAACCGGAAAAAAAGAGGCTGCCGTGACAGGCAAACAACGTTCTGAGGTGAGGGTGACCATCCAAGGCGGGAATTTGGGAGCCCGGGTCAGGGAAGAGATCGCCGGACTCATTGGACGAAAGGCAAAGTCGAATCCCCAGTACGCTGCGGTGGCATCCATTGAGGCAAGCGTTGTTTCCGAAAAGCCGGCGATGGTTCACCGGCTGGTCTTTCGAAATGCTGCCGGCCGGGATCTTAAAGAATTTCTGGTTTCTGGAATGGTCAATAAAGCGCCGCCCGGAGATTATCTCGATCAGCTTTCTGGGTCATTCGAGCGTTCCGCGCTGCTTTCCCGTCTTGATTTATCAAACGAATCGTCGTTATTCAAAAAAATAGTCGTCACCGTTGCCTTGCTTGGTATCATGGCATTCGCGAGTCATTTGATTTTTAACCCCCGATCTCATCAAGGCAAAACTTCCGTTCCTGTTGCTGCTGCACCGGCCACCCATTTCTATCTTCTTTTTAAGGACCATGCCCACCTCGGAGGATTAGGCGAGACGGGGTCCAAATTCAAGGCGGAAGCTGCACGGATCCAGGCCCAGTATGGTGCGAATGCTCGAATTTTGATTTTTAATGAAGATGTTTTGCCGCCTGGGACCATTATGGATCTCGCAAGGGGGAAGGGCATCCCGGTGAATGATACTCGGGACCTTCGGAAATTCGCCGCACAAATTGAGCCTTATTATTATGGGCTGATGGCCGAATTGCAGGCGATGCGTGCAAACGGACAGCTTCAAAAACTGACGAAAGACATGGGATATGACCAGGACATTTCGGAAAAGCGTTACAGCCTTTACGCTGGGATCCCGAACGCGACGGTTCTGGATGAGATCGTTCCGTTTGATGTTTGGCTCGATTTTGTCGAGGCAACCTTTGATCCGGCACAATTGCTTGAAGTGCATATCGACAAGACACAGGACAGGATAGTCCCGGATTTTTACGGGGCTTATCGCGAGGCAGTCCGCAGGCATTGGGATTTTCAGCACAGACGTGATGAGGCGATGGTGAAGTTGATGAGCGTCAAGGTCGGGCAGCTCAGGCCGCAGGCTTTGTTGATGGAACGTGGCTATGACCATGCGATCTTTGAGACGGTCTGGAAAGGTTTGGGCGTCGACATCACGATGGAAGATACTTCCGCGCAGCATCCGGGCAGGATCGCGGTGATCAAAAAAATACTGGATTCAAGACTGGTCTCCAACGAGGACCTGTTGAAATTGTATGTCGATGATGACGTGTCGCAGATGTTCTATCTCGGACTTAATTACAAGCCGGACAGTGGGGAGAAGCAGGTCTTGGATGCGATCCGGCAAGGCATGCGTAACAAAATTTGGACAATGACAGAAGGCGATCTTGAAAAATTGGCGATTCGGATCGCTTCTTATAAAAGCCAATTCAATGATCCGAGAGGGGACTTGGTCAATTCATGGAAAGCATCTCTTGCTGCGGCACAGACGCTCGAGGCCCTTGTTACGCGCTCTCACGGTGATCTTCGGGAAGTGAAACCCGCGCATGTGCGTTTTCTGAACGCGTATGCCGCTTATTGGGACCAGCGCATTCAATATTATCCGGGCTGGTTTTCAAAGCTTCGGGAGATGGATGTGCTGACTCCTGAACAGTTGCGCCAACTAGATCCTCTTTTGCAACGCACCGCCGGAGAGGCCAAAAACCAGGCGATGGCTCAGAATACACTCGAACGCGCACTGTTTCTCATTCGTTTGGGGCAAAATCAGTTTCTTCATTCGCTTATGCGATCGGAAACGCGTTTCAATGTACGGATGGAAGAAAAAGAGCTTGAGCGCAGGCTGAAGGATGCAAAACAACGGGGAATAGTCGATCTCGATGCTGAAATCGCTGACTTACAGAGAGCGAACGACGAATTAAGGAACGCTGCCTCAAAGGGGAAAACGATGGGTGAAAAAAGCCAGAGAGTTTCAAAGCCAGCGGCGGTTCTTTCGTCCCCAAAAATGGTTTCCAAAGTTTTAGAGGGAAAAGAAACTTTTGATGAGGAATTGACGAGACTGAGGAAGGAAAATACGGCTCTGCGTTCCAAGCCATCCATTCGTTCACAGAAAAGCGGCGGGCCTCGGTCGGAGTCGCGGGCGGCGGAAAATAAGATCATTTTTAATGGGCAAAGTGATCCCGGGGTCTTTCAGAGTCATGGATTCGACGCTGTAGAAAAAGTGCTTCTTAATGAAACAATCTCGGGCAGAAAATTTGAGGAATATTGGGCGGGTCGTGAGAAGAATTTTATAGCGCTTATGGATGATGAGGGCTCTGCAAATCTTCTTGGGGTTTTGGTGGGTGAGGTTGTCAGGAATGCCTCAGAACGGCAACCGGGTGGGAGCGATGCCAAGGTAGAAGCTCGAGTAATGCAGATACCGGAGGGCCCGACTCTTCTGCGGGTCGTCGTCCGCCAGGGGCGAGTGACGGAAGAACAGTGGACGCGATTGGCCCGGAATTCAGAGCTCAGTCTCCTTTTGTTGCAAGATTTTTATTGGAGGAGTGCACTCCATTTGAAAGAAAATTACGGTAAAGGCCTGGAGAGTTTTTCGAAGCTTGCGTTGATGAATGTTCCGGTTCGACTTGAGTTCGAGCGGAGGGAGCAGGGGATGGTGGCGACTTTGTTTGCAGAGGTGGACCGGATGCCGGGTGAAACCGCTGAACAAGGGATGTCGCCTCGCAGAGTTTTTGGTGATAGGTTTATGGCTCGATTAAAAACCCGTCTTGCAACAGGAGTCTGGAAAGAGGGTTGGGACATTCTGGAGAGGAACAAGAAGGATTGGGGCAGTTTTTATACGGCGTATAATCTAGAAAAATGCATCGACTTTCTTGCCGATGCAGTGGAACAGTTCAATACGGTCGCTCTCCGGGCTGCTTATGAAAGAATGGCAGTGGAAGGTTATGCCGTTCCGCGTTGCGTTGCGGATATCCGAGCATGGGTCGCGGGATTTGAGCAATTATCGTCCTTGTTACTAAAAGTGCTGAAGAGTGACGGCAACCGGTCCGGACAGGGCTTATCACCGGAAAGTAACGACCTGAAAATTCTCGGTCGCTGGCTGCCATCCATGATCCCGAGTATGCGCGCTAATACCGGAATGATCCGTCGATTGGAAGCGTTGGTGGAGCGCACAAAGGCCTCCCATCAGCTTGTTTTGTCCGCTTTGGACGATCTTCCCAAAACACCCTCGTTTGATGATGAAGAATCCACACCCCTTCTGGAAGAAAGGGAGGAAGTTGCCGGACAGTTACAGCGCTCGGAGTTGCGATTTGAGATGCAGGATGCCGAACTTCACAGGGCGAGAACAGATCTTGTCAGAATTCTTGCGGCTCCGTTTAGCCAGTTAACGAATTTGCTTGCAGAAGGAAAGATCAAAACTCAATTGCGTCATGTCTTAACGATCAAACGGAAAACACTCGCGGATTGGTTAAAGTTGATCGATTTATCTCGTGCGTTCCTGGGTTCAGGACCTAACGCGCTATTGACGGTTCGCCAGGTCATAGGTGTTGTGCGTTTGGTGGATCCGGGGTTTGGTGAGGAGGCTTTGCCTGTCGCGCTCCGCCATTTCAAGATGCCCTTGAAGCGGGCGGGTCTTCTGCCGGGAGCTGGCGCTCAGCGCCGCGAAAACAACTTTGAGATCGTCTCGGGGGCAGCAGAAATTCTGAAAGAAGCGGGTGAGGAGATTAATATAAAGAGCCTCGCGGAGCTGACGGGCATGGGTCAGAGTTCGATCAAGAAGCTGGGTCGCAAGGTCCTCGAGGGGCTCGGGACCGTGTTCTATGACCTGCAGACTCTGTCAGAGAAGCTCCGGGAGCAAAGGACCGATTTACTCAGGGACGCGCTTCAAAAAAATCCCGGGGCGACTGCCGCCCAATTATCCGGAGTACTCGGATTAACGATTGCGCAGGTCGGCCGTGTCGGGGGCGAGCAACTAGCAGAGCTTGGTGCCACCGTAATGACCGGTTTCGGTGACAGGCGGCGCCAGGATCTTCAGAAAGCAGTCTATTGGCTTATCCGGAACCGTCCTCTAGAAAGGCCTAGTTATGAAGCGCTTCCTTCGGCGTTTGAACAATTGGGCCTTAAACGGGTTGCCTGGACTGCTTTAGCGCAATGGGTGAAGAACAATAGGGAACCGGTTCTGTTTGACCATACGGTTGAAATGATGGAACGATTTGAATATTTCAAGAAGCTGGGGGTTCTAGATTCCGCTTCGCTGGACCACTTTCTTGATGACGGAACAGAAGAAGAACCGAAAGAAATTGAGGAGACGCGTAAGCCGACGCTTTTTTTCGAGGAGTGGAAATTGTTGCACGATACGGTTCGGCGGATGGTCGATCGAACCGGGATGCCTGGGGAGTGGGCGGGCGAACTCATTATGCATCAGCTGGGAGAAGGAGAGCATCGCAAGATAAGTCTTTATCCCGCGGAAGCGGTGTTTACCGATCTTCGTGATATCGGTATCGAGGCTGTGGTGCTATCACCAGAACTCAAGGAATCAATCCATCAATTGCTCCGCACGGGACGCGCGTTCAATTTGGGCGGGTTCCTGAATGCTGTGGAAGATTCCTTGGCTCGGATGGCGTCGGAGAATGTCCCGCCTGGATTCGAAAAACAAGTTGTCATCAAAGCATTCGAAATATTTTCGGAATTTTGGATGGAAAGGCATCACGCTGAAGAATTTGTCGGAGCCTTTCGGCATTATTTCCGGGAAGCCCGTCCGTCGCGTCCTTGGTCTGAGGCCCTGTCACAAAGTGGCTCTGCAGACGCGATGCCGGATTCCTTGCGGCCCGAATTGCTCGCCGGCGAGGTTGAACCGGGCATTCGTTCCGAGGTGAGGCTAAAACAGCAGAAAACAGAGAGGGAACATGCGAAAAATGTCGTTCAAACCGCCGCGAAAAATATCGCTCTTTTCCGGAATCATTTACAAGTCTTAAGAGGTGAGTCGCAAGCGAGCAGCCCCTATTCTGGAGGGCTTTACGCACCGGCGATCGTGCTGGATGGAATGTGGAATGGAAAACATCGTGTAGCTATTTCGGGACCGCATTGGTCTTTAAAAAACATTGAAGCCATAGACCGTTATGCCGAAGCAATTCTAAATCAATCGGAGAAATGGCTCATTTTTGTCGAGCCTTTGCACTCGGATGGTACGCCCTCTTATCCTGAAACCGATGCTGCTTTGAAACTCGCAGAGCTCGGTGACATACCTTTCATGGACCCCGTTCCTTCTCAGTTTGATCCCGCAGTCTCTAAGGAGATGGCGAATCAATATGGGATTTCTCTTTCTGAAATCAACAGGGCATATATTTACCGGAATATTTTTGACCAGATACGTTTGAATCCTTATATGACAGAAGATGAACTTTATCGGCTCGTTACTATTGCAATTGATCTGCAGGCAGAGGAAAGCAAATCGGATCGTAAGCAGATGATTCGTGATGTAACTTCGAACGCCAGAACAGTTTATCAGGGCGGCGAATCTGCCCGCGATTGGACGAGGAAAGCTTATGACATCCAACTTAAGATGAACAAGGTGATCAATGACATTGGAAGGCTTCGATTAAATCGTCAGCTGAAAAATTACCCAGAGCGCACAAATATCCTCTTTCTTTCGGGACGCTTCCACGGCGCTATCGTAGGAAACGAAGCGGCGGAAGAATATACTTTAAAAAATGGACTTCAATTTCGGGAATCACAAGCGGAAGCTTATCAGAACGTCGCCGGACTTGTCCTTGCATGGGCTAAGGCCCAGCCGCGCCGCTCCGAGGTACGGGATCTGAAAGGTTTGATCAAAAAGACCGCGGAGTTCGGGTTCAAGGCTGCCAAGATCATGGGGTGGGGAGTCCTCGGGATCGATGTGATCTTGCTTGCAATGAATCCGCTGCTGGTCGGATCGGTTATCGGGCAATACCTGCTTATTGGCGTGGAAGGTACGCTTATCACGATGTTGTTGTATCAATTACGGAACGTGAAAGCCCCTTGGAAAGCTGTGGGTGTTGCCGCCGTGGGGATCGCGGCATTGGCTCTTTTCTTTCACGTGTTCTTGCCGCATTTTGTCACGATCCTTGCGTTCTCATCTCTGGGCAATCTTGGTGATGTGGTTCTCAAGATTGGCATGCGAGCCGCGGGTATCTTCAGCGGGATCTTCTTTTATGTCCTGATCGAAGGAAAGGTACTCAAACATACGGAGGCTGCCAAGAAAACACCGTTGTCGACGGGGCTTCGTTGGGCCATGGGTGACGGGCTTGTGCTTGGTTTCTTTTTTTACGCGATCTTTTACCCGTTTCTTGGGGCGACGATCCCCGTGGCTCTTCATTTTCCGTTTCTTTTACATTTCTTTTCACCGTCACTGGCCGCGTCGTTTTCGACTGCGATCCTCAAGCTCGCCTTCGATCTTACAATTGTCACCGCGCTCGTTCATGGCCCTATGCAGGTGGTTACGAAAGTTGTGCTTGGCGAGATGGAGAAAGACGCCTTGACACGGCCTTACCGGCATTCCAAAGCGGTGAAAAGTTACCTGGATATGTATCCGATCATCGCCCTTGTCATGACCGTGATCATGGGCTTGGCATGGATGAAAGACCCGGCCGGCGGCATGGCCGTGTCCGGAACGCATGCGCTTTTTGCGATGCTTAATGCCATGCTTTCTCGCTGGATCGTAACGAAGGATATTTCCGGTGTGGAGAACGGAAAACGAGGAGCGGATGCTTCCGTTAAAAATGATTGGGTTGAAGGCGAGCGATTAGTGACACAATTTGTCACGCTGTTTCACGAGAGCGGCATCCAACCCGTACTGAATGATCTCAAAAACACGCCCATTCTTGCGGATCCAGGAGCAAGACTTTACGCAGCATTTGTCGTCGCCCGGGATACCTTCGATCGAGAAGGTGTTGTAAAAAGAGAATATCTTGATCAAATCGCCCGAGACTTATCTATGATCCATTGGACGGTCGAGCGTTTTGCGGAGCCGGACAAGACGTTTAAGAGCGGGATCACATTGAGGGGATTGTCAGAAGCGGTTATAAAAAATCCTGAAAAATTCAAAGACTTTCCGGACCGGATCACCATGGCCCGAAATGTCATGGAGAAATTTCTTGGGGAAAGTGTCGATCCCAGCGTTAAGGCGGCTATCCAGAAAAAATTCAGTGATTTTCGTGAACCGTTCATAAAAATCGAGTCCGGACTTCTACCGATCTTACAGCGGTTGAATGTACGTTCCGAGGCTCGGGGATGGAAACCGGTGTGGTGGGAAGACTTCTTGAAAGATGCCGAGACCGTTTTTGAGTTCCAGAATCAGGCGGGTTATTACGAGGACAATATGTGGCATCCTCTGAGTCCGGACGATTTACTCGAATTGACAAGCCACGGACGCGTGCTTCTTGTGGTTCCAAGTTCAAAATTTGACGAAAGTTCTCTCGAGGCCGTGCGTATCGCGAATATGATCCGCAAACGCAACCCGGATCTTCAAATCCTCGTGGCGGGGAAATACGGCGAATTGCCAAGCCAACACCGCGTCGGATGGTTTTGGGATGAATTCGGAAAGCGCATGACCGAAGCAAAATATCATGCGCTTCATATGAGCATGCGCGGTGTTGAGCCGGATTACGTGGTCGAAAAATACACGCATACCGGCGAGATCGCCCAGGGGACCAGAAGTTTGATGGATGAAAAAAAGATAAGGCCTGAGAATCTTCTGATCGTCGATGTGGATCCTCTGAGAGTTACTGCCGTTTTCAGGAAACAATTATTGACGCCGGAGGAGTTCGCGCAAGGGAAAAGCCTGAAGGATCTCGGGATCCGCCGGATCATCCAGTGGCCGGCCAAGGGAAAACCGATCCGTGAGCTTGCGACAGAAGAAGCGGTTCGAGTTGCGGCTTATCTTGTCACGGAATTGATCAAGCTTTGGGATTATGTTCCGCCCCGGGGTGATTTTATCACGCCTGTTCCTGTAAACCAGGACGTGGTGGAGGCCGCGGCGCGGTTGAATGCCCGCCTGAGGGAAGTTCCCGAATTAGTGACAGTTGTTCCCTCGAAAGATGAAATCGCGGGTCGTGAGGGGCGTTTTAAGGACTGGCTTACGGAATTAACAGCATCATTCAGCAGACACGAAGTAATTATCGTTCCAGATCAAGGCGGCAAAAAAACAGGTGAGCCTCGTTCTGAGGCGCGGTTAGCAGTGGGTCCGGCGGGGAAAATTCATGAGAGGGAATTTGTCTTCACTCGCGAGAGTGCGTCCGATTTCCACGCTTCTTCTGCCGAGCAAGGTAAATTCTTGCAGAAAGTCTCGAATGATCTTTTGAACGACGGCAAGGGGCAGCGCTTATCTTTGAATTGGACCCATGAATTTCCGCAGGGTATTCCCGAGTCCTTAGTGCGGCTGCGCGAGAATGTTGTAAGACAATGGGGCCGGGTCGATGGGAGATTTGAACCTCCGGTGGTCGACGAACAAAAGCAATACATGCGGAAGGAAGTTGAGACACGGGATTTTCAGTTTGTCCTCACAGAGCTGGTCAAAAATGCTGCGAAGTCTTTGAAAGGGCCGAACAAATACGGGAAAATCCAACTGAAGATTTCCAAAAGAGAGGGCTCTCTGTGGATCGAATTGTCCGATGAGGGTGTTGGTATCAAGACGGTGGAGGATCGTGGAACATGGATTTCTGTTGTTTCGGATAAAAACGTGCAATCCGGATATGGAATCGCGTTGCCGTGGATAAAGCTTTTGCTGGAAGCGCGGGGCGGGCGATTGGAGATTCTTTCTCCGTCACCTTATTCTGGCTACAGCACTACGATGCGGTTAGTGATCCCTGAAAACGAAATTCAAATTAAATCAGCCGCCGATGTCCGCGCCGAGATGCGGCAACAGGCCGTCAGCAATGCGGTTACCTCGTTCAAAACGAATTACCAGGGGAAACTCGCCACGATCACCGAATATCCGGACCCTCAGGGTCTTTCGAGGATTCTCAAGGGATTGGAAGTCCGGGACGGGAAATACCAAGGCCGTGTTCTTGATCCCGGATTTTACATCATGGTCCACCCGATCTCTGCAAATGAACGGATCATTCAAGAAGCGAAAAAAGAATTCTCGGATTTTTTGACTGGGCTTCGCGGTATTTTTGGTAAGGATGGTGGAAAGGTCGGTTTTTGGATTCCGGAAGACAGTGCGTATCATCTCGCGCTCCATGTCTTTCAGAACTCCAATGAATTCAGCGATGAGAAAGTCTCCCCCTTAGATTCTGATCAGCGTTCGAAGGTTCGCGGGATCGTTAGGGAGGAAGCTCAGCGCGAAGCGGCACCTTTCAAAGTCCTTCAGGCCGGTTATGGGATCACGGCCGACGGTGGTTTTGTGACGTTTCTCTGGGATGAGAGCGGGCGTCTTTCGAATTTCCAGAAGAATGTCTCCGAGAAAACAGTTGTGGCGCTTGGCCAAAGAGTCACGGGATGGGAGAAACGAGGGCATGTCACGGTCGGGCGTATTATGTCCCTTCCTTATTCCGATGATCCGGCTGTTCGTGCGGAACAAAAAAAGAAGGTCTTCGAATATATTCGTCAAAAAGCCGATGATTTTTCTGGAAAATGGGAGGCTAATCTGACGGATCCGTCGAAGCAGGTTCCGTATTCGATCCCCTCGGTCACTGTCCTTCAGGAAAATCAGTGGTGCACGCTACGCGGTAGCGAACAGACAACGATCCCCGTTTTTCAAAAACGGAATGAAGGAGAGCGGATTCGGGTGGCGATCTCCAAAGGTCGCCGAATCGTTTTACCGGAGAGCTTTGGATTCAAAGAAGGGGATGATCTCATATTGTTGGGGGCTATGTATCGTGAACCTGTTGAGATCATTATTGCGAGATCCGCGGATTTTATGAATGTCTTTCTTCCCAATTTAAGGAATGTTGTCCCTGATCCCGAGACTAGGGCAGCTTATAAGAGATTGTATGGTGCCCAGTCCATGACTGCTAAGGTTGAGATGAGAAAATCCGGTGCGCAGGACCAACTGACCCTCCGTCTTGACGCTGATTTTCTAAAAATGATGGATGAGCCCCGTGAACTGATCCTTAAAAAAGCAAAGAACTTTTCTTCTCAAATTCGATCCGAATTCCGATCTAATTCTCAGCCCTCCGAATCTGAAACTCAAATGGATCAGATCAGGGCGTTGGCGAAGGATCTTGACGCAGGAGACAGGATCCTGGCGCCGCGCGTCAAAGATTCTCTTTTCAGCGAAATGCTGCAGCAACAATGGACACCCGGAGAATTTCAGACCTACATTGACCAAAAGAACGCAGATTTTATCGAATATCTCCGTCAAGGTCTGGAAACATTTGGGATGCATGAAATATCTCCTGAAATTTTAAGTACGCTCAGGCCCTTTTATCTGAGAGCGTATCTTGTGTTGAAACAAAATTGGCTCTCAGGTCGCGAACCTTCTCGCCAGACGATCTTGACGGCTTACAGTCGGTTGCGTAAACATGGGTGGAATGACCAGCAGATCTATGAATTTCTTGAAAAAGAATTGCTCGATAAGCAGTCGAACATAACGGCTTTTAACAGCGCAGATCGTTTGAGAACCGCGGATGTTATTGCCGGGGCTCTTGAGAAGTATTTCAAAACTCAAGGCATTGAAGGTCCTCCGCGTTCTGAGGTCCGGTCGGCGATGTCGTTTGGGTCCCGAAGCATGCCAGTGCCTGCGGGGATCACAAGCGGTTATTTGTTGACTGTCCCTGACGAATTCGCATTTAACGCATTTGTCGAGAGACTCAGCCCGGATGTGACGATCCAAATCGATACTCCGATGGCGAGGCTCTTACAGGTGGGGAATGATTTCGTCCTTACTTTTGAAGCCAATGTGAACAATGATGTCAGGACTGTGATCTGGAATCTTGGGAGCGCTACTGCGAGCGAAGCTGTCAAAGAACACCTTGAAAGTTTTGGCTTCCAAAAAGCCCGCCAGTCCGATTTTTTTGAGATCACATCATTGGCTTCTGTCATAGTGAGAGAAGGCCAGGCGACAATTACCTTTCCGCCGTCTCTTGCAGTCTCGGCATCTCATCGCGTGAAGAATCAAGATCTTGGTTCCAAAGCCTTTCTTGAAACCAACACGCCGGGATTTCGCTCCGATCTTCGACTGGAGAAACTCAAGAAAATTCCGCTCAGTCGGGAGAGGAAGCTGGAGATCGTGATAAGCGTGGCCATGGTGTTGATGAATGTTTCGATATTGTTTTTGATGGGGAGGTTGTTTCTGGGGTTGAATGGAAAATTGACTGATGTTCCGATCATGAACAACATCCCACTTGCTGTTTTCGTCGGTTTACCAGCCCTGTTTTTGGGTGTCATGAGCATATCGAGTATTCTCCTTCAACAGATCCATGGGAAGCGGATTTATACGGTTCACGTTGTTTCGCGCCCTGAAAAAAAAGTCCCAACAACAGCAGAAAATTCTGAAAACTTTCGGTCTGAGTTGCGGGGAGAAAAGCACGCGAAGATCCCGCTTGGGCGGGAGAGAAAGCTGGGGATTGCGATGAGAGCGTCCATGACTTTGATGAGCGCTTCAACCTTGCTTTTGACGGGGCGATTGGTTTTGGAGTCGAACGGTAAATTGTCTGATATCCCCGTGGTACGCGATATCCCTCTCGCTGTTTTTGTTTGTTTGCCAGCCCTGTTCTTTGGCGTGGGGTTCGTCACTCTGATCCAACGCATCACTGGGCGGAGAAATGGCGCTATTTTAAGTAAACCTTTGGTTCTGCGTGTTGATCAAATGTCATCCAAGGTGTTTATGGATCGACGGAAAGAACCGCGTACCGAGGAGCCGTGGTGGCGAGTCGTAGGTCGTGTACTTCATTTGTGGAAACCGTTGGCACTCAAGTCCGCGGCCGATCTCCAAGCCTTCCGTTTAAAGCCGGAAGTTGATCTTCCGGTGTGGCAAAGCCAGCTTGCCGGATTCAAAAAGGAATTCCGAACAGATTATGATCAAATCATGGCCTTGAATGAAAAAATCCCATTACTGACCGGGAATAGCATCTTAAAAAGGGAATTTCGGATCGAGGAATGGATTAAAAATAGTTTTCAGAATTCCGAGGCGGCTTGGGGTGAATTGCGCAAAATTGTCCGGCGGGCTGTTCGCGATGTAGAGCTCCAGGGCCATAGTATTGACGCCAAGCATTTGCCTTTCATACGTGAATCCCTTGCTCAAGGAATTTATACTCACTCAGGATTAAGAGAGGCTTCCAAGCTTTTCTATCCATTTGTTTATGTCCACTACCTTGCGACGTGGAACCATGCGCTGAATGAGTACGAGGCTTCTGTCCTGGAACATAATGCACCCGCGCAGTTTCCGTCGGGCCGTGCGGAGGTTCGGGATGGGTTGAAGCCGGCGCCGGATCTTCCGTCCTCTTTGATCGAAGATTTTTCAAAGAAAGCCCAAAACGTTCGGGATGTTAGGGTCGCGGTCACGCTGCTTGACGAATTGTCAGGGTTGCTTCAAGGTCAAAGTCCGTCTCAGTTGGAGGCCCTCAAAATGGGCATTCGAACGGAAACGTTTCAGAGTCTCTTGACGTCTCTGCGGTCCTTGTTTGATTTGTCTGAGGCGGAGATCCAAAAACTGCGCCTCACCGAGCCGGAGTTTCTTTTCAAGTACAAACTTTTTCAGAATTTGCTGGGGGGAAGAACGCCCGTACTCGCGAGCGACGTTAAAGAAACGCTGGCTCTTTTCACTCCCAAGTCCGATACAATCTATCCAGACGTCGCGCAGGCGCTTCAGGAAGCGCTCGCTCTAGGGAAATTTTATTTGGTCACTGGAGACCGTTCAACGACGCTTTTTGAAAAGTTTCTCCTGCCGACCGGATTTGTTTTTCGTGACGCAAGCCAACATATACGACCCCAAACAGAGGCTGCAAAGAATATCGTTTCTCTTTCCAATACCGGCATTAATAGTTTTGTTTACGATCCTCAGGAAGATATTTTTAAACGCAACCAACTCATTGCTGGAATTAAACCCGGAGATCTTCAGATCCTCCGCCAAGTGCTCAAGAGCACCGCCGAAAGGCAGGGGCTTAGAAGTATTTTTTCGGAGGGTCTTGGCTATCACCACGAAGTGGATTCCTATCCCGGCCTGGTCGAAATTCGTCCCGTGTCTGAGGAGAATGATGACGTTTCGATTGCTTTTTACGTACCTGGATTGCTGACGCAGGAATCGAGGCGAACATTTCAAAGTGACCGTTTAAATGTAAAATTTCTTAAACAAATAGCGCAGGATATCAATAAACAGATCCGGGGGCGGCTGTCCGATCCCAATATTCAGGCCGAAGTCGGAGGGAAAACGGCAGTGAATATCACCACGACGAACAAGGGCCGCGCCTTAGCCGAAATCCAAACCCGATTTCTAAAGCCAAACGAATACTTCGTCTTTTTAGGCGATCAAATTGACGACATCGGTAACGATGGGCCTGCGATGAATGTGGCCGAGATCGGTGTTCAGGTAGGTCCTAAAAAGGACCTTCGATTTCACCCCAAAGGTCTTGTTATTTTTTCCGACGTTCCCGCCGAAGCCGGAGGCGCCGCGAAGTATATCCGCATTACCAATCGCATCTTAAGGTTAGCGGGCATTCTTTCTGAATCTCAAACTGTGCAGCTAAAGGAGGAAGGACGAGCGACGCCCCGTTCCGAGTTGCGGGCCAAGGAGCAGGAGCCTGTACGGAAAGAAGTAACGCTCCAGCCAGAGAGTCCTCAAATAGTTTTTGAAAATATTCGAATCACAGCGTCTACTCCGAAAAAAATCTCAGAGAAAACGCCCGGCCCTTCTGTGACAGGGGCCCGTATCCTTGAAATGCAAGTCATGCTCGATGCGGTTCCAAGGCATGTCCATTTGATTTCTGGGCAAGGCGATCAATTCGCTGCATTTGTCGAGCAGGAACGAAAAAAAGATCCGCTTGCCGTGAAGGCCGAGCCCATGGCGCTTGGCCAGATTTTCTCCGGGGAATCCGCTATTTCAATTGTTACGGTTCGGGAAGGTGACCAGATTGTGATCGGGGGCTATTTTGAAAAGAACCGCAATCGTGTGATCGAAATAAAAAAGATCGATAAATCTTCGGCTGTGGTTACGGCCATCTCTCCGAGCACCCCCAAGCTGAGTTTTCAGGAAAGGCTCCGGGAAGACTACTCGTTCTTACGGGATCAGGGTTATCTCAGTTTTGTACTTCAATCCTCTGAGGTTCTGATTGATTCGCAAAAGGATTTGATCCGGCAAGTTGTTGACACCAATCCGAAATCGATTTCGGAGGCAGCCAGGGAAAAGGGAACTAGCGGGGCTAAGGCGGCTTGGTTCCGTTTCAGGAGAGCGTTGCATAAGATGGAGCAATATTACGAGATCTACAGGGCCCAACCTCTCGGACCGGAACATCCGGTTTTGTATCTACGTCTGAATGCTGCGGCGATGAGGGTGATGACGCGACTTCAAATCGAGACGATTGGGGAATTGCTTGCGATATCGCCGCGTAAGCTTCAAGCCGCAGGGGAAGCGACGTCAACGATATTGCAGCACATCAACGAACGTTTAGCCCGCAATGGATTGCCGTCCCTTAGCGATAAGGAGAGACAATTAACGGATAATGACAGGATCGAGCTTTTGGAGCTTGATGAGCGAGTCAGGAACGTTCTCATCCAGCATGAGATAACGACCATTGGTCAGCTCCGTCAGCTCTCCGAGGTGGAGTTAGAAAGCATTCGAAATATCGGCTCTGAAGGAAGGGCTAATATTATCCAACGATTGGCCGCGTACGGCTTCAAACATTCTTTCGGTCCGTCTTCGGAGACACCCGAGGCGGTGAGCGATCTTCGAACTGAGAAGATCGTTTTGACAACCGTTCCTGCGCGTCATGGAGATCAAGACGGAATCGAGACGCTTTTGAGCGCCCGTCGTTATCCGGAAATTGTGGAGCGTTTAATTCACCTTCAGGAACGTGGTGATGAAGAGCTTTTGCTGACTGCTCTTGATGTGCTGATACTTGCTTCCGCTGATCCATCACGTGTGCCGTGCTGTGTGAATCATTCGGTTCTTAACACGATCATTGAGGCTTGTCGCCGACAGCCGTTTCTTGAGGCCCCAGTTGTCCAACGCGTTGCATTCTATCTTGTGCGAGAGGGTACCGGAGATATGGTGAAAAGCGTTATCGCGGAGCTTGTACAGAAAATGATTGGTATCGATATGATCGCTACCGATCGTCGAACGCCTTCTTTTATGGCGCAGCTCTCAAAACTTGTCCCCCAACCCGATCTTATCCTGGGTTTAACAGATTTTTTTGTAATCTTTAAGGAGCTCAGGGGTCATGACCATTTCTGGCATGAAAGTCTGGATGGTAGGGATAAAGTTCTGTCGGAGGAGAAGCATCTTTCTTTGAAGGCCTACTCTTCGAATTGGTATTTTCTGTTTGAAAAAGAAAGACCCGTCGGGGTTGTTTATGCCGCGGCCAGCCGGACCGATCGGAAAGCATATATTAGTATTCATATTTTTGATAAAAGTGATACTCATAAAGGATTTAGCTCTGCTGTTATGCATTGGATCTCGGGGGAGATTTCATCTGAAAGATCCGGGGGGGAAGAGGGATTTGTGACAGTTTTTTATCCGGCAAAGTCCGAAGACGTTTCTTTTATGCTCCAATGTGCACAGAAAGGCATTTTTGACCGGGTGGAGGGTGCCCATACTCCAGCCTCTGATGCCGCGGCGATCTTTGAACATTCGACGCAGTGGGCCACGATACGTTCATCGGACCCACTCGCCTTATCTTCGGATACATCGCACGCACTTTTTGTTCGGGGTGTTGTTTCGGCACCGAAGACTCCCATAACCATTCGTTCGGAGTCTCGAGTCGTAGAAGCAAAAACCGATTTATATGCAGGGATCGCGAGGGCCGTAGTCGAGGGGAAACCGATAGGCCAAAACGAGCTCACAAATCTCATCGCGGCGGTGCGGGTGAATATTGAAGATGTCATCCGGGATCTCCGGGCCAGTCTGGCGGAGCAGATCCTGCCACAAGCAATGGCGGAGATGATCACGGGGGAAACAGGGCAGGCCGTGGCCTTCCAGGAGCTGGAACGTGTGCTACGTGAAAAGAATTTGAGCCGTGAAAAAATGGAGCGTTTAGCCGAGAAACTCTTTCAGACGGATTTAAATTCGCTTGCCGAATCAATCCGGACGCGCGAAGTTGGCGGTATGGCGCCTGTTATTTTCTATTCTCCGGAGATGAAAGACCGGTTGACGAAGTTCATCTTGACCGTTCAACAGGGATTTGAAGCCGTGGGAGATGCGACGGGCAAGCAGTACCGGATCACGCTCGTTTCGGAGAACAAGGCCGAACTTCTAAAGTTTGAGACCGAGCTTTCAAAATCCGGGACCGGGATGCTTCGCGGCGTTCATTTTATCGGGGGGAAGGATCCGGAAGATATTGCCGCAGAGCTTAGCCGTAGCGTTTTTGAAAACGAACAATTTAGAGGGAAATTCGGAATTTTCTTTCCTGAGGAGGCGATGGCCCAAAAGATCTCCGAATGGCAGCGTGTGGTCCGCTCTGAGATCCCGAAAGAATACGGCATCCTGCTTCTTCCTGCGCTGTCACGCTACTTTGCGAAAACTGCGACATCGGATATTAACGCGACGACTCTACGGCATGCTCTTCCGGATCTGTTTGCCTCGGCCGCATTTCGGATTGGGCAGGGCATTGCCATCGTCGCGGCCTTTCTGCAGCATATCGCGGCAGCGGAGCGTGAGATCTCCGCTTCTGCTTAAGCCGCGGAGAACGGGCACCGATCCGATAGCAAACGTCAGGCGGGTGGCGAGTTCGTTTTATGTTTTTTTTGTTTCCCATTCCCCGTTCCGTGTTTCCCGTGTTAAGATGTGTCATCTATGAGCCATCCCATCCTTAAAAAACTTAATGAGAAGGTCCTTGTGTTCGACGGGGCGTTGGGGACGAATCTCCAGATGCTCAATCTCACTTCTCAGGATTTTGGCGGCAAAGACGGGTGCAATGAGTACTTGGTTATCACCAAGCCCGATGCCATCCGCAAGGTCCATGAAGATTTCCTCAAAGTGGGCTGCGATGTGATCGAGACCGACACGTTCGGCTCTAACCGCATCGTCCTGGCGGAGTACGGCTTACAAGACCGTGTCGTGGAGCTCAATGAAAAAGCCGCGCGACTCGCCAAAGAACTCGCCCACAAATATTCCACGCCGGATCATCCGCGATTTGTCATGGGTTCCGTCGGTCCCGGGACCAAGCTTCCGTCGCTTGGGCATATCAGTTTTAATGAGCTCAAGGAATCCTACAAAGAACAATATCAGGGGCTCATCGCGGGCGGGGTGGACGGGCTCTTGATCGAGACCTGCCAGGATCTGCTCCAGACCAAGATCGCGATCATCGCTGCGGTGGAATATTTCAAGGAAATCGGTAAAAGACTTCCGATCATGGCTCAGGTTACTTTGGAATCTATGGGCACCATGCTGCTCGGGACAGACATTCAGGCCGTGATCGCCACGCTTGAAATGTTCCCGGTGGATGTGATCGGGATGAATTGCGCGACAGGTCCCGCCGAAATGGCGGAACACGTGCGCACGCTTTGTGAGAGCTCTGTGAAACATATTTCGGTGCTGCCGAATGCCGGTCTTCCGGAGAATGTCGGAGGCGTGGCCCATTATCATCTGACTCCCAAGGAACTCGCAGATTTTCATGAGCGGTTCGTCAAGGAGTTCGGAGTCTCGATCGTGGGCGGCTGCTGCGGCACCACGCCCGAACATCTGAAGGCTGTGGTGGATCGGGTCGGAAAATGTGCTCCGAAAAAGCGGGAGCCTAAACATGAGCCGTCCTGCGCGAGTCTCTATGGGATTGCGAACTACACGCAGAAACCCGCGCCCCTTCTTGTGGGGGAACAGACCAATGCGAACGGCAGTAAAAAATTCAAGCAGCTCTTGGAACGTGAAGATTATGACGCGATTGTGGGTGTGGCGCGCGAAGCCGTAAAAGAAGGCGCGCATCTTGTGGACCTTTGCGTGGCTTATGTCGGCCGCGATGAAAAGAAGGATATGGTCGAAGCGATCAGCCGTTTCAACCAGCAGGTGACGGTACCCGTGATGATCGATTCGACGGAATTTGAGGTGATCGAGGAGGCTCTGAAGCATGTTGCGGGAAAACCCGTCATCAATTCGATCAATCTTGAGGATGGTGGCGAGCGGCTGCGCAAGATCTGTCCTATGGCGAAAAAGTACGGGGCTGCGTTGGTGGTGCTGACGATCGATGAAAAAGGCATGGCGAAGACGCGGGAAGAAAAGCTTCGTATCGCCAAGAGGATTTATCAGATCGTGACCCAGCAATACGGTATCCGGCCGGAAGATCTTTTCTTCGATCTGCTGACTTTTACGCTTGGAAGCGGCAGTGAAGAGTTTCGCAATGCGGCACCCGAAACGATCGCGGCGATCCGCCGTCTTAAAAAAGAACTCCCCGGGGTTCACACCATTCTCGGGGTCAGTAATATTTCCTTCGGGCTCGCACCGCACGCGCGCCAGATTTTAAACAGTGTTTTCCTTCATGAATGTCTGGAAGCGGGACTGGATGCCGCAATCGTACATGCCAAAAAGATAGTGCCCCTTTTCAAGATCGCGGCGGATGACCTTGAGGCTGCGAAACGGCTGCTCCACAACAAATGGATCGACGGGAAGGATCCTCTCCAGGAGTTCATCGCACATTTTGAGAAGAAACAGGGAATTGCCGAACAGCCGCGTGAAAGGGCTGGTACGATCGAGGAGATCCTGAAAAATCACATCCTCGACGGAAGTGCGGACGGTCTTGGCGCGGATCTTGATGAGGCCCTCAAGAAATACAAGCCGCTTGAGATCATCAATGAGTTTCTGTTGGATGGCATGAAACAGGTCGGGGAGCTTTTCGGTGCCGGCAAGATGCAGCTTCCGTTCGTGCTCCAATCGGCGGAAGTCATGAAAAAGGCCGTGGCATATCTCGAGCGGTTCATGGAGAAAAAAGAGGGGCAGGAGCGTGGCAGGATCGTGCTTGCGACCGTCAAGGGCGACGTTCACGACATCGGGAAGAACTTAGTCGACATCATCCTCACCAATAACGGCTACAAGGTCTTCAATATCGGGATCAAACAACCGGTGGATGCGATCGTGAAAGCCGCGGTCGAGAACCATGCCGATGCGATCGGGCTTTCCGGGCTTCTCGTGAAATCGACGCTTGTCATGAAAGAAGATCTTGAGGAAATGAACCGGCGAGGGATCAAGTTGCCGGTGATCTGCGGAGGTGCGGCACTCACGGAACGCTATGTGGAGCGTGATCTTGCCCAGGTCTATCAGGGCCCCGTTCATTACGGTCGAGATGCTTTTTCCGGCCTTAAGATCATGGAGGGGATCAAAAGAGGGTCGGTTCCAGAAAAATTGGAAAAACAAGAAAAACCCGAGATCCCAGCCCCCAAGCCGGACGTTCTAGTTCTGAATAAACAGGAGGCTAAAATCTCCCAGCCTCAAACGGTACCGGGGACCCTTCCGAAAGCTTTCGTGCCTGGCACCATTCAAGGTGTCGTTCAAAAGGGACCCTCTTTTCATGTCCATCGTGATAATCCCATTCCAAAACCGCCGTTCTTCGGTTACCGCATTCTGAAGAATATCCGTATGCAGGATGTATTCCCGTGGGTCAACAAGATCGCGCTTTACCGATCTCAGTGGCAGTTCAAGCATGGGGAAAGGACTCCGCGCGAATTTGAACTTTATCTTCAGGAGAATGTGGAGCCTATTTTCGAGCGATTCAAGGACCAGACGGTTCGCGAGAAAATCCTCGAGCCGAAAGTCATCTATGGTTTTTACAAATGTTATTCCGAGGGAGATGACCTCGTGGTGTTGGATGGGGCCGCTCAGAGTGAGTTGACCCGCTTCACATTTCCGCGGCAATCACGGGAACCTTATCAGTGCATCGCGGATTTTTTCAGGCCGAAGGGGGGAGAGCTTGACGTCGTGGCTTTCCACTCGGTGACCGTCGGCAAGCGCGCCAGTGAGATGGAACAGAAACTCTTTAAGGCGAATAAGTACACGGAATATCTTTATCTTCACGGACTTTCCGTCGAGGCTGCCGAGGCCTTGGCGGAGTACACACATCTTCTGATCCGCCGCGATCTTGGGATCGATAAACAAGATAAACGTACGAAAGATGAGATCTTCCGGCAAGGGTATCAGGGGTCGCGTTATAGCTTTGGATATCCGGCCTGCCCGAATCTTGAGGACCAGAAAAAACTTTTCCAGCTTCTTCCGGTGGAGAAGATCGGGATTACTTTAAGCGAAACCTTCCAGATGGCGCCGGAGCAATCCACTTCCGCCATCATTGTTCATCATCCCCAGGCGAAGTACTTCAGCGTATAAAAAAAAGGCAGGTACCCCTGCGAACAGTGGCGCCTGCCTTTTAATTTCTCGCCGGATTTTACGGCGTCCTCGCGAGGAGCTATTTTTTTCCTGCGGTTTGGCCTAATTTATCCGCAAGATCACGATATTCCTGCCAGATCGCTTCCGGCGTATGGGGTCCGAATTGCGAAAGATATTTCTCAATATCCTGAAGCTCCGCAGTCCATTCCGAAGGGTCGATCGCGAAAAGTTTGTCCACGGTTTCGCGGGGAATATTGAGCCCCGAAAGATCGAGATCTTTCAATTCCGGGAGAAGTCCGAGGGCAGTTTCTTTTGCGGCAACTTTGCCTTGAACCCTGTCGATGATCCATTTGATCACGCGGATATTGTCGCCAAAGCCCGGCCACATGAATTTGCCGGATTCGTCTGTGCGGAACCAATTGACAGAAAAAATCTTGGGCGGATGCTTGAGTTTCTTTCCGACATCGAGCCAATGGCTAAAATAATCTCCCATGTTGTAACCACAAAAGGGGAGCATGGCCATCGGGTCCCGGCGGATCACGCCGACCTGTCCTGCGGCTGCGGCGGTGGTCTCGGAGCCGGTCCGGGTGCCGAGGAATACGCCGTGCTGCCAGCTGAAGGCCTCCATCGCCAGCGGGATCAGCTTGCTGCGCCGACCACCCACGATAATGGCTGAGATCGGGACGCCCTGGGGGTTGTCGAATTCCTTGGAAAGCGTGGGACAATTGAGGATCGACACCGTGAACCTGGAATTTGCATGTGCGGCCTTGGTTCCTTTGGAAGGATCCCAAGCCTGACCCTGCCAGTCGGTGACGTTTTTCGGAATCGCGCCATCCAGACCTTCCCACCACGGTTCGTTCATGTCGTTATCGATCGCGGTATTGGTGTAGAGCGTGGGAAAGAATTTGTTGTTCTTGAGAGTCTCGATCATCTTCGGATTCGTTTTAAGCGAAGTTCCGGGAGCGACCCCGAAAAATCCGGCTTCAGGATTGATGGCATAAAGCCTTCCGTCTGGGCCGACATTAAGCCATGCGATGTCATCGCCCAAGGTCCAGACTTTGTAGCCTGGTAAAGCGGATTGCATCAGGGCGAGATTCGTCTTGCCGCAGGCCGAGGGGAAAGCCGCCGCAACGTAAGTGACCTGGCCCTTGGGATCTTCAATCCCCATGATGAGCATGTGCTCGGCAAGCCAGCCTTCTTTTTGCCCCATGCAGGAAGCGATGCGTAACGCGAAACATTTTTTACCGAGCAGGGCATTCCCGCCATAGCCCGAGCCAAAACTCCAAACGAGGTTCTCCTTGGGGAAATGCATGATGAAACGGCGTTCGGGATTGAGGTCCCCGACCGAGTGAAGACCCCGGACGAAATTTTCAGAGCTCCCGATGCGGTCAAGTGCTTCCTTGCCCATGCGGGTCATAATGCGCATGCTCACGGCGACATAGCTGTTGTCCGTGATCTGGACACAGGCTTTGGCGTAAGGAGATTTTGGATGACCCATCATGTACGGCATGACGTACATCGTGCGGCCTTTCATGCAGCCGTCAAAAAGTTTTGTGAGTTTTTCCTTGGCTTCCTTTGGATCCATCCAGTTGTTGTTAGGACCCGCAGTTTCTTTCTCCGGGTGACAAACGAAGGTCAACTGTTCGGTTCGGGCGACGTCATTGGGATGAGATTGGTGGTAATAGGCGTTCGGCCAATGTTTGTCGCTCAGTTTTTGAAAGACGGGATGACCGTTGATCGTTTCTTCCTTGATGCCGATCTCGATCAGCTTTTTAGCCTCAGATTCCGTGCCATCGCACCAATGGATCTTGGAAGGCTTGGTCAGTTTGGCTTGTTCTTCTACCCATCTTTCAAGCGGTGTAGACATGGATGTAACTCCTTTTGTATAGAGGATTTGATTGCTGGTACGGGGTGAAGTCTACCGATGTGGAGTGAATTTGCAAGGGGTTTTTAACAGGGATTGAATTCTAACTGTTAACCGTTTTCCTCAAGATAACGCGTTATTCGTATCACAAGCTTTCGTGGGGCGAGACGGACCAAGATTGCCAAAAGTTTGTTCGTGAATCCTGGGATCACGAGAGTTTTACCCATCATCAGGCCGTTGTAAGCCACGGCTACGGTTGTTGCCGCGTCCATGGCGAAAGAATTCTCTCGGATATTTTCTGTGTTGGAGCGTTTCTGAAATTGTGTCCGTGTGGGGCCGGGGCAAAAAGCCGTGACTGTGACGCCGGTCCCTGAAAGTTCGTTGGCGAGGGCTTCGGAGAAAGAAAGAACATAGGCTTTGGAAGCGAAATAACAGGCCATCAGGGGACCCGGCTGGAAAGCAGCCGTCGATGCTACATTCAGGATCTTTCCGCGATCTTTTCCGACCATGTCGGGGAGTAAAAGCCGTGTCAAATGGGTCAAGGTGATCATGTTGAGATTTAGCATGGCTTCGGTGGCTTTCCAATCAGCATGATGGAAAAGGCCGTGGACGCCAAAGCCGGCATTGTTGATCAGAATTTCGATGGCGATCTTTTGATCATCGATCGCGGTTTTTAGCTCCTCCGCAGCGGTAGGGAGGCTCAGATCTTTTACGATTGTTCTTACGTCAACGTGATCGGTCGCGGTTAATTCTTTGGCGAGTGAGTCTAAACGGGTTTTGTTGCGGGCGACAAGTACAAGGGGAAAACCGTGATGGGCAAAAAGCTTGGCGAATTCATAACCTATGCCCTCAGAGGCTCCGGTGATCAGTACGTATCCTTTGTTCATGATCGCATGTCGAGTGTTTTAAAAGAGCTAGGGACGTAAGATGCCAAGAGATTTTGCGATCTTCTCGAACGTATTGATCGCGCGGTCGATCTCCTGAAGCGAATGGCCCGCGGTTACGGTTGCGCGGATCCGGGTGGTGTTGGGCTGTACGGCAGGAGGCAAGATCGGTACGATGAAGATCCCTTCATTTCTCGTGAGGCGTGTCATCTCCAGGGCTTTGGCCTCGTTCCCGATAACGATCGGAACGATCGCGGTTTGGCTCTTGAGTGTGTCGAAACCCCGGGCCTGAAGAGTCTTCAGAAAGTAGTCCGCGTTCTTTTGAAGTTTTTCCACCCGCCAGGGCTCATCTTCGATGACTTCAAAGGCGGTTTTGGCGGCCGCGGCTGAAGGGGGAGGAAGCGCGGCGGAGAAAATAAAAGGCCGGATGGAATGTCTTAGATAATTGACGAGCTTGGTGCTTCCGGCGATGTAGCCTCCGATGCTCGGGATCGTTTTGCTTAAGGTTCCCATCCTGATATCGATGAGGCCTTCCGTCGGATCGATCCCGAAATGTTCTTCGAGGCCGTGGCCTTTTTTCCCAAGAACGCCAAGAGAATGTGCTTCATCGATCATGAGCAGGGCTTTGAATTTCCGGCAAAGTTTGATCACTTCGGGAAGGTTGATGATGTCGCCGTCCATGCTGAAGACAGCGTCCACCACCACAAGTTTGGTTCCTTTCTTGGGGGCTTCGCCAAGGGCTGTTTCAAGGGCCGCCATATCGTTATGCTCAAAGCGGACGAATTGGGCCCGTGACAGGATGCAGCCATCGACAATGCTCGCGTGGTTGATCTTGTCGGAAATGACCACATCATGGCGGCCGAGCAGGGCGGAGATTGTTCCAAAATTCGCGCCATAACCTGAGGCGACGGCGACGGCAGCCTCGGTTTTCTTAAACGAAGCGATCTTTTTTTCAAGTTCTACATGGATTCGGGTGGTTCCCGCAAGGAAGCGAACGCCATGGGTGCCTGTTCCAAACTCATCGATAGCCCTTTTTGCGGCGGCGTTGATTTTAGGATGACCCAAGAGGTCGAGATAGGAATAGGATGCAAATTGAAGCATTCGACGTCCATGAACCGTGACGTGGACTCCCTCCACGGCATCCGAAGAATGCATGTAAGGATAGAGGTCATGTTTTTTGGCTTCCAGGATACGCTGATTCAGGATCTCGATTCGGGCCAGAAATGTTTTTTCGCTGGGGTCCACAGGTTTCGTCATGGGTTTTATTCCTTTAATAAAAAAAGTTGACTGTTATGAACTTTATAGAACATGGGCGTGACTTTGACTTTGGGATATCGAAGCCGAAGCCGTTTTACCTCACTTAAGACAAAATTCGTTTCATTGCCAATCTCGAAAAGGTGCGAAAAATTCCTGAAATGCTCCTCAGCGTCTTTTTTCTTCCAGCCACCTTTTTTGACGAGACCTTTGATGAACAGATCTTTGCGGGCGGGGAGGTTGACCATGCCGCAGTGGTCATGCGTGATGAGGGCGATGTGAGAGACGCCGCCGACCGCGATTGCATAAGAGACTTTGAACTCACTGTAACGGAGGTTGGCGCCGCCCGTGCGCAGAACGAACGCAAAGTTGTCGGGGATATGTAACAGCTTTCGGCTGTCCATGCACATGCCGATGAGAAGCTGTGCCTTGGAATAAGGTTTGAAAGGGCGATCCAGGTTCTGATATTCCAGGAGACGTCCGATCGGGGTATTCCGGTATTTCGCCGGGATGTCCGAGATTCTGTTGATCGCAATAAGGCGGTTCATATGTTAAGAACGGTTCCTTTTTGAACCCTTGTGCAGAAAAAAAGAGGACGAGGGGAATTGGCGCCTTCGCCGGAATGCAACTCCGGTCGGCTAGCCGCACTTATAACCACGGCATCAGCCATAGCTATGAACAAGCGCTCCCTTCAATTTCCATCCACCTCGAATTTGAAAAAAACTGGGGTCCCTTTGCTTACTCTCGACGAATCAGAAAGCAAAGATACCTATTCACGTGTTTTTGTATACCAACAGGCATTTTATAGCATCTTCCAGAAGCGGCGACAACAGTTTGTTTTTGGCGAGAGGCCGAGCGATCTTGCGCAAGCTGACACTATTGATCAGAGAATTCTAGAAAAGCATCAAGCCTATCTCCGCCGTCTCGAAAACTTCCCCCTCAAAAAAGCAGCCTACTATCACAAATTACGCGAAGATACAGGTATTAAAAGCGTTCGCGGTCTCTCTGAGATTACCGGAGAAGATTGGTCTTACATTGCCAGAGTTCTCAAAACCCTCGAACTTCCAGCTCCAATTCAAGATTTTTTGAATACCCACAAGGAACAAGCAATGTTGAAGCACTTCCATCTTCGTCGGCTTCTAGAGCTTATCCGATCAAAAAATGAATCCCAGCTATTCTCAAGATTCAGAGAAATGCTCGATGAGATTGGATCGCCGCTTGTTTCTGTGACAGCGGCTTAAAAGATTTAAGTGTATCGCCTCTAGGTTTCTGCTCTAGAATACCCTCAAAACGTCCGATACATAAAGACAGAATAGAAGGGACAGAATAGAAGGTCAATTTTGGTGGGAGGGGTATGTCAATAGAGACGATTCTTGTACGTTCGCTAATTGTATTGGCGTTAATATTCCTGATACTTGCGCTAACTTTTTATCCACCGCAATATGCGGTTCCCCCTTTTATCTTTCTTGTTTTTTTTATAATAGCGCACTTTTTGCTCGCGGCGGATTCCAAAAAAGAAACAAAAGGTCTGCATAAAATCTCGATAAAAATAGTGATCTTTTTTTTAGCCGTTGCTGTCACCGGAGCTTTTGTCGGGCTCTGTTTGTTTTGGCAAAGGGGCCAATTTTGGCGTCTTTTATAATGCGGTCATTAAATGCCGGGAGAAAGCCATGACAGGGAAAAGCATACTCATCATTGATGACGACTCGCTCGTGCTAAAAACCCTTTCCAACCTCTTTATTAAAAATGGTTGGAATGTAGACGTTTGCCAAAATGGGGAGGATGGTTTAGAGAAAATCGGAAAAGGAAATTACCTCTGCATTCTTCTGGATATTCGTATGCCCGGCCTTGACGGAACAGATGTTTTGGAAAAGATACGAGGCCTTGAAATAGCAGGTAGGGTGGACAGGCAAAACGTCATCATCATGACGGGGTATTCTGATGAATCTGCGCTCGTGAAAGTGTTTCAGCTTGGGGCTTGGAAATACGTTTCCAAACCCATTGATGCGCCGAATTTATTGAGTAAAATTAATGAATGCGAAAAAGCTTACGATGCGCAGCAGACTCTCGAAGCCCCGCCCGCTGACGAAACCGACGAGCAAAGTTTTAAAAAAATCAGAAAGCTTTACGACCGACAAAGTTTGGAGAAAAAGGCGGATATCTTATCCCGAAAATTGAATGTGGAGCTTCGCCATATCCGAGGCTGTACTTATGACACCAATGCCTTGAAAGGCAACGTTGAAAATCCACTGGGGATCATTCAAATTCCCCTTGGAGTTATCGGTCCTCTTCAAATTAACGGAAAACATGCTCAAGGCAAGTTTCATGTCCCAATGGCTACAACGGAAGGGGCCCTGCTGTTAACGTATGATCTTGGAGCCAGATTGCTCAATATGAGCGGCGGTGTTAATGTCGAAGTGCTTTCAAAAGTGGTCCACATTTCCCCTATGTTTCCCATAAAGAACGGTGAAGATGTAATGATTAAAAAATTTGTCGATCAAAATTATGAGAAAATCAAACAAGTGACGGAAGGAGGGAGTCGGCATACAACTCTGTTGGGGATTGAACAGAGGCGTATCAAGGACAGCTATGTGCTCAAATTCAAATATGATACGGCAGATGCGCACGGCTTAAACATGATAAACCAAGCGTCTTTTAATGCGTGCCAGTACATCGAATCTCAAACTCAGTGTTCTTTTTATCTCAGGTCCCACTTTAGTGGGGTGAAACATTTTTCAGTAACCAATCTCGAACAAGGATATGGAAGAGTTGTTAAAGCGTCAGGAGTAGTTTGTTCTAAGGCGTTGGACATGTTGCACGTTACAGCCCAGCAAATGAAAGACTTTAATGACCGATGCATTGAGTGCGGCACGGCATCGGGCATTCGAGCGGTTAATGTTCATGCCTCTAATGGGATAGCTGCGATTTTTTTGGCGTGCGGGCAAGATGCCGCCGATTTAAGTAGTGCTCATACATGTACTGGCACCAGCGAGATTGTTAATAACGGAAAAGATTTATATTGGGATTGCACGCTTCACAATTTGTTAATAGGGACGGTCGGCGGAGGTACCCATTTGGGAACCCAACGTGAATGTTTAAATCTCATGGACTGTCTCGGAAACGGTAAATCCGACAAGCTTGCAGAAATAATTGCTGCTGCCGTATTAGCCGGAGAATTTCCAACGGCTGCCGCTGTGGTTAATAGAACATATGTTGATACTCATAATAAATATGGCAGAAACCCCACCAAACCAGTCCTCTAAAACGGTCGGAGCGTGCGATGAGTAGCATTTTTAGTTTCTATTGCATCGCCTCCGCTTGCTGCTATTTGCTTTTTGGAATATTCTGCCTTGTTAAAAACAGAACTCGTCGAATTAACCAGCTGTGGTCTCTCAGCAGTCTCATGATAGCCGTTTGGAGTTTTGGCCTCGGGATGGTGGTGTCAGCTGACAACCTTCAAAGTGCACGAGCTTGGCTTATTATTCATTACCTGGGTGCCATTCTTATTCCACCGACATTTCTTCATTACACCTTTGAATTAACCGAAGTTTCTATCCGCACCAAAAAGCAGTTGTTTTTTTGGTATCCGCTTTTCTTGGCGTTCTTATTTTTGAATTTTTTTAAGCAGGACCTAATTGTTCGGATTTCCAGTCAGAAGCCATTTTTCCATTATTACACTGATGTTGCTCCACTATATTATGTTTATACGATAGCTTTCTTTCTGTGTATTGCCGAAGCGTTTATGGTTCAAGCGCAGGCTCTTTTGCGGAAAGATATTGGGCAAATGCGCCGACTGCAACTTGTATATATGTTTGCCGCCACCTCGTTTGGTTTTTTGGGCGGAGCAACAGCCTTTTTCCCCGTATTTGGATGGCCCATTTTCCCTTGGGGGATGTATTTTGTAATTTTGTATCCGTTGCTAATGACCTATGCCATCGTCCGCCATCGATTGCTAGATATTCAGATTGCGGTGACTCGGACGGGTATTTTTGTTTTGATTTACTGCTTCGTCGTCGGAATTCCTGCCTTCTTGATTTTCCAAATGCGAGGTATTTTGGAAAGGCAATTAGGTGTTAACTGGTGGTTGCTTCCCGCCGGATTATTCAGCTTGTTAAGTTTCAGTGGCCCATTTATTTATCTGACTATCCAACGCAGGGCAGAGGCGGTTCTTTTAAGAGAACAAAAGGCATATCAGCAAACTCTGCTTCAGGCATCTAGAGGAATGACTCTTATCAAGGATCTGAACCATCTGTTAGGGTTGATAGTCCATATTCTCACCAAAACCATCCGAATCACACACGCTCGCATATTTCTTTCAGACAGCGAGGGTGAACAATTCATCTGCAAGGCGGCTCATGGTGATCATCACAAGCAAGGGAACGATGGCATCGCCGAGACCGCCGCCCTAAGTCAACATATTCGAGAAACTAAAGCGCCATTAATCCTCGAAGAAATCCAAGCCCAAGGGACTGCATCCTCGAAACTTTCTGCCGAAGTTATTCAGGAAATGGAAAGACTGGATGCGGCGGTGGTGGTGCCGAGTTTTGTTCAGGACCGACTGCTTGGGTTTATTGTGTTAGGCGACAAAAAGTCAAAACGTCTCTATTCCGAAAGCGACCTTGATACGCTTTCGACTCTGGCCAATCAGGCAGCCCTTGCCATCGAGAACTGTATTTTTCTCACAAATTTTGAGCAACAACAGACTCATTTTTTTCAGGCGGCAAAAATGGCGGATTTAGGCACCATGGCATCCGGCATCGGCCATCAGGTCAATAACAGATTCAACCTCACGAAGGCCGGCGCAGAGATTATGATAATGAGCAGTCTCCCTCGCCTCAGAAAGTATATGAAAGAATTGAACGTCGAAAACGAAGGAATCGAAGGCGTTTTAGCCAGTATGGAGAAATTGCTCAAAAGCATCAACAAAAATTGCGCCCATGGCGGAGAAATTGTTGCACGCTTGCTTGATTTCAGCCGACTGAGTGAAGGCTTCAAACCTGTGAGTGTAGCGGAAGCCATCGATAGCTGTCTTCGCTTGTGGGAATGCAAACATGATTTAACTCTCATTGATTTCAAGCTTGAAATTGAGGCCAATCTTCCGAAAGTTCACGGCAATCTGAGTGAGATCGAAGAAATCCTTTTCAATTTGCTGGATAACGCCTTCGATGCATTTACGATGAAAGAAACGGCTTGGAAATTGGGCAATCTTGAGAAGCCCGCCGTAGTTCCTAAAGGAGCTGTTTGGCTTACCGCCAAGGAAACAACGTCCAGCGACAAACGATATGTCGAGTTCACCATTGCCGATAACGGTCTTGGTATGACAGAAGAATCTAAAAAAAAGCTCTTCGTCCCTTTCTTTACCACCAAAGGCGCGGAAAAAGGGACGGGGCTTGGCCTTTATATTATTCGGCGGATGGTCGATGCTCATCGAGGCAAAATTCTTTTGGAATCGGAGTACGGAAAGGGTACGGCCTTTCGCATTTTGATACCCATAAGCAATGGACAAGAAGATGGCAAAAATCCTGTTCGTTGATGACGAAGAAGAACTTCTGGATTTCATGAGGAGCTATTTCGGAGAGCTTGGGCATGAGGTTATTACAGCCGTATATGGGCACGAGGGAGTAAAATTGATTCTCCAAGAAAGGCCAGATATCGCTATCGTCGATGCCCATTTGAAAGACAGCTTGAGCGGCATAGCGGTGATTCAGCAGGTGCATGCGCAAGCACCCGAGCAGAAAATAATTTTTTGCACTGGTTCTAATGACTCCGATATGGATGCGAAGGCGATTCGCAGCGGAGCCTTGCTTTGTTTGCATAAGCCAACGGACTTATCACAACTTGAGAAAGCGATTTTCTCCGCGATAGAGAAAAAGAACTGAGAGGGTTTATGGTCGATATACCAAAAATAAGAGGAACTATTTTAATTGTCGATGATGAAGAAGATATGCTTTGGTTCATCCCTACAATGTATGAACCTCTTGGCTATAAAGTCCTAACCGCTGGAAGCGGGATGGAAGCTCTGAAAGTCGTCGAGGAATACGGCGAGAAAATAGACCTCATCGTTCTTGATCTGAAAATGCCAGGCATGGGTGGAATTGAAGTGTTGAAGTCCATCCGCAAACGTTTTCCGAATCTTCCCGTGATTATTCTGACTGCTCTTCGTGATAAAAAAGAAGAATGTGAACCTTTAGGTATTGAAGCGTTTATGACCAAGCCCTACAGCATGAAGGAATTTAACGCCAGGATTGAGGCGGTTATCGAGCGCAAGAGCGATGAAAAAAGCCCCCTTGAAATCGAGTCTGGCTATGAACCCTGCGCCAAGATATTGATCGTTGACGATGAAATAGAAGTGTGTGAGCTGCTGGGACCAGCGCTAGCTGAAGATGTCCGGGATTGTCATTTTGAAGTGAAGTGGGTTCTTGCAGGCGATGAAGCATTAAGAACCTCGCTGGAATTCGAACCTGACATCGGGATTATCGATATCAAGATGCCTCATATGTGGGGCGGAGAGCTAATCGAACGCATGAAATCAGGTGAAGGCCATTGTCCGAAGGACTTTGTGATTTACACGGGCGTTGAAGACCCGGCACAGGTCGAACAGGCCAGAAAGTTAGGATATAAATTTTTCTCAAAACCGGCACACCTTGAGGTCCTCGTCGAAGTCCTCAAGAAGATGTGCGTTAAGCACAAACTTTTGAGAAAGAAAGCTTAAAAAAGAGCCGGACAAGTTACGATAAATAATTTCGCTTCAATGGAATCGATGTTTTTGATTTTGTGAGGCACTCCCGCATCAAAATAAACCGACTCATTCGAGTGGATTTCCCGCTTCCGTTCCCCATAAATTATTTCAAGTGTTCCTGATTCCACGAAGATCGCGACACTCGAGTTCTCCCTAAACTGCCACTTTCGAAGTTCTTTGAAAGGTTTCAGGGTCATCCTTCCCAAAAAGAAATCTCGTTGACTGTTCGATTGCGGACTCAGGGATTGAATGGTGAAGCCGTGTTGCGGATAGTCAATGAATCCTCTTTCCCCGTAACCACACACGAAGAAATTTCCTGGATCTTCGGCCATGGCTCGTGTCGCCAGATCAGAGAACGAGATTCCAAAAGCGTCCGAGATTCTAACCAACTTATCAGAGGGCGGGTCTTTCACCCGGCCCGCGATAATGTTATGGAGGTTTTTTTCGTTTAGCCCTGTTTTCTTGGCTAGCCAGATCACGGTTAGCGGCGAAGGCGTGTCTGATTTCTGGACCAACAAGGACTTAATGGCCTTTCCCCAGAGTGGCGCGCGGATCGCCCGCTTGCCGATCTTCTTTTCAGCCAGGTCTTTTCCAATTTCTTCGTACATAACCACCTCCTAGTAAAGTTTTTTTAAACAGAAAAAAGGTCATCATTAATTCCACTAAGAAGATAACACAAGAATAACAGTTTAACAAGTGTACCCAAAAAGAACATATAAAGAACTTCCGGACAAACCCTTGCTCTTCCAATCTCGGGATGCTATCCATCTGAGTAGAGGACAAGAAAATGAACGAACTAAAAATAAGCGATAACAAAGAAAGAGCAAGCCAAGAAGCGAACGGGACGGCAATCCGGGGCTTGTTGGATCGTCATTTTAACGAGGAGCGGCTTCTTGGGCAGCTGTTCAAGGGCTACTTCAACAACAAAATGACGGTCCTTATCTTTCTCATCCAAGTCAAACAGCATAAACCCGAAGCGAGGGTCGTAAACGGGGTGTGCTGTTTCTTGGATGATCTTTACCATCACATGCTTATGGATTCAAAGCAGAAGCAATATCGCCGGGTCTTTTTTTGGCTCAAACGATTCGTCCAAAAACTTCCCAATGTGAAGGCTTCGCAAAGAGGCAGTGCCCTTGATTTCGTTCAGGACCTTTACGATGTCTTTGACATACACCCACAATCAGGAGGTTGCATATGAAAATCCAGAAGAAGACATTTAGGAAGATCACCAGACGATGCGCCGCGCTTTATCGCCTGTACCGCAAGCGGATTCGCATAGTGGAAGCGGAACTTGGGGGCGAACTCCATGTTTGCTGACGTAAAGGAGCCTCAGGGGTCCATCCCGTATCTGGACAAAGCCTCCAACAACGTCCATTGGGAGAACCGAATTTTTCCGTTCACCTCTTTTTATTTCGTCAACGAAACGACGACGCTTCTGTTAAATATTCTTGAGCGGAATGCCTTGAAGTATCAAATGCCCAAGGAAACCATATCTTCTCTTCTCATGGGGCAAAATGAATTTCTTGGACAGTCTCTGTCGGGGATGCCGGTCGAGGTTCTGATGCACTGGGTTTATGCCTCCATATCGATCAAGTGTTACGTCATATCGCAGGATGAGGAGGAACGCTTAAACGCAAGGCAGCGGTTATTAAATCTCCGAGAAACGCTTCACCTCGATGAGTTCTTTGGGAAACGGAAATCATTCAGGGCTCAGGAAAAAGATATTCGTTTTAAATCCACTGAAACGGAGAAGAAAGAATGATGGATCTAAGCGAAATGTATAGAGAGGAAGAAGGAAGAATCACCCGGCATCGGATGCTACGGGAATACGGAGCAAGCCTTCTTCAGCGGCGCAAAGAGCGAGGAATTACCCGAATTGAGTTATTCGAGCGGACGGGAGTTAGCGTCTCGGATATTTCTAAGGCGGAAATGGGTTTATTTGAGCTTTCGGAGGAACAGAAATTGCGGATCTCAAAATTCCTCAGAAGGCAGCGCATTATTTGAAGGTTTGGATAAGAACCATTTGTAGAAAGGGAGCATAACCATGGGAATTCAGAAGAAGACGTTTAAGAAAATCACGAGACGTTGCGCCGCGCTTTACCGCTTGTTCGTTCAGTATCGCAAGCGGATTTGCATGGTTGAATCGGAACTTGGCGGTGAAATGCATGCTTGTTGAAATTAAAGCGTTGCAAAGGCCCATTCCCCATTCCAATAAAAACATTTCAGATATGGGGCTAAGCGAGTTGCTTTCAAAAACGCCGCAGTGGAGATCACGCAGGAATTTACGGAAAGAACATGGCGCGATCTTGCACGCGCGGCGGAAAGAACGTGGCGTTACCTTAACGGAGCTTTCCGGGAAGACAGGCATCAGACGAGATGATATTGAGCTTGCTGAGCGTGGTTTGCTTGAGCTTTCCGAGGATCAAAAGTTGCGGATTAAAAAATTCCTCAGACGGCAGTGCATTCTTTGAAAATTTGATTTGCTGGAGATGGCAAAAAGGCTTCCGGCCGGAAGCCCTGGTGATGCGTCCTTAGCTGGGTAGCGCGTTATCTAGCCATCTCCGCAAAACATGACGAAATTTTTGTGAAGGGTGGCGAAAAGGTCTCCTGGCCAGGAGGCTCTGGTAACCACGTTCTGGCTGAGTCCGTGCTATCTAGTTACCCTCTCACAATCCCCAAAAAGCCACACGCTGTGCGGCCAATTTCACATTAGCTTCGAGCAAGTCCCAAAAAGCTACGCACTGCGTAGCCTTTTTATCCCGCTCTTAGTCTGGAATATTCGGATTCGGCAGACGGTGCCTGCCGAATTCACCTCAATAAACTCTAAAATATTTCCTAAAACCTATGAAAACCTATTCCGAAACTCCCCGTTTTGGCCCAATACTCTGAGGGAACCATAAAGATCAAACGACCAGTCTCAAACCTGGTGCTATTTCTTCCGGCCTTAAATCTATTTGCACTTATTTTCCCGAGTACTTACGGGCTATAAAAATAAAAGACAGAAAAACTTCATGTCGCTTTTCCGTTGCTCTTAATTATAAATCGCACTTCATTGCCCGCGCTCTCTTAGCGCGGCAGATTCGGGTTCGCACGGATGCAGAATTTCATGCTATCTTTTAGTGGAAAGGGAAAAACGAATTGGAACACACTGCCAAGAAAAGTAAAAAACAGCCGTTTCGTCACCGTGTCCGTTCGGTGAATCTTCAAAACATCGAAGGCGATTCGCCTGCCCGGCTCACCGGATTCGAAAATGAAGTTTTATCGGAAATCCAGGTCTCCGGGGATTCTCCCTTGGATCGGCTCATCGCCGAAGAAGAGGCTCCCTCCGTGCGCAATCAAGAGATCCAGAGATTACGGCAGCTTCGGCGTTATCTCAAATACGCGCGTCTTACTCCGAAACAAAAGCGGGCATATGAACTCTTTTCCCTCAGCCCGAACTCCGATATGACACTCCGTAAGCTTTCCCAAAAGCTCAAAATAAGCCCCTCAAGCGCATGGGCAAGGGTTAACGGAGCGGCCAAGCGTCTTGAGAGGATCAAAAAACGCCGGGAGGAAGGCCAAAAGCTCAAGGCTGTTTTAGACGGTGTTCTTTACGCCGGGAAGCTGAAGCGTGTGTTTCGCCTCTATTTCGAGCGATGCTGGCCTCCGCCGATGATCGCTCGTTCCCTTCACTCGAATCTTTCCACGATTTATAGCAATCTCAACACGATCCGTTTTCTCGCGAGGGCCTATTCCTCGGGGAAATAGGTGTTTTTACAGGGCACGAAAAAAAATCTGCGCACCTGTAGAAAATTCCTCGAACAAAACTGACTGATTTGACCTAATGTAAGGGGAGTGTTTTGAGGCTTTAGCCTCAAAGCTTCTTCCTCTAGCCGCTACGTACAGGGGCGGCGGGATTCGTTTTTTGCGAGTCCCGCGACTTTCGGGGACCTAAAGCCCTCCATTTCCGGATATTTCTGAGACTAAAGGCCTCAAGGGAATGGTAAGCAGTCCGGTCTTTAAGGCGAAATAACTTTAGCCAAGAAGGCAAACCGAAAGGAGTCCTCTGTCATGAATCAGTTGTTGATAAAGATTTTTTCTGCAAAAAATCCCGCCCGCAATCCCTCTCCCTCTGACCCAATCTGGAAGCAAAATCCTGTTAGCCGGGTCTTGTTTGGGTCTACCCAAGATAGGGAAAAAGGGTGGGGTCCGAGGTTTCCCCAGGCATTTTTTCGTAAGTCGTTTACCTGCCTCGCAAAAGCCGCTCGAATTCTTTCCCGACCAATCCCTCTCTACATGGATATTTGGAGGCGAGATGGATTGGTCGGGAAAGGGCTGCTTGTTGCGTGGCAGGTAACGGAGTCGTTTGTTGCCTGGGGTGTTTTATGATCAGGTTGATGGAGCGAGATCAGGATATTAATGCTTGGATTTTGCACGAGCGATTCAGTCATTTGGATCAGATTGGAGCCAAGTTTTTTCCGGGATGCAATATTCACCGGGCACCGTACCGGAGAATGCTGAAGCTGATGGATGCCGGCCTTGTGACGACTCGAAAGGTCTATAGCGATCCGAGAGATTTGTACATTCCGACGGAGGATGCTGTAACGGCCTTGAAAGCGAGTCATTATCCGTTTGCCATTGGGATTTCCAAGGACAAGACCTTCAAGAATTACTTCCATGATCGTGGACTGATTGATCTTCGGATTCTTTTTGAGGGGCTTGGGATCGGTCTTTGGATACCGGAGCGCGTGATCCGGTCCGTGAAACCCCATGGGATTACACCGGATGCTTTGCTCCTGACCGTGGATCAGGTCTATCCGATCGAGTACGAACTAACGGAAAAAGAACCGCCTGAGCGATACAAGAAGATTTTCGACCGCTATAACTATGCTTCGAAGTATGAGAAGGTGCTTTACATCCTGCCGACTGAGAGACGGATCGAATCCCTGAAGAAAAAGTTGGGCTATATCTGGCAGAAATTCTACTTCGTAAGCGAAGAGGAGTTGGAGGCTGAAAAAGACAATGCCGTTTTCCGGTCGTCTCAAGGAAAGTTGCCCGTAAGTGTTTTGGTGGAATATTCTATGGACGGCACGCTTGCGGACCAGACTCGCGAAGAGATCAAGGTGATAGTCGAATCCGGATCTCCGGATGCAGGGCAGGAGCGAAAACCGTTCGCTTCGTCTGGCGGTGGATCACGAGGAGATGACGATGCGGACGACGAAGGTGATTCGGACGAAGATGACGAAGGCCGTGATGGCGACGAATAGGTTTCAATTTCGTCAAATTTTTAAGTTTTTTCGTTTACAGGATTTTGAAACTATACAAAAAGGGGGTATACAACTCAAAATTTAGAAAAATTTTTGGCGTCGTTAAAATCGACCCCGAATTTTTGTCTGATTTTAAAAATCACTTTTTGTTTTAAGTGCTGAATTTGTATCGAGTTCCAATGTTCTTTGAAACGCATTTTGAAAGCGTCCTTCCCTCACCCTGTACGGTTCTGCGGAACCATACAGACTCCTGACCACCCTCTCTCTTCTTAGGGAAGTTTCGAGAGGGTGGTCAGGAGTCAAGGGTTCGGGAAGGACTTTGGATTGCGTTGGATATGAGAAAGGATGAATGAGAAAGAGGAAGTGAATTATGAAGTGTTTGAAGTGAGTGAAAGTGAGTTTCGGTTGTGTTAAATCGTTTGAAGATGCTTTAAATAAAAAATCTGGAGTTAAGGTCCCAGATCATGAAAAGTTTGAATTTTAGTGTGATGTTTTTGTGGCGGTGTTCATGCTTTGCGTGGCGGAGCAAGGAGTTGATGTTCTTGAAAAGGCCGGATCAGTGATTAGCCGGATTTGCAGCGATTCGTTGATTCGTAAGTTGCCTGTTAGGGGCAGTGGCAAGGTTTAGGGCGATGCCAGAACCTTATTCAGTGGAGTTCTTGTTGAGCCAATCTTTTTAAAGGGCTATTCGCTTTCAAAAATGCCCACTTACCGCGCGTTTTCATGATTGCGATCCGTCGGAAAGGGCAAACTACGAGGGGAACAGTTTTTGACGAACCTGGAGGTCAGGAATTCGAAACCTGCATGGATGTCCGAATTTTAGAGGGGGAAGGGCTGAGCTGGGAGGGTGTAAAAAATATTTCTAGGGGGGGGAATGTTAAAAAACCATGAACGCCCTCCTTGTTTTTGCCCGAAGTTATGAGAGAGCGTTTTAAAAAATTCAAAAGATTTTTAATTCTCTGGAGTTTGTGATTCGAATTAGGGAAGGCTGGATTTGGGTTAAGAGGAGCTTTTGGAGGACGACTAGAAAAATATTTTCTATTGGGGAAATGTAAAGTTTTGACCGACAGACCCCCCTGTTTTTGCCCAAGACTATAGAGAGATAAATTTAAAGTAATAAGCCCAGCCAATCAACCTGGGACGATTCCGAGGAAGCAGACTGGAGGAAAGAAATGCAGGGATTTCGGTATTTTTGGAATTTGTGGGCTGGATCGGAAAAAATTGGGATTTGGGTCGAAAAGGGTTTGTTGGGGGATGACTAGAAAAATATTTTCTATAGGGAGAATGTGGAAAACCCATAAACAGACCCCCTTATTTTTGCCCAAGACTATAGGAGATAAATTAAATGTGACAAGCCCGGCCAATCAACCTGGGACGATGCCGAGGAAGCAGACCGGAGGAAAGAAATGCAGGGGTTTCGGTGTTTTTGGAATTTGTGGTCGGGATCATGGAAAAACGGGATTTGGGTTGAAAAGGTGTTTTGGGGGATGACTAGAAAAATATTTTTCTAAGGGGAAATGTTCAAATGTGACCGACAGCCCCCCCTGTTTTTGCCCAAGACTATAGGAGATAAATTAAATGTGACAAGCCCAGCCAATCAACCTGGGACGATTCCGAGGAAGCAGACCGGAGGAAAGAAATGCAGGGGTTTCGGTGTTTTTTGAATTTGTGGTCGGGAACAGGAAAACTGGAAATATGGTTTAAAAGGTGTTTTTGAGGGCGACTAGAAAAATATTTTCTATAGGGGGAATGTACACTTTTGATGAACAGCCCCCCCTATTTTTGCCCAAGACTATAGAGAGATAAATTTAATGTGACAAGCCCAGCCAATCAACCTGGGACGATCCCGAGGAAGTAGACCGGAAAAAAACAAGCAGCGGCAGGACACGAGTGAGCCTCGCGGTTTTGATTGTTTGTAAGATGTTTCTGGAGTTCGCGTTCTGTATCAGAAATGAATTGAGCGTTGGTGTGATGCTTTTTAGCATTCCCCCTCATTCTTTTCTGAAACGAGTGTGATGTCTCTGGAAGCTTTGGCGGTAAAGGCGGTCGGTTTGAAAAATGGTCTTGAAGGGACCGTGCGCTGTTCTCGCGGGGAAATGTGAACGTGGGACGGCCAGCAGTCGGTCTGGGTTCAAGAATGTTTTCCATCCCGGCATTTGCAACAGGAGCTTACGGGAAGGTATATGCGATGCGTTGGGGGATTAGTGTGCCTGGTGAATGGATTGGAGTTGTTTGCCAGGGTTTTTACGTGTTTCGAACGGTAACAAGCTTTCGGGTATCTGAAAGAGTCGAGGCGTTGATCGGCGGGCTTGTGCAGTTTGGAAAAATGCTTTCAACTTTTTAAAGGTGAGGTATCAGACACGAATGATAGAAGCGAAAAAAATAACGCCATTAAAATCGATAAGGAAATACTGTCTGGCGTGTAGCAGTCGGCCAAAGGATGTGCGGGAATGCCAATCCGCCGATTGTCCACTCTATCAGTACCGCATGGGCAACAATCCCGCCCGGAGCGGTATCGGTCCTGACAAGCACCTTCGGAATGGCTGCTTTGCTGCTAAAAATATCCACTCACCGTCAGTTTCTTCGATTGGAAGCGGTGGAGGGAGCGTAAGTATGGGGCTCGAAAAGGACTTCAGATTGCGAGAGCGTTATCAGCTGATTTGAAAAATGTTTCCGCTAGGAATTGGGTGGGCGAACTTGAATCTAATGTGGTGGTTTTATCAGGAGTGTTTAGTGGAAAAGATTCTTCAGACATTGTCTGAAGAATTAAGAGTGTTTTTTTCGTCATTGAATTTTTATATGGTTTCGAATGCGACTTTACGATCCCGCCCCCTGCCGTGGTCGAATTGCCGCATTCCTATTACCAAGGACCGAAAAACAACAAGGGGGTGTCAATATTGTGGGGAAAATAATTCCAACAAAGATATTGAGAAAAAAGAAATGGCTTCATCGGAAACCGATTCATTTTGAGGTGAGAATAGTTGCATGCGGCGTTTATCCCGAACTGGATCGTAACCCAGGGAATTTCTTTGTGCAGATGACCGAGAAGGATCGGACGGAGGAATTTATGGAGATTCTTGGGATGTTGTGGGCGGAAACAACCCGTCAAGAAACAAAAACTTCTGAGGAAACGGCGAAAGGCCGTACCGGATTATAAGTTGCAAATGTAAAGAAAATGAGTATATTGTTACTCATGCGAATAATCCGGAGGGAGTTATGAGCAAAAAAGCCAAAAGATGGAACAAGATCACAACGATTCATCACTTCAAGAATTTAGAAACGGTCCGCGTTTTCGGGATCGCTAGGGTCTCTACCGATAAACAGGCTAAGTACGGAGAATCGCTTGAGCATCAACGCGAAGTGATTGCGAATTGGGTCAAATGCAAGGCAAGCATCAGTGCGCCTCAAGAATGGAAGATAGTCGATCTTTTCATTGAAAATGATGATAAGGATGGTGTCAAAAGAGGCAGAACAGCGACTAAACGGGAAGGAAGACACGGTCTTTCGAAAGCTCTTGAACTGGCAAAGGCGCGTTTGGTCGATGTGGTCGTGGTTACGAAGCTGGACCGCATTGCCCGAAACGTTAAGGATTACATCGATATTTCCGCCGAGTTTAACGAAAACGAAGTGGCTTTAGTCTGTCTTGATCTCGATATCGATACATCAACGCCTGATGGTCAGATGATCATGCGCAACCATGCGAATCTGGCTCAATGGCAGGCGGAGCGCATTGCTCAATATAGCGTGGAGACTGTGAGGCGCCATGCGAAGCAGGGCAGACCTCTTGGCTCTCCGCCAATGGGGTATCGTGTTGTCCACCAAACTGATGGGAAGCACACATTGATTCCGGATCCGGTTTATCAAAAACATATTGAAGTAATCGATAAACTTTATCTGACTCTCCAAAGCCTGGACCAGGTGGTCCGGGAACTTCACAAAAAAGGATATAAAACCTCCCGGGGGAAAACATACTCGAAGCCGCAAGTCTCTCGGATTCTTCAAAACATTCGCTACACGGGACGGCAGGAATATGATGGTCAGGTTTATGATGGTAACTGGCCGTCTCTTCGATCTTCTGCCACTCAGTCAATGATTGAAAAGATCTTTAACCGGAACCGGAAACATCGTCGCAGCATTAGCCGCCCCATGCGTTATGCTTATCTTCTTCAAGGATTGCTGAAATGTCCTTATTGCCATTCGAGCATGACTCCTAAATCCGGAACGGGAAGGCATGGAAAAAACTATCCGTATTACTTGTGCGTGAAAGCGGATAAAACGGAGGGTATCGATTGTGAGGAAAATTATCTTCCGGCGGAAATGATAGACAATGCTGTGATTGAATATTTGAAAGATCTTCGTTTGAAGCCCGGTATTATTGAAAAAGTTATTGGAAAAGCGAATGATTCGACTTCGTCGCGGATAGGACATATTCAGAAAGACCTTGAGCGGGTGCGCGAGAAGCTAAAAATTGCCCGCACTAAAACCTCGAATTTGGTGGACATTCTTGCTGATAAAGGAGTTTCTCAACTCAAGGCGATCAAGGAAAAACTGGAGACGTTGAATCAGGAGGAAGAAGAGCTTATTCTTGAAGAAAAGCGTTTAGACCAAGAAACAAGGGCCGAAAAAGCCCAAGCCTCAGCTGCCCACCAGCAGATCCAAAGTCTTAACCTTTTTAGCGATCTGTTTCGTTTAAACAAAAACCGCCCTGAAAAAATTAAAATGATTCTCCCTCGTTTTGTGAACTTTGTGGTTTGCCACCTAACGGACAAGAAAAAAGGGATCGGAAGACTCGATGTCGGTCTTTTTGGTAAACCATTTATTGGGGACGGTAATGCAGAAATCTGGAACGAGGCCCTGCAAGAATTGGCTGCTCAGTGCCAAAAGGAGGCTAATGCTTCAATTTCCACCGGATCAGCAAACCCTCTGTGGTCCAGAGGGTTGCTGGTTCGCCCGGGAGGAACAACTGGGGCCCCTGATCTTACCCCCGGCGAACCAAACAAAAAAATATTGGTTCGTCCGGGAGGAACAATTGGGGTGGGCGAGGGGAATTGAACCCCCGACCCCAAGATCCACAATCTTGTGCTCTAACCAACTGAGCTACGCCCACCATGATTCTCATTAATTAAAAAAGAAGGAAATCACGATTGTCCTGACCATCACAGATCAACAGAATTTGAAAAGTCAGGGCCCCATGATCCGATTGAAACAGGAGGGCATTATAACGAAAAAAGTGTTTTAGGGAAGGAAGAAAGCTCTATCCTTGTCTTGGATTTTATTTCTCCAAGAGTTGACAAGGTTGCCCCCAATTTCCATGCAATTAGTAACAATTGGGGCTATAATGCACTCGTCTGTGGAGATTCTGAATTTAATCCTGGAGGTATTCATGAGAGCGTTTCTGGTTGGGTTATTAGTGATTGTTATGGCGTTGGTTCTTTACGGGATCGGGATTCTTTTGCTGCCCCTTCTTTTTGTGATGGGCCTGTTCCTTCGTTTGGTCCTCGGTCTGATCGTTCTGCTTCTCGCGATATGGCTGATCGGGAAAGTGACGCTTTTTCTGATCGACGTTCCAAAAAAGAAAGAAGATAAACAAGTCTGACGGGGCATTTATGGAACGGTTGATGACGGCGAAGCAGGTAAGTGAATTGATCGAGGTGAAACCCTCTACGGTCTATCAATGGGTGCATCTCGGTCTTATCCCTTATGTAAAGCTTGGCAAATGCGTGCGTTTCAAAAAGGCCGAGCTTTTCCGCTGGATCGACAAAAACCTCCGCAAAGAACGCATCTCCTTCAAGTCTGTGGAAAAGACCCTTGGCAAATACCCCTCTTCCAAACAGAAAGAATTCTTCGAGTTGGAATGATTTTCTGTGCCGTCCTCAGCTGACATAAAAAGTATGTATCCCGCGATGGACTAGGCCTGTCCCAACACCCATCTATCGAATCAGAGTTGAGGTTGGCAATCCTGACTATCATCTATTGAAAGAAAACAAAAGTCAGGATAGAATAATGCCGTAAGTGTGAGTGCCGGAAGTTCGGCGGTTTCATTGGGTACGCATCCTAGTGTGGGTTGGGACGGCAAATAGGAGGTGATCCATGACAGAGCCTCAGAGGCATAAGCTTGTCGCCGGCGGAGCAGTCGCAGTGACGGTGTGCCTGATTCTGTATTTTATCGTTTTCGGGTTTCGTTCTTTTGATCCGAAGACTCTGGTCCTTTTCGTCGGTTTTTTTGCGGTGGCCGCGAAACTTTCTACCGTAAAGCATAAACACAATCCGATGATCTAGTCTGGCCTGCCAGCAGGTAGGCATAGCGTACAACGGGCAACGCGTAACGAGTTGTTTTTTTACGTTGGGCTTTGCGCGTTGCGCGCCTTCTTCCTTGTAAAATCCTACCTCATTCAGTACACTACTCACCCTATCCCAACTTGATATTTTTTTACATGAATAGCCGTTAGGATTGCCCCAATTTCTGCTTTGCGCAAATTGAAAGGTATTTGGGACTATGAAAGAAGAAATTGCTGCGCTCAAGGACCGCATCACGGATCTCAAGGAAAAGCTCCAAGAGATAAGGGGGTATCTTTGACCTTGAGGCGCAAGAGCGTGAGATTTCTAATATTAATGAAAAAATGGCCGGGGCTGATTTCTGGGACCGCCCGCAGGATGCGCAGGCAACGGTTGAACGCTTAAAAGTCCTCAAAAAAGTCGTCGATCCTTGGCATAGGGCCAACCAAACTTCCGTGGATCTTATCGAACTGATGGGGATGGTCGACGAGAACCAGGAAGAGGCCTTAAAGGAACTCCAGGAAGACGTCGCAAAACTCGCGCGGGAAGTCGAGCTTCTTGAATTTCAGCGGCTTTTGTCTGGTCCTTTTGATCCCAACAACGCGATCGTGAGCATTAACTCGGGCGCGGGCGGCACCGAGGCTTGTGATTGGGCTCAGATGCTTTATCGGATGTATACGCGTTGGGCCGAACAGCACGGCTATGTGGTGCAGATGGTCGATCTGATGCAGGGGGAAGAAGCGGGAATCAAAAGCGCGACTTTTATTGTGCAAGGCGGTTACGCCTACGGTTATTTGAAAGCTGAGTCGGGCGTGCACCGGCTCGTACGGATATCACCTTTTGATGCCAATAAACGCCGTCATACTTCGTTTGCGTCCATGGATGTGATCGCGGAAGTGGATGACATCCCCGAGATTGTGATCAAAGACGAGGATATCCGGGTCGATGCTTTTCGGGCCGGTGGTGCGGGAGGGCAGCATGTAAATAAGACCTCAAGCGCGATCCGCATCACGCATCTTGCGACTGGGATCGTAACACAGTGTCAAAATGAACGCTCTCAAACCCAGAACAAGCAAGTGGCGATGAAAGTCCTGAAGGCGCGCCTTTACGAAAGATTGCGTCAGGAAAAAGAAGCAGCACTTGCGACACAGTATGGGCCCAAGAAAAAGATCGAATGGGGCTCTCAGATCCGTTCGTATGTTTTTCATCCCTATACGATGGTGAAGGACCACCGCACAGACTTCGAGACTTCAAACGGAGATGCGGTGATGGACGGCAAGTTGGATGAATTCATCGAAGCTTACTTGAAACAGAATGTAGCAAAAAACTAAAAAATTCGGGTGACGAGAAACATAGGTTTTTCGTTCCCCATTCAACATTTCCCGCGATAAGGATTTCAGATGCTCAACTTTGTTTTAAAAAAGATCTTTGGGACACAGAACACCCGCACCTTGAAATTGCTTTGGCCGGTCGTGGCGCAAGTGAATGCGCTTGAACCTGAGATCCAGAAGCTGACCGATGCGGAGCTGTGTGCCAAAACGGATGAGTTCAGGAAGCGCCTTGCGGAAGGGGCAACGCTTGATGATATTCTCCCGGAGGCTTTCGCGGTGGTGCGCGAGGCGTCGATTCGGACGACCAAGATGCGTCATTTTGACGTTCAAATCTTGGGCGGTCTTGTGCTCCACAAAGGAAAGATCGCTGAAATGTCCACCGGCGAAGGGAAGACGCTTGTGGCGACGCTTCCGGTCTATCTTAATGCTCTCGAAGGTAAAGGCGTGCATCTTGTGACTGTTAATGATTACCTGGCTCGTCGCGACCGGAATTGGATGGGACCGATCTATGAATTTCTCGGTCTCACGGTGGGCGTGATCCAACACGACATCCCGCAGGACGAGCGCCAGAAAGCCTACGCTTCGGATATTACATTTGGCACGAACAACGAGTTCGGTTTCGATTATTTGCGTGACAACATGGTCACCCAGATCGAGATGCGCGTCCAGCGGCCGCTTCATTATGCGATCGTCGACGAAGTGGATTCAATCTTGATCGATGAAGCCCGCACGCCGCTCATCATCTCCGGTCCCGCGGAAGAGTCGACGGATAAATATTATAAAGCTCAGCGCGCGGCGCTTGCGCTCAAGGTGCACCGGATCGTGAAAGAAGAGGTCGACCCCGAGTGGAAATCCAAGTTTGAGGAGATCAAGAAGACGGTGGATTACATCGCCGATGAAAAGGCCAAGACGATCCGTATGACTGAACAGGGGGAATCGAAGGCCGCGAAACTGATGGGCGTAGGCAATATGCACGACTCGGATACGGTCGCGGAACGGCATCACATCATGACCGCTTTACGCGCTAAGGAGTTTTTTGAGAAGGACGTGGATTATGTGATCAAGGATGACGAGATCCTGATCGTCGATGAATTCACGGGACGTCTCATGCCGGGCCGCCGTTTTTCGGATGGACTCCACCAGGCGCTCGAAGCCAAGGAGGGCGTGGAGATCCGTCGGGAAAACCAGACGCTCGCGACCGTGACGTTCCAGAATTATTTCCGTATGTATAAAAAACTTGGCGGTATGACCGGGACTGCTGCGACCGAATCCGTAGAGTTCGACAAGATCTACAAACTGGATGTGGTGGTGATGCCGCCGAACCGTCCATGTGTTCGTATCGATTCGGCGGATTGTATCTATCGGACCGAAAAAGAAAAATTCGACGCGGTGGTGCGCGAGGTTGCGGAGGAACACAAAAAAGGAAGGCCGGTTCTGGTCGGGACGATCTCGATCGAAAAGTCTGAACGTCTGAGCCGCATGCTTCAAAAGATCAATCTTCCTCACGTCGTCTTGAACGCCAAGTATCACGAAAAGGAAGCCGAGATTGTGGCGCAGGCCGGGCAGCCGGGAGTTGTGACGATCGCAACGAATATGGCGGGCCGCGGAACAGATATCGTGCTGGGGCCTGGGGTGGCCGACAAAGGTGGGCTTACGGTGATCGGAACCGAGCGTCATGAGGCCCGGCGTATCGATAATCAGTTGCGTGGCCGTTGCGGACGCCAAGGTGATCCCGGCTCTTCCAAGTTTTTCATTGCGATGGAAGACGAACTCATGCGGCTTTTTGGTTCAGATAGGATTTCTTCCATGATGCAGCGCCTCGGAATGCAGGAAGGGGATGAGATCCAGCATCCTCTCGTAAGCCGGGCCATGGAGACAGCGCAGAAGCGTGTCGAGGCCCACAACTTCGAGATCCGCAAACACTTGCTCGAATATGATGACGTGATGAACCGCCAGCGCGAACTGATCTATGGCGAGCGCGATCTGGTGCTCAAGGGTTCTCCGGAGGAACTGAAAAAACATGTGCTTCAGATGGTCGAGAACGTGGTAGAGGCGCTGGTCCTCACTTATATTAACCCGGACATCCGGGAAGAAAATAAAGATCCTGAAGGGTTGATCACGGCTTTGAGCGAGAAATTCGGCGCGGGTTTCCGTGAGGTTGTTGAAAAAAATCTGGATGATATGGATGCGCTTCTGGAAGCCCTGGAAGAGAAAGTGGGCGAGCAGCTGGAACTGCGCGAACGCGAATTTGGTCCGGAGCGCATGCAATATCTCGTGCGTTATATCCTGCTTCAAGTGATCGATACGAAATGGAAAGAGCATTTGTACGGGCTGGATAACCTTCGCGAAGGGATCGGTCTCCGGGCTTACGGTCAGCGTGATCCTCTCGTGGAGTATAAGCGCGAGGCCTTTGACATGTTCGATCAAATGACCGATAGCATCAAGGAAGAAGCGGTTGAACTTCTTTTCCGCGTTCAACAGGTTCATGAGGTCAAGCCGGCGAATCCGATCGAAGAATTGAAGGCGGAATATCTTCATCCTGAGGCTGGATTGTCCGAAAGCAAAGGGGCGTCTTCCATGAAATTGCCTCGAGGCATGGGCACTCCGTCGCCTTTTTCACCGCGCAGCGAAGCCCCCGACAATCAGGCGCCGACTCCCATCAAACGGGTTCTGGACAAGGTGGGGCGAAATGATCCTTGTCCTTGCGGCAGCGGCAAAAAATATAAGAAGTGCTGCGGGACGAATGAATAGTAGGGCGTGCGGCGTACCCCACGGAGCTGATTCGGTGCGGCGTACAACTGAAAAAAGTATTCCGTACTCGATCCGTCGTACCCCGTACCTCTATCAAATAGTATCCGGTCTTTTGCTTGTGCTGTCCTATCCTTCCACGGGCTGGGGATTTCTAGCCTGGTTCGCGCTCGTGCCGCTTCTTGCCTCCATTCACCATGCTCAAAATCATTTACAAGCCTTGGGCTTTGGACTGATCTCAGGGATCCTTTTCTTCTTTTTTTCTCTTCACTGGCTTACGCATGTATCGACGGTGGGCTGGATGCTTGTGGTGCTGATGCAAGCGGTTTACATTATGGTTTTCGCGTGGCTCGCGTATTTGGGGATCAAATCTCATCTGCCCGTTGTTTTTAAAGTTCTATGGATCGCTCTGGCGTGGACGGTCATGGAGTTTTTGCGCTCCGAGATGCCGGTGTTTGGTTTCGGCTGGAATTTGCTCGCGTATTCTCAGAGTGCCTACGTTCCGGTCATTCAGTTCGCGAATGTCTTAGGCGCTTATGGAATGGGGTTTTTGATAATGTTAGTAAACGCCTCTCTTTTTTATGCCTGGTTCGAGCGCAAGGTCTGGAAAACAGCTTTGAGCTTGATCGCAGTCGTGATTTTGGTGCTGGGCGGCCTTTGGAGTTATGGGACAATGACACTCGCGAAACCGGTCACGCCCACAGAATATTTGCGCGTCTCCGTCGTACAGGGAAATATTCCTCAGTCCGTGAAGTGGGAGCTCATGGCGAAGGAGAAAATCCTTGAAATCTACGAGAAATTGACCCAGCTTGCGGCGCTCGAACAGACGGATCTGATCCTCTGGCCGGAGGCGGCTTTTCCGGGTTATTTTAATAGAGACCTTCAAGCGGAGCGGATCTCCCGGCTCGCACAAGAGATCCAAACGCCGCTTTTGATCGGCGGGCTTGAATGGGAAAGTGAAAAGGAATCCTATAACAGTGCTTATTTTCTCAAAAAAGACGGCGCTTCCGGGCAGCGGTATGACAAGCTGAAACTCGTGCCGTTTGGGGAATACATCCCATTGAAATCCATCTTCGGGTGGCTGACGCCCGTCGCGGACGCGCTCGGGATCAGTGACTTTAGCGCGGGGACTGCTCCCGTGATCTTTCGATGGGCGCGTGAGGATTGGCCGTTTGGAGTCCTGATCTGTTTTGAGGATGTTTTTTCGGGCCTCGCGCGGGATCTGGCGGATCGCGGTGCGACATTTCTAACCGTGATTACGAATGATGCCTGGTTCGGAAAAACCAGCGCGCCCTATCAACATCTTCAGGCGTCGATCTTTCGCGCTGTCGAGAATGGCCTAGCGGTCGTACGTGCTACTAACACGGGTGTTTCAGCTTTCATTTCTCATCAAGGGCGTGTGCTTGCCACCGTAAAAGATCCGAGCGGGGAGGAGACTTTTGTCATGGGACAGAAGACGCTCGACTTGCCGCTTGTGACGGAACGGACGCTTTACCGGCAAGGGGGCTATCTTTTTCCGTATCTTGTTGTGGGGATTTTTTTGATCATGGGTTTGTGGATTATCCGCAGAAATAAAAAAGTATGATCTTCGGTAATATTCTACGCCGCACTATTCTCTTTCTCGCATTTATGTTGGTGGCTGGGGTGCCGGTCCCGCATTTGCAGGCGGCAGACTCTGCCGTCAGTTCTGTCTTGGAAACTTCAAAAGCGCTCGTGGATATTCAAAGCGTGAATGCCACCGTTTTGAGCGGTAAGCCGCATGGGTTTATTGACAAGGCCACAGGTCAGATCTTGATCACGAGAAAAGTCCGGCCCGTCGAGTACACGCGAAACGGAAGCGGTGTCATTATCGATCCGCGCGGGATCATTGTGACGAATGCCCACACTGTCCGGAATGCCGGAGGCCTGATTGTCACCCTTTATAACGGAACGCACGCTTCGGTCAAAGAAGCCTATCTGGTACCCGGAACCGACCTGGCTTTTCTTTCAATCGATCCGCCGCTTGCACTTGCCTCGATCCGACTCGCGGATCCGGATGTTGTTTTACCCGGAGCGAGTATCTACACGATTGGTCATTCACATTGGCTCAAGGGGACGGTGCTTGGCGGGAAGATCGTGGGTATTCAAAGGGAACAAAAAGACGGCATTTCACACGCCACGGCATTGCGTCTCAATCTCGATATGGAAAAAGGGGATAGTGGATGCCCGGTTCTTGATGCTAAGGGAGCACTCTTGGGAATCGTGGGGGCGAGTCTCATCGGGCGCGGCGATGCTACGCTTGCCATTCCTTCCAATACGATTGCTGCCGCCTATAAAGAATATCTCAAACGGGTAAAAAAAGAATAACTGCTTTGAATCCATCGCGGAGATGGAATGCTTTCAGGGTATCCATGTCGACTCACCCGAGTGTCAGGATAAAAATTCCCAGGATGAACTTTTCATAACCCCTTTTCCCATTTTATTGTTACGGAGCCCGCGGTTTTTGGGGTGCGGCAGTATGCTCCGCGATCTTTCGTTCCAAATACTGGGCCATGTCGGAACGGTTGAGTGTCTTTAATTTTCCGACCTGTATTTTGGCCGCCTTCAAGTCGCCTGTTTCTAGGTAGAGTTGCCCCAGAGCGAAAACAGGATCTGCGTAAAGCGGGTCCAAATGGCTTGAATGCTGAAATAAATCTGCGCTGTTTTTCCAATCCCCATAATCTTTCAGGATGAGGCCGAGGCGTAAATAGGGCGGCGCGTAAGCAGGATTGATCTCGATGGCTTTTTGGAAAGTTTTGATCGCTTTTTCGATATCTCCCTTGTCGTGATAGATCACACCAAGATTGTCGTAACCTACTACGTAGGAAGGGTTTGACAGGATGGCTTTTTCCAGCGCGTCTGCAGCGCGGTCCATGTCTTTTATCCGTGCGTAATAAGTTCCAAGATTATTGTAAGCCTGGCAGTGTTGCGGATCCAATGCGATGGTTTTTTGATAAAGGGCAATGGCTTTTTGCCAGTCATTTTTTTGCGCGTAATACAGTCCTAAGTGGTAGTAGCTATTCGCATAGAGCGGATCTATTTGTATGGATTTTTCATATAAGTCGTAGGCTTTTTGTTGCTCCCCCCGTTCGGCATAAGCAAAACCGAGATTCCCATACCCCCTCGCTTTATGAGGCGATTTGTGGATGGTATCGCTCCAAAGCGATATCTCATCTTTCCAGACATTATTGCGCGCATAAGTCATGCAAGACAAAGTAAGGATGACGAGAGTGCCTGCGATCATGAAATGGGAGCGTCTTCTCAGAAAACGATGTAAAACGAACGCCAAGAGAATGGCGAGACCCGCCAGCGGGAGATACATGCGGTGTTCAAAGATCACATCGTCCAGCGGGATAAAGGTTGATTCCACGCTGAGCGTCAGAAAGAACCAGAAGATCGAGAATGTGACCAACCGATTCTTCTTCAGCATCCAGATTCCCGCAGCCAATAATCCTGTCAGCAACAAAAAGCACAAAAAAGTTTTAGGTTCCAGCAAGGAATGGGAGATCGGATAATCGTAGTCCAGATTTTGATGGATCGGGAATAGGAATAAACGCAAATAAGTGCACAATACGTTGATCTCGGTTAAAAAGTATTCCCCGCGTGAAAACGCATTGTTTTTTATTAAAGCATTCGGGATGAATTGATGTAGGGCCGGATTTGCATTGCTGTTTGAATGGATCAGGAATGGTGTGATCACTAGCGTCAACAAAAAAGGTAAGAGACGGAATAAGGTCTTCCGTTTTTCTTGGGTCTCAAAAAATAAAATTTCCACAAGGACGATTGCTAAGGGGAGCGTGAACGCATTCTCTTTACAAAACATGGCGGCAATCGTCATCCCGAAAGCCAATCCGTAATCGACCGTTCTCTTCTCGATTCTTCCTCGTAAGTAGAAGACGATAGCCCCAAGATAAAAAAAAGTAACCATCGAGGCCAAACGCTGAATGATATAGGTGACCGCTTGGGTTTGGAGGGGATGACAAAGAAAGACGAGCGCGCTAAAACATGCCAGATCGTAGACCGTCTCGCGAGAGAAGCTCTGTTGCATTTTAGGGGTCGCGCAGATCAGAAGAACGAGGCAATAGACCCAGAACGCATTGAAGAGGTGGATGCCCAGGTTGAAAAGATGGTAGCTGAAAACATCGCTTCCCGTAAGAAATAAGTTAAATGCGAGGGAAAGCGTCGGAAGAAAGCGTGTTTTGAAATTCAATTTCCAGATAGTGGGAATATCGGAAATGTTGTGGATCGACCAATTCGAAAGGATGTGGTCCCTATCATCGAATTGAAAGGATGCATTCCATGTGTTGGAATAGATTAAAATTCCAAGAATAAAAATGAGAGCCAGGATTGCCGTGCGTTTATGTCTTATGACGAAGCTGGCCATAGTTGTCTTCCTGATGGTTGGAGAAGTTTTTTCCTGATATTTAAATCCCTCTAGATATCGGACGTCGGGTCACTATTATTGAATTAGAAGTGAAGTGAGAGTTTTTGTGTGAGATGCGATCAAATCAGGGAAAGACCGCCGTCGGCGGTGACGGTTTGACCGACGATCCAGGAGGATTCGGGAGAGCAGAGGAACGCGACGACACGCGCAAGGTCTTCCGGTTTTCCGATCCTGCCGGCCGGAGTTCTCTGAAGCACTTCCTTTTTAAACTCGTCAAAAAACGGGAACATTTTCAAGGCATCTGTATCCACTAATCCGCCCGAGACACAATTGACGCGTATTCCTTTTGGCATCAATTCCACTGCCAGATAGCGGGCCGTGGCTTCGATCGCGGCTTTGGAGATACCGATGGCGCCATAATTGGGGATAAAATGGTGCGCGCCAAGGCTTGAAAGGGCGATGATGATGCCTTCCTTTTTGGCTTCCATGATGGGGAGTGCTTTTTGCGAAAGCGCGAGGAACGCTTTGGCATTAATATTCATCGAAAGGTCCCAATGGTTCATTTTGAGCCGGTGAACGGGCTTGAAGGCTCCGAGCGCGGCATTGTGGATGAGGATATCGAGAGTCCCAAAGGTCTTCAGGACGCCCTCGAAGAGAGCTTTGTGGGCGTCAAGGTCGCCGACATTGGCCTGGAACATGGCGGCTTTCACGCCTTTGGCGAGCAGTTCTTCGACGGTTTTCTTGGCGGATTCTTCATTTTGGAGGTAATTGACCGCAATATTTACACCATCGTCGGCTAAACGGAGGGCAATGGCTCTTCCGATGCCGCGAGAAGCTCCGGTAATGAGGGCGACTTTGCCTTTCATAGAATTCGTCATGGGCGATAAGATAGCAGAAAAGCCTGAAAACTAAAATAAAAACTTCGGTCAAGAGACTGCAGACGGCAGATTTCAGCAAAAACTCGAAAAAAAACCGTTTCCACAGTTTAGATCGATGCTCTGAGGTCTGTAGTCTGTGGTATGATTCAAAAAAGATTCTTGGGGCCGTCCAAACCATCTTTTTGGGGATAAAAATAAAAAGTTTGGGCGGAAACAGCTCCATGCTATAATTTCCCGCTCAAAAACTATAACGAATGAGATCGTGAAGACCATTAAGAATAACCTGCAGGCCTTTCAGCGTCAGATACTGGACGGGATTGTTCGACATTTTGCTCATGGCGCTCTCGAGGTCCGGGCGGAGAAGATAGTTCAGCTTTTTGAAAAACAGATCCCGCGGGGAAGCCGGATCTTGGATTTAGGAGGCGGTTGGGGTTTTTACGCCGAGCCCCTGAAAAAGAGGGGGCATGAGCACCTGGTTCTTGATGTTGTGAACCCAGGCTATCAGAAGGGGCCGGTGGTGCTTTATGATGGCTTCAAGATCCCGTTTCCGGATCAAAGTTTTGATGTGACGATTCTTGTGACCATGCTTCATCATGTGCCGGATCCCCAGGCGCTTTTTAAAGAAGTGCGGCGGGTGACGCGCCAAAAGGTTGTGGTGGTCGAGGATCTTTATCGTCACGCAGCCGGGCGCTTTTGGACCATTTGTCGCGACAGGATTTTGAATGTAGAATTCATGTCGCATCCGCATCAGTTCCGTAAGGACGGTGAGTGGCGGGAGTTTTTTAAGATCGCTGGCTTCGAAGTTAGTTCTTTTAAAAGTTTCTATACTTGGCTTTCAGGATTTCGTATCTTGAATGGAGTTTACGTCTTAGAAAAGAAGGGCAAGGGGTAACGCTAAAAGCAAAATAGAGCGTTTTCCGTTCAACGTTTGCCGTTCCCTGGAGTTTTGAAGATGACGCAGCTTGCGATCGAAAAGGTTCTTTGGGTGAAAGAAGGCGAGGGGATTACGGCCTGCGGCCGGATTCCGAAGGACTCTGAATTCTTCAAAGACCATTTTCCAGGGTTTCCCGTGTTGCCGGGAGTTTTGGCGCTTGAAATGCTCAAGCAGACCGCGGAGCGGTATCTGGCGTCGCTTGTGAGCGGTGAGGGACAGCATTATTTTTTGAAGCAAATCCGTGCGACCCGGTTCACGAAATATCTCAGGCCGGGGGACGAATGGGAAAGTCGTCTCATGCTCACGCAAAGCGAGGGCGAGGAAACCACCTGGGACGCGAAGTTGTTTTACCACGGCGATGTCGCTGTGTCGGCCAAGTTAACGTTGGCTAAAGTAAAGAATCCGCAATCATCAGCATTGTCATAAACAACTTAGGAAGGACGAGAGAATGATCATGGAGAAAGAGCTCTTTACGAAAGTTCAACAAACGCTTGCCGGCGCGCTTGGCGTCGAGGAATCGGATATCACGCCGGAAGCTTCCCTGAAGCGGGATCTTGGCGCAGAGTCCATCGATTTCATCGATATCGTTTTCCGTCTTGAAAAAGCTTTTGACCTCAAGATCCCGGCTGGAGATCTTTTTCCGAGTCATCTTTTGAACGATGAGCGTTTCGTGAAGGAAGGGATGGTCACGGCGGAGGGGCTCACGGAACTCCGTACAAAGCTCCCTTATCTCGAACTCGGGGAATTCACCAAAGATCCCCAGATCACGAAGTTGGCGGATTGTTTTACGGTGAAGATGCTCCTTCGTTATCTTAACGACCGCTTGGGCAAGAGTTCCTGCTCCGATCAATGTTGCTCGTAAAACAAAGAATTGCCACGCTGCGCGGCGTGGGTGTCGATTTGGTATCCCGCAACCGCGTCAAACAATTCCTTTCCCGCCACGGGGATTATGTCCGAGAACGTTTTCTGAATTCTTCCGAACGACGGTCCTTCAAACGTCTTTCTCCCCAAGATTTTGCAGAGCTTTTTACGGCCAAAGAAGCATTTTTTAAGGCTTGCGGGGAGGCGTGGATGGGGCTCGAGGGGTTTCAGGGCATGAGGATGAAACGATGCCAGGGAGATCATTTTGAAATGGAATGGCGGACCGGGACCACTAACAAGCTTTACCGCGGGGAAGGCCATTTTTTCAGGAGCGGGGATCTGGTGGGCGCGCAAGCCATGATCTGGAGATAATATGCGCTGGCTTCTTCTTGAGAAAGTCCATTCGATCCATAAAGGTAAAAAGGCCGTTGCTTCCGCCAAAGTTCCCAAGGCTCCCTACAGTTCCGAAGTGCTCTTCATTGAAATGATGGCGCAGACCGGCGGCCTCTTGGTTGGTGCAGAAAGCGATTACCAAAAAGACCTCATTTTCGCGAAGATTGAGAACGCGACCATCACAAACGTTCCGAAGCCCGGCACCCCCCTTCAGATTGAGGCATGGTCTGAAAGTCTTGGGACCGAAGGCGGTTGGTTGGAGGCAACGATCACCTGTGCCGAGGGATCGGTCGCGCGAGCAAAGCTTTTGCTCATGGCGGTGGGGGGGCTTTCTGCGGGTCAGACGAAGTCCATCACGTTCCACGAGGCTTTTATGAATCATTTTAACGTTCGCGAGAAGATCATCCTGCCTTCATGACTTCCAAACGCCGTGTCGTGATCACAGGTTTCGGAGTTATCACGCCGTGCGGAAACGGCTGGGAACCTTACTGGGATGCTGCGCTTCACGGGCGTTCTCTGATCCGAAGCTCCGAGCCCCTCAAGCTGAACTGTCCCTCTTTCAAATACGCGGGGATGCTTTCGCAATTCGAACCGAAAGAATTCATCGGGAATCGAAAATCCATCAAGCTGATGTCCCGTGAGATCCAGATGGCTGTCGCCGCGAGTGGGCTCGCGCTGAAAGATGCTCATCTTTCGCCGGAAAGCTATGATCCCACGCGCATCGGCGTGACGCTTGGGACCGGGATCATCAATAACGATCTCGATGAGATCGGAGTGGGTTTCAGGAATGGTTTGGATGAAAATGGTCACTTTTCCATGACCAAGTTCGGGCAAGACGGTATTCGCTCGCTTTTTCCGCTGTGGTTCTTGAAATATCTGCCGAACATGCCGGCCTGCCATATTTCCGTCGCCTATCAGCTCCGGGGTCCGAACAATACCATCACGACTTCCTCGGCCGCGAGCACACAAGCGATTGGAGAGGCGTATCGCGTGATCGAACGCGGAGATGCGGACATCATGCTTGCCGGAGGCACGGACTCCAAACTCAACGCGATGGGGATCTCGCGCTTCCAGCTTCTCGGTCTTCTTTCGAAAAGAGAAGAATCCCCCGAAAAGGTTTACTGTCCCTTTGATAAAAAACATGACGGGATCGTGCTGGGTGAGGGTGCGGGGATCCTGGTGCTGGAATCTTTTGAGAGCGCAAAAAAACGCGGAGCGAATATTTACTCCGAAGTGGCGGGATATGGCTCCTCTTCAGATTTTAATTATGATCCGCGCGACACAGACGATTTCACCGGAAAGCGCGTGGCGATCCGTCGGGCCCTTGAAGATGCCGCGCTTGAACCTGCGGATGTCGATGTCCTTGTCGCTAATGGCAGCGGCATCCCGCAGGAGGATATCCAGGAGTCGCTGGCCGTTCATTCTTTTTATGCTTCGACATTCAAAAAACTTCATGTGACAGCTGTCAAGCCCGTGACGGGGAATCTGGTCTACGCTACAGGAAGCATTGAGGCTGTGGTTGCAGCGCTGACTACGAAAAAAGGGCAAGTGCCGCCGGTCACGAACCTTGAAAGTCCGGACCCCGAATGTTCATTGCCGTTTGTCAAAGATAAAGCGAAGTCCTGCCAAGTGAACGTGGCCGTTTTGAACACGTTCGGGTTTGGCGGCCAAAACGCTTCCCTGGTATTCAAAAAATGTTAAAACGCAGAGTGGTGGTAACAGGCATGGGTGCCGTGACGCCCTTGGGGAATTCGGTGCGCGATACCTGGCTTCGCTTGACACAGGGAAAGTCGGGCATCGGGCCCATCACGCTTTTTGACGCGAGCCGTTTTCCGACCCGCATCGCCGGTGAAGTCAAAGGATTTTCATTTGAAAAGTGGCTTGAACGCAATCCGCCGCTCAGTTGCGCGGGCCGCAGCACTTTCTTTGCGCTCCAGGCTGCCGCTGAAGCTTACAAGAGTGCGGGACTTGAGCCTCTTGCGGTGAATCCGAACCGCTTTGGTATTTATTTTGGTGCCGGCGACAGCGGGATCGATTTTGCTCCCTTCATCCGGACGTTGGTATCGTCTTTCACAAAGGATGGCGTGGAGGTTGTGGATAAAGGAAAATATCTTCAACATGCGAGTGAGAATATGAGCGCTTTGCGGGAGCTGGAAAACCAGCCGTTTATGACCGTGACGCATCTGACACGTCTTTTTGATATCCGTGGGCCGGTCTCGAATTGCTTGACGGCGTGTGCGGCATCGTCGCAGGCGATCGGGGAGGCTTTTGAATGGATACGGCGCGGGGACGCGGATATCATGATGGCCGGAGGATCCCACTCCATGATCTATCCGATGGGAGTTGCCGGATTTAGTTTATTGACAGCGCTTTCCACGCGCAATCATGAACCGGAAAAAGCCTCACGGCCGTTTGATAAAAAACGAGATGGATTTGTGATCGGTGAAGGCGCGGGAGTATTGATCCTGGAAGAGTTGGAGCAGGCGCGCAAACGAAAGGCTACAATCCACGGAGAGATTGTCGGTTATGGCTCGACCGCGGACGCGTATCGCCTTACGGATATGGATCCGGAAGGCAGGGGCGCGGCGCGCGCTATGGAAATCGCGATGGAAAAAGCTTGCGTCCGGCCTCAAAATGTTGATTATATCAACGCACACGGTACTTCCACCTCGGTGAACGATTCGCTGGAAACCCTTGTTATTAAAAAAGTGATGGGCGAGCACGCGTCAAAAGTGCCGGTGAGCTCGACGAAATCCATGTTGGGACACATGATCGCGGCAGCCGGTGGAGTCGAGGCGATCATTTGTTTGTTGGCGATGCGCGATTCTATTCTTCCGCCGACCATTAACTATGAAGAACCGGACCCCGAATGCGATTTGGATTATGTGCCGAATACGGCGCGGCGTTCGGATGTCCAGGTGGCTCTCTCGAACTCATTTGGGTTCGGCGGGCAGAATATTTGCTTAGCGTTACGGAGATATCATGGCACATAATTTGATCTTTATGACGGGTGCGACCGGCGTGTTGGGGCAGGAACTCGTCAAAGAACTGCTCAAGACCACGCACTCGGAGGTTGCTGTTCTGGCCCGCGCAAAGAACCGCGCGTCTCACGCCGACCGGGTCAAGAAGATCTTCACCTCGATCGATATTGATTCCCATCTGGGTTCTCGCATCCACGTGATCGAAGGGGACGTGACCCATCACAAATTCGGTATCAAAAAAGCCGATCTCGAATATTTGGAGCGCGAGTGTAAGGTCTTCTATCACATCGCGGCACTTACGGCTCTGAACGGGACAGAAAAAGAATGTCAGCAGATCAATGTTGGAGGCACCGAGCACGCGCTTGAGTTGGCCTGGGACCTGCGTAAAAAAGGAAAACTCGAGCGGTTTATTTATTTCAGCACGGCCTTTGTGGCCGGAAGTGTGTGGAACCATTGTTCCAAAGAAGATAAGCTGCCGGCCAAGCCAGTGTTCGCCAATTATTACGAATCAAGTAAATACAAGGCCGAAACCAAGGTGCGCGAAGCAATGGCGAAGGGTCTTCCGGTCACGATCATCCGGCCGAGCATTGTGGTGGGGCATTCCGAAACTGGCGAGGTCTCGGATTTCAACGTGATCTATCCTTTCATTAAGCTGTTTGCTCACGGGATGCTTTCAAAAATTCCAACGCATCTCAAGAACACGTTCAATATCGTGCCCATCGATTTTGTGATCAGGGCGACGTGCGCTATTGTCAAGGATCCGAGGAGTGTGAACAGGGCCTTTCATGTCGTGGCGCCCAAGCCTCCGACGATCGGCATGCTCCTGAGGGTGGGGGAGGAAGAATATTCGACTATCCCTCCGATCGAGGTGATCGATCCCAAGCATTTCAAAAAAAACAACATGAGCGCACAGGAGCAAATGGTGTTTGCCATGCTGGAGCCTTATCTGGGGTATTTGAACGGGCATCTGACTTTTGATACCAGGAACACTCGGCAGATCCTTCGCGGAACCGGGATCCCAATGCCAAAAACGGACCATCCTTTTCTTAAAACCCTGGTCCGTTATGCCGTAAAAGTCGGTTATCTGGCCATTTAGCTTTTATCAATCAACCATCCAAGGAGGAGATTAAGTGAAAAGAACAATGAGTGCGATCATGATCATGGCGTTATTAAGTTTTTGGGTCCCGTGCGTATACGCGGAGGTTTCTCGCGACCTGGATCCGATGATGCCGGCAGACCCACAGGCGACTGTTGCAAGCGAAAGTTCTACGAATAATACCGTGACTAGTGGGGCGAGTAATGTGGCAAGCACCGCGGATGCAGCAGGGGCCGGGGAAAAAGCAGGTGAGAAAAAGGCGGACGCGAAGAAAAAGACAAAATCTAAAAAGAGTTCCACGAAAAAGTCTTCCTCCTCCAAAAGCAGCAAGTCCGTCGGCGACCATTCATCCAAGCAAACCAAAAAACGCAAAAAGATTTCCAACTAAGACGCGCTTTTTTCTGGAAGGCGTTACTTCTTGCGCAAGCAGGAGGTAACGCCTTTTTGCTTTGTGGACCTACCGCCAATGCGTCGGACGTTTGAAAGCGGCCATCAGAAAGGCGTCGAAGAGGATCGCGGTAAAAACCAATGCCGCAACCGGATGCAACAGGGCATAGCGCTTCCTTGCTTTGACAATCGCATAAGCCTTGGCTGCGGTGGCGAAGATGATGCAGAGAATGGAAAGTATGAGAATCCCGGAAAGGGAGAAAGGCTGAAGCCGTGTAGCTAGCACAATGAAAGGGAAGATGGAAAAGAAGAAAACGCTTAGGACGCATTTGAAAATCACCGCAGGCTTTTGATCGAACGCGTGAAGAAAGATCCGTCGCCAGCCCCGCCAGATCGTGTCAAACGATTCATACATTCGTGTGCCGTAGAGCGCCATGCCGAAGGCGCACATCCCGCGGGCGCCCATCTCTTTTGTTTTTTTCATTAGAGCGAAGTCTTCGAGAAAGGCTTCCTTGACGCCATCGTGTCCGCCCATCTTCCGGTAATGTTCTGCGCGGAGCAGCAGGTATTGACCGTTTCCAAAGTAGACCTTGGACTTGGGGTCGTTGATCTTTTTGATGGGGAACCAAAGCCCCATATAGCTCATGGCACAAGGTTGGATGAGGTTTTCCCAAAAGCCTTGGGCGAGGCAGCGAGGCAGGAGCGTTAGGAGATCGAGCTTTTTTCCCTCCGCGAAGGCCAGAGCGGCGTTGAGGCTTCCGGGTGCATGACGTGTATCCGCATCGGTGAAAAGAAACCAATCGCCCGCGGCATGTTGAACGCCGAGATGAAGCGCGAAATTCTTGCCCGTCCAACCTTCGGGGGTTTTGGGGGTGTTGAGGTATTTAAATTTTGAGCTCGATTTTTCCGGGGCATCTTCGAGGTCAATCCGAATGCCGCCCAGATCCTTAAGAATGGCTTCGGTCCTGTCCTCGGAGCAGTTATTGATCACCAGGATCTCATCACCCTCCCGAAGTTGTAAAAGAAAAGGTCTAACGCAATCCGCGATATTCTTTTCCTCATTTTTAGCGGGAATGAGCACGGAGACTTTGCCGCGTCGGCAGGCAGAGTTTTCGAGGTGGAGGGTAGGGGCCTGTTTTAATTCGGAAAGGGAACGCCAGCTGCGGTAAATCCATCCCACCAGGATAAAGAGGAGCAGGAATAACATTGTGGTTGCGATGATTTCCATAGTCCCAATACCTTTCAATTTTTACGAAGTAGAAATTGGGGCAGTCCCAATACCAATCAATCGAAGCAAACGAAGATTGGGGCTGTCCTGATTACCATCCAGGGAAAGAAAATCAAAATCAGGGCTGTCCCAGCTGCCATCTATGTAACGAAATTTAAAGTTGGGATAGAGGCGGCATCATAACAAATGTTCAAAACGGGTCAAGATAAATTGGGGTCATCCTCAATTGACCCCATCTGGAAACTAACATATAATAAAACCTTCAATCGTCTTAAATCGTTCTGCACCAAGGAATAAGGATAAGTCGAAATGACCAAATCGGATTACGGGCATAGGTTTCTTCCCATAGACTCCCTCGCGGAGATTCGCGCGAATTTTCAGGAGGGCCGCAAGGTGCGTGTGGCGGGACGTCTTATGACTCGCCGTGATATGGGGAAGAGTGCGTTTGCGGACTTGAAGGATGAAGGCGCGCGCATGCAGATCTATGCCAAAAAAGATATGCTTGGAGAGGAAAGCTATAAATTTTTCACGGGTCTGTCGCTTGGGGACATCATCGGCCTCGAGGGCGAACTTTTTAATTCCAAGACCGGGGAGCCCACGATCAAGATCGAGAAATTCGAACGGCTTTCCAAGATCATTCGTACGCTTCCCGAAAAATGGCATGGGCTCAAAGATGTAGAGACCCGCTACCGGCAGCGTTATGTGGATCTTATTTCGAATGATGACGTGCGGGCGACCTTTAAGACGCGTAGTCGTATTATCCGCGAGACCCGCGCGTTTCTCGATAAGAAGGATTTCATGGAAGTGGAAACGCCGATGATGCAGCCGTTGGCCGGTGGTGCCCGGGCCAAGCCTTTTGTCACGCATCATCACACGCTTCACACGGATCTTTTTTTGCGTGTTGCGCCGGAGCTTTATCTTAAACGGCTTCTCGTGGGCGGTTTTGAAAAAGTCTATGAGATCAATCGGAATTTCCGCAATGAGGGTATCTCCGTCCGCCATAATCCTGAATTTACGATGATGGAGCTTTATCAGGCGTACGCAGATTATGAAGACATGATGAATATCACGGAAGAACTGACCCATCATCTCGTGACGATGCTTTATGGAAAAGATGAGATTCCGTACGGGGATAGGACCTTAAACTTTAAACGGCCCTGGAAGCGCATTTCCTTTTATGGCGCGCTTGAAGCAGCGACCGGCATGGATTTCCGGAAGGTGAATGTCCGCGACGCTGCGAAGAAACTTCACGTCGAAGTCGCCGATAATATGGAAGACATCGATGTTTTAAACGAGATCTTCGGGGAGAAGGTCGAGAAGGATTTCTGGGATCCCGTTTTTGTGATCGATTATCCGACGGTGATGACGCCCTTGGCGAAGGCCAAGACTGAGGACCCAGAACTGGTCTACCGGTTCGAGCTTTTTGTCGCAAAGATGGAGATCGCCAACGCTTTTTCTGAATTGAATGATCCTGCGATCCAGCGCCAGCGTCTTATGGAACAAAAAGAACTTATCGGAGAGTCGAAAGAGGTCGATGAAGACTTTTTGACAGCACTTGAATACGGGATGCCGCCCGCGGGAGGGCTTGGGATCGGGATCGACCGGTTGGTCATGCTCCTTACCAATCAGGCTTCGATCCGTGATGTGATCTTATTTCCTCAGTTGAAGCCCGAAAAAAAGACAATCGAACAGGTTGAAGCGGAGTCCTAAAGGAGTTTTTATGGGATTTGAAACTTATATCGCAATCAGGCATTTGACGCGGCGACGCAAAACAGGTTTTATTTCGCTGATCTCGATGATCTCCATTAGCGGTGTGGCGATCGGGGTGATGGCCCTGATCGTGGTGCTTGCGGTGATGAGCGGGTTTGACCGTGAGCTCAAGGCGAAGATCGTGGGTGTTCAGCCGCATCTGAGGATCGAAAAAGTGGATGGGATCGAGGACGCGGATCACGATCTTGCCCTGATACGCAGTCACAACATTCCCGGGCTTGTGTCTGCATCAAGATTCATTGAAGGACAGGCGATTCTCCGGAGCACGAAGAATGCGTCGGGAGTTATCGTAAAAGGGATCGATCCCCAGACAGAAGATCTCAGCATTTTTGAAAAGAACATGGTGTCTGGGACTTTGAATTTTAAGGATTCCGTGCAAGTGGAGCGTAAGCGGTTCCTCTGGTTCTTCAAACGCAAAATCGAGACGCGTCACGGCAGTGTTTTTATCGGGGAAAATTTGGCGGCCTCGCTCGGCGCTCAAGTGGGGGATGTGATCTACATGATCACGCCGATCCCTGAGCCTGAGAATCCATTTGTTCCGCTTCCGGCGCACGTGAGGACTTGGCCGTTTCTGGTGCGCGGCATCTATCGCGTGGGGATGAACGATTTTGATACTTCGCTTGCGCTCGTGACGATCGATCAGGCGCAAAAGGTCTATCAGATGGGGTCCAAGGTTTCCGGGATCAGCATGCGCTTCAAGAATGTGGACGATGCGGAAAAATGGAAATGGGTGATCGCTGGAGATTTTTCAGGCCAGTATTATTTCCGTTCCTGGTATGACATGAACCAGAATTTCTTCCAGGCGCTCAAGGTTGAAAAGAGCGTGATGACGATCCTTCTGGGGCTTATTATTCTGGTGGCGGCGTTCAATATCATTTCGACGCTGACCATGGTCGTGATGGAAAAGACCAAAGATATCGGGATCCTCCGGGCGCTGGGGGCGACGCGCATGAGCATCCGCAGGATTTTTGTAATGGAAGGGTTCAGCATCGGGTCTCTGGGGATCATGCTCGGGGCGGTGCTTGGGCTTGCGCTTGCTTACAATCTGAATCCCGTGGCGGATTTCCTGAAAAAAACCACGGGGCTTGATGTGTTCCCGAGCGATATTTATCTTTTTGATCGTATTCCCTCCGAGGTTCATATGCCCGATGTGGTAATGATCGTGGGGTTTGCGTTGATCGTGGCGGTGGTGGCGGGTTTTTATCCGGCGCACCGTGCGGCGAGCCTCAATCCTGTGGAGGCGCTTCGCTATGAGTAATGTTGTGGAAGCTCCGCTTCTGAGCGCGTTCGATGTTCGTAAAGATTACGAAACACCGGCAGGGACTTTGGAGATCTTACGTTCGGTTCAATTGATCGTTCGCAGGGGAGAGATGATTTTTATCACTGGAAAATCGGGTTGCGGGAAATCAACCCTCCTGCATATTTTGGGTGGTTTGGACAGGGCGACAGACGGAAAGATTTTTTTTGAAGGCAAGGATATGGTCGAGATGTCGGAAAAGGAGTTGGCGCGTTTGCGCAGTCATCAGGTGGGTTTTGTGTTCCAGTTCTATCATCTGTTACCGGAACTGACCGTTTATGAAAATGTGTTTTTGCCGACCCTGATCGCGGGGAAGCCTAACAAACCGTGGGTCAAGGAAGTCCTCAAGCGCGTGCGCCTTTGGAACCGCAGAACCCATTACCCGTCCGAACTTTCGGGCGGTGAGCAGCAGCGTGTGGCGATCGCGCGGGCACTTGTGAATCATCCGGCTGTGGTGCTTTGCGACGAGCCGACGGGAAACCTTGATCCTGAAACCGCGGGTTCCGTGATGACGCTTTTGAATGAACTCAATCAACAGGAAGGACAGGCGTTTTTGATCGTGACGCATGACGAAGAAATGGCGTCGCGGTATAACCGTTCCTACCGCTTGCAGGATGGCGTGCTTTTGCCCGGGCAATCGAGGGTCCCGGGGCCTGAGACGATCATTAATAGCAAACCGATCTTATAATTGTAAGAACCCAGGAGAAAAAAATGGAACTTCAGATCTACCTCGATGGCAAATGGTATCCGAAAAGCGAAGCGAAGATCTCGATCTTTGATCACGGACTTTTGTACGGCGATGGTGTCTTTGAAGGGATCCGCGCCTATGACGGACTGGTCTTCAAATTGGACGAGCATCTTAAGCGGCTCTGGGAATCCGCGCATACCCTGATGCTCACCATCCCCATGGATGTCAAAGCCATGAAAGTCGCGATCCTTGAAACGCTTAGGAAGAATCAGCTGATGGATGCCTATATCCGTGTGGTGGTGACGCGCGGCGTGGGGGATCTCGGACTTTCGCCCTGGCTTTGCAAAAAAGCCACAGTCTTCATCATTACCGACAAGATCGCTCTTTATCCCAAGAGCCTTTATCAGAAGGGCTTGGAGATCATTACCGTGCCGACGGTGCGGAACCTTCCGGAAGCTGTGAATCCTTCGATCAAGAGCCTGAATTATCTCAATAATATTATGGCGAAGATCGAAGCTAAGAATGGCGGCTGTATGGAGGCGCTCATGCTCAATCATCAGGGGTATGTGGCGGAATGCACCGGCGACAACGTATTCATGGTGAAGAAGACCGGCAAGGGGCAGACGGTGAAAGATTATATCCTGCTCACACCGCCGACATATCTGGGCGCACTCAAAGGCATTACCCGTCAGGCTATTATCGAGATCGCGGAAAGGATCAAGCTGCCTTTTGAGGAACGCATCATTACGCGGCATGATCTTTTCAATGCGAACGAAGTGTTTCTTACCGGTACAGCCGCGGAGGTTATTCCGGTTGTGAAGATCGACGGCCGCGGGATCGGCGAGGGCAAGCCGGGGAAGATTACAAGCATGCTTCTTAAGGATTTTCAGGCGCTGACCCATAAAGACGGCGTGCGATACACGCTTTGATCCACCGCGAGTCCGGAGCCAACCCATCATGATCTGCAATGTTTGCGGGACCAAGGAAGCGACTATCCATCTGACGGAGATCGTCAACAGCAAGATGGCCGAGGTCCATATCTGCGAGACGTGTGCCGAAGAAAAAGGCACGGAGTTTAAGACCTATTTTAATTTCGGGGACCTGCTGTCCGGCGCCCCGGGTCTTGAGACGACGCTCGGTGCTTCAGGCAAGAAAATACCGCTTGTTTGCAAAGATTGTGGCATGAATTATGAGGATTTCGCGAAGAACGGGCGTCTCGGATGTGCGGGATGCTATGTTTCTTTCCAAAAACCACTTGCGATCGTGATCAAACAGGTTCAGCGTTCGGGCTTTCATGTCGGCAAGAAACCCTCTCGTATCCCAAAGGAAACGCGCAGCGTCCATGATCTGCGTCAACTCCAGGAAAAGCTCCGCAAAAGCATTCAAGAAGAGGCGTTCGAGGAAGCGGCGCATTTGCGAGATGAGATCAAACAGGCTTTGGACAAGCTCAAAAAAGTAAAGAGGCCGAAAAGTGAGTGAGATCGATCGTTTTATGGACCAGCCGGTGAACTGGCTTCGGGCCACAGGGCCTGAAAGTGACGTGGTCATCAGTTCGCGTTTGCGCATGGCGCGCAATCTCGCGGCTTTTCCTTTTCTGAGCCGTCTTGCAAGCGAGCAGCGCACCGCGATCATTCAGGAGGTCGGGGAAGCGGTCAAAAGATCGAATTTTCTTAAAAACGCTTATTTCATTTCCTCGACGGAACTTCCTGAGCTCGATCGGCAATTCCTGCTGGAACGCCATCTGGTCAGCCGGGAACTTTTTCTGGAAGAAGGCAAGAGCGCGGTCGCGATCACACCGGATGAAATGGTGAGCCTGATGGTGATCGAAGAAGACCATTTGCGGCTGCAAGTGTTCCAATCAGGTCTTAATCTCGTCGAGACCTGGCGCATTGCCGATGAGATCGACAGCGAACTTGAAAAGGACCTGGATTATGCTTTTGACGGGACGTTAGGATACCTGACAGCTTGTCCGACGAATGTCGGGACGGGCATCCGAGCCTCATGCATGTTGCATCTCCCGAGTCTTGTTCTGACCAAACAGATCCACAAAGTCTTGCAGGCTCTTTCCAAACTTAATCTTGCGGTGCGCGGACTTTACGGCGAGGGGACACAGGCGAGCGGAAATTTTTTTCAATTTTCAAATCAAATCACGTTGGGACAGCCGGAAGATGAGATCATCTCGAATCTTGAAGGTGTGATCCGACAGGTGATTACGCATGAGCGTGAGGCCCGGGAGTATCTCAAGAAAAAACGAAAAGGCAAAATGGAAGATCAGATCTGGCGCGCTTTGGCGGCGCTCAAAGCCGCGCGCATGATGTCTTCTTCCGAAGCGGTCCAGCTTTTGTCACTTGTCCAGGTCGGGATCGACGTCGGGGTTCTGGAAGGACAAGTGACCCACACGGACCTGAACCAGCTTTTTCTTTTGATCCAGCCGGCGCATCTCCAGAAGATGAACGGTAAAGAGCTCGGCACCACGGAGCGTGATGCCCGGCGAGCCGCGCGTATTCGCGAATATTTTTCAAAAGTTGCTCTCTAGAATCTTGGAGGAAAATATGAAAAAAATATTTTTTGCACTGGCTTTTATTCTCTTGGCGCAACCCTTTGCTTATGCCGCGGATGTAACCGCATCCTCGCATATCAGCGAAGTCACGGTCTATTCCTCGAGCGCTTTTGTGACTCGCTCGGCTCAGGTGGAATTGAAGTCAGGGGACACGCGGGTTGTCTTTGCCGACATCATTCCAGAAATTGATGAGAACTCGATACGAGTCAAAGGAAAAGGAACCGCGGAAGTCAAGATCCTCGGGGCGCAGATGAAGCGGGAGTATACCGAAGAGGCGCCCGTCGCGCGGGTCGAGCAACTGGAGTCTGAGATCCAGACAATCGTAGACCAGAATGCAAGATCGGAAAATGAAAAACGGGTTCTGGCAGAAGAAAAACAATATCTGGATTCTGTCCGGCTTTTTGCGAATCAAAAGATTCCTGAAGACCTTGTCACCAAAATGCCGTCTGCGCAAGACCTGGAGGCAACGCTGAATTTTCTCGATGTGAAATTAAAGGCGAACTTCACTCGCGGTCAAGAGATCGATATCGCCGTTCGCGAAAGCCAAAAAAAGTTGGAAGTTCTGCGTCACGAGCTCGAAGAGATCTCAGGCTCAGGTCGGAAGATCAAGCGTTCGATCATTGTGGAGATCGAAGTCGTGAAAGCCGGATCGTTGAGCCTAGATTTGTCCTACATGGTGAACGGCGCTTCCTGGAACGCAGTCTATGACGCACGCGCGGATTTTGAAAAATCAGAAGTGGAACTAGTTTCGTATGCGGTCGTGCGCCAAAGCTCTGGTGAAAACTGGGAGAATGTGGATATGGTGCTTTCTACCGCGCAGGTGACTTCTGGCGGGAATATGCCGGAGGCGAATTCCTGGTTCATCCGTCCTTATCAGCCGCCGGCGCCTGTGCAGCGTGAGATGATGTATGCCCGAAAGGTCAGGTCCGAGAGTCGCGCAGCGATGGAGGATGCTAGCGGTGCAGGGACTGTTGTGTCGCAAATGTTGGCGGTGGCAGCTCCGGTGTCGATGCCAGCAGAAAATCTTTACGCTCAGGCGGAGGCCAAGGGAGTTTCCGTGGCTTATAAACTTTCGCGCAAGGCTACGGTCAAGACCGACGGCTCGGATTATAAACTGCCTATCACATCGCAAAGGCTCAAATCGAATTTTGAATATTCGGCTTACCCTCGCGCAGCCGCGATGGCCTATCTCAAAAGTCTTGTGACGAACGCCAAAGACCTTCAGCTTTTGGGCGGACGAGTGAATGTTTTTTTTGACGGGGATTTTGTCGGGACCTCGAGCTTCGAGAGCATTGCCCCGGGTCAGGAATTTGATCTTTATATGGGGGCGGATGAGAACGTGAAGGTCAAAAGAGAACTGCTTGAGAAGAAGACCGATGATGTGTTCCTGGGAGGGATCCCGTCGCCCACGAAGAAAATGATTTATAAATACAAGCTAACGGTCGAAAATTACAAGACCAAGGTCAGCAGGGTCAACCTGTTCGATGCGATCCCAGTCTCCGAGGACGAGCGTATCAAAGTAAAGGTTTCGGGGCTTAGCTTGGAACCAAAGCAGAAGGATTGGAAAGATCGCAAGGGGGTCTGGCGTTGGGAGCTTCAGCTGGAACCCAAAGGAAAGCAGGAAATCTTTTATACGAGCACCGTGGAATTTCCTCGCGATATGCGTGTTGAAGGGCTTGATTAATTGAACCATTCAGTGTCATTGTTTTAATCCGGAGGTTACTATGTTCGATCGTTTTACGGAAAGAGCTCGTAAGGTCATTATTCTCGCCAAGGAAGAAGCCAAAAGATTCAATCACGATTACATCGGGACGGAACATATTTTGCTCGGGCTTATCAAAGAAGGGGAAAGCGTTGCGGCGGCGGTGCTCCAGAATCTCGGGCTGTCGCTTGATACGATCCGCCTGGAAGTCGAAAAGCTTGTCCAGTTCGGGCCGAGCACGGTTGTTTCCGGGGATATCCCCTTTACACCCAAGGCCAAGAAAGTGATCGAGTTGGCGATGGATGAAGCTCGCCGTCTCGGGCATAACTATATCGGGACCGAGCATTTGCTGCTGGGGCTCATTAAAGAAGGCGAAGGCGTGGCGAGCCATGTGCTCATGAATGTTGGGCTTGACCTCAATAAGGTGCGATCCGAAGTGATCAAGCTTTTGGGTTCCACGACGCCGAATACTGAACCGGGTGCACCGTCGCCTAGTATGGGCGGCCCCGGAAGCGCGGCCGGAGGGAAGTCGAAAACCAAAACGCCGGCGTTGGATGCATTTGGTCGCGATCTTTCACAACTCGCGCGCGATGGGAAACTTGATCCCGTTGTGGGCCGGCAGGATGAGATCCAGCGCGTGATCCAAATCCTCGCGCGTCGCACGAAGAACAACCCCGTGCTTTTGGGAGAGGCTGGGGTCGGAAAGACCGCGATCGTGGAAGGTCTTGCTCAAATGATCATCGCGGGAGACGTGCCGGAGATTTTGGCTGACAAACGCATCGTCGTGCTCGATTTGGCGCTCATGGTAGCGGGAACGAAATACCGCGGCCAATTCGAAGAGCGTATCAAGGCCGTGATGGATGAGATCCGTCGTACGGAAAATGTCATGATCTTTATTGATGAATTGCATACGCTGGTTGGCGCGGGCGGTGCCGAAGGCGCTATCGATGCGTCGAATATCCTGAAGCCTTCTCTTTCTCGCGGTGAGATCCAGTGTATCGGAGCGACGACGCTTGACGAATACCGCAAATACATTGAAAAGGACGCGGCTTTGGCCCGCCGTTTTCAGACCGTGGTTGTCGAACCTCCGTCGGTCGAGGATACGATCCAGATCCTGAAGGGATTGCGGGATAAATATGAAGCCCATCACCGGGTGAAAATCCTGGATGAAGCGCTTGAAGCAGCGGCGAAGCTTTCTGATCGCTACATCTCCGGCCGGTTCCTCCCGGATAAAGCGATCGATATCATCGATGAAGCGGCTTCGCGCGCGAGGTTGTCTGTCACGACCATGCCCAAGGACCTGAAGAAGGTTGAGGCGGATATAGAGTCTCTTCGCCGCGAAAAAGAATCTTCGATCAAGGCGCAGGATTTCGAAAAGGCCGCGAAAATGCGCGATGATGAGCGTAAAGCCAAGGAAGAGCTTCAGCGGATGAAAAAAAGCTGGAAAGAATCCAAATCCGAGGTCGAGGTCCAGGTGACCGAAGAGGATATCGCATTCGTACTCTCCAAGTGGACCGGCGTGCCTCTTGCGCGTCTCGAAGAAAAAGAGACCGCGAGACTTCTCAAGATGGAAGATGAACTTCATAAGAAGATCATCGGCCAGGATGAGGCGATCCGTGCGATTTCGCACGCAGTGCGTCGCTCACGATCCGGGCTTCGTAACCCGCGTCGCCCCATCGGATCATTCATCTTTTTGGGACCTACGGGCGTTGGAAAAACACTGCTTGCCCGGGCGCTTGCGGATTTCATGTTCGGGGATCAGGATGCGGTGGTGGTAGTGGATTGCTCCGAGTACGGTGAAAAATTCAACGTCTCGCGTCTTGTGGGAGCGCCTCCGGGGTATGTGGGCTATGAAGAGGGCGGGCAACTTACCGAAAAAGTGCGCCGGCGTCCGTATTCTGTGGTGCTCTTAGATGAGATCGAGAAAGCGCATCCGGATGTTTTCAACATCCTTCTCCAGCTCATGGAAGAGGGGCGTTTGACGGATTCTTTCGGGCGTAAGGTGGATTTCCGCAACACCATTGTGATCATGACCTCGAATGTCGGGGCGGATCTGGTTAGGAAGCAAGGCGACCTTGGCTTTGCTCCTAAAAAAGATGAAATGAATTACGAGGTGCTAAAGCAGAAGCTTCTGGATGAGACGAAAAAAGTTTTCCGTCCGGAATTTCTGAACCGCGTGGATGACACCATCGTTTTCCATCCTCTGACGCGCCAGGATCTGGAACAGATCATTCATATCGAGCTCAAGGAAGTGCATGATCGTCTCAAGGATAAGAAGATAGAATTGATTCTTTCCGAAGAAGTTCTGAAGTTTCTGATCGACCAGGGGTACGACCCTGTGTTCGGGGCCCGGCCGCTCAAGAGGACGATCCAGCGTTTTATCGAGAACGTCCTGGCTGAAGAGATTCTCGGCGGGAAGTTTGAAGAAGGTGACAAGATCGTGGCGGAGATCCGGGGGGAACGGATCTCTTTTGAAAAAGCGACCTAGCGCGAGAGACCCGCGCGCATGCGCTCTTTTCTGAAGGCCGTTCTTTTTTTCTTCGCGCTGGCACTTGTGACCGGTGCCCTTCTTTTTAATTTTCTTCTGACCCGAATCGCGCATTCGGAAGATTTTAAGCGTTTTGCCGAGAAAAAAGTCGGCGAATACCTTAAAGCCAAGGTCCATATCGGCGAGATCCGGCCCTACCATCTGAACCAGCTTGCGCTTGAAAAGATCCTCATTGAAACCCCTTCCGCAAAGGGGGGCTCCCAATTGATCCGCGCGGACCGCCTTCTTTTTCGCTATGACCTGAAACAGCTCTGGCACCGGCAGTTCGATGCGCCTGTCGGGGTGGTGTTGAAGAATCCCGCCATTCTGATCGAACAGGATCAATTCCCTTACCGCTATTTTGAGAATGCTCCCGGGGGATCTTCCGGGCTTTCGATGCCGTCCTTAGATTTTAAGGGGGGCGAGATCCGCTATCTTCTTTCGTCCCTTGGCAAGGAGATCCTGCTCCGTGAGGTGGAAGGAAAGATCCTCCCGTCTCTTGATAAAAAAGTCCAAGTGGATGTGCGCGCTCACGTGACCGGAATCGTGAACGGGCGTGTTCACATTCATGGTTCGGTCGATCCTTCCAAGAGCACGCATGATCTTTGGTTGGAACTGGAGGCTATGGATCTTGCAGAGGACATTCCGCTTCCGTTCAAAGCGCTTGAAGGGAAAGTCCATTGGGTGGGGCATGATCTTTTCTTTGAAGGTCTGCAGGGGACTTTATATGGATGGGATGCGGAGCTCTCCGGAGCTTTTTTAAATCGTGCGGGACAGCCCGAGGTGAACGCGCATGTCCGGATCGGTAAAGGCGCTCCCTGGATGAAACTGGATTTTGCTTTGAGTTTGCCTCATCAGACATTGGAGGGGACTTTCCAACCCATGGAAGGACGAGTTTTCAATTTTTCTGGAAAAGTTCACCAGGACCGGAAGCGTTTTGTGATGGATTCGCTTGTCTTGGGATCGGGGTATCAAGGCCGGGGAGAACTTGACTTTGCCAGCGGGAACTATGAGCTTGGTTTTGAAAAAGGCGCGAAGCGAATGGCCATTCACTCCAACCTCCAGGGGATGGACTTCGTGCTGAATTTTCATTTGGATCACGTAAAAACTTTTGGGATGGACCTTGTGACGGAGGGGAAAATCTTTCTCCATTCCCTGTCGCCACGTTGGAAAGGCCGCGATCTTTTGTTTAAAGGGGAATTTGAGACCAATTATTTTATTCTGGATCGCCAGCCGTTCGAAGATCTGAAGGGAAGTTTTGACTTAAGTCCCTTAGGGATGACAGGTATCCAGAGTTCGTGGGGCAATCAGTTCAAAATGACGGGACAAGTGACAGGCCGTGGTAGGAACCCGCATCTAAAACTTCTCATGAATGTTGAGGATTTTGATCTCGGGACTGTGCACGAGTTTACCGCGAAGCCATTGCCCAAGGCCCTGGGCGGCCGTTTGGATGGGAAGCTCTCGGTGGAGGGGGACCTTTCAAAACCCGAGGTCTCGGGGGTCTTCAACATCCATGATGGAAAATGGGGGCAACTTAATTATGACCGTGGTATCATTCAGCTTCGGGGATTCCTTCCTTATCTGCCCTTGAAGGACTCTAAGATCTGGAAAGGTCGGACGGTCTTTTTTTTGACCGGGGCATTGGACTTGAAACTAGACAATATCTTTGCAGGCGTCAAGGTGCAGACGCCGGATAATCTAGTGATTTGGAAGGGCGTTGAGGCGGCCCTGCATGAAAAAGACAATAGCCTGGAATTAAATACGGCGAAGTTAGGAGCGTGGGGAGAGCTCTCAGTGTTTGAAGCTCGCGCTCCGGAACCGACGCAGGGGACGGGTAATGCTGAGACGCAGGATACCAAAAAGGAAAAACAAACGGTTCTTTTTGGTCCTAAGCTGAAGTTTTGATCGTTTTTTAAAACAGGAGTGTTATGTCTCATTGGACTAATCTAAAGCGGACCGTTTCGGTCCGATCATGGCTCCAAAAGTTTGGAGCTGGGTGCTTGGATATTTTTGAAGGAGCAGGCGGCATTGCGCTTCTTTTTAAAGAGGCCTGTGTTTTGTTGGCATCCAAGAAGATCCGCTGGAAGGCAACGCTCGACCAGATGAACAAAATCGGAGTACAGTCGCTCCCCCTGGTTTTTCTGACCGCTTTTTTCACGGGCATGGTCCTTGCCTTGCAGTCGGCCTACCAGCTGAAACTTTTTTCTGCGGAACAATTCACGTCTGATTTGATATCGGTTTCATTATGTCGCGAACTTGGGCCCGTGTTGACGTCGATGGTGGTGGCCGGACGCGTGGGGGCCTCGATTGCTGCTGAGCTCGGCACCATGAAGGTGACAGAACAGATCGATGCCCTGAAGGCGCTTGCCACGAACCCCGTCCAGTATCTTGTCATTCCAAGATTTATCGCGGCTTTGTTTATGCTTTTTTTGCTCACCATGTACGCGGATGTGATCGGTATGTTCGGGGGGTATTTGATCTCTGTTTTTAAGCTGGGAATGAGTTCCCATATGTACATCAAACGCGGGATCGACGCGCTGGTGGTCAAGGACGTCGTGACCGGCCTCATTAAGGCTTTTTTCTTTGGGGGGATCATCTCGATCGTCGGTTGCTACTTCGGGTTCACAGCCCGTGGCGGGGCTGAAGGTGTCGGCCGGGCAACGACGTTGGCAGTAGTTGTTTCCTTGATCATGGTGATCGCCTCGGACGCGCTTTTTTCAGCGATTTTTTATTTCTTTTAAATTAAGATTGAGGTTTTGTGATCCAGATCCAAAATATTCATAAATGGTTCGGAACGCAGCACGTTCTCCGGGGGGTCGATCTGACCATCAAGGAAGGGGAGACCGTGGTGATCATCGGACGTTCGGGATGCGGAAAAAGTGTGCTTTTGAAGCATATCATGGCGATCCTGGAGCCGGATGAAGGAGATATCAAGATTGACGGGCATTCCATGTTCTCGATGCTCCCGGATGAGCAGGATCAGTGCCGGTTGCAGCTCGGAATGCTTTTTCAGGGAGCCGCACTTTTTGATTCGCTGACTGTGCTCGAGAATGTCGGATTTTCTCTTTTTGAGCATACGAACCTTTCCGAAGAAGTGATCAGTCAGAAGGTCTTGGAAAAGCTTCGTATGGTGGGGCTTATGGGGATCGAGGATCTGATGCCCGCCAGCCTTTCGGGGGGTATGAAAAAAAGGGTAGGTTTAGCGCGGGCAATCTGCAACGAGCCGAAGATCATTCTTTATGATGAGCCGACTACGGGTCTGGACCCGATCAACGCGGACGTTATTAACGAGCTTATTTTGAGCATGCAAAAGCAGCTGAAAGTGGTTTCGATCGTGGTGACCCATGACATGACCAGCGCTTACAAAGTGGCGGACCGGATCGCCATGCTTTACGAGGGACGGATCATCGGTATCGGCACGCCGGATGAGATCAGAAATTCCTCGGACCCGATTATTCAGCAATTCATTACCGGATCGGCGCGGGGCCCGATCACGGATAAGCAGCAAAAGGAGACGGAGTCATTATGAAAAAGAAAAGTAATGAAGTGTCGGTTGGCGTTTTTGTGATCCTCGGATTTGTTTTTTTGACGTTGGTGCTCTTCTTTGTCAGCGGGGTTTATTTGTTCCGCTCGGGGTATACCGTGGACGTGATGTTTAACTACGTCAGTATTCTTAATAAGGGGGCGCCGGTGCGTATGGCAGGGGTCCGGGTCGGGGAAGTAAGCGATGTGACCATCGTTTATGACGAAGCGAAGCAGAACAATCGTGTGAAGGTCAAACTTTTCATTGAAAAGGGTGCGGAAATCAGAGAAAATTACTCCTTCACGATTCGTGGGACGCATGTCTTGAGCGAGCCCCATGTGGAGATTACGCCAAATCCAGGAGCTTTTCCGTTGCTCCATAAAGGCGCGTTGGTGGAGGGAGTGCCTTTGGTGGCAGTGGAAGAACTGATCGACCGGGCGCATGAGATTTTGAACCACCTTGCCGCGATCCTGGGCAAGTTCAAGACGGGCATGGATGATCAGGGGACGGTCGAGAACCTGAAAACACTGATCAGTAATCTTTCGTCATTGAGCGGGGCGTTGAATACTTCTCTTAAGGCTCCAGACGGGAATGTGCATCAAAGTTTTCAGCACATCGAGTCTTCGAGCGCTTCGTTGAGCAACATCCTTGGGAAAGTTGAAAAAGGAGATGGGACGCTCGGGAAACTCTTGATGGAAGATGAGCTTTACAACGAGATGGAGGCGTTCGTGAAGGATGTTCGGGCGCACCCCTGGAAACTTCTTAAGAAAGACTCGAAGGACGCGCGAAAGTGGTACTTTCTTTTTTTAGCATAAGCTATTCGCCGCACCCCAACGGGAAACTCCGATAAGAGTTGAGGCGAGGGACGGCGTGAAGGTTTTAGAGGCGTTTTTTACAAAGCTGCGGTGATGAAGCCGTGGTACAGGATTCAAGGTAACCAATGAATATTAACTTTTCATATAAGCGACACCAAAGGAGCCGTGATCATGATTCTTGCCATAAGACTTATTTTTATTCTGGGCTGTGCTGTGTTCGGGTATCTCGCGAAAATTCAGTGGCTGTTGAGTCTCCAGGTGTCTTACAGTGAGTGGATCTCAGCAGGCATCGGCGGGTTGTTCGGCATTCTCATTGTTTCGATAGATATTTTCTTTAAGCAGTACACGGTTCGTAACATTCTCGCGATTATCTTAGGGCTGGCGCTCGGGCTTTGGACCCATCGGCTTTTTATGATGGTTTTTGCTTACGCGCATTTTCCGACAGAGGTAACGCGGAATGTTGGGATTGCAACGGCGATCATTTTTTCCTACCTGGGCATTATCACCATCCTTCGAGGGCAAGACGAATTCAGTTTGATGATCCCGTTCGTACATCTGGATTCCAAGGGGCCGGGTGAGGAAATGATCCTTTTGGATACGAGCGTCATCATCGACGGCCGCATCGCGGATATTGCAAACACGCATTTTCTTTCAAGCAAACTGATTCTCCCGCGTTTTGTTTTAAAGGAACTGCAGTTGATCGCGGATTCCTCAGACCCTTTGAAGCGTGCCCGCGGGCGCCGCGGTCTAGATGTCCTGAATGCGATCCAATCCAATCCGAATATTACGGTGAAGATCCATGAGCTTGATTTTCCAGAATTCAACACTGTGGATGCGAAACTGGTCAAGATGGGGCAGGTGCTTCAGGCCAAGGTCTTTACAAACGATTACAATCTTAACAAGGTCGCTGAGCTTCAGGGAGTGAAAGTTCTTAATATTAACGATCTGGCGAATGCTCTGAAACCCGTGGTCATGCCGGGAGAAGAGATGGAGATCAAAATCCTCAAGGAAGGCAAGGAACAAGAACAGGGCGTGGCCTATCTCGATGACGGAACCATGGTTGTCGTGGATAACGGCAAGCGCCGCCTGGGCCACACGGTCAAGGTCACGATCACGAGTGTGCTTCAAACGCAAGCCGGGCGCATGATCTTTGCAAAACTCTCCGATGATAATGGTCACCATCCGGAACGCGGCGCAGAGCGCTGGCGCGATAACCGGGGCGCCCATGGGACTGATACCCGCCGTCCGCGTAACGGTCATGACCGGCCGGGCCATCAATCCTATCAAAATCCACCGAGCCCCCAAGGTCACGAGGGAGGGAGGTAGGGTGAATGCGAGTTTCCCTTATCATTCCTGCCGCCGGGCTGGGTAGTCGGTTCCGGCAAAGCCTGAGTCGTTCTGACAAGAAGGTCTCTTCGTGTCGATCCAAGCTTTGTTATCAGCTTAATGGAGAACCGGTGCTTCTCAGAACCCTCCGGGCTTTTGAGCAGATCCCTGAAATCTGTGAAATGATCGTTGCGATCAGTCCTGAGATGCTTCCAGAAGTGAAGGGGTGGACACGTTCGATCAGGGGTTTGAAAGTCCGGTGGATCTTAGGCGGTAAGACCCGTGCAGAGTCGGTATGGAATGCGCTTAAAAAAACTTCTCTGCAGTCCGATTGGATCATGGTTCATGATGGCGCGCGGCCTCTGATCACACCCCATGCGATCCGACAAGTTCTCAAGGCGGGTAAAGATTGGGATGGTGTGATCCTGGCCCGTAAGGTGGTGCCGACTATCAAGCGCGTGTTAACGGAGGACGGGCATATCCGGGAAACCGTGGATCGGAATGCTCTTTATGAGGCTGAAACACCTCAGCTTGTACGACGCGAGATGCTTCTCAGAGCGTATAAGCAGAATCCCAGGGCGTTTGAAGCTACGGATGAAGCGGGCCTTTTGGAAGCAATCGGTGCTCGCGTGCGAGTAATGCCTCATGGGGACTGGAACCCGAAACTTACCACCCTGACGGACCTGATGCTTGCTAAAGCCACGACGGAAAAGAATATTTTACCAGAAGTTCGTGTCGGGATCGGATTTGACACGCACCGATTAGTCAAAGGCCGTAAGTTCTATCTCGGTGGCATGGTGATCCCATCCCCGAAGGGTGCGCTTGGGCATTCCGATGGGGATGCGCTGCTTCACGCACTCGCGGATGCGATCTTGGGTGCGATCGGCGCGGGCGACATCGGAGAATGGTTTTCAGATCGTGATCCGAAGTTCAAGAATATTCGCAGTACGAAAATCCTTGGGGTCATTCTCGCGGAAGCAAAAAGGCGAGGATGGCAGCCCTATCACGCGGACACGAATATTATCCTGGAATCTCCGAAGCTTTATGCCCACAAGTCCAAGATCCGTAAAAGTGTCGCCAAATGTCTCGAACTTGATGAGAAAGATGTCTCCATCAAGGCGCGTACCCGAGAGGGGCTTGGCCCCGAAGGAGAGGGTTTGGCGGTGACCTGTGAAGCCGTGGTGAGTATGAGAAAAGTGACTGCATGATCCAATTCCATAATACGCTTTCGGGGAAACTCGAAGAGTTCAAGCCGCTTAAAGACGGCGAAGTGACCTTCTACGCCTGCGGTCCCACCGTCTATAACTACGCGCATATCGGAAATTTCAGGACCTTTGTGTTTGAGGATCTGCTCCGCAGGTTTCTGGAATTTAAAGGGCTTAAGGTCAAGCACGTGATGAACGTGACGGATGTGGATGACAAAACCATCGCTGGTGCAAACCGCGAGAAAAAGACGCTTTCGGTCTATACGGCCTATTACACTGAAGCGTTTCAGCAGGATCTCCAGACACTCAACATGCTTTCTCCTGTGATCCAGCCGTACGCCACTCAGGAGATTCCCGCGATGCAGCGACTTATCCAGACGTTGATTGAAAAGGGAGTTGCTTATGAAGCAGATGGCTCCGTCTATTATCGCGTCACGGCGTTCCCGCAGTACGGAAAGCTTTCGAAGAAGAAACTCGAAGGGAATATCGAAGGCGCACGCGTCGATGTGGATGAATACGATAAGGAGCAAGGCGCGGACTTTGTTCTCTGGAAAAAAGCCAAAGAGGATGAGCCATCCTGGGACTCCCCGTGGGGCAAAGGTCGTCCGGGTTGGCACATCGAATGTTCGGCCATGTGCATGCGTCATCTCGGGGAGACGATCGATATCCATGCCGGTGGCGAGGACCTGGTTTTTCCGCATCACGAGAACGAGATCGCGCAGTCAGAGGCCGCAACCGGAAAACCGTTTGTGAAGTACTGGCTTCACGCGAAGCACCTGCTGGCAAACGGCGAGAAGATGTCGAAATCCAAAGGGAATTTCTTCACGCTTCGTGATCTTTTGGCCAAAGGCTATGATCCTATGGCGATCCGCTACGCGCTCCTGGCGGTCCATTACCGACATTCGCTCAATTTTACCTTCGACGGTCTCAAAGAAGCCCGTGAGGTGATTGAGAAACTGGATAACTGCTATTTTCAATGTTTGAGCATATCGAATATTTCAGTTGAGAGTGCTGGTGTGGGGCTGACCCAGAAACTATCGCTTGCTCTTGATAAAATGACGGAAGCGTTAGGACGTGATCTTAATATTGCCGAAGCCGTGGCGGTTCTTCTCGAAGAGATCACCTTGATCAACGCCGCGATCGCAAAGAAGACCCTTGATGCGGAAGACGTGAAGTCAGTGCTAAGTTTTATCCAGGAAACGGATCGTTTGCTGGGTTTTGATATTGCTTCCGTCCATTTTATTCCTGAGAACGTAAAAACAGCTTTAGAACAATATTCCGAGGCCCGCAAGACACGCGATTTTGTGAAATCAGATCTTATGCGTCACAAGATCGTGCAACTCGGCTGGCTTGTCAAAGACGGCCGGCCGGGAGAATCCTCCACGGTGAAGAAAGCCCGCAGGGCGTGGGACATCAAGAAATGAAAAAAGGATATTTCATTACATTTGAAGGTGCGGAGGGGAGCGGGAAGAGCACGCAGATCCGCAATGCCGTGGCATTTCTGGAAAAGAAAGGCCGCTCGGTTGTGATGCTGCGCGAGCCGGGCGGAACTCGTATCAGTGAAGCGATCCGAGCCATTCTTCTGGATAAAAATCTGAAGGAAATGACGCATGTGACGGAGCTGCTTCTTTATCTCGCGGCTCGGGCGCAAATCGTTCGTGAAAAGATCCTGCCAGCGCTTAAAAAAGGTAAAGTTGTGATCTGTGACCGGTTTGAGGATTCAACGCGGGCTTACCAGGGATTTGGCCGTAGGATCCCACTCTCGTCGATCGAGCAGGTGAACTGCCTCGTTCGTGATTCTCTCAGGCCGGACCTCACCTTCGTGCTGGATATTGATATTGCGAAGGGCCTTGCGCGTGGCGGTCGGCATGACCGGATCGAGCGTGAGGCTTTGAGTTTTCACGAGCGGGTGCGTCATGGATTTCTTTCTCTTGCGAAAAAAGAACCGAAGCGAATGGTTGTGCTCGATACCAGCAAGTCTGCGGAATCGGTCAGTCAAAAGGTTCGGGAAAGGCTCGAACGTGTTTTTGGCCAATAACACCCAGAAATTAGCAGTGCGCATTCTTGAATCCCATATTCGGGAGGGACGTGTTGCATCTTCCTATATTTTTAGCGGTTGCGGGGAAGATGGGGAAATGGCCGAGATGGGCGGTGAACGACACAGTGCGGACATTAAAGAAGAATTCGCCGTAGCATTTGCTTATGCCCTTGAGAGTCGCGATCCGAAACTTTTTAACTGTCAAGACTCCGTACTCTTACAACGCCTATGGAAACATGGATATCCCGATGTCCGATGGCTGGGGGAAGACCTTACCGAACGATCGATCAAGATCGAAGCGGTCCGTGAAACGATCCAGTGGGCATCGATGAAACCTTTTGAAGGTAAATGGAAAATTTGTATCGTGCTGAAAGCAGAACGGTTGCCGGAAGTGGCAGCGAACGCTTTTCTGAAAACTCTGGAAGAGCCGCCCAAGAATACGGTTTTTTGCCTTCTCGTGGAAAATAAAAACAATCTTTTGGAGACGATCCAGTCCCGTTCCTTCGAGATCCGTCTGATGCCGATGTCCTCTTCGCCGGTTCCAATGGGCGCGGGGACACTCGAGGCTCTGCCGGTTCGCGAGGTCTTTGAAACTTATCCGACGATATCTCGTGACGAAGTGAAACGGAAACTGGACGGGCTGATGGCCACTTCACGGGAGAAGATCTATCAGCTGGTGGCCGGAGGCGATGCGGATCCCCGAACGGTGGACCGCTGGCTCGAGGCTATGGACCTTCTTTATGATTCCAAGTCGGCGCTCGATATGAACGTGAATCAGAAACTGATGGCGACTCGCCTTGCGATAAGACTCGCGCGTCTTTTCCCATCGCAGAAAGTTGTGAGCTTATGACGAAAACATACTATCTGACAACGCCGATCTATTATGTGAATGGAAAACCGCATATCGGGCATGCGTATACGAGTATTCTTTGCGATACGTTCGCCCGTTTCCATCGGCTGCTCGGCGAGTCTGTTTTTTATATCACCGGTACTGATGAGCACGGAATCAAAGTCCAGAAGGCTGCTTTGGAACAGGGCAAGGAACCCAAAGCTTTTGTGGACGCGATTGTGCCCGAATTTAAGGAGCTTTGGCGGGTTCTCGGGATCCACTACGATCATTTTATTCGGACCACGGATGATTATCACAAGACGACCGTGCAAAAGGTTCTGAGCGATCTCGAAAAAAAAGGGGATATCTATAAGGCGTCCTATAAAGGATGGTATTGCACGCCGTGTGAATCGTTTTGGACCGAGCTGCAGCTCAAAGACGGTAAGTGCCCGGATTGTAATCGTGGCGTGGATCAACTCGAGGAAGAAAATTATTTTTTTAAAATGTCCACTTATCAGCAATGGCTGATCGATTATATCCAGCGGCATCCGGATTTTATTCAGCCGGAGTACCGCAAGAATGAGGTTCTTGGATTTTTGCGCGAACCGCTCGAAGACCTTTGCATTACGCGGCCGAAGACGCGGCTTACGTGGGGGATCGAATATCCGGGTTCCAAGGACCATGTGGTTTATGTCTGGTTTGATGCTCTTTTGAATTATGTAACAGGCGCCGGATATCTAACGGACGATAAAAAGTTCAAGTCCCTTTGGCCGGCGGATCTCCATTTGGTGGGCAAAGATATTCTTCGCCAACACGCTGTTTTCTGGCCGATCATGCTCAAGGCCATGGGCGTTGAAATGCCAAAGCTGGTATTTGCGCATGGCTGGTGGAAAATGGGGGGCGCCAAGATGTCGAAGTCGGTCGGGAACGTCGTGGATCCGATCGCACTGGTTCAAAAGTACGGTAGTGATGTGCTCCGCTATTTTCTTTTGAACGAAGTGACATTGGGCTTGGACGGAACCTATTCGGAAGACCTTTTGGTGGAACGTTATTCGAGTGACCTCGCGAATAGTCTCGGCAATCTCTGGCATCGGACCGCTTCCATGATCGAAAAATATTTTGAAGGGAAAATCCCGGAAGGTGTTCGTGCCCACCGTTTCTATAACCCGATCGAATTATGGGAGAATGTTTCTAAAGCTGTTATGGCGCATGATCCGCGCGAAGCCTTAGGTAAGATCTGGGAGGTCATTAGTCGCGCCAATCAGTTTGTGGAAGAAACGAAGCCTTGGGCGTTGGCCAAGGATTCTTCCAAAAAAGAAGAGCTTGCGGATGTGCTTTTCAATTTAGCGGATAGCGTGGCGCATGTGGCGATCCTGCTGCAAGCTTTTATGCCGGGAACCGCCGGGAGGATCCTCGGGCGCTTGAAAATCGATTCGCCAGAAAAGATTCACACCGATTCGGAGTTTAGCAAGCCGCTGGTGACTGTCGGAGTCACGATCGAAAAAGGAGAGCCGCTCTTCCCGCGTCTTGACGAGAAAACGTCATGAACCTGACGGACACTCATATTCATCTACATTTCCCCCAGTACGATGTTGATCGTCCGGAAATAATTCAGAGGGCGATCCATGGCGGTATCCGTCATTTCTTGAATATTGGTACCGATCTTGAGGATTCCAGAAAAGCCATCGCGATCGCCGAGCAATATCCCGAAGTTTATGCCGCTGTCGGGTACCATCCCCATGAGACAAAACATGCTCATGATTCAGAGCTTGCTGAACTCGAAAAACTTCTTTCTCATCCGAAAGTCGTGGCGATCGGGGAGGTGGGGCTGGACTATTTTCACGAGCATTCTCCGCGGGATGTACAACTGAAACTTTTGAATGTTTTTCTCGGATGGTACGAGAAGCATCAAAAACCGATCATTATCCATTGTCGCGACGCTTATGATGAGCTGCTTGACGTTCTCAAGGACTATGGCAAGTCCAATTCTCCATTAAAAGAATCAAAGGCTAATTGGACTAGCCCTGGCGTTCTTTCGGTAGAAGAAAATAGATGCCAGGGCAAGACGCCCTATCGCGGGACTCTCCACTGCTATTCCTCGGATGCCGGAACGATGAAAAAATATCTCGACCTTGGTTTTCATATCGCGTTCGGCGGGGCCCTGACCTATAAAAAAAACGACGGGTTGCGTGAGGCCTGCGCGCTGTGCCCGAAGGACCGTTTGCTCCTTGAGACGGATGCGCCTTATCTACCCCCCCAATCGAAGCGGGGTCAGCGCAACGAGCCTTTGTATATAATTGAAACCGCTGAATGTGCCGCGAAGCTCCACGGCATGAGTCTGGAGGAGATTGCGGAATTGACCACGGCGAATGCCCGGAAGCTTTTCCGGATGAATTGAGAAAGTTTGTTCTTGTTGCTCTGTTGTTCCCTCAGGATTATTATGAGAAACATTTGAATGGAGAATCTATGAAAAAATTGAAGGTCCCTTTTTCCCCAATTCGCTTCTCGAAAGCGACCCTGTATCTATTGGATCAGAGGAAACTTCCTTCCCAAGAAACTTGGGTTCCATGCCGGAGCTCTCAGGCTGTTTGGAAAGCGATACGTACGATGGTGGTGCGGGGAGCGCCCGCGATTGGTATTACGGCAGGGTACGGTCTCTATCTCGGTATTCATTCCTTTCGAGGAACACGCGAAGGATTTTTGAAAAAACTCCGCCAACAGGCAGTCTATCTCGATTCTTCCCGGCCGACGGCCCGCAATTTGGCTTATGCGGTCGAAAGAATTGTTCGGAAAGCTATTTTGAGCAAAGAGAAGCAGGTCCCGAAGCTTCGGGATCTGGTGTTCCAGGAGGCCAAGGATATTCATGCGGAAGATATTCTCATTTGCCGGAATATCGGAAAATACGGTTCAAAGCTTTTTAAGGCGGGCTCCCGCATTCTCACCCATTGCAATGCCGGTGGGTTGGCGACGTCAGGCTACGGCACGGCGCTTGCGGTCTTTTACGCAATGAAAGAAAAAAAAATCCCGTTTTTCGTCTACGCAGATGAGACTCGGCCGCTTTTACAAGGTGCACGGCTGACCGCTTGGGAACTTTTTAAGAGCAAAATCCCTTCAACGCTTATTTGTGACAACATGGCCGCGAGTCTTATGCGGGCTGGCAAGATCGACGGTGTGGTGGTCGGTGCCGATCGCATTGCTATGAATGGTGATACCGCTAATAAGATCGGCACGTATGGCGTGGCGGTGCTGGCACATGTCCACAAGATACCTTTCTATATCGCCGCCCCGAGCACGACGTTCGACCTCCGGGCGAAGACAGGGAAGGATATCCCGATCGAGGAGCGGCCGCACCAGGAGGTGTCTGAGCTGAACGGAAAACAGCTCGCGCCAAAGGGGATGAAGATCTTTAATCCTTCATTCGATGTTACGCCGCACCCCTATATTACCGGCATCATTACGGAGGCCGGAGTGTTAAGGCCGCCGTTTAAACGTTCGATCCAAAAGATACAGGAACTTCTTAAAAGGTAAATGGCGCAAAAGTTTCTTCGGGCCGACATCGCCTGAATCCAGGTTGGCTACGCCCAAGGAATGGTTATCCAGACGAATGTGAGATCCTAGGACCTTTTTTAAATTACACGAAAATGTGAGGGGGCAAGAAAGGGGTGGGTATGAATATTAGAACGGTAACTTTGAGGAGCGGTCTAATTGGCGCGGCTATAATTGTGACGGTAATATTTGCTTTTACTGGATGCGGACAGGCCCCGACGAAGGAGTATTACAAAAACGGGAAAGTAAAATCAGAGCAGTTTTACAAGGGCGGAAAAAAACACGGACTCTCTAAGGAATATTATGAAAACGGGCAAGTGAAAGAAGAAATTGTTTATAAGAATGGGAAGGCGGAAGGAACGGTTAAGGCGTATTACGAAGACAAGCGATTAAGATTTGTGGGAGCTTACAAGGACGGCGGGTATGAGGGGCTGTTCAAGGGATATTATCCCAGCGGAAAATTAAAAGGCGAGGGAGTCTACAAGAGTGGAGAGCCTGACGGGTCGTTTAAGGAATATTATGAAAACGGGAAAGTGAAATTAGAGGCGGTTTTTAAGGACGGAAAGCTAGAGGGGGCAGTTAAGGGGTATGACGAAAATGGAAACTTAAAGCATTGAGCAAGCGGTGACCGAAGAATCCGAGAGGATCTTTGGGGCGTCCGAGGTTCTGGAGCGGCGGGAGGTGTAAAGATGAATATTAAAATTGGTGCATTTGTGAGCGGGTTCATTGGAATCGCCGTAATTTTAATGGTAACATTTTGCTTTACGGGCTGTGGAAAAAAACCGAGTAGAGAGTATTACGCAAATGGGAAATTGAAATCAGAGATGTCGTATGAGAAAGGTATCCATCATGTATTGTCCAAAGACTATTACGAAAATGGACAATTAGAGTCGGAGATGTCTTTTGATAATGGAAAGCCTGAAGGCGCGGTGAAGTGGTATTACGAAAACGGACAATTAGAATCGGAAAGCTTTTTTAAGAATGGAAAGCTTGAGGGGTTGTCTAAGAAATATTACAAGAGCGGGAAATTGCGTTCAGAGGAGTCTTACGCGAACGGAGAATTTAATGTGCTGTCATATAGGGAGTATGACGAAAGCGGTCATTTGAAACCGTAGGGGACGATGGACGAATTCTCATTTATCGAATACCTGAAGAAAAAAATACCAGCTCGCGGACGGGTTCGCCTCGGGATTGGGGATGATGCGGCTGTGCTGGATATTGCGAAAGACAAAATGCTTGCTGTTTCCACGGATGTGATCGTGGAGAATGTGGATTTCAGGATTAAAACCTTGAGTCCTGAGAAGATCGGCCGCAAGGCGTTGGCGGTTAACCTCAGCGATATCGCAGCCATGGGTGCGTCGCCCTCCGCATTTGTGATCAGTATCGGAAAACCCGCGCGTGTTACGACAACATGGCTCAAGCGTTTTTATAGTGGCCTTTTGGCGCTAGCGACGCAATACGATGTTCCATGCATTGGTGGCGATCTTTCGAGATCCAAAGAATTCTTTGCGAATGTTACGATCTTCGGCGAAGTTTCGCTCGATCATCTTGTGAAGCGGTCCGGGGCCACGCACGGGGACTGGATCGCGGTGACGGGTGCCTTGGGCGGTTCGATCATACGTCACCACTATGATTTTACGCCTCGCGTTCGGGAGGGGGTTTTCATCGCAGGACATATTACGCCGACCGCCATGATCGATATCTCCGACGGTCTCGTCCAGGACCTGACGCATATCCTGAAAGCTTCCAAAGTAGGGGCTGTGCTTGATCTTGATAAAATCCCCGTCTCGCGCGACGCGAAAAAGATGAGCTCCGGGAGTAAAATGAAGGCTCTCTCTCATGCGTTGAGTGATGGCGAGGATTTCGAGCTTTTGTTTACCGTGCCGCCTTGGCAGAAAATGATGCTTGCAAAAAGTTGGCGGAAAAAATTTCCCAAGGTGCCTCTGGCGTGGATCGGGAAGATCGAAGGCAAAGCGCCCCGAATTTCCTGGCGCAGGGATGGAGAAAGAATTCTGCCACCCAAGCTCATTCAAAAAGGGTTCTCGCATTTTTAGTATGAAAAAAAAAGTTGTCTCTACCTCATCCCCGCAAGAAACAATTGAATTTGGCAAACGTTTTGCTGCTGGCCTTAAGCCAGGTACGGTTCTTTGCTTGGAGGGACAGCTTGGGAGCGGGAAGACGACCTTTATCAAGGGGCTCGCGGAAGGCCTGGGACTGAAGCATCCGTCGCAGGTCAAAAGTCCGACATTCGTCCTGATGCATATTTATGAAACAAAGATGCCACTCTATCATTTTGACTGTTATCGCTTGAATTCGTTGGAGGAATTAGAGAATATCGGTTTTCAGGATTTCGTGAACGACCCGCATGCCATCTCTTGTGTCGAATGGGCTGAAAAAGCCGGAGATCTTATCCCCGAAGGTGCCCGTCATATCCGCTTTGAGATCCTCAGCGCCACCCGACGTCGCATTGCCGTTTCTTAGTATTCAGGGGGCATAGATTCCGTGTGGGAACAGCCACAGCCTGAGAGTGTTGAATAGTAAACATATTATTGACAAATAGTGATATTGTGGTATCTTGGCGTGCATGAAAGAGCGTGTTTCTATAATCCTGAAGGAGCCTTGGAACTTGATATTCTATTTTGGGACTCCAAGTTGGGGCGGGGTCTTGGAGCAGTGACATGATTAAAAGCATTCGAGAATGGCCGGAGAACGAACGGCCAAGGGAAAAGCTGCTTCAAAAAGGGGCGGAGTCTCTCTCAGACGCCGAACTTTTGGCTGTGCTTCTTAGACAGGGGACGCGTGGGCAAGATGTGGTGAGTTTCTCGCGAAGTTTGCTTCTTCAATTTGGAAGCCTGCGTGGGATTTTAGCGCAACAGCCGGTATCTTTTAAAAAAGTAAAGGGGCTCGGGCAGGCCAAGGTCTGTATGATCCTGGCTGTTCGGGAGATCGGGCTCCGTCAGCTCCGTGAGAAAATGATCGGGCAGAATTTTGTCCGAAGCCCTCAGGCCGTGACCGATTATCTTACCGCGGCACTCCGGGATCAGAAGCGAGAGATATTCAAAGTTCTTTTTCTGGATAGAGGACTCCGCATCCTCGGGGAACGCGATCTCTTTTTTGGGACGATCGATGAGGCCGCGGTTCATCCGCGCGAAATCGTCAAAGCCGCCCTGGAATTTCACGCTTCAAGTTTAGTGCTTGTGCATAACCATCCCTCTGGCAAGGTCGAACCAAGCCGCGAGGATTATGAGATCACGCAGAAGATCAAGGCTGCCTGCCAAACCGTTTCGATCCGGGTGCTGGACCACATTATCGTCGGCGAGAACCAGTATTTCAGCTTCTCAGAGCGCAATTCACTTTAACGGACTTTCGAGGCATTCCATAAAATCGGGGATATTCGTGAGATCTTCGAGAATGTGGTCCGGTGGGTCTTTTTCGAAATGTTTCCGGGTCCTGCCGTTGGTGAGTACTGCGATACTCCTGACCCCGGCTTTTTTGGCGGCCGCGATGTCATATTCTGTGTCCCCGATGACAAAGATCCTGTTCTTCTCAAAGCGCTCCCGGGCGAATTCTTCGGAATAATCTACCGCTGCGAGAAGGATCTTGTCGCGTTCCCGGGCGTCATTCCCGAATCCTCCTGTCAGGAAATAATGCTCCACCGCGCCGCGTTTGAGTTTCATGCGGCCGGCTCTTTCGAAGTTGCCGGTTGCGAGCGCCAGAAAGATACCCGGGTCTCGAGAAAGATGTTCCAGGATTTCAACGACGCCGGGCATAAGTTCAAAGCGGGGCGATTGTTGGATGCGTTCTTCGAAAATTTCCTCATAGCGCTCCATTAAAAGGTCGAATTCGCCTGGCGAAAGTAGACGCCCGAGCACGCGTTTGGCTACCTCATCGAAAATGGCCGGGTCGGTCTTGCCGTGCGGGTCGAGATTCCCCCAGGCATCCGGGACTTCAAAGATCTCCTCGAAGGCTTCTTCAAAGGCGATTTTACCAGCACCGCCCGTGAGAAGTAACGTTCCGTCGATATCAAAAAGAAGTAAGGTTCGCATGGGGACTAAGTCTTTATCTGTTTTTCTCGGAGTGTGACTTGGGCAGTTCCAACCTTTATTAAAAATTCAAGAAAGCCGGAGCTTCGCTGATCTCCGATTATCTCTCGTGAATGAAGATCAAGGGTTGTCATGATCCCGCGTTTATTGATTCGGCCAAAGAGCATCATGGAACGAATTTTACCACAGCGGGGGTTCCTAGGAATATGTTATATTATTCGCTCAAACGAGGAACGGTCCCTTGAACTCTAAATGTTATATTTTCGTTCTCCTCTTATTGCTGAGCGGTCCTGTTTCAGGCCAGGCCGCAAAGAGCGATTTTTTTGACAAGACGCTTGTTCTTCCCATCGCGACCGAACCCAAGACCTTCAATGTCCTGGTCGCCCAGGAGACCTCAAGTGCGGAAGTCACACAATATCTTTTCGAAGGCCTCACAGAGTTCGATCCTTGGACTTGGGCGATCCTCCCGAAGCTCGCGGAAAGCTGGGAGCAATCCTCGGATGGCCTCGTTTGGACATTCCATTTGAGGAAGGGAGTCCGGTGGTCAGATGGACAGCCCTTCACGTCCCGGGACGTGCGGTTTACATTCGAAGACGTTATTTTCAATCCCGCCATTCCCAACAGTGCTCGCGATATTTTTACGATACAAGGTAAGCCCATTACGTTAAAAATTGTCGATGACCAGACCGTTGAATTCCATTTACCGGCGCCATTTGCGCCTTTTCTTCTTTCCCTTTCACAGCCGATCATTCCCGAGCATATCCTAGAGAATTCCGTTCACGATGGAACATTCTCAAGTGCGTGGGGACTCGGCGAAAAGCCCGATCGTGTGGTGGGAACAGGTCCCTTTAAGATCGCCAAGGTTCTGCCTGGAGAAAAAGTGGAGCTTGTCCGAAATCCATTTTTTTGGAAGAAAGATGTGGATGGGAAACCTCTGCCTCGAATGGATCGCATTATCCTCCTGATCGTTCCGAGCCAGGAGAACCAGCTGCTGCGTTTTCTCGACGGGGAGACGGATCTTTATGTTCTGCGCGGCGCGGATTATCCTGTGTTAAAGCCCCTGGAGAGAAAAAAGCATTTCAAAATTTATCAGGCAGGTCCGTCGCTCGGCTCCTCCTTTGTGGCGTTCAATCAGCAGCCGCGTACACCCTGGAAGAAGAAATGGTATCAGAACCGCGACCTTCGTCGGGCTCTCTCTCATGGCATTGATCGCGCGTCCATGGCCGATATTGTATTCAACCGTTTTGCCGTGAAGCAATGTTCGCCGCTTAGTCCCTCAGTTCCTTTTTTCTATAGCGATGAAGCGCCCTGTTACGACTACGATCCAAAAACCGCAAAGACGATCTTGACGGAGATCGTGGGGTTTCAAGATAAAGATAAAGACGGTATTCTGGAAGACGAGGAGGGTCATCCGCTTGAGATCGTGCTTGTCACCAATACCGAGGACCCTACACGGCTTCAACTGGCCCAGATGATCCGTGAGGATTGGCGGCGCATCGGGATCCAGGTCCATCTGCTTCCGATGGAGTTCAACGCGCTCGTTTCTAAACTGACGGTGACCCATGATTGGGAGGCGGTCGTGATCGGACTGACGGGCTCCTCGGAGCCTCATTTTGGAGCGAATGTCTGGCTTTCCAATGGCAATCTCCATTTCTGGAACACGGGCGTCGGGAACAAGACCTATATCGAGACAAAGGTGGATGAGCTTTTCGGTAAGGCCGCTGTGACCTTGGATCGGGACAAGCGTAAAGAATATTATGATGAGTGGCAGCGGATCGAGGCGGAAGAACTTCTGTTGATCCCGACGGTTCTGCCCGAGGTCCTTTACGCGGTGAGGGACCGTTTTGTTTCCGTAAAACCAACCCCGCTTGGCGGTCCTTTTTATCCCATCGAAGAACTTGAGACAAGACGATCATGAGCCGCCGAAATCTTTTCTTTCACCGTTTTTTGATGGCGCTGCCGCTTTTATTCTTGCTCCCGCTTCTGACCTTTTGGCTCATGCATTTGGTGCCCGGGAATTATTTTGACTCACTGCGTATGAACCCGCAGATCTCGCAGGCCACGGTTGCACAATATGAAAAACTTTATCACCTCAATGAGCCGGTCCTGGTTCAATATGGATATTGGCTCAAGCAGCTTTGCAAACTTGATTTCGGTTACTCCTTCGCGTATAAACAGCCGGTTCTTGATATTCTTCTTTCGCGGCTTGCCAATACCGTACTTCTGACCGGTGTTTCGTTTGCTTGGGCTTGGATCCTGGCGGTCTTCCTGGGTCTTCTCGCGGCACGCTATCCGCGGTCGTTTCTCAACGGGCTTCTGGAATGGATCGCTTATGGGGCCCTGTCAGTTCCGAATTTCTTTCTCTGCCTTCTCCTCTTATACCTTGCGGCAGCTTGGGGTGGATTGCCCCTTGGAGGGATGCGGTCCGTGGCTTATGAATCTTTTTCCGGAGGGGAGAAGGCCGTTGATATCCTTAGGCATCTAGTGATTCCATCGTTTGTGCTCGGGATTGGGATCTTTGCGTTCCTTTTCCGGTTGATGCGAGCTCAGGCACGGGAGATTTTCGAAAAAGATTTCATCCTTTACCTCCGGATCTGGCACATCCCGGGACCCAAGATTCTTTTCAAACATGTGGCGCGGAATGCCATCAATCCTCTCGTGACGCTGCTCGGCATGCAGTTGCCGGCCCTGGTGAGTGGTGCTGCCCTCGTAGAGATTTTTACGGGTTGGCCGGGACTCGGGTCTGTTATGCTCCAGGCGGTACGGGCTCAGGACCTTTTCTTGGTGCTTGGAAATATGGTCATGGTTTCATGCCTTCTTGTCGTGGGAAATCTTCTCTCGGATATCCTGCTTTTAATAGTAGATCCACGCATTCGCTCCGGCAAGGGAGGTCCGTCATGAAACATGGATTTCTTTTCTGGTGCGCGACGCTATTCCTTGGAGGGTTGATCCTCAGCGCGTGTTTTGCAGACCGGATCGCGCCGTATGATCCTAATCTCGAGAACCGTACGCAGGCGCTCCATCCGCCTACGCTGCTGCATTTTTGGGATGAGAAAGGGCGATTCCATAAAAGACCTTTCATCTATCCGACGCAGGGAGTGTTCGAGGCGAATATGACGCGTTCTTACGATGCTATCCATAAGAAGAAATGCTTTTTGAGGCGCGGCACGCGTGCGCTGCTCGGCGTTCAATCACCGGCCCGACTTTATCTTCTGGGAACAGACTCTCGCGGGCGGGACATTTTTTCCCGCATTCTTTATGGGGCTCGCGTCTCACTCTCGATCGGTATCTTCGGAGCGTTCGTGGCGGTCGCGTTCGGGTTTTTTGTCGGAGCTCTGGCGGGGTATTTTGGGGGATGGCTGGATCATCTTCTGATGCGTGTCGCGGAATTTTTCATCATGATCCCGGCTTTGTATCTTCTGCTGGCGCTGAGGAGCGCCTTGCCACCGACGCTCGATTCATTTCAGGTCTATCTCTTGATCGTCCTCATCTTGAGCGCGATCGGGTGGGGCGGCGTCGCGCGCGTCATCCGCGGCATGGTGCTGTCGCTGCGGGAAAGGGAATTCGTGCAGGCTGCACAAGTGCTTGGCCGGAAAACGCCGGAGATCCTCATGCGGCACATCTTGCCGCATACGTTCGGCTATTTGGCTGTGATCGTGAGCATCTCCATTCCCAGCTATATTTTTGGCGAATCGTTCCTGAGCGTTCTGGGGCTTGGTATTCAGGAGCCTGCAATCAGTTGGGGAAATTTGCTTATGGAATCTCTATCCTATTCCGTGGTGCGTTTTCATCCTTGGGTGCTGTATCCCGGGTTGGCGATTTTTCTGACCGCGCTTTGTTTTAACATCGTCGGTGATCACCTAAAGGCATCTCAAGTCTCTGAGGACAAGACAGGAGAGATCCCGTCGTGAGCGTTTTGATGGATGTGAAAGACCTGGTACTCTCCTATCCCAAAGGCCCGCGCTTTGGGCCGATGAGTTTTGAGATCCGGGAGGGAGAGGCCTTCGCTTTGGTGGGTGAGTCCGGTGCTGGAAAAACCACGGTTGCGTTCGCGCTCACGAATGTCCTGCGTTTCAAAAGGGGCAAGCGGATCAACGGAAAGATAAATCGTCACTGCTCCTATAAAGAAATTTCTTATGTTCCCCAAGATCCGGCGGCAGCATTGGACCCGCTTTTTACGATCGGGAGCCAAATCCGAGAATTAGGCTGCTCTGAGGTCGCGATCCGGGATGTGCTTGAAAAAGTAAGGTTGCCGCTCGAAAATATTTCACTTCAGAGTTATCCGCATGAGCTGAGCGGTGGAATGCTGCAGCGGCTTTTGATCGCCATGGCACTCGTGCGCAAGCCGAAACTTCTTATCGCCGATGAGCCGACATCCTCACTTGACGTGATCCATCAAGCCGAGATCATGAAGCTTTTTCGCGCTGTCCACGCGGAAGGCATCGCCATTCTTTTTATTACGCATCATCTGCCGCTTGCGATGGCCCTTTGCTCGCGTATGGCCGTCCTTTTTGAGGGTAAGATCGTGGAGACGGGGACTCCGCAAATGATCTTTCAAACTCCACAGCACGAATTTACTAAGCGCCTTTTGGCGGCCGTGCCGATGTTGGAGGTCGCATGAATTCCGAGCCTCTTTTTCAATTGAAGCAGGTTTCCAAGACTTATGCGACGAGAGAGGGTGAAGAATTCCATGCGGTGGACGGCATTGATCTAGAGTTCCATCGCGGCGTTTCGTACGCGCTGGTGGGCGAGAGCGGCTCCGGGAAAACGACGCTGGGCCGGCTACTCACGGGACTTGTTTGTTCCACGGAAGGGGAAATTTTTTTTGAGGGCAGGAGGCTCCGGGATTGGGTTCGTAAGAGCCGTACGAAGTTCTGTGAGAAAGTTCAAATCATTTTTCAGAACCCTTATCTCTCGCTTGACCCAAAATGGAATATCCGGGAGATCCTCGAGGAGGGTATCCGGGGAATGCCCGGGCGTGAACGGAAGCGAAAGATCGCGGTGATCCTTGAACGCGTCCGTCTTGCGGCCGCGTGTCTCCATAAAAAGCCGAATGCTTTGAGTGGGGGAGAACGGCAACGCGTTGCGATCGCGCGCGCGCTTCTGGTGGAACCTGAATTCCTGGTTCTCGATGAGCCTACCTCGCAATTGGATGTGTCGACACAAGCCGGGATCATGACGTTGCTCAAGGAATTAAAATCCTCCTTGAAGGGCGGTCTTCTTTTCATCACCCACGATATCGCCCTTGCCAGCCAACTTGCCGAGGTGTTCATCGTTATGCGTCGGGGCAAGATTATTGAGCAGGGGCTCAGGCAAGAGATCCTTCTATCCTCAAAAGCTCCTTATACCCAGCAGCTTCTTGCTTCCATTCCCGCATGGCCACCGTTAATCTGATAGCTTCTTTATAAAGCTTGATTCGGTAGCTCGCCATTTAGTTAATTCCCTCGATATCCATGGAGACTTTTTGTATTGTGCTGGGCTCTTGAGCTCAAGAGGCCACAGGCCCAGATTCTAGAAGTTCTCCGAGGCCAAGCTTCCGTCACGCATTGCCTCGCGTTTGACGTACGTACCTTTCTCGAGAAGGTGGCTGTAAGGCCCTATGGGGTAATTTCATTACCAGCTATGCCCCTTAAAATCCTCTGATTTTTTCTGTCTCTTCAATCATAAAAAAATCTATTTTAAAGAGATGTTTTTAAAGTTTTAAAGCATCTATTTGATTAGCATTAGTTTCTATAAGTTTAAAGAAGCTATAAAAAGATATGTATTGCTATTAATGCTAGTTATTGCTATGCGGTATTTTAGGAAAAGCCATTGCTAACCTTTAATTAAGATGTTAGTTGTTTAGGTGAGGATTGAAGTGAAGGACCGAAGAGCCTCCAAGATAGCTAAGAAAATGAAAGTTGGCGCGATGAAAAAAATAAATGAAAAAGGAATATTAAGTCAGAAAACATTTAGCCCTGAAATATCCTGCCGCACGGTATCGCCTTTTTTTGTAGATTCAGCCTTTCCGTTTTCTTTTCTTAGTTGGACCGCCACGAGCGGGTCGATTTCTTTTGTCGAGAAAAAATTCCAAAAGGGGGCACGAAAAAAATGAAAACACTTACCGCGCACAAAATCGTCGCGATTATTACGGCAGTCAGTTTAGCCTTTTTACAGGTCGTTCCGGCCGGGATGGCCGCAACCACAAAGCCTGAGGATTTAGCCGTCGCGACGGGTGTGCCCGGTTCCGTTGATGCCTTGGCGACGAACACTTCGACTGTAGTTCCGCCAGCGTCTTCGACCAACACTACAACGACCAGTTTTCAAATGGGCACTAGCGCTCTCTCCGCGGTGACTCCCGCGGCGGTGACAGCCACGGCAGTCACGCCGATGGTTGCTTCCAAGCCACCGGCTATTTCAACCCAACAGAAACAGGTGGCGACTCAACTGGGTGTGAAGCCGGAGGCGATCACCAATTTTGTTTACACCGCATCGCAGGACGAAAGCGTCAATAAAAAATGCAAGGGCCCCGGATGTCAGGTGAGCGTGGGCTATACCAGTTTCCAGGTGAACGGGGTCAGTTATGTGGGACGCGTTGAGCAGGACGTTGTTCTTCCGGTCCGCGTTGATCTCATCAAGACAGATTTGAAAGTCGAAGACGTGAAAGCGATTGCCGCACAATTGGGGACCCGATTTGAAAATATCGCAAAGGTCGATTCGAAAGCCATGCCGGTTTGTATGTCTTTAGCTTGTCCGGTCATGGCGAGTCAGGTGACGGTCGAGCTCAAGAACGGGAAGGTGTACGCTGGCACTATCAAGAAATACAGGCCACAGGACGGGAATGTCCGGTATGACGTAGCGCTTAAAGAAACACTTCCTCCTTTGGCCCAGACGGCCATGGATCAATTAGTCGCAGGGATGAAGCCTAAGAATTTCGAATACACTTTTAAAAATCCAGGAAATGGGGGAGCCATTTCGCTCACTTTTACGAATGTCGGGACTTGCCCGAAGGGGACTATGTGTGTGTGGAGTGGAATTTCAAACGGCGATCTCACGACGATGAGTTTTAATATTTCATCTGAGGGAGTGATCGATCCGGGTACATTGAAGGACGTGACTTATCAAGGCGTGGGAGTCGTTGATGATGTCCAATTACTTTATGGGGCGATGAATACCTGTCCCAAAGATCAAACTTGTCCGCAGATAAAGCTCTCTCCGATGGGACTTCTGGAGAAAATGAGTCTAATTACGATGACTGTCGTTGAAAAAGGCGCGATCCATTACAAGTTGGATAGCAAATTCTATAAAGCCTATCGCGATGCGGCTGGGACAGTGATCGTTGAAGATGAAATGGTGGTTTTGAGCGCGGAGATCCTGGCAAGGGTCGCGGTGGAGATTGCAAAAGTCGCGGCCGAGCTCGCGGGCTATGAGGCAAGGCTTGCGGCCCAGCTTAAGGAATGGACAGCGAATGTGGCTCAATTGAAGGCGGATCTCCTGGCGGGGAGAGCGGATGCGGACAGTATTCGTTTATCGCTTGAAAGCTATTTAGGCCAAGTGGGAGTCAGCGATGATTTGAACCACGAGATTAAGGGATATCTGAGTAGGAGCGGGAGTTTGATTGATGGACTGAATGCTGCCGAAGAGCAGTACGCGGCTTTTTTGAGGCGCGGACTCACGATGACTGAGTACGCTATTCGAGATGCGAAGGCTTATCTAGCTGCCCTTGAGGATCATAAGACGAAGGTTGCTGCTGCGAAAACGCTCGAGGAATTAGCTTTGCTGAAAGATCTTCCTGAGCGGATGATGATGAGCGTGAGGTGGGCGCCTCCTGTGGACGATCCCCGGATCGCACTGAAAGCCTTGCTCGCGGACGGGAAGCTCTTAAAGGAGAAGCTTGATGCCCTGCCTCCTCTCCCTGTTCGGAAGTTTGTGTGGGCGCTACAGTCACAGCTTGGGAAAGGTTTCAATGTCCACTCCATCGAAAGTGTGTTCGGGAATTTCACCGCGGACCAATATTGCATGACAAAACCCTGCCCAGGGCCGAATGATCCGGTGTTTATCGTTTATGTAGAACGTAATGAAGTTCCTTCGGGGTACGTAGGGGGCATGAAAATCATGATCACCCCGGACGCGAAGATCCTGAACATGGACGTGGGGGGGATCACCGGCACGGTGCTGTTCGAGGCGATGAAGGTTTTGAAACCAGGGTCAAGCGATCAAGACGCGCTAGTGATGCTGACGACGATCATGCAAGTCAGGGCTGACGCCGTTGGCGCGGTCCATTTCTCATTGAAGGATGACACGGGGAAGGTCCACTATTATAGAGCCTACCGGGAAAACGAAACGGTGAAACTCAAAGAGGAACTTTCTCCCGAGGATCAAAAGCTGGTTGATCTAGTGAATGATCCGAAATTCAATTTTGATTTCAACCAGGACGGTGTGTTGAATAATTTGGATTACACATTATACAAAGCCTTCGACGGCGGAGCGGGAGAACGGCCCGATTTGACCGTGTTTTTGACCCCTGACGCCAAGGCAAAACTGGACTTGAATAAAGATGGGGCGGTGGATCCTAATGACGTCCTTCAGTTCGGTGATTTGCTTCGAATGTTTGAGGCGGTTAATGATCCGAAATTTAATTTTGATTTCAACGGGGATGCTAAGGTGGGCTGGGCGGATTATTCACTGTTCAAGTCATTTGACGGGGGGCAACGTGTGCCGAATCTTGCCGCCTATCTGACTCCTGAGGCCAAGAAGAAGTTGGACTTGAATAAAGATGGGGTTGTGGATCCGAAGGACGTCCTTCAGTTCGGGGATTTGATTAAACTTCTTGAACGGGTGAATGATCCGAAATTCAACTTCGATTTCAACGGAGATGGCGTGTTGAATGATGGGGATTATATTTTATTCAAAGCCTTTGATGGTGGCCCTGGTGACTTGCCGGACATGGCAGCTTTTCTTACGCCTGAGGCCAAGGCAAAACTCGACTTGAATAAAGATGGGGTGGTGAATCCGGATGATGTCGTCATGTTTGGAGAAATAATTAAAAAACTGCCTGAGGGTCAGAGGGCGATTGGAACCATGACGGACATTATTGCCGGTAAATATGACGTCAATCACGATGGAATGTTTGATCAGAACGATATCAACACTGCTCAAGCTTCAATCCAGCTGGCCGCCGATCTGTGGCAGTACCTGAAACCCGATTTCAACGGGGACGGTGTGTCCGATGACAAAGATTATGCCATGATGAAAGACGGCATCCAGAAGATGCAAGATGTCCTTAAACAAATAGACGCCGTGCGCGAGTTTGCAGGCGCTCTCAAGAACGCAACGCAAAATCCTGTCGCAGGCGATCTTAACGGGGATGGGATTGTCGACATGAGCGACGTCGTATTTGTTCAGAAAGGCTACGAAGCCGCATTCGCTGTCCTTGAGTATTTGCCTTCTGACGTGAGAGGTGTGCTCGATGTCAATAAAGATGGCGTCGTTGGTAAAGATGATCGCGAGTTCTTGGTTGAGCTCATATCAACGCAAATGAAAGAAGCGGCTTTTCCTGCGGTGAAGGTTGGGTTGGCGAATACGTTTGGGATTCCACAAGAAGCGCTCGATCAATTGGTGAAAGACGGCCTGATCCAGATTAAAGTGGATCTCGAAAAGTTGACGGCGGTTGTTTCGATAAAGATAGACGCATTTAGAAGTTCCATTAAAGGGGCTCCAAGTCTCGTGGATCCTCTTGGGCTGACACAACTTCCTTCGGAAATGACGTTCCAACTCGGGAAGTGGGACATCCGCCAGCCCATGCCTGTCTATTATGTAGTTTCGGGGGGATTCCAGGTGGGGAACTATTCCTACGCATTGACCTTCAATCCGCCAAGAAATCCCATGATGAAGCGCATGGATTTGCCGCAGGACGGTCATCTTGCATCTGTTGAGATCTACAACGAGAAGCCGGATTTCGTGTGTGATAAAGCGCCATGTCATGAGCTGACGGAGACGATCCAGTATGCATATGCTTATGCGGAAGGTACCAAAGCGGCTTCCGTGACTTTATCGATCACGTACAACAAGTCACAGGGTCCGGTTGTGAATCGCGGAGTGCTTTTGGAGACAATGGACGACGGCCAGTATTACGTGAAGACTGTGACGGATAAGGACGCGGCCGGAAAATTGATTGCGACGAGTCAGTTTAAGTATATTCCGGGGCCGGTGATTTATTGTGTTAAATCGCCTTGTCCGCAACCTCCGATGGCGCTTGTTTCCATATCGAGGACAGATGCCAATGGCCAGCTTCTCTCAACCATCCAACTCAACACGGCCGAAAAGCCGGAGCTCGGAGTGGGTGCCATCATTACCCTTGCTGACGGTAAGGAAGAAAGGGTCGCTTTCTCTTCCCTGGAGGATCTCCTCGTCCAGGCCTTGAAGTTTGAGACGGAGAAGCGTGATCTGGAAGCGAAGCTTGTGGAATACCAGCATTTGGTGGAAGACTTTATAACTCGAGTGACAGCGATTACCGAGCCGATCAAGCATTTCCAGATTGGAATGACGTTTGAAGCGTTAACCGCGGAATTGGATCGCCTGGGCATCAGCGGCGATGAGCGGGTGCGTTATGAACGGCTTTGGCAAGTGGTAGATTTTTATCAGCGTGTGATGGGGCCGTCAAACGAACCGGTTCCGATGCCAGACTGGATGCCGGCATTCCTTGTGGCGGAGAACATCCCTCAGCTGCGGATGATTGAGTTGTATGTGGTGGCGGATCCGTCACGGCTTACCATGGACCAACTGCGTCAAGTGGTCGCGGATCTCGAGAAAGCCGGTCTCCTGGATCCTGCGAAGTATCAGGGGCTTCTGGATCAGGCAGCCAAAGACACGCAGGCCATCGTTGTGTCCTTTGACAGGATTAAACAAGAACTTCTCAGTTTGAAGGACCGGCAGTCTCCTGCGGTACCGGCTGTGGAAGTCGGATTGATGAATACGTTTGGGATTCCGCAGGAAGCGCTCGATCAATTGGTGAAAGACGGCCTGATCCAGATTAAAGTGGATCTCGAAAAGTTGACGGCGGTTGTTTCGATAAAGATAGACGCATTTAGAAGTTCCATTAAAGGGGCTCCAAGTCTCGTGGATCCTCTTGGGCTGACACAACTTCCTTCGGAAATGACGTTCCAACTCGGGAAGTGGGACATCCGCCAGCCCATGCCTGTCTATTATGTAGTTTCGGGGGGATTCCAGGTGGGGAACTATTCCTACGCATTGACCTTCAATCCGCCAAGAAATCCCATGATGAAGCGCATGGATTTGCCGCAGGACGGTCATCTTGCATCTGTTGAGATCTACAACGAGAAGCCGGATTTCGTGTGTGATAAAGCGCCATGTCATGAGCTGACGGAGACGATCCAGTATGCATATGCTTATGCGGAAGGTACCAAAGCGGCTTCCGTGACTTTATCGATCACGTACAACAAGTCACAGGGTCCGGTTGTGAATCGCGGAGTGCTTTTGGAGACAATGGACGACGGCCAGTATTACGTGAAGACTGTGACGGATAAGGACGCGGCCGGAAAATTGATTGCGACGAGTCAGTTTAAGTATATTCCGGGGCCGGTGATTTATTGTGTTAAATCGCCTTGTCCGCAACCTCCGATGGCGCTTGTTTCCATATCGAGGACAGATGCCAATGGCCAGCTTCTCTCAACCATCCAACTCAACACGGCCGAAAAGCCGGAGCTCGGAGTGGGTGCCATCATTACCCTTGCTGACGGTAAGGAAGAAAGGGTCGCTTTCTCTTCCCTGGAGGATCTCCTCGTCCAGGCCTTGAAGTTTGAGACGGAGAAGCGTGATCTGGAAGCGAAGCTTGTGGAATACCAGCATTTGGTGGAAGACTTTATAACTCGAGTGACAGCGATTACCGAGCCGATCAAGCATTTCCAGATTGGAATGACGTTTGAAGCGTTAACCGCGGAATTGGATCGCCTGGGCATCAGCGGCGATGAGCGGGTGCGTTATGAACGGCTTTGGCAAGTGGTAGATTTTTATCAGCGTGTGATGGGGCCGTCAAACGAACCGGTTCCGATGCCAGACTGGATGCCGGCATTCCTTGCGGCGGAGAACATTCCGGCGATGGAGGCTGTTTTCTTTCCTCCGGTCAAGGATCCAGCATCGCTTACGATGGAAGAATTGCGTCAGTTGGTGAGTGATATCGAAAGAGACGGATTATTGGATCCTGCCAAGTATGATGATCTTTTGGCCCAGGGTGCTGGGAAAACGCAGGAGATCCTTGCGTCCTTTGACCGGATTAAACAGGAATTTCAGGAATTGAAGGATCGTCGTTTTTCGCTTGAACGGGCGGCGGTAGACGCCATTACGCAGTATTTGAATGTGCCTGCGGAGAATCTCCAGAAGATCGATTTTAAGATAACGGGTGAGGGGTTTTCTTGCATTACGATGGTAGGGGCGCATTGTACGATCTGGACGGGGGACCTCCGAGTTGAGTTTCAAGATGCTTCCGGAGCGGTTCGCACTTACAGCGGGACGATCGAAAAATACGAGATCAACGGTATGGGACTTCCGCCGCGGTATGTGATCAACCTTCAGGATCAGGATCGTGCGGCGCTGGAAGCGAAACTGGTGGAATACAAGCGTTTGACGGATGACTTTTTAGTCCGTATCACGGCGATTACCGAGCCGATCAAGCATTTCCAGATTGGAATGACGTTTGAAGCGTTGACTGCGGAATTGGATCGCCTGGGCATCAGCGGCGATGAGCGGGTGCGTTATGAACGGCTTTGGCAAGTGGTGGATTTTTATCAGCGTGTAATGGGACCGCATCCCGCACCGGTTGTGGTACCGGATTGGATGGAGGCATTTGTCGCGGCGGAGAACATTCCGGCGATGGAGGCTGTTTTCTTCCCTCCCGTCAAGGATCCAGCATCGCTTACGATGGACCAACTGCGTCAGTTGGTGAGTGATATCGAAAGAGACGGCTTATTGGATCCTGCCAAGTATGATGATCTTTTGGCCCAGGGTGCCGGGAAAACGCAGGAGATCCTTGCGTCCTTTGAACGGATCAAGCAGGAACTTCAGGAATTGCAGGATCGTCCTACGCCTTCTCCGCTCATCAAAATGCTTCGCGATGTGGCGGGTGATCAATATGACGTCAATGATTGGGGCACGGCGGTGGGAGTGCAATACCGCTGGGCGACTCCTCCGAGCCAAGGGCAACTTGTGAACATGTATTTTGACATGGACGCAGCGGGAAATCTTAATTGGGTGGATGCGCAATATGATTCTGCTCAAGGATTTGAGACGAGGGTGCTTTTTGAGGCTCTGAGTCACAGGGAACCGGTCTCTCGGAATAGTGCCAACCAAGCTTTAGTGGATATGGTGAGACTCAACGTTGTGTCCGTGGATGATCCTGAGACGATCCATTTTTCGTTGAAAGATGCTCACGGCAACTCTCAGTATTACAAAGCCTGTCTTGTCGATGGGATTGCGAAGTTGGTTCCGGAAAATGGTATGGATGTTTTACGCACTGCGATCATGGCAAGGATTGCCGCCGAGATTGCAAGTGTCGAGGCCGAGATCGCGGGTTATGAAGCAGGGCTTCCGAACCTGATCGCAGAATGGGAAGCGCAGGTTGCTCAGTTGAAAGCAGATCTCCTGGCCGGGAGAGCGGATGCGGATAGCATTCGTTTATCGCTCGAAAGTTATTTAAGTCAAGCGAATGTCAGCGATGCTTTGAAAAGTGAGATTCAGGCCTATCTGACACAGAGCGGGAGTTTACTTGAAGGACTGGACGCTGCCGGGGATCGGTACGCGGGAACTTTGAGAATACTCGCAGGGGTCTCGGGCACCGAATGGGCTATTCGAGATGCGAATCACTACATCGCAGCCCTTAAGGATCACGAGACAAAGGTTTCCGCTGCAAAAACAACTACGGAATTAGAACTGTTGAGGAACCTGCCTCCAAGAATGAGTAGCGCGTGGATGCCGCCCCCTGCGGAGGATCCCCGCATGGCGCTGAACGCACTTCTCATGGAAGGGAAAATGTTATTGGAGAAGCTCACGCCCATTTCTCGAGATGTTCAGCAGTTTGCGATTGATTTGGGCAAGGCCTTGAAAGAGCAAGGGATTCCGTACATTGTTGGGGAACCTCAGCGACAGGCAGATGGGACTTACAATGTCTCCGTCATGAATCCCGCAGAGACTTATAAACGGGGAGAATTGGTGGAGATGAGTTTTATCCTTGATTCGGAAGGACACTTAATATTGCCGGAGCTTATGAGTGCGGTCTACCACGTTTATCCCGGAGATTTTTGGTCGGGAAATGTTGCAGTGTGGGCCTCGCTGCTTTTTGAGGCGCAGGGTATGTGTGCCGAGGGAGAGGTGTGCCCGCAGCATGTAGTCAGCGATATGGAGAAACTCGTGAAAATGGCCGCACTTGCGGTGACACAGCTTGACGAAGCGACCCATTTTACGCTCGGGAACAAATACTACAAAACCTACATCGAGGATGGGAAGGTGAAGAAAATCCTGGAAGATGGCCTGGAGATCATGCGCAATGAGCTGATTACTGCTGCAGAAGCTGACAAGGCGAACATGATTTCGGAAAGGGAGAATCTGAATGCTCTTTTGACGCAGGCGCTTGAGGCGATCAAGAACGAGGAGACGAATCTGCGGGCCGGCGTGGAAGATGCGTTGGCGGGTAGGTTGAATCCTATGATTGCGCAACTGATAGCGCTGCTCGAACAGACCGATCTGAGTGCGGATGTCAGGACGAAGATTACTAGTCTGCTCGGAGAAATCGACGGTTATTTGGCGCCGTCGGGATCTGACGGTCTCAGCAAGAAGGAGCAGGAAATCAAGAATGTTGTCGCGTATATGGTGTTCAATAACTACATCGGAAAATCCGCCTACCAGATCAGCAACGAGCTCGATGCTGTCAACGGGCAGATCCACATTATCGATAACTATCTTGAACAAGTGAAGGCTGCCAAAACGATCGAGGAATTGGAAGCGTTAGGGGCTTATCCGCGTATTTCCATCGCAATTGCGAATCCGCCGCCTGCTCCGCAAAGCCCGATTGTGACCATCGATATGTTCGTCTATCGAGGGAACAAGCTCGTGGAGGAGGCCATCGGTTTACCCAAGTATATTGATTTGGGTAATGGCAGTTGGTTTACTTTTGATCCCAAAACCGCCAAGGGAGTTGTTTACACGGCTACGGGCGAAGCGACTCCGTATAAAGAAGTGTCTTTGATCCAAGTCTACCAATCGACCTGTTCGCCCGACGGGATGTGCGCTGCTTGGTCCGCAATGATAAAGCCAAGTCAGGGCTTGGTGTTTATTGGTTCCTATTCGGAACAAGAAACCTTTCCGGATGGCAGTAATCAAACCCGGGAGTACGTTATTTACGGAAAGCCGGACTTAGGAATTTCCCCCGAGGCACAGCAGGCGATCAACAATCTTGCGGGGATACTCCGCGTATCCGATGCCGATCGTGCGAATATTACGGTTGTGCGTGTGGAAAAACAGACATGGTCCAATGGCTGCAGGGGTTGGGAGTTGCCTGGACAGATGTGTACTATGGAGATGGTGGAGGGTTCCATTGTCACGCTCGCGCTTTATGGCAATGAATATGAATTTCACGACAACCTGCTTGATCCGGCCAAGGTGGCTGCGATCGCAGCGGTCAATAAGGTTGCATCAGATCCTATCTTTGTGTGTGTGAAAGCCCCATGTCTTTCGGGAGCAAATTTGCCAGATATTGAAATCGTGTCTTCGGTTCTGGCCAAGTCGGATCCTGCCACAGGGGACTATTTCTTTGCCGTTCAATTGAAAATCAGAAATACCGGCGAATTGCGTCATTTCCAAGTGAATTACCGGACGGGTGAGGTGTCGGAATTTACCTACGATGATGTCACAAGGACCTATGTCATCACGGAAGGCGCCACAACGCAAAGTTTCTCTTATGGCGCGGATAGCATGCCGAATACGGCCGATGACGTGCTTCTTAAAATGGAGACGATTAATGACGCAGGCGATCGGATCGTAAAAATATTTGATTCCGTGGGCCGGATTACCCAGATGACCAATCTTACGAAAAACATTGTGTCGGTATTTACCTACGATGATGTCACAAGGACCTATGTCATCACGGAAGGCGCCACAACGCAAAGCTTCTCTTATGGCGCGGATAACATTCCGAATACGGCCGATGACGTGCTTCTTAGAGGAGAAATACTTAATCCCGATGTCCCTGTGGAAGTGCAAGATACTGTCTCTGATATGTTGCAGTATCTTCTGGATTATGGGTGGCAGGGGAATATAGGCTGGAACGGAGATGGCTGGACTATCTCCGGTAACGTTATGGCCATGTGGCCCAATGGCGAAGTTCAAGAGATTGTATTTGACGGTGCGCATGCTGACGGTCGTACGTTTACGGCCGTCTTTGAATACGATGAGACTGGTACGCGCGTACCTTCTTCGAAAGCGCTGGTTTCTGTGGATGTCAGTCAGGGATTTGCAGCCCTGAAGACTGCGGTCGAAGAGGCGCCGGCTGGTTCCACAGTCGAGATCACCGGAGAAGGGACGATCACAGGGGAAAAAATGGCGGTCCCAGCAGATGTGACGCTGAGTCTTGGAAAAGCGCAGCTGAATATCCAAGAGCTTGTTTTTGGCGTATCTCCGAGGAGTGACGCTTCAGGGAATTTGGTGGCTATGGCTCCGTCCGGTTTGGAGCCTGTGATCACTATCAAGGATGGGGGGATTATTCCACTTCAGCGCGTCACGATTGATGCAAGCTCTGGATTCAGAGCTTTGGAAGCTGCGGCAGAGAACGCTCAGCCCGGGACAACGATTACTGTCACGGGAGAAGGAACCCTCTCGGGTGATAAGCTCGTAATCCCGGATGGCGTGACATTCGTTCTGGAGGAGGGTGCTCGTCTCAATGTCGGTGCGTTGACGCAGGGGACGCCGATTGCGCCTATTGCGTCAGGGACATCGATGACGCTTACGGCATCAGACCAGTCCGGAGTCTCCGTGTCGCAGGTGAGTACGATCTCCAAAATCGTCAAAAACACAAAACGTTCCAAGCACGAAAAGAAACTAAAAAAATCTAAAATAGCTGAATTGGAAGAGTCTTTAATGCAGAAATCTTAAAGAGCTTCCGCAATCACCCCCGGGGCAGTTCGGTCGGGCGCCGCAAGGCGTTCGGCAAGCCAGCTCCCGGGGGCCTGCCTTTAAGGCGTACACGGGTCTTGCCTCGAGTAAGTTCTGGTTAAAACCGCTTTAAGGAACTAGGGGATTTGAGTATACTAATTGCTCAAATTATCCAGGAGCAGCCCTTGACCCAAACCGATCCTCCGAGCCTTGACGCCCAGATAAAACTCACGCCCATGATGGAGCAGTACCGCTCTATCAAAAAAACTCTTCCTACGGATACCATCCTGTTCTTTCGTCTCGGGGATTTCTACGAGATGTTCTTTGAGGACGCGGTCCGTGCTTCCGATATTTTGAATATCACGCTTACCGGGCGCGAAGGCGGAGAGGCGGGTCGAGTGCCCATGTGCGGCTTTCCTTATCATGCTTTTCAGGGCTATGTCCGGACGCTTCTGGATAGTAATCTTAAGGTCGCGATCTGTGAACAGATGGGCGATCCCGCCCTGGCCAAGGGACTTGTAGAGCGCAAGGTCACGCGTATTATCACGCCGGCCACCTATCTGGATGATGAAACGCCTGAGAAAAATCTTCAATACATGGCGGCGATCCTTGCGGGGAAAGATTCCGCGGTCTTGGCTTATTTGGAACTGAGCACCGGAGAATTCTATGTCCGGGAGATCACCGAAGACCGGTGGCTGGATGAATTGACGCTTCTTTGGCCGCGCGAAGTGGTAATCCCAAAAACACTGGCAGCCCGGGAAGACCTGACGAATTTTATTAAAGAAAATCTCAAGGCCACGCTCACGGTTTATGAGGACTGGATCTTCGAGCCGGAAGATTCCATGCGGCTTCTTCTTGAGATCTTCAAGCTGGGCTCGGCGCAGGGCATTCCTTTCCATGACCATCCGCTCGCGGTTGGGGCTTGCGGTGCCATCTTGTATTATCTCAAAGACCATTTTCATAGCGCCCTGGAACATGTCCAAAAGCCCAGGCTGTTTAACGCCGCTCAATTCATGGTGCTTGATCGCCAGGCCCAGCGGAGTCTTGAGCTCGTGGCTTCTCAAAGCGGACGCAAGGACTGCGGCACGCTTCTCTCGGTTGTGGATCGGACATTCACGGCAATGGGCGCGCGGCATCTTTATCATTGGCTGACGCATCCGCTCCTGGACATTACCGAAATTCATAAACGCCAGGAATCCGTTAGCGAACTTATTCAGGAGCTTCGTCACATGGAGAACATGGGACGGCTTTTGAAGGGTGTGAAGGACATGGAACGGACCCTGAGCCGTCTTAACTATGGCGTGGCGAATGCGCGTGACCTTGTGAATCTAAAGGCATTCCTGGACCGCGTGCCGGAGATGCGCAATATCCTGGGAGCGTTCGATGCGGATCTGATCCGTGATCTGCAGAAGCAAGTTCAGCCGTTCCCGAAACTGAGCGAACTCATCGCGCGTTCGATTGTGGAAGAGCCGCCACTTGGCGTCAAGGACGGCGGTTTGATCCGTGACAGATATTCCGAGGCACTGGATGATCTGCGAACGATCTCCCAAAAAGGAAAGCAATGGATCCTGGAATTTCAGCAGCGTGAGATCGAGCGCACAGGAATCAAATCACTCAAGGTGAAATATTCAGGGGTTTTCGGTTATACGCTTGAGGTGAGTCGTTCGTATCTCGGCCAAGTGCCTGAAAATTACATTCGCCGTCAGACGCTTGCCAATGCGGAGAGGTTCATCGTGCCGGAACTCAAGGAGTGGGATGAGAAGATCTCCGGCGCGCAGGATAAGATCAAGATGCTGGAGTATCAGATTTTTCTCGAGATCCGCGCGAAGGTGCTGGAAGATCTAGCGATGCTCCAGAATATGGCAAAGGCCATTGGGACGTTGGACGCTCTGATGTCGCTTTCGAGGATCGCGCTTGAGAAGAAATGGGTGAGACCCGAGGTGAGCGACGACAGGACGCTTTCCATTCATGGCGGCCGCCATCCTGTGGTGGAGAGCATGTTGCCCGCCGGGAAATTCGTGGAAAATGACGGATTGTTGGATGGCGATAAAAATCAGCTGGTCGTATTGACCGGACCGAACATGGCCGGGAAATCGACTTATATCCGTCAGATGGCGCATATCGTGCTTCTGGCACAAATGGGTTCATTTGTTCCCGCCAAGGCCGCACATGTGGGTTTGGTGGATCGTATCTTTACGCGCATCGGGGCTTCCGATGACCTTGCCAGGGGAGAAAGTACCTTCATGGTGGAGATGCTTGAGACGGCGCATATCTTGCAAGAGGCCACGGACCGGAGTCTTTTGATCCTTGATGAAGTCGGCCGCGGGACATCGACCTTTGACGGGGTGAGCATCGCCTGGGCGGTTTGTGAGTATCTGGCGCAGGGGAAGATCCGTCCTCGTACGCTTTTCGCGACGCATTACCATGAGCTGACGCAATTGGAGGATCATTTTTCGAGTATCAAGAATTACAAAATGACCGTGAAGGAAACTCCGGACGGGATCGTCTTCCTGCGGAAAGTGGCGAAGGGCGCATCAGAACGGAGTTATGGGATCCACGTGGCGGAACTGGCCGGAATTCCTGGAGAAGTGACCCAGCGCGCGAAGGAGATTCTTGCGATCCTGGAAAGTGAAAACACCGAGGCTACCGAGATCATTGAATCCAAAAAATCGAAAAGTTCCAAGAAAGTCGCAGAAACCGGTCCGACACTTTTTGACGTGCCACAGCCCAAGCCGAGCGCTGTGGAGGAGGAATTGAAAAAGATGGATGCGGATCGCCTGACGCCGATGGAGGCGTTGCAAAAGATATCAGAATGGAAGAAAAAGCTCTCAGGGAGCGGAAAAATCCATGGGTAAAATACACGTACTTTCAGAACATGTGGCTAACAAGATCGCGGCAGGGGAAGTGATCGAGCGTCCGGCTTCGATCGTTAAAGAACTTGTTGAGAATTCGTTGGATGCCGGTGCGGATCAGATCGAGATCGACGTGAAGCATGGCGGTAAAAGCCTGATCCGCGTGGCTGATAACGGTTCGGGGATGACTGCGGAGGATGCCCAGCTCGCGCTTCAGCGGCACGCTACAAGCAAGATCGAAAAGGCCGAAGACCTGGATAGTATTACAAGTTTCGGATTCCGGGGCGAAGCCCTCCCGAGCATTGGAGCGGTTTCCCGCTTTACGCTTCAGACGCGATCGGCGGATGCCGCGACCGGCACGGAGCTTGTGGTGGAAGGCGGAAGTCTGGTGAAAGCGAAGGAATGCCCTACAGCCGCGGGAACCGTGATCGAGGTTCGAGATCTTTTTTTTAATACCCCCGCCCGTCGAAAATTCATGAAACAGGACACAACCGAGTTTGGGCATATCCTGGATGCTGTGACTTGCATTGCTTTGGCTAATCTCCAAGTCCGTTTCGTTTTGACTTCGGACGGGAAAACAATTCTGGATCTCGTGCCGACCAAGGATCTCGCTGTTCGGGCGGCCGCTATTTTTGGCGAAGATTGGGCCCAACAGACCCTTCCGATCAGGGGTGAGATTCCTTACGCCAAGCTGTCAGGCCTGATCGGGAAGCCAACGCTTGCATCGGGTAATCGCTCTCAGCAATTTCTCTTTATCAACCGGCGCTGGGTGAAGGCCTATGGTCTGAGTTATGGCCTTCAGGCGGGTTACCACGGGCTTTTGATGCAGCATCAATTTCCGGCGGCGATCCTCTTTCTTGAGCTAAACCCGCAATATGTGGATGTGAACGTTCATCCCACAAAGCAGCAGGTTCGGTTGTCGCATGAGACGGTGATTAAAACCATGATTGAAAGGACCGTGGCCGAAGCTCTCAAAGAAAGCGGTGATCTGGTGCCGTCCTTCCGCGAAAAAGATGATAGCCATTCCGCTGCTTTTCGCGGGACGAGATTTCAGGAGCCAAGTTTTGGGTTTGAAGAACGTATGGCCTCCCACGATGCGTCGCTTAAAGTTGCCGAAGCGGTGGTGGCGGATGTGGTGACGCAAAAAGTGAATGCTTTCGGGCCGCTTGAGATCGGTAAGGGGCTTAAGATTACGCGGGTTCTCGGACAAGTGCAGCGGACTTATATTTTGGCGGAGACCGAGGAAGGGTATGTGATCGTCGACCAGCATGCGGCGCATGAACGGGTAATGTTTGAGGCCTTGATGAAGAATTTTGAATCGGAGCGGCCTGCGAGCCAGGGGCTTCTGATGGAGGAAGTCCTGGAGCTCCACCCGCGCCAGGTCGAGACCCTGAAAAAGAGTCTCCCGTTTCTTTCAAAATTAGGCTTCGAAATAGAGCCTTTTGGTGAAAAATCGTTCGTAGTGCGCGCACTGCCTTCGATCCTCATGGATGAAAATCCTGTAACGATTCTTAAGCAATTTGTCGATGAAAGGGAGGCGGGGAAGGCACAGACGCGGCTCAAGGGCGCTCAGGAAGATGTTGCGGCCATGATCGCGTGTAAACGTAAGTCCGTGAAGGCCGCGGATCCGCTGACGCTTTCGGCCATGCAAGGACTTTTGGAGCATCTGTCGCGTTGTAAGAACCCGTTCAATTGTCCCCACGGTCGTCCCAGTATCATCAAATATTCTCTATTGGACCTTGAAAAGCAGTTTAAACGGAAACCCTGAAACTATGGCAAAGATACTGATCGCGGATGATGAACCCGATGTTTTGCTGATCCTTTCAGAGCGCTTGCGCAGAAGCGGCCATGAGGTCGAATATGCCCCGGATGGAAATCAAGCCATCCAAAAATCAGAACAAACGGCTTACAACCTTCTGATTCTGGATATCCGTATGCCCGGGCATACGGGCTACGAGGTCTGTGAATTTGCTAAAAGTTCCGGAAAGAACGGAAAAACGCCAGTGCTTCTGATTAGCGCCTTTCCGGTAGAGTCGGTCGTGTGGCGACAAAGCAAGGCGGACGCGTTTCTGGCGAAGCCTTTTGAAATAGGGCAATTAATCACGACGGTTGACTGGCTCCTTCAAGGGAATACGTGACCTCACGCGGGGTACGAGGCCGCCATGACGCCACAGTTTTAATTTTTTTATAAAGGGAAATTATGACAAAAGAAGGTATGGAGAAATATATGAAGCAGGCCCGGCAGGCGATCATTCTGTCTGTGGGCGTGGCTTTGCTTTTAACCGTGTTGAAGTTTTCAGCCGGGCTTATGACGCATTCTATGGCGATCATAGCCTCGGCTTTGGATTCCACGCTGGATATGATGATGTCGGCGCTGAATTTTTTTGCGTTCCGGGAAGCGTCTAAACCGCCCGATGCGGAACATGCGTATGGCCATGGAAAAGTCGAAAGTCTCGCGGGACTTTTCCAGAGCCTTTTCATCATGGCGAGCGGTTCATTCGTGGTTTATGAATCAGTCCGGCGGCTTCTTCAAGGGAGTTTTGTCGACGAGATCCCGTTGGGGATCGGGGTGATCGTTTTCTCCGGGATCGTGACGCTCCTGCTTTCGTGGCGCCTCAAGGTTCTTTCCAAAAAGAACCGGTCCCTGATCCTTGGGACAGAAAAGGCGCACTATTCCATGGATTTTGTTTCGTATGTCGGTGTGGTTGCGGCCCTGCTTCTTGTCGGATGGTCGGGAAGGCCCATTTGGGATCTGATCGTGTCGATCCTGGTGTCGGCTTATATTTTTAAAGAGGCGATCCATATTCTAAAGCGAGCTGTTTCGGAGCTTTTGGACCGGGGGCTTTCAAATACCGAACTGAAAACGATGAAGATGCTGATCCTCCGGCATCATCCGTCGATCGTGGGGGTGCATAATCTTCGCAGCCGGGTAGTCGGTAATGTTGTGTTCCTGGATTTTCATATCGAGATCCGGGGGGAAGATGATTTTAAAAAAGCGCACGATATGACCGAGTCTCTGATCGATAAGATCAAAGCTCACCATCCCAACGCGGATGTGACGGTGCATTTTGATCCGGAAGGAGAATAGGAGAATGTTATGAGGATTTTGATCGTTGAAGATGAAAAAAAGATGGCGAGTTTTCTGGAGCGCGGCCTGAAAGAAGAGCACTACACTGTGGATATTGCTTACGACGGCGAAAAAGGCTGGGAATATGCCATGACCAACGACTATGATCTTTTGATCCTGGACTGGATGCTTCCCAAGATGAGCGGTGTGGAACTTTGCCATAAATTCCGCAAAGAAGGAAAGATCACGCCCGTGATGATCCTGACGGCGAAGGATTCGGTCGAAGACAAGATCAAGGGGCTCGATCAGGGCGCGGATGATTATCTGACCAAGCCGTTCAGTTTTGAAGAATTGCTCGCGCGGATTCGCGCGCTTCTTCGCCGGCCGCCGCACATCACGGACAAGACCGTTCTTCAGTGCGCGAATTTAAAATTGGATCTCATCAAACGTCAGGCGTGGGCCGGAGAGCAGGAGATTTCTTTGTCGCAAAAGGAATTTGCGTTGCTCGAGTTTCTGATGCGCCACGCAGGCGAGGTCGTCTCAAGGACCGCGATCGCGGAGCATGTCTGGGACCTCCATTTCGATCCTATGAGCAACACGATCGATGTCTATATCAACTTTCTCCGGAAGAAAATAGGGGAAACCCCCTCCAAAAGCAAGATTGAGACCATCCGCGGGACCGGCTATCGTCTCGCTTGTCCATGATCCTATTTCGTTCCTTCAAGTCCCGCCTGACGCTTGGTTACGCGCTCATGATGACTGTGTTCCTCGGAGGATTTTCTTTTTTAATGTATGCGGAACTTTCACGGGCGCTTTACCGGGATGTTGAACGGAGTATGTACGGGGAGGCTCAGAATATCGAGGAAGGAATCGTTACCTTTTTTCAAGAGAGCAGTGTCCCAAAACTTTTGTCCCCTCCCAGAATCGATAAAGGGACGCTGACTTTTCCGGCGGAGTTTCAAGCAGAAGTCACTCAAGCAATTCGTGAATGGGAGAAAAAACAGCGCAGGGTCACGCGCAGCCTCTTTCTTGTCCGCATCATCGGTTTGGACCGGTCCCTAGTCGGGTCCAATCTTGGGGGTTGGGAGCGGGACATTCTTTTCCCGGACTATGAACGCGATTCGGTCTTGATGGAAAAAGGGAACTCCTACCAAACGATCCATTTCGAGAAAAATCCGATCCGGCTTTATTACCATCTGGTGAGGTTCCAAGGCAGGCCCTTTTTTATTATCCAGATCGCGAAGCCACTTTACGAGATCGAGAAAACGCTGACTCGCTTGGGGCTTATTATTGCAGTCATTATTCCGATGGGTGTGGCGTTAGCTTGTTTTGCGGGGTGGATCCTGGCCAAGCGTTTCTTAAGTCCGGTAGATCAGATGATCCAGCAGGCTCGGAAGATCACTGCCGCTTATTTGAAAAGCCGGCTTCCGCGAACATTCACGCAGGACGAACTGGACCGTTTGGCCGAGACCCTCAACGAGATGATCGATCGTCTTGAAGCGTCGACGCGTGCGGTGCAAGAATTCAGCTCGAATGTTTCTCATGAATTTAAGACACCGCTTGCGATCATTCGCGGAGAGATCGACCTTGCGCTTCGGCGGGCTCGCTCACAGGAAGATCTTCAGCGGACGATCGGAGTGATCAGCGAAGAGGTGGATGGGCTTATCCGACTGGTGGATGACTTGATGTTTCTCGTTCGTAACGATGCGAAGCAGTTGAGCCTTCAAAAAAAAGATCTGTCGCTGGTTCCGGTGCTGGAGCAGGTCCTCAGACTTTATCATGAGCGAGCGAGTCTGGCGGGGATCGAATTGCTCCTTGAAGCTCCGACGGCCCCGAGGGTGTTCGGGGATGAAATCTACTTGAAACGTCTTTTTACCAATCTTTTGGACAATGCCATCAAGTTCACGGAGGCGAACGGTAAGGTGATTGTCCGTGTCGGAATCTCTGGATCTGGCAGCGTGACGGTCAACGTCGAAGATACCGGGATTGGGATCGATTCCGAAACTCTTGAGAAACTTGGGACGCGGTTTTATAGGGCAGATCAAGCTCGCTCCAAAGAGGGTGCTGGTTTGGGCCTTAGTATCGTGCAAGCCATCTGCAATGCCCATCAAGGAGTTCTCCGGTTTGAGAGCCTTCCAGGTCAGGGGACGCGAGTTTATATCGAGCTGCCGCTTAGCAAGTTTTAAGCTGCTCTTGCTCTAGGCACCCCACATGAAAGTCCTATAATCCAAGAGAAGCTTAATATTATTTAATTTGTCTTTAATGCTTCTTTAATACTGTTCCTGTTAGCATGTGACTAACAAGAAATATAAAATATAATAAATTCTGTCAATTATCAAATGAGCCATTTTGAAAAGGGTTTAAAAATGGAAATTAGCAGTCAGTTGATAAGACCATTTATTGATAAGATAGAAACTGAATGGCAGGATCTTTACCGCGAGATCTCCGACCATGTAAGCGATGAGGCGAGCGCGTTGCGGCCTTCCATCGAGCAGCGGATGCGACAACTCGAGAAATTCCGGGTTTCGGCGCTTTATTCTGAACAGGACGAAGCAGGCCTCAAAGAGTTCCCGAACTATCGGGAAGCACTACGATTTCTGAAGCTTGATCTTCGAACCACTCGGCGCAAGTGGCGCCGTCATTTGGTTTCGAAGATCCGCACTCAGAAAAGACAGGAGCGAGCGAATCATGGGGCATCTCTTGTTGCATGAAGAGAATATAGTTGCGGAGCTTGATGCGCTGAATCGTGAAGACGCGCTGAAAAAAATCGTTAGTGCGTTGCCAGCCTGGCATCTGCAGGGAATTGAAAAACAAAAGATTCTGAAGCTTCTCATCCAGCGTGAGCAGATCGGAACCACAGCCATCGGTCACGGCATTGCTCTTCCTCATTGTTTTTCTCCCGAGGTTCACGAGCCCATCGTGGCTTTTGGGGTCAGCCCCGAGGGCGTTCCTTTCCCGTCCCTGGATGGGCGTCTGGTTCATTTTATTTTCGTATTGATCCTGCCTCAGAATGAAGCGGCAGAACGTCAGAAACGGCAGATCTTGCAGAATATCAAGTGGTTTCTGTGTGATCGCTCAATGCAGGAACGTCTCAAGGCGGCTCGTACCGCTTCTGAAATTTATCAATTGATGGTCCCGGAGCCGCAACATGTTCCGGCTCTAGGAGTTTGACAGTTTTTTCGTTGATTTTCGAATAAGCAAAGCGCCCTGGCAAAAAACGGTTGAAAGGCGGGGGGGTCTAACAACTGGGCTAGCCGGGGCGTTTGTTTTTTTCGGGTTCATTGCTTCTGACGCGGTGTTTTTGTTGTTTTTAAACCTTTCTTCCTGAGACAATCCTTCCGGATTTTTCAACGGATAAGCCGTTTTTTTGTCGCGAACACGAAACGACTTTTCGGAAAAGATTTTTTCGGAAAAAAGACGGTCTGCGTGGCAGAAAAAAAGATTTTCCTCCTTGCTTTCTTAGTTGAAAATCGTAAGATAACACCAGATTCATTTTATGCGGAATTGTCACAAAGAAATCATCGGGACTCATAGGTTGGAAAACGGTTTTTAGGGGCAGCGTAAGTCGTTTTAATTTTATATTCATGGTTCTCCTGAACTCTTATCGTTTCCTGCTTTTGGACCCGGTCTCCTCAGCGACGGGAATTTTAAACATGCCTTTTCTGATGCGAGAAGCCATTCAGATGCGTTTGCAAAAGCGCGTCGACGATATCGAAAACGGCTATCGCCAAAATGTCGGGATCGTTGGATCCACGGGTGTTGGCAAGACACAGCTTCTCTGCGAATTCTTCCAGTCTCTCTCGCGGAGTTCTAAGCTACTCCCTATTTATGTGAAGGCGGAGACCATCGACGGGCAACAGCTCATGCAGCAATGGATGGGCGCTGTGCTGAGCGCTGTTATGCTCGATCGGACTTTGAATATCCCCAAGACTTTGACGGGCCTTTTGCGTGAGGGCGAAGTAATCATTCCGAAGACTGTCACAGCAGTGAAACACCTCCAGAGGTTGCTTCGTCAGGGCAAGAATTCTCTCGCTATCAAGGAACTCCTGATGTTGAGTGGCACTCTGGCTCGTGAGACTGGAAAAAAGGTCGTTCTGATGATCGATGAGTTTCAGGCTCTTGAAAAACTTCCTGCGCCCGATCCGTTCCTCTTACTCGGAAAACAAATGATGATCGACAAGGAAGTGCTCTATGTTGTGACAAGTTCCGCGGTCGATCGCGCGCGCGAGATTTTCCGTGAAAAACTCTCACTCCTCTTCGGAAATTTTGAGGTCCTCGAGCTCGCGCCTTTCGGGTATATGGAGATGGAGCAATACCTAGCAACGCGGATGCCGGCGCATCGTTGGTCCCTGGAATTGAAAAAGTTTATTTTTCATATGACGGATGGCGAGCCGATCTATCTGGATCTTCTTCTCCAGCGTCTCGAGCAAGTCGAGGTTCGTGAATTTCCCCAGGACGTGAGTCCTTCGGTTCTGCTGGACGCTTTCTGTCAGGAACTTTTTGACCGGCGGGGACGCATCGCGCTTCTTTGTGAGAATCGACTTGAAAAGTGCGCTCATCTTGCAAAATATCGCGGCCCTTATGTTCGGGCTATGCTGGCGCTGAGCCAAGGACGTCACAAGCTGATCCCGATCGCGGCTTTTATCGAAGAGACCGTGGCTGAGACCCAGAAAGTTCTCAAACGATTGGTGGAAGATGGGTTGGCGGTCAAGAGCGGATCTCTTTATCATGTTCCGGATTTCCTCTTTCGGTTCTGGCTGCGGGAAGTATTCCAGAAGCGGCATGCGCTCTTTTTGCCCGAAGAGCGTATTCTTCGGAAGCATTTGTTTGATGAGTTGAACCGGGTTCTCGATCTTTGCACGAGGATGAGCGAAGAGGATCTGGGATTACGCGTCGAGGCGCTTCTCAAGGAATTCCGTAATGACGGAGTGGAGATCGACCAGAAGAAGATGTCATGCCCTCAATTTTCGGAGGTGGTTCTTCTGAAACATTTGCCGCACTCGATTTTTTCGCTCCTGGGTCGCGGGTCAAGAGGGCGTTGGCTTTTTTATCTGAGCTCGGAGTGGATCGGGGAGTCCGAGATCGAAAAAGTGGTTGCGGATGCCAAGCGTCTCATCAAGATCCAACGCAAGGTTTTGGTGGTGCTCGGAGGAATCGATCAGAATGCGAAACTGATCGCTCAGGAAGCCAAGATGCAGATTTGGACCCTCCGGACCTTGAACGGATTATTAGACCTCTACGATCTCCCCAAGATCATTTTGCCATCACACCAAGGAATCCATGAATCTCAAGAGATCCACGAATCTCATGTGGGCTCCGTGGCGCAAGAACTACCTGCGCTCGAGTCCCGGTAAACATTCCGGCTGCCTTTTTTGTTCGCTTCTTCGGGACAAAAAGGATAAGCGCAATCTTGTCCTCTTCCGGACGCCTCATCATGCTGTGATCCTGAACCGCTATCCCTACAACAACGGCCATCTGATGATCGTTCCGAATCGGCATATTGCCTGTTTGTCCCAGTTGAACGCGCGGGAAAAAGCGGAGTTCTTCGAAGTCTTGGAAAAAGTGATGGATGCGCTTGCCAAGGCGATGAAGCCCCAAGGGTTCAATCTGGGCATGAATATCTCGGAGGTGGCAGGGGCCGGGATTCCGGACCATATGCACTGGCACATTGTGCCGCGATGGAAAGGCGACGTGAATTTCATGCCGGTCGTGGCGGACACAAAAGTGATCTCTGAGTCATTGGAGTCGGCGTATGAGGTGCTGAGTCAAGCGCTGGTCTCCAAGACCCGGAGCGGACGGCGTTTGGGTAAAAGGACAAAATGACATCCGCGCAGAATGTGACGGGAAAAAAATCAGTGAAGGTTCCAAAACGTGTCTTGACGCCACTTGAGCGTTTTCTCCTACCGAACCCCCAGTGGCAGGAAGGCTATGAGTCCTTTTCAGAGATTTTCGGGAAACCGGTCGGATGGTTCGTGCTCTGCGAAGAACATGGGAAGCAGCGGTTGATCCGTCTGGATCGCAAACAGAATTGTCCTTTTTTCGCAAAGTCGGTCGAGCACCAGAGGGAATGCGAAGCCTTTGTTGCGAAATTTACGGACCAGTTGTCCCATAACGTAGTGACTTCAGAAAAACTCCCGCTTTTTTTCCGGTGTTCCTTCGGAAAAAACTGCATCGTGTTTCCGCTCCGTTATCTTGGCGTCTTGAAGGGATTCCTCGTACTTGATTGCGTGAAGCGTTCTGAGAGGGAAATCCGTCCGTTGATTGCACCCTTCGGCTATTTTCTCGCAAGTCAGGTCGAATTGGCCTTTAAGAATTTCGAACTCAATAATTTTTACGAGACGGTCCATCCGCGGGCCCTGGCGCTTTCAACCATGCACTCGGTCCACCGGGTCATCAACTCTTCCTTGCGTCTTAAGGAGCTGCTCCCGCGCATCGGACGGTTGAGTGCGCAAATCCTGAAGGCCTCGGGCTGTTCGATCATGCTGACGGATCCTGAGAGACAATATCTCAATCCGTTTTTTTCTTTTGGTTCGCATCCCAAGTTTGTTCATAAGCAGCGTGTGCGGTTTGGGCGTGGTCTCGAAGGCCATATCGCGGATACCGGCGAATTCTGTCTGCAGAACCGCTATATTGCCGTGCCGTTCATTGAAGACGACGTGGTGGGTGTGATGACTCTTTGGGGAAAAGCGGATCGGCAGTCGTTCACGCGAACAGATCTGGAGATCTTGAAATCGCTTTCGGAGCAGGCGGTCGTGGCGATCAAAAATGCCCAGCTTTTTGAGCGCACGGAAGAACTGACGCTTGGCAGTATCAAGGCAATTAATGAACTTATGAAGCGCCATTTCGGGGATAAGCAGGGAGATATTGACCTTATTGGCGAGATGGTTCTTGCGGTCGGTAAACAAATGGAACTTCCGGGCTCTGAGCTCGTGCATCTCGAGCGAGCGATTCTTCTTTTGGATACGGGGCAACTGGCGTTTCCGGAGAAGGCCTGGCAAAAGAAAGGGAAGCTTACGCAGAAAGAGTTAGAGGAGATCCGCAGCATTCCGATCCGCGGGGCGAATTTGCTTCGTTCGATCAGTTCTCTCAAACCCGTGCTTCCGATCGTCATGCATCGTCACGAACGCTATGATGGGAAGGGTTACCCCCAGGGTTTGAAGGGTGAGGAGATTCCGTTGGGGGCTCGTATTGTTGCGGTGGCCGATTCCTTTATGGCGATGGTTTCTAAACGCCACTATAGGCAGCAGCTGACGATCAAGGGCGCTCTGGAGGAAATCCTCAAGAACAAAGGGACGCAATTTGATCCGGGGGTTGTGGAGGCGTTCCTGAAGGTTATGAAAGACAAGGCTATTTTTGAAAAAGTGGAAATCTGCATAAAAAATGATCTGAACACTGAGAAGCCATCGACGGAGGGATGAACGTGTCAAAAATGAAGATCGAAATCCGAAAGCCGCAATACCTTGCCGCTAAGGAATCAGTCGCGGGAGTTAAAGAGGAAACAAGAGGGAAAAAGACGCCGTTCTTTTTCCAGCTATTGATGGTCGCTACTTATATACTTTCCGGGCTGGCGATCTGGTGTGTTTATCAGAGATTTAGCGCGCATTCCTGAGATTTGTTCGGCTGAAAGGAAGTTGTTTTCGATGGATTGTAAAAAATCGTTTTGCTTTTTAAGTTTGATCCTGTTCACGGTGGTCGGGTGCGCGAGCGCCGACGATCCGGCAGTGCGTTCCTTGAACCGCCAACAAAGTGCGACCATTGAAAGTCTTAATAACGAGATTCTTCGTCTGAATCAGGAGTTGGATGGAACGGTCAGTTCACGGGCGGACCTAAAAGCAGCGAAGCCGAAGCTTGAAACGATGCTCGCCGAGCAGATTCTTCGCGGGGATGTCCAGGTCGTCTTGGATTTTCGGGGGCTTGTGGTGACTGTTCTAGATCATGCGCTTTTTGATCCTGATGAGACTCAATTTACTTCATCCGGCGAAGAGATATTGGGGAAAATCGCCTCCGTGCTGTCCTCAGAGCTTTTAAAAGATCAGGTGACTTTGGAAGGGCATACGGACAATCAGCCGATCGATGATGCGGGCGGGGTTACTAATTGGGAATATTCCATTGGCCGTGCGACCGCGGTGCTTCACTATTTCATCGACGTCAAAGAACTGTCACCTAAAAGGTTCGGGGTTGCTGGCTACGCGGAATATCGGCCTGTGAATTCCAATGGTACTGAAGAGGGGCGTGACCGGAATCGCCGCGTCGAGATCGTGATCGCGCCGGGAAAGGGTTTGGATGCGTCGAGTCGGCAATAAAGGATCTTCGAAAAAAGTTCTCAAACGAATGGCTCTTGCGCTCGCAGTGCTTTTGGGGTTGAGCTCTCTGTCGCTCGGTCTGAATTTTTGGGTCTATCATGAGATCCAGTCGCGGCTCAAGATCCGGTTGGGTGGCACATGTGTTCCAGCTATTTTTATTCCCTCGTTCGAAGTGCGGCAGGGAACCTTTATCTGGGAAGACAGAGTTCAATTAGTGGATGGCAATTTCAAGATCACGTTCGATCCGTTGACCTTAGTGTCTCAGCGCGGCATCCGGATCATTCTGACAAGCAATACGAGCAAGATTAAGTTCCTGGGCAGTTGGGCGCTCCAGCAGGGGGTCGAGGATGCCACGGTTGATTCTTTGCTAGCGGATGTCATCTTGGGTCCGCATGGCCTTGCCGGGATCAATGAAGTGGAAGTTCGGTCTCAAAGCTTTCAATTTTCTTTAAAGAATGCCGATAAAAGAACAACCCAGAAAACTTGAGGTCTTCCGGAATTTATGCGAAAGCGTCTTGATGATCTGTTTAAAGGTTTGCCGATCCTTGAGAAGTATCACTGGGACCCCAAACGCATCTTCAATAAAGTCACTTCCGATTCCCGTGCCGTCGAGTCCGGAGATATTTTTGTCGCATGTCCGGGCACCCGAATGGATGGGCATGATTTTTTAGGCCAGGCCATTTATGCGAAGGCTTCTGTCGTGGTGTTTGAGAAGGAACCTGAGATCACGATTCCTCCGCATGTGACCGGCGTTCGTGTTCGTGATGCCAAGGCAGCGCTTGCGGTCATCCTCAACAGGTTTTATGATGGCCCCGACCAAAAAGTTAAGTTGATCGGCGTGACAGGTACGAATGGGAAGACTACCACGACTTATCTTCTGCACAGGCTTCTTCGCGAAAAATTTCCGACGGCATCCCTCGGCACGCTTTGGTATGAACTTCCGTCCGGTAAAGCGGTCTCAGTCAACACAACGCCGGGATCGGAAGTTCTGATCCCGATGCTCCATCAGATGGTTCAGGAGGGGGTTCAGTACTGCGTGATGGAAGTCTCCTCGCACGCGATCAGCCAAAAACGTGTTCATGGGCTGGAATTCGAACTGGGTGTTTTCACTCAGCTGACCCAAGACCATTTGGATTTTCACCATAGCATGGAAGAGTATTTCCAAACCAAACGAAGTTTTTTTACAGGCTTTGCGGCGCCCCGTAAAATGCTTTTCAACAAGGATTGTGCCTACGGACGGCGACTGATCGAAGAACTGCCGCAGGCTAAGACGTTCAGTGTCCTGGGCGAGGCAGATTATTACGTCAAGGACCTTCAAATGAGCTTTCAGGGGAGCCGTTTCGTCATGTGCTATCGCGGCCAGGAATTGCCGTTCCAGATCCGCTTGCCCATGCGCTACAACATCTCGAATGCTTTAGCCGTGCTAAGCTCGATCGATCTGCTCGGTTTCGATCTCAAGGATTTTCGCGGAGCGTTGGAAGAGATCCCCGCGATTCCCGGACGTATGGAACGGATCGGGACAGGGATGGACTATACGGTGTTCGTGGATTACGCTCATACGCCTGACGCTTTTGAGCAAGTGCTTCATGACGCCAAACAAATGGACCCCAAACGGATCATCACGGTGTTCGGTTGCGGCGGCGATCGCGATCGTGGAAAACGCCCTCTCATGACTCGTGCTGCTTGCCGTTATTCGGACGTGGTCATTATGACCTCGGACAATCCGCGTTCCGAAGATCCAGAAGACATCTTTTGCGAGATGCGGACCGGCCTGCCCCATCCTTTGTCGGTCCCGGGAAGTATTTATGAGATCCAGGACCGTCAGGAGGCCATTGAAAAAGCCATCTCGCTCGCAAAAACGGGCGATGTGATCTTTGTTCTTGGAAAAGGCCACGAAGATTATCAGATCCTCGGTGACGGGAAGATCCCTTTTAGCGACCGCGAGGTTGTTGAATCCGCGTTAAAAAGACGAAGCCGTGTTTTCTTATCTTGAAGCGAGCCGACTGCTTCGCGTCTCTCCTGAATTTCAAGACCTGTCCCTGACGGTTCGCAGCCTTTCTATTGATACCCGCACACTTAATCCGGGCGATCTCTTTGTTGCGTTCAAAGGGGAGCAATGTGACGGGCATGATTTTCTTGCCACAGCTTTTGAAAAAGGTGCTTCGGGAGCCCTGATCGATCTTCGTCAAAAGGAAGCCGCTTTCGCGAATCTCCGCAGGACAAAAGTTCCCATCCATAATCTGATTCTGGTCGCGGATCCTCAGGCCGCGATGACAACGCTCGCAGCGGAATATCGCAAAATCCTTCCCGTGAAAGTGATTGGGGTGACGGGTAGTGTGGGGAAGACTACGACTAAGGAGTTTTTATTCTACCTGTTACGCAGTAAATATTCTGTGCTCGCAACTGCCGGAAATCTGAATAATCATTTAGGAGTTCCCATTATGCTTTCAAGGCTGGAGCCTTCTCATCAGTTTTGTGTGATGGAAATGGGGGCGAGTCATCCGGGCGAGATTCGCGCTCTGGCCGAGATCGCCGCGCCCTCAGGCGGGATTCTGACGCCCATCGGGCCGGCTCATCTGGAAGGTTTCGGATCTCTTGAAAATGTATACAATACCAAACTGGAACTGGTGGATTTTCTAAGACCAGGGGATCCTCTTGTGGTATTGGAAAGTGATGCCCTGCTTCTCGAAAAGATCAGTCGAAAAGGCCGCAAGGCTATCACCGTCGGGTATTCCGAGAGTTCAGAATACCGGATCGCGGATGTGGAGGCGGCGGGCGGGGAAGTCTCGTTTTTGATAAATGACATGGGGCGCTTCTCTTTTCCAGGGCAGGCGTCTTTCCTTGCGCTGAATGCAGGGCTTGCGATCGCAATGGCAAGGAGCCTGGGGCTGGCGTGGGAAGAGATCCCGCGCAAGTGGGAGGATGTGGGCTTTGCATCAGGGAGATTTCGTGAGACAATGCTGCCCAACGGTGTTCGCGTGATTGACGATAGCTACAATGCGAACCCCGTTTCCTTCGGGAACGCATTGATTGCATTCCGATTGCTTTCTGGCTCTGGAAAAAAGATCTTGGTGTTTGCGGATATGCTAGAGTTGGGAGTCGAGGAAGAGCGATTTCATTCGGAACTCGGCGAAAAGATCGCGGTGTCCGGCGTGGACTTGGCGTTGGCTTACGGGAACAGGGCCCGAGCGAGTATTGAGGCCTTGGAACGATTGAAATCGGGTTGCGGTGCCCAGCATTTTAAAGATAGTCTTGAGGTGCTTGCTGCCCTCAAAGAAGTGTTGCGCCCCGGGGATATCGTGCTTTTTAAAGGGTCCCGCAGCATGCATGTGGAAAAAGTCCTGGATGGTATTCGCAATATTTCTTTTTCAGCACAAACATAATTTTCGAGTTACAAACTAGATCATGCTTTATCTTCTACATCATTTCTCGGATCACTCGATCGTCTTCAATCTTTTCCGCTACATTACGTTCCGCTCTGCCGGTGCGAGCGTTACGGCGTTCTTCCTGTCTTTGTGGCTGGGGCCGCGGTGTATTGCCTGGCTCAAACAGTTACGTGCTGTGACCAACCAAGAACGCGCCTACGCTGAGACTATCCACGAGCATTTCAAGCACAAGAAGGATGTGCCCATGATGGGCGGGATCCTGGTTGTGGCGAGCGTGGTCGTTTCGACTCTTCTTTGGGGCAATCTCACGAATCGCTTTGTGTGGATGATGATCGTGGTGATGCTGTGGTTCGGATTTGTGGGCTTTCTGGACGATTGGCTCAAGATGCGCTCAAAAAGTTCGGAGGGCCTGAGCTCGATCACGAAGTTGCTCGGCCAGGTGCTGATGGGCCTCGCGATCGGCATTTATCTTTACTGCGATCCGACTTTTGATAAATGGCTCTATGTGCCGCTTTTGAAGCAAGGGGTTGTCTATCTCGGGATTTATTTTATTCCTTTCGTGATCCTGGTGCTGACCGGGACCTCGAATGCCCTGAACCTGACGGATGGGCTCGATGGGCTTGCGATCGGGTGTACGCTCTTTACGACGACCGCGTTTGCTCTCATCATCTATGTCACAGGCCACAATGAATTTGCTGCCTATCTCGCTATTCCGCATGTCCCTGAAGCTGGAGAGGTGACGGTTTTTTGTGCGGCGCTGGCCGGCGCGAGCGCGGGATTCCTTTGGTTTAATTCCTATCCGGCAGAGGTTTTTATGGGAGACACGGGATCGCTTTCCTTGGGCGGCGCGCTCGGGGCGATCGCAGTGCTCACAAAAAAAGAAGTCGTGCTTATGATCGTTGGCGGGATCTTCGTCTGGGAGGCGCTTTCCGTGATCCTGCAGGTCGCGAGTTTTAAACTCCGGAAAAAACGGATCTTTTTAATGTCGCCTTTTCATCATCATTTGCAGCGCAAAGGCTGGCCGGAGTCCAAGATTACCATTCGCCTGTGGATCATTGCCTTCATCCTCGCGATCGTGGGCCTCAGCACACTCAAGGTTCGTTGATATGAAGATGTCGCCAGGGGCAAAGGTTGCAGTGTTGGGATTACGGGACACAGGCTTTCTCAGCGCTCTTTGTCTTCATGAAAAAGGTTATCAGGTTTTTGCCTCTGATCTTGCGGACACCGAAGATGTCCGGGAGAATGTTTCGCGGCTTGCGAAGCAGGGGATTCGCGCGGAGTGCGGAAAGCATTCGTTTGACGAGATCCTTGGCGCTGATGGGTTTTTGATCTCTCCCGGGATTCCGCCTGGATCCAAAATCTATCAAGCGATTCTTGCTACGAAAAAACCGATTCATAGCGAGATCGAAGTTGCGAGTTGGTTCTCGTCGGCCAGCACCGTGGTCGCGGTTACGGGCTCATGTGGAAAAACGACGACCGCGACTCTGATCGCACAAATCGTTGAAGCCAGTGGACGCAAAACCGTGCTCTGCGGCAATATTGGAAATCCTTGGATCGGGGAACTTTCCAAGATCGCGCCGGATACGGTGGTTGTCCTTGAGGTCAGTTCTTTTCAATTGATGCATTGTGCGAGTTTTGCCCCTTCGATTGGATTGCTTCTCAATATCTTTCCCAATCATATGGACTGGCATGCCGACATGGAAGAATATGCTGAGGCCAAGCTGAATCTCTTTCGTGCGATGGAAAATACAGGCGTGATGATCTGCAGAAAAAAGGATGAAACTGATTTTTTTCCGGACTTTCGGACGGCGGCCCGGCGCGTTTATTTTGACGAGCGTCCAGCCTCCGACCCGAACGAGGCGGCACTGCTTTGCGCCGCGGAAGCTTTGAAATGCTCTGGGGAACTTGTCGGAAAGGCGATCTTGAATTTTCGTGGGATCGAGCACCGGCTCGAGAAATTCGCTGAGTGGGACGGTATCGCGTTTGTGAATGATTCTAAGGCCACAACGACCGCTTCCCTTGCTTGGGCTCTTGAGAAGTTCGGCGACGGGACGGTGGTGCTTGTTTGCGGCGGAAAGCACAAGACCGACGTCAAAGATTTCAAAAGTTTGAGAGCTGTGGTCGCGCAAAAGGTCCGAAGGGCCGTATTGATTGGAGCTGCGCGGCCGATCATGAAAGAGGCCTGGCAGGGGATTGTTGAAATGGTTGAAGCCGCGAGTCTTGAGGACGCGTGCCGTTTGAGTATGGAAAAAGCTCAAAAAGGAGATACCGTTCTGTTGTCGCCGGCCTGTGCAAGTTTTGACATGTTCAAGAATTACCAGGAACGGGGAAGATTGTTCAAAGAAATGATCCAAAAAAGGCTGCAGACCATGGTTTTACGGAAATAAATATGTCTAAAGAAGCGCGTTTATTATTCATTGTTACTTATCTTCTGGTCGGTATTGGGATCGTCATGATCTATAGCGCCAGCGGAGTGTTGGCGTTCGATCGGCACGGGAGTGAGCTGTTCTTTCTTGTCCGTCAGGGGCTCTACGTGATGTTAGGCACAATCGGTTTTTTTATTGCGTCTACCCTTCCAGTCGATTTTTACAAAAAGAATGCCCGTGCGTTCATGCTGCTTGCCATCATGCTTTTGATGACGGTCTATCTTCCTGTGATCGGACATTCGGCGGGCGGGGCACGGCGCTGGATCCACATCGGAGGATTCCAGTTCCAGCCCGTGGAGTTCGCGAAACTGGCCTGTTGCATCTATCTGGCGGATTATATTGGACGGAAGATCGCCTGGGTACAAAAGGGGGATGTCCGGGTATTTGTCCCACCGCTTATCTTGATCGGTTTTGTATGTGGTCTGACGCTTCTTGAACCGGACCTGGGTTCTGTGGCGTTCATCGTCATGATGACTTCGGTCATTCTCTTTGTTTCGGGCCTTCAATTGCGTTATGTCTTTGGCGCCCTGGCGATTTTGATGCCGGCTCTGTATTTTTTGATCATTCGCGTGCCGTATCGTCTGAGTCGTCTTGAGGCTTATCTGAATCCGTGGGAAGATCCTCAGGGGTCCGGTTTCCAGATCATCCAATCTTTTCTGGCATTTGCTTCCGGCGGGGTACATGGAGTGGGGCTCGGACAGAGCACGCAAAAACTTTTTTATCTTCCCTCAAGCCATAACGATTTTATCCTCGCGGTAATCGGAGAAGAGCTCGGGCTTATCGGCATTATGTTTGTGGTGGCTCTTTATATCCTGTTTTTTGTCTGCTGCATCCGGATGGCGCGAAGGGCGGATCAGCCGTTTGAGAAGCTCTTGATCACGTCGATTACCCTTCTCATTATTTTGCAAACCGTGATCCATATGATGGTCGCGACCGGCCTTGTTCCGACCAAAGGGTTGCCATTACCTTTTATCAGCTATGGCGGAAGTTCGATCGTCGTGAATTTGATCGCGGTGGGCATTCTCGTGGCAATCGATCGTCGCAAACGCCACAGTATCTAACATGCCGGGAACTTCGGATACTCCAAAGGTCTCATCCCCAGCGATGCGCTTGGTGGTTTACGCCGGCCCCACAGGCGGTCATGTTTTCCCCGCGCAGTCGTTTAGCGAAGGATTTCGAAAGTACTTTCCGGATTCCCGGATCGATCTCGTTACATGTCGTCGGGCGAAATCCCTTATTGATAAAATGCCGCAGGGAATCTTTCAGTCGGTCTCGTATCTTCCCGAGTTTGGTTTTCCGGGAGGATTTTCTTGGAAAACTTTAAAGCCGTTTTTTCTTTTCCCGTATCTCCTTCTCCAGGCGTTACTTTTTCTAAAGCGGACGAAACCGGATCTTTGTGTCGGGTTTGGAAGTTTCGTGTCGTATCCCGGCATGATGGTCGCGCATGGGCTCAAGATCCCGACGCTCATCCATGAACAAAACCGGGTTCCTGGAAAGGCCACTCACTGGCTTATACCGCATATGGACGTCGTTGCTGAAAGTTTTGAGGGAACGCGATTTCTTCAAAAACCAAAAATTCTTCATACGATCGGGTTACCTCTGCGGTCGTTTATCGTAGATGCGGCGGCGAGAGCGAAGGGGGGGGCGACCCCGCGTCCGTTTACACTGCTTGTAGTCGGCGGATCCCAAGGTTCGCAAGGTTTAAATATGATTGTTACGGACGCGATCGCGTCTTTATCGGATGAAGAAAGGTCCAAAATAGCCGTTATTCATATTACGGGAGAGCGGGATAAAACTTGGGTTGCGGAGCGTTACGAGCAGCTGGTCTTATCCAATGAAGTTCATCCATTTTATAGTGGCATGGATGAGCTTTTTCAAAAGGCGGATCTCGCCATTACCCGTGCCGGGGCGAACACGCTTTTTGAGTTGGCGGCATTCGGAGTTCCGGCGTTCGTGATCCCTTACCCGCATGCGGGGGGCCATCAAAAGTACAATGCTCAAAGCTTCGCGGAAAAAGGCGGGCTGATTTTTCATGATGAGGCCCCTGGGGCGAAGGACTGGCTGGTCAAACAGTTGAGGAAAACGATCGAAGATCCAGGATCCCTGGCCGAAATCTCGAAGGCGATGAGAGAGGTGGCGAGGCCCAAGGCCACGGAAGAACTTATTGAAATAGCCCGAAAGTTGATCGAAACCCATGAAAATCGTACACGATAATCTTATTCGCGATAGCCACGCGGCCTATCTGATCGGGATCGGAGGTTCCGGAATGAGCGGGCTTGCGCGCATTTTAAAACATCTGGGTCTTTCGGTTTCTGGTTCTGACTACAAGGAAACACCCGTGACGCAAAATCTCCGCCGTTCCGGTATCCCTGTCCATATCGGTCAAAAGACCGTGGGATTTGGCGATGCCGATTTGATCATCTATTCTACTGCGATCGGGACGGATCATCTTGAGCTCAAAGAAGCCCGAAGGCTCGGCCGCAAGGTCCATCATCGGGCGGAAGTGCTCGCCTCACTTTTAAACCATGCCGAGACCTCGATCGGAGTTTTGGGGACGCATGGCAAGACCACCACGTCGGCCATGGTCTCTCACGTCCTGTCACAGATCGGTGCGAACCCGACTTGTTTTGTAGGCAGCGACATGCTCAATTATGACACTAACATCGTGGCCGGCGGCCGTGATTATTGGGTGAGTGAGGTGGACGAAAGTGACAGCTCCCACGAGTTCTATGCGCCGCATTACTCGATTATTACGAACCTCGAGCCGGAACATTTGGACCATTATGGCACTTGGGAGAATTTGACAGATTCGTTTCGCCGTTTCCTCGAGCAAGTCCAGGATCCCGGACTTGTTTCCTATTTTGGTGATGACCCGACGCTTGGCATGCTGGTGCGGGAAAGCGGCCGGCCTTACATTAATTTTGGGTTTTCCGAGGAATGCGTCTACTCGGCGCAAAATATTTGTCTGCGCGCATTTGGTTCCGAATTCGATCTTTTCGAGTCCGGTCTCTACGGTGCGCATATGAAACTTTCCGTGCCGGGACGCCACAATATCGCGAACGCGCTTGCGACGTTATCTATTTTGTTGCATCTGGGATTCGATCTGGATCTGGTCCGCGAAGCGCTTGCCACGTTCAAAGGGACGCGACGGCGTATGGAACTCAAGGGGCAGACCCCGCAATTTCTCGTGCTCGATGATTACGCGCATCATCCGACAGAGGTGAAGGCGGTGTTGCGTGCTCTTCATGAAGCAGGAAAATATGTGCGCGTCATTTTCCAGCCGCATCGTTTCAGTCGCACCAAGAACCTTTACCGGGAATTTGCCCATGCGTTCGATGATGCCGAAGAAGTTGTGCTGACGGATATTTATAGCGCCGGCGAGACCAATCCTGACGGCGTCGACGTCGAACTGGTTTATCAGGAAGTTTTAAAGACGGGCCATAAACATGTTATGGTCGTGCGTAAAGGACAAATCCTTCGTTACCTTTCGGAGCATCCGCTTAAAGACGGCGTGATGATCTTCATGGGGGCGGGGGATATCGGAGAGATCGCCAGTGAGTTCGTCAATCACCTCGACGCCTGCGCTTCAGCGTAACGTTCTGCTAGCGCCGCACACGACCCTCCGCATCGGCGGGCCGGCGGCTTATTTTGCCGAGCCGGAGAGCGAGGAAGAACTTTCCAAGCTTTTGAGCTGGGCCCAACGGGAAGGGATACCCTTTTTTATTTTTGGAAATGGCTCCAACGTGATCTTTGAGGATGCCGGCTACGAGGGTCTTGTGATCTCGATGCGTCGTTTCCGGAACGATCTTATCCGAATGGATCTTTATCAATTACAAGTGACGGTCTCCGCGGGCGTGAGCCTAGCGCGGCTCGTCCGGTTTTGCCAGGAGTCTGGTCTCGCGGGCACCGAGTTTTTGGCGCAAATACCGGGGACAGTCGGGGGAGCGCTTGTGATGAACGCAGGATTCAGCCGCCATGGCGGACAACGCAATGAAATCGGGGATCTTGTCCACGAGGTTCGGGCGCTTCAAAAAGATGGAATGCCCGTGACCTTGGGTCGTGAAGACTTGAAATTTTCCTACCGACACTCGGGCCTTGAAAAGTATTTGCTTCTGGAAGCGACATTGAAATTGTGGCGTCGGTCGAAGGACCAGATCCAGAATGAGATGAAGGCGAATCATGATTTTCGTAAAATGCGGCAGGATATTACGGAGCCGAACGCGGGTTCGATCTTCAAGAATCCTCTCGGACTTTCTCCCGCCGCCGGAGCTTTGATCGAAAAAGCGGGAATGAAGGGGAAACGGGTCGGCGGGATCCAGGTCTCTGAGCAACACGCGAACTATTTTATAAATTTGGGCAACGCCACTTCGGCGGATCTCATCCAACTCATTCAGGAAGTCCAAAAGGCTGTCTTTCATGCAACCGGAATTACTCTCGAACCCGAAATTCACATCGCTCAAAAAAATTAAAATCGGAGTGGTGCGCGGCGGCCTTTCGGCCGAACGTCGCATTTCACTCCGTTCTGGCCGTGCCGTGACCCGCGCGCTCAAACGGGTGGGTGTTTCGGCCTTTCCGATCGATCCTGCTGACCCGAAGACTTTTTCCAGGAAAATTAACGAGGCTGATATTCTTTTTATTGCCCTCCACGGCAAAGGAGGAGAGGATGGCGTTCTCCAAAAAATGTTGGAGCGGAAACGTCTCACCTTTACGGGGTCACCCTCCAAGGCCTGCGCGAAAAGTTTTGACAAAGGGATCAGCAAGCGCCATTTTGAAGAGCTGGGTGTCCCGACGCCGGAATACGCGATTCTCAATAAAAAAAATTGGCGTAGAGTGGCGGCAGCATTTCCGGCGCCTTATTTTGCCAAGCCGCTCGACGGAGGGTCCAGTCAGGGCGTGTTCTTAGTTGAAGATTTTCAGGGATCAGCCGAAAGATTAAGACGGTCCGTGTTACGGTTTGGAAGGCTTTTGATCGAAAAAAAGATTGTTGGCCGGGAATTGACAGCGGGACTTCTCGGGAGTCTGAGACTCCCGATCGTGGAAGTGAAGCCATTGCGTTCCTTTTACGATTATAAAGCAAAATACACCAAGGGCATGACGACCTATGAAGTGCCGGCCAAGATTCCGGTCAAGGTTGCCAGGAAGATCCAGGCCATCGCCTATCGGGTTTACCGGGGTCTCGGGCTTAAAGGATTTTCGAGAGTAGATGTGATGTTGGATCAAAAGAACCGGCCGTATGTGCTGGAAGTGAACAGCATCCCCGGGCTCACGGAATTCAGTCTCCTGCCGAAAGCGGCGCGGTCGGTCGGGATCAGTTTTGAGGAATTATGTTTACGGGTTCTTCGGGATGCTTATGAACAAAAAGGAAAGAAATAATCTTCCATGGGTAAGAAAAAATTCAAAAAAGGTAAAAAAGGATGGTTTTTTTCCGCGCTTGGTGCGATGTTCCGCGGGATCTTCTGGATTCTCTGGAAATTACTTCCGGTCGTGGTCATTGCCGGGGTGCTGACCTATGCCGGATTTGCCGTGAAGAAAGGTCTGTGCGAAGATCGTTGGCTCAGGGTTCAGGAGATCCGGATCGTTCCACCGGATGTTCTTTCCCCTCAAAGTATTCGTACGCTCGAGGAAAAGATCCTTGGCAAGAATATCCTGCTGCTTGATCTGAAAAAGATCGAAAGTACAATAGAGCTCGGACCAGGCGCGCAAAGTGTGCGTGTCGTTCGCGAGATGCCGACAACGATCCGTATCGAGATCAAGAAACGCAGGCCTATCGCGAACGTGCAGTTGAGACCCGGAGGCCCGTATGCGATCACGTCAGATGACGGATTTATCATCGATAGCCGTCCGGCCCTCGATCCCGCATGGATCCTCGTTGAGGATTTCAGCGAATCATTCAAAGAGCCCCGGATCGGCGCGCGTCTTCAGAACAAAGGTTTTGCGGAGGCGCTGCGGTTCATGAAGGCTTTCCGGAGTCATGAGCTTGCGCGTCGCGAAACCGTGACCCGCATCAGTCTGGATCCGAACGGGTATGTTACGATTAAGCTTGGGGAAGGACCGGATTTTAAGCTGGGTCGCAAAGCCTCCGAGTGCATCAATGCCTTGACCAATGCCGTCTATCTTTTAAAAACCGAGCCGCGCGAGAATATCGAATACATGGATTTGCAATACGACCGCGTCGCAGTTAAGAGGAAATTATGAGTCTCCCTGTTGATATGAAAAACAAATGCGTGGTGGTTTATATCGGCACCCGGAAGCTCGTGGTGATGTTGGGGGATACGGGAAGCAGTAATCCGCAGGTGCTCCGTCATGAAGAAACCCTCTTCCCTGAAGGTTTTGAAAAGGGATTGGTTTCGAATCTCCAGAACGCGAGTGCCTCACTTGAAAAGTTGATGAAGGTGCTCTTGCCGCCTGAGGCCTGGGAACAGGTTTCGATCTATGTGGTGCTTGGGAACAGCCGTTTCAAGATGTATCGTTTCTCAAGCTGCGAATATTATTCTCCCGAACGGCGTACGATCAGTTCTCATGAGGTTCAGTCCGTGGTTCAGCAGACGCGGAATGTGGCGACGCTTCCCCTGAACGAATCGATCTTGCAGGCTATTCCAGAATCTTTCCTTGTCAACGACATGCCGGCGGTGCGCAATCCCATAGGCCTTGAGGCCGAGCGCCTCGGTGTGACGCTACAGATCTACACCATGGAATTCCAAGCCTTTCGCAATATTGCCAAGATCTTTGAGACGCTAGATCTCGATGTGGAGGGTTATTTCCCAAAGATCCTGCCGCTTTCCGAGGCTGTGTTGGGGGATGCCGAGAAGCAGGAAGGGGGCATGATCCTGGACATTGCAGATGATGCGACCCAGCTAGTGCTTTGGAAGAATGGCCTTTTGGCCGGAGTGCGGACACTTCCGATGGGCGGACATTATCTTACCCAGTGCTTGGCCAAGGATTGGAATATCGAGGAGCGGGATGCTGAGAAGGTGAAAGAAAAATTTGCGACGCTCGACATCCGTGAGCAGGAAAGCGAAGAGTTGGTGCCGCTTGTGACGCGTAACGAAAAAGTCCAGCAATCCATCTCGCGCAAGGAATTCCTCCAGAAATTTTTCAAACATGCGCATGGATGGATGACCAAAATCCTGGAGTCCGCCGATGGATTCATGCAAGATGAGAAGGTCCGTTATCCGCACATTCTTTTCACGGGAGGGGCGGTGATGACGGAAGGTTTTCTCGAATGGGTCCAGAAAGAATTCTCGCGCGACGGGAAGCTTGGGATCTCACGCCATGTCGAAGCTCAACAGGAACTTGTCCGCGATCCGTCCATGGCGTCCGCCCTGGGCATGTTCCGGTGGATTATGACTTACAAGCGTTCCCAGGAGGCGCTCTTCACCCCGCGTGGTCTCGTCGCCAAGACCGCCGCCGCTGTTCGGGCTTGGATCACGAACTACTTCTAAAAGCGGTCCGGTAGTACGGCCTGCTAAGCAGCCATTAAGATGCAAAGAAAGCTTGGGACAGTACTCATTTTCAATGGAACTTACAGCCCAAAGCAAGCGCGTACGGAGCAAAAGCGAAAAATTACGACCCCTTGTGTCACCCGCCGTAAAAATTCGGGCTTTTCTTTTCTCCTCTAAACTTCTATAATGCGGTCTTCCTAGTTTCAAATTCAACCCGGCTTTTTCCCATATGACCATGATGTTAGAGACAGAACCGACGAAGCTTCCTCTGCACGAAGAGCATCTTCAAAAAGGCGCCCGGATGGGCGATTTTGGGGGATGGCTTGTCCCGCTTTTTTACTCGAGCATCATGGAAGAGCATACCGCTGTCCGTACGAAAGCCGGCATTTTTGATATATCTCACATGGGGGAATTTCTGCTCGAAGGTCCCGGTGCCCTGGACTATCTTGAGAAAAATCTTCCCAGAAGGATCACACCCGTTAGGCTCGGGCAAGCGATCTATATGCCCCTCGTCAATGACCAGGGCGGCATGGTGGATGACATTATCGTTTATCGCATGGCCGAGCAAAAATTCCTCATCATTGTGAATGCCGGCAATATCGAAAAAGATTTTGATTGGTTCAACGCTCGCGTGACGCCAGGCGTGACGCTTACGAATTTGAGTGACGAGATGGGACTTTTGGCGCTTCAAGGGCCGCTTAGTCAAACGATTCTCCTCGAATGTTTTGGGGCTTTTTATAAGGATCTTCGCCGTTTTCACTATAAGGATTTTGAGGGGGGCGTGATCGCTCGGACGGGGTATACCGGTGAAGATGGCTACGAGATTATGGTCCCCAAACATAAGCTCAAACAGATTTGGGATGTTCTGTTCCTCGTGGGGGCGAAACACGGGCTTTTGCCGATTGGTTTCGGAGCGCGTGACACGTTGCGTTTGGAAGCTGCGATGCCCCTTTACGGGCATGAGCTCTCAGACGAGCTCACGCCGCTTGAGGCGGATCTGGAGTGGGCGATCGATCTCACGAAAGAAAATTTCCCGGGCAGTGCGGTCCTCAAAAAGCAGAAAGAGACTGGAATCCTAAAAAAAAGAGTCGGTTTTGAAATGACCGAACGTGGCATTCCTCGTCAGGGTTTTGAGATCCAAAAAGAGGGCAAAACGATCGGGGCAGTTACAAGCGGCAGTTTTATCCCGACCACGGGCAAAAATATCGGCATGGCTTATGTGACGGCAGCAGAGGCGAAGACCGGCAACGCGATCGACGTGATGGTGCGCGGGAAACCCGTCAAGGCTGTTCTGGTTTCACTACCTTTTTACAAACGAAAAGGGTAGAATACCGCCGTTCACCCCTGAAATTTCTGACATTCTTAACCGGAGGCTATCATGGATTTTCCTGAAAATTTGCGCTATACCAAGACCCACGAGTGGATTGCTGTGCAGGGCACCAAGGCCAAGGTCGGCGTGACCGAATACGCGCAAAAAGAGATTTCGGATGTTGTGTTTGTGGAATTGCCGAAAATGGGTCAGGTCGTCCAGCAGGCCAAGATGGCGGCGGTCGTGGAATCGGTTAAAGCGGCGTTCGATATCTACGCGCCGGTCTCCGGCAAGATCACCAACGCGAATAAAGCGCTTGAATCCAATCCTGCTCTCATCAATCAAAGTCCTTACGCGGAAGGCTGGATCTTTGAGCTGGAGCTTTCCAGTCCTGCCGAACTTGGTACTCTTATGACGGCCGCACAGTATCATGAGGCTGTCCAGCAAGCCCCTAAACACTAAACTGAAAAGTTCTCATGCCCTACCTTTCGCTCACCGAAGAAGAAAAAAAATCCATGCTTGGGGAGATCGGTGTTCGCTCGTTTGACGAGCTGATCAAGGATATTCCGGTCTCGCTGCGTGATCCCAAGATTCTTCTTTCGCCCTCTTTAAGCGAACCCGAAGTCCAGGATTTGATCTCGAAGCTCGGGCGCAAGAACACTACGACCCGAGATGCCCTTTCATTTCTTGGCGCGGGAAGTTATGAGCATTTTATCCCGGCCGCGGCAATTGAGATCGTCGGGCGCCAGGAATTCATGACGGCCTACACGCCTTATCAGCCCGAGGCTTCGCAGGGGACCTTGCAGGCCATCTATGAATACCAAAGTCTCATGACAGAGCTCACTGGGCTGGATGTCTCCAATGCCTCCCATTATGATGGTGCTACAAGTCTTGCGGAAGCTGCACTTGTTGCTCTCAAGCACACAGACCGTTTGAAACTTCTTGTCGCGCGCTCATTGCATCCTCATTATCGGGAAACGATACGCACTTATCTTGCGGGGACGCCTTACAAGGTTGAGGAACTTGGCTTTGACGTAAAAGGAAATTTCAATCGGGAAGAGCTTACCGCCAAGCTCGACGCGAGCGTCGCCGGTGTCATTTTCCAGACCCCCAATTTCTTTGGCAATGTAGAGGATCTTGAAGGCATCAGCGAACAACTCCACGCGAATGGTTCGCTTATGATCCTTACCGCGAATCCTTTATCGCTCGGCCTTTTTAAGTCGCCAGGCGAATGGGGTGCGGACATTGCGGCGGGAGAAGGGCAGCCGCTCGGTCTTTCTATGGAGTTCGGGGGCCCTTATCTGGGGTATTTTGTGACCACTCAGGCTTTGATGCGGCGCATTCCGGGAAGATTGGCGGGCCTTACCGAAGACGCAGACGGGAAACGAGCGTTCTGTCTGACTCTTCAGGCGCGCGAACAGCATATCCGCCGCGAACGAGCGAGTTCCAACATCTGCAGCAATCAGGCACTTTGCGCCTTGGCCGCGTGCGCTTACATGACGCTTCTCGGGAAAAAAGGCATTCGTGAGATTGCTGAGATCAATTGGGATCGGGCGAATTATTTACGGCAGAAGATCTCAAAACTCAAGAATTTTGAAGTCGATTCCGGATCGATCATTTTCAATGAATTTCGGGTCAAGTCGAAGAAGCCGTTCGCTAGAATCGAAGAAAAACTGATGGCCCAGGGTATTTTCCCAGGAGTCGCGCTTGAGCTTTTCTATCCCGAGTTGAAAGACCAGTTTCTTGTCTGTGCGACCGAGACGAAATCCAAAGAGGCTCTTGACCGGTTTGTGGAGGCCTTAGCTAAATGTTGATCTCCCTGGACGATCGCCTCAGTTTTGAAAAGAGCAAGCCAGGTCGCCGGGCGGTGAGCCTTCCCAAAGGGCGTTTCTCGGACGGAGATTCCCTCAGGAGTATTCCCAAGGGCCTTTTGCGCCAGACTTCTATCGGTTTTCCGGAACTTAGCGAGCCCGATATTGTTCGGCATTTCATCAATCTCTCGCGAAAGAATTTTTCCGTCGATACGCATTTTTATCCGCTCGGAAGCTGCACCATGAAATACAATCCTAAAGTGAATGAATGGGCGGCCCGGCAGGAGAAATTCACTGCCCTGCACCCGCTTCAATCCGATGCGACCGTGCAAGGGATGCTGCAGATTCTTTGGGAGCTCGAGGAAGGCCTAAAAGAGATCTCGGGGATGGACCGTTTCACGTTGCAGCCTGCGGCCGGCGCGCATGGAGAGTTGACGGGGATGATGCTGGTTCGGGCGTACCACGCCGCTCACGGTGGGCCCACGCGCACCAAAGTGCTTGTTCCGGATTCCAGTCACGGGACCAATCCGGCGAGTGCCGCGCTTTTTGGATATCACGTGGTTGAGATCAAATCCAATAGCCACGGGTGCGTGGATCTTGAAGATTTGAAGCAACATCTGGATGAGCATGTGGCATGTCTTATGCTGACCAATCCGAACACGTTAGGACTTTTTGAAAAGAATATTCTCGAGATCACGAAACTCGTGCATCAGCACGGCGGACTTCTTTACTATGATGGTGCTAATCTGAATCCGCTCCTTGGGATCGCCCGGCCAGGCGACATGGGTTTTGACATCATTCACATCAATCTCCACAAGACTTTTTCGACTCCGCACGGCGGTGGCGGGCCGGGTGCCGGGCCTGTAGGCGTGAAGAAACATTTGATACCGTTCCTCCCGGGTCCTCTTGTGGAACAGACCAAAAAAGGTTACGCCTGGGCCTCGCATAGTTCGCAATCGATCGGACGCGTCAAACTCTTCCACGGGAATGTCGGGGTCATGATCCGTGCTTATGCTTATTTGAAGACACTAGGCAAAGAAGGCCTCCGGAAAGTGAGCGAGGCTGCGATCCTGAACGCCAATTACATGAAAGAAATGCTCAAGGACACTTTTAGGGTTGCGACCCAGGGGCCATGCATGCACGAGTTCGTGCTGTCGCTCAAGTCTTTTGCCGCTCAAGGTGTTCATGCGGGGGATGTGGGGAAGCGCCTTTTGGATTTCGGTTTTCACGCGCCGACGGTCCATTTCCCGCTTGTGGTTCCCGAGGCTCTTATGATCGAGCCCACAGAGACTGAAGCTCGTGAAACTCTGGATCTTTTCATTGAGGCGATGAAAGAGATCGCCCGCGAGATTGTGACCGATCCCGAAAAAGTGAAAACCGCGCCGCACACGCTTCCGGTGCGCCGTCCCAACGATGTTCTCGCCGCGCGCAAGCCCATTCTCTCTTACCGCGATCAAGTTCGGGAAAAAGTGCTGTTGGCTGAAGCTGCAGCATGAACTGGAGTTTGCTCCCCACGATCAGTGCGCCGATGCCGCTTCAAATGGCGCTTGATGAACTTCTCTTCGAATTACAAAAAAAAGAGCCTCAAGCTCCTTGCCTTCGATTTTATTTCTCATCCGAACCTTGGATCAGCGTCGGTTGTTCGTTCCGGGAACCCGCAGATCTTTCGAAGTCGGATCTGATCCTGAAAAATCCAAGAGCGCCGATTTGTCACCGGATCACGGGAGGAGGCTGCGTGCTTCACGGCGGGGACCTGATCTTCTCGCTGACGGCACGGATGCAATCTGATCCTGAGAGACTTGGCTCTGTTCGAACCAGTTACGCGAAGATCCATGAGAGTGTTAGAATAGGTCTCCAAAGTTGTGGTCTTGATCCGAAATTCTACAGCAACAGCCAGGAGCTTCCGAAAGGGAATGATTGTTTTGACTTTCCCGTGGAAAGCGATTTGGCTTGGAATGGAAAAAAGATCGCGGGTGGCGCGCAGAAACGTTCCGAGGGCGTGCTTTTGCACCACGAATCGATCTTAACCCCGCCGGGCATTCATCGGGAGGATATGACCCGGGAGATCCGGAAAGCAGCGGAACAAGTGTTTGGAATATCCATCCGGAATGCGGATCTCGATCCGGGGATGTATTTTCAAGCTGAAACATTTAAAAAGACGGCAGTCCCAATTTCTGTCAATTGAGGCGAAGCGGGATTGGGGGGAGTTCTGAATAGCGTTGATTTAGAGAAAATGAAAGCCAGGACGGGCAGTAGCCTGTGGTTGGGTGGAGATTATGGAAGAATCCAGCAGTTTTCTTAAAAAAATCGAAGACATTCTTGAAAAAGACCCGAGCTATAAGTTCGAGGCCTACACGTTTGTCCTGGCAGCGCTTCATGATACCGTGAGCGGGCTCAAAAAGCCGCGGCACATCACCGGCGGGGAACTTGCGTTGGGGATACGCAAATATGCGCTCGACCAATTTGGTCCGATGGCCCTGACGGTCCTTCATCACTGGGGGATACGCAAGACGCTTGATTTCGGGAAGATCGTTTTTGCTTTGATCGACGTCAAGCTCTTGAGTAAGCAGCCCGAGGACAAGCTCGAAGATTTTGATAAGGTCTACGAATTCGAGGAATCCTTCGGGAAATACAAGATCGAAGATGAATAATTTAAAGGAAGCCGTTCGTACGGTGTGCGGAGTGCGGCGCAAAAACGTCACGGTACATCGTACGCCACGCACCGTACAAAGATCATAAAATGAAAGACCTTTTAAGCGATTTGAATCCTGCACAGCGAGAGGCTGTCTCCTGGCCTCCAGTCCGGCCGTTGCTCATTCTGGCCGGGGCCGGAAGCGGGAAGACGCGCATTCTCACGCACCGGATTGCGTATCTGATCGAGCACGGCGTGCCGGCTTTTAATATCCTCGGCGTTACGTTCACCAACAAGGCCGCTGCCGAAATGCGTAACCGCATTGAAAAACTTGTTTCCCAGCGGGTTTGGGTGAGTACTTTTCATTCCACCTGCCTCCGTATTCTTCGCCAGGATGGGCCCGCTATCGAACTCGACCGGAATTTCATTATCTACGACGAGTACGACCAACTTCAGGTCATCAAGGAATGCATCGCGGAACTCAAGTTGAATGAAAAGGATGTGAATCCTAAAGCCGTGCGTGAGGAGATACAGCGTTCGAAAGATTATCTTGTTTTTCCTGCCCAGTATTTGGCGAAGGCGATGGATCTTTTTGGGGATTCTGCGGGAAAGGTTTATCAGCTTTATGAAACCCGGATGAAGCGTCTGAAGGCGTGTGATTTCGGAGACCTGATCCTGAAAACCGTGGTGCTTTTTGATAAGCATCCCAAAGTTCTCAAGACGTGGCAGGATCGCTTCCAGCATATCCTGATCGATGAGTATCAGGACACGAATCACGCACAGTACCGTTTTGTAAAACTTTTAGCTTCCGCCAGGCGCCAGATCACCGTCGTCGGAGACCCGGACCAGTCCATTTATGGATGGCGGGGGGCGGATATCAAGAACATTCTTAATTTTGAGGCTGATTACCCGGAATCCGGTGCGATCCGCATGGAACAGAATTACCGCTCCACACCCGTGATCCTCGATGCTGCGAACCATTTGATCAAGAACAACTCGATGCGCAAGCCCAAGGCGCTTTGGACCGAGCAAAAAGGCGGTGCAAAGATCGAGCTTTTTAACGCGGACGATGAGATCTCAGAGGGCAAGTATGCGGTTGGCAATATCCTGAAATATAAAACTCAGGGCCGCAGTTTTGCGGATCAGGTGATCTTTTACCGTGTTCACGCTCAGTCGCGTGTGATGGAAGAAGCTTTGATGCGTGCGAATATTCCCTACAAGATCGTGGGCGGGACGCGTTTCTACGACCGTAAGGAGATCAAGGATGTCATCGCCTATCTCCGGATCGTGGCATACCCTCATGATGAGATCAGCCTGAAGCGCGTGATCAATGTTCCGCCGCGAGGGATTGGGAAAAAGGCGATGGAAACATTGGAAGCTGAAGCTCTCGGAAAGACCTGGGAAGAGGCGCTCCAAAATCTTTCGAATATCCAGGGATTGACCCCCAAGGTTCAAAAATCCCTTGGTGCCTTCTACGCGTGGCTTTCGAAACTCCGGAAAAAGCAGTGCGAGATGACGATCCATGAGATCCTCGAGAGGATCCTGGAGGATACGGGTTATGTGACGGCGCTCGAGGCTGAACGTACCCCGGAGGCTCAGGCTCGACTCGAGAATATCGAGGAGTTCTACAGCGTGATCGAGGACTTCATCGATAGAGCCGAGGACAGTCCTTCGACCACAGACCATAGAAAGCCAACGCTTCAAACGGAGTACGGCGTACGAAGTGCGGCGCAAGAGTCTCAAGATGCTTCGGATGCTGCGCGCGATTCCGTACTTATGGGGTTTCTTGATTCCATTGAATTGGTGACGGATCTTGATGCATGGGACCAGGGGACGAATGTGCTGACGCTTATGACGCTTCATACGGCTAAGGGACTGGAATTTCCGATCGTTTTCATGGTTGGATTGGAAGAGGGGATATTTCCGCATGTGAATTCCTTTGTGGGGCCCTCCGACGAGATCGAGGAAGAGCGGCGGCTTTGTTATGTCGGTATCACGCGCGCGCGGGAAAAACTGCATCTTTCCTACGCCACCCAGCGGCGTATGTATGGGGCGACGCATCACAATCTTCCGTCGCGTTTTCTGACTGAAATTCCCGCCGGTCTCTATGATGTCCGCGCCATGCATTCCGCGGGCGGTTATCGGGATGAAGACGAAGACCAGTCACGGGACGACCTTTCCATTCACGATCCGGACCCCGTCATCGAATTCGATGAGGACCCTCCGACCGCATCCTCCGGCCGCTATTCCCGTTGATTTCAGGTCCTTCGGGTTCTAGGTGGCAAAAAGCTGTTCCCAATAGAGAGTTTGGCCGCTAAAATGCCCGCAATGAAGATTCACAAAGAGAAGGCACTCAGCTTCTGGGCAGAGCTTTTTTATTCCCTTGTCATGTGGGGCGGTACTATCTTCCTGACGATCCTTGCTTCGACTTTGGATATTGTCATCATTTTCCCGTTATCCCTTCTCTTTGACCGGGGGACACGGCGGATGGTCCATCAGAACTCGATCTGGTGGGCACGGTCGATCATCGGGTTTAGTCCTATCTGGCGCATTCTCGTGACCGGCCGCGAGCATCTTCAAAAAGGGAAGCATTACATTATTGTTGCTAATCATCAAAGCCTTCTGGATATTCTGGCAGTCTGTGCTGCGCTGCCGATCAATTTTAAATTCCTGGCCAAACGCGAACTTTTTCAAATCCCGCTCATGGGTTGGGGGATGGCGTCTGCAGGCTATATTCCAGTCGATCGTGCGAGTCACAGGAGCGGTCGGGAAGCCATGCAGCGGATCACCCGGGTTCTGAACATGGGTGTGAGCGTCCTTCTTTTTCCAGAAGGGACGCGTAGCCCGGACGGGAAGATCCATGCGTTCAAGATGGGGGCTTTCAAGCTCGCGCGTGAAAATAGAGTTGAGATTCTTCCGGTCGTGGTTGATGGAACCGGGCAGGCGCTTCCGAAGAATTCGTGGCTTATCAAAAAGAAGAGCGCCTTCATCGTCTCGATTGGAAAGCCGGTATCGCTTGAAGATTTCGCGGATAGCTCCATGGATGAAGCCAAAGAAAAGATTCGCCACGAGATGATCGGGCGCTTGGAGCATATAAGACACGGATCGGTTCAGAAAGAAAAAGTTGTCGGAAACGGGTAACGGAAAATCTTTTTTCGTTGTGCGTTCCTCGCAAGCATTTCCCAGAGGATTTCCATTATGAAAATACTAACATTAAATACCTGGCAGGAGCGCGGCCCGTGGCGTGAACGGTGGGAGCTTATCTTTCGCGGACTCAAGGTTTATGACGCTGATATTGTCGGGTTTCAAGAAGTTTTTAACATGGAATGGGCCGAGGAGATCCAGAAGCGGAGCGGATATCCCTACCTTGCGGTCAGCGGCGAGCATTCAGGCCTGATATTCCTTTCGAAATTCAAACCCGTTGAACAAGAGTGCCTGGTAATGAAGGCCAAGTCGGCGACGGAGGATTATCTCCGCTATGTTTTTTATATCAGGGTCGATAGGGACGGGGAGGAGATCGCATTTTTTAACACGCATCTTTCGTGGCGGGCGGATGAGAACGATGTTCGCATGAAGCAGACGCTGGAACTTGAGGTGTTCGTGAATCAAAAGATGGGCGACTTTCCTGCGGCGGTCATGGGGGATTTCAACGGTGCCGCTAACACACCGCCGGTGGTCTACCTCCGGGAGATCCGCAAGTGGATCGATACGTTTTGGGCCAAAAATCCTGGAGATTTTGGGCTCACCTGGGATTATCGGAATCCTTATGCGGAAGCGGAGCGAGAGAAAATGGCTGAACGGCGCATCGATTATATTTTTATTCGTGAGAAAATCGGGGCCTTTGCAAAGATAGGAGCCTCACGCGTGGTGTTTAACGAACCGTCCCCTGAAGGCGTCTGGCCGTCGGATCATTTTGGGGTGATGACGCAATTTTAAGGTGGGATGAGAACTATGGCCGATAAAGAGAAAGCAAAGGAATACCAGGAAATAAGACGAAAGCTGACGCTTTTCCAGCTTATCTTGACGCCTGCACTTCTCGGGATCCTGATTGCAAGCGGATGGACTTTTGGGATGCGCCAGAATGCCGTTGCTTTTGCCGGGGGAAGTGACTGGGGCGTTGTGGCGGTCTATTTTATTCTGTTCTCACTCTTTTTTCTGGTTTTTGACCTGCCACTTTCATTCTATTCGGGATTTTTTCTTGAGCATCAGTTCGGCCTCTCGAATCAAAATTTTAGCCAGTGGCTTATGGAACTCCTGAAGAAAACGCTTCTTTCGTTCGCGCTGTCGTTAGGGCTTCTAGAATGCCTTTACTGGATCATCCGTGTCGACCCTGCGCATTGGTGGTTTTGGTCGTGGGCGGCCTACGCTTTCGTGAGTTATATCCTCGGGAAGGTCTTTCCTGTCGTGATCGTGCCGCTCTTTTATAAGTATGGTAGGCTTGAAGATAAAGAGTTAGAGACGAAGGTCCTGAAGCTTGCCTCGCGGTTTGAAATGCCGGTCGGGAACGTCTATGCGCTCAATTTGAGCAAGACGACCAAAAAGGCGAACGCGGCATTCATGGGGATTGGGAGGACCAAACGAGTGGTTCTAAGCGATACATTGATTGAAAACTTTACACACGTCGAGGTGGAGGTGGTCGTAGCTCATGAGCTGGGGCACTACAAGCACCACGATGTTTGGCGGCTTCTGTCGTTTGGCCTCGTGGCTTCGCTCATCGCGTTTGCCACTGGATTTTTTGGAATGAATGCACTTGCGTCGGCGTTGTTGCTTGGTTCTACAGCCGATGTGGCCGGTTTGCCGTTGCTTTTTCTGATCTTCTATGTTGTCAACCTTATCCTGATGCCGCTCATGAATGGTTATTCCAGGCGTCGCGAGTGGGCGGCGGATATTTTTGCATTGAAGGCGCTCGAAACCCCGGAAACTTTTATTTCGTGTATGGAAAAACTTGGCGAGCAGAACCTCGCGGACCCGGAGCCGCCGGCATGGTATGAGTGGTTCTTTTACGACCACCCGTCGATCGTTAAGCGGATTGAAATGGCAAAAAATTGGAAAACGGATATCGGATGATGGCGGATGTATTGAAGCTGGATCGTACAAAACCAAAAACAAAAGTTTTGTCGTCGTCCTGCACTCTGTGTTCTGCAGCCTTTGGCCTTCTTTTCCTGGCTTTATGTTTTTTGTTTAGCGTTAGTGCCTACGCAGCGGTCAACGATGATGATCGCGGCAAAGAGGCTGTCGAACGCCGGCAAAAGATCGATATCGAAAGGTTCTACGCAGGGAACGGCGGGAGTGTCCCGATGACGCCTATGGCAATCGAGCTTTACAACGACGCGGTCAAGTTCTTCGAGAAGAGTGAATTCGAGCTCGCTCGTGACGCGCTCCATGAATCGCTCTCGCTGGAACCCCGCAATGCTTTGGCCCTGGAACTTTTGGGCGAGATTGAAAATCTCCAGCAGAATTTCAAGGGGGCTGAAAATTATTATAAACAAAGCTATCTCGTAAACCCTTCGCCGCGCGTGCGTCAGAAGATCGAACAACTCCAAAAAGAGAATTCCGTCGAAAAAAATCTGGATACTGACGACGAAGAGCACTTCATTATTAAGTACCGGAAGGGTGAACAGGGCTACGAAGGCTATTGGCTGAAGAATCTCTTGAGGGAAGCGTATCGCCAGATTTCGCAGGATTTTGGGTCTTATTTTAATCATAAGACGGCAGTGCTTTTTTATAGCGGTAATGAGTTCCACGATGTGACGGGGCAGTCCCTGTGGATCGGCGGGCTCTATGACGGAAAAATACGGCTTCCGGCCTATCACCAGGGTTTTAGAGAGCTTGACCTGCGTGCGGCTGCGGTTCACGAAATGACGCATGCGTTCGTAGCTTTCCTGAGCGGCATGCGCGCTCCGGCCTGGATTCACGAAGGCTTGGCCGAATATGAACAGAATAAGGTCCAGCCGGTGGACACGGCTGTTTTCGCCGAGGCCGTTCGGACGAAAGCGCTCATGCCGATGAGCCGGTTACTTTCCGAGAATTTGCAAATAGACAAGATGGATCCTCTGGAGGTCGCGCTTTTTTATCAAGAGGTTTTTGCACTTGTCAGCTATATGGTTGAGCGTTTTCAGATGTATCGTATGAAAGAAATCCTTTTGAAGTTCAAGGAAGGGAAACCCGCGGAACAGGCGATCGAGGAAGAGCTTGGAATCTCAACCTCACAATTGGAGAATGAATGGCTCGCCACGATAAAATAAAAACCCCGGCAAGGACGGGTCGATCCTCCACGCGCCAGGTGTGTGGAATACTTTCTCGGGGTGTGAAAGCGGTGAGGGATATCAGGACGGCCGGGCCGTTTTGTTATCGGTACCGGTTGGACGACGCGGAGCTTCTGGTGTCAGTTAAGGCGCTCGGGGTTCTGATGCCTGTCGTTGTGACGAATGACGAGCGTCCTGTCGTGATTGCGGGCCACAAACGCTTCCATGCGGCACAGGTCTTGAAGATGAAGGAAATTCCTGTGCTTGTGACAGCGGAAATGGAGTCGAAAGACGCATTTCTTTTGAATCTCGTTTCTAACTGGAAACAAGGAGTCTCCGACATGGACCGGGCCCGGGCGATTGGGATGGCGGTTCGGGAATTCCATTTTAAAGAGAAGGAACTTTTTTCGATGGTGATGCCCCTTCTCGGGCTTTCGGAAGATAAGGCTGTGCTGGAGTTTTACCAAAAGGCCGATCAATTTCCACGGTCGTTCAAGGACCTTGTGGAAGACGGGCAGTTACCCCTCCGAGGGGTCCCGTCTTTTTTAAAATTTTCGGGGGATGACCAGGATTATTTCGCCAAAAATATCGGGATGAAAGTGAAATTGACAAGTTCTCAGCTGCTTCAGGCCGGAGAATGGCTGTTGGATCTCATGAAGGGGACGGGGAAATGCCTCCGGGAGCTTTGCAAGGAGCATGGGATCCTTGCGAAGTTGGACATGCGCGGCATGGACCCGCGCACTAAGGCGGATCGGTTCTTTGCTCGCGTCAAGCGGTTGCGTTTTCCGGGATATTCGCTTTATCTCGAAGCATTCGAAGAGCGACGGGCGGATATCCTTCGCGATGCCAAAGAGCTCCGGCTGGAGCCTGTCCAGGGGTTTGAAGAGCCCGGATTTGAACTCCACGCGCGTGTGAAAAGCCCGGGGGAACTCGATCGACTTCTCCAGAAACTTTCGGTGAAGCGTTCTTCACTTAACTCGTTGTTTGAAATTGTGTTGTGATTCCTATACAATACCCGCTTCAGTGACCCTTATATGAGAAAAATCCTTTTAGCGACAATCATCCTTTGGGGCGTTATGGCCCCATCCCTCCAGGCCGAGGAAGTTCGTGTGTCTGCCAGCCTGAACAAGCGTGTAGTGCAGGTGGGAGAAGAGGTGCGTCTTAATATCCGGATTTCCGGGGCAAACACAAACCTTCAGGCGCCACGTCTCGCGCAGCTCGCGGGCGTTGAAGCTTACTACACCGGTCGCGCTTCGCATATCGCGTTCGTTAACGGGGTTTCTTCCTCAAATGTTGAATTTAACTACACGTTGATTCCACGGGCGATCGGTCATTTTACGCTGAATCCCATTGACGTGCAGGTGGGACAGAGTGTGTTCCAGACGGAAGCGCTTGAGATCGAAGTATCGGGAGGCCAAAGCCAGGCGGTGGGGTCCCAGTCCCAGGGGCCAGCACAGCGTGTTCCGTCGCAGTCCCAGATGCCACCCTCGGTGCCCCAGGCCGTTCCCCAGGATCAGGTTTTTTCGGCGTCTCCTGGCACGGATGACAATATTTTTGTCCAGGCGGTGGTCGACCGAAAGACGCTCTACCAAAACGAGCAGATGCTTCTAACCTATTCGCTTTACACTCGTTATGACACGCGCTATGAGGGATTCGACAAAGAGCCCGAAACAAGCGGGTTCTGGATTGAGGAATTTCCGATGGTGGACCGGGATGTTCCTCGTGAGACGGTTCGCATGAACGGCAAGCGCTACGTCAAGGCGGATGTGAAAAAGCTAGCACTTTTCCCGACCGCTCCCGGTAATTACACGATCCAACCCGGGACTCTCAAGGTCTCGATCCGCGAGGAACCGCAAGGGTCGAATGCTTTCGATGAATTTTTTAGCGATAGTTTTTTTACGGGGGGTGCTTTTTTCGCGCGGAGACAGAATCGTTTGCTCGTGCCTCCTCCGATTCAGCTTGTCGTGAAGCCGTTGCCCGAGAATGGAAAACCGGCAAGCTTCCAGGGTGCGGTGGGGGCCTTCCGTCTTTCGGCGACGATCGATAAAGATAAAGTGAAACAGAATGAGCCTGTGACGCTCAAAATGGTTATCGAGGGCGAAGGGAATATCGAGACGATTACGCGGCCGAAGGTTCCGGTGCTTACGGGTTTTAAGACCTATGATGCGGACACTAATTCCAAACTTTTTCAGGCCGAGAATGTGATTGGGGGCACGAAGAGTTTCGAGATTGTTTTTATTCCCAAGGAGGAGGGGAGTTCTTTTGTTCCCCCGATCGAGTTCAGCTTCTTTGACCCCCGTCAGGAAAAGTATGTGACCTTGAAAACTCCGAATTTTCCGATACAGGTGGAGCATTCAGATCAGAATTTCCAGATGCCACAGGAGCTTGCTGGAAATGCCATTTTTCAAAAACAGGTAAAGTCGGAAGGGAAAGACATCCGTTATATCGACGAAAAAGTTCCCGAAGCCTTTTCGGCTCACGCTGTGGATTGGATCTATACGATCCTTCTATGGGGTGACCTGCTCCTCTTGGCGTTCCTGCTGCTACTTTGGATGAAGGACCGCCAGGACCGTCTTTTTTCAAAAGACCAGGCGCTGCGGCGGCGGAAGACGGCTCGAGGGGCGGCGTCGGCCAACATGAATAGACTTAAAAAACTTGCGCATTCCTCAAAAGAAGAGGATGACGTGGCCTTTTTCGTGGAGCTTGAAAAGGCCATGATCCAGTATCTCGCGGACAAATGGAATCTTTCGACCTACGGGGTGACACGACAGGACTTGGAAGAGACTCTCACAGCGCATTTCGGCGCGGAGGACGCACATCTGAAAGACGTATTTGAGCTTTACCGGCTTTGTGATGAATCTCGTTTTGGTAAAGGTTCGGTCCCTCAGGCGTCAAAAAAAATCGGGCTCAAGATCTTTCAAGATACTGTGAACAGGATCGAGAGGATGCGAAAATGAAACGGTTAACGTGGCTTTTACTGATCGCCTTATGGTTCGCGCCCGCCGTTTGCACGGGTGCCGAAACGGCGAAGATCTTTCAAGAGGCCAACACGAGTTACCGGACCGGGGACCACGCGAAAGCCGCGGAACTTTATGAGTCTTTGACCGAGCGGGAACCGGGCGTTGCGACCTTTTATTACAATCTGGCGAATACATATGTGCGGCTTGGAAAACTGAGCCGTGCGATCCTGAATTATGAAAAAGCCCTGCGCCTCGATCCTCGGAACGGGGATGTCCGGGAGAATTTGCGTTACACTCGCGGACTTTTGGAATACCGCGTTGAGGATACGCGCAATTGGTACTTGAAGGCCACGGAGGTCGTTCTGAAGTATGTGACCGAACGTGAAGTCTTTGCCGTGGTTCTCGCGGTCTTGTTCGTTTTTCTGATAGGGGGAATTCTTTTCTTTCTGAACGGGCGCGGCGTTTTCTGGAATCCATGGCAGCAATTCGTTTTTGTCGTGCTCTTGCTTGCGGCGCTTGTGGCTTTTGGCAAACAGGTGCAAAGTAATGTGATCCGCGATGCAATCGTGATGCAAAAAGAGTGTGAAGCTCGTTACGGGCCGTCGGAACACGACCAGGTCGCGTTTCGTATGGGCGAGGGTATCAAAGTGTTCGTGATGGACCGGCGCGAAGATTGGAGCCGTGTGCTCTTGACGAATGGGGAGAGCGGCTGGGTGAAAGATTCCGATATCGCTGAGGTTAAGGTGTGAGGAATCTTCCAGACGCAAAAGGCCATTTTGGTCCTTACGGTGGACGCTATGTCCCCGAAACACTTGTGAAAGCTTGCGAGGAATTGACCTCGGCTTATCGAACGATCAAAAACGATAAAAAATTCCGGAAAGAACTAAGTATTTATCTTGAGACCTACGCCGGACGACCGACCCCGCTTTATGAAGCAAAAAATCTTGCCGCGCATTTCGGTCATGGCAGGATTTTCCTCAAACGCGAGGATCTTCTTCATACCGGTGCGCATAAGATCAATAACACACTCGCCCAAGGGCTTTTAGCCAAACGGCTCGGCAAGACGCGTATCGTGGCCGAGACCGGCGCCGGACAGCACGGCGTCGCATCTGCGACGGCGGCCTGTGTGTTTGGGCTCAAGTGTGTGGTTTATATGGGCGCGGTGGATATGGAGCGCCAGGCGTTGAACGTTTATAAGATGAAATTACTGGGCGCGGAAGTACGGCCAGTTCACTCAGGCTCCAAGACGCTCAAGGATGCGACCAACGAGGCGATTCGGGATTGGGTCACGAATGTTGAAGACACTCATTATCTTTTAGGTTCGGTCGTTGGGCCGCATCCTTATCCGTCGATGGTCCGCGATTTTCAGGAAGTTATTGGCAGGGAAACGCGCCGTCAAATCGTCAAGGCCGCGGGACATCTACCGAGTTATCTTATGGCCTGTGTCGGCGGTGGCAGTAATTCCATGGGATTTTTCCATCCGTTCCTCAGGGATCGGAGCGTTCGCATGATCGGCATCGAAGCGGCCGGCGAAGGAGTAGAAACTTCTCATCATGCGGCCTCGATTACAAAGGGGAGACCCGGTATTCTTCACGGTATGAAAAGTTATTTGCTTCAGGATAAGAACGGGCAGGTTCAGCTTGCACATTCGATCTCCGCAGGGCTGGATTATCCGTCCGTGGGTCCAGAACATTCCTATCTGAAGGATTCGGGGCGTGTGGCCTATCAGGCTGTAACGGATGCTGATGCGCTCAAGGGCTTCGATCTTCTGACAAAACTTGAAGGGATTATGCCGGCGCTTGAACCTGCACACGCCCTGGGCTATTTACCCAAGCTGATGCCCAAGACCCGGAGATCGGATACTGTGGTCGTTTGCCTTTCCGGCCGCGGCGACAAAGATATTCACACGGTGCAGCAGCATCTATAAAAGTCTACAGACTTTAGGCCTCGGGCAACGGTAAAAACTAATGTTTCTCCGTGTTTCTAAACGATTATCGAGGAAATGAAAATTGAAGAATTACTTAACGCTTAAAATTCAAGAAGTCCGGAGAAAAAAGCGTAAGCTTTTTTGCGTTTTTTTGACGCTAGGGTATCCCAGTATCGCTGCGACGGAGCGGCTCATTCTGTCTTCCGAACAGGCGGGGGTGGATATCATCGAATTGGGTTTTCCTTTCTCGGATCCTCTCGCGGACGGGCCGACAATCCAGTATTCATCGGAACAGGCCATTAAAAAAAACGTTACGATCAAAGACGCGTTGGCTCTCGTGCGCCGTCTTCGTCAAAAAGGTTCCAAGATTCCGATTCTCTTTTTTGGCTATTTCAACCCGGTCTTTTCGTACGGCGGGAAAGATTTTGCCCGGGACGCTAGAGATTCGGGGATGGACGGTTTGATCATTCCGGACTTGCCGCCCGAAGAAGAAGTGGCGTTCCAAAAAATATGTCGGAAACAAAAGCTTCACAGGGTACAGTTGGTTGCTCCGACGACCAAGGATGCAAGGGCTAAGATGCTTGTTGGGAAGTCTCAAGAGTTCATCTATTATGTTTCGCTCAAAGGCGTGACGGGCGCGCAAAAAGCAATGCCTGCGGACCTTAAGGCACACCTCTCAAAATTAAAACGAATGACCGCGAAGCCGGTTTTGGCTGGGTTCGGTATCTCCACACCCGAGCAGGCGCGGGCTATCTCCCAGATGAGCGATGGCGTGATCGTTGGCAGTGCGGTGATCGAACACTTGAAGCGTGGAGTTCCTGTGGCTGAACGGTTTATTCTTAAAATGTCACGTGCGATACACGGTTCATGAGTGGCGCGCTTCTGGGTCTTGACCTCGGCGAGAAAAGAATTGGGGTTGCGTTCGTGCCGGCTGGAACAACGATCGCGTTTCCTGTGAAGACGATCGAGGTGAAAGGCCGGGAACAGGTTCTGCTCCAGATCCAGAAATTGATCCTTGAGCATAAAGCGGAAAAGGTCGTGGTCGGGCTTCCGATAACGCTCAAGGGCGAGATGGGGATCGCAGCGAAGAAGCGGGTCCAAGAAGTCGAGTGGTATCAGTCTCGAATTGCGGTGCCGGTGGTGATGTGGGACGAGAGGTTATCCTCCAAAGAAGTAGAGCGCATGCTGATCTCGGCAGATGTGAGTCGTGAGAGGCGCAAAGAAGTCATTGATCAGTTGGCCGCTCAAAGAATATTGCAGAATTATTTAGACAGTACGATTGCTAACGCATAAAGGGGAATCATGACCTATCAATTGACGACGTTTGAAAATGGACTCAGGGTTTTGACGGTTCCCATGGCCAATCGCGAATCGGCGGCCGTGGCAATTTGGGTCAAGGCCGGAGGTCGCTACGAACCCAAGAAGATCTCGGGGATATCGCATTTTCTGGAGCATCTGATGTTTAAGGGTACGCCGACGCGGAGCACGCGTCAGATCAAGGAAGAGATCGAGGGCGTTGGCGGAATCCTGAATGCTTTCACCGGGGAAGAAATGACCTGCTATTTTGCGAAGCTTCTAAAGCAATATTATCCCCGGGCGCTTGACGTTCTTTCCGATATGGTGCTCCATTCGACAATCCCGGCGGATGAACTGGTTAAGGAAAGGACTGTGATCCTGGAAGAGATCAAGATGTATCGCGATGTGCCTTCCCATCACGTGCATGATCTGATGGGGGAGCTTCTGTGGCCGGATCAGCCGCTTGGCCGGACGCTCGCTGGTTCACCGGAAACGGTTTCCCGGATGACGCGTGGCGACATTCTGAAATATAAGGATAATTATTACCATAACAGCAATATTCTGGTTTCGGTTTCCGGAAATGTGGATCACGATGAGGTCCTGGCGCGCGTTGCTGATATTTACAAAACGCGGCAACCGAAGAAGCCATCCGTTTTTGTTCCGGCGAAAAGCGTGCAGACTAAGCCGCGCACCCATTACTACGAGAAGGCGACAGAGCAGACGCATTTGGTGATCGGTCTCCACGCCCTTCCGCGTATGCATCCGGACCGTTACAAACTGGGTCTTCTGCATGTGATCCTTGGGGCGAATATGTCGAGCCGTCTTTTCGAGGAAGTACGCGAAAAACGAGGCCTGGCTTACGAGATCAAGTCTGGAATGTCCGGCTATCAGGATGCCGGGGCTTTTACCGTGTCGGCCGGTGTAGAAACGAAAAAGACCGTGCGGGCTGTGGCGGTGATCATGAAGGAACTTACGAAAGTGCGGAAAAGTTTTGTGAAGTCTGGCGAACTCCGCCGCGCAAAGGATTATTTCATGAGCCAAGTCTCCTTGGGCGTTGAAGACACGCTGGATCATCTGCTTTGGGCGGGTGAAAAGGCTCTTTGCTCGGGAGAATTGCCGAACAAAACGGAAATCCGTCAAAAGATAGAGACTGTGACGTTGGAAGACATTCAAGGGGTCGCGCAGAAGATCTTCCGTACTGGAAATTTAAATCTTTCACTGATCGGGCCGGTGCCGGAGAAGATGCAGCGCGAAATCACCAAAAATCTAATTATCGAAGCAGTTTGAGGAGAATATCGTGAAGAAAATAATGATTGCCCCCAGTTTGCTTTCTGCGGATTTCAGCCGGTTGGCCGAAGAGATCCGGGATGTGGAAAAAGCCGGATGTGACGCGCTTCATATCGATGTAATGGATGGGCATTTTGTGCCGAATCTAACGATTGGGCCGCTCGTTGTGAGTGCGATCCGCAAGGTCACAAAGCTGCCGCTGGATGTTCATTTGATGATCGATGCGCCGTCCCGCTATGTAGGCGAATTCCGTAAGGCCGGTGCCGATTGGATCACGATCCACATCGAAGCGGAAAACGATGTACTGAAAACTCTACAAGAGATTAAAAAACTTGGAGCCAAGGCTGGAATTTCGCTTCGCCCAAAGACTCCCGTGGAAACGATTCTTCCTTATCTTTCGGAGCTGGATCTCGCTCTCGTTATGTCAGTCGAGCCGGGGTTTGGTGGACAATCGTTCATGCCCGATATGATGGCAAAGGTCAAAGTGCTGCGTTCGAAGTTTCAAGGGCTCATTTCCGTGGATGGCGGTATTGGTGCCGGGAATGCGTTTCAGGCGCTTGAGGCAGGGGCTGATATCCTGGTTGCGGGAAGTGCTGTTTTCGGAAAAGCGGATCGTGTGAAGGCAATCCAGGAATTTCGTGAGATTTTTAAGAAATTCTGATGATCCCCTCCCAAATTCGTAATTTCTCCATCATCGCGCATATTGACCACGGTAAATCCACGCTTGCGGACCGTTTGCTCTTGCACACCGGGGCCATCACCAAGCGAGAGTTCCGCGAACAGATTCTGGATGATATGGAACTGGAACGTGAGCGAGGGATTACGATCAAGGCGCGTGCGGTGCGCATTCACTATAAGGATCATTGGCTCAATCTCATCGACACGCCGGGTCATATCGATTTCACTTATGAAGTCTCCAAAAGCCTCGCGGCTTGCGAGGGTGTCCTGCTTCTTGTGGATGCCGGGCAAGGGATCCAGGCGCAGACTGTGACGAATCTTTATCTGGCCATGGAGCGCAATCTCAAGATCATTCCCATTGTGACGAAGATCGATCTTCCGACCGCAGAGCCGGAGCGGGTTAAAAAAGAGATTGTTGATTTTCTCGGGGTCGATGAAAAAGAGATTATTCTGTCGAGTGCGAAGACCGGGGAGGGTGCCGAGGAAATCCTGACGGCCATTATCGACAAAATACCGCCGCCACAAGGGGATCTTGAAAAACCTTTACGTGCGCTCATTTTTGATTCCAAATTCGATAGCTATCAGGGGGTCGTGGCCTATTTCCGCATTTTTGACGGAAGGCTCCGGACGCACGACCAAGTTCTGATGATGCAGACCGGGCATCACCACGAGGTCGATCAGATCGGGATTTTTAATCCAAACCCGGAGGCTGTCGATGAACTTGGGGCTGGTGCGGTGGGCTATGTGAATGCAAACATCAAGGACATTTCCGAGGTCAAGATCGGGGATACCCTGACGCTTGCGTCGAATCCGGCACCGGAAGCGTTGCCGGGTTACCAGGACGTGAAACCCATGGTTTTTTGCGGCCTTTATCCGATCCAAGCGAATGATTTTGCGCTGTTGCGGGACGCTCTCGCGAAGCTCAGGCTCAATGACTCCTCATTTGTTTATGAACCGGAATCTTCGGCATCGCTAGGGCATGGGTATCGTTGTGGATTTTTGGGCCTTTTGCATATGGATATCATCAAGGAGCGGCTTGAGCGAGAATTCAATCTTCAGCTTATCATTACCGCGCCGAATGTCCGGTACAAAGTGCTAACGACCAAGGGGGATATTGTTGACATCGAGAATCCTACCCACTTGCCGCCGGTGCAGCAGATCGAGATCATTGAGGAACCGTATATCCGGGCGCATGTGATGATCCCTTCGACGGCACTTGGGGTGATCATGCAGCTTTGTCAGGACCGCCGAGGCACTTATATCAGCACGGAATATCTCGACGCGAAGCGTGCCGTGCTCACTTACGAGATCCCGTTCTCGGAGATTGTGATGGATTTCTATGATAAGATCAAATCGCTTACGGCCGGATATGGATCGCTCAATTATGAATTCATCGGGCATAAGCCGTCGGATCTTGTTAAAATGGACATCTTGATTAATGGGGAGCCCGTCGATGCGCTTGCGATCATCACCTGGAAAGAGAAAGCCTATCCGCGGGGTAAGGCGCTTGTCGAGAAGCTCAAGGAGGTGATTCCGCGGCAGATGTTTGAGGTGGTAATCCAGGCGGCAATCGGAGCGAAGGTAATCGCTCGAGATTCAATCGCTGCGATCAAGAAGAACGTGACGGCTAAATGCTACGGGGGCGACATCACACGTAAGCGCAAACTTTGGGAAAAACAGAAGGAAGGGAAGAAGCGTATGAAAAAGATCGGGAAAGTGGATCTTCCGCAAGAAGCATTCATCAGTATTTTAAAGGTGGAATAATATGGAATTGGATCTTATTCAAGTTATTCGAAAATATTTATGGGTCTTGCCGGTGGCGTTGGTTTTGGCCTACACGTATAGAGCAAAACTCGCTCATGAGTGGCGATTCGCCTGGGCCGAGCCCCGCCGGTGGCTTTTTGAAAAATGGAAGAACTGGGGTGAGCCTCTTTTGATCGCGGCGGTGCTTGCCATTCTAATTCGCACGTTCATTTTTGGACCGTACAAGATTCCGACCGGTTCCATGATACCGACTTTTATGGAACAGGATAAAATCTTTGTCGATAAGCTGAGTTATCGTTTTCACTTGCCCGAACGCGGAGATATCATTGTGTTCAAGTATCCGCTTGATCGCAAAAAGGATTTTGTTAAACGGCTTGCGGGGCTTCCGGGAGAAACGCTTGAGATACGCAAGGGAGTGTTGCTTGTCAATGGAAAGCCGATGACGGACCCTCCGTTTTCCAGGAACACCTACTACAATGTTGAAGACTGGAAGTTTGGCAAGTCCGGTCAGGTGATTCGTGTGCCGGACGGCCATTATTTTGCGCTGGGGGACAATTCCGCGCACTCGGCCGATAGCCGCCAGTGGGGATTCGTGTCCAAAAAAGATCTGGTGGGGAAAGCCTTCATGATCTGGTGGCCACCGCAACGCATCAGACTCACAAAGTAGTCGCACCTCGCCTGATTCTCAATCAAAAAAGAGATCAGAAATCAGAGCAGTTCTGGTTTTCGAATAAAGCTCTTCAGGAAAACCAGGGCGCCTGATTCTCAATAATCTTTTCAATGGAAGACCAGTGCTGTCCTGGTTTTTCAGCGTTTCTATGCGTGGCGTGCTGAAATTTATTTCGATTCTTATTAAATCTTCCGTGCGAGTTGCCGTAAATGTATACACGGAGGATTTAACCATGCAAACGGAATTATTCGATCTGCCATTGCCCCGGACTCTTTCAGAGGATTCGACAGTTTCAAAGACTTCTTTCCTTGAAAAGACCTTCATCACGTTGCGTCTTGACCAGGCGATTGGGTTGACGCTTATCCTGCTTGTCATCTATGTACTGACCTTTTCTTGGGGAGTTGAAAAGGGAAAGAAGGCTTCACGCGAAAGCCAGGTGATTCGTACGGGTTCTGCTGAGGTTCTTTCTTCGGAAACCTCACAAACTGTTGTTGCTTCGGTCGCCAAGACGCCCTTAGCGGCTATGGCTGATGAGTCTGTTTCCAAGGAAGTTCCGATCACAGTTGCAGACTTGCCTAAGCCTGTAGCGAAGGTCATGAAACCTGACGGGAAGTTCACCATCCAGCATGTGACCTATATTACCCGATCTGCAGCGGATCGTGAGATCCAAAAACTTGCCCAGCGGGGATACAGTTCCTTTGTGATCCCGAGCGGAAAGCACTTGCAGGTTTGTATTGCGGCATTCCAGTCGCGTCAGGATGCGTCTCTGCTCCTCAAACAGCTGAGGGCTCAGGGCCTTGTTTCAGGCGACGCCTATGTGCGGCCGATGGTTCGCTGACCGCGCTGACTTCGTGTTAAAATAGCTTAAAAATAGAATGTTTGCGCACTTTTCAGCTAGCCATTTTCCTTCCGCATCAGTATAATACGCTCCTCCAACAGCATAACTGTTCGGATCGATCCAATTCACTAATACTGCGTTTCTATTGATTTAAGGGTCGCAGTATTGTACCGGTAACTCCTAAAATCAAATGGAGAACGGTACTAACAAAGGAGTCCAGTGTCTTATGTCTCAACATCCTAGCCTGCGTTCTGACAGTGTCGGAGCCAAACACCGAAATGTTTTCAAACGTCTTGAACGCGTCAAGAAACTCCAAGAAATGGGCAAGTGGAGCGAAAATGCAACGGCTTACAATCTTCCGAAAGTGAAGTCGCAGAAGATCAAGATGAAGAAGGTTAAAGAGGCGAAGGCAGGAGCCGCTGAAGGAGCCGCAGCTCCCGGTGCTGCAGCGCCCGCAGCCGGCGCGAAACCCGCAGCAGGTAAAGCTGCCGGAAAACCAGCCGGCGATAGCAAAAAAGCTTAACGGAGCCAAGAAAACTTTTCTATGATTACGATCCGAAGATCTGTGCAGGATGATGACGCGGCAGTGGTCGATCTTATCACCAGTATTATGGATAGCGAGTTTCATGACGCTAAGCACGCTTATCCGACGGAGGATGTCGAGTGCATTGAGAAGGCCTATGGCGGAATCGGTGAAGCGTTCTTTGTGGCGGTGGATAATAAATCACACAAAGTCGTTGGCACCGTTGCCATCAAGAAAGAGGATGGCCGTGTCGCATTGCTCCGACGATTGTTTGTCGCGCCCACGCATCGCAATCTGAAGATCGGTAAGAAGTTGATTGATCGTGCGCTTGATTTTTGCCGTGAGGTGGGTTACGAAGAAGTCGTTTTTAAAACAACCTCGAAGATGTCGGGGGCGATCGATCTTTGTCGCAAGAACGGTTTTGTTCAGCGAGCACATATCGTTTTGGGGCCCGTCGAACTTATCAAGTTATCGCTGTGCCTTCGTGAAGATGTCCATGCCATGAGGGGGAAAGATTAGCATGGGGTTTTTTAGCAAGAAGAAAAATGCCGACGCATCCTCATCGGTGCTTTCGGAATCTGAAATTCAGAAAAGGCTGTATGGCGAGTTTTCTGCGGGAGCTTCTCATGTCGTGATCGGGGATCGGGAGCATCTCAAGGAGCCTGCTCCGGCGCCGTTCATGCCGAAAGAACCTGCTCTGGAGAAAGATTCGGCTCTCGATCTTTTTAACGTGCAAAGAGATGCGTTGTCTGAACCCCGCCCTGCTTCGCATCAGGTTTCTCCAGAACAAAAGCCGGCCGATCATGCATCGCGCTATGTCCCGCTTCATGATTTTGAAAAAAAACCTGTCTCTTCCGCTTCGGCGCCCTCCAGTTCGGATTCCTACGCTCGTTTTCGTTATAACCGTCCTCAGGAAAATAAGTTAGCTGCGTTCCTGGATCTGTTTAGAGGCTTTTCCGAAAAAATAGGCGAGCTGGTCAAATTATTTTTAGACCCCAAACAGGTGGCCATCCGACGTGTTTTTTATTGGGGCGCTGCGGTCCTTGTTGTTTTTCTCCTTTTTTGGGGAGTGAACGCACTCAATTCTCAACGGGAAGAAGCACTACGTGCCCGGTATAAGATTCCTTCCGTAAAGATTCCGGGTGCTGTGGCGGTGGTTGCTCCTGCTAATCCTGTGGCGGAACGTCCCGTGGTCATCACTCCGGCTCCTGTCAGATCGAAAAAAACGCATGCTCCCGAGGGGAGTACAGCGCCCGCGGCTCCGGTGAGTGGATCTTATGTGATCCAGGTCGTGACCTATCCGACTAAACAGGATGCGGATCAGGTTGTGGAAACGTTTAAGCGCGCAGGTTTTCATGCTTTTGTTAAAGAGAATACACGGCCGAGCGGGCGACTTTTTTATCTCGTGCTTCTCGGAGGGTTCCGCACCGAGTCGGAAGCCCAGGCTCAGCTTTTGAGATTTCGCGCTAAAGATGTCGCACGTCCCTTTCAGGACGCTTTTGTGAAATCGAGCCGATCATGAACTCGCTCTGGGACGGTTTTAATAAACGGAAATTTCCAAGGCTTCATCTGACCTGTGAGGTGGCGATCCAGCCGGTGGGTAAGCAAAAGGCCTTTACCGCAAGCACGGAGGATGTGGGGATGGGGGGTGTCTCGGTGATGCTTCCGGAGCCTTTGGAGCGGTTCGATCGTTGCAAAATCAGTCTGGAACTTAAGGACGGCGAGCCTCCTGTCCAGTGCACCGGACGTAGTGTGTGGGTGATTCCGAGCCAGGACCGGAAATCTTCAAAAAAGAATTTTGACATAGGCTTCGAGTTCCTGGATCTGGACGAACTCTCCCGTAAGCGTTTGAAAACCTTTATCACTCCGCCCCTAAAGAAAGCTTAACCGGTTTTTCGACCGATGGCTCAACTCTCCTCATTCGATATCGTTTCACAGATTGATCTTCAGGAAGTCGACAACGCAGTCAATCAGGCGAAGAAAGAGCTCCAGACCCGTTTCGATTTCAAAGGAAGTCAAAGTTCTGTGGAATTCCTTAAGGATGAGAAAGAGAAAAAAATACGGTTGATCGCGGATGACGATATGAAGTTGCGGAATCTGCAGGATATTCTCAAGACGAGAATGGCTAGCCGGAAAATTTCTCAGAAGGCGCTCGATTTTAAAACCGCGGAGAAGGCCTTCGACGGTTGTCTCCGGCAGGAAGTGACTCTCGCTCAGGGAATTTCCCAGGAGAAGGCCAAGGAAATCGTGAAGATCATCAAGGACCTTCCTGTGAAGGTTCAGGCGGCCATTCAGGGGGACGAAATCCGGGTCTCCTCAAAGAATAAAGATGATCTTCAGTTCGTGATCCAGCACCTGCGGACCGCACCCCTGACCCTGCCAATTCAGTTTGTGAATTTTCGATAACCATTTTATCTATAATGGGTTACAACGTTTTATAGGTTGTTCCCCATCGGCTTTGTCAGTGGGTGGATTTCAGAGCACCAGAAGGTCGTTTTTCGACAAAAAAATCACCTCGCTCCCTTGTAAAATCCAAAACCATGTGCTACTTTTCCCTTGTCTGACGATGTTTTAAATTAATTAAACCCATAAAAAAGTCGATACATAACCAACGGAAAGTCTGGCTTTTTCCGGTAATGGCGAATGCGAAAAAATAAAGGAGGAAGCGATGGAAAGAGATAAGCGCAAGTTCAAGCGCTTTGACGCGTACATGAGCGTGAAGTTCACCGGAACCGAAGCGACGTCTGTTAAAGGAATCGGGTTGAGCCGGGATCTTTGCCGCGAAGGGTTGCAAATCAATTCAGACAAGTCGCTTCAGGAAGGGACTCCATTGGATTTGGAGATCACAATCCCGGATGATCCGAAGCCTATTTTCAGCTCTGGGTTGGTTATGTGGTCAAGGCCTTCCGAGGGAACGGACCAGGGCTATGACCAGGGAGTTCGGCTGCTGAACATGGATCCGGTCGATAAATTCCGCGTCCTGGATTATGCGTACAATCACTGGCTTGAAACTAAGGTCAATGACTACGCGGATCCCGAAAGCGTTCAGGAGTGGTAAGACAGGACTCTTGAGGGCGTTTTTTCTTAGTTTCCTTTCCCTCTGTCTGAGACAGTCTTTTGGTATTTTACGGTTTAAAAGTTCTGCAGCTTCAGGGGGCGCCTCCGGCGCCCCTTGCTTATTTCCGTGCCTGAGGTTTATTCCCTGACGGGTCACAAGGATTGCCCCAATCTCTGCTTTGCTTCGATTGATGGGTATTGGGACTGTAAGGTGAATTGTCTTTCCTGCCGATAATCCGCCATGATGAATTTTTTCTCTTTTTGGAAAAAAATAAAGCCTGAGGTGAAAGAAGGGTATCTCGCGGAATCGATATCTCTTTTTTCATCCCTAACGTCGGACGAACAAACCCTGATCGAGCAGCATTCTCGATTGGTGGGGTTTAAACGTGGCGACATCGTTTATGAAGAGGGGGCGGTGCCCGACGCCTTCTATATTATTATTTCGGGGCGCTTTCGCCTTTTCACCCGCGCTCGCGGTCCAGAAAAGGAGTCTACGCTTCTTTTTTTCTATCGCGGAGAGCATTTTGGCGAAACCTCTCTTTTGACCGGTAGCGTTCATAGCGCGTCGGTAGAGGCTAAGACGGATGCCGTGGCGCTCAAGATCAGCGCCGAAAGTTTTCAGCAGCTTCTTCAGAAGATTCCGGCACTGGCGCTTCATCTAAGTCGCTCTCTTGGGCGGCATCTGACCCGGGAAGAGTTGGGGTACAGTCATCACCGGCGTGAGGTCCGCATTGCGGCTTTCTATTTTGCGGCTTCCACCGAGGGGATGGCGTGCTTCCTCATGGATTTCATCAAGACCTTACGGCGTGAGACCCAAAGTAAGGTGTTGCTTCTGGACCTCTCGGGAAAATTAAAGAATCTTCTTCCGGCGGAGTTCCGCCGTGGCGATGCTTCTGGATTCGATCTTAAAACAATGGATCCGTCCAATGAATTATCGATTCAAAGGTCCATTCTGGCCCATGAAACTAGCTTTGATCTCCTGTCTTTTGCAGTGAATGCGGCCTTGGACGAGGATGAAAAGAAATTCACGACACTCCTGACCTATTTGACCTACCGTTATGACTATCTCGTGCTCTGTCTGCCGGACCGCAATACCCCCGTCGCCGTTAAGGCCCTCAATTACTCAGATCGTGTTTATCTTTGGGCGGAAAAAAGAACGGATGTTTTTACATTTGCTTCTAAAAAAGCAGGAGAGCTCTGTCAGGACTTCGGCTTTAGCAAAAACGAGATCAAGATCATCATGCCATCCCAGGAGGGGAAGGCTTTTTCTGCGGACGGTCTGGGTGTAGCTGCGGAGATACAGCTCTTTTCCACGCTTCCATCGCTTCAATATCAGCGGTATCAGTACGAAAAGACCATGACCTTTTTGGCGAAGGAATGGTCGGAACGGTTGGTGGGGTTGGTCTTGGGCAGTGGCGCCGCGTACGGTCTTTCGCACATTGGGGTGCTTCGGGTTCTGGAACAAGAGAAGATCCCCGTGGACGTTCTCGCGGGCTCTAGTATCGGAGCTCTTATCGGTACGCTATGGGCTGCCGGTTATGATTCGCATGAGATAGAAAAGATCGCTAAATCTCTGCACAAGAAGAATGCGTTCTTCAAGCTGCTGGGATTTCGGGACATTTCGGCGATCCACCGCGGATTTTTTAAGGGCAATCAGATCACTCAATTTCTGTCTGCGTATTTGAAAGATATGACCTTCTTGGATCTTAAGGTTCCAGTCAAGGTAGTGGCCACGGACCTTTTAACCTCAGAAGAGGTGGTGTTAGACTCCGGGAGTGTGCTCAACGCGGTCCGCGCATCGATCTCGATTCCAGGTTTTCTGCGTCCTTATCCTTATAAGGGAAGTTATCTGATCGACGGCGGAATCGTGGATCCTTTGCCGGTGAAAATCCTTTCTAATATGGGCGTTCGCAAGATCATTGCGGTCAATGTCCTGCCGGCTCCCAAAGATCTGATCGAGCGAAATGAGCTGCGGCGCAAGGCTTTTCACCAGGGGTTCCAGCGGCGGGGCTATTGGCAACGAATCGTGATGAAGACTCTGGACCGCGTCCAGCGGCGCTATACCGCCAACATCTTTAACGTCATGATGAATTCCATCATGTTTACCGAATTCGAGATCGCGCGCATGGCAGGAAGTGAAGCCGATGTTTTTATCCACGCGGCTGTCCCCGATGCTCACTGGATCGAATTTTTTTCAGCGGACAAATTTATCGATGAAGGCGTGAAGAAGACTCGTGAACAGCTGGCGGACATACGCCAGCTTCTGCTAGAATAAGTCCTCAGAACTGTGTAACCTCAGCGGAGAATTCTTGAATGAAAGAGATCGTCATCGCCGGTGCGGTCCGAACGGCTCAAGCGAAATTGGGCGGGGCTTTTAAGGATCTTACAAATCAAAAGCTTGGGGAGGTCATCCTTCGAGGGCTTTTGGAACGCACGCATCTGGATCCGAAAGCCGTGGACGAGGTTATATTTGGTTGCGTGGGACAGCAATCGGATGCCCATAATGTGGCTCGTGTCATTGCTTTGATGGCTGGTATCCCGCAGTCGGTTCCAGCCTTTACCGTCAACAGGAATTGCGCTTCAGGGATGCAGGCGATTGTGAGTGCGGCCCAGATGATCCTGGCGGGGGATGCTGATCTGGTGGTGGCGGGCGGGGTCGAGGTGATGTCCTCGTTGCCATTCGTCAACCGTGATCTTCGATTTGGGAAAAAGCTTCGTGATTCCAAAATGATTGATTCTCTTTGGGAAGGCCTCCGGGATCCTGTGTCTGGAATGATGATGGGAGAAACTGCGGAGGTTTTGGCTGAAGAATTCAAGATCAGTCGAGCAGCGCAAGATGAATTCGCGCTTGAATCGCACAAAAAAGCTGTTCAGGCCGTGCAATCCGGCAAGTTCAAGGCCGAGATCCTTCCGGTGATTTTGCCTCCGAGGTCTAAACGGGATAAAACTCAGGAGATCTTCATCGATGATGAAAGCCCCAATCCGGCATTGACCCTCCAAGAACTTCAAGGCTATTCGTCCGTTTTTAAAGAACAGGGGACTGTGACAGCCGGAAATTCGTGTCCTATTTCAGACGGTGCCGCCGCGGTACTGGTGACCCATCGGGGCAAGGCCGAAGAGCTTGGTTTGCAGGTCCTCGCGACGCTCCGGAGCTGGGCTTTTAGTGGAGTGGATCCTCGGCGCATGGGGATTGGTCCCGTGGATTCGACCCGGAAGGCGCTTCAAAAAGCAAAGCTTGTCATGAGGGATATCAATCTTGTGGAGATTAATGAGGCTTTTGCGGCGCAGTGTTGTGCGGTGGAAAGGGCGCTTGCGATTGACCGCTCAATCGTCAATGTGAATGGCGGGGCGATCGCGTTGGGTCATCCTGTCGGTGCCACAGGGGTGAGGATTGTTGTGACCTTGCTTCATGAGATGAAAAGACGAAATTCCTCCTTGGGACTGGTCTCTCTTTGTATTGGCGGCGGACAGGGTGGTAGCATGATCTTGGAGCGTCAGTAGGCCAAAAAAATAGTGCTTTAGTTTCATAGGACGATATATAATAATACCCTGATTTTTTAAAACCACATTTGCACCTCCTGGGGGCTACTCGTTATGAAAAAGAGTTTGGGTTTTGCATTTTTGATCTTAGCATTGATTCATTGCGGAGCTTCGGCGCCCCGCCAAGGGGGAACCGGCGATGTGGCGGGAACTCCTAAAAAGGCCGGAAGTAGTAAGGCGTCAGTTTCACCCCAAGGTTTTGCGGCAGATCAGATTATGAAATTCTTTGGTCGCAAGACCGGCAATGACCTCATGATCGAAAAAAAGAGCAAGAAGCAAGAAAATGCGACTGTGTCTTCAAAGGGTGTGGCAAACACGGCCAAGGGGTTTGACTTGCCGCCTAAACCCATGTCTCGGTATGCATCGAGCCCTACGAAAGCTACGGGGATTGATGTGCCAGCGCCGGCTTTTCAACTCCCTTCGAAGCCTGTGCCTGGAAATGTTTCGGGTATCCTGAAAAGTCAAAAAAGAGTGGTGCCAGCACCTGTTTTTCAGATGCCGGCTAAGCCCGTGCCTGTGAATGTGCCGAGTGTTATGAAGGTGAAAAAAATCGTGATTCCGCCACCTCAGGCGATGGGTCCTTCGGTTGTGGCAATCCGCGAAGAGATCCAAAAGATCTTTAGCTTGAATAAGTCGATTAGCCAGATGAATGCAAAACGGGCTGCTCAAATCGCTAAGGCTCAGGGAAAAGCGAGTGTTCATGAAAAAATTCTGGATGTGAAAGGAGACACGCAGAAGCCGTCCGTTGGTCGAGGGATGCCTGGTAAAAGTGAACTTTTGGCGCAGGAAAAATTACGTAGCGCTCATGAAGAAATCCAGCGCAATGCTCAAATGACCGATGAGCTCAATGGAATTCCCACTGTCGCGGGCCCAGAACCAGAAAAAAAATCATAGGCCACGCTTCCTGAGAGATGGCCCATGGCCCTGAAGCGTTCTGGATTTCCGACAGATTGCGTCGAAGAAAATGGTAATCTAGTCCAGGTTTTCCGGGAACGTGCCCGTTTTTTTGGATCCAAGAAAGCCATTTTTTATAAGGTCCAAGGCGAATACGCCGGCTCGTACAGCTGGCAGGATTGGATGAAGATCGTCCGGGAAACCGCGATGGCTCTCCATTCGCTCGGCATACGTAAAGGCGACCATGTGGGGATTCTTTCGGAGAATAGTCCCGAATGGACTTTCGCCGATCTCGGGATTTTGAGCCTCGGCGCCGTGACTGTGCCCCTCTACCCTACCGCCTCTCTCGAGGACATTCGCTATATCATCGATCACGCCGATCTCAAGGCACTCTTCGTTTCTACGGAGGAACAATACCGCAAGATCGAAGGATTTAAATCAAAGTTTCTTCCGGCGGGCATTATCCTTTTTACTCCGGGTGGGGTGGGAGATGTTCCTGCCCTTGCAACGTTTCGAGAGATGGGGCGTTGCCATGATCTCAATCATGGCGATCTCTATGAGCAATGCGTTAGAAACGTTGGGCCAGATGATCTTGCGACTATTATTTATACCTCCGGCACGACTGGCGCTCCCAAGGGCGTGATGTTGACGCACCGGAATTTTATCGCGAATTATCAGGGCTCCTTCCAGCGTATCCAGATCGACGACCGGGATTCCGTCCTGTCATTCCTTCCACTCAGCCACGTCTTTGAACGTCTGGCAGGCTATTATTATCAAGCTGCTTACGGAGTTTCGATCGCCTACGCCGAAAGTTTCATGACCGTTGCGGAAGATATCCGGAAGGTGAAACCAACTATTGTGGTAGCGGTGCCGAGGTTCTATGAAAAGACCTATGCTCGGATCCTGGAAAAGGTCCAAAAGGCGCCTGTTTGGAAGCAGCGGCTTTTTTACTGGTCGGTTCGCATCGGGACAAAGACTGCGCAGATGAGGATGCGCGGGCATTCTGTTCCGATCTGGCTTGCTTTTTATAACTGGATCGCCAAGAGGGTCGTCTTTAACAAAATCAAACAAGCCATGGGCGGGCGCATCCGTTTTTTTATCTCGGGCGGCGCGCCGCTTTCCCGGGACCTGGCACGGTTCTTCTACGCGGCGGATATCATGATCTTGGAAGGCTATGGTCTGACAGAGACATCGCCTGTGATCGCGGTTAATGCCCTCGATGATTTCAGATTCGGAACTGTGGGAAAACCCATCGCCGGGATCCGTGTTAAGATCGCAGAAGATGGCGAAATTCTGACTCAAGGACCCTGCGTGATGAAAGGTTATTACAATAATCCTCAGGCGACAGCCGATTGCATTAAGGGAGGTTGGTTTCACACGGGAGATATTGGTCACTTTGATGATGAAGGATTTCTGCATATCACGGATCGCAAAAAAGACATCATTGTTACTTCGGGAGGAAAGAACGTTTCCCCTCAAAATATTGAAGGGCGCATCCTCGGAGACAATCTCTTTTTTCAGGCCATTGTGCTAGGGGACAAACGGCCCTACCTTTGTGCCCTGCTTGTTCCCCATAAGCAGGAGATTCTCCGTTATGCCGAGCAACACCGCATCAGCGATCTCTCCTATGAGAAACTTCTGGAGCATTCTGGAATTCAGGCTTGGGTCCGTGAACGGCTTGAAAAACGCATGGAAGGTTTGGCGGGTTTTGAGACGGTGAGAGCTTTTATCCTCCTGCCGCAGGAGTTCACCCTGGCCTCAGGAGAAATGACGCCGACCCTGAAGATCAAGCGCCGCGTCGTGATGAAAGAGTATCAAAAGGCGATCGACGAACTTTACCGCAAGACCGACCATGAATGGGGGAAGCGGCAATCCTCCTCGGCAAGCGCATCGTGAGAGCTCGCCCGTTATGATTTCGAATTGGATCCAGAATTACTTTACAAGCCGGGATGGAACAAAGATCTTCTACCGTTTTTATCCGGTGTCCGGGGCGCGGCATACTGTGATCATGCTTCACGGTTACGGAGAGCATTCCGGACGTTATGAAAAGTTCCCAATCAGAATGGGGCGCCTTTCTGCGCAGTTTGCGGTGATGGATCTTCGTGGCATGGGGAAGTCTGGAGGCCCGCGAGGCGATATCAGGTCTTTTGACGATTATTTGCAGGATGTCTCCGGGTTTGTGGAGCATCTCCGTGCAACCTATGCTATTCCCAAGAAGTTCATCTTGTTCGGACACAGTATGGGAGGCCTTGTCGCTGTGTATTGGGCCATGAAAAATCCGGAAGCCGTGAAGTTATTGATTCTTTCCGCGCCGTTCTTAGGACTCAAATTTTCGCGGTTCATTTCTCTGGTGAATCATCTCTTGCTTGCTTTCGCGCCTCGTTTTGTTTATCGCAATCCCGTGAGTTCTAAAGCGCTGAGTCATGACCCAGCCGAGATGGCGATCCATCGGAAGGATCCTCTGATCCTTCGTTATATCTCCGCCCGGTTGATCGGAGAGATTTTCCGACGCACGGAAACGATGCGGACGCAGCCAATCCTTTCGATCCCATTTCCGGTCCATATGCTTGTGTCTGGGGAAGAGTACGTTGTAGATCCCAAGGCCTCCAGGCGTTTCTTTGATCGCCTTGTGGCGCCACGTAAAGACCGCACCTGTTTTGATGGTTTTTACCATGAGCTCTTTAACGAGAGGGAACAACAGAAGGCCTTCAATGTTTTGAAGACAATTATCGAAGATTGTGTATAATACCGCCCTGTTGCTTTGGATTTTCCCGCCTAATTTTGTTGTGGGCCTGTAGCTCAGCTGGTAGAGCGCTGCATTCGCATTGCAGAGGCCAGGAGTTCGACTCTCCTCAGGTCCACTCTTTCCTTAATGCCTAAGAAGGACGAGTGCGCCGGTCCTCGTCATAATTTCTTGCCTTGATCGACTTGCGAGTACCGTCCCCATTTCAGACCTGCTGTAAAAGCTCATTTTTTGATAGAAAGAGCTTCTTTAAAGCCGGAGCTCTGTAAATAAAAAGCGACGCATTTTTTGCTGCAATTATTCACGTCCTTAGGCGGTCTGTTTAGGGATGCTTTTCCCCATAGCGCTTGTCAATACAGAGGGCGTGGGTTATCTTTTATCAATACAAGCATTATAAAAGACTTAACCAATGAAGAGAGGATGACCCGTAATGGCTGGAACTTTAACGGACGATAAAGCCCGACGACGAGAGCGTTTCTCGAAGCGTCTCATTGCGATCTTTGTTGTCGTTGTTTTTACGCTTTTTGACGCCGTTCGCTATGCTCCACAAGGCTATGCGAGCCCTATTGCTACAGTCGTTGATCCTGTCCTTGCGTCTGTTTCGATTCCCAAGGAACTTGGTAAGGTGGAGGAATCCTTTCGCGGGACTGCGGGCAAGACTGTGATCTTCATTGAGGACGCCCATGATTCCCTTGAAGCCCAGGAGAATATCGCAAAGCTTATCGGGAAGCTCGTAAAAGAAAATGGGATCAAAACGGTTTTTGAAGAGGGCTACGAAGGCTCGGTTCCTACGGATAAGTTTTTTGGTTTTATTCAAGATCCCAAGATCAAACAAAAAGTCTCCTATTTCCTTTTGGATAAACTCCGTGTCGGCGGCGCGGAATACGCGCATATCAATCGGGTAAACGATTTCAAGCTGATCGGGGTCGAGGATCTCGAGCTGTACGGCGAGAATATCCAGTCCTACCGAACCTCCTCCCGAAATAGGCAAAGCATCGATGAAGACTTGAAAGAATTGTTTTCACAAATCGCCGTCCTTGCCGACCGGTATTTTTCAAAGGAACTAAGGCGTTGGCTAAAGCACAAGGATCGTTTCGGGGAGGGGCAACTGCCGCTTCTTGATTATCTGAAAAGAACGCGTGACATCTTTCTTCAAAAGTGCTCGGCGCGCATGTTTGGGCAGCAATATCCGGCGGTGACGATCCTTCTCGCTGCGAAGTCATCGCGGGATCCGAAGCTTCTCGATCAGCTGAACACTTTGGATCTTAAGGTTGTTTTTGACGAAGTTTTGAGGTTGGAACGGGATCTTTCCAAGAGTTTTCTTGAAAATGAGAGAGATCGCAAGATCTTCGATTATTATCAGGCCCTGGGGCTTCTTAAGAGATTGAATCGAATCGAACTGACTCAGCCGGAATATGAAGCAGCCCAAGAGACGCTTCAGAAATTCGAGACGCAAGAATTAGCGAATTTCATAGTATCTCTCACTCATCATTCATTGGTTCTTTCCAAAGAGTGGGAGCATCACATCCAGGATGCTATCCGGTTCTATGACGTGGCGCACGGGAGAGATCGATCAGTCGACGTTCGTCTCAGAGAATTTCTTCGGAATAAAGAAGGAGATTCTGCGATTCTTGTGTTTGGCGGGTTCCATGCAAGCGGCATCAAGGAGATTCTAAGGCAGCAAGGTCTTTCTTACATCGTAATTTCGCCGAAGATTACTTCCGTTGATAAAAAGCACCGGGATTATTACAAACGGCTAATGTCCGAAGGTCGTCACTCCTTCGAAACCCCACTTCTCGTGGCTCGAGCCAACAGGTCTCCGGGCTATTTTTATTTAGCCGCCACAGGCAAAGAAGAATTTGTTCGTGCGGAACTCCGAGATATTGCTTCTTCCGTCAAGGCGCTTGGAGAGAACGCTGACTCGCTGCTGATTGAGCGCGGCCTCGCTGCATTTGATCAATCGCGGGAGCATCAGCTTGTCAATGCAGAGACTGAAACATCGCAGACTCGTTCCGAGGTGCACTTGGATACTGTTCATTTAAGTGCTTTTCAGCCGGCGGCGGTGGTGAGCCGCCGTTCGGAGATGCGGGTGATGGAACCGGAAGTGCGAAAAGTTCTGGATGAAAAGTTCCAGGCGGTGGCGAATTTTCTCTCTGCTCGTGAAGAGTATATGCCGGGTCGCAATGTTCCCCTCCGAGACCAATGGGCTCCGACTGAGATCAGTAAGCTTGCGTTTTTAAAAGGGGAGAAGATCCTTGTCATGATTCTCGGGACGTGGGAGGACAAGGTCGCTTTTGAGGCCGCGCCAATCATCCGGGATCTTCGGGCCCGTGGTTATGATATCAAGGTTTTGACCAGTGGGAAATACGGGAACAAACCCGGAGTATTCTTTGATGCGCAGGGAAACCGGCTTCCTGAAGCTGTCGGTTACAAGCAAATCTTAGAAAAAGAAGGGGTGTCCGTGGATTTTGTGGAGCCTGATTCGACGAATTCTGGAGACAATATCCTGTTTTCCAAGAAAAAAATCGATGAGGCCGGATACAAGCCTGATGTGATCATCGTGATGCAGAACGGGCTTCTTCAAAAGCGGGCCGGGTTGAGCATTGTCCGCCAGCATTTTGGGATTAAAAATGAAAAAGAAGAACATGAGGCCAAGAGAAAATTCGACGCCTCCGGCCTCCGGCTCATCAGCTACGCGCCCTATGTACCCAATGTTTCCGGACAAAGCGATCCAGAGGTCCTGCTAACTCTTGAATACGCATTAAAAGAGGTCGAAGCCCTGAAAAACTATCCCGCAATAGGATATACCATTCCTGTAGCGATCCCAGAGGATGTCCGCCAAGCAGCGGCAGATCTGACCGCAATGCTGGCTGAAATCAACAAGAGGATCGAAGAAAAAGCTAAAATTAAAGAGCATGTTTCTGACCTCGGGCAGGTGAAAGAGCGTCTTCGCACCAAATGGAATGAGGTTCGTTGGGTTCACAACAGGATTCCCGGGAAGAAAAATATTCCTGAGCCCGTTGGGCAATGGACTCAAGATGGTTTTTTATGGAAAGGCATTTATAACCAGATTGATCCTCATGCTCTGGAAACAGCGATCGATCCCAATCCACCCGCCGGGCAAGAGCCGGCAAAACCAGGCTGGGTATTCGGGGATTATCCGGATGCCTCTCAAGTTCTTTTTACGGTGGATATCGACGGAGAACAAGGCAGAGTGCTTGTGGCTGGGGACGCGCAGCTTTCCAACGAATCCCTTCTTATTCTCGATCGCGATACGCATCTGGTCTTGACGGATGAAAAATCCAATCTTTCGCTTTTGAAATTCCACAGGCGAAGCGGACTGAAAGGTTATATCAATTTATGGGGGATAGGTCAGTTCCCGCGCTTGCACGATCATTTGGTTGAAGATATGCCCATCTTCGGATTACCGCTGAGAAAATCAGGCGGAAAAGTTGATGGTCTCGAAATGCAGGAGCTTGGGAATTATGCGGCCTCAACGCTGGTTTATACGGATGATGACGATGCGAAGCTTGCGGCGGTCATGGCCAAGACCGCGCAGGAATTGTTGGAGGAAAAGATCCCGCATCAGGTGTTTCTTGCGGCCGGAAAGGTCATTTTTGTTCTGCGCGGTAGCGATCCACAGACGCTTCATAAAGTCGAAGGGGAAAATTTCGCCGGACGGTACCTTACGGGTCAATTTGTCGGAGGGGTTGTCGGGTATCCGAAGGCGAGTGCCGATAAGATCACGCCTGAAAAATATCAGGACATAATGAGACGGGTTAGTCAGCCGGTCTCGATACGTGCTCGGATCATTTCAAATTTGCAACAGAAGGGGGTGGTTTCTCCTGCCCGGAATAATAAACGTTCCGAGATGCGTAAAGATACGGCGGAACAAGTGACGACCGAGATCTATGATCCGAAGCAAGCGGGGATCGATGTCAGTGTGAATCCCGTGCCAAGCGGGCATTTCCGGTATGACCAGGCGTCGAAACAACATTTCTGGGATGGAAAACAGGTTCTTTTTCGTAAAGACGAAGGCATTGCTAGAGAATCCGCAGCTCCAGGAGCCCGGACTTGGCCGGTCGATATTGCCTGGGAAGAACATGAAAAAGATTTTGCGGCGGCTCATCCGTTGTTCGATCTTCACTCCTATGGAAATCTTTACAACAACGCTGGGTTTGTTGTCTTTGACGGGAAAACAGGCATGCTTTATTACCAGGCCGGGGAAGCCTTTGAGAAAAAAGCGTATTCGATGCTGGTTTCTTGGAACGATCGCACCGTTACCTCCGAGAATGTCCGTTTCGAACAGATCGCCGGAGGCAAGGCCGGTAAAGTTCAGGTGTTTGTTGATGGGCAGTCGGGACCGATTCAGGACAAGATCCGGTTCGCGGTGTTCGGACAGAGATTAATCCACAAAGGCGCCGTGGTGCCTCTTGAGGCGGTCGCAGATCAATTCGAGGACCTGTTTCAGCTTTATCGGCTTCCTCAATTCATGCAATGGAGAGAAAACGCGGCGCCAGTCTATGGACGAACGATCGGTGTGGAGGAGTTGGCCCGTTGGAGGACTACCGGCGATCCCAGGGACAAGGCCTTATTTATGGACGTTGTTCGTCATGATGGCTACATGGAGATTGATCTGACAGGTTATTTGCGGGAAGAAAAAGACAGCAAAGTCACTGTCAGGACCCTCAAAGAGATCAAGGACGGGGCTCTTACTCCGTTTGGCTATAAAGAAGTGGGGCTCGCGGAGCCGCAGGCGTTAAAGCGAGGCGAATATTTTATCCAAGACAACAGGCTGCATATTCGTTTTCTCCCTTATCCGTACCCGCATCATGTGCTCGGGATCACGGCATCGGGGAAAGTCGTTTCGGTTCTTTACATAGGAGACAAATATAAAAAACAGGGCGTTACGCTCCAAGACCTTCCTGAGAGCGTTCGCGAGCGCTATGGGAATCAGGAGAAAGATCCCATCCAGGAACTCCTCGTGATTGCGCAGGGTCGGGACAGTTTCCGCCGTCGTGACGGAAGACTTTCCGAACGCAGTCCTTATATCAATCTCAAGGGAACTGCCGCCATCCTTTTTGAACGGATCATGCCACCTGCCGCATCTACTTCTCAGGATTTGCTTGCGCCTCGCTCCGAGATGCGGAATGCTGATGCGTCAGCGGTAGGCATGGCTGCTGTAAAACGACAAGCCATGGAAGCTCCCGACCCAGAGGGTTTCCTGAAAGTTGTAACAGCGTATCGCCTCGGAAAAGGATTGCTGACCACCGATAAGACTTTTTTCCTAACGGGTATTTATGACTTTCTTGGAAACACCGATCCCATTATCTCGACTCTGGAAGATATCGAAAGACGCACGAAGACCGGGCGGCAGCTTTTAGAGGACGTTTGGCAGGATCCTCAACAGCGTTCCAAGCTGTTTGATTTTGCCATTTCATACCATTACAGCTACACGCGCGAAGACCGGCTTCTAGAATTGGTTCGTAAACTTATCGAGGGGATCCAACAGCGGGGGGATTTTGCTTCGCAGGAAAAAATAACCATTCTGGACATAGGAACCGCTCCTAAGAAGTTTGGCTCTCCGACCTCGATGCAGACGATGGAAATGTTCCGCGCTGCTTTCCCAGACAAGCAAATAGAACTTAGCTCCGTAGACATGCAATTCCCAGCTTCATTTAAATTTAATGCCGAAGGAGTATATGTTGATGAGCGGACAGGTATCCGTTACGTCAACTACGACATCCGTAAGGGACCGTTGCCATCCGCTGATATTGTTATTGCCGTGAATCTGTTGGATCTTTATCAGGATGTTCAGGAGAGGAAACGTATTCGGAAGAATATTTTTCAATCCAGCTTGAAGTATGTCGTTACTGGCGTCAAGAGTACGGAGGATATTTTCCGGCGTTCTAACGAGCAATCTGATCAATGGACAAAGATCGCAACAGTCCAGTTAATGGAGGAATGGTATGCGCAAAGTCTCTACCAAGGATTGGGTTTTTCTTCAGAAAACATAGGCTTCCAGAATTTGGCGGTGCGAAACGACTTGTACGTCAATTACGAGTTCATGAAACCGCTTTTCGCGTTGCTCGAGAAGACAAAAACAAGCCGTTATCATGCCGCGTTCCAGGTTCTTACCGTGCTCTTTTTGCGCGGGGAATTGGAGGCACTTGTGTCGGGTGAGACGGTGAGTTTTCCAATGGAAGGCAGGCCTTTAGCAAAGTACTTTCCCGCAGAGAAGGATCGGGAGGTTATCCACCAGTTTCTGGTTTTTATGCAGGATCTGAAAAAGACGAGGGTTTTGAAGAATGAGGCATCGAACGATCCGAATCATGTGATCCCCCGGTTCTATGAGTTGATCAATTTGTTTATTCTTGACCAGCACCAAAGGGGCGTGCTTCCGAAGTCTGGAAAAACATTGAAGATCTTATTACTCCAGGCAAGAGCGGAACCGTTCGGATATGTTCCGGCCTATCTTCCCATAGGATTACCGGCACTGACGGCTGCTCTGAAAGGGGATGATTATCAGGCGCGCTTGTTCTCGCGTTTATTGGTAGATCCCGATATTTACGAAAACTATTTAACCACGGATAAAGATGTTCGAGCGATCGATTTTCAGACCAAGGAGGCGTCATTTGAATTCGAAAAATATCTGTCGGAATTCAAGCCCGACATTGTCGGAATAAGAACGGTTTCAGCTTCCATCAAGGAATCCCAAAGGCTGGCCCGGGTCGCCAGGGCGGTTTTGGGGAATCATGCGCAGATCCATTTTGGAGGTTATCACATTACTGCGTTGCCAGAGGAAACGATGGCGGAGAACAAGGGGATTGTGGACGTTGGGTTTCTTCAAGAAGCTGAAGAATCCTATCCGCATTACTTGGCCATGTTCGTCAGCGGTCAGGATCCTGCCTCTGTGCCAGGGATATGCTATTACGACCACACCGGAAAACTAGTTAAAACCGCCCCGAGAAGACCCGTGATCCCTTTTGATTATTATCCTTCCTTTATGGATTTTTTCGACATGCTTCCGGATCTTGATCGCTATGCGGAGCTGATCGTCGATAGCAAGCATGGGAAGATAACTTCCAAGATGGCTTTACTTGTGACGGAGCGAGGATGTAAGGCCCACTGCGCCTTTTGTCCGACTCGCATCATGTTTGGCGCTTCGGGGATCAGATTTGATTCTGTCGAAACCGTTCTCAGCATTATGGAGGCCTATTATAAAAGGGGCTATCGGATATTCAATTTCCGGGATGATAATTTCACCGGGGATAGGCAGAGGGTGATGGCTTTGTCGGATGCCATTATCAAGAAAGGCTGGAAGATAGCATGGACATGCATGTCACGGGCCGACACGGTGGATGAAGAACTACTGACTAAGATGTACGACAGCGGCCTTTCGATGATCGCTTTTGGGGTGGAAAGCGGATCGGAGGATATTTTAAAGTCCATGGGCAAGAGAGAGCTCTTATGGCCGATCAGAAAAGCCAATGTGTGGAGCCGGAAGCTAGGAATCTATTACAAAAATTATTATATGGTGGGTGCCCCAGGGGAGCAATGGCAGCATATCCTGAGGACATTGCTTTTCATGGCGGATTCCTTCGGAGGTTTTTCAACCATCAATCAAGCCGTTCAAGAAGGTCATGTCGTTAATGATGGAGAATATAGCGCAGCCTTTGATGGCTTGGTCAAAGAGGTTTCAGGTGCGGGGGAGGGCCTGGAACAATTCCTGACGAGGGAATTGAATTTTGTTGGGATGAAGCAGGATTCCGTTAACGTGGCTTACGCGATGCCGTATCCCGGTTCCACATGGTATAACCAGATAGGAAAAAAGATATGGATGGAGACCGATCTTTTCCGGCATGGTCCCGCGGATCGCGACAATCTTGGCGTTTATAAATCTCCGACGCATACGGTAGAAATGACCCGTGAGGAAATTTCGGAAGCGAGGGAAGCGGTTGTGGGTTTTTACAAGGCTTTGGAGCAAAAAGATCGCGGAAAAATACTGGAGATCTTGGGAAAAGTTATTGGAAGAAGTCGCTCTGAGCTGCATGGACCGGAACGCAATCACGAAGAGCTGAAGACTTTGATTTCCCCATCAGGAAAACGTTCCGAAATGCGAGTTGCCCCAGAGGCGATATTAGGGGATGGCGGAACTCTTCGCGGGATCCCGAGCGCTAGTCCTGTAAAGGCTGTTTCTCGGGCGCGTGCTGACCGGATGATCCGGAGTGTCGGGAAAAATGTGCAGGGAGCAACGGTGTTCGTGGACGCGGAAGATTTTCCGAACCTCTCTCTGGAACAAAAACAGGAATATTTGATCGTGGCGCTTTCGAATAAAGCGCTTCACGTAGTAGTCTATAATGAGCATGAGCAGGTGCGTGACGAGTTGTTGGATGCTCTTCTCAAGCTTGACCGCGTGACGAGGACCGACAAAGACCTCGTCGGGGCCCAAATCAGTTTTGACCGGCCGAATGCGCCGAGCATTCATCTTTCCAAGCGGAACCTTCCATCCCCGGAAATGGTCCAACGTTTCAGGAAGAGGATCGCGTTTTTCAAAACGCAGGGACAAAATGGTGGAACTTTGGCTGCAGCGCTTCTTTGGTCGTGGTCGGGCGGGGAGGAATCCCGATTGAGGGAGGTGACCATGCAGGATGGATTCTGGGTCGTTGCTGAGTCCTTGGTTAATGCGCTTCAAGCCAGCTATGAAAGCAATCTTGCTTTTGCGGTCGCGGCCTAATCGAACCAATGCTTATTCAGTCTTTTTTGTGATTTTAGCTGATTAAAACCATCAGACATCCTCTTTCCATGCCTGCGGAGAGTTGCTGTATTTTTTAAATGCCTTTTCGTCGAAGTTCTCGGCGGTTTCTGGCAAGCTTTCACTAGTAGGCCCCTCCTGAATTTCAAAAAAATCTTCAAGCTTAAAATTGGTTAATTTTAAAAAACTTTTTATTATCATGATAAATACGCTTATCTTAAAAATCAAATTTTAGCCAAAAAGTCTCTGTTTTGTGTGTTTCATAATGCTATAAGAAATTATAAGGAATATTTTATAAGTTAATATATTTTAAAGGAGTGTTATAACCAGTTGCTTGGTAACAGGTTACATCATTAAATTTTTTTTAGCTTTGCTTGACTGGGAACCTTCTATTGTGTATATTTCTATTAGGTTCTTAAGACTTTAAAATAAGTTTTATATCGTAGTTACCAATCAGCTATGAGCGCGTAGAGTAGTTTTAATCGAATCTGAGAGAGGACGGCAATCCGATGATCAGCTGGCAGCAACCGATGATCAAGCCTTGGCTAAGAACCGTCGCCTGCCTGACCGCCTTTGTTTTTCTTTTTACGAGCGTGGTCTGGGATGGTGGCGTCAAAGCCTATGCCGCCGCCTCTAATTCCGTAAGCGTCACCCCCATCGAGACATTCAAAGCCAATGCCGCGTCTTCTCTGATCGACCGTCCCGATCTTCCGGACAGCTACGGAACGATCAAGGGAACTTTTAAAGGGAGTCGCGACCAGATTGTCCTTCACATCCAGGACGCGCACGTCAACGATGAAGCCCAGCGCAACATTGCGCACATCCTCCAGTATTTTTCCGAGAAATACCAACTTGGCCTCGTGAGCCTTGAGGGTGCCTCCGGCGAACTTTACCCCGAACTTTTTTCTTTTTTCCCGAACAAACAGGCTCGCCAGAATGTTGCCGATTACTTCCTGAAAGAAGGCCGCCTCACGGGTCCAGAATATCTTGCGATCGTCGAAAAGCCCGCGATGACGCTTTATGGCGTGGAAGATAAGGAGCTTTACGAGGAAAACCGGAAGGCCTATGTGGATGCGCTCCAGTTCAAGGACCGCGATGAGAAGATCTTGGCGGAACTGAATAAGGTCCTTGAAGGCATCAGTCGTTTTGTGTTTCCCGAGGAAATGCGCGAACTCGTTCGTCGCCGTGCCGCGTTCCAAGAAGGCGGACCGGAGCTGGTCTCTTATGTCCGCTATCTGGTGGAACTTGCCCGTAAGCACAATATCGCGCTTGATGAATATCCCGGGATGCACTCTCTGATTAAGCTGGTGGATCTTGAGAAGCAGGTTGATTTCGACAAGGCCGAAAAAGAAACCGATGCATTGATTAACGATCTCAAGCATGTGCTGACGCATGAGAAACTCTCCCGCTTTCTCACCAACACCGTTCACTTCCGTATGAAGAAGATGAAACGCGCCGCCTATTATGGGTACCTCCAGGATGAGATCCAGGGCGTGAGCGTGGCTCAAAGTGGCGGGGAGGAACTGACTACCAAGTACGCCAATGTGATGGCCTATGTGGAGTATATGAAACTTTATGATGCGATCGATGTTTCGATCTTTGACGAGATCGATTTCCTTGAGAAGACCGTCAAGAACAAGCTCTTCACGAATCCTGAGCAGGTCCAACTCGATCACATCCTTCGAATCTATGACATCTATTGCAAGATGTTCGATTTTACATTGACCAAGCAGGACGCCGAGTTCTATTACACCTATCAGAATGAGTTCAAGTCAGAGACTTTTGTAAGTTTTCTCACACCGCTCATGTCGAAGTACCACTTCACCTACGGATTGCCGTCCCAAGTGAAGACACTCGATCAGGATCTGCCGCGCGTGGAGCGCTTTTATAAAGCCGCTCTGGAACGCGACCAGGTGTTGATCGAGCGAGCGGTTGAGAAAACCCTTGCCAGCGGGCAGAAGATATCCGCCATCGTTACAGGCGGTTTTCATACGCCCGGGATCGAGAAGTACCTTCGTGAGAAGGACATCTCCTATATAGTAGTCGCCCCGCGTATCACCAAGACGATTGATAAGAAAAAGGAAAGCGCGCTCTATGACGCCGCTTTGCGCCAAGCCCCGCTTTCGATCGAAAAAGTTCTCACGGAAACATTTCTCCAACCCAAAACCGGCGTTCTGAACGATCCTCGGTTCCAGTTGCAGGCATGGTTGGCGATTTCTCCCAAAGGAGAATTTGATTTCAAGTCCGATGTGGCTTTGTTCTTCCCCCTGACCGCCGCAACGAATATTTTTGAAGTCGTGAATGCGGCAAGAGAGCAGGCCCGGCAGGAGGGGAAGTCGCTCTCCAATGAGCAGATCACACCCTTAGTGGCCAGCGAGATCGAAAGGATGAAAAAAGATGCGGCCAGGGATTTGTCGGGAGGTGATCTGAGTAAAGTCGAGGCGTTGCTCAGTATGTTTCACCCCGAAGCATTCTCAGGTAATGTGCTCTGGGTACCTGCGGGAAACAGTGGGGACTTCCTGGCTTTTGTGCTCCACGGTAAGACGGAAAAAATAAGCGAAGAACCGGGAGCTGTGCGGGGGACTCGACAGACTGTTTCATTTGGGCCAGAAGAAAAGACAGCGCTGTCTTTCTATCGGGTGCGTGGCTCTTTTGTTCCGGACGCGATCAGAGGAATGGTTCGTGCTGAGGCGCGTGTTCTGGCGACCCCTCAGACAGGACCTATTGCGGTCGTGGCGGGTCCAAACGCGAAGCAAGAGGCTCGTGATCGAGAAATAGCAGCCCAGATCCAAGCGATCAGGGCGGAAGCCAGGATGAAGGCAACAAAGGAAGACGTCAGGGCCGCGGCTAGAGTTCAGGCGAATCTCCCCATGTTTTTGGATTTCATAAAAGCATTTGGCTATAAAGGCCCCATCGATAGGATCCAGGCCGCAGTGATAAGGCCTGCCGATCCCAAGGAAGATAAACCTACGGTCGAGTTCCTGAAAATTCTTTCAGATCCTGAACTCAAACAGCGTCTCCAGGCCCTCGCAGTATTCTTGTCATCATTGAATCCGGAAGAGCTTGCGACAAAGAAATTGTCGCAGAATGAGTTGCGTCTCTTCTTGCTCTGGGGGGCTAAAGCTAACGGGCTCAAAAAATATCCGGAACTGGCCAAGATTTTAGAGGACATTCTCGCAGGTCGAACCCCGTCCGTTTCGCAGGCTGCGACTCCTGCAGAGGTTTCTGCGGCAAAAGCTCCTGCGGTGACTACTCCTGCGGCTATTCCTACAGCAGCAACTCTTGCAACCGAAACGGCGGATCAGGTCAAGGCGCGGGTTGAAAAGGAACAGGGCGGTTACTTCGGCTCGTATGTCCGGCGCGGAGTTCTCGGGTGGAGTGCTGTCGGACTTATCGCCGGATTACTTTTGGGGATGATCATGCCGGCCACAGTGGTAGCTTTTCCACTTGTTTTCGGATTCGTAGCGTTCGTGTTGCGGGCGTTGAGGGCCTGGTCTGTTAAGAGTGGGATCACCGTTCAGGCCAATCCGAAGGGTGCCGGATGGATTGTCACTTCAGCAAACGGAAAGAAATGGCTCGAAGGTCTTTCGGCTCCTGATTTGTCGACGATCCAGGATAAAAACGAACAGCGGCAGGCTTCCATTGATTACAAACTTCAAAATTGGCCGGCATATCGGAAAATGCACGAAAGTAAAATTTTCAGCGATGATTCCGAGTCCGAAGCTGCCGCTAAGGCTGAGGCATCCGCAAAGAAAAGGATCCTCCAGTTTGTGGGGATTGGGACGGCTGTAGGCGTTATTTTGGGGGCCACGACCGTACTTCCCGTGGTGGCGACAGTTGCTGTTTCCGCGATAACCGCCGGGTTTTTAGCTGCCGCTGTGTTGAAAACACGGGCGGAGTGGAAAAAACAGGGCGGGACGCAGAATATAATGAAGCAGGGTGTTTTTACGGCGATCGGCCTTGCTCTCAAAATTTTTGTGAGCATGCCCTTTCATCTTCTTGATGGTTTTATCCTCCAATATTTCCGCCTTCGCATCAATTATTTTATCTTGGGCGCCAAGAATCAACGCTGGATCACGAATGCCGAAACGCAAGCGATGGTTGAAAATGCCAGGACCCATGAAGCCGATAAGAATCTTTCACGGACAGACCGTTTTATCCGTACGGATCTGGGATACGGGATCTGGGTCACACTCCAGGCTTCGCAGATCGCCGCTCTCTATGAATTTTTTCAAAAACGGGCCAAACTTTTTGTCTATGGCCAGCTCAGTGGTATTGTTTTAACAGCCGCCGGAACCTCGCTTCCCGTCTTCGCGGTTTTGGGCGTCGGATTCTGGGGCTATATTATTGTGAAGCAGGTTCTAGCTTATCGTGCCGCCCAGGCGAAGGGACAAAATCTGCCGGCCCATTGGCTCCGGAATCGCATTCTCGGGCATTTGATCTTCGCGACGATCTTTGGCGGTCTGATGTGGCTGGGCGTTTCTCCTCCGTCCTGGGCTGTGGCGTCTCCGGGTACCGGAGATGTGGCCACGAAAGCGTTGAATCTTTTTGGAATACCCATACCCTCTTTTCCCGCTATTCCCGGCGTCCCTCATTTTGATCTTCTGAATCTTGGGGCCGTAATTCAAACGAAGGGCACGATATTTGGATTTTTAGGGGATAAGGTCCACCTCACTTTTCAGGCCATTGCCAGCTCTGCAACACTGAATTTTCTTTTGGCAGTGACGACTCAGATCCCGAACAAAATGCGTGAGATCATGATGCGCGACACGATGGTCGATATGGCCCGCATTTTAGTTCCCCAAGCAAAAAATCTTAAGGAAGCATTCGACGGGCTTGCCAAGTATGGGATCACACCCTCAAATTTTTCTCTTTCGGGGATTTTGGCTCTGTCGGGTGAGAAACAAACGCCGGAATGGATGGCCCTTTCTGCTGAGCAGCGGGCGATTGTTCTCAAGCTTATCGAGCGCGATCTGAAGGATCGCATTTATGGAATGAACCGTTACGATGCGGGGCTCGCTCTTACCGCTCTGGGTCGCGCCATTCGTGAAAATGATCCCGAAGGTCAGGTTTCTATTCCCGAAAAACTCGCACGAGGACAGGGGATTGGCTATCGCATGCGGGTGAACGCCGCCGCTCGCCGTGAAGTTTTAACGAGTGGGTCTTTTTGGGTTTCGATGGTTTTTGGGACTTTTTCGATGTGGGTGGTGACGCACGAGATCGCGGCTATCGTTCATTATGCTGAAGGTATTGATAAAATAATCAGTTCGGCTTTGGGTGTGGATTTTCATCTTTTCGGTACAGGTATTAAAGGGATCGAAGGAGACCAGTTGAAGCAGAAGGAACATGCCGAGATGGCCCAAAGGGGAGAGCATGTTGCTTTCACGGATCGTTTGATCGCATCGGGACTGCTCAGTAGTCTTCAAACGAGTGTACAAGAAGTCTCCACGAACTTTGTGGTGCAGCCTTACATGATCGCCAAGCGGACGGCAGATCAATTGCCGGCCATAAAAGCGAACCTTGGGAAAATAGCGGATGAACGTTTTGGTTTTGCGCCCACCAAGGCAAAAGCTGATTTTATTGACAGCGCTCACCGGCAAATTGCCGTAATGGAAAAAGCAACTTACTGGTCTATTGTTGGCCAGAAATTGGAGGGGGTTGCCCATTTTGCGGGATCGGCGTTCAATGCATTAGGCTCTGTCCTTGTGACATCGGCGAGAGCTGAATCGTTGCCTCCGATGATGGTTCCACAAACTGAAGTCAAGGAAGGTCTGCAAGCCGAAATTCCGGCAACGAAACCTGCTGAAGTTGCGGCGGTAGCGCCTGTTCTGCCTGCTCCCGAGGCGCCGAGAGTTTCTGTTGAGGCTCCGGCGGAAGTAACGAAACCGGCTGAAGTTGCGGTGGTTGCTCCTGTCCAGCCTGCTCCTGAAGTGCCGAAAGCTGAAGTCAAAGAAGCCCCTGCGGTTCCTGAAACTGCGTTGAAACTCGAAATGCCTTCGCCGTCGTTGAGGCCTCTGACGGATGTTCAGCCTGCTCCTGAGGCGCCCAAAGTTTCCGTTGAAGCTCCGGCGGAAGTAGCGAACCCCAAAACGGTGGCTCAGCCGGCGCTTCCGACAAAAATATTTGAGATTAGTCGGGAGAATGTGAGGGAGGGGGCAAAAGGTGCGGAGCGGATTGCTGCGAAAACTATTGTCCTGACTCTCAAGGCCGAGGATATGGAAGCGCTTATTCGAGAAGGAAAGGCTCTTGCTTTTTCATATAAGGATAACGGGTTCTGGAAAGCGAAGACCAAAATTCCGAGAGCTTTGAATGATCCCGAGGTCACACACTTCAGTATTGGTAATGATGTCTATAAGATCGGTTTACCCACGACGGTGGTGGGTGTGCAGGCGACTCCAAAAGCTGTGACGTCATCCACTTCAGTCAAAGCCCCTCAACCCGTTGCCGCGAAGCAATCGCCTGCCCAAAAAATCGGTTTGGCCGCTGCGGCGGCCGGTCCCGTGGCTGCTGCGTCAGAGTTGTTCGTTTCCGCGCTGGAGCCGGCCTCGGCAAAATTTACCACCATGGATCTTCCTATGCCGACGACGGGGATACGCGATATTTTGATTACTGCCATGAAAGATAATCCCATGTCGCGGCAGGCTGGGGTTGAAAAGGGCATTAAGGATAAAACCGTTGAGTCGTTCGCTTGGTGGTACCGCTGGATCACCCTAGACCTGCAAGTTTCATATAATTTTATGCCGCGCGATCTTCCCTTGTATCAGAATAAGTCCGGATCGGGACCCAGCAAAGATGTGGATTTTTCATTGGGTTGGGAGGATGCCGGAAGCGGGAACATAAATCTCGGGCTTCCGATCTATTCCCCCGAGGGATATCCCGCCGAGCACATGGAGGCTGTTCCTATTCTCGATGCGAATGGACAACCGACCGGGGACACAGCGCTTGTTAGCAGACCGGGTATCCCCACAACGCCATTGACGCAAAGTCAGTTTGATGCGCTACGGGGCGTGACTTTCACTCCAGACGGCAACAACTATGTGCTGTCGGGATATCAGCCCGTGCTGGATAGTGTTGTCATTCCGATGGGAGATGTCAATATCACCAAAGGGCTCCTGGTGCAAAACCTGAATGCGATCGCCGGGAACGAAAGCTTTTGGAAGCTCTTCAATCTCCCTGCCGGCACGGCTTCCCAACTGGTCAGTGATCCGGCCTATCAAAAGGCCATGGGATTTGCGAGCTATTTTGCGTCGCGCTATGACAACCCGCTTAATACGGGCGATAACCTCAAAACTGTTTTTAAAGGCGCGACTCTTCCGCAGATCATGGAATCGATGGCGCGCATGAAAGCGACGGCAAGAAAGAATCTTGGCCGTGATTTTAGTTTGGATAATCCCTATGATGCGGCGCTTCTGACTTATCTTTCCAGAGCGGATCTCACGGATCAGGCGGAAGGAACTACGATCGTCCGCGAGATCTTAAAAGAGCGGGATTGGGAAGCGAAACTGATCCTGCGTTTTGAACCCCTGAACCTGGCTCGAAGCCGCCAGGCGAAGATCAGCAAGGCGGAAGCGGAAGCTGCGAATGCGGACCTCCTGAAAACCGAGACGACCGTCCTTCGGAACACTACCCAGCAGCTTTATGTGATCGCGCTGGCGAATCAACAGATTGCTGACAAAGAAAAACTTATCATAGCGTTTGAAGCGGACGATGCCGAGCAGCGCGCTGTGCGGGGTGTCGAGGATAACTCCCTGACGCATACCCGCATTACAAGTGAACTCCAAAAACTCAAGATCCAGATCATCGTCCTGAAGACCGAGCGGGACGAGGCCAAAAGGAAAGTCCTCGAACTGGCGGGGCGGCAGCCGGGTATAGATCTGGGTTATCCGGTCGAGGACATTACTCTTAAAGTCGTCGGTGATGCTGTTGCCCAGGTACCACTTTCGCAGGCCGATGTTCAGGCCGTGATCGAAAGAGCGTTCGCGAGTTTGCATCAGGCCGTGGCATCGAAGGCAGCGCTAGGTGGAATTGACGCAACTTTGGCCGTTCCGCAAGTCACCGTTGACATTTTAAGGATGGCAGGGATATGGGACCTCGGCGATAAGGTTGCCGTCGAGATCCGCTTAGATCTCAGTTGGCAGATCAAAAGTCTTTTTGAGAGTAAGGTTGCAAATGCCCTCTTTGAATCCGAAGCCTACAAGTTCGCGTCACGCCTTCGCGGGATCTACGAACGGCATAACCTGCTTGAGCGAGAAAGTGTCCATACCGCAGAATTTATCAAATCGTTGGAAAATGGGGTTTCAGCGCAGGATCGTTTGATTGCTGAGATCAAGAACGATTCTAACAAGCACTATCGCCGAGATCTGAGTCTTGTGCAAGCCCAGAAAGACCGGGAGAAAATGCAGGAAGACCTCGACGGTTCCAGGCTGGCTCTCCAGTTGATTCAGGATGAGTTGCGGAATTATACAAAAACGGACGCCCAGATCGGGAAGCTGCTCGGAGAATTCACCAAGAAGGATTCCGGACGAGCGAAGATCATACAGACCGCGATTAGCGCCATGCGGGCCGATGTCGCGAAGGCATGGGCTGCTCAAGATTCTGTAAATCGTGATGCTATGATCCAAGAGGCTCAGACTCTGGCGGATCGATTAGCTTCGAGCGAGGCGGAATCGGCGCGGGTCCATGAGGAGATCTTACGCGAAGCAGATTATAACCTTGCCAGCATTCGTAAAGATGCAAAACTGGATGCCCTCAATTATAACGTCTCCAATTGGCTGCGACTTTCCTTGTCGGGTGGAATCGGTTGGGGGTGGGGAGATCGAAATGAAAAGGATATTACGCTTGAAGCGACGCAGTGGAAATTACGCGCGGACGCTCAGGCGACCGCCAAAGTTACTTTGTATGATCCGACACTTTGGGCAAGAGGTCGTCAGCGGCAATTGGCCCAAGATACTGCTAAAAAACTTTTAGACCGGTCAGGTGCAGAACTGGCCGCGTCCGTCTCCGGATGGCTGAACAATGTTCGTCGTGAATCCGAACTCCTCAATCTGACCGAAGCGACATTGAAGACGAAGCAAATCGAGCTTAAAGGCGCCAAGGACGAGGCCGATGCCGAGTTGGGTCGTACTACGCCGGCCAAGGATCGTCTGGCGGTCTTAGCAAAGTCTGAAGGAGAGCGTCAAAAGCTTTATTCCTGGCGGGCGAAGGTCAGGATCGCCAGCGCAGAGGCGAATGTCGAAGCGGCGAGGATCAAGGACGAGGCCGCACGCAATAATCTTTTCAAAGTCATGATGCAATTCAAGTCGTTTGCTTTTGCCGGGGATAAATCGCCCGCGGCAGCAAAGCCGATTGCTCCCTCTAAGGAGGCGCAGCCGTCGATCAGCATGTCACCTTTTGCACCCATCACGGATGCCGCGGGTAGAATCTCTGAATCCGGGACTGCACAACTGAAGATTTTGGCCAAGGATTTTGACGAACTATTTCGCAGCCTCGTCAGGGAGACAGAGGATCAGACTTCGGGTATGGGGAGCATGAGCACAAACCGGCTCCGGTACGAACAGCTTTATGACGTGAACCGCTTGCTGATGCCGCTTCAGTCCCGTTTGTCCTTGAATGATCAGGAACAGGTTCAGAAGATTCTTGGGATTTTGAAGAGTATCGATCCGGAAAAAAATGCTTCTTTGGGCAAGGAATTGTCGACGATCGGCCGGGCGATTTTGACCAATGAAAAACTTACGGATCGACAGAGAGTGGAGAAGCTTTTTAAAGCATTTGAAGGGAAACTCGATGCTAAAAAATACCCGGCTCTCCGGCAACAGCTCATGAGTGTCCGAACCGCCATGTTGCACAGTGATGAAGCGATGGTAAACGAAGTTCTAAAAGCCATACCGGGGGCGATGGATCCCGCGAAATATCCGGAGATTTTCAAAGCCAGCCGCGAGCTCCGGGCGATGCAAGCGAAGCTCGTCGCTCGGATCAAGGAAATCCAGAACCCGAAACTTACGGCTACCGAAAAACTCAATCGACTGACCGAGCCCCTGCAGAGCTATCTTGAAAAGCAGAAGAAATTTCAGCAGCTTTTCCAGGTCGTAGAGCAGACGGCCCTCATCGACAGGGAGTTGAAAGATATCCTTGAAAATTCCAAGGGCTACTCGGAGCCCGTACGGTTGACGATGCTTACCGGAGTGATCAGGGATTATCTTGCCGCGGAGATCCTTTACGCCAAGAGCGACTATTTCATTAAAGATCACAAACCAAAATTGTGGAGAGAATTCGAAAAAACACGACGCCAGATCAGCGAGATTTCAAATATTGCCGCGGTCGAAGAGGTTATGCGCAAACTGGACAGCTCGGTTTGGGAAAAGAGGGAATTTGCCCATCAACTGGGCCTTGAAAAGTGGGCGTTCGGGGTCAGCGTTGGTTACAGCATTGGTTTTACCAAGGATGGCGTCTCGTCGACGTCTTTCGGGGTAACTCCATGGTGGGGGATGATGCCGTGGGCGGCGGACAAAGCCATTGGGTGGGTTCCTTTGCTCGGGAAACCGATCACCGATATTCTAGGCGTCAATCAAGATGGAAAGAATATGCAGATCCGGAAATACATGACCGACATGAGTATCGGCGTGTTGTCGGCAGAGCAGACCCTGCGCAGCCTGGATATCACCTCAAGCCAGTTCCGGAATGAATACGCCTATTTGGTCCGGATGAAGCAGCTAACCACAGGTTTGGCGGCGGCGATCGAGGCATGGAGAAACCAGCATAAAGAGTTTTTGAATACGATCGGTGTGGATGCTACCGAAGCGGCGCTTTCCGGGGATACGACCATGGAGGCGCGTCAGCTTGCCGAGATTCTTAAGCTTGAAGAAAAAATACGGCACATCAACGGAGAATTAAGGAATGTTCAGAACCGGTTGAGAGAGCACGGTGTGGATCCTGAAACTGTGACGACCGAGGGAGTGGCCAACGGCGATGATGTGCGGCAAGCGTGGCGGACGGGGAAGGGTCCGCTGGCAGGCCACGTAGGCGGTATGGAATCCCTTGGAACCACGGGGGGGGAGACACTTGATGATATTGCCCGGCAATCCACCGAGTATCAGATGGCCGTGTTAGGGCAGAAAGTTTCGGCAATGGAAGAGGAATATACGACCCGCACGCACAGTTTTGGAGATTTTCCAGGAGTCACTTCATCCGGTCTCTTTTCCGATAATCCGTTCGATTCACCCGTCCGTGCCTTTGGCCAGGTTGAGAGGATCGATGGGGTTTATGATTCAGCGGGAACACGGGTTGGCACACAAACGTTCGATGTTACCGCGACCGATCTTTCGAGGACCATCACAGTCGATCTGAATCTGGGCGAGATTCTCGGAGGGTTCCAGGGGTCGGTTTACCGTTTGCGTGCTGAGAATGCCGGCATTGAGGCCGAGCGGATCCTGAAGGAAAAGAAAGCGGAGATCGCGCAGGCCATTTTTGATTATGAAACAGAAGCCGCGGCGATCGAGAAGATGGAACCTCAGGATCGACTCATGGTTTACGCGATCGTGAGCGGTAATCAAAAGCTCCAGGCGACCCTTCAGGCGACTCGAGGTGAACTTTTACAGACCGAGAGTGAGATCCACGGCGCGGCAGTGCGATATATGGAAGCTCGCAATACGCTCAACAGCAAGAAAAGCGAACTTTTGGGGAAAGTCGGGTTCCGGATCGAGAAGCTCCCGGATACGAGTCGTGAGGAAGGCCAGGGTTTATCACTCATCGGCGCAGATGAAATGCTCAAGGCCATGACTTCACCTGAAAAATCAAAGGCGTTCGTGGAGAAGTTAAAGAGTACAGGGATGCAAGATCCGAAGATTCAGACGCTTCAAAATGAACTGGAGCAATTGTCTCTGAATCGCAGGAGCCTCTGGAGCGATGCGGTGACAAGCGTGTGGTTCCAGGGCGGCTATCAGGATAGTGCGCTAAGAGCCAAGGCAGGGCTTGATCGCCGGCTTTGGGGGGGCGACATGTGGGTTCGACTTCACGAAAACAAGGAACGTCAGGCTCAGGTTCGGATTGCGATGGAGGCCCAGGATAACAAGACTCGTCACGCATTTGAGACCTACCGTGCGAGGCTCAAGAGTACAGATGCTCAGGTGCAGCTCGACCAGGAACGCTTGAATGATCTCATGAAAAGATTCCCGGAGGTGACCCAGGGCGGGTTGGTCCGCGAGGTTGGGATCGATTTCGCGTTGGATTTTATGCGGGAACTGAATGAATCCTACCGGGCTTATTTTTTCGCGGTCAGGACGCATGCCCGCAACCAGCTGGAACTGGTGCAATTCCTCAATCAGAACAATATCGATGTCTCCAAGGTGGGTCTTGAATGGACGGACACCGCCATTCCAATGTTGCCCGTCGTCCCGGAGGTCGCAAAAGACATGACGGCTGGGACGGTCGAGAAGATTACCGTTGGGCCAGGGCAGGAAATAGATCTGGATACTTTTAAACAGCCTGATCCCGCAAAAAATGAAAAACCATTTTTACTTCCGCAAGAAAATAGATTTCCGATTGGGCTCGATGGTGAAGCGCTCGGGATCATGGAAGCGCTTTCAGTTCGAACGGTTCCGGATCCGAAGGCTCCGCCCAAAGAACAAGCCACTCAGCAACGGATCATTCATGATAATCAGGTCATGCTGGCGAATATCACGAGCGTCGTGGCGGATCAGCATAACCTGACCCAGACCCTGGGGGATGAATTGGGTCCGCGATGGTTGGATCCGTTGAAGGAAATAGCCCAATTAAATACTAAAAACAGGATTTTGGAGCGGCTTCTGCTGCGTCCCGGCGAATCACTGGATACTGTCTCAAGAGAAGAACTTCTTCGCAGGCTGAAGGCCTCCTGGTCGCAGGACTGGTTGCCGACTTACAGGACATCCCCGTCGGTAACTGATCAAATGAAAGATTCCGGGATCAATCTTAGGGAGATCGGCCTGCTTGATTTTATCGCCCGTCACGTTGATATGATGCTCAGTAGCGAAAAATTCAGTCAGGAGACCGGGATCAATACTCCGCAGCAAGCGACCGAATTCATCAAGACGGTTTTTGAGTCGTTGCCGGAAGCCAAGGCTATTCTTGACGAACAATACCGGTCACTCAAGGCTCCTGCCAAGGGGGCCAGTGACAAACGAGGTATTCCTCTCAATATTAATGATCCTAATGAATTTGGAATGATCTGGGGTGTGGTGTTCTATTCCAGGCTGGAAGTCGCCAAAGCTGAAAAGGAAATTGCAAAAATATCTGCGGTCCTAAAGACGCGTACGCTTGAAGAAAGTGAAAGCCAAAGGCTGAACGAATTACGAGCACGGATCCATGATCTTAAGGCCTTGAAGTTCAGTGATAAGGAGAGAAAGCTTCTTGAGGAAAAATTTCCGGGGTATTCGCTGAATAAACGCTGGCGCGATGTCATGGATTTCCGTCTGAATCGCGACAAGCAGGATGCCGGCTATGAACTTGCCAGATTGTTCCGATCGATCGCGGAAGGGAAATTTGATCCTGTGACGGGCGTTGTCACTTTGAAACAAATCCAGGCTGACAAGATGTCGGAAGATGCCCGGACGCTGGCGATCCAATCTTGGCTGAAGCTTTCGGGGGTCGATCAGAACGATTGGACCAAAGTCGCCTATGTGACGGGCCGGCTTGTGAGTTTGTTTGCGGATACCAAACAAATGCCGATCCCGACGAGTCAGGACATCGAAAACTATCCCGGATTGGCAAAAGCTGCTGAGGCCACTGACCGGTTGGCAAAGCATAGAATTTCGCTCAGCAAACAAATTCTGGGGGGTGCTCTGACCGTGGATGAATCTAAGGCCCTTCTGGAAGGCGCGGAAGTCGAGCGGCTGCAGAAGATCGTGCTTGTCGATAAAATCATGAGGCATCCGGGCGCTTTTGCAGCACGTGAAGCTCAAATGCGGATCGAAAATGGTGCGAGTGCCGAGGATACGCTGCGGTTTAAGGAGATTCGCAATGCCTCGCTTAAGGACGTTATCGAGGGGCAAAGGATCGGGCGCGCCATGGGGCTTTTGAACCATTTGCTCTATGGTACAGGTTCAGAAGATTCTGAAGATCGTGCAGATTGGGTTGCGAAGTCCCTGACCGAGCGTCTTGAAGCGATGAGCAAATGGATCGATATTAGCTTTAAGATCAATGAATCGGTTCACTACGATCTGGTGGGTGATGAAACCGGCGAAAAATTCGGCATGCTTCTGGCGATCGCAAAAGACTTTGATCGACATGACGATGATTGGGCTCTTTTCTTCGATATCACGCGAGAAAATGGGAAGATCGTCGAGGTGAAGGCTCGCGATCAGCAGTTGATCGATATTTTCTTTAATCAGGTGTTAGCGCCGGAGAATCGCAAGACGCTGACTGATTATCTGGCCGCGACTGATTCAGGGGCGGACAAAAATAAGGAAAAATACCAGCTTGAAGGGGTTCTCGCGGTTGAGGCGCGTAATCTTTCAGTGGATATTTGGGAAGCGCTGAATTCGAAAGAGGAGGCTCAAAAACCCGGGGCTTCTGAGAGAAGCGTCGATAGCATCATGAGAGAAATTATGGCTCGTCGCGAAGCGATCTTTAAGGCTGCCAATAAAGAGCCTGTTATGGGTCCGAACGGTCAAATGCTGGTCCGTAGTTTCAGGTTAACACGTTCCGACCTTTCGCCAATCGACAGGGAATTGGAAATGCTCCGCAAGTCGGATGCAAAGTATAAGGACCTTGATACGGATAAATTCTTTGATATGTTGCGTGAAGTGATCGCTGCCCGTAAAGCGGCAGGCGACAACATCAAGAAGGATATTCCTTCGCCGTATTGGATGAACCCGGAAGAATCGATAAGGGTGAATGGTTTCGTCAGTGAGCTGAAGGCGGAGGCCTACGATTTCAACGAAGCGTTCTCCTGGCTTAAGGAGTTGATTTCTCAGGGGAAGCTTGATCCCACAACGGATGCCAGGAGTGCTGTTTCTTCGATCGTAGCGGCGACAGAGGTTGAAATGTATTTGCAGGCAGTTTATATGCTTTACCATCGCGCCGGTGATCCCGGTCGAACACCTCTTCGCCTCGACAAAGGCAAACTTGCCTCCAAAACGCGCTTGATATTGATGCCCATAACGGTGTCGCAGCAAGTAGTCTCCGGGCAGGAGACCCCAAAAGAGGATTGGAAAACACGCCTCGACCGCTATGCGTTTGAGACCAAATTAGATGGACTGGCCGGTCTGATCGTGAGTGGGGAGAATTTGAGTGCAAGGAATAACCCCTATAGCGATCTCACGGAAGCATCCCTGATCAAAGTGTTTACGGATGAACTCAACTGGGTCAACCATCAGATCGGGAAGGACAAGAAAACCCAATTTTCTGAAGCGGACGCCAGGAAGATCCTCATGGATCTCTATGAAGACCGAAGGGCCGGATTGGCATCGCTGATCGTTAAATCACTGATCGATTTTGAACACCCGCATCTTTCCAAAGATGATCGTTCCAGTGTTGAAATGGTTAAAAACTATCTTCAGGATTTTGCTTTCCTCCAGGCAGTCAATTATGTCGCCCACGGGAATATCCTGCCGCTTGAAACTATCAACGGAGAGATCCGTGACGCCCGGCGCGGAGAGAAACAAATCGCGAATGGTTTGGTCAAAATCCCGGAATCGATCTCAAAACAGATGCCGGCAGAAACAAACAAGATGCTGGAGGTCGGTCGTCTCTTTAAGTGGCTTGTGCTCAAAAAGCACATAGCCGAGAAATGGAACATGGATTACCGCGATCTCGGGACGGCCGACATGGATTGGAAGGGTCAAAAATACGAGGCCGACCTGAAGCAGCTGAGGTTTCTCAAAAAAGTTTTTGGCCCGGTCTTCGGAGACGTTATTTTGCTCGATTCGGAAAAAGGGTCCACACTCACGGCGTCCGAAAACAAGTTGTTGGATCCGTCTTGGTGGGTGACGAGGCTTTCCGGGATCGAGACGGAGCTTAGGAATTCCGGCGCGACTGAAAATGAAATCATGAAGGCGAAGTATGCTTTGGTAGATGTCCTGATGAGGGCGTCTCAAGCTTATAACGCCATGGCGTTGGCCGGCAAATTACCAGCCGATCAAGTGGATCTGAAAGATTATCAGGCTCTTGCGGAACAAGTCGCGAGCAATGAGAACACCAAAGCGTTCCTCGAGCAAGTCGCGACGGATTTTATCACCAATTATTCTGCCGAAGTCACCCGTCTGGATCAATTGAACGCTCTTGAAACGATCCAGCGCAGTTTAGCCGTGAAGGAGAGTGTCAAGGCATTCAAGAAGGACCAGGAGGCGAGGCGCGATGCTGCTCAAACCGCATCGTTTACGACAGCATTGGCAGGGGCTGTTGTGAATCTTCAAAATGCCAAAAATGTATTGAGTCCTCTTCTCGCCGGTGCAGACGAAGCTTTTCGTAATGATGAAGTTTTGAAAGGTGTGAAGATCGGTGAAAAGATCAACGGATTGGAAAGACAAGATTGGAAAGAGCTTGCGGCGGAGCAAGTCGATGGTGGATATCACCCTCAGGATCTTCTTTTAATCCGCTTTGTGTTGAGGCCTGCGCTTCGTGCGATCTATCAGGCTGAGACGATCAGCCACGCCGGGAAAACGGTTAGCCAGGAGATTGACGTCATAAAGGAAAAGGCGAAGATCGATATTTGGGCTCAAGAAATCCTGATGCGGACATTTTCAGAGAAGAGAGGCCGGGAGGTCCAGGATTCGAAGGATCAAAAACCGCGCTACGACCTGAACGATCTTTTAGGCGAAATTCAGAGGTTCAAGGCGAAACAGGGTGTGATGCTGTCTTTTGAATCCGGCATGAAAGACCTTGGATTCAAAGGGGTCGGCAATGCAACGTGGGCTTTTGAACTGAATCGTGTAGCCGACGACGCTCTCAATAATAAGCTGGATGCATCTCATATCGATCGCTGGATCAAAACGGCCAAGGCTATTCTTGAATCGAGCGGAGCAGCTCCGTGGACGAACGATGCAATCAAACAGGCGCTTCAAAAAGCCGATTCAATTCTTGGATACAGGATCGCTGCCACCGTTCGATTTGAGCCGGTCCCGGAAGCGACCCTCGATAAGGTTTGGAACGGGTTGTTCTGGAGCTGGGTGTCTGATTCCAAAGCCAAAGATTCTCCCTACGACTTTGTCCCGGAATTGCCGGAGGGAGCGAAGCTGACTTCGGGAGAGGCCCGCCAATATCAGCGGAGCTATTTTACCCGAACATGGGGCCAGCAGACTCTGAAAATCGATTGGCTCAAAGACGGTCAAGGCACTCTGGACAGGGCGATTGCTGACATTCAAGAGAGAGAAGCGAAGGATCCGACAGTCAAGGAGAAGGTCCTTGAGAGGATCAACAAGGCCATTCTAGCGCGTCTTCATGAGATCGCCAGGATCGAAGGCGGAATGGACGCTGCAACTCTTTACGATTACCGTACCCGGCTCGACAGGATCTATCAGAATTTATTGAATGAAAATTATAAGGGAGCTCACCAGCCCAAAAATGATGGCAGTCCGCAAGTGATGAGGATATCGCCTCTTCACCTGATGATCATGATGGATCAAGCGACTTCGGATCCTGCCAAACGCATTGGAGTTCTTAAAATCTTTAGCGATGAACTGAACATGAAACCCGGCGATCTGCGGATCATGGAAGAATATTTTTCCGGGGTCATGGAAGGTGTGAACTATAGGCAAAATTTAAGAACCTTCGATAAAAAGTCGCTGGTGGATGTCAAGGAACGAACCTGGATGAACCGCCTTTTGCGTCCTGATCTGGAACGGACTGGAAAATTCGCTTCCTTTTTTGGATTATCCGGTGTCGGGCTTTCGTTGTGGGCGGGTTTTGTGTTCGGCTTTATTCTCGCGATGTTGAAAGCGTTCAGGACTCACACCAGCCTTTTCGGGGGACGGGGCGAGGGCGTGCAGGGCTTTGGCCGGGATTTCAAAAATGCCAGCAGGTGGAACTTGGTGATTATGTATCTCTTTATGGGGGTCATTAACGGGGTTACGTGGATGACGATCTTCGTGCTGGTAGCAGCTCTGACTCCTTGGAGCGTAGCGCATGTGGGCGCGGTGGCATTGGCTGGCGTTCCGTTACTTGCTCTTTATAATTATTTCTATTTCATGCCAAAATTGCTACAGCAGCTTTCCTACTTGCAGTATTCCAATGCCATGGGAAAGATCAAATATGTTTCCTTGGCCGGGATGACAGCGCTTTTCTGGGCAGTCGTTGGATTTTGGATCGTGGCGGGAAAGGCTGCGGTTCTGGCAAAGGGCGCTGCTGTGTTGGCTCTTGTTGCCGCCAATCCCTGGCTTTTAATCTTTCCGACGGCGCTTATTGGTATGGCCATTTTGAGCTGGCTAGTTCGCAGAGACTCCAAGAGTAAAGGATTGATCTCTCTCGGGATCAGGCCTGCGACCGAGGACCGGTTGGGCGGGGAGGAGAACAGTAAGCGTTTCGGTGAGTTTATGGACAAGGTCGGGGAGAAGATCCATCATGGCGGCAGTCTCGAAAAGAAAACGACGGCGGCTGGCACTGCGGCGAATCCTCGCTCAGAAATGAGAGGAGGAACTGATGATTCTGGCTTGGGGGCTGGTATCGTTCTCGTGGGGTTATTTGCATTGGCTATGGGTAACGAGATTGCAACCCATTCTTTGGGTGAATTTGTTGCTATACATCCCGTTTTGACCACAATTTTGCTGACGCCCCTTTGCGTATTAGGGGTTTTCATATTGAGAGGAGTCATCTTTTTTCTTTGGCGGCTCGTTAATCCTGTTAGTTGGTATATTCGAGTACTTCATGACAAGAAAGAGAGTCGTCGGGACGATGCAACAGCGGAGTTGGTTAAAATCGGTAATCCTGCAGTTCCAGCGCTAATTAAACTATTGGGAATCCCGGACGAATTTGGTCTTTCCGATAATGTTCGTTCTGCTGCTGTTGCCGCGTTACGTAAAATCAACGCTCTTTCTGATCTCGGGAAGGAATTGAATAACCCACATGCTGATGTGCGTTTAGCCGCAGTTGAGGCGCTTGTCGAACTTAATGATCCAAACGCTGTCGCAACGGCCATTGGGGCATTAGGTGATAGCGCCGAACGAGTTCAGCGTTCTGTAGCGAAGGTTTTGCTGACTTTAAATGATGGAAGGTTGGCATTTTTGAATGAATATTTGAAGTGGTTGGCATCGGGTAAAAGTGCAGATCCACTGTCTGAAGAACAAACGCAATTAGTAACTTCCGCATTAACGCGTGGGAAAAAAGTCAAAGGCCAGTTTCATGTCGAGCGTACAGTGAGAAGCCCAGGATCAGAGCCTTATCAGAAAGAGCTATATGACATTCTACGTGATGAATGGTTCAAGACTGGCACGATAGTAGCTGGGACTTTGCCAACGTATAACGAGCAGATGCACATTGAAAGTTTGCAAATAGATGAAGGAGCTGTTTTAGTGACAGGGATTAGTACTTCGTCTTCTGTGGTGGGCCAGCCTCCAATCCGAGCCGAGGTCCGAAATTCGGCTGGTGAAGAAGTCCGCCCTGAAAATGCAGAGCTTGAGAAAGAAAAGAAGCTTCCTGAAATTAAAACAATGGTGGAGATGCTCGGAAAATCGCATCCTGAAGCGAGTTTGCTGGATGAACTGAAAAGGATCACGAAGTATGACGAGAAGGTAGGCGAAAAATCGTCTCTGACCGCGGAAGAAAAAGAAAAATTCAAAGCTGATTTTGCCGCCATTGTGGGTACCGAAGGATTCAAGAGGACTATGGTGGATATGACAGCGGCGCTCTTTAGCCCAGGCAACTTTGACGAAGCAAAAACCCTTGTAAGCCAAGCGTTGCGGGGACTGCTTACCAATAACTACGACGGAGCTCTCAGCGTTCCTTTTTTGAACGGTTTGAATAATGAAGCGAAACGGCAAGAGGCTGAAGATGTCCTGAGAGATCTTATGGATCAATTCTTTAAACGGTGGCAAGACCTAGGCGTTCCGGAAGCAGTTCTCGATGCTATGGCCGACCGGTTTATGACGCTGCTCACTCCCGGTTCGCGTAAACCCTCTCAGGTTGAATTGCTGGGCTTGACGCAAGCTCTCGGAGAGGATGGCAGGATCATCAAGCATGGCGAGCGAACCTTCGCACCCCGTCTTTTGGTCAGGGTGGGGAACGATTATTATTTTACGGATCCGGCGACGGGGGCTATGGATTCGACACATAAGCTCGATCCAAGTATGCATTACAGGATCAAACGCGGTCCGAACGGAGAATTTTATTTCCCTCTTGGAAATCGGCTGAATCTCAATATGAAAATGCCGGTTTATCTGGACGGCGAAAATTACTACCTGGATGCGGCGCACACTCAGAAGCTCGAAGGCAAGTTTGACAAGCATGATTTCGTCAGAGACGAACAGGGACAGGTATTTTTGTCTCCCAAGGAACATTTGAAGCAGAGGATTTCTGCCGGTGATGTTGAACTGATGGACGCGGCACTTGAAAGCGTGGAAGTTTATGCCGGCCCGGCAGCTTTGAAAGAAGTTACGATGATGGAGGTGAAGAGTCGTGGGAAGAAAGCGATCTATCTTGATGTGACGATGCAAGTGCCCTCAGCGGCGGGCGATGACACGGGTTTTTATCATGGGGTTATGCGCATGCAAAAGCGCAGAGAAATGGGAGACGATGGTAGGGTTTTAACGAAGTACAAGGCAGTTTATGAAGATTGGGTGGATATGAGAGCCCGGTTGAAGGGACTTCCTCCCGGAGTGGGCCAGCCGCTTGAAGGTTTGTTGCGTAATATTAAAGCAGCTTTGAACAGTGCGGAAGAAGGGTTAGTAAAAGACCCGGCTGGAAAAGATTTGCTGCAGGAAGCTCGGGAGAGACTTTATCACGCGGAAGAAGCTTTCAAGGTAGCACTTACTGATGCTCCGACAAGGGTGGACGCTTTGGCTGGCATTGAAGAGGCGTTGAGACAGATTGCCGATCTCTTTGCGGCCGTTGAAAGCGCCCGTTTTCCGGGGAATGCTGCAACAGACGCCTTGGCAGCGCTAGAAGCATTGAATAAGGCTACAAGCTTGAGTGTGGGGCAGTTAGCTTTGCGAATGCAGGAAGAACTCGAAGCAGCAGGCAACGATGCTCATCTCAAAGCGGCGATTGAAGCACGCTATGACGGGCTTGCTCAACAGCTTCATTCATCCGTGGCGGACCTCAAGAAAGACAGTTTTGCGAAGATTCTTCTTACAGTGAATGAAAAGATTGTTAGGGCAGATGCCGGACCGGTGGAAGATCTTTCCAATCATCCTTTGAATAAACTGCTGCCGGAACAGGTCAGACCTGCCGAAGACGGCGGATTCGAATTTGTAAGCAATGGTCACACAATCGATAAGATCTTAAATCCGGAAGTCTATACGGTCACGGGGATGGATGGGGTGGAGCGTCATTTCCTGCCGCGTGTTTCCGTGGATAAAACATTGGATGGAAATAATATCCCGATGCCGGATTCCATCCTGGATTTTGCCCAAGCCCATATCGAAAATCCCCAGGTAGGCACTATGCAGGGCAGGTTGACCTATGAATCGTCCACTCCCTCCCTGATGAATTTTTCGGGAACCGTGGCGGATAACGGGCTGAGCTCCGTGGGACAGAATGACGCGGATATGACCGGACATCAGCGGGAATACGGCAAGTACAGCCAGCGGCTAACGTATGTGACTCAGCTGATCATGGCGACGCAGGATTTTCCTTACGGGGCGTATTATTCAAGGCTGTTCCTCTTCTCCCCGAATCTTTACGAGCAATTTCTGAACCAGATGAAGCAGGAGATCCTCCGGAAAAAAATGGAAGCATTGTTGGATAATAAAACGTTGATGAGTGATCCTAGCGTTCTGAAGGCGCTAGAAAAGATGGGGTTGGATGCGCGGACTTTGGAAGTCCTCGTCCTTGAGAGAGGGCGCGAAAAAGATCCCAAGAAACGCGATGCGTGGAATCTTGTTATGGGCGCTTCACTCAATTCGGACTATGACCAAAATCTCAAATTCCAGGTTCAATTCAATCGATTGTTTTCCAAATTGAATGACGCGGCAGGCGGTGCACTCAAGACAAGCGTCAAAAACAGCTTTCAAAATGGAATGTCCCAGAAGGATTGGGAAAACTGGGGCAAGAATTGGGTGAGCTCGCATGATTTTGCGCGCTTCTTCAACGGAGAAGACGAGATCGTTTCTAATAATAATTCCGATATGCAGGCGATCATTGAGTGGGGCGGCCTCCACTATAATGAAATTAAGAGGTTTTTTGTGAACGGGCATTTTGTCGCGACAGAAGAGAATATCAAGGCGATCGAAAAGATGACTCAAAATGCGCCCCTGAGTTGGGAGTCTATTGCCTACCAGCCTCTGAATGTGTTTAAGGCGCTTTATGAACGCTATGAGAAAATCACGGAAGCCCTTAAGAGCGATCCGAATCTTGAAAAGACCAATCCGATGCTCTGGCGCGACTACCGGTCTTCACTTCTCGTTCGTGAAGACGGAAGGTCATTGCTCGTGGATGATCGTGACCAGTTCGATGATTACGGGACGAAAGGAAGCAAGGGGACCAAGTGGAAAAAGAATGACATCCTGACGGAAATGATGCGGGAGTATGGTAAAACGTTCGCGTATTACGCCCCTCAGCGTTTTTCGAATGATCATCCCCGGGGTGCGATGTTCAGCAACTTGAACTGGTCGGTGACCCTGATCGTCGGTGGGATCACGGCTTTCTTTTGCTTCCTTAGCGGGATAGCATTGGTACCGCTGGCCATGATCACGACGGCCGCTATTCTGTTAACTGTGACATCCACAGCTCTGGTTGGGATCTATGTGTTTCGTTTCCACAGGGATCACTACGACATTTACGGTCAGCTTGCGATCCGGAGCGCGAATCGTTACGAAAAAGATCTGGAAAAGCTCTGGGGACAGTATGCGAGCGAAACGTCTCCTGAAAAGATGGCGGAGTTTCACAAGAAAGCGGATGCTCTTCGGGACCGTGCGCTTAGAGTCCGGTTCTTGTTCTGGCCGATCGTTATGTTCATGCCGTTTGTTGCGCTCTTGAAGCTCGTGAAGGTTGATCTGTGGCAGTGGATGGGAGAAAAGACCCTCTCGTCGAATATCTATGTCTCGCGTGTGTTTGATTATGGAGAGCAGTTCGATACGCTCTGGAACGGTTTGAATAAAGATCCGGGGCCGTATTCTTTCCGAGAATCGGGAGCCAAGATGACCCGCGAGGCGTTGTATAACTTTTTTCTGGATCCGATCCAGTTCGTTGTCAGGGCGCCGAGCTATTGGAGAAGATTCAAGTTCTTCTTTTTTAACCGGGGCACAAATCCTGCCCGCGACCTTTATTTTGGCCAGTTTTTCATTCCGCCTGCATTTCCTCCGGCGCCGGTCGTCAATGCAGATCGTGAGTTGAAAGCATATATGACGAACACCAAGTCCTATGTGACGCTTGTCGGCTATCTGATCTTTTGGATGCTGATACTGAAAGCGGCCTTTTTTGCGGGTACGGTGGTTTGGGTGGGTGGGACCGTTGGCGTGGGGCTAGTGGGACTGATCTGGTTGTATAAAAAGATCAATAATGCCCGTCTTTCTTTTAGTGGAGGCAGTACCAAGAATCCAAAAACTCTTAAAGGTTTGAAATTAGACTTAAAAACTCCGAGCCCGACCATTCCGGAATTAAGCATGGATTACGAATATAAATTAACGGAAGGAGAACAAGATAATTTGGCGAGAAGAATTTATTTTCGGATGCTTGGAAAACAAGAACCCACGAATGCTATCGCGAAGATTCTCAAGAAATTATATTTCAAGGCGCTTGTAATGCAGAATGAATATATCGCGATAGGCGGGAAGCAGAAGGATAGGGAAGTGCTAGCTCAGAAAATAGTCGATAAGCGACTTGAAGCGATCGGAGCAACGCTGGGTGCTGCTGAAAAGACGTGGGCGGTGTGGCAAGTCCGGAAAGTATTGGATAAGTTAAACGCGGATGAAGTCTCCGTGTTCGTTCTGGGACGGAATGTCATGCGTCGGATCATTCGCATTGGGGTCGTCCTAGGGATTCTCGCGGCCATGGGAATGCCGCCCAGTTGGTTTATTATGTTCGGTAACATTGCGGTGGCGTTGCTGTTTTCGGCGATCTCGTCTTATAAAGCGGGGTTGGCTACAACACCGGGACGAGCCTCCAAGTTTTTAGGGCTTTTGGGGCTTGCCGGCTGTGCTGCTTTCTTTTTCTTCACCTTTTCCGGATTGGGTGAGGAAGTGCTGGCTACCTTGATAAGTAAGTTTTCTGAAGGCGGACTTTTTATACAGCAAATGTCCGGTTTCCAGATGGGGGATATGTCGTTGGGGGTGGGTATAGGCATGCCGGGTGCCCCTGGATGGACGACTCTGGTTCTGTCATGGCTTTTCTTCACTCAGTTGACCGGCGGCCTCATCGCGTGTGGAGTGTGGGTCGCTAGGAACATAAAACCGATATTCCGAAGATACAACGGCTTATTTAACCGTGAGGAAATAAATAAACTGCAAAGTGAACGCAGTGAGCTTTGGCTGAAAATACAGGAGAAGCAAGGCGAATTAAAGATTGGGATAGCTGATGAAGCCGCCGCCGGGACTGATGCTGCTGCGAAGAAAACAGCTCAAGACGCGCAAGCGAAGGTTTTGAATGCCATGAAGCTTGCTCACAATGAGCAAAAAATAATTGGTCAAAAGATCAAAGATTTTAAGTTTGACGCGGCCGCTCCGGCGATGGATGTGCTTGGGAAACTTTTTGGAAGAATCCAGGCGATCGACGCAGAGATCAAGGCGCTTAAAGACTGGCTCAAGAGTGTTAAGGATGCCAAAAACCCAGCGTTCAGCGCTGCGGAGAAAACAAATGCGGAAAGTGCAATTGCGAACCCGAGGACTGTTGCGCTTGAGGTCGAAAAAGCTCAAATTATCCGCGAAATCGCAGGACTATCGCTGATTCCTGCGCCAGCTGTTGCAACACCGACGCCGGCACCGGCTGGAACACCGGCGGGCACGCCTCCTGGAGTGCGCCAGGAATTGCGGCAACCGGATCGTACGGTGGCAGAAACGGAACAGCTGTTCAGAGAGTTGGATAGCCGGACTGGCTTGACCTCGATCAATGGTTTTACTCTCCAGATGAAACAAATGGCGGAGCTTTTGATCCGGATGCGGCAGGAGGATCTTTTTCAGAATTGGGCGGCTGGCGGCCAGGACGAAAAAGAAAAGCTCGGATTTTTCAATCAGCTTCTCGAATTTAACAATCGTTATCAGGCTGCCTCGGTCAAGATCCGCGAAAGGGATGCTGCGACCGGGCAAGTGAGTGAGCAGGTGATCACTTATCCGCATGGTCTTGAGGGATATCTCATGAAACATCAGGATCTGATCAATGATTGGAGGACGAAGGGTGATCGGATGAGCTCTTTCCACAACTTGACGCCGCGTCCTCCGGTTGAGAATGTGATGCGCTACGCTTATTCGAATCCCGACGGCACGTTGAACGAACAGTTCGGCAAGGCTGAGAATGAAGGTCTCCGCTATGGCAACACTTTTTGGATGGTGCTTCCCGCCGGCGGCAAGGGGACGCGTCTGAAATTCCCTGACACAAAACTCAAGATGGAAACGGAATTAATACTTCATCAGACGAATCTCCAGAAGTTTGCGCGCTGGCTCAAGGCCATGCAGGATCAGGCCAATAAGTTGAACGGCGAAAGCCGGCAAAACAAGATCATTCTGATGCTTTCAGAGGATAACTACGATATGACCCGGGATTATCTGGAACGCTATCTGCAACAGGAGGGCTATTTTGGATTGGAACCCTCGCAGATCGTTTTCGGCATGGACATGGTGCAGCCCAGTTCTCCGGCGGTCCGGGCCAGAGACGGGAAAATGGTCCAGTCCAAAAACAGCAAATATCTTATCGAAGTGGGCGCGGGCGGCCATGGGGATATTCATAAACTTATGTTTGCGAACGGATACTCCAAGCAGGCCGCGGAAGCAGGTGCCAACCTTGTATTTGTGCAAGACACGAATCCTCAGGCCGTCAATGCGGTTCCCGTTGCCGTGAACGAAATGGTGAAAAGAAAGTTGATCTTCAACGCCATTTCGACGCCCCGCGCGGCGAAGGAAGTTACCGGTCTTTTGAGCGATTGGTTCGATGCGGACGGACATTTCGTAGTTCGTGCGAGCGTTGAATATGCGGTTGCGGACGGCAAGCTGAGTCAAAACAACGGCAAAGGGGATGTGGCGGATGAGACCGGTTTTTCACCGTTCCCCTCCAATCTGAACATCTATGTGATCCCAGGCAAGGATTATCATGATATTCTCACGCGCTCCAGTGGCTTGATCGAAGAGATGATCAAACCGAAGAACGAAGAGGATACTCCGCGCGTTGAAACGCAGTCGCAGGATTGGTTGTGGCTGTTGATGACTTATGCCCCCGAAATGGTCCAGCGTGTGGGGATCACCTTTTTTGGAAATCCCGATGAAAGAGACAATGTCTTCTCGCCGGTCAAAAACGACCTCGCAAATGGACAGAAAGTTCAAAAGAGCGGTCAGCCTTCCGATACGATGCTGAGGCAGGAGGCGGGAGTTTATCGCTGGTGGAGCAGCGTGCTCCGTGCCATCGGTGTCAATCTCGTGGGGGCTTCGACGAAGTTTACGGCGCGTTCAGGAGAGGCGACTGTCACGGAAGAATTCCCTGCGAACAAAATCGTTTTGGATCCCACTTTTGCGCCATCGACCTCGGCCGTGCGTCAAAAGATCCAGGCACTTACTCTGGATCACGCGGGTTTGGGTGTTGAGGGAAGGGATATTACCTTTAATGGCGTGAGCGTTAAGGATTCCATGCTTCTCGTCAAGGGGATCACCGGCAAACACCGGATCGATGTTCACGATGTTGTTTTGACGGGGAATACGCCTCCCGAGCCTCAGGATCTTACTGCCAATGACACAGACCTTCAGCTGACCTCACGCGGATACAAACTGGCTTCCAGTCCCGATTCAACGTTCACTTTTGATCTTACACAGCAACCCAGCGGTCGTTATGAGGTCACTACCGATAATGGAAAGGTCGTTTCCAGGCGCGTGGGTGATTTTGAAGAGGTGACTACACCTCGCTCTGAGTCGAGGGTAAGCGCAGATGAGATGTATGGTTTGATACGCGAACTTAGCGCATTAAACCGGCGCGTGAGCGCAAAGCCTTCGGCCGAGCAAAGGGCTGAACTTATCCGGCAATACGGCGCAACCATTGCTCGAGGTGAGAGGTGGATTGCTCGTGGTGACCTGGAACCAGTGTTCGATCGTCCGCGTGTCGCCGGAGCCATTTCCGTTGCGAGGGACAATCTTTCGACGCTTCAGGCAAAGGGGCCGCGTTCAGAATCGCGTTTGGCGAATTTGGATAAAGCGAATAAACCTTCGCATGAGGTGCCTCCGCAACCTGCTTTGGAGGCACAGGCCCAAGCTCAGTATGAGATGGAGCAAGAATTGAAGGCGCAAGCATTGAGGGCGGCAGAAGCCGTCCAGGGCGTGGGGTTGGCAACCACGATGGAGACTCAGGTTCTGAATCCCCGCGCGGCCGCTATGGCGGATCGCTTAAATGCCGCTATCTATAAGGCGTTCGGGATAGCACCTAGCGTAGTTGGAAAGAGCAATATCATACGATTCAACCCTGAATTGGGTTTTGATGGGAACTACATTGCCAACCAGGTCATGTCGAGTGCACCTCAGACACTGATTTCCGTAATCGCAACGGAAGCGGAGGCTTTGGGAGTGAATGAACAGTTGCGCGCGGCTAAGGTCGACTTGCACAGGATCGACTTGCACATCGCGAAGGATGCTGGTATGGCGGATGTGTTGCTGGATATCGTCGTCGCACAGCACATTGATCATTTGAAGATCGATAAGAATCTCGTGAAGCAGCAGCGCAATGTCATTCAGATCGCCGTGCCGGAGAATTTTGATGCCAAGAAATTGCTTAAGGCTTCCGTCCTTGCCAACGAGATCGATGGCGTTGTCAGCATTACGGGTTTTACAAAACCGTCCAGGTTTGCGTTCGAGATCGGTATCAGTGCGCTGCTGGATGTGGCGATCGAGGCTACGAAGTCCATCGAGCGATCCGCGTAGTGGATTTCCATAATCCACACGCTGTCGCACTTGTCCATTTGGGACAAGTACAATCCGCGTAATTCAGGCCGCGGATGCGGCTTGGCGTGGAATGACGAACGCAGAACGGGGAACGATCCGTCAAGCGTTTGCCGTTCACCGTTTTCCGAGCTTCTGGTATACTTCTCCCCACCATGATTATCATTAATCCAAAAGAAGCGGGAGAGCATGATGGCCCTGACTTCTTCAGCAAAAAGAATATTTAATGTGAGTCAGGACATGAAATCTCCCTTAAAAATCGCTGTTGCGCAAATGAACCCGACGGTCGGAGACTATGCCGGTAACACGGCGAAGATCCTTGCCTGGATCGCGGAGGCTGAACGAAAAGGTACGGACCTGATCGTTTTCCCCGAAGCAGCTCTGTGCGGCTATCCTGTCTGGGATCTTGCGAACAAAAAACAATTCCTTGTTGAAGGGATGAAATGTCTTGAAAAGATAGCGGCTTCAACCCGGAATAAAAAGATCGCTGTTGTTCTTGGATTCATAGATTCACGCAAAAAGGGGCCAGACAGGCAAGCAATGTCTGCGCCCTTTTCATTTAATGCCCTCGCTTGGCTCGAGAAGGGCAAGATCCGCACGATCTATCACAAGCAGCTTCTTCCCACGTATGACGTTTTTCTGGAAGAGATCTTTTTTAAGGCGGGTTCAGAAACAAAGATCGTTCCGTTCAAAGGTCGCAAGGTCGGTCTGACCATTTGTGAAGATATCTGGGACGAGCACTACGAGGTGAAGCCTCTTGCCGGTCTCGCGAAAAAGAAGGCCGAGCTTATTCTTAATATCTCCGCTTCGCCCTATTACCAAGGCGTTGCCGGGGCCCGCGAGCGGCTCCTCAAAGTTCATGCAAGAGGCTACGGAATTCCCGTGCTTTATGTGAATCAGGTGGGAGGGCAGGATGATCTGCTTTTTGACGGGCGGAGTCTTTTTATGGACGGCAAAGGGCGCATTTTATTTCAAGCTCCCGCGTTTGAGGAAGGGCTTTTCTTCTGCGAATGGAATGAGCGTGCGAGGCACTTGCCGTCTAATTCCCTAAGAACTGGACCCCAAACATCCTGTTCTGAAATATACCAGGCGCTCGTGATGGGGGTGCGGGACTATTTCAGGAAGAATGGATTCAAGAAGGCTGTGATCGGTTTGAGTGGCGGGATCGATTCCGCTTTGGTTGCGGCGATTGCGGTGGATGCTTTGGGTAAGGATGCGGTCAAAGGGGTAACGATGCCCGGGCCGTTCTCATCGGTGGGGAGCTGGAAAGATTCTGAAGCATTGGCGAAAAATCTGGGTATCGAGTTTGAGACAAGGCCTATAAAAAACATGTACAAAACTTTCTTAGACAGGGACAAGCTAGTTCCGTTCCCCGTTCCTCGTTCCCCGAATCTTGCCATGGAAAATCTCCAGGCGCGGCTTCGCGGGCTCGAGCTCATGTACTTATCGAATTCCGAAAGCCGTCTTGTGCTCACGACCGGGAACAAGTCCGAGCTTGCGATGGGTTATTGCACGCTTTATGGTGACATGGCGGGCGGCATCGCGGTGATCGGTGATGTTTATAAAACTGATGTCTATGAACTTGCGCATTACCGCAACACGGTCCCAATGCCGATCAATTTCCTCGAAGAGGAAATTGGGGCCGTCCAAACTACCCTTAGGGACAAGAAACGAAAAGTTTGGACTGTTAAGAAAGTGATCCCGGAGGCGACCCTGACCAAGGCCCCTTCGGCCGAATTGCGGCCCAACCAGAAGGATCAGGATTCTCTGCCGTCTTATGATGTGCTGGATCTGATCCTCGGTCTCTATATTGAAAAAAATCTGAGCTGCGATGAGATCATCCACAAGCTCAAGAAAAAAATTCCCGCTGCGCTCGTGACCGATGTGATCCGGAAGGTTGATCACAATGAATACAAGCGCCGCCAGACGCCTCCGATCCTGCGCGTGACTGAAAAGGCCTGGTTTGGCCGCCGCATGCCGATCACCAACAGGTTTCAGGGATAGTCTTGCGTGCGGGGAATGTCCGCCTGACGGCGAGGCAGGAAGTACGGCGAGCTGAAAATAAAAAATATCCGCAAACGATATGTTCTCGCATCAAAACTTCACAGGGTGTTTTCCTCCTTGAAGTCAGTGTGAAAGGACTTTATGCCGTGCGATTTCCGAAGGGAACTGCTGGAAAGGGGAGTCTCGCTCAGTTGGGGCGTGCGCTTCGTAACAGGAAGCTCGATCTCACGGGTTACACGCCGTTTCAGCGTAAGGTTTATGCCGTGCTCAGGAAAGTTCCAGCCGGCAAGACGGTGACGTATGGCGAGCTTGCGAAGAGAGCGGGATATCCCGGTGCGGCGCGCGCGATAGGGACTGCGATGAAGAAGAACCGTCTGCCGATCGTGATCCCGTGCCATCGCGTCATTCCAAGATCGGGCGGACTCGGTGAGTATTCGGCGGGGAAGAAGTGGAAACGGTATTTGCTGAGAGGCGAGAGTCTTTTATAACGGCAGGCTGTTTTTCTTTGCTTCCTCGCTCCTTTGCCTCTATAATTCGTTGAATTTTTAATCTTGCCTCGATGCTTCTTGCGTCGAGGCTTCTTATGAAAAGGTGAATTTAAAGTGCAGCCTAAAAAAATCGCAGAACTTTTACGAACGCTCGTTGAAGATAAGAAGGCCGAAGAGCCGGTCCTTCTTGATATTTCAAGACACTCCAGCCTCGCGCATTATTTCCTGATCTGTCACGGGAATAGCGACCGCCATGTGAAGTCCATTGCCATGCATCTTATGGACGAGATGAAACAGCGCAAGATGCAGGCTTTTCATGTCGAGGGCTTGGTCGAGGGAAAATGGGTGCTTCTCGATTTCGGATCCGTGATCGCTCACATCTTCTACCATGAGACTCGCGAATTCTACGGCCTCGAACGGCTGTGGGGAGAAGCGAAAAAGATATAGCCTGGAAAACGATGAACGGGAAACGGGTCGCGAATTCGTTCGACGGTTCCCGTTGGCCGTTCCCCGCTGAAATGATCCTATGAAAAAATCGATAGAAACCATCCTGAAATCTGTGCTGCATGATTATTGCGCGGCCCAAAGCGCAACACTTCCCGATGATTTCAACTATGACCTTCATCCTCCCAAAGACACCCAGCACGGTGACCTCGCGTGTAATGTTGCCTTCCGGCTCGCTAAGGTCACGCGCCAGAAGCCCTCAGAGATCGCCGCTCAGATTATGAGCTTGCTTCAGCAGAAGTCTTCCCAGGATTCGCCGATTGAAAAGACGGAAATGGCCGGAGGCGGGTTCATCAATTTTTATCTCAAAAAAGAAGACCTGGGAGCGGTGCTTTTCGAGATCCACAAGCAGGACAAAAATTACGGCAGATCGGAGTTCGGGAAGGGTAAGAAAGCCATTCTGGAGTTCGTAAGCGCAAATCCCACGGGGCCTCTTACGATCGCGCATGGACGGCAGGCGGCGGTCGGGGATTGTTTGGCTCGCATTCTTAAGTTCACGGGGCATACGGTGCATTCAGAATATTATCTGAATGATGCCGGTCGGCAGATGCGGATGCTTGCTCAGAGTGTTTGGGTGCGTTACAACGAACTTTTGGGCATCGAAATGCCGTTTCCTGAGGATGGTTACCAGGGCGATTATGTCCGCGAGATCGCGCGAGATATTATTGAAAAGGAAAAGAAGGATTCGCTTCTCAAGGAGCCTGAGGAAAAGGCGGTCGAGTACTGCGGGCTTTACGCGGTGAAATATCTCATGGGCACGATCGAAGAGGACCTCGCTAAGATGCGGGTTCATTTCGATCATTACTTCAGCGAGAAGACGCTTTACGTTAAAAAGTCAGTGGAGCATGCGCTCGAGGTTTTGAAACAAAAAGGTTTTCTTTATGAAAGTGAAGGCGCGCTTTGGTTCCGCTCGACGGATCTTGGGGATGATAAGGACCGGGTAGTCAAAAAATCGACAGGCGAATACACGTACCTGGCGCCGGATATCGCGTATCATCTGACCAAATACGATCGCGGCTTCAACATGCTCGTCAATTTCTGGGGGCCGGACCACCACGGCTATATCCCGCGTCTGAAGGCTGCTTGCCAAGTGCTGGGGTATCCGCCGGAAGCTATTCATATCGGGATCGTTCAGCTGACCACGCTTTTCAGAAAAGGGCAGCCGGTGCGCATGTCCACGCGTGCTGGAGAATTCGTGACCCTGCGGGAGCTTTATCAAGAGGTGGGGGTGGACGCAGCGCGATTTTTCTTTGTGATGCGCCGTCAGGAAAGCCATCTAGACTTTGATCTCGATCTCGCCAAAGAACAATCGCAGGAGAATCCCGTTTTTTATCTTCAGTACGCCCACGCCCGGATCGCGAGCCTTGCAAAGTATGCCGAGCAGGGCATTACCGCGAAGGTGGATCTCAAGCTGCTCGTTACGCCGGAAGAAGGGGAACTGATCGGTTGCCTTTCGCAATTCTCCGAGTATCTCATCCAGGCGAGCCGATCGACGGAGCCGTACCGTCTTGCGGATTATCTGCGCCAGGTGGCCGCGTGCTTTCACAAGTTTTACAGTCATCACCGTGTGGTCACCGAGGACAAGGAACTTACCAAGGCCCGGCTTCTTTTGGCGGATGCCACCCGCATCGTCCTTCGTAATGGTCTCGAACTTCTCGGTATCTCCCAACCCGAATCGATGTGACGAAATCCTCTGTCCTTTTCATCGTCGGGCCTACGGCGTCGGGGAAATCGGCGCTTGCGGTTGCGCTCGCAAAAAAACTCAAAGGTGAGATCGTTTCCGCGGATTCCATGCTCGTCTATAAAGGGATGGATATCGGGACGGCGAAACCCACGAAAAAAGAGCGCCGCGGCATTCCGCATCACGGCCTCGATCTCATTCCACCCACGAAGGGTTTCTCGGTTTTTGCCTATCGTCAATTTGCCCTCAAAGCCATCAAGGATATCGTACGTCGCGGCAAAGTGCCTATTTTGGCGGGAGGAACTGGTTTTTACGTCAGGGCCCTCCTGGAGGGGCTTTCACCTTTACCCGGCGCCAATGCTTCTATTCGGCGTGAACTGGAGCGGGAGGCCCTGGAGAGGGGCTTGCCGGCCCTCTATACGCGGCTTCTCAAACTGGACCCCGAAAGGGCCAAGTCCATTGGGCCGCGTAATCAGCGGCGCATCATACGGGCTTTGGAGATCTATCTTGTTTCGGGGAACAAACCGTCTCAACCGGAATCCCGAACACCGGGGTTAGAAGATCTGGGCTTTAAGCCTGTGGTGATTGGGATTCATCGGGATCGTGAGGTACTTTACGGGAAGATCAACGAGCGGGTGGAGGCGATGTTTCGAAAAGGGCTTGTGCGCGAAGTGAAGCACCTTGCAAAGAAGAAGCTCTCCAAGACGGCTTTACAGGGAGTTGGTTATAAAGAAGTTTTGGATACTCTTTGCGTAGTGCGTCAATGTGGTAGTCCATTAAAGCAGTGTGATGGAGAGCTGTGGGATGCTGCTAAGGAGCGGATTAAAAAAACAACGCGCCATTTTGCTAAGAGACAATGGACCTGGTTCAAGCGGGAGAGAGGGATTTGTTGGGTCTGGTGGCCGGAAGGTGTGGGAGTCGCCAGCGTTCGTGATTTTATTATCCGAAAAATCCAGGGATTACAAAATGCCGCGCGATAAAGTCTGCCTTGTCATTATCAAGACTGGAGCCAGAGATCTCCCGGATCTTCGGGAGGTGCTTGAGGAAATGACCGAGCTTACCGATTCGGCGCAGGGGATTGTTGTCGCGAGTCTTACGGCGAGCGTTCCGCATCCGAGCCCGAGCCATTTTATTCGCGGGGGCAAGATCGAAGAGCTTCGCGAGGAGATCGCAAGGACTGGGGCGAATGTTTTGATCTTCAGTGTGGATCTGACCCCGGTTCAGGCGCGGAATCTCGAGACCGAGTGTGGCGCGCGGATCGTGGACAGGACCGGCCTCATCTTGGATATCTTTGCGAGGCGTGCGGTTTCAAGTGACGGAAAACTCCAGGTCGAGCTTGCTCAGATGCAGTATCTTTTGCCGCGGCTTGTGGGTCAGGGTGTGATCATGTCGCGTCTGGGCGGAGGCATCGGAACCCGGGGTCCGGGTGAGCAAAAACTTGAAGTGGACCGGCGCAAGATCCGCAAGCGGATTGAATATATTCAGGAACAGCTCGAGAAACTCAGGACGCACCGGACGCTGATGCGCCAGGGCCGGCGGCAAAAGGGGCTCCGGCAGGTCGCGATTGTCGGATACACGAATGCCGGGAAATCCACGCTCCTAAATACCTTAACGGGTGCGGATGCCTATGTGGAGAACAGGCTTTTTGCCACACTCGACCCCAAGACCCGCATTTACGAAGACGGTGCTGGTACTTCCATTCTTTTTACTGATACGGTAGGTTTTATTCGCAATCTACCTCACGGGCTTGTGAAGGCGTTCCACGCGACGCTCGAAGAGGTCCTGGATGCGGATCTGATCTTGATTGTGGTCGACGCTGCGAGTGAGCATGCCGCTCAACACAAACGCGTGGTGGACGAGGTCTTGAAAGAACTGGGGGCAGAGGCCAAGCGGAGACTTCTCGCGCTCAATAAAACGGATCTTTTGGGAGATGTGGAGAAGGTCCGGATCCAGGATATTTTTCCTGAGGCGGTTCTTATTTCCGCAATGCAGAAACAGGGACTCAAAGAGTTGATCGAAGCGGTGCGGAAATCGCTCAAATAGCAGAGCGAGACGAATCCACGATCCAGCACCAGGGGCCGCATGGTTCGCTGTTGTACGTTGCCCGTTGTGCGTGGGCGTGATATAATTCGCCCGTTTTGCCCTCCTTGTTCTAGACCATTCATTGAATTTTAGAGAGGAAATATATGGATACTTGTACGAGTGCATTACCCAGTGTTGAACTCTATAAGGCTGGGCAAGGCCCGTGGCTTGATACGATCAGTCGCAAACTTCTAAGATCCGGAACGCTTAAGGCCTATATTGAAGAAAGCGGTCTTCTCGGCGTGACTTCCAACCCTTCCATTTTCCAGCAGGCCATCAGCCAAGGCGAAGGTTATGAGCAGGATATTCAAAAACTTTTGAAGCGCGGGGCAAGCACGGTGGAGATTTATGACGCCCTGACCATTGCTGATATTCGGGAGGCCTGTGATCTTTTCTTGGCCGTTTTCCAAAAGACCTGCGGCGAGCATGGTTTCGTGAGCCTGGAAGTGCTTCCGAGTCTTGCTTTCAATGAGGAGGCGACGGTCGAGGAAGCGAGACGGCTTTTTCGTCTTGTGAACCGTCCGAACGTTATGATCAAAGTACCGGCCACTGAGCAGGGCGTTCGGGCGGTTCGCTGTCTTATTGGAGAGGGGATTAATGTTAACGTGACGCTGATCTTTTCCCAGAAGAATTACAAGGATGTGGCGAATGCGTATTTGGACGGGCTCGAGGCTTTCCGGAAAACGGGCGGCGATCTTTCACGGGTCCATTCCGTGGCGAGCGTTTTTGTCAGTCGTATCGATACCGATATCGACAAGCAGCTCGACGCCAAACTTGCGACTGAAAAAGACGCTGCGAGGCGCATGCTCCTGACCGATCTCAAAGGGAGGGCCGCGATCGCGAACTCTAAAATGATCTACCGCGCATTCAAGGAAATTTTCCACTCTGCGCGTTTTCGGGCGCTCAAAGATCAAGGCGCCTATGTCCAGAAACCTCTTTGGGCCAGCACCAGCTGTAAGAATTCCTCGTATTCGGATCTGATCTATGTGGAAACCTTAGTCGGGAAAGATACCGTGAACACGCTTCCGCAAAACACCTGGGAAGCGCTTCTGGCACATGGCGAGATTCGCCCGGGTTCGGTGGAGGAGAATATCGCGGATGCAGAAGCTGCGATCTCGGGACTTAAAAGTCTCGGTATCGATATCCACGCTGTTTGCGACCGTTTGCAGAAGGATGGCGTGAAATCTTTCGTTAATTCCTTTGAATCGCTCATGGCAACCTTAGAAAAGAAAAGAGATTTTAAAATGGCCTCTCCCGTTAAAGTGAATGTCTCGCTTCCGGACAATCTTGAAAAAAATGTGAAGGATACAATCGCTCAGCTCGCGAAAAAAGATGTCCACAGCCGCTGGCTTGCAAAAGACCCGACGCTATGGACCAATGACGCTCTCCACCAAAAAGTGATCCTTAATCGCTTGGGTTGGGTGGACAACTGCGAGAAGATCACCGGAAAACTGTATGAGATCGACGCTTTGCAGGAAAAACTTTTTAAGGCCAAGGTCCATGACATTGTTCTCTTGGGTATGGGCGGTTCAAGCCTTGCCGCGGAAGTGCTCTCGCTTATTTTGAAGAAGCCCTCGCATCAGGTAAAGGGAGCGCTCAAGGGGATCCGTTTTCATCTGCTCGATACCACGGACCCGGCCAGCATCCTCAAAGTCGAAAAGATCGTAAGCTATCCGACGACCATCTTTCTTGTAGGCAGTAAATCCGGTTCGACGATCGAAACGCGCTCGCAGTACCAGTATTTCTTTGACCGGGTGAAAAAGTTCTACAAAAACGATGAGAACAAGGCGGCGGAGCGGTTTGTGATTGTCACGGACCATGGTTCGCCTCTGGAAACTCTGGGCCGTAGTAAGACCTTCGGCGGACTTTTTTTGAATCCGCAGGATATCGGAGGTCGTTATTCGGCGCTGTCCTTTTTCGGGCTTGTGCCCGCCGCGCTTTTGGGAATCAATATTCGCCCTGTTCTTGCCGATGCCGGACGTTTTCTCGACGGGATGCGGTCGATCAAGGATATTTCCAAGAACGAGGGGATTGCGCTGGGTATTCTTTTGGGGGCTTTGGCGCTTAAAGGAAAAGACAAATTGACTTTCTGGACATCGCCGGAGCTGTCGTCTTTTTCGGATTGGGCCGAGCAATTGGTCGCCGAAAGTACGGGGAAAGACGGCAAGGGCATTACGCCTGTAGCGGGAGAAATGCCGTTGAGTCTTGATCGGTATGGCAGCGACCGCGTATTCGTGATGCTGCGTCTCAAGGGAGAGAATGAAAAACTTTGGGCGACACGTATTCAAGGGCTCAAGGCTAAGGGGTTTCCGGTTCTCGATTTTGTGTGGAGCGATGGAACGAATGTGGGCGGGGAGTTCCTGCGTTGGGAAGTCGCGACGAGCTTTGCGAGTGTGGTCCTGAAGGTCAATCCCTTCGACGAACCGAACGTGACGGAATCCAAAAATATCACAAGCCGTCTGTTGGAGGATGTAAAGAAGAAGAAATCCTTGCCGAAGCCAGGGAAACTTCTCGTTGCAAAGAATGCGACATTAAGTTCGGGCGATAAGAAAACGTTGGCGGCTTTTTTCGGAAAACTTCCGAAGAACGGGTTTGTGTCGCTCTTGGCGTATGTGGACCGCTCGCCTGCTACGAGGAAAGTTCTTCAGGGATTACAGAAGTCCATGGCCTCTGCCTTAAAAGTTCCGGTGCTTTCCGGTTTTGGGCCGCGGTATCTTCATTCGATCGGGCAGCTCTACAAAGGCGGGCCGAAGTTGGGCGTTTTTATCGAGTTTTTCGTGAAGGATGGAAAAGATGTGAAAATACCGGGAGAGGTCTACGGATTCAGCCAGCTCAAGCGGGCTCAGGCGATGGGGGACTATGAGGCGATCTCAAGTAAGGGGCTTTCGATCCTCGCCGTGGATCTAGGATCGAGTGTCGCGACGGGATTCAGCGCTTTTCAAAAGAAGATGGCCGTTTTTTTAAAACAGCTTAACTAAAAAAATAGCCTAAAGCCCCGGAGTGATTTGGGCGAAGAACGTTAACTATAAAGGTCTTATCGAGTGCTAAATCATATATCCACAAACAGATTTCCGAGCAGGCGTACGTGGGCGTTCTGTGTCCTTTGGGTGGGCGCGAGCTTCCTTTCTGGTTGTGCTTCAGCGCCTTCGACTCACACGACCGTGTATCAGCCGGCACGTCCGGTTTCGGCGCTTACCACGACTCTTCCGGCCCCCTCGGGCGCTCCTCACGACGTCTACCATGAAGTAGGGCCGTCCGAAACGCTGTGGCGCATCTCAAGTATCTACAGTGTGGATATGGCAACGATCATGCGCGTTAATAATTTGACGAGCAAGACGGAGCTCAAAAAGGGGATGAAGCTTCTGATCCCGAACACACGGGGTCCCAGGGCGAACATCCCGCTTTTTCCGACCACGCGCTGGACGCATATCGTGATCCATCACACGGCGACCGATCAGGGCAGTGCCTATAGCATTGATGGCCTTCATCATCAGCGCGGTTGGGAGAACGGAATGGGATATGATTTTCTGATCGATAATGGCACGCGCGGTAAAACGGTGGGGCAGATCGAGGTGGGACCTCGTTGGATCAAGCAGATGGATGGTGCCCACACCAAGCAGGGAGACTGGAATAAAAAGGCGATCGGTATCGCTGTGGTCGGCAATTACAGCGAGACCGGACTTCCTGACAAGATGTTCGATTCGCTAATCTTCCTCGTGGTCACGCTCAAGGGATTTTATCACATTCCGGACAAGAACATAGTTGGGCATCGCGATGTCCCCGGTTCTGCGACCGAATGTCCCGGAAAATTCTTCCCCTGGAACGAATTCAAACGCCGTATCCGGATGTTTTGATCTTTAAAGCGGTATTCCTGTCCCCGGACTTCCGGCTTTAACAACAGGAAACGAACCATGAGAACGCTGAGCTCTGTCCTTGTAAGTGCTTTGGCGGGTGCCCTAGGGTCTAAGATTCTGTTGCGCTGCTTTAAGCAGGACGGTTCCATTATCGGATTATTCCTCAGCTGGCTCCTCGCGTCTTTTTTGGCCATGTGCACTCCGTACCCTTTTCTCGGCCCGCTGATATTTGGATTTTTATTCGTGAAAGTGACAAGCGTCGAGAAGCTCTGGCCCTATGGGATCCTGGCGGTTCTTGTGTTCTGGGGACTTCAGAGCTGGTTCGACAGCGTGATTCCGGAAATTTTGTGGTCGTCGCAGCAGGATCTCCAGCAGAGGTGGAGTCATTTGACTAATTCTGCAAATATGCTATATTCAAGCAAGTGAAGTATTAAAGGAGAGACATGAATAAGCGTAGCCTCAAACAGATTCATAGCCTGGCAAAATATCCCATGACGACCGTCATGGCGCAGGCGTGGTTTCTGTCCACGAAGTGCCGCCATGCGGTTCGCGGCTGTGGGCTTTTGAGGGACGCTCGGGAGGATCTAGCGTAGGCCTGAAGTAGAATAAAACGGAATCATTCAAAAGCCCATGATCGCGAAAGCGCTCGTGGGCTTTTTTTTGTTTTCAGGGTTGTTCGGGTGAGATGGATATGAGGATGGATGGCTTCATAAAAGAAGCAACGGCAGTGACAAAACAAAAAAAGGAAAAAGGAGGAGTGAACATGAACCCAACATTAAGTCTGAGCAATATAGCAAAGTACAGGAGGAGAACGCGGGATCCCGTGAAGCTGACCGCGCTGATCTACCTCAGAGAGGCATTGATCGCGGAGCGGTACGAGAACTGCGCCGAGTTCATTGCGATCGCTAAAGAATTCGGAGCGCTCGATGCAGAGATACGTGTCTTACTCGAAGATCCTCGAAGACACCCGAGTTCTTAAAAAGGGACACATGAAAGATTCTTACGCCAAGAGGATCCGTGTGCTCTTTTTTAGGAAGGTTCTCGATTCTATGTGTAAAATCCAAAGCTGCTTTTTGGATTCTAGGCCGAAACCGGATCTTGTCTTCCACAAAATGTTGAGCGGGACCATTTTTTGCCGGATGGTTACGGAATTTTCCTGGGGAGAGGTGTGTCTTGCCAATTTTTTTTATAAAAAACTCGGAAAAAATTCAAGATTTCATCATTTTGTCCGTTAATCATAGCAACAGGGAGGGCACAATGATCAATAACATGGTCTTATCGCGGGAGATCGAATGGATTGACCTTCCCCAGTTTAGTGGACGGTTTGTTAAGATAGTATCGCCTGTCTTTCGTACTCAAAGGGGCTCAGATTCCCGAGCGTTGAATGAGCCCGTCGGCGATTGTAATACATTTCCACATACTCAA